>Ga0316204_10000035_pt1 | contig 578821 bp, 554 predicted proteins | sample 6monrhotite_MG_2_FD_205661 | JGI IMG/M metagenome (GOLD analysis project Ga0316204, IMG submission 205661) | Microbial mat bacterial communities from mineral coupon in-situ incubated in ocean water Damariscotta River, Maine, United States -... | ecosystem: Environmental > Aquatic > Marine >...
GGTCAGTGACCCTTGAGAGTATTTGTTTGACCTCGCGGCAGTTCGTTACACTCACGCCTCCGGTAGGGCGGCGAACGATCGCCCCCAAACTCTTAAAGGCGCGGTCGCACCTAGTTACTAGCATATAATATTCGTCCTACCGCTTTGCTATTTCAAGTACCGCCCAGCAGAAACAGGCCAACTAGAATCCGGCATTGAATATGGTTTACTCTCCTAGAAACTTTGGTCGCCTTCTTCCTTTTAAGGCTGATATACCTTCTTTAAAGTCTGATGAACTGAGCAGGTGGAACGCTCTGTTATCGCTTTGCACAATGGTTTCAGGGGAAGATGGGCATGCTCTTGTGATGTTTGATATTTGTTGTTTAAGAGCAGCAATACTAAGCGGTGCCAAAGTGGATATGTTGCTCGCCATATCTTGCACAAACATCTCAATTTCGTCAGAGCTGACAACATGATTAACAATCCCGTATCCATGCAGCCGCTGCGCATCAAAGTCAGTCGCACAAAACAGCATCTCCTTGGTTAAGTTCGGGCCGAGTCGTTCAATGACTGTCCGTAAGCCACTCAGTGGATAGGGCACGCCAAGCTTAGCGGGGGTGATGGCAAACCTTGCTTCCGGAATAGCTACAATTAAATCGCACGAAAAAGCAATTTCACAAGCAAGTCCCCAAACATTGCCCTCAATCAATGCAATTACCGGAACCGAGCAATTAAGAACCGCAGACCCCAAAGCTGTTAATTGCGTATCCCAACCTTCAATATCATGCGGGACTGTTGGCAGGCTTTCAATATCTCGGCCTGCTGACCAGACTTTGGCGCCCTTTAGCGCCCGCAGGATGATGGCGCGAACACCATCTGTTTGTAATGCACCAAAAGCTGCAATCATTTCATCGATGAACGTGTCATTAAACGCATTCATTTTGTGATCCCGGCACATGGTGATAGTGCCGACGTTATCTGTAACTTTTATTAGGATATGATCCATTATGGCTACTTTTAGGATTGTTGATACAAAGCTTTATAGTCTTGCCGCAGCAGGTTTTTCTGCACCTTACCCATAGCATTCCGAGGCAGGTTTTCCACAAAAATTATTCTTTTAGGACATTTGTATTTTGTAAACCCGGATTTTAAAGCATCGATCATTTCACCTTCATTTGGCTGAATGGGCGTTGGCTACCACGATTGCGGTAATAGCCTTGCCAAAGTCAGGATGCGGCAAGCCAATAACCCTTAAACAGGCCTGCGCAGCCTTATCTTCATAAGTCATCAGAACGCCATAATCATACCTGTGGTCGGTAATTTTGAAGGAATGTGAGTAGCGTTTCAACAGCAGTGACCCAACAAACCAGTTGAAGCAATTGGTTAAGGTGTATTTGAGCTAGTTATCTGGGGCAGCCCCATAGTTTATTACACTTGCCAACAATTAATCATTGTAATTGCAGTGTTTTCGCAGACATCAATCGCGAAAATTTGGCCGCACTGATGACGATTATGATACTTTACAAAACTTCATAATTTCCAGGAAGAATAAAGCAATTGCCTGGCTGTTGCAAAATGATTGCATCAATTGACGTTACGATAAGAGTAACTGCCGAACCCAAGCAAATGTCCAAGCCGCGAGATCAATGCTAGAGCATTTAGAAAGCCGAATAAGACGACAAGGTCAAAGCCTTCTGTGTTTTACATGCGGAAATATCGAATTTTAGCATGAATCTGATCGACATTCGTGCAAAACTTGATCACAATCCACCCTGTTATAAAACTCAGGTCGCGAAATGAGTGCTGTTTTCTACCGAAATTTAAACAAATCGTATGCCCGTGCTGAACGCGCACAAGGCATGTATATCTATGACCATACAGGTAAAGCCTACCTTGATATGAGTGGCGGTGCCGCTGTTTCCAGCCTTGGTCACCAGCACCCCAAAGTGGTTGATGCATTATGCTCACAAATTCAAACAATGAGCTTTGCTCATACCGCATTCTTTTCAAATGAACCGCAAGAGCAACTTGCTGAAGTCTTAGCGGAAAAGTTCCACGAATCTGGAGCAAGGGTGTATTTCACATCTGGCGGCTCAGAAGCCAATGAGACAGCTCTTAAAATGGCTTGGTTATACTGGCGGGCACGAGGGCAAAATAAGAAAACTAAAATTATTAGCCGGATCCATAGTTATCACGGAAATACCTTTGCCACTCTTTCTGCGAGCGGCAACTTACCAAGACGTCGAACAATGGGCGAGTTATTAATCGACTGGCCAAGGATTGAACCGTGTTATGCCTATCGGCATCAAGGTAAAGAAGAAACCGCAGAAGCATATTCAATTCGGGCTGCTAACGCGCTTGAAGATGCTATTCTTACCGAAGGTGCAGAGACCATCGCGGCTTTTATCGCTGAGCCAATAGTCGGAGCATCTCTTGGTGTAGTTCCTGCTACAATGGGTTATTTTAAGCAAATACGCAAAATATGTGATCGTTATAATATTTTGCTAATTGCTGACGAAATTATGTGTGGCTCTGGCCGCACAGGTACGTTTTTTGCCCATGAGCAAGAAGATTTCATACCCGATATTGTAACTTTAGCGAAAGGACTAGCTGGTGGGTATCAGCCACTGGCTGCAACCATTGCTCGCGCCAAGATTCACAAAGTTTTTTCCAAAAGTACCGATGGCTTTTCCCACGGCCACACCTATGTAGGCCATGCTAATGCTTGCGCAGCCGGATTGGCCGTGACACAAACTATCGATGAAGACAACTTGTTAGAGAACGTGAAGCTCCGGGGCGATTCCTTACAAGCAGCTTTGCAAAATGCATTTGCAGACCACCAATTTATTGGTGACATCCGCGGGCGTGGCTTATTTCAAGGCCTGGAAATTGTTGCTGACCGGTCGAGCAAGAAGCCGTTTCCAGATAAGAGGAAAATCACCTCCCGCCTACATCAATTAACGATGAAGCACGGACTTATTTGTTATCCAGGCGGCGGTTCATGGCAAGATAATTTAGGCAGTCACATCTTACTGGCACCACCATTCATTCTTGAAGATACTCACATTGACCAACTCATAAGCAAGCTACAAACCATATTCGATGAGCTGTTTGATGACTGAACCACTAATAATCATGTCAGCGCCTAATGGCGCTAAAAAACAAAAATCTGACCACCCAGATCTACCAATAACACCAACAGATATTGCCCGGTGCGCCGAAGAAGTTGTTGCAGCAGGCGCGAGTATCTTACATTTGCATGTTCGAGATGCGAACAACCAGCATACACTAGATGTGGACAGGTATCGCGCTGCAATTTCTGCCATACGAGACGCAGTAGGTAATGAAGTTATCATTCAAGCAACTTCAGAATCCGTTGGGATGTACTCTTCCTGCCAACAAATGCAAATGGTTAGAGAGCTAAAGCCAGAGGCAGTTTCCTTGGCTTTGCGCGAACTATGCCCAAAAGATCAAAATATTCCCGAGGCCGCGAAATTCTTTAACTGGCTGCAGCAAGAGCGAATTTTTCCTCAGTATATTTTGTATGATCAAGAAGACCTACAGCGATTTGAGGTTCTGCGAAAACAGGGAGTTTTTGCTGAAGACCATCCCTTTGTACTATTGGTCATCGGGCGCAACCCACTTCCACCCTCAATGAGCCTGATTGAAAGCAAAGCAAACGTACCTTGGGCTAAATGCGGGTTTGGAAGTCAGGAAATGAAAACCATCACCCATGCAACGCAAAATAATGGTCATGTGCGGGTGGGTTTTGAAAACAACATATACTGGAATAATGACAGCTTACTCACGGGTCATGACCAGATGATCAAATATTGCGCACAACAAGCAAAACTGGCTGGGCGTGAACTCGCCAACGCTGATCTGGTTCGCAAGATATTTTCTTTAAGTTAAAGCTAAAACTAGCGCGAGCAGCAACTCACATAGTACCACATATAAAAAGGGCCAACCGGTTTAAACCGATAGGCCCTTTTATTTTTATTCAGTCAATGCTTAGAATTTTACTTTGACATTTGCGTACCAAGAACCGCCTTCATAATTGGCAGCACTACGACGTGGATATTGTAGACCAACGCTTAAACGGTTTGCATTTGGCGGGCCAACTTTCTCAATATAGGTATTGAAAATATTCGATCCACCGAACGCAACACGAACTTGCTCGGTCACATCATAACCCAACTCGGCGTCAAAGTAGATAACGGCGCCAATTTTTGCACTTGGATTACTTGTGGCACCAATGGTTCCGCGCTCATCATAATGAACACCATAATAGTTTGCACGAGCCAGTACGCTCCACTTTTCACCAATATAGGTGTTAGTACCAAGAACAAAGCGGATTTTAGGATAGTTATTTTCAATATCCTCAACAGTACTGTTGCTTACTGGTGTAACAGGGCCAGTTGGAGTGATGACTTGCGTCTGACCTGTAACCTGTACCTCATTATAGCTACCTGCGAAGGACAAATCAGTGGTCATATTATCGGACCAGTCCCAGCTTGAAGTCAAAACCACATCAACACCCTGATGCTGAACATCTAGCGCATTAGTGTAGAATGAAATCGTTGCACCTGTAGTGCTTCCAGGAACCGCGATATCACCAGTACGATAGATCCGGTCAGATACATCGATACGGTAGCCATCCACTGTCAAAGTAGTGCGATCAGACAAATCAGCAGTAAATCCGACGCTGAAGTTGTTAGATTGCTCTTCTCTTAGTGGCGCGCCACCTACAGCCAGAGCTGCGGCGCTGGTTGGAGGAACAAGACCCTCTTCAACCTGTAGACCTGTCACGCCATCAAAAGTTGTGATGGTGGTGCGAACATTTGCTTGTCCTGGGGTTGGTGCGTGAAAGCCCGTAGAAGCCGCAGCGCGTATATTAATATTATCGGAAACGGCGAAACGACCTGCTACTTTCCAGTTCAGTGTAGAACCGAAATCAGAGAAATCTTCGAATCTAACTGCATACTGCAGCAATAGCCGATCTGTTACGTCCTGCTCGATGTCAACATAAAAGGCATAGTTGTTCCGTGAAAACTCACCGGAGTCGGCAGGGCGGAAACCGCCAAGACCATTAGAACCACTACCTAAATATGAATTTGGCTCACCTGAGTTTACTGTATATCTTTCTTCACGCCATTCAGCACCAAATGCGAAATTGATACTATCAGTAACCTCTTTAGAGAAATCAGCATTTAGATTAATTTCTCTTTGCTCATAACCGCCAACACTGAAGTTTCGTTGAGGAATTTCACCACCTGCTGTTAGGCCAAGCGAAGGGTTAATTGTGTTGTTAAGAGTATAAGTTAGGGTGTTTTTACCCAATCCAGCACTGAAGTCATAGTTCAAACCACTTCCAGTGTCACCGCGCAATCCGGTGACTAAACTGTAGTCTTCTTGGGCGCCGTCCAAATAAGGAGTGTATCCTGCGGGCAGTCCGGTAAAGCCAAGAGCGTTAAGCGTTTGAAGGGTGGAGTGATTAGGATTGCGATAGAAGAACCGGTAACGACCGTCAGTATCGGCATAGCTGGCAAATGTATACAGCTGTGCATTATCAGTAATATCTATACCAGAGTTGACAAAAAAGCGCATCCCGCTGGTTTCTGGGCGACCCCAAGTTTGGGTAAATGGCGCATCGCCAAATGGAGAGTCGATACCAACACCTGGAACTCCAGCATCAATAAGAGCCTGAGCATCTGGACGGATTATACCACGTGACAAAGCTTCATTGTCAGAATACTCACCACTAATGTTGATAAAGCCTGTGTCGCCGATAGGCAGACCTACATTGCCAGCAAGCTTATAGCTAACTTCTCCCTCATAGAATTGACCATACTGAGCAACAGCTTCGCCGCCTTGATTAGCATCTTTGAGTACAAAGTTGATCACACCTGCGATTGCGTCAGAACCATATTGAGCAGCAGCACCGTCGCGCAGGACTTCAACGTTTTTCAACGCAATACCTGGGATCATGCCTACGTCTGGAGCCTGCGCACCATTACCTGCGGCAGGGGCAAAGAATTGAACCAATGCCGAACGATGACGGCGCTTACCGTTGACCAGAACCAAGGTTTGGTCAGACGCTGTACCGCGCAAAGATGTAGGGCGAACAAATGCACTACCGTCGCCAGTAGCAGGAGTTGCCGTATAAGACGGCACCAAAGTTTTCAAACTGTCAGTAATGTCTGCAATATTGCCCATGGCGTTAAAGTCATCGGCTGAGATCACATCAACAGGAACGGTGGAATCTTGCACCGATCTAGGCTTCGAACTCCTAGAGCCGATTGTTACAATTTCATCCACATAAGTGTCGTCCGCATCCTGCGCTATAGCTGGTGCAGCAAACGCGAACGCAGCAGCAGAAACGGCTACCCACATCGACGTTTGTTTCAAAGTTGATTTAAAGTTGGTCAATTTAATGTCCCCTGATTAAAATTATGCGAACCTCGTGCCCGCAACTATTTCTGTTTTGCAATCTCATGCTAGTCCGTGATCATACAGGCGCCAACCTTCTTAAAGACACCACAAACACGCCCGCCAAGGTGATAACGATATCCCCCATAAAAACAAGGGTGTCTCTTGTTGAATTTGAACTCTATTGTATTTAGGCAACTATTTATTCACCTGACAAGAGAGCGACCATGCCCACAGCTACCTCTAAGCAGAAAACCCAACAAAACTACGTTAAATATTTACAAAAAACCGATGATCAGTAACAAAAAGTTGAACAGTTTTATCGGCAAAACCTGACTTTCCGTTCCCAAAGGCGAGGGTATACAGTATCTAAAGCGTATCTACAGGTATAGTTGCCAAAAGTTCTGCAAAGGTTCTACACCCAATCATGCCGCTTACAAAAATTAGCATTGCATTTGAAAACACACCCCATGTATGTAATTTTAAGTATATAATTTTACACCATGTTAGCTGAACAGAAGACAATCTGAATGCCTAGGGACATTAACTCATCAAGTAAGGAATACACACACATGACTTTCTCTCAGAATACCACAAGTACAAATTTGGTCAAAACCACACTTGCCAGCACTGCTATTGGAGTGGTTTTTGCCGTTGCATTGGCATTTTCCGCACCAGTCATTGCTGGCCCCGGTCATGGGGATATGAGCGGTCACGAGGGTATGAAAGACCATAAAATGAGCGCCCCTAAGTTCCCGTTCGGCGCGCCGGCCCCTGATGCCACCCCGGATGTACGTGTTGAGATGGATGCCTTAGACACTATGCGCTTTAGCCCTGAGACTGTCTCAGTTAAGGCCGGCAGCGTGGTTGAATTTGTCGTCACCAACAAGGGGCAGATCGCCCATGCTTGGTCACTTGATTCAATTGAGGGGCAAAAAAAGCACGAAGAGGGTATGATGGACATGCCAATGTCGAGCATGATGGGCCACATGGATGAGGAACCAAACGGTTTTGTGCTTAAAGCCGGAGAAACCAAAAGCCTGATTTGGAAGTTTACCAAAAGCGGCCAACTTCAATTTGCTTGCCACTTGCCAGGACATTTCGATGCTGGCATGCATAGCGTACTTGAGGTAACTGGTGGTGATGATCATGACGATTCAAAATCAGCATCTCACCAGCACTAAGCTTTAGCTTCCAAGTATTGATACAGGGGTCCACATGTTTTCTCGTAGACAAGTTCTAGGAACCGCAGGCGCTGGCGCCGCATTGCTTGCAACCAGCAGCCTGCTGCCAGCCTGGGCCCGTAGCGGCCCGGGGATTTGGCCTCCAGCTGATCCGCGCACAGGCCCGCATGAATTTGACCTAGACATCGCCAAAACACCGTTTTTTGTTGATGGCAAAGAAGGTTCTGCAGTTACCTTAAATGGTGGAGTGCCCGGCCCGATTATGCGCTTTAAGGAAGGTGAAACGGTTACCATCCGAGTTCATAACAAACTCGATGAAACAACTTCGATCCACTGGCACGGAATTCTACTGCCGTTCGAGATGGATGGAGTGCCTGGCGTTTCCTTCCCCGGCATCCCCGCTGGAGAAACCTTCACCTATCAATACAAGGTAGATCAGGCTGGCACTTATTGGTACCATAGCCACTCGGGACTACAGGAACAGTTAGGTTGCTATGGGCCGATGATATTGGACCCAGCCAAGCCTGATCCTGTAGCTTATGATAGGGAGCATGTGCTTGTCCTTTCGGATTGGATGTTTGAAAATCCCTACAAAGTATTGGCCAAGCTCAAAAAGCAAAGTGATTACCTAAACTATCAACAACGCACCGTTGGCACTTTCTTTGAAGATGTGAAGAAAAAAGGCTTTGGCGCTACTTGGCGCGATCGTATGGCTTGGGGAAACATGCGCATGGCCCCCACTGACATTGCTGACATTACCGGCCATATTTACACGTATATGATCAATGGGCACGGCCCTGACAGTAATTGGACGGGATTGTTTGCGCCCGGAGAGCGAGTTCGCTTGCGCATAATCAATGCTGCAACCATGAGCTATTTTAATTTCCGTATCCCAGGGCTTAGGATGACAGTGGTGCAGGCTGACGGGCAAAATATCGAGCCGGTTACCGTAGATGAAATGCAAATTGCTGTCGCGGAGACTTATGATGTCATCGTCACTCCACGCGAAGACAGAGCTTATACAGTTTACGCGGAATCCATGGATCGCAGCGGTGCAGCACGGGCTACGCTTGCCCCTCGCTTAGGCATGAGCGCTGAAATTCCAGAGCTGCGCAAACCGGCAATGCGCACCATGTTAGATATGGGCATGGATATGGATGGCATGGACATGGGCGGCATGGACATGGGATCTAAAGAAATGGATCACAGCAAAATGGACATGGGTGACATGGACATGGGTTCTGGCGAAGTCGACCATAGCAAAATGGATCACAGCAAGATGGACATGGGTGACATGGACATGGGGTCTAAAGAAATGGATCACAGCAACATGGACATGGGCAACATGGACATGGGTTCTGGCGAAGTCGATCATAGCAAAATGGATCACAGCAACATGGACATGGGCGATATGGACATGGCTGGAGCTGGGCCTATTGTAGCTCGTCACGGGCCTGATCATCACGGCCCCGGTGCGATTTCTGTCGCCGAAGTACAGCGCAATCGCTTAGGAGAACCCGGTACTGGCCTAAAAGACGTTGGACACAAAGTTCTAGTTTATAATGATTTACGGGCATTAGAGCCATATAACCAAAAAGCTCCGGACCGCGAGGTTGAACTGCATCTAACCGGCAATATGGAACGCTATATGTGGTCATTTGACGGCAAAAAGTTTTCCGAAGTGAATAGTCCTATACGCTTCCAACACAATGAGCGACTTCGCTTGATTTTAGTTAATGACACCATGATGGATCACCCCATCCATCTACATGGAATGTGGATGGAACTGGAAAATGGAAATGGTGAGTATTTACCACGCAAGCACACAATTTCAGTAAAGCCAGGTGAACGGGTTTCCTTATTAGTAACTCCCGATGTCGCTGGCCGCTGGGCTTTTCACTGTCACCTGCTATTCCATATGGATATGGGCATGTTTAGAGTTGTTGAAGTATCGCCATACGAAGGAGAAATCCTATGAATTTCCGATCTTCACTGATCGCCGGATCCCTGGTTATCTTTGCCGCCACCACCGGGTTTGCACAGGAATACCCTCCTACAGGGTCACCTGCTTCGTGGCCTCACCCTTTAGATGATTCCATGAATTTTACCTTTTTCCAGGTGGATCGGGCCGAATTAGGATTTGGTGATGGCGACAGTACTTACCTTCTTGACACCCAAGGTTGGGTTGGCACTGATTTGAACAAATTTTGGTTCAAAGTTGAAGCTGATGGTGACTTTAATGCCGGTTTTGGCGAAGCTGAAATACAAGGCCTATACAGTCGGATGCTTACGTCTTTTTTCGATGTTCAGGTTGGGATCAGACAAGATGTCGGACCCGGCCTTGATCCAACAACCTATGCTGTTGCAGGAATTCAAGGCTTAGCTCCCTACTGGTTTGAAATAGATACCGCCCTTTTCTTAAGCGATAAGGGTGATTTAACCGGCCGCATGGAAGCAGAATACGATGTTTTATTCACTCAACGCCTAATCGGACAGCCGCGCATGGAAGTCAGTGTCGCTGCTCAAGATGTAGCCACGCAAGGCATTGGCTCCGGTCTTAGTACAATTGAGTTCGGGTTTCGGCTGCGTTATGAAGTCAAACGCGAATTTGCCCCCTATATCGGAGTGAGTTGGAATAGCGCAGTTGGACGAACTGCAGATTTTCGCCGTCTGGCTAACGAACCGGTGTCGGGATCTTCTGTAGTTGCTGGGATACGCATGTGGTTTTAAGGCTGTATTTTTAGCTTCTAACCTTAGGTAGTAGTTTTGTTAAACGCTGCATCTGAAGTGGCAGAAAGTTAAAATACCACAGTCGGTAAAAAGCGTAAATTCAGCCGTTTCAGGCGAGTAGAATTTGAGATAGATTTATCTGTAGAAAGATAAAGCCTGTTTTTATAAAGTTTTGGCATGCACCATATTGCCAATACTATTAAGCCAAAGACGGCATTGCCGTTCTTAATCGCCAGAAGGAAAGTTAAATATGACCTCTTACACCGCCAGTCGGGTTCAATCGGATCAGCCGAAACTTTTGTCCCTCCTTCCTAGCCTGTTATTTATGCTTGTTATGTTCTTTGCTGCCTCGCAAGCATTAGCCGGCCCTGGCGGTTCAGGTGGCCATGGCGCCCAACCAGAACCAAGTAGTGTAACTCCAGAACCCTCTAAGGTTAAAGAGCACGCAGAAACGGCGATGGGCCAAGAACATGCTGAAAGCAATCAAGCAGGCCCTGATGGATCAGCGAGCGCGCCAGAAGCCGCCAAAGAACACCCCCATTGGGGAGCCTCGCCAGACAGCACTAAGTTTTCTAAAGTAGCCTCTTATTTTGGACGGTTTCACCCCCTATTAGTGCATTTCCCAATTGCACTGTTTTTAACAGCGGCTTTGGCCCAATTTTTGTTGATATTCGGTTTGGCCCCTAACTTTAGCGATACAGTGCGCTTTATCGTTTGGCTGGCAACGGCTTCCATAGTGGTTGCAGCTTTGCTCGGCTGGAGCCATGCTGGTCCTCAGCTTCCCGACGAGGATGCAGTTATGACCACTCATCGATGGTTGGGAACCAGCATGGTAATTGGCGCATTCTTGACCACTTGGCTGATGGAACGAGCACGCAGTAAATCAGCATCTAAATCAGATTTCTTATTCAATGCTGCCTTGTTTTCCATGGCATTAGCTGTTGCGGTTAATGGGTTTTTAGGCGGCGCATTAGCTCATGGCGGACTTAAGCATTTATTGCCAGGGCTGGCATAAAGTGTAAGGTATAAGTTGTAAGTTAATTAGTCATACAGTTGTAATTTTTGGAGTTTGTAAATGAAAATCATTTCTATTATTTTTACCGCATTTGTTCTGGTGTTTACTGGGGCACAAACTGCCTCTGCCGACCCAAGTGCTGATCAAAAAGCGACCATCCATGTTTTGCAAACTTATTCTGCTGCCATTAACAAAGGTGATATGGATGCAATGGGCCATAGCGTAATGGCCGAAGGCAATGATTTCACAATCTTTGAAGGTGCGGGAAGTGATACGGGATGGGCTAATTATCGCGACCATCACCTTGCACCTGAATTTGCAAATCCAGATTTGAAGTTTCATAAATTTGAGTTTAATGACATCAAAAGCACAATTATAGGTGATTGGGCATTTGCAACATTCTCAATCGAGAAATCTTATACTTATAAAGGCAAGGATACTGACAAAACCGGACGAGGAACCGCCATCTTGAAACGAGTAGGTAACGTCTGGAAAATCAAGCATTTGCATACATCATGACTGATAATCTTTCCAAAAAGCTTTCTCTTTTATCCAATCAGGTCAAAACTGACCGGTTGGTTGGGTTGGAAGCGCGCGTTTGGGAAGCCATCAGTTTAGAAAAACACTCCACACCCTTATTAGGCGCGGTAATGATGCTGCGGGCGGCATCTATTGCGTTGGTTTTATTGGTTGGCGGGATTGTCGGCGCCAATCAGAAACCCTCTGATCCGGTGTTGATGGCCTTTTCCAAGGCACCTGCATACAGTGTTATGTCTATGCTGAAGAACTAGGGGGAATACATGCGCAATACGGTATTTGCAATTCTGCTAAGCCTGATTGCAGGACTTGCTGGAGTTTGGGTTGGAAAATCTTTGTTGATTGCCAATCAGTCTCACCCGCCGGATCTGCATGAAGAAATACACACATCACTTAATCTAACCAACAAGCAATTGCAGGAATTTTACCTTCTTGAACAAAGTTTCGCTAACCGCAAACAAGCGCTTGAAGATAAGCTAAAGACTGTTAACGGCTCCCTAGCAGATGCAATCCAAAAGGATCACGAGTTTTCAGAAGAAGTTACACAAGCAGGGGCTGAGTACATGGAAGTGTTGAGCGAGCTGCAGAAAGAAACTTTGCAGCACATTTTCAAAATGCGCGCAATACTAACAGAAGACCAGGTAGAAGAATTTGATAAAATTGTGATCCGCTCGCTCCATGCCGCAACAAGATAGCACCAATAACGATCTTGATACTGACCGCTCATTAGTACAACGAGCTGTTGCCGAAGACGACCGTGCCTTCACGCTTTTAATGCGACGTTTTAAGTTGCCATTATACCGCTTTGCCTTGCGCCAGATAGACGACCCAGATGATGCCGAAGATATAGTTCAAGACACATTTGTTGCTGCCCATCGCAATCTAGCTCGGTATAATCCGAAATATGCCGTATCCACATGGCTATACAGAATTGCCTTAAACAAGTGCCGGGACCTAGGCCGCAAGCGTAAAACTAGAAATTTTTTACTAAGAATGACCGCAAAGATAGAAGACCAAGTGACAAACTTTCAAGCAGAGGGTGACCCAGAGACTCAAATACTTGCCCAAAATGAACTAAAAAGTTTGAGCAAAAAAATTGCCGACCTGCCAGAGGCTTTGCGAACACCGCTAATTCTCTGCACTATTGAAGAAATGAGTCATGGTGAAGCGGCGCAAATACTGGGAATTAGCATTAAAGCTGTTGAGACACGAATTTATCGAGCTAGAAAGACCTTGGGCAAACGAATTAACGAGACATCAGGAACTCAGAAATAGCCGCAGAATAAAACTGTCTATATCCGGGACTAGCAGTTTCTTGATGTCTCTTAAACAATCAAGCGCGGTCAATAATGCTTAAGCGTATTGCTATGAGACACCAATGCGTGCCGGCCCGCCCTGTTCAGCCGTAGATGGGCCAAATGAACGATCAAGCATTTTAGTAGATTCCGTAGCCAAATGAATCGACTCGGTCAGGTGTTCAAGTATTTTCACATTATTGGCTAAAACAGCCATTGCTTCAGGACGCTGATCATTAGTGATCTTATTACACCTATTAATGATGTCCGCGCGCAAATTACAGAGTAAATCTTCTAATTTGTGTCCGGCAGGGTTTTCATCAGAAACCAGAAAGTGTGTCATGATGCGCTCCAATTTGATGTTTGTTTTTCCATATTGCCAAAAGGGTGTTAAGGAATAACTGATAAAGAGAAATCAGGAAAAATTTCTAATGATAGAAAAAATTGGCGCCAGCACTGTATTGGCCAAATTATCTGGCTGGAATGCACATGCCGAGCGCGATGCCATCGTAAAAACCTTTGAATTTAGCGATTTTAATCAAGCTTTCGGGTTTATGACCCGTGTAGCTCTACTCGCGGATAAAATGGATCATCACCCTGAATGGTTTAATGTCTACAATCGGGTTGAGGTGCTGTTAAGCACCCATGATGTGAATGGCGTTACCAAACTCGACCTTAAATTAGCAAATTTTATGGATCAAATAGCAGGAGAGAATAATTATGGGTGAACGCTTAGCTGGAAAAAAAGCACTCATTACGGGCGGAGCCAGTGGACTGGGCGCGGCAATTGCTAAAATGTTTGTTGAACAAGGAGCGCAAGTAGCCTTAACAGATATAAATTTGGACGGCGCCCAAAAAATGGCCGCAGAGTTAAATGCTACCCGGCAAGGCTGTGCCTCGGCTTTTGCTCATGACGTTGCCGATGAACAACAATGGATTGATGTGCTGGCACAAGCCAATGAAGCCATGGGCGGGATCAGCGTATTGGTCAACAATGCCGGCATTGGTGTGATGGCTTCAGTGGAAGACGAAAGTTTAGAAAACTTCAAAAGGGTGATGGAAATTGACGTGGATTCAGTATTTCTTGGCTGCAAACACGCCATGAAATACCTAAAAGAAAATCAGCCCGGATCGATCTTAAACATGTCATCAATTGCTGGATTATACGCTGCGGGCACCATGGCTGCCTACAATGCCGCCAAGGCATCGGTCTGGCTGTTGTCAAAATCAGTGGCATTACATTGCGCGACATCTGGTTATGAAATTAGATCAAACTCCATTCACCCAGTTTTTATTCGCACCCCGATACTAGACGGTATAAGTGAAGTGCTTGGCTTAGAAAATGATGCGGAACGTGATAAAATGCTGGCACGAGGCATTCCTATGGGCAGAATAGGTGAACCAGAAGACGTGGCCCATGCCGCGGTTTTCCTAGCTTCGGATGAAAGTAAATTCATTACTGGAATTGAATTAAAAATTGATGGCGGCATGAGTGCACAATAAATTCACGCTGGTTATTTATGCCTGACCATCAGATTAGAAATTAGGAAAACCGCATTGCCTTCACCTAGCATCTGGTCGGTGGCTAATTGCATTCGTTTTGATATCAGCTCTGCGTTTGGCAAGTCACCAGAGCGATATAACGTCCCCGCATATTGGTTGAACTCGCGAGTATAGGTATCTTGTAGGCGAGGCAGCAATTCGCGGGTTTTGTTGCGCAAATCATTATTTTCTATTTCCAAACCAAAGCCTAAGACCATCATACCACGAACTCTGTACCCTTCTAATACGCTCGCCATCATTTGCGGAAACTCAATATAATTTGGACGAGCGCTATCGATGCTAGCATTTTTGCTGTCACCACTCTTTGCCGCAGGAGCAGCAAGTGGCGAACCTGCGGACAATAGAAAACCCGCCAAAAGGATCAAAACCAGAAAGTGCTGTATATATCTCATATCCGCAGCATATTCCAAATCAGTAAAGGAATAGTATTGATCTTATACTGATCGCTTGTAAGCGCATTTACCCGCCACCCAAGTTTGGGCAACGCTTTGTGTTGAACCCAATACCGACATTACAAACAATAGGTCAAAAATTTGCTGCAAAGGCTCAGTACGTCGCGCCATTAGCGCAGTAGATTTCAAATCCAGTACAATGAAATCCGCCTCTTTTCCAACCTCGAAATTCCCCACATTGTTCTCAATATGTAAGGCTTTAGCTCCGCCAAGTGTGGCTAAATACAAAGATTCTGCCGGATGCAAAGACTCACTGCGTAATTGGCAGACTTTATAGGCTTCTAATTTAGTGCTTAGCATCGAGAAACTAGTGCCAGCGCCAATATCAGATCCCAGTCCAACATTGATCCCGCCGCAACGAGCTTTACGCAAATCAAATAAGCCAGAGCCTAAAAATAAATTCGAGGTTGGGCAAAATGCAATACTGGCACCCGCATTAGCGATACGCTGACGCTCACTGTCCGAAAGATGAATACCATGAGCAAATACCGAACGCTCGGTTAACAAGCCAGCACGCTCATAAACCTGTAAATAGTCTTTGCAATCGGCAAACAGCTTTTTCACCAATTCAAGCTCACCGAGATTTTCCGAAAGATGCGTGTGCAACAGGGTTTCTGGATATTCCTGCAACAGATCACCGGCATCACATAATTGTGCAAATGAACTAGTAGGCGCAAAACGCGGGGTGATAGCATAACCCAATCGCCCTTGGTTTTGCCATTTTTCGATCAGAGATATGGTGTCGGCGCGCCCTTGGGATAATGTCTCGCACAAAGCCGTAGGTGCATTCTGATCCATCAAAACTTTACCAGCAATCAGTCGCATATCTTTGACCAAAGCCGCCTGAAACAATGAATCAACTGAGTGAGCATGAACGGTGCCAAACACCAGCGCGGAAGTGGTGCCATTGCGCAATAATTCATCAACAAAAAAATTGGCTGTTTCTTGGGCGTATCCGTGATCTGCACCAATTCTATGTTCCACAGGAAACGCATGTTTGTCCAGCCAATGCATCAAGTCGCGGCCATAACCGCCGATAATGTCCGTTTGTGCAAAATGCACATGGCTATCAACAAACCCCGGCAGGATCAGCGCGTTCTCGTGTACGATAATTTCCCAACTTGCGGTGTCCGGGGCAATTTCCTGCCAATTTCCGCAAGCCAATACCCGGCCATTTTCGACCAGCAAGCAGCCGTCGGCAAAATGTTGGATGGCCTTGTCATTGCCATATTTTTCCGGGTCTTTGACCATATGAGCGATACGACCACGATGTGCAATACGGCTCATGGCAATCTTTCCAGACACAAAGGCGGATTGATCTCAACTTCCTCACAATCAATTGCTTGCGATTTTCGATCGATCACCAGAAAATTTGATTGCGGCTCAAGGGCTAGTGAAAAATGGTGCCATGTTCCGGGGGCAAAGTTTACCCCTTGCTTGCCGGACGCTAAAAATGCCCGAACCTGTTTTCGGTCAAACTTGCCCTTTGGGGCAACCACCACCAACCAAGGCTGACCTGACAAAGGAATAAATGCCTGAGAGCCTAAATGATGACACTCCATTTGGTGTAACAGCAACGGTAAAACCAATGGTTTGGTTGCAAAAATACTAAGGCAGGCTTTGCCTTCTGCTGCGCCTAACTGCAAGTTTGCCAGATCATCAAAACGCTCACTTTGTCCCTGATTGATTACAATAGGCGCATGGCCATCGGTTGCAATCACGTCACCAAACGGTGAAAACGCCGATGCAGTTAATGGTTTTACAGATAAAATATCGCTCATTGCTCCGCCTGCAATTGTTCAATCCAAGCGCCCAGTTTTTGCCGTTCTTCATCACTCATGTTACTTTCATTGCCCAAAGGCATGCTTTTACTGATAACTGCCCGGTCGTATATTGTTTGCGCATATTGCTCTATTTGTTCTTTTGTATCCAATACCAACCCCATCGGAGCTTTGCGAAAAACCGGATGGCTAGGATTAGCACTGTGGCAAGCTGTGCAATTTCGATCAATAATTTGTTGAGCTTCAGTGAATGTTACCGTCTCGCCAGCGTCCCCCCTTTTGACCGAATTAATGGTGGAATTGCTAAAGGCTGCAAAAATCATGGTGGCTACAAATAGGCCAATCCCAGCAGCTAAAACTGGATACAAAACTTTGTCTTTATGGCGCAGATTGAAAAAATGCCGAATAATAATGCCGCTTAATGAAAGTAGCGCAAGTAATAACCAATTTAAGGGATGACTAATCAAGTTTGGGTAATGGCTGGAAATCATGATTAGCAATACCGGCAAGGTCATATAATTATTGTGCACGCTTCGTTGTTTGGCCATTCGCAGTAATTTTGCTTCTGGCTCTTGGCCCGCTAACATGGAAGCCACCACTTTTTTCTGATTGGGAATGATGACCAAAAATACATTACCAGCCATAGCGGTGCCGATCATTGCGCCCACATGAATAAAGGCTCCGCGATCGGTAAATACTTTGCTCAATACAAATGCGCTAAGCACCAGAAACGCAAACCACAAACCACCTGAAATCAGATTACTTGTTTTGGTGGAAAGCCGGCACAAACCATCATAAAAAATCCAACCTGCGACCAAAATCCCAATGCCGAAACCAGTGGCTGACCATTGGTTAAAATCTACTCTTGCCGGATCAATCAGATATAAATCCGCCTGCCAGTAATACAGCAATAACAATAAACCAATGCCGCTAAGCCAAGTAACATAAGCCTCCCATTTGAACCAATGCAAATTGGCCGGTAAATTAGCAGGAGCAATTTGATATTTCTTTTTGTGATAAAATCCACCGCCATGCACCGCCCACAAACCGCCTGCGACACCGGCTTCGGTTTCATCTGGTTCCGGACGCAAAGAGTTATCCAGCCAGATGAAATAAAAACTGGAGCCGATCCAAGCAATGCCCGCGATTAAATGCAGCCAGCGCAAGGCCATTGAAGCCCACGGCAATACATCAATTTCCATCAATTCGTCTCTTTCTTATTCTGTAATAATTGTGCCGCAATCGACACTGCAATTTCCGCCGGGCTTTTTCCACCAATACCGGGCAAACCCAACGGACAGGTTAATTGCTTAATTTGTTCATCACTTAAACCATCATCATACAACCTGCGAACAAAGCGCTTTTGCTTGGTTTTTGAGCCAATCAACCCACAAAATGCAAGCTCTGGTTTTTGCAAAATACAGCGACACAATTGGTAATCAAGATCATGACAATGGGTGAGAATGACAAACAAAGCGGCCCCAGGCGCAGTTTCAGCGACCAGTAGTGGATCGTCTATATCCTTGCCCGCAAAGCCAGACCTTGCATCAATCCAATGCAGATCAAAATCAATCGGCTGTAGAATCTTGATTAATGCCGCGCCAATATGCCCGCCGCCAAAAACATATACCGGGACAGCTTTATCCGCTGGTTGTTCTAACACAAAGCAACACTGATCCAGTGCATTAAGTTTTGATGAGGCATTGTGGTTTTCATCTAACACTAAAATTCTTGCACGCTTGCTGTTTGCCGCTTGTAGGGTTTTTTTTCCGGTTTTTAAGCACGTCAGTACCGCCATTTTCGTATCGCTAGGATGTTTCTTTTGTGCTGGTTCGATCAATACCCGGACAAAACCTCCGCAACATTGTCCCAATACCGGGCCAAGCGCAAAATCCAATAAAACCGGCAAAACATTTTTCTGTTGCAACATATCTCGTGCAGTTCTACTCACCCGAAATTCCAACTCACCGCCGCCAATAGTACCTGATTGCCCGCCGTTCCATACTTGCATTTTTGCACCGGCATTGCGCGGCGCCGAGCCATGCACTTCCACCAAAGTGATCTGCATAACCGGGTGTTTATTGTTGTTCATTTGGCCAACAGCGCTGATAAAATCCTCTCCGGCGTTGCCGGGGCCTGTAAGGCAGTAAAACTCTGGTCGCTGCACGTAGCAGCAATGGCCGCGCGCAAGGCACTGTGTACGGAAATTGCCAACATAAACGGTGGCTCGCCCACGGCTTTAGAGCGGCCAATGGTTTTGGCCATTGCGCCTTTGCTTTCAAACAGGGCGACATTAAAATGATCGGGTCGATCCGATGCCGTGGGTATTTTATAAGTTGACGGCGCATGGGTGGTAAGGCGTCCTTGTCCATCAAAGCAAATTTCTTCACAAGTTAGCCAACCCATTCCTTGCACAAACCCGCCCTCAATTTGGCCCAAATCAATCGCTGGGTTTAAGGAATTTCCCACCGAGTGCAAAATATCCACCCGCAAGACCCGGCTTTCTCCGGTTAGCAAATCCACTTCCACTTCAGAGACCGCCGCACCGCATGCATAATAGAAAAATGCCGTTCCTTTGTGGGTTTCTCGATCATAGAAAATATCTGGCGTGGCATAAAACCCGGTGGATGATAGCGAGATACGAGCTAAATACGCCTGCTCCACCAGCTCAGCAAAAGCAATTTTGGCGCCGGGGAAACAAACATTGCCATCCTCAAAAACCACTTGGCTGCTCGTACACTTGTAGTTGGACGCAATCCATTCCAGCAAACGCCCTTTGATGGTTTGCGCTGCATTTTGCGCCGCCATCGCATTTAAGTCCGAGCCCGAAGATGCTGCCGTTGGTGAAGTGTTGGGGACTTTGTCGGTAACTGTTGCTGAGTTTTGAATAGCAGAGACAGGCAAACCAAACACATCAGCGACCACTTGCGCGACTTTGACAAACAAGCCTTGACCCATTTCAGTGCCGCCGTGGTTCAATAATACCGAACCATCACGGTACACATGTACCAAGGACCCTGCTTGGTTTAAAAATGTAGTAGTAAAAGAAATTCCAAATTTCACCGGGGTCAGGCTTATACCGCGTTTTTTCAGCGGCTGGTTCTGGTTCCAATTAGCAATTTCTCGCCGCCGTTGTTGATAGCTGCTGGTCTTGGCCAGTTGGTGCACAATGTCCGGCACTTCAAAATCTTCAACCACTTGGCCATACGGCGTAAGATTGTTGCTTTTATCATAAAAATTGATTTGTCGAACCTGAAGCGGATCCAACCCTAAATCCGCTGCAATATGGTCGATCACCCGTTCGATCAACATCATCCCTTGCGGGCCACCAAAGCCACGAAAGGCAGTAGCAGAAACCTTATTGGTCCGAAACCGCTCGGAGCGAATAGTCACATTGGGCAAAAAATAAGCATTGTCGGCATGAAACATCGCCCGGTCATTGATCGCAGCCGATAAATCCATCGAACAACCGCAGTCCGAAGCCAGATCCATTTCAATTCCCAGTATTTTGCCTTGCTCATCAATACCGACCTGATAGTACATTTCAAAGCCATGACGTTTGCCGGTTATTTGCATGTCATCATCGCGATCAAGGCGTAGTTTTGCTGGCCGTCCGGTTTTATTTGCTACCAATGCGGCAGCGGCTGCGATTAGCAAAGCTTGGGTTTCCTTGCCGCCAAAACCACCGCCCATGCGCCGTACTTCTACAACGACCTTATTGGCAGGAATTGCTAAAACATGAGCAATGCCAGTTTGTACTTCTGATGGATGTTGGGTTGAGGAAACCACATTGATCTGACCGGACTCACCAGCAATGGCGATGGCGATTTGCCCCTCTAGATAAAAATGATCCTGCGCGCCAGTGTTCAGGTCGCCGCGCAAAACCCGGCTGGCCTTGGCAATTGCTTCTTTGGCATTTCCAGCTTGCATTTTTTGCGGTTTTTCTAAATGCGCACCGACTTTGCGGGCAGCGCTTATATCCAAAATTGCCGGTAGTTTTTGATAATTTACCTTAGCTAGCTTGGCAGCCCGGCGCGCGATCTGTTGGCTGTCTGCCGCAACTACAAACAAGGCTTGCCCATGATAATTGACAGTTTCTTCGGCAAATAATGGATCATCACCGGCCACTGGGCTAACATCGTTTTTACCCACAATATCATCGGCAGTAAAAACCGCGCTTACACCGGCAAATGCGCGCACCGCACTTAAATCCATAGAAACGATCTTAGCATGGGCTTCGGTGGAGCGCCCGAACGCCAAGTGCAACATATTTGCTGGCTCAGGCAGATCATCCACATAAATCGCCTGCCCGGTTACATGGGCCAAGGCGCTGTCATGATTTAATGGCTGACCAACATTTCTTTTGCTTTGTTCACTCATCTGGCGGCTCCGCTATTGCTAGTGAAACCGGGTTGAACGAAAAGGCCTTAGTCAATAAAGCCCCTGCTACTTGCTGACGATACTGGGCCGAGGCCCGCATATCGCTAAGCGGGGTAAAGTCCTGGATTAATGCTAATTTCGCTTGTTTTAGCTGCTCCGGCGTGCCCGCTGTGCCTTGCAAAACTTTTTCACTCAAAACCGCTCGTTTTGGAATTGCCGCCATGCCGCCATAAGCAATGCGTAATTTTTTAATCTCTTGGCCGTTTCTCTCATAAGCAAATGCCCCAAGAACTGCGGAAATATCCTGATCAAAGCGTTTGGATATTTTCCACGCATGAAAAATCATATCCTCGGTGGCTTTGGGGATAAAAATACTGTGCACATACTCACCAGCTTGCAAATCCTGTTTACCATAGGCGATGAAATAATCTTCGAGCAAGATTTCACGAATGCCGTTTGCGCTGGTCAGGCGTAATTTTCCCCCAAGTACCATTAACATCGGCGCCATATCGCCGATCGGTGAGCCATTGGCGATATTGCCGCCAATGGTGCCAGAATTTCTTATTTGCGTGGAACCAATGCGCCGCATCACCTCACCCATTGCTGGCCATTTGTTGGTGAACAGCTCAATCACATCCGCGTAAGCAGTGGTCGCGCCAATGGCCAAACCGTCTTTGTTTTCGCGCACAAAATCAAGTGAGGGGATTTGGCCAAGCAAAATAATAGTTGAAAGCTCTTGCAAATGTTTGCTCAACCACAAACCAGTATCGGTGCCACCGGCCCACAAAACCGCATCGGGGTAGTTTTGCAGTAATTCCTGTAATTCTTGTTCTGTGGTCGGAATAAACAGCCGCTCGCCTTGTTGCCGCGCAGCCTCTATCGCTTGTAAAATTGCCAAATTGTCCGGCTCATCTGGCCGCTGATAGCCATACATCGCCTGTCCGGCGCTAAGGATCGGTCCATAGCCAGTACACCTGCACAAATTGCCGGCCAATGTGTCTTTGAGGCTTCGCCGATCATTGGGCAATTGGTTGCGATAATGGGCATAAAGCGACATCACAAAACCCGGTGTGCAAAACCCGCATTGCGAGCCGTGAAATTCGACCAAAGCCTGTTGCACCGGATGCAAAGCCCCGTCTTGGTCTTGCAAGCCTTCAACGGTGATCACCTCACAGCCATGCACCTGCGCCAATAAGTAAATACAGGCATTGATAGCCCGGTACTTGACCTTTGCACCGTCCAATTGTCCCAGAACAATGGTGCAGGCGCCGCAATCGCCCTCGGCGCAACCTTCTTTGGTGCCGCGTAGAGCTGCTTGCTCACGCAAATACTGTAACAGGCTGATGTGCGGATCACGGGGTGTGACGCACATTAATTGCCCGTTTAGTAAAAACTGGATGGTAGTTTTATTGCTCATACTGTTTTAACTGCCGCGATAGGTGGAATAAGCAAACGGAGAAACCAATAACGGCACATGGGTGTGGCGCGCCGTATCAGATATGCCAAAACGAATGACGATCTTATCCAAGAAGGGCGGATCAGCCAGATCATGACCTCGGCCCCTAAAATAATCAGCAACAAAAAACTCCAACCGATAAGTGCCAACTTTGACCGCCGCATTATCCAAGAGCGGCTGATCGCAACGGCCATCGGCATTAGTCTCAAACTCGCCCAGACACAGATCATCCAGATCAGAATACAGACAAAGCCGTATCCCTTGGGCTGGAATGCCTTCTGCGGTATCTAAAACGTGAGTGGTTAGGCCTGCCATATCCTATCTTCTTTGCAATTAGCTTCGTTGGCTATATTGATACGCCAAAGCAATGCAATAGGGAATCCCGGTGAACAAAAAATCAAAACAGCGCGATATGATCGGATATGGTACTAATACTCCTGATCCCAAATGGCCGGGCGGCGCAAAAATCGCCGTGCAATTTGTGCTCAACTACGAAGAAGGCGCCGAAAATTGTGTGTTAAATGGCGATGATGGGTCGGAAGTTTTCCTGTCCGAGATCATAGGGGCCGCCAAGGTTAAGGGCGCCCGGCATATGAGCATGGAATCACTTTATGAATATGGCAGCCGCGCCGGAGTGTGGCGGGTGCTAAAACTTTTCGAGAAATACCAATTACCGCTAACCATTTTTGGCGTTAGCAAAGCCTTGCAACAAAACCCTTTGGTAACCGAAGCTTTCTTGGAAGCAGGTCACGAAATTGCTTGTCATGGTTTGCGCTGGATCAATTACCAAGACGTGCCTAAGGCTATCGAAAAACAGCATATGCAACAAGCCATTGAGCTGCACACCGAGCTTACTGGCGCAAGGCCCCTTGGTTGGTACACCGGGCGCACCTCGCCCAATACCCGTAATCTGGTGGCTGAAGAAGGCGGGTTTACCTATGATTCGGATGATTATTCTGATGATCTACCGTTTTGGTCAAACCAAACAAAAACCTCGCATTTAATTGTGCCTTACACATTGGACACCAATGATATGCGGTTTTGCACCCCCCAAGGATTTCACACCGGCGAGCAGTTTTTTGAGTATTTACGAGATGCCTTTGATGTGCTGTACACAGAGGGTAAAACCGCCCCTAAAATGCTCTCCATCGGTCTGCATTGCCGCATTATTGGTCGTCCGGCACGACTGGCCGGGTTGGAGAAGTTTCTTCGGCATATCAGCTCACACCAAGACGTGTGGGTTTGCAGGCGCATCGAGATTGCCCGCCATTGGCGCAAAACATTTGCCAGCGATGGGACAGGTTGATGAATTTACAGGATTTAAACCAACAAGATTTTGTACGAATTTTTGGCGGTGTTTATGAGCACTCACCTTGGGTGGCGCAAACTGCTTTTCCTATTTTGTCCCGTAGTCCCAATTGCACTTCCGCTGTTTGTTTAGCAACTTTGATGGCCACTGCCATGGGCGCAGCGTCCTCTGAGCAACAATTGGAGTTAATTCGGGCTCACCCTGATCTGGCCGGCAAAGCGGCACTGGCTGATAATCTCACTGAGGCTAGCCGCTTCGAGCAAAAAGGGGCAGGATTGGATCAATGCAGCCCAGCGGAATTAGCCGCAATTAGCCGCCTAAATGCTGCTTATACCCAGCGGTTTGGTTTTCCGTTTATTATTGCGGTAAAGGGTCATAATCGTAGCTCGATCTTACAGGCGATGGGCACGCGCTTGGAAAATGCTCCTGAAGAAGAATTCGCCGAAGCCTTAAACCAAATCAACAAGATCGCCGCCTTTCGCATTCAGGAAATTATGTCATGAACAACTCCTATATCAATCTGGCTCAGCCGCGGCTTGGGGCGAAAGTAGTTCACGCTACTGATGATTTTTTTGCCGATAAAGCGCGGCTGATCCGGCCGGAAACCCCGGTGTTTGTGCCAGAAAAATACGATGAAAACGGCAAATGGATGGATGGCTGGGAAAGTCGGCGCAAGCGAATACCGGGCCACGATCATTGCACCATTAGGCTTGGTCAACCGGGGTTAGTGTTTGCGCTGCAAATTGATACTGCGCATTTTACCGGCAATTTCCCGCCCTTTGCCAGTGTCGAGGCCTGCCTTTTCGATGGCGACATTCCGCCAGAGAACCAAAACTGGACTCAAATCCTAGCAAAATCCGAACTACAAGGCGACAGTCAAGCCGAATTCAACAGTACACAATCCGGCCCGTTTTCACATATTCGCTTGCATATCTACCCCGATGGCGGCGTAGCGCGCTTGCGGGTGTTGGGGCGAATTGATCGCGATTGGTCAAAAGTTGGCGTTACGGAAATTGTCGATCTGGCGGCACTGGAGCAAGGCGGGCGACCCCTTGGTTGTAACAATGCACACTTTGGGGTGCCGGAAAACATGATTGCGCCGGGCACTGGCAAAAACATGGGCGATGGCTGGGAGACCCGCCGCCGCCGCAAACCGGGCCATGATTGGGCGGTTTTGGCTTTGGCGCACCCCGGTGTGATCGAGGAAATATTGCTTGATACCAAACACTTTAAAGGTAATTACCCGGATCGTTTTTTTCTACAGGCGGCTTTGTGTGATGGCCTGTCGGACGAACAAATCCTGGCGCAAGCAAAGGATTGGCCGGTATTGCTCGCGGAACAAAAATGCAGTGCAGATTCTGAACATTTGTTTGAAATTTCCAGCAAAAAACCGGTATCACATGTGCGCCTGAACATCATCCCCGATGGTGGGGTTAGCCGCTTACGGTTATTGGGGCATATTGTTTGAGGGAGTTCCCGCCAGCAAATTGAATTTTGTTATAACTTGTGTTATAATGCGATTTCTAATCGGAGCGGTTTGATGACAGAACTAAAAATAACTACAATTGGCAATTCAGCAGGCATTGTTTTACCCAAAAGCCTGCTGTCTAAATTGCGCGTCCAAAAAGGCGATAAATTATTTGCAATTGAGACCCCTGACGGCGTAGAACTTACGCCTTATGATCCAGATTTTGTGAGCCAAATGCAGGCGGCAGAAACCATCATGCTCCAAGACCGGGACGTTCTTAAAAAGCTGGCGGGATAGAAGTGACGGAACCAGTTTGGGTGCGTGAAGATGTTGTTTTGGCGATCCACCGACGACAATTGGCCGAACACGGCGGCCAAGAAGGTTTGCGAGATTTAGGGCTTCTGCAATCAGCCTTGAACAAACCCAAGAACCTGTTTCATTACGCAGATCCAGCGCCGCAGCTTGCCGCAATGGCCGCCAGTTACGGCTTTGGCTTAACCCTGAACCACCCGTTTATTGATGGCAATAAGCGTACATCCTTTATCGTCTGTCAGCTTTTTCTGAACCTAAACAATGTAAAATTACAAGCTTCCTCGTCGGAGAAATATAAAATGTTTATGCAATTAGCATCCGGCGCGGTTTCAGAGGAAAAATTAAGGCAATGGATTGCTGAAAACTTGATAGACTAACAGCCAAATACCAGAATCAGTTCAAGGTGTGTATCCTTGCCACCGGACGGGGTTTAAACCCCATCCGGCGCCGAATAACGCTACGCCCTATTTCTCCAAAACCTGTTCCAGTGCGCCCAGACACTTCTCAATATTATCATCAGAAGCGCTGGCACCCATTAAGCCAATGCGCCAAACCTTGCCCGCCAACGCACCAAGGCCTGCGCCGATCTCAAGGTTATGTTTTAGCAATAAGTCCTTACGGATGCTGGCCTCATCGGTGACGGAGGCCGGGAATTTTACTGCGTTTAATTGCGGCAAACGGTATGGTTCCTCGACCACAAAGATCAACCCAAGATTTTCCAATCCGCTTTTAAGTTTCTGGTGCATATTTGCGTGGCGCGCCCAAGCATTTTGCAAGCCTTCTTCGTGCAACATGACCAAAGCCTCGTGCAGGCCATACATGGCGTTTACCGGCGCGGTATGGTGATAGGTTCTGGCTCCATCGCCCTGCCAATAGGCCATCACCAGTGACAAGTCCAAAAACCAAGAGCGCACTTTGCTGCTGCGGTTTAGAATTTTTTGCGCCGCGGCTTCGGAAAAGCTTACCGGCGATAATCCCGGTGGACAGGACAGGCATTTTTGCGTGCCGGAATAAATCGCATCAATGCCCCATTCATCTACCAGTAACTCAATGCCGCCCAGCGAGGTCACCGCATCAACCAATGACAAAGCCCCGTGTTCACGGGCAAGCGCGCACAAAGCCTTGGCATCAGAGCGCACCCCGGTTGAGGTTTCGCTATGCACAAACGCTAGCAATTTGGCTTTGGGGTGCTTGGCAAAGGCGTCGGAAACTTTTTGCAGATCCACCGGTGTCCCCCAGTTGTCTTCGACCGTGATGGCAATGCCGCCCATGCGCATCACGTTTTCCTTCATCCGACCACCAAATACACCGTTTATGCAGACAATTACTTCGTCGCCCGGTTCTACCAAATTAGCAAAACAACATTCCATGCCCGCCGATCCCGGTGCAGATACGGCAAATGTCAAAGCATTGTCGGTGCAAAAGGCTCGGCGTAACATTACTTTTAGCTCGTCCATCATCCCGACAAATGCAGGATCAAGATGGCCAATGGTCGGCTGGGCCATTGCTTGTAAAATGCGATCCGGTACATCGGACGGCCCCGGACCCATGAGTGTGCGCTGTGGTGGATGAAAACTTTGCATTTAGATGACCTTTGTTCTTCAAAAATACGTGCGTCACTTGTATGAGTGCGCCATGGCTTTGGCAATCGGCTCAGGCATCAAACGGAAAATTGGTTATGGCCGCTTTACTTGCCAGCTTGCAAAACATTCATCTGACCTATGGCCAAGCGCCATTATTGGCTGGAGCCAGCATGATGATCGGCAAAGGCGCCCGCATTGCACTTGTTGGGCGCAATGGTTCCGGCAAGTCTACTTTGCTCAAAATTTTAGCCGGACATGTAGAACCCGACGAAGGCACAAGATTTGTCGATCCTTCGGTAACCGTGCGCTATTTGGATCAAGAGCCAGACCCAACTGGATTTGACAGCATTGGCGAATATGCTGCTTCGCAATTAGCGCCCGGTGATGAAGACTGGAAGGTGGACGCGCTGTTGTGGGAGTTGGGTGTTGATCCGGCATCTGATCCTACGGTGTTATCTGGCGGCGAAGTGCGCCGGGCAGCGCTGGTGCGGGCTATTGCATCAGAACCAGATTTGTTATTGCTGGACGAGCCAACCAATCACCTTGATCTGCCGGTGATCGAATGGCTGGAAAACTATTTGGCGGCGCGCAAATCGGCTTTGGTGACTATAAGCCATGACCGGGCGTTTGCCTCTCGTTTGTCCACTTCTTGCATTTGGGTTGATCGCGGCCAAACCAGAGAGTTTTCTCAAGGCTTTGCCGGGTTTGAGGATTGGCGTGATAATGTGCTGGCTGAAGAAGAATTAGACCAACACAAATTGGCCCGCAAAATTGTCCGAGAAGAACACTGGTTGCGTTATGGGGTGACAGCAAGGCGCAAACGCAATCAACGAAGATTAGCAGATCTGCATGCTTTACGCGCCCAAAAACGCGACTATCAAGGGCCGCAAGGGCAGGTAAAACTAGAGGCCTCGGCGGCGCAAAAATCTGGCAAGCAAGTGGTGGAAGCCAAGAACCTTAGCAAATCCTATGGCGATATACGCCCGGTGCAGGATTTCTCCATTCGCATTCGTGCCAAAGACTGCATTGGTGTGGTCGGGCCAAATGGCGCTGGCAAATCCACGTTACTGGGCCTGCTCACTGGCACATTGCAAGCAGACACTGGCACGGTGAAATTAGGCACAAACTTACAAATTGCTTCTTTGGATCAGCGACGGGCTGCGCTCGACCCGAACTGGACTTTGGCCGAAGCATTAGTCAATTCCGGCTCAGATCGGGTTGAGATCAATGGCAAGATCAAACACGTTCATGCCTACATGAAGGATTTTTTGTTCTCGCCCCATCAAGCCAGAACCAAAGTTGAGGTATTATCTGGCGGTGAAAAAGCTCGGATTATGTTGGCGCGGGCCTTTGCTTTGCCGTCTAATTTTCTAGTGCTTGATGAGCCGACCAATGATTTGGATCTGGAAACTTTGGATTTACTACAAGCCATGCTTGCTGAATACCCGGGAACGGTATTGCTGGTCAGCCATGATCGAGACTTCTTGGATCGGGTAGTCACCAGCACCATTGCCTTTGAGGGCAATGGCAATTGGCGTGTGCATCCCGGCGGCTATTCCGATATTCCTAAACACACAATATCAACTGAAGACGAAAAACAAAACAAACCATCTCAAAAACCAAATACCACAAAGTCAAAACAATCGGGCAAAATGACTTTTAAGGATCAACACGCCCTAAAAACATTGCCTGCAACCATTTTGGAGCTGGAGAAGGATATTACAAGCTTGCAAGAGGAACTGGCGAACCCAGAACTATATGCACAAAATCCTGAACGTTTTGAGAGAATTAGCCAACGCCTTGAAAAGAAATCCGCGAAATTGCAACAGTGTGAAGAGCAGTGGTTGGAATTAGAAGTGCAACGTGAAAAACTGGAAAAAGGCTAAAAAAAGGCCGGGCACACACTTGGCGGCCCGGCCTTAAAGTCTTCGCAAAAGCCTCTCAAGGGGGAGGAGGAGGCCCGCGGTAAATTCCGTTCCGTTCGATTAGGGGGTCGGGGAAACGGGTCGAGGTCACTAATTAAGTAACTTCAAACTGTATATAGTGATGCTAACCCTGACTTGCTAGGTGCGAATTAGCGTATCTGCTATGCAAAAATGCATAATAACGGTATGTCAATGCCGTGCGCTAGACTCGACTTGCCCGCATTTGCCTGGTCAGAAAATCGCTAAATGCCTGTATACGTTTGGATCGGCGCAATTCCTCAGGGTAGGCAAAATAAATATCAAAACCCGGCCCGCGGGCATCAGGTAAAATCCGTACCAGAGCTGAATTATCAGCGGCTACATAATCTGGCAGGCCGGCAATTCCTGCTCCAGATTGCACAGCCTTCATCAACGCATATACATTATCGATAGTCATGTTTGGTTCGCGCAATTTACCACCATCTCGACCCAAATGCTGCAACCAATCAACATCGCGCATTGCACCGGTTGCGCCATATAAAATAATTGAATGACTATCAAGAGCTGCAATATTAGCAGGAACCCCGTGTTTAGCTATATAATCCTTGGACGCATATAAGCTCTGACTAAATGTAAAAAGTTTCCGTTGAATGAGGTTTGGTTGTTCCGGACGACCCAGCCTGATAGCACAATCTGCTTCAAGTTTATTCAGATCAACTAGGTTGTCTGTAACCATTAAGTGCAGAATAATATCTGGGTAATTTTCTTCAAAATGCACCAGACGCGGGGTTAGCCAAATAGAACCAAACGCAATTGGCGCTGTTACCCGTAATGGGCCAAACGGTTTATCACGACTATCACGCAATAAAGCCTCAGCTAGTAAAACCCGCTCAGTCATGCCATCAGTTGTTCGCTGTAGAATTTTCCCCTGTTCGGTAAGCAGCAACCCTCGAGCGTGGCGCTGAAAAAGCGAAATACCCAAACTTTCTTCAAGTGTAGATATCTGTCTGGAAACTGCAGATTGCGAAATTCTCAGCCGTTCAGCTGCCGCAGTCAAAGACCCAGTTTTTGCCGCAGCGTGAAAAGTTTTTAGTTTATCCCAGTCCATGGTCGCAAAGTGGTAACTTCCTGCCGCGAGGTCAAGGGCCGCTCCTAATGTTCTATTTGTGAATCACTGTTTATGGCTGGCGGGCTTGTCCTTCACGGCGCGGATCAGCGCCACCGCGCAAACTGCCATCGGCCATGATCTCTATTACATGCAAACCAGAGTTTTCACCATTAGTGGCTTTGATGACATGGCCCATGGCTTGTAAGGCTGGCACCAATTCAGGATCAAGGTTTAACGCGCCAATTTGGGTAATATCGCCGCGTGCAATTACATTGGGCAAATCAACTGCTTGTTGCGGGCTTAACCCCCAATCTAAAATAGCCACCAGCGTTTTGGCTGTATAAGCGATAATCGAATTTCCACCGGGAGAGCCGGTTAGCAACACTGGTTTTCCTTGATCGTTTAATACAATGGTTGGTGACATGGAGGATCTGGGTCGTTTGCCCGGCGCTGGTGCATTGGCCAGCGGCAGGCCGTGGGCATCCACCGGGTTGCGGGCAAAATCGGTCAGTTGGTTGTTGAGCAAGAAACCACCAACAAATCGTTTATTACCAAATAATGATTCAACCGTAGTGGTCATCGCCAATGCATTGCCCCATTGGTCAACAATCGAAAAATGCGTGGTGCCTTTTGGTTCTTGGGTGTTGTCGCGGCCAAAAGCAATGCCACCGGGATTACCAGCCTTAGCGTGCTCCATGGCGCGGGTTGGCGAAATTAATTTGGCTCTCTCGGCCAGATATTTTGCATCCAATAACCCATCTAATGGCACCGCAACAAAAGCATCATCGGCAATAAACTTATCCCGGTCCGCATAAGCCAGCCGTTGGGCTTCAATGAAGAGATGCCAATTTTCGGGATCGTTGGCGCCAGCATCAGAAAACTTGAAATGCGACAACATCCCCAAAATCGAATTAATCGCATGTCCACCCGAAGACGGTGGTGGCGCACTGCATACTTGCACTTGATGGTAAGGGCGACACACCGCTTGCCGTTGGCGCGGTTGGTATTTGGCCAAATCAGACAGCATTAGCGATCCTGGCAGCGGGCCGCTAGAAACCGCATCTACGATCTGTTGGGCCAATTCTCCTTCGAGCAAGGCTCTAGGGTTATCGGCCAAGGCCCGTAAACTGTTTGCATAAGCTGGATTTTTCAATAAAAAGCCTTCTGGCAAAGGCCTGCCATCAGGTAAAAAGAAATATGCAGCCGCAGCTTGATTTTGATCCAAAGCCACTCGTTGCCCATAATTGGCAATCAAAAAGGCCAAGCGTGGCGAAACTTCAAATCCGTCTTCTGCTAGTTTAATTGCCGGATCAAATAATTCTCCCCATAGCAGTTTGCCGTATTTTTCTTGTGCCAGACCTAACATGGCAATGGCACCGGGCACACCCACTGCATAGCCGGAGTTGACCGCATCCAAATAACCAAGCGGCTGGCCATCTTCGCCCAAAAACATATCGGCACTGGCGCCTTGTGGTGCAGTTTCACGGCCATCAAATGCGGAAATTTGCCCAGAAGCTGCATCAAAATACATCAAAAACGCGCCGCCACCCAAACCTGAGCTTTGCGGCTCAGCTAAGCCCAGAACGCTTTGCACTGCCACGGCTGCATCAATGGCAGTGCCACCGGCACGCAAAATTTCCAGTCCGGCTTCCACAGCATGTGGATTGGCCGCTGCGACCATTGCCGGCCCAGTGTCGATAGGTTTTTCTTGTATTGTCTGGCTTTTGCTGCAGCTATTAAAGCTCAGAACAATTACAAAACCAGCGATAACTGGATACAACAGGCGAGGCAGTAACAGATTCATGGATATCTCCTTATCTGCTTATAGATAGGCCTAAAAGCATTGTAAATTGAGGTAAAAGCATATTGAGTATGACAAGGCAAAATGAAAAACCAACATGACCGATAACAACCATTGCAAAACATCCGAAATTTTAGGCCATAAAGTCTGGTCAAAGCTACAAGCATATCGGCATGACAGTGAACGCGGTGATACCACGGCTTTATTGCAACAAAAAGCATCTGACTTGGCCCAAGAAATGAGGTTGCAGCACTGGATACGAAAAGGCGGACTCAATCATGAAAACCTTGATCAATTTTTAGAACCCTATCTGCACCATAGTAATCACTTGCATCATCCGGGTTTTATTGGCCATCAAGTTGCAGTCCCGCACCTTGGTTCCTCTATTGCCGATATGGTTCATGGCGTAATTAACAATCCGATGGCGGTGTATGAAATGGGGCCGACGGCTGCCGTAATTGAACGAGTTGTTGTTAATTGGATGTTGGAAAAAATCGGCTGGTTTGCCGGTAAAGACTTAACTGACTTTACTGACAATGCAGATCAGGGCGGTGGAGTGTTGACCCATGGTGGCTCGCTGGCCAATTTAACCGCGCTTTTGGCTGCAAGAGCCGCATATTTCCCGCAAAGCTGGCAAGATGGCATTGCTGATAATTTAGGGGTGATAGTTCCGGCGGCTAGTCATTACTCAATGGCGCGGGCAATAAGTATTTGCGGCATGGGAGAGCAGGCTTTATGCCAAGCACCGGTTGATGAGTTAAATGTATTACGTCCGGAAAAACTGCAGCAAACTTTCGAGCAGGCAACAAATCAAGGACGCGAAGTATTTATGGTCGTTGCCAATTCTTGCGCCACAACCACTGGTCTTTATGATCCCATAGATGAGATTGCCGACTTCTGTACAAGCAATAAGCTATGGCTGCATATTGATGGCGCACACGGGGCTTCGGCTTTGTTGCCTGATAATACACGTGATTTATTAAAAGGCATTACTCGCGCTGATTCTGTGATCTGGGATGCGCATAAAATGCTGCGAACATCGGCGCTTTGTGCCGGAGTATTATTTCGCAAACAACGTCATATGTCAGCAACTTTTTCGCAAACAGAAGACTATATATCCTTTGGAAATACTGAATACGGATTTGATGCTGGGCCGTTTACTGTTGAGTGCACCAAGGCACATTTGGGCACTAAGCTGTTTTGGGTGCTGGCAATGGAAGGTGAGCAAGGCTTGGCCAAGTTCATAGAAAAACAATATTCCGACACCAAAGAATTTTATCATTTGATCAATAATGAACCAGATTTTGACTGTCCATATGAGCCGCAATCAAATATTTTGTGCTTTCGGTATTTGCCACTGCCACATGAGCAGCAAGTCAAATTACGCAAAAAAGTGCTGGAGCACGGTAATTTTTATATCACCAGCGCCAGCATCGGTAAAAAATCATATTTACGTTTGGCAGTTATGAACCCGCTGACGACGGTAGAAACAATCAAGGATCTGCTGGATGAGATAAGAACTTGCGCCAAACAGCTTTGATTCTACACTAATGCAATGGAGCAAAGCAAAATGAAAAACCTGCTCACAGATATTCCGGGAATTCTTGTTGGCAATGCCCACGACCAACAAGTTTGCACCGGTGTAACTGTCATTCGCTGTCTTCGCCCCATGGTTTGCGCTGTGGATATTGCGGGCGGTGGCCCCGGCACCAGAGAAACCGATGCTTTGGCCCCGGAGAATTTAGTTGATGCAATTGATGCAATCGTTTTGTCAGGAGGCTCAGTTTACGGGCTGGCGGCGGCTGATGCAGTCACAGCAAAGCTAGGCGCAGGTGGAGTGGGGTTTGGACTGGTAGATGTAACAGGCGTGCCAAAATCACCAATTGTTCCATCAGCGATTTTATATGATCTTGCCAATGGTGGTAATAAGAATTGGGGCGAGGTTACCCCCTATCATGATTTGGGCAAACAAGCCTTGGAAAATTGTGACCGCGAATTTGATCTTGGTAATGCCGGAGCCGGATATGGTGCATTGGCAGGCACAATCAAAGGCGGTCTTGGTTCAGCAAGCTATCTCAGTAAAGACGGATTTACAGTAGCTGCTCTAGTAGCGGTCAATTCATTTGGTTCGGTGACGGAACCTAATTCGTCTAGACTGTGGGCCGCACCATTTGAACAGGGTGGAGAATTTGGTAAATCAATAACAACCCAATCACGAAACTCATTTGATCTTGAAGACTGGGGCGCTGCCAAAATTAATCCCGGTGCCCGGCAAAACACCACCTTAGCAGTGGTCGCAACCGATTTGCCACTCACTCCCGCCCAGACAAAACGCATGGCTAAAATGGCGCAATCCGGTTTGGCTCGAGCCATTCGCCCGGTGGCCGCACCGTTTGATGGCGATGTTGTTTTTGCTTTATCAGCCGACGCAGATCAAAGTGTTTCAAGAATTGACCAACTTTTGCTAGCGCGAGCAGGATCATTAGCCGCAGATTGCCTGACCAGAGCCATAGGACGAGGAATAGTATCCGCTCGATCCATTGGTGAACACCAGAGCTGGAAAAAACAGACATCACCATAATTTACCGTCAACAAGCAGATTTAGAATTTTAACCGGAAACGGTTTTGGCATTTTTAATGAAAACAAATGTCACAGATGAAAATGCCCGCTTGCCAAGCTCGGGGGCAAGGGGTAGGTTCCGCGCCGATTTAAGACTTTTATCTAATACGCGCCGATAGCTCAGCTGGATAGAGCACCAGACTACGAATCTGGGGGTCGGGAGTTCGAATCTTCCTCGGCGCGCCATTTCCATAAATGAAAATGTCTCACCTCGGGCTTTAGCGTTCGAACTTCGTTCGAGGGGCGCGCCATTTCCATAAATGAAAATGTCTCACCTCGGGCTTTAGCGTTCGAACTTCGTTCGAGGGGCGCACCATTTCCATAAATGAAAATGTCTCACCTCGAGTTTTAGTGTTCGAGCGCCGCTCGAGGGGCGCGCCATATTTTGTCTTGCGGCCAATCGCTTCGCAGTGCCTCCGACAGGGCAGCGAACGGTCGCGCCCAAATTCTTAAAGACGCAGTAGCACCCTTTGGTGCGGTTCACGTTTGGTCTTTCTACCAGCAGGTGAGAGGTTTAACCTAGAACTTTATCCTTGAGATCTAGGTAGGCGAACAACTAGGCCGTCTAATTCATCAGACATATTTATTTGGCATGAAAGTCTGGAGTTAGCCTGCATATCAGAAGCAAAGTCTAACATCGACTCTTCCATGCTATCTGCGTTTCCGGTTTTCTCCACCCAATTTTCATCAATATAAACATGGCATGTGGCACAGGCGCAAGCGCCGCCGCAATCAGCATCAATACCAGGAACCATGTTGTTTACCGCAGCTTCCATTACCGACACACCATTGCTGGCATCAACTTCGTGACGAGTACCGTCGTGTTCTATAAAGATAATTCTGGCCATTTGAACGCCTGTTCCTTAAGTTTTATTTTGTTCCTTAGGGGGATGTATCGCGTTCCTTGCTAAGATCAAGGCCTAACAGAGGATTCTATGAACACAATCCACCAAATCGAAACTGAATTGCCTCTAAATTCTCCAGAAGAAATGGCTGAATTTGGCGCAAAACTGGCAATTATGCTGCGCCAGCAGGATGTTTTGTTTCTGATCGGAGACCTTGGTGTTGGCAAGACCACTTTGGCCCGAGGTATTATTCTTGCTTTGCTTGGTAAAGACGCCGATGTATCCAGCCCCACCTATAATTTGGTGCATGTATGGGATGGGCCAGAGTGTGAAATTTGGCATGCAGATCTATACCGGCTGCAAGACCCCGCCGAAGTATTGATGCTAGGCTTAGAAGATGCATTTTCCCATGCAATTACCATAGTGGAGTGGCCGGATCGCATGGGCAAAATGGCCCCAGAAAATCGCTTGGACATTTGCATTGAAAAAACAGAAGATGGACGCAAAATTATGCTGCGTGCTATGGGGACAAAGTGGAAAGAGCGCCTTAATGAGCAATAATTTCTGTAATAAAACCAGCAAGTTCCTTGCCGGAGCGGGCTGGGATAAATACTGCGTCAACCCATTGGCCCAAGATGCCTCGGCCCGAAGTTATTTTCGTTTAACTCGCGATAATAGCTCTGCGATTTTGATGCAGGCGCCAACAAATACAAAAAGTGAAACCTGTCCCGATTATGCGGATGAAAAGCAACGAAAGCAATTAGGTTATGCTGCCGAAGCACGATTGGCAGACAATGATTGCGGCGCCTTTGTCTGCATTGCCAACCAACTGACTATACGTGGGTTTTCAGCGCCGCACGTTTTAGCTGCTGACATAAAATCTGGTTTAATTCTACTTGAAGATCTGGGAAAACAATCATTCTTCGACATATTACAAAACCAGCCTGAGCAAGAAGAACCAATATATAAAGCAGCCACATCTATGCTCGCAGCATTAACCCGCTGCAGCTTCTCCAAGGAATTTATCTACCAAAACCAAAAATGGCCGGTTTTGCCCTATGACAAACAAGCATTGCTAGCGGAAACCGATCTATTGATTAAATGGTATTTGCCGTTTTTAGGCATTGACCTGAGCAAACAGCAAGCTGCGCAATTGCAAGGCGCTTGGGGGAAAGTGCTGGATCCGGTCATGCAGACGGCACCGGTTTTGGTATTACGAGACTTTCATGCTCAAAACCTGATCTGGATGCAAAAGCGCGAAGGTGTTGCAAATATCGGCTTACTGGATTTCCAAGACGCCGTATTTGGGCATGCCGCATATGATCTGGTTAGCTTGCTACAAGATGCCAGACGCGATGTAACCGCAAGTCTTGAACAACCCATGATTTCCAGATTTATAATCGCCGCAAAAATAAGTGACCCAGAAGGGTTTCGCACAGCATATCATATTTTGGGAGCGCAGCGAGCGGCTAAAATTCTTGGTATTTTTGTCCGTTTGGCAAAGCGCGATGGTAAGCAGCATTATTTGGATTTGTTACCACGGGTTGAGCGCCATTTTATCCAAAACTTAAAAAACCCAGTATTGCAGCCAATTGCCGAAATCCTAAAGCCTGTACTCGACAATATCAATTCAAGGTTAGTTGATGAATAAACCAAAACAAGCGATGGTGGCTGCGGCCGGACTGGGTTCACGCATGCGGCCATTGACCAATGACAAGCCAAAAGCTCTTGTAAGGCTGGCGGGCAAGACACTAATAGATCATCAATTGGACAGGTTGGCAGCCTCTGGGGTGCAAAAAGCTGTGGTCAATGTTCATCATTTCGCCGAGCAATTACAATCCCACTTGCAAACGAGAGCTGGCCTGCCACAAATTTGCATTTCCAATGAACGTGAACAATTACTTGAAACTGGCGGCGGCCTGCTAAAAGCCAGCAAGCATCTAGACCAGAAACCATTTTTTGTAATGAATGTTGATGCCGTATGGAGTGGCCACGAAACCGCACTGGACGAATTAGCCCAGTCCATGGCAAAACAAGACGATGCGCTGGCTGTGCTTTTGCTGGCAAAAAAAGACCAAAGCTTAGGTCTTAATACTGCAGGTGATTTCCATATGGATAAAGCCGGAAGATTGCGAAGGTTAGAGCCGGGAGAAACCAGTAATTGGTATTATGCCGGAGTTCAAATTTTTGACCCGGCATTGATGCAGGGATTTAAGGTTGAACGATTTTCAACTAATTTATTCTGGGATTTAGCTCTCACCCAAAACCGATTGTTTGGGCTAGAATTACAAGGGTTTTGGATGCATGTTGGAGACCCTAAAAGCCTGCAACAGGCCGAAATAAAATTAAGAGACGCCAGCAAATGAGTGAAGTGCAAAGTTATCTGGATTACCAAGCGCCTCGAATTTTTACTATTGCTTCTGGCGAAAACTTCCAAACCATACTGGCCAAAGGAATATTGGCAGCCATTGCCGACGACCCTGACCCGTTTGCCTTGCACGACACCATTGTATTAGCCCCAACCAGGCGATCTGTTCGAACTCTGTCCGAAGCTTTTTTGCAAGTGATGGGGCAAAAAACTGTAACTCTATTACCGCAAATTCTTGCCATCGGGGATGTAGATGCTGATGAACCGCCATTTATTGCCGGTCATTCAATTTTGAACCTTGCTCCGGAAATTTCAACAAGCAACCGGTTATTCTCTTTGGCTCGGATTATTTTGTACCGTGCCAAAGCCAGTGGCCAAGAACTGCCACTTAGCACCGCATTAGCCGAAGCTAGTGCCATTGCCCGTCTGTTAGATAGCGCTGCATATGAAGGAGTGACGGATTTTTCACTGGCTTCAGAAGAATTTGAGTCATTCTTATTAAATCAACCAGAACATATTCAACGCGCCGCCCGGTTTTTAAGCATTATTAGCACCTATTGGCCGCAAGAATTAGCCGCTCAACAATTAATTGACCCGGCAACCAGACGATCAAATTTGTTACAGTCCTTATGTGAACAATGGATAAAAAACCCGACCCATAAACGAGTGATCGTCGCCGGATCTACCGGCTCACAGCGGGCAACGGCAAATTTACTATCTGTGGTATCAACCTTGCCAAATGGTTGCGTAGTCTTGCCCGGGTTTGATCAAGAATTAGATGATCTGGCCTGGCAGCAAGTGATACAGGCACCGGGGCACCCGCAATATGGCATGGCCCAATTACTAAGCCGACTAAAAAATAAACGAGAACAAGTTCAGTTATGGCCACAGTCTTCGATCAATTTGCAACAAAGCCGGCGGCGAAGAATTATCAATGAGGCATTAACCCCTGCCGATATCACTTCAGATTGGTTACAGCGACTTGAAAGACTTGGTGAAAAACATCAAATGCCGGTTGCCGGTTTGATGAAAAATGCCTTAAACGGCCTATCCTTAATCGAAGCGGAAACTGAAGACGAAGAAGCCCTTGCCATTGCATTAGCGATCCGAGAAACACTGGAAACCTCTGATAAAACTGCAATGCTGGTAACCCCGGATCGGGCTTTGGCGCGAAGGGTTCGTGCCGCTTTGCAGCGCTGGTCTGTAGAAGTGGACGATAGTGCTGGCATAGCCTTGCCTGAAGACAAATTAGGTATTTTCTTCAAGCTAGTGCTTAATTGGTGGGAGGATCCAGGGGATCCCAAAGCCTTGCTAGCACTATTAAATCATCCCTTGGCATGTCTGGGCCACAGCCGTGAATATCTTTTGAAACAGGTGCGATCGCTAGATATTGGCTTATTGCGCGGGGTTCGTAAATATAATGGTCTTGATCAATTAATTTTATATATTGAAGAAAGCAAACTCCCGAACAAAGACAAAATATCTGCGCTGATTAGCCACCTAAACAATATTACTCAAAAGCCTAAAGCCCGAGCCGAAACATCCATTGCTGATTTTGCCACTCAACATGCAAAATTGGCAGAATCTCTGGCCGCAACCGACACCAAAAGCGGCGCACAGTGCCTGTGGGCAGGTAATTCAGGAGAATTATCCAGCCAATTATTCCGGGATTTAATTGCCGATGGCACACAAATAGGCAATACCGTTTTTGAAGAATATAAGCGGGTATTCGACTTTTTCTCCCAGCAAGTTTCCGTACGTCCCCGAAGGCCCAAAGGCGGGAGAGTTCGCATATTAGGCCCACTAGAAGCCCGGCAGCAAACTGCTGATCTAATTGTGTTGGGCGCATTAGACGAAGGGGTCTGGCCATCTAATTCCAATACAGACCCGTTTTTGCCACGCTCCTTGATAAGAAAAATGAAATTACCCGATCCAGAGCGGCGGTTGGGACTTTCCGCCCATGATTTTGCCGAGCTGGCATGTAAAGCTGAGGTGATACTTACCAGAGCCACCCGCCGCGATGGAACACCGACTATTGCTTCGCGATGGGTATGGAGATTGAAAACTTTAATCGATGCGGCGATCGGCAAGCAAAAGCGCCAAGACTTGTTATGCCCAAAACCAGATATCTTAGCTATCGCCAGAAAACTGGCTTACATAAAAAAGTCGCACCCAGTATGCGAGCCATTACCAAGACCACCGATAACAGCGCGCCCTACGGATCTTTTTGTCACGAGAATTAAAACCCTAATTCGTAATCCATTTGCCATTTACGGGCAAAAAATTCTGCGCCTGAACCCTCTTGACCCTGTTGGTGGGCCAGCAGGGGGGCGCGAACGCGGTAACGCTATCCATAATGCTTTACAAAAGTGGCACGAAAACACGCCGTCTGCGACACCATCAGATTTATCCAAATTAATTATTGAGTTTTTGCTCAAAGCTGGATTTCAACCTTCAGAACTAGCCGTTGAAGCACCCGCAGCACGGCGCATAGCAGAAGCATATCTGAAATGGGCTGAAATACGTAAGCACAACGGGTTTATTCCACGAGCTTTTGAAAAAACAGGAACACTAGAATTTAACTTAAAAAGCGGCGACCTAATTACTGTTTCCGCAAAATGCGATCGCATTGACAAAATTGGCAACGATTGGACAGTACTTGATTATAAAACCGGCGCCGCGCCAAGCTCCAGGGAAGTCATAGCCGGCTTTGATCCGCAATTACCCCTTACCGGAGCAATAATCCATGATGGCGGTTTTGAAAGCGCCAACATCAAGGCGGCCCCAATTGCCGAACTTGGATACTTAAAGCTCTCCGGCGGTAAAAAACCGCTTACATTTACAATTATCAAGCCTAAAAAAGAAGATGCAATCACCACCACACAAGAATTGGTCGAGGAGGGGCTGCTCCTAGTTAAAGAACTGTTCGAGACCTTTAACGACCCCAAAACGGCCTATAGGTGTCAGCCTAGAGCGAAATATATGGATGACTTTAGCAATTTTGATCATTTAGCGCGGCGGGCAGAGTGGTCAGCAATACTTGACGAAAACGAAAGTTGATCATGAGCAATTCCACAGCTAGCCCACGTCAAATTGCTGAAGCTGCGCAAAACCTTGCCGCCGACCCCAATGCTTCTGTTTTAGTTTCAGCTAATGCTGGTTCCGGTAAAACCCATGTTTTGATCAATAGGGTAACTCGAATTTTGCTATCCGGCGCAGCGCCAGAGCAAATTCTTTGCGTGACCTATACCAAAGCTGCCGCATCAGAAATGCTCAACCGCCTATTTGCGCATTTGGGTAAATTTTCAATTCTACCGGATGAGGAATTGCGTGCAGAATTGCGCAAACTTGAGCCTAAACTTGACCCCGGATCCGACGAGCTAGCAAAAGCTAGACGGTTGTTCGCCAGAGCGCTGGAAACTCCCGGCGGCTTAAAAATCAGGACTATTCATGGATTCTGCGAAAGCCTGTTACGGCAGTTCCCAATTGAAGCCGGCCTTTCACCGGGTTTTGCATTACTAGACGACAAGCAAAGCGCCGCCCTGCAGGAAAAACTTATTCAACAGATTGGCAAACAAGCTGTAGACGATCCAAATGGCAGGCTCGCAGAGGCCTTTGAGGTATTAAGCAATTCTGGTTCTGGCACGACCAAAAATATATTTGAAACTGCAAAGGCAAATGCCGAAAAATTAGCGTTAGATTTATTAGGGACAAATAGTCTGTCCAGTGCAATTGAAAACTCAGCCGACTCTTTACAACTAGATGTTCAAGACACCCAACAAAGTGTTTGTGATGTAATATTCTCTCAATTAGATCATGCAGAGTTACAAGAAATTGCGACGGGACTAAGCCAAGGTTCAGCAACAAATCAAAAACGGGCCAAAGCAATCGTGGAGGCTATGGAACAAACTGACGCAATTGTTGCTGTGCAATCGCTAATTAGAGTGCTTTTGAAAAAAGATTTCACCCGATTCAAAACCTTTGTCAGCGTAGCTGCAGCCAAACAAATGCCGGAACTGCCTGAGAAATGTTTGAGATTAGAGGAAAACGCTGAAGCGGCAGTGGCTAAATTACAAGCAGTTAAAACCTTTCAACTAACAAAAGCCGCTCTAACTTTGTGCCATGGATTTATCACCTCTTACCACCAGGCGAAGCGATCTGCAGGCTTGATAGATTTTGATGACTTAATCGAATACTCCAAACAATTATTAAGCACTAAAGCATCCAAAGATTGGGTGCTTTATAAATTAGATGGCAATTTGCGCCATGTTTTGGTTGATGAAGCTCAGGATAATTCCCCGGCGCAATGGCAAGTAATTGCCGCCTTAACCGATGAGTTTTTTGCCGGCATGGGCGCTCACGACGAAACTAGAACTCTGTTCTCAGTTGGAGACCCCAAGCAATCCATTTATCGCTTTCAAGGTGCAGATCCATCATTATTTTTAGCGCAGAAATCGAGGCTTTTAGAGTATAAGGCTAATTTACAGGCACCAATACATATTCCAGAAATGTCTCTGTCATGGCGCTCTAGCCCGCAAGTTTTAGAATTTGTTGATGCTTGTTTTTCCAATCCACTAGAGACAAAACTTTCTGGTGACCTAGAAAAGTTCATAGCACAGCAAGACCCTAACGATTCGCATCTTTTGGATCCAGGTTTTGCCGACTACTTAAAACACGGAGCTGAGCGCGACACCGCTATTGGCAGCGTAACATTGCTGCCGGCAATTCCATACAATCCGGTGCCAGCAGATGAAAATCCGTCGCGACCCGTTGATGCAGTTTCATCTACAGCACCAGAAAGCCTGCTGGCAGCGGACATTGCCAGCCGGATCAAGAACATGCTTGGCAATGATGAGCAAATAGAAGATAACGTAAATGGTATACCGTCAAAACGGGCGATCACTGGCGGCGATATTTTGATTCTGGTACGCTCGCGCAGCAATTTGTTTCGCGAAATCATTCGCCATTTGAAGTTACAGTCAATTCCTGTAGCCGGAGCCGATAAAATGGTTTTGCAAAGCGAAACTTCGGTGCTGGATTTATTATCGATTGCCAAAGCTGCCCTGCAACCAGCAGATGACCTGTCCTTAGCCGAAGTATTAACCGGGCCGTTATTACACCCAAAACTAGAAGCATCTCCACCGATTAACCAGCAAATTTTATTTGATTTGGCTTATAATCGCGACGACAAAGAGACTTTATATTCAGCGCTTAAAACATCATCAATTCCAGAATTGTCCGAAGCAAAAACTTGGATAGCTGATCTAATACAGCGCGCCGGTCATGAAACTCCATATCGCTTCTTTTCCGGCTTATTGTACCGGCCAAGCGCCACCGGGGAGTCAGTCATTGAGCGCGTATTTGCCCGATTGGGAAAGGAATCCGAAGATCCGATACAAGAATTTTTAAATTTAGCCTTAGCCTTTTCCAGAAGCGGCGATGGGTCTTTATTCTCTTTTGTAACGGAAATGCAAACCCGAGAGGACATGATTAAGCGAGAGTTGCAGGCAGCAGGAAACCAAGTGCGGGTAATGACTGTTCACGGGGCCAAAGGCCTAGAAGCACCATTTGTTATCTTACCGGACACCACCAAAGGCTATAATAGTACCACCAAATCAGGTTTGGTTAGAACTAAAAGCGCTTGGCTTTGGTTAGATACCGATGACAAATCTAATAAGCCAATACAAGAATATCGCGATAGACAGACATTATTGGAAGCACAAGAGCATAAGCGCCTGCTCTATGTAGCGCTGACCCGGGCGCGGGATCATTTATTAATCTGTGGTTATCAACGGGGCGATAATGAGAAAACCGGGGGTTTCGGGCCGGACAGTTGGTATTTGCAGTGTGAAGAAGCATTCAAATCTTTGGTGGAGAGCAAAAAGGCGCAAGTCCTGCTAGACAATGGAGAACCGGTCGGTTTTCAGTTGGGCTGCCCGATGCAAGCTGCCAGTGAGCAACAAAAAGAAAAAGCAAAGCCTGACCATGATCTGCCAAAATGGGCGCTTAAATCCTTAAACAAAAACTTGGAACAAGCAAAACAGCGAACACCGTCCAATTTATTAAATGCAGACGACGATACAATGGCCGCGCCTTCACCAATTGGCCCGGGTGCCGCGCAAAGGTTTTTACGAGGAAATATGATCCATGCTTTATTGCAAAGCCTGCCTGACCTTCCAATAGCAGAACGGAGCAACGCCGCCGATAAGTTTTTAGAACAACAACCAGACTTAAGCCAAAGCCAACGCTCTGAAATCAAGAGTGTCACCTTGGCAGTATTAAACGATCAGAAATTTGCCGAGCTGTTCGCAGCTAACAGTCGTGCGGAGCTTCCAATTACCGGAACAATTAATAGCGAAGAAGGCTTGATTAGCATTAACGGAAAAATTGATCGCTTAGTGGTGAGCAAAACTGAGATTTTAGTATTGGACTTTAAAACCAACCGACCAGCCCCGACAGAAGCAAAGCATGTCCCGGCGCAATATCTTGCACAAATGGCCAGTTATCGAGCCTTATTACAGCAAATATGGCCGCAACGGCAGATCAGGTGCGCTTTATTATGGACAGATGGCCCCAACTTAATGGAAATATCAGATGCAATGCTCGATAGCGCAAAATTATCAGCACCAGAACAATTTTAATCAACCAAACACTATCGGCACCCAAAACACCGCAATCAGAGACAGCAATACGATAGCAACCAAGTTTAATAAAAACCCAGCTCTGGCCATTTGTTGTAGGCTGACCAGTCCCGACCCATAACAAATCGCATTTGGCGGTGTTGCAATCGGTAACATAAAAGCACAAGAAGCAGCCAGTGCGACTGGAACCGCCAATAATAATGGTGATAACCCGGCATCAATTCCAACCGCAGCCACTATTGGCAAGAAAGTAGCGGTAGTTGCCAAATTACTGGTAAGCTCGGTGAGAAAAATCACCAATGTGGTTGCGGCCAATACCAGCAAAACACCATTTACAGCGCCGACACCGGACAATAACCGGCCTAATTCAGCAGCAAGACCGGAACTGGAAATACCACTGGCCAAGGCCAGACCGCCACCGAACAATAGCAATACGCTAAACGGCACCTTGCTCAGTAATTTGGCATCAGCCAGTTTTTCACCCCGGTTTTGCCCTGAAGGCAGGATAAACAGTAAAACTGCACCAGTAATAGCAATGCTTGAATCTGTAATTGCTGACCAGCCAGTAAACTCAATAATCTGCTTGCGAAATGCCCAACTCAACGCCACCAGCACAAATAACAGGCCCACACGTAATTCTGGTTTTGACAGGCTTCCAAGTTTGACCTTCATTTGCAGAAACTGCTCTCTTGCTGCCTGCCCTGCAGAAAAATTCACAGGAAACACCAATTTGGTCAAAATTAGCCAAGCAATTGGCAGCAAAATCAAGGCCAAAGGCAGCCCCACCATCATCCAGCTTGCAAAATCAATCTCAATGGCATGCTGTTCGCGCAAATAAGCTGCCAAAAAAGCGTTAGGGGGCGTACCTATCAAAGTAGCGACACCGCCAATTGTTGCGCCATAAGCCACCGACAACGGCAATAATATTTTGAAGTTCTGCTGCTGCTTAATGCTAACTCTTGAGCCATTATCGTGAAAGACAACGCTTAAAATTGAAACCGCAATTGGAAGCATCATCAATGTGGTCGCCGTATTAGTCATCCACATTGATAAAAATGCGGTGGCGACCATAAAACCAAATACCAAGGCCTTGGCCCGTACCCCCATCAATAATAAAATCGACAGGGCGACGCGCTTATGCAAATCCCATTTTTCAATGGCCAAGGCTAGCAAAAAACCACCTAAAAACAAGAAAATCAGCGGATGCGCAAATGGCGCGGCGACCTGTTTGAACTCCATCACCCCTAAAACAGGAAATAAGATCAACGGCACCAATGCAGTAACAAATGGCGGCAGGGCTTCAGTTCCCCACCAAATTGCCATGCAGACCGCCACTGCCGCTGTCCGCCAAGCTAAAACTGGCACATCAGCAGGTGCGCCAATTACCAGCAAAGTCAATGCCAGCAATGGCCCGGCTAGAAGTCCTACTGCTTTGACCATACCTGATTATATTACCACCAACAAAGAGGCCAAGGCTGCGCTCATTAAATTTGATAATGATCCAGCGGCAACCGCTTTTAAGCCGAGTCTGGCAATATCCTTGCGCCGCTCCGGGATCAAACCACCCAAACCGCCAAGCAAGATCGCCATCGAAGCTAAATTCGCAAACCCGCACAAAGCAAATGTGACGATAACAACTGTTCGCGGCGATAAAGTTGCAATTAACGGCTCTAAACTGGCATAAGCGACAAACTCATTTAGGATAAATTTCTGGCCAACTAAATTGCCAGCGATTCCAGCCTCTTCCCAGGGCACGCCCATCGTCCACATTAACGGTGAAAACAACCAACCCAAAGCTGCATCTAATGACCAGCCGCTTTGGCCGAGCATGTTACCAATGCCGCTAATGCCGCCGTTTAACATGCCGATTAAGGCCACAAATGCTATTAGCATCGCCCCGATATTAGCCGCGAGTTTTAATCCATCAGCCGCACCTGAAGCTGCTGCATCAATAACATTAACCGGAAGGTCATCTTCAGGTATATCTTCGGGTAAAGCTGGGCGCTTTGCCGCTTCGCGATCGGCATCTGGCTTAATGATTTTAGCCATCAACAAACCGCCCGGAGCAGCCATAAATGATGCGGCAATAAGATATTTTAACTCAACACCAAGGGCTGCATAACCGACAAGAATCGCACCCGAAACCGAAGCCAAGCCCGAAACCATGATTGTAAATAACTGATTCTCTGTCAATTTGGCCAGATATGGCCGCACCAATAAAGGTGACTCCGTCTGACCCAAAAATATGTTGCCGGCAGCATTTAAGCTTTCCACTTGGTTGGAGCCAATGACAAGTCGTAAAAATCCGCCAAGAATTTTTACCACCCATTGCATAATTCCAAGATAATACAAAACCGAGGTCAGGGCTGATACAAAAATAATGATCGGCAGGACTTTCACCGCAAAAATAAATCCGATGCTAGGGTTGTCATGCAAGCCGCCAAAGACAAATTGACTACCGACATCTGCGTAGTCGATAATGACTTGCGCACCATTTGATATGGATTCTAAAACATCTTTGCCAACCGGTACTGCCAGCACAAAATAAGCAATGGCCGCTTGCAAAGCAAAAGCGGCCACAACCACACGAAAATTAATTGCCCGACGATTATCAGACAAAATAACCGCGAGCGTTAATAAAACGCCCATCCCCAATATACTAATTAACATGCAATCCCCTTGCGTAACTCGTACAACCCGGCTCAAAACCGGGCTGTTTTATCCCTTTAGGGCTTGTCCTCAATATATCTTTATAGAACAAAACTACAAGAAGAAGCATTAGCACAAACAAAGGTTTAAAAATGGACCAAAAATTGGATTTCCCAGCTACAAGCAGAAACGCAAGCGCAATCCTCTCAGTTTTGCAACAGCATCTGCCTATTGGAGACATATTGGAAATCGCATCAGGCTCCGGTCAGCATGTGGTGCATTTTGCCAAGCACCTACCTCAAAATACTTTTTGGCCAACCGACTTAGACCCCGCCCATTTATCCAGCATTACTGCCTGGGTTAAGGAAGCGGCGCTAGAGAATATCAAACCGGCTGTCCAGTTGGATGTAATGGATGTTGCGTGGAGTAATGCGCGCCTTCCAACAACAGTCAAAAATAAGTGGGACGCGATTATCTGCTGCAACATGATCCATATTGCACCATTAGAAGCGACAAGTGGCCTATTTGCAGGAGCCAGCAAACACTTACATAAAGGCGGCTTACTGTATTTGTACGGGCCGTTTCTAGGAACTGGCGAAACTGATGCGCCATCAAATATGGCATTTGACCTAAACCTGAAACAGCGCAACTCCTCTTGGGGAGTCAGATCGCTATCTCTAGTCAAGCAAATAGCCCACGCCAACGGCTTACATTTCGATCAAATCATCAAAATGCCTGCCAATAATTTCTCAATACTGTTTCGGGCTTAAACGGGTTATGGCTCATACTGGATAAGCCTAACCCCATAAAATCTTTAATTTTATTTAGGAGCCAAGACCATCATCATCAACCGGCCTTCGGTTTTTGGTTCAAATTCAACCTTGGCAATTTCTTCAAAGTCCTCACGAACCCGTGTCAATAAGCTAGCTCCACGATCTTGATGCGCCATTTCACGACCCTTAAACCGGATAGTAACTTTCACCTTGTCGCCTTGGCCAAAAAATTTGGTCATGGCTCTAACTTTGACATCATAATCATGCACATCAATATTCGGGCGCATTTTTATTTCTTTCAAGTCAGCGGTCTTTTGCTTCTTTTTTGATTCCGAGCGTTTTTTCTGTGCTTGAAAGCGCATTTTGCCGTAATCAAGAATTTTGCAGACAGGATATTTAGCTTCTGGGGCAACCTCCACTAGATCAAGACCGGCTTCGCGGGCCGCTTCTAAGGCGGCGTCAATTGGCATTACACCTTGCTTTTCGCCTTTTTCATCAATGAGAAGAACGCGATCAGAAACAATATCTTGATTAACGCGAGGGCCTTTGGGCTTTTTCGGGGCAGCGGGAACTGGACGACGGGCTATAATACTCTCCTGTGATTGTCTAAAAATTGCCAGACAATCATTGCAGAGAAACCTTATAAACCATAAAAAACCCTCCAAAAATGCCAGACCAATGCTTTATGAACAAAGCCGGGCCAAGGATCAAGCAGCTTTTACACGCAAATTACGGTATGTGACTAAAGCGCACCAAACATTTTCATCGCACGCAACACATCATCGGCAGAAAGGTCTTCTAGCGGATCGCTAATTAGGGTCATGGCATTAGGCGAACGAATACCGGTTAGTGCGGCGTCAAGCGCGCTTCCATGCAAAGAAATACAGCGCCCAGAACTAGCAGCACATAGATGTAAAATACCGTCCGGCAAGCCGACAATTCCCTTTGCTTTTGCTCCAAGCGAAGCCAACTGAAACGCATCCGCACGAGCGCAAAGGTCTCTAATTTGGGGATAATTACGAATTAAGGGACGGGCCAATTCTCTAGCCTCTATGCTTCCGGTAATAGCAAGCATGGTTCCAGAGTTTAAAATATAGCCAGCTAAAGTTTGAAATGCCGCCGCCGGCCAACCGTTTTCCGGATCAGGCCGGCCTAAGTTAAGCAGTATATAGTCGCCCTCAAGCCGAAAATACCCCGGCTGCAAAGACGGGGTTTTGCCGCTAAGACGTAATAACCAGCTCAGCTGTGGCCCTAAACTTAAATCAGCTCCGGTTTTTGGCACTCCCATTAAGTCCAGCAAACGGGCATCTTCTTCAACAGGGTGATCTGGCTTGCTGATTAGTGACCATTTAGCACGAGGGGCAATGCCGGCAAATTTTGGAGCAAATAAGCCAAAGGCTGCAAATAATTTAGCAGTGCGGGCCGTGCGATCCAAATCAATGATCCGGTCATATTTGCTTTGTTTTATGGCCTTGGCTAATCTGGAGAAGTTGGTATCTGCTGCCGACAGATCAGCAGAAATAATATCATCAAACCACGGAGCCTTACTGGCCAAACCCACAAGCGACGGATCTGTTAACAAGGTCAAATTATCCAACGGCAAAGCCTCTCGCAAACGCTCGCACGCGCAAAATGCATTTAGTAACCGCCCCAGCGGCCCAAAACATACAACCAGCGTCTTTTTACTCAAAACCCACACCCCGATCCGGTTGGTTACATTTATAACCGCTATCTCCTTGGCCCAAATGAAGGTCAAAAATACCGGTAAAAAAATCAAGATAGTTTAATGAGGCTCGCATAACAACTCCTCGTATACCGCCAAAGTAGATGCACACATCTTTTCTCGAGAAAACTGCCCGGCCACCCAAGCTTGTCCAGCACGACCCATTATCAAGCGCTGATTCTCTGTAAAAGTCAGTATTTGAGCCAGTTTAGCCGCCATTTCCCTAGGGTTATCTGGCGCAACTAACAACCCGGTTTCATCATTGCGAACCGTCTCTAACGACCCTCCCAGCGCAGTTGCAATAACTGGCTTTCCGGCAGCCTGACCTTCAACCGCAACCCGTCCAAACGCCTCAGGCTCCAAGCTAGCAGAAACCACCACTTGCGACAGAGCATAAATAGCCGCCATATCACTAACATGACCGGGCATGGATACCATATCTTGCAAACCAAGCCGCTTAATAACCTGTTTTAGTTCTGTCACATAGGCATCGCGCCCCTGAGCATCTCCTGGTAATAATAAGTGAAATTTAATTCCCTGCTCACGCAGCAATGATGCTGCTTCGATCATCGGCAACTGACCTTTCCAACGAGTCAAACGTCCTGGCATAACAATCAATGGAACGGTGGGGTCTTGTCCAAATGATAACTTATTGGCTGTTGCATCGATTCTATCTTGCGAAATGTTGGCCGGCTTTAGGGCCGCAAGATCAAGGCCGCGCGGTATCACCCTAATTCTAGATGGATCAGTGCCGTGTTCTTTGCTGATGTGCGCTGCTATAAATTTGGAATTAGCAATCACCAAATCTCCTGACGCCATAATTGAATTGTAAAATGTTTTTAGCGCAGAGCTGGAATTATAAGTCCCATGATATGTAGTCACAAACGGGATGCCGGTTTGTTTACAGGCTTTGCGGACGCTCCATGCTGGCGCTCTAGATCGGGCATGTAAAATATCTGCGTTAAACTCCTTAGCCAGTTTCTCGATCTGTTTACGATTTTGGCGCATAATAAACGGGTTTTTTGATTGTACTGGCATGGCGGTAAATTCTGCTCCATTTGCACAGAGCTCTTCAACCAACCGGCCACCTTTGGCGATCACATGAGAATACCCACCCGCCGCAATTATCGCAGCACTAACATCTATGGTCGTGCGCTCTGCACCGCCTGCAGATAATTCGGGTATGATTTGTAGAATTCGCAAAAGTGATTCTCGACTTCTTGACCCCCTCATGCGATCCGTTGATCTAACTTAAGGAGATGTGGGTTGCAAAAACTACTAAAGCACAAAACTAGCAAAGGTGAAATCATTTGCTATCGTAAAGCTGACGGAAATGGCCCAACTCTGGTCTGGCTTGGTGGGTTTCGATCGGACATGGACGGCTCTAAGGCCGCGTTTGCTCATGAATGGGCCGCACAAAACCAGCAGGCATTTATCCGCTTTGATTATTTTGGACACGGCCAATCATCAGGGAAATTTGAAGACGGGAGCATTTCTAGATGGCGCGATGATGTTTTGGAAATTATTGACCATTTAACTGTGGGGCCAGTGATTTTAGCTGGATCATCCATGGGGGGATGGTTAGCTTTATTAAGCGCTCTAGCCCGTCCTGAGCGAGTAAATTCGCTGGTTTTAATTGCTCCGGCTCCAGATTTTACCGAAAAGCTACTTTGGAATAGTTTATCAAAAAATATTCAAAACCAGATTATGCAACACGGTGTCTGGCAACAGCCATCGCCTTATGGCCCAGTTCCCATTACTCGCAAGCTGATAGAGGATGGCCGCAAACACCTTATTCTTGATCAGCCAATTGCGTTTGATGGCCCGGTGCGCATTCTGCAAGGGCAAATGGATACTGATGTTCCTTGGGAATATGCACTTAAGCTTATCAACGTTATACAAAGCACAGACGTGATATTTACCTTAAACAAAACCGGAGACCATAGCCTCTCTACCGCTGCCGATTTGGACAAACTACAGCAAGCTTTACAAGAATTAACCCGTTGCAAGAAAACATGATTGTAAATTTTAGTTTACCATTTACTACAGTTTTGCTTGCTTAGAGGCCAAACCCGGCGCAACAATCTTGGGTGTAAGGTTAAAGGAGTAGGTATGTTTCGCGTTCAATTGGGTTTCGTTTTATTGTTTTTGTTGGTGCCTACTGCTAGTTTTGCGCAAGCCTCACGCTATGAAAAATGTATGGTATTGGCCAAGCAACAGCCATTGGCTGCCTATGAAGAGGCCTTAGCATGGCAATCAGAAGAAGGCGGGGCGCCGGCTAGCCATTGCATTGCTTCGGCTTTGCTTGGGTTAGGCGATCTCCAGCGCGGAGCTGAACGTCTTGAAAACCTTGGGTTTGCTCCGGACATTGCCAATGATGAATTGCGAGTGGCGATTTTTTTACAATCTGCTGAGGCATTTTTACAATTAGGCGACGGAATTAGAGCACAAAAAGCAGTTGAGGCTGGCTTGGCTTTACAGCCAAACAATACAGAATTGAAACTCAGTCTAGCACGGGCACTTGATGCGCAGGGAAAAACCCAGCCGGCATTGCGTGAATTAGATACCTTACTAACCATGCAACCCAACCATTTATTAGGCCTTATGTTAAGGGCATCTAGCTTAATGAAACTGCAGCGAGTGGACGAAGCAGGCCGTGATGTGCACAGAGCTTTGCAATTAGCGCCAACAAACGTAGATGTTCTATTATTGCGCGGCCAATGGCGTGAAGCCAAACGCTTGTCCAAGCACTAGGGTTAAGACAGGCAAAGAGTCCTCAAGCAGCGAAGCGATAGGACAAAGAGAGAGTCCTCAAGTAACGCAGAAAACCGGTCCCCGGACACCGATCCGGGAACGAAGTTAAGTCGGGTTGCGAGCAACTAACCCAAAACCCCGTCCGGCTGTGTGGCTGCGCGAAGCGCATTGCCGCGAGACATAACAACAGTAACTAGGTGCGACTGCGCCTCGGGCGGTCAGCCCGCACGTCGTAGGCCGTTGCGTAGCAACTGGCCGCGAGACATAACAAGAGTCCTCAAGTAGCGAAGCGATAGAACATCAAAAGACTCCGCCTGTCGGAGGCGGCACGAAGTGCTTCGCCGCGAGACATAACAAGAGTCCTCAAGCAGCGAAGCGATAGGACAAAGAGAGAGTCCTCAAGCAGCAAAGCGTTAGGACAAACAAAAGAGGGTCACTCTCAAGGGTCAGTGTCAAAAAAGACCCTACCCTTGAGCACCCTGCTTGCACCATGTGTTCACAGTACAAAAAGCCTCCTTGTCCCTTAACCTACCCTAAAAGCACCCTTAAATACCCTAAGTGACCCTATGGAGGCGGGGATAAGTTCGAAGCGTCCGCAAGAAGGCTGAGTTTGCTATAATGGGGCTTAACGCGGACATTTAACGTCTGCTCTTGCTCTTTGACATGGTGAATCATCGCAAAAAACCAATAAAGCATGGGTTTATTTGTAATTAGTTGTAAGAAGCTCCAGCGGGAAATAACTTTACTGCCGAGACTTTTGCAAACTTTGCTCCGGGAAATCCGGCGGGAAAGCTGTTGCGACGGTTTTTTAAGCGTTTTAATTACAATGAATACTCTTTACCTGTCCTACCGCTTCGCCACTTGAGGACTAGTTTTTGTCCTGCTATTATCAGCAGAAATAGAAGCTGGAGAATAACCATGAGCCAACCAGAATTTGTTGTTGCTGCAATGTATAAGTTTGTCGACTGGCCGGATTTTGCAAAATTCCGAACCGACTTACTGCGTGTCTGTGTGCAAAATGAGGTGTTCGGAACGCTGCTAATTGCCAGTGAAGGTATAAATGGCACCATTGCCGGCCCAAGGACTGGCATTGATGCCGTATTGACGCATATTCGCGCATTACCCGGATTTAGTGCCTTAAGCCACAAGGAAACCTTGGCAACAAGCAATCCATTTAACCGTATGAAAGTGCGGCTTAAAAAAGAGATCGTAACGCTGGGTGTGCCGGGAGTTTCGCCAACAAAAAAGGTAGGGCAATATGTATCTGCGAAGGATTGGAATGAGTTAATCTCGCGCGAAGACGTAGTTTTAATCGATACTCGCAATGATTATGAAGTAGAAATTGGTACGTTCAAAGGCGCTATCGACCCAAAAACCACCAACTTTCGCCAGTTTCCTGCTTGGCTTCGGGCGCAAACCGGCCTGCACAATAAACCCAAATTAGCTATGTTTTGCACTGGCGGCATTCGCTGCGAAAAATCTACGGCTTTGGCACTAGAAGAAGGCTTTGACGAGGTTTATCACCTTGATGGAGGAATTTTGAAATATCTGGAAACTGTACCCGAAGAAGAAAGCCTGTGGCAGGGCGAATGTTTTGTGTTTGATCAACGGGTCTCGGTCGATCATCAATTGCAACCCGGATCTTATGATTTATGCCATGCCTGCCGGTTTCCGATAACAGAAGACGATAAACAACAGTCCTCATATGAACCAGGTATTTCCTGCCCGCGCTGTATTGGAACTCATAGCGAAGCCCAAGAAGCCAGATTTGCGGAGCGACAAAAGCAAATGCTACTGGCAAAAGCTCGTGGTGATCAACACTTAGCGCAGTCGATTTAAGGTTAAGCGGCTTGATCTTGGCTCACTCAAACTTCTCAAGTTATGGTTGGGATTCAACATATGACTGAGAAATTTGACGCAATAATTATTGGTGCTGGTCATAATGGTTTGGTCTGCGCATTTTACCTAGCACGGGCCGGATTAAAGGTCTGTGTGCTGGAGCGCCGCAATGTTGTCGGAGGGGCTGCGGTCACCGAAGAGTTTCACCCGGGCTTTAGAAACTCCGTCGCCAGTTATACAGTTAGCCTATTGCAGCCAAAAATTATCAAGGACATGGACTTAGAAGCTCATGGTTATCGGGTGGTCTCACGCCCGGTTTCTAATTTTCTGCCGCAAGAAGATGGTGGATATTTGATGCTTGGCGGCGGGTTAGAGCGTACGCAATTAGAGTTTCGCAAATTTTCTGAACATGATGCAAATGTTTTGCCGCAATACTACAATGCTTTGGAACAGGTGGCCGAAGTATTGCGGAGTTTGGCCTTGCAGGTGCCACCAAATCTAGGAGACGGACTGGGCGGGTTCGTAGCGGCATTAAAACAAGTTCTACCGATGAGCCGATTGGAAATTGAGCAACAACGCGATGTGCTGGACTTGTTCACCAAAAGCGCAAGAACTTATCTTGACGGCTGGTTCGAAAGCGAAGCGGTCAAGGCGGCCTTTGGCTTTGATTCGGTAGTTGGAAATTATGCCAGTCCTGACACTCCGGGCAGCGCTTATGTCTTACTACATCATGTGTTTGGCGAGGTAAACGGCGTTAAGGGCGCGTGGGGACATTGCATTGGAGGCATGGGAACTATCACCCAAATCATGGCCAAAGCATGCAAAAACCTAGGCGTTGAAATTCGTCTAAACAGTGCCGTCGAAGAAGTGTTGATAAAAGACAATCAGGCCATTGGAGTACGCCTGCAAGGAGGAGTGGAAGTATTCTCCCGCCGAGTAATTGCCAATGTCGGGCCAAAGCTTTTATACCAGCAAATGATCAAACCTAAATATTTGCCCGAAGATTTCCTAAAACGCATCGGATCTTTTCAAGCTGGATCAGGCACTTTTCGGATGAATGTGGCTCTGTCGGGATTGCCGAAATTTACCTGTAAGCCGGATCCTGGTGATCATCACCAAAGCGGTATTATTCTTGCCCCAACTCTCGATTATATGGACCGGGCATTTCTGGACGCAAAAACCTATGGTTGGTCGAAGCAGCCAATTGTGGAGATGCTGATACCCTCTATTGTTGATGATAGCCTTGCCCCTGCTGGCTGCCATGTAGCCAGCTTGTTTTGTCAACAATTTGCGCCAGTTCTACCAGAGGGAAAGAGCTGGGATGATGTTGAAGACGAAGCGGCAAATGTAATTTTAGAGACGGTGGAAAACCACGCTCCGGGATTTCGAGCTTCGATTCTAGCGCAAACTAAATTGTCCCCGAAGGGCTTAGAAGATGTTTTTGGACTGAGCGGCGGCGATATAATGCACGGCAATATGACCGTAGATCAATTATGGTCAGCACGTCCGGTACTTGGTCATGGCAGTTATCGCGGGCCCTTGCGAGGTTTGTATATGTGTGGAGCAGGAACGCACCCTGGTGGCGGGGTTACCGGAGCCCCCGGACATAATGCGGCGCAAGTAATTTTAAGGGATCGCAATCCATTACGCCGAGCATTTGGGTTTTGACGGAAATTCGGACACTTTGTCGCAGATTCGCTAAATTCACATAAAATTGATGATTTGCTAGTGGTATTTCAATTCCTGCCCGTGTAGGCCATAGCATCACTTAGGTAAATGTATGCGTTCTTTATTTCCATCACTATCGTTTAACACGATGCTTATGCTGGTCATGGTGCTTGTGATCGGTATTGTTGCGCCTTCGGCAAAAGCTGGAACCGGCATGTCGATGGGTGATAATAATAGCGCCATACAAAACACCGAAATTGATGCTTCACCACAGATGACTAGCAATATGTCCAATGTCTATTGTGATCAAAAGCAAAACCAACTGAACTCTTCTGATATTGATTGTGTTTTATCATGCTCCATCATTTGTGTGAGCCCAGCTCAAATACCCGAAGCTCACTCTTTACTAGACCGTGAGGTCGGATCAGATAATTTTGTTGCGATAATTACCAATAGATTGTCATTTTCACGGTCACTGGCCACCCCTCCTCCTCGAGCTTAACCTTCAAGTTAACCTATTGCTGTGCATGCTTTGCGCAGCAACTGGCGCTTAATTGCGCCTTGATTTGAAGAATTAGTTTTCGAGACAGGAAGCCAATATGACCTCCATTTTATCAAGACTAGTGCCTATTATTGCAATTGGCATAGTCTTTAATGCACCGGCCAACGCCCAAACTTCTTTAGGGATTGCCGAAAGTGTGATCATAGCCATACAAGCTAATGATCCCAGCGTAGAGCTGTTTGAACAAAGGGCTAAAGCTTTAGAAGATCGCGCAATTGCTGACAGCCAATTGCCAGATCCAGTATTTAGCACCCGTATGCAAAGTGTACCGCTTTCCTCATTAGACCTCAATCGAGAGGGCATGACCCAATTAGCTTTTGGGGTTCGGCAGGCTTTTCCAAAAGGCAAAAGCCTAGCTTTAACCAAAGAAAAGCGCTTGGCCGAAGCCTTGGTTGAACGCCACAATAAAGAGTTGCGCAATCGTGAAATAACCTTGCAAACTAGGACGTCTTGGCTGGATTTGTATTATTGGCAACAAGCCAAAATTATCACAGATGCCACCCGGCTAAAAGTTTTGGAACTTAGCGAAGTTTCCGAAGCCAATTATGCCAGTGGACGCGGTGCTGCTCAAAATGTGCTTCGCATTGACCTTGAGGCATCATTGCTTGAAACTAGGCTGGTGGAGTTAGATCGAAAGGCTGATATGGCCAAGGCTGATCTATCGAGGCTTATCGGTATCGCCAATGCCGCGCGGCCATTGCCAGCGGAGCTACCGCAACTGCCTGCATTACCTTCGGCGCAACAAATACAGTCCGATTTGGTCAAACACCCAAGTATTAAAATGTTTGATGCAAAAATTGCGGCCAGAGACCGAGACGTGGACATTGCTGGCGAACAATATAAGCCGGGTTTTTCAGTTGATGCCGCCTATGGCATCAGGGACAGCCGTTCAGATTTAGGATCAATCGGAATTTCATACTCGATTCCACTGTTCCCCAAAAATCGTCAAGATAAAGCACTAAGCGCTTCCAAAAGCATGCGTAGCGCCGCTTTGTTTGGCCGAGACGCACAATTATTGGAGCTAAATCGCCAATTGGGCCGGACTTTTGCTAATTGGTCTCGGCTTAGCGAACGCATCTCTCTTTATGAAAATACGGTTTTAAGTCGAGCTACCGACACAGCCGAAGCCGCATTAATTGGTTATGAAAACCAAACTGCTGATTTTGCAGAACTTGTTCGGGCCGAATTGGCGGTGCTGGATACTAATCTCACACTTGTCCGCTTGCGTGTCGAGCGGGCCAAAGCCCAAGCGGGCCTGTTATTTTTGGACGGAGAAAATCATGAATAAGTCAACTCTTTATGTCGGGATAGCATCTCTCGCCGTCGGCCTAATCGGTGGTTTTTATTTTGCTGATCTTGGTGGCTCTAAGCAACAACAAGGCGCGGCAGTTACAAAAACTGAACGCGAGATTTTATACTATAAAGCACCAATGGATCCAAGCTTTCGCAGCGACAATCCCGGTAAGTCTCCTATGGGAATGGACTTAATCCCGGTATATGCCGGAGCAGATGATGCTGAAGCAGATGATCGGAATTTAGTTAAGATTAACCCAGTGGTCGAGAACAATATCGGTGTTCGCTACGGCAAGGTCGAGCGCACCACCTTAGCTCGCAATATTAAAACCGTTGGTTTTGTACAAGCGGATGATGATGAAACTTCAAGTGTTGATGTGCGCACTGAGGGCTGGATTGAAAAGCTCTATATCAAATCTGTCGGTGAACGGGTCAAAAAAGGGCAACCGCTGTTTGATCTGTATTCAAAACCCCTAGTAACAGCACAAGATGAATATTTACAGGCATTACGCATTGGCCGAGAATCACTAATTAGAGCTGCAAAAGGGCGTTTAACTGCTTTGGGCTTATCGAACAAACAGATTGAATTTATTGCTCGTACTGGCAAGTCTAGACGTTTGAACCGGGTGTTTGCACCCAGAGACGGCGTGGTCACCATGATGAGCATTGGTGAAGGAGCTTATGTGAAGCCCGGCAGCAAAATCATGATGCTGGCAGATCTGTCTTCAGTATGGGTTTTAGCAGAAGTATTTGAAACCCAAGCCAGTTGGGTCAAACAAGGCCAGACCGTCACCATGCAGGTGGACGCAGAACCCGGACGCATTTGGTCAGGAGTGGTAGATTATATTTACCCGACCATCAGCTCCGGCTCCAGAACCGTGCAGGTGCGTTTAGCGTTTGCAAACCCCGATGGAATTCTTCGCCCGCAAGGATATGCAAAACTAATGATTGAAACTGACCCTAAGGTCGGAGTTTTAGCTATTGATCGTGAAGCATTGATCCGCACTGGCGAATCTAACCGGGTAATTGTCTCACTTGGGGACGGGAAATTTCAACCGGCAAAAGTAGGTATTGGCATGGAGTCAGAAGGCAAGGTTGAGATTCTAACCGGGCTTAATGAAAATGAAAAAGTAGTAGTTTCGGCGCAGTTCTTGATTGATTCCGAAGCATCCCTTCGTGGGACCACTTTGCGGATGTCAGAACAAGAACCAATGAAAATGGATGTAATAGAGGAAGCCAGCTCCAAGGGGGTGGTAATATCGGTTATGGCTGCTCATGGAATGATTACTTTGGATCACGAAGCTATCGAAGATTTTGGCTGGCCGGATATGGAGATGGATTTTGTAACCGATCCAGAATTACTACAGGATATCAAACCCGGAGACATGGTTCATTTTACAGTTCTAAAAACGGCAAATGACGACGGCGAACATATTATTTCCTCCTTGATGAAAATGGCTAAAAATGAGGAGAATTCCCAATGATTTCCTCAATCATTCGTTGGTCAATCAACAATCGATTTTTAGTTGTGATGCTATCATTATTGATGGCTGGATGGGGTCTTTATTCATTAAAACAAACCCCTCTTGATGCCATTCCCGATCTCTCAGACGTTCAGGTTATTATCAAAACCTCTTATCCGGGTCAGGCCCCGCAAGTGGTTGAAGATCAAGTAACCTATCCGTTGACTACAGCAATGCTGGCGGTTCCAGGTGCGATTACTGTGCGCGGCTATTCATTCTTTAACGACAGTTTCGTCTATATTATTTTTGAAGATGGCACTGATTTGTATTGGGCGCGCTCGCGGGTTCTTGAATATTTATCTCAGGTCGCCCCAACATTGCCCGCAGGAGCTAAATCCGCACTTGGCCCCGATGCCACTGGAGTTGGGTGGGTTTATCAATATGCACTGGTAGACAAAACTGGCAATCACGACCTCTCAGAACTGCGTTCCATCCAGGATTGGTTCTTAAAATACGAATTGCAAACAGTTCACGGTGTATCGGAAGTTGCCACCATTGGCGGCATGGTCAAGCAATATCAGGTGATTGCTGATCCTGATAAATTGCGCTCTTACAATATTCCACTATCTACTGTGCGTACTGCTATCCAGCGCGGCAATCAAGAAACCGGCGGCCGGGTTATTGAAATGGCCGAAGCTGAGTATATGGTGCGAGCCTCTGGCTATATCAAATCCGAAGAGGACTTGCGCCAAATTCCATTAAAAGTAACGTCGGATGGCACACCGATCTTGCTAAAAGATGTGGCCGAAATCCGTCTTGGGCCGGAGTTGCGCCGCGGAGTTGGTGAGCTAAATGGCGAAGGTGAAGCTGTCGGCGGTGTTATCATCATGCGTTTTGGTGAAAATGCCTTGCACACTATTGAGCTGATCAAGGAAAAACTTGAAATCTTACAAGATAGTCTACCAGAAGGGGTGGAAGTAGTGACCACTTATGACCGTTCGGCATTGATTGAACGGGCGGTAGAAACCTTGCAGGAAAAACTCGCAGAGGAATTCATTGTGGTGATTTTAGTCTGCGCAATATTCCTATTCCACTTACGCTCAGCTTTGGTAATCGTCCTTAGCTTGCCCTTGGGCATATTGGGCGCATTCATCGTGATGAACATGCAAGGCATTAACGCCAATATCATGTCTTTGGGAGGTATTGCCATTGCCATTGGAGCGATGGTTGATGCGGCGATTGTGATGATAGAAAACATGCACAAACACATAGAGCGAGAACCGCTAACCAAGGAAAACCGATGGCGAATTGTAACTGAAGCTGCAGTTGAAGTTGGTCCAGCGCTGTTCTTCTCTTTGCTAATTATCACCTTCAGTTTTGTACCTATCTTTGCATTAGAAGCTCAAGAAGGACGCTTGTTTCACCCATTGGCCTACACTAAAACTTATGCGATGGCCGCCGCCGCCGGGGTTTCGATTACCTTGGTGCCGGTGTTGATGGGTTACTTCATTCGCGGCAAGGTAGTGCCAGAACACAAAAACCCGATCAACCTGTTCCTTGTGGTGATTTATCGCCCCTTTATCAACATGGCTCTACAACGCCCATTTGTGATGATATTGGTAGCAGCCTTGGTTCTAGCAAGTGCTGCCATTCCATTATCAAGGATGGGTGGCGAATTTATGCCGGATCTGGATGAAGGCGACTTGCTTTATATGCCAAGCGCATTTCCAGCCGTTTCTGCTGGTAAAATGGCCCAGACTCTACAGCAAACCAACAAGCTAATCATGACAATACCAGAGGTTAAAACTGCCTATGCCAAGGCTGGCCGGGCAGATACCGCTACCGATCCAGCGCCCTTGACCATGGTGGAAACCACTATTCAGTTAAAACCAAAGTCAGAGTGGCGAGAAGGCATGACCACAGAAAAGCTGAAGGCGGAACTAGACAAAATTGTACAAGTTCCAAGCCTGACCAATGTCTGGATTATGCCGATTAAAAATCGAATTGATATGCTGGCTACGGGCATCAAAACCCCGGTCGGAATCAAGGTGGCAGGCCCTGATCTCAACGTTATTGGTGCCATTGGCGAGGAAATAGAACTTGTAATCAAGAACGTTCCTGGCACAGCATCTGTTTATGCTGAGCGTGTAACTGGCGGTCGCTTTGTTGATATTGACATCCGCCGTGAAGAAGCGGCACGCTTTGGCTTAAATGTTGCTGATGTGCATGATGTAATTCGTACAGCAATTGGCGGCATGACGATCACTCAAAGTGTCGAAGGGCTGGAACGTTATCCAGTTAATTTGCGGTATCCACGCGATTATCGGGACAGTATTGAAAAACTAAAAACCCTGCCGGTAGTTACAAAAATGGGTGCTCAAATTCCTTTGGGACGGCTTGCTGATATTTCGGTATCCAGTGGCCCCGGCGTGATCCGCAGTGAAAACGCCCGGTTAAATGGGTGGATATATGTGGATATTTCCGGCCGGGATATTGGCTCTTATGTTGCTGATGCAAAAAAGGCTGTAGCCGAAGGCATTGAGTTGCCGCCCGGATATTCGCTAAACTGGTCTGGTCAATATGAATATATGGAAAGGGCAAAACAACGCCTTTCCGTGGTGGTGCCAGTTACTTTGGTTATTATCCTACTGCTATTGTTCCTAAACTTTCGACGTGTGGTCCCGGTATTGATAATTATCAGCACTTTGCCGCTAGCTTTGGTTGGGGGTTTATGGCTGATGGACTTCCTTGGCTATAATATGTCGGTAGCCGTAGGCGTGGGCTTTATTGCTTTAGCCGGGGTCTCAGTTGAGATCGGAGTCTTGATGATGGTCTATCTTGAACAAGCCTTGCAGTCGCAAAAGGAAATAGCTTATGCGGAAGACCGGGAATTGACTCTGGAGGATTTGCAAAAAGCCATTATCGAGGGTGCATTAATGCGGGTAAGGCCAATTATGATGACAGTTGCTGTTGTAATTGCCGGCCTGCTTCCGATCATGCTTGGAACTGGAACCGGCTCTGAGGTTATGCGCCGGATTGCGGCCCCCATGGTTGGCGGCATGGCTAGTGCCACCATTCTAACTCTATTGGTAATTCCAGCGGTTTTCTTAATATGGAAACGGATGGGTCTATCTAAACAGGTAAAATAGACAGATTGGCTCTCTGGATTGGAAGTGTGTTATTCACGTCGAAGAATTTTTTCGACCAACACATTTCCGATCCAGCTTTCCATAAATGCCGCCTTAATAGCTACTGGGTCGTATTTAGTGTCCACCCATTCAGTAAAACTGATAGGCTCTATCGCCGCGCAGTCCAGATAGCTTTGAAAAAAGAAATCCAGCATCCCGGTTTTACCAAGCTTAACATGCAAGGTTTTTAGTGATAATTGCTGCATTGCTTGTTCAATGCGCTGGCCTTTACGAAAGTGCATATAAAGCGCCGCCATAAACCCGGCGCGGTCGGCACCGGATTTACAGTGCATCAGGGCTGGGTATTCAATTCTTTCGAATAAATCACGCGCGCCAAAAATAACTTCGGGTGGATGAGTGTCGCGAGATTTTACAGTAAAGTTCTCCAGTTTTATCCCATATAGTTGGCAGGCTTCCTTTTCCAAGGCATGAAAACCGCTATTGGTGCCGCCTCGTAAATTTATAATGGTACGAATACCAGCTTCAGCCCACGCTTTTATCTGTTTGGGAGATGGTTGGTTGCTACGTACCATTTCATCAGATATCCACCTTTTATTCTGAAACAGAACTCGCAAAAACCCGTGATCGCGCCAGATAAGGTCATTTTGGGCTTTTTTTCGGGCTGAAGGTGTAGACAGATCAAAGGTCATGGGTGCCTTTCGTAAGATAACACGCTAAACAGATGGCCATGTGGAAGAAATTTTTCAGATCCAAGCCGGTGCAATTTATTCTGGCGGTGGTTTTGGCTGGTTATGTGAGACTGGTCAACCGTTCAACTCGCTGGAAGGTGGAGGGCCAAGAATTGGTTGATCCGATCTGGCGCGGAGGCGAAGGGGTGGTGGGTGCTATGTGGCACTCGCGTATCTTGCTTACTATGGCAGCATGGCCACCAAACAAACCACCGCGCAAGCAACGCCCCAGTTTTTTGATCTCGCTTTCACCCGATGGAGAATTTGTATCTAAAGCCGCCCTGTTGTTAGGTGCAGGAGTTGTCCGTGGTTCTGGAGCTAACCGGAAAAAGAAGAAAAACAAAGGTGGCCCGGCAGCATTTCGAAAAATGATTGCACAAATAGAAGCTGGCGGCTGTCTGGCAATTACGCCGGACGGGCCAAGAGGCCCGCGCATGAGAGCCAGCTTGGGAGCAGTGCAGTTGGCGGCAAAGACTGGCGCTCCGATTTTGTGTCTAGGGGCAGCAAGCACCAATGCAAAACTTTTTGATACTTGGGATCGGTTTTGTTTGCCACTTCCGTTTGGCCGCGGGGCAATTATCTGGCAAGGACCGATTTTTGTGCCCAAAAATGCTGATGATGAGCTATTAGAAACCAAGCGCCTAGAAATGGAAAACTTAATTAATAAAGCCACTGTGCGGGCTGATATTTTATGCGGACAATCGCCAGTGGAACCCGAGCAGGTGCAAAAAACATGAAAGCACCTCTGTTATTAACAGCATATAGGACATGCAGCCATTGCTTTGGCGGATTGTACCACTTGCTTTATCGGGCGCGAGTGCAAATGGGCAAAGAAGACCCAAAACGAATTTTGGAACGCGCCGGTTACAGTAATTTAGAGCGTCCGGATGGCTCATTGATCTGGTTGCATGGCGCCAGTGTTGGCGAGTGTATATTGGCTATGGCCCTAATAAAGGAAATAAGCAAAGCCAGCCCCGACATTATGTTCTTATTGACCTCCCAGACAAGAACTTCGGCGCAAATGGTTGAAGGACAGGCTGTTGGAAGTGTTATTCATCAATACCTTCCTATGGACACACCTGATGCTATGAACAGGTTTATTGCTCATTGGCAGCCAAATTTGCTGATTTTGCTGGAGTCGGAAATATGGCCAAATCTGATTTTGTCGGTGCGCAAACGAAACATTCCTTTGGTACTTTTCAATGCGCGAATGAATGTAAAGTCCCAAAACAATTGGCGAAAACGCAAACAAACAGCCAAATATTTGTTTAATCAATTTCAATGGATATTAGCCGCAGATCAAACTACTTGCGATCTAATATCCGATTTAAGCGATCATAGAGTGAGCATGATCGGCAATCTTAAGCAGATCATAAAGCCAGCACCACCCGATCCGAATGAAGTTAAAAAGTTGCAGTTATTGTGCAAAGAGCGCCCGGTATGGCTGGCGGCTTCAACCCATCATGGCGAAGATGAAATTTTATTGCAGGCCCATAAGCAAATTTTGAAAATTCAGCCGGAAGCTCTATTAATTCTAGTACCTAGGCATCCACAGCGCGGATCGCAAATTGCTATGATTGCCACTGAATTTGCAATGAGTAATTCTTTGCGATCTGTTTCACTGCAAACTAAAAATCAGGTCTGGATTGCCGATACTATCGGTGAAATGCCGCTGTGGCTTAGTTTAAGTTCAATTGCGTTTATTGCCGGGTCACTGCATGGTGGTAAGGGCCATAATCCACTGGAAGCATTGGCCGCATCTGTTCCGGTGTTGTCTGGTTCAAGTGTCAGTAGTTTTTCCAAAATTTATCAAGATTTAGACGCTCGAAATGCTGTGCAATTTTGTGATACTCCCAGTCAAATAGCAGCGGCGATATTAGCGCATTTTGATAATCCAAGCAAAAGCAGAAAAAGCCTGCAATCGGCTCAAAACTGGATGACAGAAAACGCCAGTGAAATGATTGCATCTATAGTGCCACCGTTACTTGATCTATTGAATGAGGGTGAAAATGCGCGCTCCTGAATTTTGGAATCAAAAATATGGGCGCGGAGCTGCGCCGTTAACCCGGACATTGTTAAGCCCATTTGGCTGGCTGTACTCGGCAGTTTCGAAATGGCGCTATAACCGTATTTCACCCCAGTTTATGCCGGTGCCTGTGATTTGTGTTGGCAATATAACTTTGGGAGGCACTGGCAAAACACCATTGGCAATGGCATTGGCCCGGCATTTAATCGCCCAAGAGAAGCGCCCAGCATTTGTGTCCAGAGGTCATGGTGGTACGCAATTTGGCCCACTACAAGTTGATACTCAAAAACACCGCTTTTGTGATGTTGGCGATGAGCCATTATTGCTAGCGCAAATTGCCCCGACCTTTATTGGTCGTGACCGGGTGGCGGCGGCTAATTTAGCCATAGAGTCAGGTGCCGACTGCTTGATATTGGATGATGGTTTTCAAAACCCTTCAATCCAAAAAAATCTGGCAATTTTGGTAATTGATGCCGAAGTAGGTCATGGCAATGGCCGTATTTTTCCGGCTGGCCCATTGCGAGAGTCGGTTGATAATGCCATGGCTCGGGCTGATGCTGTGGTTCTGATCGGCAAAGGAAAATGCCCGGATCTTGCGGGGTTTTCTGGTTCATGTTATCGCGCCAAATTACAAGCACCTAAAATCGCGCCAACTGGTAAGTTAATAGCCTTTGCCGGTATCGGGAGACCGGAAAAGTTTTTCACATCTTTACGTGCTGCCGGGGCCGATATTGAACAAGAAATAGCTTTCGCCGATCACCATCCATATCGAGACAAAGAGATCGCAACTCTACTAAAGTGGAAAGAACAAGCCGGCGCTCAGTTGATCACCACTGAAAAGGACGTGATTCGCTGGCCGAAGCAGTTGCGCAAGGAATTACTAGTATGGGAGGTTGTGCTGCAGTTTGAACAACAAAATAACTTCGATGATTTATTGCAGGAGATCACCGAGCAATGTCAATAAAACGCAAAGCCAGCCCATTCCAATGGACACAATGGTTTGTTGAGGCCGGCTTATGGCATTTGATATTGGGGTTGTTTCGTTTATTACCTATTGAAACTGCATCGGCTATTGGCGGCTGGTGTTTGCGAAAAATAGGGCCGCTTACTTCGGCTCACAAAACTGCATTGATTAATATCAAATTGGTATTTCCTGATATGCCAGAGCCGCAAGTCAAGCAATTAGCGATGGATTGCTGGGACAATTTAGGGCGTATTGGCGGCGAATTTCCGCACCTGTCGGAATTGCACCCTTACGATAAGAATGGCCGGGTAGAAATTTGTGGTTATGAGCATTTACAAGCGGTCATTGATGCAAAGAAGCCGGCAGTATTGATCTCTGGCCATTTTGCCAATTGGGAGGTGATGGCGGCGGCAATTTGTCTCGGTGGCCTGCCAGCACGGGTTTCTTATCGACATACTAATAATCCTTGGGTCGATGCATCTATCACCCGCACTCGTTTAGCTTATGGTATTCCAGAGCTTAGCGCGAAGGGCGGCGTTGGAGCTAAGGAAATGTTGCAGTCCATGAAACAGGGACATAGTGTTACGTTTCTAAATGATCAGAAATTTAATCAAGGTATCAAAGCCAGTTTTTTCGGCCATTCTTTGATGACCGCTCCCGGACCATCTCGCTTGGCTTTGCGATTTGGAGCGCCAATAATACCGGTGTCAATTGAACGTCTGCCAGACGCAAGATTTAAGGTGCGCTTTCACCCTGCCATTACAGCCTCAAGCAATCCTGACAAAACAATTGCTATTCAAGAAACTGTGGAAACTATCAACCGGTTTTTAGAAGAGCAGATTGTTGAACACCCTGAAAGCTGGTTTTGGGTTCACCGTCGCTGGCCGAAGGAAATATACCGAAAAACAGATCAGGATCAGGGTTGAAAGTCTAAAATCAGCTTTGGATTGATATAGGTGCCACGCACCTTTATGCCCCAGTGCAAATGCGGCCCAGTAGCGCGCCCGGTCATGCCAATGGCCCCAATAAGATCGCCCTTTTTTACTGTTTCACCGGCTTTTACATCCAGCCTAGATAAATGCAGCATAACGCTCATCACACCATCACCATGATCCAAAATCAGCAAGCCGCCTTCAAAATACATATCTGGATCGGCTAAAACTACAATTGCATCTGCTGGTGCAAGAATTTCTGTGCCCGTAGGTGCGGCAAAGTCTAAGCCTAAATGTGGGTTTTTGGGCTCACCATTTAAGATGCGCTGTGAGCCATATTTGCCAGAGGTTCGATAGGTTTGCACTGGTTTAGAAAAACCTGAAGCATACCAGCTCGCATTAGCGCGGTGCTGCCATGCAGCCTGTTTTTTAATCCAGTCGGCTTCTACCTTTTTTTGTTGCTCTAAAGTCCGAGGAGTTACTTTGCCCGGAGGCAGGCCATCTACTCGTTCAATGTCCCATGTACTTTTTTGTAAAACCAATGATAACGGATTAAGCGTAGGCAAATTATCAGAAGCCATGGTTTTCTGACTAATTGTGATTTGCAAAACAGAATTTCTGGAAAACGGTATCAGGGCCGGGTGGCTGCCGGAAATACGAGTTGTAGCTTTATTGCCCGATGAAACAATTTCGTATTCAGTGCTTCCCGGCGGTAAATGGCAAATGGCAAAACCGCCTTGAACAAATGATCCTGCACATGACAGGTCAAGAGTCTGGATAGAATTAGCATTAGCAGACGCAGGTAATATCAAGCCAAAAACCAGAGCCAATACCCGGATCATTTTTTATCCTGCATGGTTTTCCAGCGAGTGGTTGCAGCATCAGCGTCAATATAGGCTTCTTGCAGCTCTGCTGACCAATAACTTAAATTATGCAGAGGAATTTGCTTACCGGTTTCAGCGCACAACACATGCGCTCCGGGGCGCAAAATAGTAAAATCACCGTCACCATAGTCCAATTCGGCCAGGCCGCTAAATCCAGTTTCGAGAAGATTCATAAGACAATGATCCGGTATTAAAAAAACAAAGTCAAAAATGCGCCGCCACGATTAAGACAGCGCATTTTATAAACTACCAATAGCTTCGATTAGTTACGTCCGCCGCCAAATAAGCTAAGCATGAACAAGAACATATTTAAGAAGTTCAGATACAAGCTAAGGGCGCCCATTATAGAAACCCGTGCGGCCATCGCCACATCACCCGCTAAAATATAATAGCTCTGCTTTAGGCGCTGAGTGTCATAAGCGGTAAGGCCCGCAAAAATCAACAGACCCAAAACCGAAACAGCAAATTGAATAGCGCTGGAGCCAAGGAATATATTGACGATTGAAGCAATAATAATGCCGATCACGCCCATAAACAAAAAGCTGCCCCAACCGGAAATGTCTTTCTTAGTGGTGTAACCCCACAAGCTAAGCGCTCCGAACATTGCTGCGGTCATGAAGAAAATCTGTGCAATTGCCATTCCAGTGTAACGCATGAATATGGTGGATAAAGAAACACCCATCACTGCGGCAAAAATGTAAAATGTAAGGCGCGCCGCACTAGGGCTCATCTTGTTGACTCTTGCCGCCAAGAAGAACACAAAGCCAAGCGGTGCAAACATAACCACAAAGCCAAGCGGGGTTGAAAATACCGCCTTCATCAATTGTGGAGATTGGGAAAAGAAGAAGGCGACAGCGCCAGTAATACCCATGGCAACGATCATGTGGTTATATACGCCGAGCATAAAGGTTCGAAGCCCCTGATCGGTACTCATATCCATAGTTTGTGCGCCGGTCATGGCGCGGTGTTGATTGTCCATCAGCAAATTCCTCAGTTCACATCCCAAGATCGGGACTATTTCTGATAATATCGGGGTTTTTGTCGGTAAAATCAAGAGTTTCCGGTCGCATATTAGGTGAAAATTATGCAATCTCTTTCAAGTTTATCCTTACAAAATATATAAGGGTTTTTCATGCGCTTGTTTACCGCCATTAGTGTTCCAACTAAAATCCACCCAACATTGCAGCTTTTGCAAAACGGTTTAGCCGGGGCAAATTGGCGGCCAAAAGAGAATTTTCACATTACTTTGCAGTTTTATAATGAAGTGGAACCGCACTTGGTCTCGGCTTTAGACGATGCGTTACAGCAAATTGAGTTTCCGGTTTTGTCTTTACGTATTTGCGGCCTTGGTACTTTTGGCGGCAAGCAGCCATTTGTCTTGTGGGCTGGAGTAGATGGGGTCAATAAACAAGATCAAATTCAACTTCGCGAGCTTGCCATGAATTGCCTTTCTGCCGCTAAAAGTGCGGGTATTGTGCTAAAATCTGCTAAATATACGCCGCATATTACTTTGGCTTATTGCAAGGGCGCTCGTGATAGTGACATCGCCCAATATTTGCAGGCGCGAAACGGGTTTTTGCCGGTTGAATTTTCCAGCAATACTTTTGCTTTATATCAGTCCAAATTAGGTAATCATCCAGCGCATTACGAGATAATATCGCAGTATGAGCGCTCTGAATAAACAGCAAGTTCTGCAGAGATTTGACTGGTCAAGCCCGACAAAGCCGATTAGATTTATCGGGAATTTAGATAAGACTTTAAGGAGATTGTAATGGCACCATTGTGGGCTTTATTGGGAACCGCCGCTATATTCGGCATTTTGAACATGCTTGAATACGGTCGTCTCGACTAAACATTTTTATTTTGATTTATTTCATCTTGCGATCGTTAACATAATTAGCGGCGCGACATGCGTGTGGCCCGATATTTTATGGGGCTGACATAGGTAAGGGTTTCGTTTTTACTTGAACCACTATTTGTGAAGCGTTTTGTTGAGGTTGACAACAGGGGTTTTTAGGAAATGATGTACCAGTCGTTTTTGATGATAGTTATGCCTTTAAACTTGGAAGATTCACGGTGTCAGGATTCCCAGCTGATTCGAAGGGAAACTCAATACCAGGATCCATATCACCAGGACCTAACAGAATAATAACTCTTTACCGTGGTGCTGTAAGATTTAGATCATTAGGTAGCCATATTGCCGGTTCAAATATAAATGTATCACCATTTGAAATGGCTGTATTTACAGTAAGTCATGAGGGAAATCACTATGCGACTAAGTCTATTGACGACGATGCAGGTGAAGCTGCTGCAAACGTGGCAGGTAGAAAGCTACTAGATTTATGCAGAAGAGGGGATGATGCATGAATAATTTCAAAACCTTAAGTGCAATTATAACCAAAACTGCCATTTTGTTGATGATGGTTTTTCTGATGGTTCTACCCGTAAATGCTATGCTCATTTTTTATTCGTCGATGATCAAGGTTTTTGAAGACAGTGAATATGCGGTGACTGGCGTGATATCGAAAAGTGAACTCATAGTCGATCCTGAGACGTTTTTTATTTGCGGACAGCTGTTAACGATAGACAATCCCGTTATTAATTGGCGGGACAAAAAGAAGTCTAAACGACCTTCAAGTATGCAATTCGCCCATTTTGGGGCTTTTAATTCTGACGACAGGGACGTTGGTAAAAGTGTGGTGATCTTTGGCAATACGCTTGATCTATCAAGGTCTGATACGGATGAACCTATTAATCCTAAGTTCTTTTCGCCTCGAAATCCGTATATCTACCCAATAAACCCTGTAACAGGCAAAGGTATTTTTGTTGATTGCTCCAAACTTTACCCGGACTCACTAAAGTATGAAACTACACTCAAGTTTGACATCACAACCTATCAGATGACGGATCAAATCGGCACAAGAAAAGGACACGACAAGTCGTTTGATGTTGTTGAGATTAGACCAGAACGACTTAACCTTATACAAGACTCCAGCTTTATAAAAGCAATAAGAGGGTGGAAAAAAAGTGGACGAACAACCCTGTGCCTGACGGAGGACGTGTGTCTAAATGAAATAGAACTCATCAAAACACCAATTGGTGTGTTAGAGGGTGGTAATTTTGAGTACAACGTCTCTCTCTTTGCAGATAAATACCTGATCGACGTGGATATGTTGTTTGATGTCTATGATGCACATAACTCAACTAACGACTAAACAACCTTAATCAAGCAGTACAGGCTATGGCGACGGCACGAATATGTACGCATACGTAGGCGGCGATCCGGTCAATTTGCGTGATCCGAGTGGGATGCGTAGGGTTTGCTAGTTGTGGAAATTTGTTACAACCAATGAGAAAACGGGAGAGGTAATAGGTGTAACTTATCAAAGGATATGTCGTGATAATGGCATGGATAGCTGATAACGCACCTAGGCTTCGGCGGGATGGCTCATTTTTAAGCGATATTGAATTCAATGAGCGTATTAGAGATAATGTGAACTATGGTGTTTGGAGGGGTACGGACGTTAACGGTAGAGAGTTTGCGACAAGAGATGGGTGCATCCAGTTTCAGTCACAACAAGCCAAGATGAATGGTGGCGCGGTTAGTCACATTAACAAATATAATGCTTCGAAAGTGGTTGAACCTTGGTTCAAAGTTTTGATCCTGTGGATCAAAAGTAACTGCAGAAGGCCCGGCAGGGCGGAGTGCCAGCAGTTGGTAATGTTGGTCGTTTTGGTTATACTGGGCAGATGTGGCTAAAAGATGCAGAGGTTTATCACTACAAAGCACGAGCATATGATCCCTACATCGGACGGTTCTTACAAACCGATCCCATCGGATACGGTGACGGCATGAACATGTACACATATGTTGGTGGTGATCCGGTTAACCTGAGTGACCCGACTGGGTTGAAAAGAAGACCGCTTGGTTGCCGTCCAATTTACCAAACTGCTACAGATTCTAAACTTGGCCCCTCAAGGCGAGTTCAATACTGGGATTGTGGTGGCGGTTTCAGTGCACCTCGTATTAGTGGGTTGATAGCCCCTTCATTAGGTGGAGGACGTGGCGTTCCTAGGCTTGATGATACAAGGGAATGCCCAGAACTAGAACCTAATGGCTGCGGAGCTAAAGATGATTGGAAGTCCCATTTCATACCCAACCAACCCCAAGGTTTCGATTTTACCGAAGCGTGTAATAACCATGATATAAATTTTGGAACATTAGGCTTTGGCTTTGAAAAAGCTAATGAGCAGTTTTTAAGAGATATGCGAGCCGTTCCAGACCTAAAAAAATACGTGTTTTCAAAAACAGGGACAATGCGTTCAGAAACTCTTACATCAGAAGATTGGGCGTTAGCGTATTATAGTGCTGTATCGGGAAGTGCAGGTAAAAAAGCTTATGATTCAGCTCAAAAAATAGCGAGGGCATGCAAAGGCATGCAATGATAAATGGAAGTTCTAATCCTGACAATTGTAATCGGAGCTATATGTACATTCTTTATGATAGTTTGGTTTCGTCGTATTTTGTTATCTTATGTGGTTCTGCTAATTGCTGGAAATGTTATTGTTATGGCGCATGACTTATATAACACAGGGTATTTATCTGGATGGTGGGTTATTGGTCACTTTATCCTTACGATTACACTTTTTTTTAGTTCCGCTTTGGGGCATATGGTGTGGGTGTTATACAGTCTACGGCGATAATATTAACAAGATAATATCCGAGCATCTTCTACAATGTTGGTAGGTTCCAATACACCGGTCAGATGTGGCTGGTTTAGGCAGAGGTTTACCATTACAAAGCACGAGCATATGATCCCTACATCGGCAGGTTCTTACAAACCGATCCAATCGGCTATGGTGATGGCATGAACATGTACGCGTACGTTGGTGGGGATCCGGTGAATTTCACCGATCCAACGGGCCTTAGTGCGCATGATGAAGACTGCGACCCCGCGACCGATCCTGAATGCATTGTGGTGACAGGACAAAGGCCTCCACGACAACGAATTATCATTTATGTCATGACCTTCGTTTTTGATATGAGAGGATTTCTGGAAAGTTTGAGGGATGGCGGAGGTGGAAATAGTCATTTTTATGAATTTATAGGTGTTATTTGTGACGATGCCAATGCTCTGACCAACAAGCAAAAACGCAAATTGGTAAATAGCTTCACGGTACCCCGCTTTTCTCCCAGGGCAACTAATGAAGGTTTGAATTTGGTGACTGATCCCAGATTTCTAGTGCCAACCCCGTTTTTCGGGCTTTGGGCTCCAGTCCCAGGTGGGTTTGTGAGGGTTAAGTTTGACGCGGATGGAATGGGTGGGGTAAATGAAACCACAAGAATACACATTTTCTACGATGGCACCATAGAGCGCAGGCTTTCGGTGGTAAATGACGCATTGGTAATGAACACAACTGGAGAGGGAGTGAACTTTTCAGGATTTTTGGCCCGCATTAATGAAACCCAAGGCACAGCCTTATTTCAAAGCCTCAATAGAAAAATGAGGGCGGCAGCTATTAAGATGAACCCAAAGTGTGATAGTGGATCAGGTGAGTGAAAAAGCTTAAGTGACGTTATGAAACCATTAATCGCAAAAATTTCTTTAGTTTTGTCCCTTGCATTCTTGTTGTCTGCTTGCGGGTACTCAATGATACAGTATGAGTTCGAGCCGAATGTGAAACTACAATTCACAGTTGAAGAACGCCTGTTTGAAAGCATAAATGGACATATCATTGCATTGGGGAAAAAATATGATAACAGACCCTATGTTTTGAATGCTAACTTTACTCATCGAAAAATACGTTCCGTGCAATTGCTTAACAAAAATATGTACATAGCTGCGTCTACAAATATGTATTCAGAAAAATTATCTATGGAAATGTTTTCAAAAAAAAAGGAACTACTAACATTGCGGATTTTCATACACAAATCCCGCATACCGGGCTTGCGCCCGAACAAGGCGGAGTTGAGAGCAGTGATTCTGGATTTTGTGGATACATTGAGCGCAGTTGACGGCATCGAATTTATTGGAATAGAAGACCCTGACGACAGGGAAAAGTTTCTCGACTCTGACCGATGGGGTATCTCGCCTGACCAGCCTGCATAATGACATGGCTGGAACTGCCGATGATCAGAACTTAACCTTCACCCATAATCCGGCGGGACAGATATCCACACGCATTAACAGCAACCCGGCCTATAACTGGGATGGTGTTGGCATAGCATCGGAAGATTATTCGGTGAACGGTCTTAACCAGGCAGTACAAGCCAGCTTTGGCATCATTGCCTATGATGCCCGGGGTAATATGACCTCTGCTGGCAATCGTAATTATGGCTATAACATTTATAATCAACTTACCTCGGTAAATGATAGCACCAACAGCGCGAGCATGAGCTATGATGCTTATGGCCGACTTAGCCAAAGCAATGGTAATCTTGATAATACCAAGTTTAGTTATTCTGGTAATCAGATGATTGCAGAGTTTAACGGCTCTGGCACGATGGCTGCCCGATATGTCTATGGGCCCGGCTCTGACAATGTATTGATGCAATATAATGGCTCTGGAACCAGTAACCGTGAATGGCTGATTGCTGATGTCCGTGGCAGCATAGTTGCGATTACTGATAACACTGGCACGGTGACCAATATTAACAAGTACAACGAATATGGCGTACCCAGTGTTAACAATGTCGGTCGTTTCCAGTATACTGGTCAGATGTGGTTAAAGGAGGCCGAGGTTTATCACTATAAAGCACGTGCATATGATCCCTACATCGGACGGTTTTTACAAACTGATCCCATTGGCTATGGTGATGGCATGAACATGTACGCATACGTAGGCGGTGATCCGGTCAATTTGCGTGATCCGAGTGGGTTGCATGATGAAATAGTTGTTTGGGGACAAAGGCCAGGATGTCCAAGCGGGTCAATATGTGATCCAAACGCGATAAGAGATATACTGACCAATGTTATAGAGAATATATTTCAAGATGTTCTTGATGCTTTTACGGATTGGCTATCCGACCCCAGTCATTTCTACGTAACAGAAAATATTGTATGCGCTGATGCTTCGAATTTAACCCAAGAAGACATAGCTAATGCAATGAGCCGACATACAGTGCCAAGTATTTTTAATGGCCCAGTAAAAAACAATAGTACAAATCTGGCTACTGACCCAAGAAATGGTTTTCCCGGCGGATTTGTTCGGACAAATGTTAGTTCGGATGGTCTTACTGGCACTAACGTAACAACCCGCATACATTTTTTATATAACGGAGACGTAACTCGTACAGCCTTTATTCGAAGCGGTGCTTTGGTTATAAGAACTGTAGGGACGGGAACCAATCGTAGTGGGGTTTTAGCAAGATTAAATGATTGGCAAGGGCCTCAAATCATGAATGCGGAGGACGCACAAATGGCGACTGCTTTAGCTGCAACAAACCCTGAATGCGCGGGTTAAGGGGCGATGATGTATAAAGTAAAACACACCCTTATTATCGTATTGGCATTATTTGTTAGCTCGTGTGGGTATGAACTGCTACAGTATCAATCAAACCCATCAATAACTATAAAGGTTGATGTCACTGACGCATCTCATTCGTCTATTCGAGACACACTGTCAGAAGTGGCAAAAGAAAATAATTTGAAATTTGCCTACAGGGATAGTTTTCTTACCAACGGATATGTTGTTTACATGTGGAACAAGAGGATAGATATGTTTGCAACACCTGTTATTTATGAAAGTTGGTATAGCATATCATTTAATAACAGCCGCATTCCTTGGCGGAAAATGAGTGATGAAGAATTGCTCTTATTGGCCAAAGAGTTTGAAACAGAGTTGCTCAAAATCGAAAATGTAAAACTTGTTTCTTTTGAAGTCTTCGATTGACTGTTTTTATGAGCAATCGGATATGGTGATGGCATGAACATGTATGCGTATGTTGGCGGTGATCCGGTCAATTTCACCGATCCAACGGGGATGATGCAGCATCCGGATGTCGGCGGCCCGGTTGTAGCAACCACGAGAAGCCCCCGATTACTTGTCGGATTTTTTAGCTGGATTTGGGTGGGAAATATTGATGGCGGCGGAACTGGTGGTAGTGGAGTTATTGATCTTAATACCGACCGAGATAATACCGGTGGCAACGGTGATACTTCCCACGGTGACGAGTGTGATGATGTAATTAATTCTTTAGATTTAAATAAATTTGATGAGTACAGCCAAAGAAACTTGGATAATATCCTTAGCGCACCTCGGCGCATTAGATTTGCGCAATTTCTTCTAGGGGCTTATGGTATATTGTCGAGTGTTGGTGGTACTCGAGCCAATACTGGCCTTAATATTCCGGAAACGGTAATAGTGCCTAATTCTCCATTAAATTCAGATTTACCCGGTATTGGCCAGTCTATTATGACTATTGACATTATCAGACGGCGTTATATTCGACAATCGATCGAATTTGCTGCTCTCAACTATGCATCGCCAAACACCGACCAAGAGAAATATCTTGGAAAATTTTGGGAAGGACTACGCGAGTGCTTATATGATTAAACAAATGTTTTCGGTCGGCATACTCCTCTTTCTTTCTACGGCGACCTTTGCCAGTGAGCCTTTTGATACAACTAATATTAGGACCAATGATGTAAATACTGTAGCCGAAGTTCTACGACAAAAAATGGCTAGATCATGGGAGGAATATGGAGCACGGACATCTCATTGTTTGGAAGCAATAAAACAAACTGAAGCACCAGTTTTTAATTTGAAAAAGCTGGAAGAATTACAATTTGAGAAAAAAGAATTTCTATATTCTATCGAATACCTTAGTAGGGTAAACTACAGCAAGTGTGTAGCTCTTGAACAAGGAACGTTTTTGATTGACTATTCTCGTTTCCAGTATTTTCTAAAACAAAATGATATTGATATCCCAACAAAGGCATTCAAGTCAGACGCCGATGGTGAAAGCGCAGAAATAGCTGATAATCGGGACTTTTTTGATGCGATTGATGCCATTTTATTTCCTCTTGGTGGAGAATATATTCACTATGCACCTGAAATAACTTACTTGCATTTGACCGCCCAACAAAAAGATTATTTAGAACAGACCGTAGGAAAAAAAATGTTCCGAGCGGTTGATGTGTCCAGAGTCTTATACCCTAAAGAATAAATAATGATAATGTCGGTCGTTTTGGTTATACTGGACAGATGTGGTTAAAAGAGGCAGAAGTTTACCATTACAAAGCACGAGCATATGACCCATACATCGGACGGTTCTTACAAACCGATCCCATCGGATACGGAGACGGCATGAACATGTACGCATATGTCGGCGGTGATCCGATTAATTTTACTGATCCAAGTGGGATGAGTGCCATAGAGCAAACTTGTCGAGCTTGGAGAACATATGTTGAAGGTGAGCCAGGGTATCGATCGGGTTTAACATGCTGGCAAAACCCTCATTCATGGGTCGAGCCACCTATAGGAACAGGAGGAAATGTTGGTGGCGACGGTGGTAATGGTGGTGATGGTGAAGGGGAAGTGAAGAGGGCTCACCAACACCTCTGCTGGACGGGGTTCAAACCCTGTCCTGCAATTTAGGTTACGACGCTTCATAACAAGAATACGCTTATGAATCATCTACTCAAATAATACTTCTAAATCTCGTGCTCCGTGCAATACACGAACCACATGGATGCCATACTATGTTGGTATGTGGAAAATCAAATAGTTATTAAAACCGTTGATTAGTGTCATACGCATTTCCGTTAGTTCTGGGGATTTGAATTCACGAAGCACACCCATTTCGGTCATTTGTAAAAGCAATTGCTCTGTATCCGCCACTGCATCTAAAAATCCATAGACAGATCAATGCTTCACTGGCAAAATAATCCGATATTTGATCAAGATCAGCCTCGACCAAAGGGCATGGGTTATGCGGGAGTTCATCAATTATTCGGATTTAGCCTGAATACGTAATTTAAGACGCTGTTTGAATTTGTCCCAATACTCATCACCAACCTCGACGGCTTCGCCCGAATTAATCCCTGCTAACAGTAAAGCTTCCAATTTCTCTTCTGCCGCCCGTTTTTTGTCCTGAATGATCAAATTCCGTAGATAAGCGCTCGGCGTTCCGTGATGATCCTGCGAAACCCGGTCTTTGACAAAATCACGTAAACCTTCGGGCAGAGAAATGTTCATTGTTGCTATTGCCATAATTGTGTTCCTAATTGCTAATCGCGCCACTATAGCATAAATGGCAGTAATTTCCAATTTTTGCCATCAAATTATATTAGATACAACAAAGGTTACTGCCAAAATACAATTTGATATGCGGGTATACTCCCTCAAACAATATGTCCCAATAATCGTAAGCGACTGACCCCGCAATCGGGGATGATGTTGAGGCGGATATTTCCGGGCGCTTAAACGAAGCTGGCTAACAGACGGTGAAACAAGAATCCAGCACTTGTTGTTATGCAGTTGCTGATAAAACTTGGGTCAAAGACCCAACTGGCATTGCTTGGGAAACCTTCTTTACCCACGGCACATCAACAAAGTACGGCGAGAGCGATGCCCGCGATGATCTGCAAACGGCGCAAAAGCCGCAAAGCGCACAAGTCGGCAATTCTCATGGTTCGTGTTGCTAAAATTGCTGGTCAAAAGCGGCGAAAGGCGGGCGTTATCTGCGACCAAACAAGCGTTCAATATCCGCCAGTTTTAATTCCACATAAGTTGGCCTGCCATGATTGCATTGTCCGGAGTGTGGAGTTGCCTCCATCTGGCGTAGCAATGCATCCATTTCCTGGCCGTTCAACCTGCGCCCAGCCCGTACCGAGCCATGACAGGCCATGGTCGAGCACACGTCTTCGAGACGCTCGGACAAAGAATGCGCCGCATCAAACTCCAACAAATCCTCAGCCAGATCACGGATCAATTGGCCGGTATTCATTTGCCCCAACAAAGCCGGAGTCGCCCGAACCGCTATTGCCCCACCGCCAAAGGCCTCAATCACTAGACCTAAATTCGCCAGTTCATCCGCCCGGTTTACCAAGCGCTCAGCAGCGGCTTCCTCCAATTCAACGATTTCCGGAATTAGCAGATTTTGTGAGCTTATTTTACCTAAAGCCAATTGATCTTTCATACCCTCATAAACCAATCGCTCATGGGCGGCGTGTTGATCGACGATCACAATGCCGTCCGCTGTTTGTGAGACAATATAAGTTTCATGTACTTGCGCTCGCGCTGCGCCCAAGGGCAGATCACTGACCGGTGTTTGCTCGTGTGCTTCATGTGCTTCGTGCGGTGCGTATTCATGACGAGCCGATAAAGTGGCAAAACCTGCTCCGGCTGGATTTTCCGCAAAGCTACTTTGTTGCGGCAAGGGTCGCGACCAATTTTGTGATGAGCCGCTGCGATCTGGGGCCAATTGCGGGCTTTGCATTTTGCCCAAGGCATAGTCGGCGGTGCTGGTGGAAGCTCGGTGTCCGGCGGCGGCAAGACCATGACGTAGCGCCCCAACAATCAGGCCGCGAACAAGTCCGGGGTCGCGAAACCGCACTTCAGTTTTAGCTGGATGCACATTTACATCCACCAGATGTGGATCCAGCTCTACAAACAAAGCCAATACAGGATGGCGGTCACGAGCCAGAAAATCCCGATAAGCCCCGCGCACTGCGCCGTGCAGTAATTTGTCACGAACCGGACGACCATTTACAAACAAATACTGATGGCGAGCCGTGCTTTGATGATAGGTGGGTAAGCCAGAAAAACCAGATATACGCACATCTTCGCGAGTGTGATCTAGCGCCATTGCATTGTCGGCAAAAGCTTTACCCAGCACTTCGCCCATGCGCCGCAAGCCAGCATCTTCGCCGCCATTGGGCAAATAGGCAAAGCTCTTGCGGCCGCCGGAAACAAGAGAAAACCCCACATCAGGCCGGGCCAGGGCCAAGCGTTTTAGGGTATCGGATATCGCCATATTTTCCGAGCGCTCAGTTTTTAGAAACTTTAGTCGCGCCGGTACTGCATAAAACAAATCAGAAATCTCAATGCGGGTGCCGCTGCGGCCAAATGGCGGGCAGGGTTTTGGCGTCGATACCTCACCTCCCTCAACGCGCACCTCCCAAGCCTCGCCGCTTTGGTCTTGGGATTTGATCTGCATGCGCGCTACCGAGCCAATGCTTGGCAAGGCTTCGCCGCGAAAGCCCATGGTAGAAATATCGAGTAAATCCCAATGGCCGTTTTGGTCGGCGGATAATTTAGAAGTAGCATGGCGTTGCACCGCCAATTTGATCTCGTCCGCTGACATGCCGTGGCCATTGTCTTGCACAATAATGCGGGCTTTACCACCTTCATCCACCGTCACATCAATTTGGCTGGCCCCAGCATCAAGGGCATTTTCCACCAGTTCTTTAACCACCGATGCCGGACGTTCCACCACCTCACCAGCGGCGATCTGATTGATGGTTTCTGGCGGCAAAAGCTGAATTCGAGTCATCGGGGTATTGTGGCGGGGCAATGGCAAGCGTCAAGTGCTGAAGGTATGAAGCGCTAGTGCAACTTGATTATTCCATACCAGCCTAATTTTGTCCCCGCACATAGATGCGAGGTCCAGTTCTAGGGTTAGTAGTGAAGTAAACTTTGGTGCTGGACCCCGGCTCGGTGACCGGGCACTGGCAAAGCGATAGGGCGCTGTCAAAGGTGTATCGCGCAATTTTTATCAGCGAATTTGAAACCGGCGTTTTAGCGCCAGCAGTAAAAAGAACAACATCACCAATGATGAAATGCCATGCACCACCATCACCAACCGGGTTAAAACCAGTGATAAAGTTATTCTTCCCCCCGCACCCGCTCAATCCAGCGATCAATTTTGGTTTCCAGCATCGCCATGGTCATGCCGCCATCTTTTAACACTACATCATGAAAGCTACGCAAATCGAATTTATCGCCCAGCTCTGCTTCGGCCTTATGGCGCAATCGCCAAATGGTCAGCTCGCCAATTTTATAGCCCAAAGCCTGTCCAGGCCATGAAATATAACGGTTGGTTTCGGTTTCGATATTGTGCAAAGCCAGCGCCGAATTTTCAGTAAGACAGGCTTTGGCCTGATCACGTGTCCAGCCAAACGCATGAATACCGGTATCCATCACCAAGCGACAGGCGCGCCACATTTCATAAGTTAATCGCCCAAAATTCTCATACGGGGTTTGGTACATGCCCATCTCGACCCCTAGTTTTTCGGTATACAAACCCCAGCCTTTGCCAAAGGCCACCACATAGAGCTTGGTGCGAAATTCTGGCACGTCTTTAAGCTCCCGCGCTAATGAAATCTGGTGATGATGGCCGGGAACGGCTTCATGCACAGTTAGGGCCGGAAGCTCATATAATGGCCGGGATTTAAGATCATAGGTGTTGACCATATAACCACCAGCACGGCCTTGCTTCATGTTGCCAGGCCAATATCTGGCAGTGGTATAATTGGGCGCAATGGCGTCGGGTACTTTGCGCACTCCATAGGGCAAGCGGGGAAGAAGCCCGAAAAATTCAGGCATTTTATCATCGGCCTGTTTGGCTAAAAAACTGGCGCGCATCAGTAATTCTTGTTCGGATGTGGCGTAGAATTGCGGATCGGTACGTAAAAATTCAAGAAACTCAGCAAAACTTCCTTCAAATCCGGTTTCGGCAATTACACCTTCCATCTCAGCACGGATCCTTGCCACTTCGGATAGACCCAATTCATGTACTTCACGGGCGCTCATATTGGTAGTGGTGAAGGCTTTGACCAACACTTCATAATAGTCGGCCCCGCCGGGAACTTCTGATATGCCAATGCTGTCTCTAGATTTAGGCAAAACTTCGTCGCGCATGAAAATAAGGGTCTGTTGCATTGCCGGGCGTACCGCATCGGTGAAGGCTAAAATGATCTCTTTACGCATCCGGTTTCGTTCTAACTCGCTGGTACTAGCAGGCAATGCTTGCAGTGGTGCCACGAGACTTTCTAAGAGGTCATCACTGTTTATTTGATCATCTAGAGTCTCGATCACGCCTTCAACGATCAGTTTTGGCTGTGAAAAACCTGAAGCCATGCCGCGGACTATATTGGCGCGGTTCTCGGCCATAAACCTTGGCACATCACGCAGCCGCGCAACCCAAGCCTCACCTTGCGCAACTGATTTTACCCGGGTGGAGCGCGCTACATAGTCCAAATAGGTATGAAAGCCGCTATCATTGGTAAACGGCAAAGCGCTGGTATCAAATGCGCTTTTTGCTACACGAGTTTTCAATACATAAGCCAACAAATCGGCATTGATTTGTTGATCGGCAGAGAGCTGGTCTCTAGCGCTTTCTATCAGGCGAAGACGCTCTAGAAACTCTAAGTTTGTTTGGTTATTTTTCGCTATAGATTTTAACGAAACATCTGGCATCCGGCGCAAGGCATCGGTGTTGCCATCAAGGCCCGCGGCAACCGGGTCTTGAGACAAATCAAATACGCGCACATCTTCGGTCAACTGATTTAGTGCATCATTTGCGCTTACTTCGGCCTGCGCCGAAACAGTTGTCATAAAAAATAGCAGGCTTACAAACAAAATTTTCTGCATTGGAGTTCCCTGTTTATTATGGAGCCGAGTTACCCGGCCGGCGATAGATTTATGGTTAACAATCCTTAAAGGAATACGGTGTTCTATGGAGTGACATGCACGAATAGAATGATTCGATGTTGGATTGTTGCATCTAAATTGGAGAAACCTTGTGATACGCATCGCCCTTATAATTGCATCTGCTGCTCTTTTATCCGGTTGTTCTTGGGTTGGGAATTGGGGCGGTGGCTATGGTCAGTCAAATCGTAAGCCAATAGGCCAAAGAATGAATTTAGAAATGGCGATCGGCATTGATCCAAGCATTGATGGCGACGTTATTTCCACCGCTGTTGATAACTCCGGCACTGCCGCCTTAACCCAAACTGATTATGGCGCGGCCTATGGGCGGGCTACCAAATATCAATTAGGGGCCTCTTATGCACTAAGTGATACGGTTGATATTACTGCTGGCGCTAATTACTCCAAAGCCAAAGGTAAATCCGTAAGTATCGGTTCAATCAATGCAACTGACCCGATCACTGCACAATTTGATGATCTGGAAACTTATGGGGTCGAAGTTGGTATTCGCAAATACTTTAGGAACAAGACATTCGCACATTTGTTAAGTCCGTCAGTTAGCCCTTATGTCGGAGCTAATGTTGGGATTCAACACGTGGAAAGCACTGGCGCAGCGCTTTCATCTGCCGGCTTTGCCAGTATTGGACAGCCACCAACATTTAATGCTGAATGGTATGACGATAGTTTAGTACCAACAGCGCAACTTTCTGTGGGAGCTGAATGGCGGGCATCGCGCAATTTTGCTCTGGCGCTTGAAACCGGAATACGTTTTACCGGAGACCTAAAAGCCGGTGATGGAACTTTGGCGGCCATTGGTTGGGACGAAAGCCGAGGCAATTCCCAAAACATCAGCATTCCTGTTACCTTGCGCGGGCGCTTTAAGTTTTAATCGTTCTCGATTTTTCAAAATAAACCAACCTCGGTGCCTTGCGTACCGGGGTTTTTTCTTGAAAATTCACAGAATATACAGTTCACTATAAACTAAAATTCCTTCAATTTTTTTGTCGCATTTTCTTGCTGCAAAACCGGATCCACTTTACTTGAAAATGCTCGTATGAAAAATGATCTTCCCATCTCCGGTGCCATAGCACTTGGCTTTGAACCAGTTCGCGATGAATTTGTCTCCCTGTTTACCGAAAAGCTAGAACGCGGCGGCGGCGTATCCATTTATTTGGATGGAGTTTTGATTGTTGATCTAATTGGCGGTTGGGCGGATCGTGCCTGCGAGACACCGATGTCCGCCGATAATTTAGTGCCGGTGTTTTCATGTTCCAAAGCCGTATCAGCCTTGACGATCGCTTGGGCAGTGGCACAGGGAAAGTTATCTTACGAGCAAAAAGTATCGGATATTTGGCCGCAATTTGCACAAAACGGCAAACAAGACCTAACGGTTGCTGAAGTGTTATCGCACCAAGCAGGTTTAAGCGGCATCGAAGCACCGTGGGAGCCAGAAGACTGGTTCGACTGGGATAAAACCTGCACAAGATTGGCGGCAATGAAACCGTTATGGCCGTTGGGCGAAGGCTCGGGATATCATCCGGTAACATGGGGGTATTTGGCTGGTGAGATTATAATTCGAGCCACTGGGCGCACCATTGGCACGATTTTGCGCGAGGAATTTTGCCTGCCCAATGATATTGATTTTTGGATTGGCTTGCCGGATGAACAACATGGACGGGTGGCGCAAACTTCAAAACCTACATCGATCCCGTCGGGCTTTGCCAATTTGAACGAAATCCAAAAACTGGCGTTTATGAAACCTTGGTCGTCACCGGGGCGCAAAGGCGGTGCCGCATGGCGGCGCATGGAAATCCCATCGGCCAATGGTCATGGTACTGCCAAAGCTATGGCCAAATTGATCAGCGTTTTGGCTGGTGATGGACATTTGGGCGAACGCATGATGATCCCTAATGAGGTGCGCGCTGAGGCAATGAAAGAGCGAGTGGCCGGCATGGATCGGGTGCTGCCCCATGATCTTAGCTTTGGTGCCGGTTTAATCCGCAACACCCCTGATCGTCATGTCTACGGCCCCGGTGATCATACGGTGGGCCACACTGGTTTTGGCGGCTCGGTATTGTTTGCTGACCCGGACAAACGCCTTGCTTTTGGTTATGTCACCACTAAACAAGACAGCGAATTGGTCAAAGACGTGCGCGCCGCCCGATTGGCCGCAGCGGTGTATAGCTGTTTGTGAATGTTCCTAGAAATACACATCCGGTTCCCGGACACTTTGCTGTCCTAACGCTTTGCTGTCCTAACGCTTTGCTGCTTGAGGACACTGATCAGGGGCCCAGAAATACCACTTAAACACCGTACATAAAAAACTGGACCCCGGACTAAATCCGAGGGCAATGCTTTGACAAAACAATAAAAATACCATTTCTCCAGCCGTCATGCCGGACTTGACCCGGTATCCAGCATTGCAAGGGGACATAGAGGGAAATGGTGGCGAAGTTGCGTTCATTTTCGAACATTTTTTTTCACCTACGCTTGCATTTGCCGAATTAGGGCTGGATTGCGGCTTTCGCCGCAATGACGGACGTGGTGAGATTGTTGCTTTTATTACTGGGCTCAGGCCCATAGGCTTCGAGTTAGCGCAGTGTTAGGGAAGCGCCCTAACCAAACCGTCTCAGTAACCAACTGACCATCAACCGGGATAGTTCCTCTGGTGCTTCCCACTGTGTCCAGTGGCCACTGCCTTTGATGATATGAACTTCCAGATCTTTTACCCGATCTTCCATGCCGTCGATCAATTTTGGCGGTAGGAAAAAATCAAGGTCAGCGCCGATCATTAGGCTTGGTTGATGCACGGTGTAATCGACGCCTTGCATGCGTTTCCAATTGGCAGTGAGGTTACGATAATAATTGATGCCGCCGGTAAAGCCAGATTTGGCATAGGCGGCGGCGTAAATTTTACGCTCGGCTTTTGGCATCACCAAGCTGTCTTCGTCGGCGCCGCTAAATTTGGCAAAGCGGTTAAGAAAATGCGTGGCGCTTGCCGGAGTGCGCGATAATTTGCGTGGTGGTGGTTTGCCAAAAATAAAGTCAAAAAAATCGGTTTCGCGGCCAGTAAATGCGGCCTCGGCCAAACCCGGCTGCTGAAAGCGCACAATGTAATTGTCATCACCATAAGAGTGGCGAAACAGCTCTATCGGGTCCGCAGGGGCGCGCGGGCTGTGCGGGGTGTTAACCCCGATCAAGCCAGCAACACGTTCGGGCACCAATAATGCTGCTGGCCATGAAACAAAGCCGCCCCAATCATGGCCAACCCAAATGGCTTTTTCCACACCCAACGCATCGAGCAATCCGGTCATATCGGAGAGCAAAATATCAATGCCATAGGCGGAAGTTTCTTTGGGACAATCCGAGGCTCCAAAGCCGCGCATATCTGGTGCAATCACAAAAAATCCTGCCTCAGCCAAAGCGGCTATTTGGTGCTGCCATGAGCGCGCCAGTTCGGGCCAGCCATGTAATAACAACACTGCTTGGCCGGTTCTGGGGCCAGCTAAATGCACGGACAGTTCAATGCCATTAGTTGTAATGCGAATTGGGTCGGGAAGGCTCATATTGCGCTCTTTTTGCGGATCAGATCCCAACTATAGAGCGCCAATGCCGCCCAGATCAAAACAAATGTGATAATGCTTTGCGCAGTGAAAGCTTCGCCATACCAAATTGCAAAGAAAAACTGTAAACTTGGGGCAATATACTGGATCAGTCCGACGGTGGCCAGATCAAGTCTTCTCGCACCAAACGCAAACAAAAACAGGGGGATAGCGGTAAGCAGGCCGCCAAAGATTAGCAAAAACGGAGCAAGCAGTCCCGCGCCTACAAAATGCCCCTGACCGGTGCTTTGCAACCAAAATATGCCGATCAACAAAAATGGTGAAAGCATTAAGGTTTCAACAAACAGGCCCGGCCCAGCCTCAGCTTTAACGATTTTCCGCAGCAGGCCGTAAATGCCAAAGGTCAAAGCCAGCGATAACGCCAGCCACGGCACGGCACCAACAATAACTATCTGGTTTAGAACCCCCAAAGCTGCCAATCCAATTGCCAGCCAGCGTAAGCGGTTCAGTCGTTCTTGCAAAAACACAAATCCCAACAACACATTCACCAAAGGATTGATGAAATAGCCAAGGCTGGCTTGAGCAATGTGTTCATTCATTGCTGCCCAGGCAAATGCAAACCAGTTAAAGGCCACCATTACCGATGTAATAGCTAAAACAGCTAAGATTTTTGGTTTACCCAATAAGGCCCGAACCTCGGCAAACCTGCCAGTAGCCAGCAACAAAACTCCGACCAATAAACAAGCCCAGATCGCCCGGTGGAAACTAACTTCAAGGGCTGTAACCGGCGGTAGGTATTTGAAATATACTGGTGAAACACCCCAAATAAAGAAGGCGGCAAAAGTGGCTAAAAACCCAACTTTGCCAGTGGCGTTCACGCGATTAACATGCCGCGATTAAGTGCAAGCTCGGCAATTTGCACCGCGTTTAGAGCTGCACCTTTGCGTAAATTGTCAGAAACCACCCACATATTTAAGCCATGTTTTACGGTTTTATCTTCGCGAATACGCGAGACATAAACCGCAAATTCCCCAGCAATTTCGACCGGGGTCACATAACCACCATCTTCATGCTTGTCATTGATCATCAACCCCGGACTGGTTCGCAGCAATGCACGGGCGGCATCGGCACTCATCGGCTTTGCTAGTTCAATGCTGATAGCTTCGGAATGACCAACAAATACCGGCACCCGCACGCAAGTGACGTTGACCTTAATATCTGGAGACATAATTTTTGCTGTTTCCTGCACCATTTTCTGCTCTTCTTTAGTGTCACCACTGCCATCGTCCAAAAATACATCAACTTGCGGAATTACATTAAAGGCAATTTGTTTGGGAAACGATTCTTGCTTAATCTCATCATTGACAAACAAACCACGGGTTTGGTTCCATAGCTCATCCATTGCATCCTTACCGGCGCCGGATGTGGATTGAAAAGTGGTTGCATTAATCCGCTTGATTCCCACAGCATCATGTATCGGCTTTAACGCCACTACCATTTGAATGGTCGAGCAATTCGGGTTGGCAACAATATTTCGCACCCGCGCATTACTGATCGCTTCGGGGTTTACCTCAGGTACAATCAATGGAACGTTTTCATCCATGCGGAATGCTGAAGAATTATCAATAACCAGAGCGCCATCACGAGCGATTCGCGGCGCCCATTTGCGTGCGGTATCACCACCTGCGGCCATCAACACCAAATCAACGGTGGAAAAGTCAAAGGTTTCAATATTTTCGCACTTGACGATTTTATCACCAAAACTTAGCTCCCGGCCCAAAGAGTTGCGACTGGCCAATACATGCATCTTTTTTACCGGAAACAGCCGTTCGTCTAAAATAGTAAGCATTTCACGGCCAACACTTCCGGTAGCTCCGATGACGGCAACATTGATAGGCATGGTTTTTTCCTGTTCTGGGGGAGAAGTTTCGGGGGTTCTATCAAAGAGTAAGCGGCACGTCTCCCTCAAATTCCAGTTCAACGGGGCCGCTGAGCAATACATGGTCGTCGCTTTTGCGCCAGTTCACATGTAATTCGCCGCCATCAACGATTATCTTAGCATCTCGATTGACCAATGACCGGCGCGAAGCAGCCACTAACGCAGCACAAGCGCCGGTTCCGCAAGCCTTGGTTAAGCCGGCGCCGCGCTCCCAAACCCGAAGGCGTATCTCTGATTTTGAACGAATTTGCGCAAAGCCGATATTGGCTTGTTCGGGAAACAATGGATGAAACTCGAGCATCGGCCCCAAAGTCTCAATAGCCACAGCATCCACATTATCAACAAAAAACACCACATGAGGGTTACCCATATTAACCGCACCGGGCAGCGCTAATACAGGCGCATCTATTGGGCCAACCTTTAGGTCAATACCTCTGGTATCCATACGTTCTTCAAGTGGAATATCCTGCCAATTCAGCCGTGGCTTGCCCATATCAACGCAAACCTGATCATCGGCAATTCGGCTAGCGTGAAGAAGGCCGCCAGTGGTATCAATAGTTATTTTATCGGCGCCGGTCTGCTCCATCATTAACCAAGCCACACAGCGGGTGCCATTACCACAAGCCCCAACCTCAGTGCCTTCAGCATTCCAAATTCGCATAAATATATCGGCATCAGGATTCGTGCTTTGCTCTATGGCCAGCAATTGGTCGCACCCAGCCCCGGCTTTAGGATCACTAATGGCCTCAGCCTGTTTGGCACTCAAGCGCAGTGGCCCGCCAAGAGGGCGCGCATCAAAAATGGCAAATTGGTTGCCGCAGCCGTTCATCTTCCAAAACTTCATGACCATTACTTAATCGAAGGTCACTATGAACCCAAGCCTTGATTGGCTAGAATGGTGTAAATTTTGATTCAAACAGAATCAAGAAAGGGGGTAATTATGAGAATTTTGATAGTTGCATTAGGCGCACTTGGGCTGTTGGCCTGTAGCCCGGCATCGGAGACACCAGAGGCAATGGACAAGCCAGCAGACAACACAAAACTAACAACTGAAAAAACAAATGATACCAGCGACAACCGGATCTGGATGGAAGAGGTAGAAGGCGAAAAAGCACTGGCATGGGTGCGTACTGAAAATGCGCGAACCTTAGCAATTTTAGAAACCGACCCAAGATTTGCCAAGTTGCAAGCTGAAGCGCTGGATGTGGTCAATGCTACTGACAAGATCACCTATGGCCGCCACCGCGGTGGTTATGTTTACAATTTTTGGCAGGACGCAGAAAGTGTTCGTGGTTTGTGGCGACGTGCGGCCTTAGGTGATTATGCTTTGGGCAAACCTAATTGGGATGTGCTGATTGACTTTGACGCCCTATCAAATGCCGAAGGAGAAAACTGGGTATATAAGGGTGTTTCTTGCCTTGAGCCTTTATACGAAAAATGCATGGTTACTATGTCCAGAGGCGGCAAAGACGCCTCGGTACGCCGGGAGTTTGATGTGACCAGCAAGTCTTTCGTAAAGGGCGGATTTGAAGTGCCAGAGGCCAAAGGAGGTACAGTCTGGTTAGATGAAGATACGCTGTTGGTAGCTACAGATTGGGGTGGTGATACTATGACCAGTTCGGGTTATCCGTTTGTAGTTAAACAATGGCAGCGCGGAACCCCCTTAGAGACCGCCAAAACAGTTCTAACCGGCGATAAAGATGATGTTGGAGTGTTTCCATTTCGGATAGAGCTTGATGGTCATGGCGTAATGTTCGCCTCTGAAGCCGATACCTTTTATGATACGACTTGGTGGTATTTACCAAATGACGCCGATCCTGTGCAATTACCGGTTCCGTCAAAAACCAGCTTCCAAGCTGCCTTTGATGGACAGGCAATTCTATCTCTGGAGGAAGCATGGCAACATGATGGCACCACTTGGCCTAAGGGTGCGGTGGTTTCATTTGATTTGCCTGCCTTTATGCGAAGTGGAATGATCGGCAAGGTATCGTTGGTGGTAATGCCTGATGAACGCTCCTCCATAGACAGCATTTCCGCAACTCGTTCGTCTTTAGTAATTGCAATGCTCGAGAACGTGACCAGCAAAGTGTTTAGTTATAGTTTTGATGGCGAGAACTGGTCAGCAAAACAGCTAGACTTACCGCAAAATGGTAATATAGGAATTACTTCTGCCAATGCACATTCCGATGTAATTTTTGCCAATATGGAAAGCTTTTTGCGCCCAGATAGTTTGATAATGGTTAATGTTCCAAACAATAGCTCCACCATTATCCAGTCTTTGCCAGAACGCTTTGATACCAGCAATTTGGTAGTAGAACAATTAGAAGCTATTTCAAAGGATGGCACCAAGATTCCGTACTTTGTAATTCGCGGCAAAGACACCAAAATGGACGGAACCACGCCAACAATCCTCTATGGATATGGCGGCTTTCAAGTCAGCTTGCAACCAACATATTCTGGCACTCTCGGCAAATTATGGCTGGAAAATGGTGGAGCTTATGTTCTAGCGAACATTCGTGGTGGCGGTGAGTTCGGCCCCAATTGGCACCAAGCAGGACTGAAAATGAAGCGACAGGTGATTTACGATGATTTTATTGCTGTGGCCGAAAGCCTTATTTCCAGCCAGCTAACCAGCGCAAAGCATCTGGGCATTAGGGGCGGCTCCAATGGCGGTTTGTTAATGGGAGTTATGTATACTCAGCGCCCAGATCTTTGGAATGCGGTTTTGTCACAAGTGCCCCTGCTTGACATGATGCGGTTTCATAAATTACTCGCTGGGGCCAGTTGGATGGGCGAATACGGCAATCCTGACGATCCCGACGAAGGTGCATTTTTGCGCTCGATTTCGCCATATCATAATGTAAACCCAGATACTTCCTACCCAACAATGTTTTTGATGACCTCCACCAAAGACGACCGGGTACACCCGGGTCACGCTCGTAAAATGGGCAAATTACTACAGGATTTTGACAAGCCGTTTTTATATTATGAAAATATTGATGGCGGTCATTCTGCTGCTGCCAACCTGAAGGAAACTGCGCGCCGCGAAGCGTTAGGTTATACCTTTATGATGCAGCAATTGATGGATTAAGCATTGATTTTACACGTTAAACAAAGACAAATTTAAGGAGAGGCTGATGCCCTACCCAACACAATCTCGAAGATCAACTTCCAAAAGCAATCTTTCCAAGCTTCTGGTATGCATAGGAGCTGCACTACCCCTTACCATGTTTGGCGGAGCAGCTTTGGCGCATAAGACATTTGTTCAACCTGAAAAGTTCGTTTGGGCCAAGGGTGAAACTGTCAATGTGGCCTTGACCAGCGCTTTGGAATATCCGGATATTCAATTTGGCCCTAAAATAGACCGGATCCCGTTTGTGGAAGTTAAAGTTGCAGGAAAAGAGATCACGGATATTTCTTTGTCTGAACATGAAACCCATGTGAATATAGCCTTTACGCCAGAGCAAAGTGGATTTGCCATGATCTCCACCAGTTCTAAGCGCCGCCACGGCGAAATTGAACCCAAAGATACCGCTATGTATCTGGGGGAAATTGGCGCTTCCGATGCTGTGCGTGCCGCATTTGAGGCTCTACCCGGCGAACCACCAATGCAACGCAGTTACAACAAACATAGCAAGACATTTTTCTGTATTGAAACCTGTGATGCTGGTCGTGAGATCAGCCTACAACCCGTCGGTCAAGCACTGGAATTTCTGGCAGTAGCCGGTTCTAATGACAAGTTTATTCTGGTTCGCGATGGCAAACCATTAGCTGCTCAAGATGTAAGCGTATATTCGCCAGGATCAGAAGAACAAGTGGTTGTAAGTGATAATAACGGAACCATACAAATTGATACAGACGGCAAAAGCGTTATCTTGTTGATGTCAGTATGGATTACTTTGCCGGAGAAAGCAGATGGAACATACCAAAGTGATTATGCCACGCTGACGGTTGATCTAAACGCTCCATAAGAGAAACATTCATCAAATATATGACGCCCCAACCCCTAAATGGGGGTTGGCTTGCTTAGCCAGCATCGTGTAAAATCATCGTGCTGGCTTTTTCAGCGATCATCAAGGTCGGAGCGTTAGTATTGCCAGAGGTTAGCCTTGGCATGATTGAGGCATCAACCACCCGAAGACCACTGATCCCGTGAACTCGCAAACGATCATCAACTACAGCCATTTTGTCTGACCCCATCTTACAGGTGCCGACAGGGTGATAAAGGGTAGAGCCATGTTCGCGCAAATATTCTTCCCAATCAGCATCAGTGACTACAGCAGATCCGGGGTTGTCTTCTTCGGCGCGAATATCATCAAAGGTTTTGCCGGCGAACATTTTTCGCATCCATTTTAGGCCATAAATGGTGGAGCGCACATCTTCTTCGCTGTCCAGATAATTGCAAAATACTTTGGGCTTGGCCATTGGATCATTAGAGGCAGCGCGCACCCAGCCACGGCTTTGCGGGCGCATCTGATAAATAGCCCCCAACATGCCAGGGTATTTGCGTGGCTTCATGCCTTCGATTTCAAGACTGGCGCCAAGGAAGTGAAACTGTAGATCCGGAGTTTCCAGCTCTGGCCGGGATTTGATAAATGCTCCGATATGAGCTGGTGCAATTGCCATCGCGCCTTTTTTGGTGGTGATGTAACGCAGCATTTCCCAAATCAGCGGCAGGCCTTGCACACGGTGATTATAACCAAGACGCTTTGATAAGCGGCACGATACAGCGCAGCTAAGGTGATCTTGCAGGTTCTCGCCAACACCGGGAAGTTCGTGAACAACATCAACCCCGATTTGTTTCAACATATCAGCAGCGCCAATGCCAGAAAGCTGTAAGATATGCGGAGAGTTAAATGCTCCGCCGGACACTATTACTTCTTTGCCGGCTTTGGCGCTGATAGTTTTTCCTTTATGCAAAAACTCCAAACCAGTGCATTTTTTACCATCAAACAATAGTTTACTGGCTGTAGCTTCGGTCAATATAGTTAAATTTGGTCGTGATTTTACCGGATCCAGATAACCTCTGGCAGCACTAAAGCGCTTGCCGCCTTTGATCGAAGTTTGGAAATAGCCAACACCTTCTTGGTCTTCAATGTTCAGATCTTTATGGCGGGCAATGCCCATTGCCGCCACGCCATCAATAATAGTGTCAGAAACAAAATCGGTTTCATCAAAATCAGTTACCGCCATTGGCCCGCCAGTACCGCGCAATTCACTGGCTCCTTGCGCATGATCTTCAATTGATTTGTAAACCGGCAGCACATGTTCCCAGCTCCAACCTTTGTTTCCAGCCTGCGCCCACAAGTCAAAATCCTGTGGCTGACAGCGAACCCACAACATGCCATTGATCGAGGATGAACCACCCAAAGTCATGCCTCTGGGCTGAAATATCTGTCGATTATTGAGATTTGGCTCAGCTTCGGTTTCATACATCCAGTTATTTTTTGGATCATAAAGCAGTTTCATAAAACCTGCTGGCATGTGGATCATTGGCGATTTGTCTTCGCCCCCAGCCTCTAATAATAAAACTTTATTTTTGGGGTCAGCAGAAAGCCGGTTGGCCAATACACAACCAGCAGAGCCGGCACCAATTATGATATAATCAAACTGCATATTAAACCTCTTATATTTCTGCAACAATTAGATGTGGCCCCGGGGTCGCCAGTGCGTGCACCAAAGCATCATCAAACTCTCCGGCGGTTTTGGTGCTGACAGATGCAACACCAAATCCGGTTCCCAATGCCACCCAGTCCATTTTTGGATTGGACAAATCCAACATGGCTTGCGCCGCTGGCCCCGGATCACCGGCGCCGACTCGCGCCAACTCAAAGTTCAAAATAAGGTACGAATGATTGGCGAATACCACATTAATGATGTTTTGTTTTTCCCGGGCCTGTGTCCAAAGAGCCTGACAGGTATAAGCAGCCGCTCCATCGCCGCACAAAGCAAATACTTGGGCTTTGGGGCAGGCCATTGCCGCACCTACTGCCAACGGCATTCCCATGCCGATCGCACCGCCAGTTAAACATAGCCATTCATGGTCGGGGCCGTTTTCGAGCCAAGGGTAAACCCCCATGCCCGAAGTGGTGGCATCATCACAAATCACCGAACCGTCTGCCATATGACGCAATAAAGACAGGCCAACAAATCCGGGGTTTAATGGCTGATCACGATCCAGTATCGGCGCATCTGAGCGCGGCGCTAGAACTGGCTCATTAGGACTTTCTAGGACATCTGCCAAATCGGACAAGGCTTGCACCGTATCAGTGCTAGCATCACCAAGAACACAAACTTCGGCCCCCGGCGGGGTTAGTTTTGAATCCACTCCCGGATAAGCAAAAAATGCAACCGGGGCTTTCGATCCGACGATCACCAATAAATCACAATCTTTCATATCCTCCAAAGCGCTTTCGCCAAAATAATTTAAGCGTTGCACACTAAAGCGGTTTGAGCCACGGGACATGCGGGTGGCAAAAGTCTCCATAAATACCCGGCAGTTTAATTTGGCGGCAATGCGCCCGGCAGCAAATGCCCCGGCTTCTTGGGTGGCTAAGTCACCTAGGTATAGGATCGGATTTTTAGCGGCCTTTATTTGCGCCGCTACTTCGGTAATTCGATTCGCAGGCACCGAAATTCGTTTTGGCATTTCAGCTTTTTTGATCACATCTGGTTCGGCATCGGACCAAGCACAGTCAGCCGGTAGGATCAGAGAAGCAATGCCCGGCTTGGGTCCATAGGATTCTTGTACCGCTTGCACCGCCATCGAAGAAACCTGCGATGGATCTTTTACCGTTCCAATCCAGCGTGATACCGGCGCGCAAAACCCAACAATGTCCGAGGTTAATGGCGCATCTAACGCCAAATGATCACGAGCATGATCACCAACGATATTGACCACCGGCACGTTAGCGCGATTTGCATTGTGTAAATTAGCCAGCCCATTGGCCAGACCCGGCCCTAAATGCAATAAAGTACAGGCAGGTTTGCCGCTCATGCGTGCATAACCATCAGCGGCTCCAGTTGCCACCCCTTCGAACAGGCATAATACTGAATGCATCTCTGGATTATGATCCAAGGCTGCCACCATATGCATTTCCGAAGTTCCCGGATTGGTAAAACAAACTTCAACGCCTTGGGCCAATAAGGTCTTGACCAAACTTTCGGCTGCAAACATTTCTTTCTCCCAGTTTTGTTTTGATCCTAAAGCAGTTATTAAATTGAGGGAACAGGGCAATAAAAAAAGAACTGCGTTCACTTTTGTTGTGATAGAGTTGTAAGCCTATAAAGAACAGGGCTTGCTCCTTTGCACTTTGCCTGTTTAATTCCCCTAATGACCAGTTCTTTTAACGCCAAAAATATAATAGAATTACTGAATCTGAGCCCTTTGCCCGGCGAAGGTGGATATTTCCGGCGCACTTATGAAGGAACAATGAACACAGATGGGCGCGCGGAGTTTTCCGTAATTTATTATTTACTGACAGCAGACAACCCTCGTTCGGCTTTGCATTATCTACCCATTGCTGAAACTTATCATTTTTATCTTGGGGATCCAGTGGAAATGCTAGTCTTAGAAGCAAACCAACCGGGGAGAGAATTGATTTTAGGTCAAGACCTACAAGCGGGGCAGCAGGTTCAAGCGATGGTTCCCGCAAATTGCTGGCATGGATCATATTTATGCAAGGGTGGAAGTTTTGCCTTACTCGGAACTACCATGACTCCGGGCTATATTGATCAGGATTATCAACAAGCAGATAGCGCTAAATTACAGGAAGAACACCCTGCTTTTGCCGAACAGATTAGAAAACTAACGGAAGAAATATTATGAATTTTAGCGGCAAAACTGTTCTTATCACCGGAGCAAACGGTGGCATTGGCCTAGTTATAGCCAAGACCTTCGCCGCCGCCGGAGCCGACTTAATGCTGGCCTGTCGGCAAAATATTTCCGCAGCCGAGCAGCTAATATCTAAACTTGAAGGTCCCGAAACTAATGTCAGCTTACATAGGTTTGATGCCAGTGATGAGGCGCAGGTAGAGGCAGAGTTTGCCTCCATGGCTGCTGCTGATCAAATCCCGGATGTTGTCATCAATAATGCCGGTGCATTTCCGATGGTTGAAACGCTAAATATGACTGCCGCGCAGTGGGATCAGGTGCAAGCCAGTAATTTACGCTCGGCATTTTTGTGTTCCCGCGAGAGCATAAAGCTTTGGCAAACGAACGAGCGCTCTGGAAACATTATCGGCATTGCCTCGATTGCTGCCACACTCTCACAACAAGACATTACTCATTATTGTGCCGCCAAAGCTGGCATGGTGGCCTTAAACCGCAATCTAGCCGCAGAGTTCGGATCAGATGGAATTCGGGTAAATACCGTTTCACCTGGCCTAGTCTGGAGACCTAGTTTGCAAACCGATTGGCCTCAAGGGGTTGATAAATGGAAAAAAACTGCACCCTTGGGCCGGGTGGTGCAACCGGATGATGTGGCCAATGCTTGTCTGTTTTTAGCCTCGGATCTCGCTAATGCCATTACCGGAATTGAACTTCTGGTTGATGCTGGAATTTCAGTCTCACCTGCATTTTAGAATTAACCAGCGTAGTAACAGGTATTTTACGCTAAACACTAGGTGCGACCGCGCTCGAGCAGCCGCTAGGCGATAGGGCAAGAAAATCTCACCGCGAGACCAAAACGCCATCAAGCAGCAAAGCATTAGGGCTAGAAAATGGTGCGCCTTGGGGAACCAGACTTGCACCTCACAGCCCTGAGCGCGCTTCATGTGAGCACCGGCGCAAACACCAGTGGTCATCATCTGTACTGCGCCGTGCGCAGCGGAAGCTATGGAAAAATGGTGCCGCAGGGGAGAATTGAACTCCCGACCTCATCATTACCAATGATGCGCTCTACCACTGAGCTACTGCGGCTTTCATCCGTTAGGTGGCTTTTGACAACCTACGGCAAGCCCGCGCATATAACCTGTCTTTTCTGGCTTGAAAAGGGTGTTGGCGCATACAATTTTTTATGACACAATTTGTCCATGACCAAGAAACTGAAACAACCGACCCCAGAGAAGCAAAACTCCCGTGAGCAACGCTTGGCAAAAGCGTTGCGTGATAATCTGCGTCGGCGCAAAGCCAGCGCAAAAAAACCAATGTAAACTGCAATTATAGCCGCATTTGATCACATTTTCGCCTTGTCAGCACCAAATCACTGGCGTAGGCGCTAGTCATGGATAGTATTTTGATCAAAGGCGGCAATTCCTTAACCGGCAATGTCCGCATAACCGGAGCTAAAAACTCGGCTCTAAAATTAATGGCAGCGGCACTGCTTACAGATGAAGCCGTCAATTTAAGCAATATGCCGAATTTGGCAGATACAAAATTTCTGGCCCATCTATTACGGCATTTGGGGGCAGAGGTATCCAGCGACCCCGCCGCTGGCAAGTTACAAATCATAGCAAGAAAACTGGGCGAACCAGAAGCTCCATATGAACTGGTGCGTAAAATGCGCGCCACATTTAATGTCCTTGGGCCACTTTTGGCGCGCAAAGGCCGGGCTAAAGTCTCTTTGCCCGGTGGATGCGCTATTGGCGCGCGTCCGGTGGATTTACATCTGGACGCTCTAAGGGCTTTAGGTGCCGACATTGAACTGGATCAGGGTTATGCGCTGGCTAATGCGCCAAAAGGACTTGTTGGCGCAAAAATAAACTTTCCTTTTGTATCTGTCGGCGCAACCGAGCATGCGATGTTGGCCGCAGTTTTGGCTCAAGGCGAAACAGTTTTAAGCAATGCGGCACGCGAACCTGAAATTATCGATTTGGCAAATATGCTAAATGCTATGGGTGCCAAAATCATCAATGCCGGGCAGGCCACCATACAGATCACTGGAGTCGAGCGCTTATCCGGGGTTGAACACTCGGTAGTGCCTGATCGCATTGAGACCGGAACTTATGCTCTAGCCGCAGCCGCATGCCCAAATAGTGATATTACCATCAGCGACTGCCAACCAGAACACTTAGACGCATTATGGGCGGCGATGAAACGGGCTGGAACCAAAATAGATATTTTAACCGATGCAGTTCGTGTGCAAAGCGGCCCTAAACGTCCAAAGCCCGTTGATCTGGAAACTGCCGCCTGGCCAGGGTTTGCCACTGATCTACAAGCGCAATTCATGGCGCTTATGACCTTGGCTGATGGGGCATCCATCATTCGTGAAACCATTTTCGAAAATCGTTTTATGCACGCACCAGAACTAAACCGTCTTGGTGCTGCTATTAGTGTGCATGGCCGTGAAGCCGTAGTGCGCGGTGTAAATGAGCTTAATGGCGCACCAGTAATGGCCACAGATCTGCGCGCATCGGTCTCTTTAGTTATTGCAGGATTGACGGCAATTGGCACCACCCGTATCTCCCGAATTTACCATCTTGATCGAGGCTTCCAGAATTTGGAAGCAAACTTAACGGCATTGGGTGCGGATATTGTTCGAATCAAAGATTGAAACGCAATTTGCGGATTGCCGGAAATGAACCAAATGGTTAAGGTCACCCGGAAAAACAGGGGATAATATATTGCGCTTGCTAGCTCAAAATAACGAAGATCTGCAAATTATCTCATCTATGGTGCAAGATGCTGTGAGCCGGGTCGGGGATATTTCACGAGATGGCAAATCCAAACAATTGATTATTGCCATGAACAGATTCTGCTGGGAAAGAGGCAAACGATCAGCTCCAGCACGCACCCGCAGTGCTTTGCAAGTATCCGGAGTGCTAAATGTAAAATCCAGCGGCATTACCATAGGCAAGCCAAATGGAATTTTGTCATTATTGGCAATTAAATTTACCCCTGATAAAGAATTGAAACCAGGCGGCCATGTTGAAATCACTTTTTCTGGTGGCGGAGCATTAATGCTATATGTAGAATGTCTTGATGCGGCTTTAGTTGACCTGTCTGAACCATGGGGTGCCAAATCGAGACCAAAGCATGGATAAAAGCGTCGCTTGCAACCGCATTATCAGCGTCCATCTGGATATGAACTCTCTGGCGGCCACCACTGCCGAATCCGAACATGAGCGCCGGGTAGCTGTATATGACTTACTAGAGGAAAATGAATTCTCCCCGGCTGGAGAAATAGAAGGCCCGTTCAAACTGAAACTATCAATTCTGGATCGACGCTTAGTGTTTGATATTGCCCTGCAAAATGGCGATGCGGTTAAGCGTCACTTACTATCATTATCACCATTTCGCCGAATAATTCGAGATTATTTTCTAATCTGTGAAAGCTATTATGACGCGATTCGAAATGCACCACCCGAACGCATTGAAGCCATTGATATGGGGCGCCGGGGTTTACACAATGAAGGGTCAGAGCTGTTATTAGCACGTTTGGAAGGCAAAGTTGATATGGATTTTGATACCGCAAGGAGGTTATTTACCCTGCTATGTTCCCTGCATCGCGGGCAGTCAACATGAGTAATAGACCAAAAAAGAACATACTATTTGCCTGCACAATGAATTCAATTCGCTCGCCAATGGCTGCAGCTTTGGTGCGCCGAAAATTCAAAGATGCGATCCATGCCGACAGTTGCGGTGTCTATGATGGATATTTGGACCCATTTATGGTGCAGGTCATGGAAGACTGGGGCGTGGATATGGCCGAACATACCCCAAAAAACTTTGATGATATTGACCTGCAGCAATTCGACTTGATTGTCGTGTTAACCGAAGCCGCCAAAGAACGGGCCATTGAGATTCTCGGAAAAACCGGCCCTAAAGTAGAGTTTTGGGAAATACCAAACCCGACAGAACAAATGTTTGGCCCAAGGGACTTACGTGTAATGGCCTATTCTGATTGCCGTAATTTACTGGATAAAAAAATTGCCAAGCAGTTCCGCAAGTCCCAAACCTGAAGCCAAATAAATCGGTTTCTGGAACTCTCAGTGAAAAAGGCCATAGACAGCCTGAGCATGCTTGCCTATAAACCCCGCTTCCCTGCAAGGCGCACGCGCCAAACCCGATGCCCGGGTAGCTCAGGGGTAGAGCAGCGGACTGAAAATCCGCGTGTCGGTGGTTCAAATCCGCCCCCGGGCACCACTTTTCCTGCGCTATCGCGACCGCAAGCTTCGCTACTTGAGCGCGAGGTGCCAAAGGCACCACTTTTCCTGCGCTATCGCGACCGCAAGCTTCGCTTTTGTTTGGTCTCGCGGCCAAGTTGCTACGCAACGGCCTACGATGTGCGGAGTCTTTTGATGGTCTATCGCTTCGCTACTTGAGAACAATACCGCCCGAGGCGCAGTCGCACCTAGTTACTAGCGTGCAATATCTGTCCTACCGCTGCGCTTTTGTTTGGTCTCGCGGCGAGATTTTGCCCGCGCTATTGCTGCGCTGTAATTTTAAAACAGTCTTGCCTAAATTGGTGCAATAGGCTCAAGTGATATCATGTCTTATGAACGAACCACTGGTGATATTTCAGTTCGGGTGACACCGAGGTTTATGGATGCGGATTCAGATCCTGCACGAGAACACTATTTATGGGCCTATACAGTAGAAATTGCCAATGGTGGCCCCCACGCCGTGCAAGTGCTAAGCAGACGCTGGCAAATCGTTGATGGTTTTGGGCAAATGCAGGAAGTTTACGGCAATGGAGTCATCGGCAAACAGCCTGTAATTGAGCCGGGAGACACATTCTCCTATACTTCTGGAACCCCATTACCGACCCCTTCTGGAATTATGCTGGGCGCATTAGAGGTGCGTGATGATAATGGCTCTATTTATGAAATAATTATTCCAGTATTTTCTCTAGATAGCCCTCATGACCGGGCTAGAGTCAATTAAACCATGGCTGATCTGCGTCCTGTTCTCTTAATCATTGGTGCATTGGTAACTTTATTGGGCCTGTTTATGGTTGCACCATTACTGGTGGATTTAGCACATGATAATGATAGTTGGCGCGGCTTTGCCATCTCGATGGTGATAACCCTGTTTATCGGAATTTTGCTATTAGTTGGTACCAGAGGCGGCCCGGTACGTCTTTCCACACGCGGAGCATTTTTTCTAACCACTTTTAGCTGGCTGGTATTGTGTCTGTTTGCTGCGCTACCATTTTTGTTGAATGAGGCTCCCCTTACTCTGACAAATGCAATTTTTGAATCAATGTCCGGTCTAACCACGACCGGTTCTACAGTTATGACCGGCCTTGACGAGGCCGATCACGGCATTTTGTTATGGCGAGCGATTTTGCAATGGATTGGCGGTATTGGCATTATCGTTACTGCTCTAGCGGTTCTACCAATGCTCAAAGTCGGCGGGATGCAGTTATTCGGGGCAGAATGGTTTGAGCCAATGGGCAAAATTCTACCACGCGCTCAATCCTTTGCCATTGGTATTGGTGTTGCCTATGTGGGACTTACTGCCTTATGCGCCTTTGTTTATTGGTCTTTGGGCATTGAAACCTTTGATGCGATATGTTTGGCAATGACTACGCTTTCTACCGGCGGCTTTGCCAATTCCGATATTTCTTTCGCCGCCTTTTCCCACGGCGGCGCTGACATTGCAGCCAGCATTTTTATGGTATTAGCGGCATTGCCGTTTGCAGCCTACATCCTTGCTGTGCGTGGAGACCTTGGAGCATTGTTCAAGAATGTACAAATCCGAGGCTTTTTGATCTTATTGCTGATCTTGATCGCAATCATGACATTTTACATCATTTCAGTGGCACATGTTGGTGCCGCACACCCAATACGACTTGCCACCTTTAATGTAGTTTCGATCATTACCGGCACCGGGTTTGGCTTTGGCGATTTCCAACAATGGGGGCCAATGGCCGCCCCCTTCTTCTTTATTTTAATGTTTGTTGGTGGCTGCGCTGGCTCCACCACCTGCGCCATTAAAATCTTCAGGTTTCAAGTCGCCTATGAAGGCTTGCGCTCTTATGTGCGCCGAATGATTTACCCTCATGAAGTAGACACCATGATCTATAATGGCAGAATTCTGCCAGACTCGGCTCTGTATTCCGTTCTCGGATTTATTTTTGTATTTTTTGCTTGTTATGCAGTTCTTGCCATTGGTTTATCACTTACCGGACTTGATATGGTAACTTCAATCTCATCAGCAGCAACTGCGATCTCTAATGTAGGGCCTGGACTTGGATCAGTGGTCGGGCCATCAGGAAACTTTTCGTCACTACCCGATCCAGCCAAGTGGATGCTGGTGGTTGGCATGATCGTCGGTCGTTTAGAAATTTTCACCGTATTGGTACTGTTCACCCCAAGATTTTGGATGTCATAAGACAATTACATTGCGATATTCACCACCATTCCCATTTTGGCCAAGTACAAGGATGGATCCCGGAGTCTTTCTTGTCCTACCGCTTCGCTACTTGAGGACTCTTTGCCTGTCGTAGGCCGTTGCATGGCAACTGGCCGCGAGACATAACCTGTCCTCAAGCAGCAAAGCGTTAGGACAAACAAAAGAGGGTCACTCTCAAGGGTCAGTGTCAAAAAAGACCCTACCCTTGAACACCCTGCTTGCACCATATGTTCACAGTGCAAAAAGCCTCCTTGTCCCTTAACCTACCCTAAAAGCACCCTTAAATACCCTAGCTGACCCTACATAAGCGGGGATAAGTTCGAAACGTCCGCAATAAGGCTGAGTTTGTTATAATGGGGCTTAACGCGAGTACCATGTATTCGCTATTGCTCTTTGACATGGTAAATCATCGCAAAAAACCAATGAAACATGGGTTTATTTGTAATTATCTACGCACAATACCCGTAAGGGTTTTCATCTTGCAGAGCTTCTTTTAGGTACTTTGCAACGGCCAATACGCGGGAAAAGTTGTTACGAAGGTTTTTTGAAGTACGTTGCTATATGAATTCAACAATCAATCCGGGTTTTGATTAAACTTCACCAGCAGCGAACTGAAAGGTTTTGGCGCAGTATTCGCAAGTCATTTCAATTTGTTTTTGTTCTGTAGTCATCTCCATTCGTTCGGCCCGAGTGAAATTCTTCAAAATCCCCTTTAAACGCTCCGGAGTGCAGGTGCATCGCTTAAAAACCGGCGATGTTTCAAATGTTCGAACCCCTTGTTCATGGAACAGTCGGTATAATAATGCTTCGGTACTTAGCATGGGGTCTGTTAATTCATCGGCGGTAATGGTTTTTACCAATGCCAGCGCCGTTTCCCATCCGTTATTATCATCTTCATCATTACCATCGGCTATGCGCTGCACCAACATGCCGCCGCCGCGCCAACTTGTAATGCCGGCAGCATCTGTATGCTTGGAAACGGCAAGGATCAGACGGCTAGGGATTTGCTCTGACTGCTTGAAATAGGCCTCTAGGGTGGCGGCGAAACTAACAGGTTCGAGTGTTGCAATGCCCTGATAGCGATGCTCAGCCTTGCCGGGGTCAATGGTTAAGGCAAATTGCCCTGATCCCATTAACGCCTTTAAATCTAGCACTGATTGTTTGGGTAGCTTGTCGGCATCAACACGAATATAGCCGCGCACCCCGCCATCTGTAGTAAAGTCGGAAACCAGAAATGAAACCGGCCCATCACCACTGGCCTGTATAATAACTCGGCCATCAAATTTGAGTGAGGAACCGGCAAGAACGGAACTTAATATCGCTTCGCCAAGTAGACGCGCCACCGGATCCGATAGATCGTGGGCTTGTAAAATGTCGTCAAGCACCGATCCCAAGCGCACGATACGCCCGCGTACTGGCTGGCCTTCTAGGTGAAATGGTGTGACCAGATCATCAATATTTTTAGCGTTTGTGTTGCTCATAATTTTTCAAAACAATATTTTAAGATTGCTTTTTGCACATGTAGACGATTTTCAGCCTCGTCAAATACCAGACTTTGCGGGCCGTCAATAACTTTGGCGCTAACTTCTTCGCCACGATGAGCTGGAAGACAATGTAAAAAGACAGCCCTAGAGTCGGCCAATTCCATCAATCCAGTATTGACCTGAAACGGAGACAGTTCCTGCAAACGCTGCTTTGCGTTCTTATCGCCCATAGAAACAAAGGTATCGGCTATTACTACATCAGCAGCGGCAATAGCCTCATGAGGATCAGTGGTGACCTTGATATCGGCGCCGGCATTGATCGCCTGACTAATCTCATCAACATCGGGGGCAAAGGCTTGTGGGCAACCGAGTGTCAGCGAAAAACCAAACTTAGGTGCAGCGTGCAAGAAACTATTGGCGACATTATTACCATCACCAAGCCAAGCAATGCGCAGGCCGGCCAAATCGCCTTTATGTTCAATCAGGGTCATCAAATCAGCTAAAATTTGACAGGGGTGCGAGCGATCGGTTAGGCCGTTAATTACTGGGATTTGCGCATGATGCGCCATTTCCAACAGGGTGTCATGCGAGTTTGAACGGATCATGATCGCATCTACATAACGGGACAACACCTGTGCGGTATCGGCAATGGTTTCACCACGGCCTAATTGCATATCGGTAGAGGACAGGATCATTGACTGGCCGCCCAATTGCCGGATCGCCATATCAAAGCTGATCCGAGTGCGAGTTGAGCTTTTCTCAAAAATCATTGCCAGCATCTTGCCTGATAAGGCTGGTTTCGGGTCCAATTCACCCTTGTTCATGCCTTGGCGCGCCGCTTTCATCGCCAACGCATCGGCTAGGATTGCATTCAAATCAACGGCACTACAATCAGTTAAGTCAAGAAAATGACGCATTAAGCCCCCTCGCTTCCTCGAGCTGCCGTTAGGCTTTGTTCGAGCTTGGCTATTGCCTCGCGGGCATGATCCTCGGTTAAGATAAGTGGCGGCGCCATACGAATTACATTATCACCAGCCGCCCCGATCAACAAACCATGTTCGCGAGCAATACCGGCTATGTCACGGGCTACAAAGTTTTCATGCAGCTTTAGGCCCAACAACAAGCCTTTGCCCCGGCTTTCTAGCACAATGTCGGAAAACTCATCGGCTAATCTGGCCAATTGCTGTTTCAGAAAATCGCCAACTGTAATCACATTTTCCAATATTTCAGGCTTGCTGATCTCATCCCATAGTGCAATTCCGACTGCCATTGCCAGCGGATTGCCGCCATAAGTCGATCCGTGAGTACCCACGACCATATGCTGACCAACGCGCTGAGTAAGCAAAAAGCCACCTAATGGGAAGCCGCCACCAACGCCTTTGGCCACCGCCATGCCGTCTGGCTCAATATCAGCCCACTGATGTGCGAACAATTTACCCGTCCGCCCTGCGCCGCACTGAATTTCATCGAACAGCAACAAGGCGCCAACCTCATCGCATTTGGCCCGTAGTAATTGTAAAAAAGCATTTGAAGCGGCGCGTACTCCGCCCTCGCCTTGTACCGGCTCAATTAAAACCGCCGCCGTAGTCTTCGAAATAGCCTCAACAAATGCTTGCTCATCTGCAAAGGGAAGTTGCTTAAAGCCAGTCATATCCGGGCCAAAACCCTTCAGATAAGCTGGGTTTCCTCCGGCATTGATCGCGCCATAAGAGCGGCCATGAAACGCGCCATCAAATGTCAGAATTTCAATGCGCTCAGGTTCGCCATTGTCAAAATGAAACCGCCGCGCTGCTTTTAGCAAACCCTCAATAGCTTCGGTGCCTGAATTGGTGAAAAATACAAGCTCTGCAAATGTGCTTTGACAATACTTAGCTGCCAATTGCTCGCGCATGGGAACTTCAAACATATTGGAGACGTGCCATAATTTATCAGCCTGTTCATGCAAAGCACTAGTTAATGCAGGGTGGCAATGTCCCAGCGCATTAACAGCGATCCCGGCAATGAAGTCCAACCACGGTTTACCATCTGCATCAAATAGGTACATGCCAACGCCGCGCTCAAAGACTACATTTGGCGGCGCATAGGTTGGAATAAGATTACTGGTCATTTTGATCTCCAAGAAACTAAAAACTCAAGACTTTAACCGCCATCCTGAAGCAAGGATCGAATAACAAACCCAAGCAAGAAGCAGGTTGATGACAGCTATAAATGAAACACCTAACAACAGGTTTCCGTCCGAAATACCAGTAAAGCCATAGCGGAATCCGTCAATCAGGTAAAAGAAAGGATTGAAAAAGCTAAGGTGTTGAAAGCTTTTCGGCAGAACTGTGATGGAATAAAACGTGCCCGACAGCATGGTTAAGGGCAATAAGACAAAGTTTTGAATGGCAGCAAGGTGGTCAAATCTGTTTCCGGCAATGCCAGCGATCAATCCTATCATTGCCATCATTAAGACAGCATTTATTGCATACCACAGCACCGCACCGAGATGGAGGATCGTAAAAGGCTCTAACAACAGCATAATAAGCGCCGAACCTAGCCCAACTATTATACCGCGTAAGGCAGCGCTGCCGACAAAAGCGACGAACAGCTCAATTGCTGATAGCGGCGGCATTAAAAAATCTACGGAATTGCCCTGAACCTTTGATATAATAAGCGAGGATGCCGTATTAGCAAAAGACTGATTTAACATGCCCATCATGATTAAACCTGGAATTAGAAACTGCACATAGGAAATACCGTGAATAGCTGGCCTTGCTGCGCCAAACGCAAATTTGAAAATAACCAAAAATATCAAAGCCGATACCACCGGAGCCAAAAGAGTTTGAAAACCGACATTGACAAAACGCATTACTTCTTTGGAAAACAAGGTCCAAAGGCCAAGCCAATTTACAAGGCCAATTTGGCGAACGGTGAATGTTTTTGATTTAATCTGCATTTAAGTGTTCTAGTGTCAAAAAATCCGGGTTACAATCCAGTTTCTGTCATTTGGTGGTTTCAACGATCATGAGAAAATCTGTGGATAATTCAATCACACATCTTGTGCGTGTCGATCCATTGTCTACAATACCTAGTATACCGAAGGGTTCTGGTGCAAAGTTTATCGTGATAAGCACTCTTTTCTCTGCTGGAAACCAACATGCAATCATGACCGTAGTTTTCGGTTAAATGAAGGGGTTACTTTATGGCTTGGACTGAAGATCGGGTTGAGACTCTAAAAAAATTATGGACTGAAGGTCTAAGCGCCAGTCAAATTGCTACAGAAATGGGCGGTGTGACGCGCAATGCCGTAATTGGGAAAGTGCATCGTCTCGGACTTTCTGGACGGGCAACCCCATCAAGACCACCTCGCGCCAGAGCAAGGCCTAAAGCTGCTGCTCCACGTAAATCCGCTGCCGCACCTGTTGCAAAATCTTCTCCAGTAGCTCCGGTTGCACGCAAAGAAGAGCCTGTTGCAGCCCCGATAGAGCCACAAAAACTTCCCAGTGGTGAATTTGCCACCGTGCTGACCTTAACCAATAAATTATGCAAATGGCCAATTGGTGACCCGGCAAAACCCGGGTTTAAATTCTGCGGACGTGGGGCAACTGATAGTGCGCCGTACTGTAAGGAGCATGCGGCCCAAGCTTATCAACCACAAACACGCCGCCGCCGCCCGGCAGCCAGGCCCGCAAGCGTAATGGACAACTTGGCCTCAGCACGGCGAAATTTTAACTAGGGTTAAAGCCTCACCGTTCCGCTTTTTCTTATGCAGTATTGGTTTTGGCCCGCTCAATCATTCGGGCAATTTGTCGTGCGACCTGAATAGTCTGTTGATCTCCGCTTTGTAATGCGTTCTTAACCTGTGTGGTGCGTAGTAATTTTAACACTTTGCGGCAAATACCATCTGAAACCGTACCGAGAGTCAAAACGCCACCATCAATTAATTTCATCAAAGACTGTGCGGTTTCAATTGCGGATTGTTCTTGTTGTTCAATCCGGATCACTAACTTGGTGTCAGCAATCGTATCGGCGCATAAACGATCCAGTTGGCTGCTTAATTCTTCCTTGTCGCTATTGCAAAAAGAGCTGTTTAAAACCGCCCGTTGTGCATGGGCAATCTTAGAGACACGAGTTAGGGGATTTTCTGCGCCATAACTAAACCAAGTACGGGTTTTATGGGAACCGACCACTGCGCGCAGGAATGAAGCCAGTTTAATTTTATTCTGACTACCAATAATACTTTCTTCGAGGTGTAGTAGGCAATGAATTTCCTCTGCTGGGTTATTTTCGTGGGCTTTGAGCAAAGCATGTATGGCCTCATTCTCAAGTAATCGCTTGGAACGTACATTAAATGCTTCAGCCAACCTGTCGGCAGGAACCAAAGCTTGGTTGACCGGAGTCAAACGTTCGGCCAATGAACGATTGACTTCAACCTCCAGCTCAAAATTGTCTGGGAATAATCGACGAGGGCCACACAAGTCATTGAAAATCCGAGCCGCAAGAGTACTTTGAGTTGTTGGCAGCCTTTTCGAAGTAATGGCTTTAGCCAGCAATTTGGCCCCATCGCTTCCTTGCTCTGGAGAATGGCCGATCAAGATATCAGTGATTCTATCTACACGCTCACCAATAATACTGCCACCAACCAGTTCATTAAGAGCATGAGGAAGCGCCACGATCTCCGAAATAAATTCATCAAGCAAATGAACGCTGGCGGCACACCCTGAACCCTCAACCAGCGCATCGGAAACACAGCTAGATAAGAACAATATCTTATCGATCCAAGTATCCATTGTGGCCAAACCTGTAGCTAGAGCATGACGCAAGGCAAAATCAGGATCAGCGTGAGCCTGACTCGCGGTAAATGTTGCAGCAAACCCACGTTTATGAAAGCCGGGTAGTTTTCCAGTTTTTTCTAGCTTGCGAATCCGATCTGTAGCTTTGTCAGCAAGTTCAGTCAGTTTGCGCACCACATGTTGCACGGAACATTCTTGAGAGCCAGCTTGGGCAATGGCAACTTTTTGAATGGCATGCTGTCGATCAAAACCCGCCGCAGCCAAGCGCTCTGCCATGTCTGAACGATGCAAAAGCTCTATCGCGGTAAGGTTGTTTCGCTTTAACCATGGCCCCAAGGCTCGTCCCAAGGTTCGTCTGGCATGCAAAGAGTATAAATCAGTCGGGCCTGAACAAGGTGGATCCATTTTCTTGTTCTCGCGCAATTGCCGTTGGTGTTTTTCTGGCCCCTTTGAAAAAATCTGTGTTGAGTGAAAAACCTCATTAACTTCATCAAAAGATTCCTTAGTTACCCGAACCGAACAATCCTCAGAATCACCCCTAGCCTCTGTGGCAGTAGCGATTGCTTCTTGACGATCTTCTGCCGCTTGATGCAATGCCCACCCAGCTTTGCGGTGTTTCTTGACATATACCTCATAGTGAATATTTGCACTCATAAATCGACCCCGAAATGGTTTTCCATTATAAAGTAACCGCAATGCCTTAAAGCCTTATGAAAGACACATTGCTGCCTGCATTGCGTCCAACAAAAAGCCGAGTACACTCCAATGGTTAAATTCAGGGGAAATTCATGACCAATATCGCACTTGTTGATGACGACGAGAATATTCTGACCTCGGTTTCAATGTTTTTAGAAGGTGAAGGTTATACCGTTCGTGTTTACCATGATGGCGTGACTGCTTTAGCGGCTTTGATAGATATGCCGCCTGATCTTGCAATTTTTGATGTAAAAATGCCGAGAATGGATGGCATGGAATTGCTGCGGCGTTGGCGCCAGACCTCTGATGTGCCAGTGATATTTTTAACTTCAAAAGGTGACGAAATCGATGAAGCCCTAGGTCTGACTTTGGGGGCTGACGATTATATCACTAAACCGTTTTCCCAACGACTGCTGGCTGGCAGGATAAAGGCCGTGTTACGCCGAACGCTGGGGACAACAATTCCTAAAGAGAATGGGGATGAAAAAGTAATAATTCGTGGAAATTTGACTCTAGACCCTAACCGCCATGCCTGCGTCTGGAATGGTGAACCGGTTCGACTTACAGTAACCGAATTTCTAATACTTCAAGCTTTGGCCAATCGTCCAGGATATGTGAAATCCCGTGACCAATTGATGGATGCGGCTTATGATGATCAAATATATGTAGATGACCGCACAATAGACAGTCACATAAAACGGTTGCGAAAAAAATTCCGAATGGTGGATCAGAAATTTGACTCGATCGAAACTCTTTATGGCGTTGGATACCGCTACAACAGCGCCTAAACCCAAATCTATCCGGACATTAGGGTTTTGGCGGCTTTCGCGGCAAATCCTTTTAGCCAACATGGCTGGACTGCTCATTCTAGTAACCGGGGTTCTGGTGCTAGATGAAATGCGCCAGGGACTTATTGACGCTCGAATTGCTAATCTGCGAGCGCAAGGCGAATTAATTGCCGGGGTACTGGAAGAAACTGCCACTGTTGGCACCCCCAGTCCAAAAATGGATTCGGAGCGCGCTAGAGTCGTAATGAATGGCCTGTTTCTTTCAGATGCCGCCGCGCGAGTGCAATTATTTGATCAGTTTGGCACCATGATCACTGATAGCGATATTTTGCGAGACCAAGTCCGCGTAGACCCGCTGGCTCCAGTTCAAGAAAAGAGGAGTTTTAGGTTTAAACTAGCGAACTGGTTGACCCGTAGTGGAGAATTTTTGTCGGAGCTAAACCCGATCTCAAAAACCAATGATCTGCCCAGGCGATCAAAGGCCGAAGAAATTGCCACAGCACTGCTGGGAGAAACCGTAGCTGGAGAACGCATAGATGAAAACAATAAGCGGGTTGTGAGCGTTTCTGTACCTGTACAACATGTTGTGGCGGTGCTGGGCGTAGTGACCGTTGAGAGCGATGATGTAAATGAAATAATAACCGCAGAGAGAGAGGCTTTAATCCCATTTATCATTGTCGCAGTTCTGGTTACTTTGTTTTCGTCATTAGTGCTGTCCTTGCTAATCGCCCGCCCTATTAGACAACTGGCTTTAGCCGCCGATCGTATTCGCCGGGGCTCAGCTCAGCGCACTAGCATTCCCGATTTTTCTGGGCGCCGCGATGAAATCGGAGAATTATCAAAATCATTAACGAGTATGACCAATGCTCTTTATGAACGGCTTGAATCTATAGAAAGTTTTGCAGCCGACGTCTCTCATGAGATCAAGAACCCGCTAACCTCTATTCGTAGCGCCATCGAAACATTGCCTGCGGCAAAGGATACTAAATCGCGGGAAAAGCTATTACGTATCTTGAATTCCGATGTATCGCGTTTAGATCGGTTGATTTCTGATATTTCTTCGTCATCACGATTGGATATTGATCTGGCTAGGGCTCGAGCGGAGCCTATTGACCTGCTATTGTTAATTCGCGATATCGTTGAAGTTTACTCAAATTTGAGAGCCGAGCATAAGGTTCAAATCTTGTTTGAACCTCCAATGGTAGCATCATTCATTATTTACGGCTCAGAACAACCATTAGCCAGGGTGCTGCAAAATCTGATTGATAATGCGATCACGTTTTCCCCAAAAAGCGGCGTAATCTTTGTAAGGCTGATCGATAAGAGTACCATTGCTCGGATCGAGGTTGAAGACCAAGGGCCCGGCATCCCTAAAGAGAATATGGAAACCATATTTTCCAGATTTTATACTGATCGTCCAAAGGGACAAAAATTTGGAGCACATTCCGGACTTGGGCTTTCTATCGTTCGCCAGATAGTAAGCGCCCATAAGGGGAAAATCTGGGCGGAAAATGCTAGTGACCAGACAGGTCGTATAACTGGCGCACGCTTTGTTGTGGAAATTCCTAAGAATCTCGGACAATAAGACTGGCCAGCCACTTTGCTTTGGGTTTTAATTGCGCGAGCTTATTGCAAGGAGCCGCAATGATCGGGTTAGTAATTGTCACCCACGGCCAGCTGGCCGAAGAATTCTCCAAAGCGGTAGAACACGTTGTTGGTCGCCAGAAACAGATGTTGACCATCTGCATTGGTGCCGATGATGATTTGAATGACCGCACCAATGAAATTAGGGTTGCTGTCAAAGAGGCGAATAGTGGCGACGGCGTCATTCTGCTTACTGATATGTTTGGCGGCACACCCTCAAATTTAGCCTTAAAGTTTCTAGCTAAGGGTCAAGTGGAAGTGTTGGCGGGTATGAATTTACCAATGTTGATAAAATTGGCTGAAGCTCGCAAAACCATGAACCTTGAACAAGTATGTAACAGCGCGGTTGAAGCTGGACGCAAATACATGGCTATTGCATCCGAAGTTTTAGGCGCTCGCCGGTGAGTGATTCGCAAATTTGCCGTAAAATGGTCATTGTAAATGAACGCGGACTGCACGCCAGGGCCGCCGCTAAATTCGTATCAACAGTAGAGCAATTTAACGCTGAAGTACATGTCAGTTGCAATGGTGAGCGGGTAAATGCTCATTCGATAATGGAATTGCTCATGCTGGCTTGCCATAAGGGCAAAACAATTTTGATAGAAGCTGAAGGTGAAGATGCTGAACTTGCATTGGTAGCGCTTACATCTCTGGTCGAGAACGGGTTTGGCGAGATTAACGAGAAGACATAAAGATATCTTTATGTAGTTATTGCCAATGCGGTTTTGGATTGCTATAGGCGAGCTTGCAATCTCATTTAGGTTCGAATGACGGCTTTTCGAGCCTTATCCATCTCTTATGCCGAAACTTTTGGGAGCGTCCAATGGCCGCCAATGATTATAAAGTAGCTGATATCTCTCTTGCCGAATGGGGCCGTAAAGAAATCGCAATTGCAGAAATTGAAATGCCGGGTTTGATGTCAATCCGCGAAGAATTTGCTGCCGAACAACCTCTTGCCGGAGCCCGTATTATCGGTTGTTTGCATATGACAATTCAAACTGCGGTTCTTATTGAAACCCTGACCTCTTTGGGTGCAGAGGTTCGTTGGTCATCATGTAATATTTTCTCGACTCAAGATCAGGCCGCTGCGGCCATTGCTGCTACTGGGGTTCCAGTATTTGCATGGAAAGGCGAGACCGAAGAAGAATACGAATGGTGTATAGAACAAACTATTACCGGCCCCGATGGCTGGAAGCCAAACTTGCTGCTTGATGATGGTGGCGATTTAACAATTATTGTTCATGAGAAATACCCGGAATTACTGGCTGACATTAAGGGTGTTTCCGAAGAAACTACGACCGGTGTTCACCGTCTATACGAAATGGCAAGAGCTGGCACTTTGAAAATCCCGGCGATCAACGTCAATGATAGCGTAACCAAGTCAAAATTTGATAATAAGTACGGCTGCCGCGAAAGTCTGGTGGATGCTATTAGGCGCGGTACAGATGTAATGATGGCTGGCAAAGTTGCTGTTGTTTGTGGTTATGGAGATGTCGGAAAAGGCTCAGCACAATCTCTAGCCGGATCCGGAGCGCGAGTGATTGTCACCGAGATCGACCCTATTTGCGCCTTGCAAGCCTCGATGGACGGCTTTGAAGTGCGACGTCTGGATGATGTAGTCGATAATGTCGATATCATTGTCACTACGACTGGCAATAAGGATATTGTGACTGCCGATCATATGCGGGCGCTAAAAGACATGGCGATTGTCTGCAATATTGGTCACTTTGACAATGAAATTGCTGTAGCCGATATGAAGAATTACAAGTGGACAAACATTAAACCACAAGTAGACATGATCGATCTGCCGTCCGGCAATCGGATGATTCTCTTATCCGAAGGTCGACTGGTTAATCTTGGTAATGCCACTGGCCACCCAAGTTTTGTGATGTCAGCTAGCTTTACCAACCAGACTTTAGCGCAGATTGAATTGTGGAAACATTCGGACAAATATGATGTTGGAGTTTACACTTTACCAAAACACCTTGACGAGAAAGTTGCTCGTTTGCATCTTGCCAAACTGGGCGCCGACTTGACCGAACTTAGTAAAGAACAAGCTGATTATATTGGAGTTGATATAACCGGGCCGTTCAAAGGCGATGCTTATCGGTACTAATATAACTTATATAGTAAGACAAAGGCAAAAGCGGGTAACCGTTTTGCCTTTTGTTTTATCGGGTTTTCTAGGGCTTCTTAAAGAGACTTTGTTACACAACCGACCTTGATAAGATCGGTGATGACAATGAGCATCAGCACGAAATAAAAAGTTTTTCTATAGCTTTGATCTTTCCCGCCGGATTGACCGTTGCAAAACACGTAAAAGCCTCAGTGGGAATATGATTACTTGCAAGGTTGATCCTGCAACCACCCACACGCAAACCCATGCTTTATTGGTTTTTGCGATGATTCACCATGTCAAACAGCAATAGCGAATACATGGTACTCGCGTTAAGCCCCATTATAACAAACTCAGCCTTCTTGCGGACGCTTCGAACTTATCCCCGCCTCCATAGGGTCACTTAGGGTATTTAAGGGTGCTTTTATGGTAGGTTAAGGGACAAGGAGGCTTTTTGCACTGTGAACACATGGTGCAAGCAGGGTGTTCAAGGGTAGGGTCTTTAAGGGTCAGTGAGCCTTGAGAGTATTTGTTTGACCTCGCGGCAGTTCGTTACACTCACGCCTCCGGTAGGGCGGCGAACGATCGCCGAGGCAAAACTTTTCTAGCGCTACCACTGCGTTACTTGAGCGCAGTCGCACCTAGTTACTGTTTGTTTTGTCTCGCGGCCAGTTGCTACGCAACGGCCTACGACGTGCGGGCTGACCGCCCGAGGCGCAGTCGCACCTTGTTACTAGCGTACAATACCTGTCCTACCGCTTCGCTGCTTGAGGACAGGTTATGTCTCGCGGCGAAGTTGCTACGCAACGGCCTACGACAGGCGGAGTCTTTTGATGTCTATCGCTTCGCTACTTGAGGACTCTTTGCCTGTCCTACCGCTTCGCTGCTTGAGAACAATACCGCCCGAGGCGCGGTCGCCCTTGCCAACCCAAGAGGGTTGGTTGTTTACCTGTCCTATCACTGCGCTTTTGTTTGACCTCGCGGTGAGATGCTAGAGCATTCACCTGCGACAGTTCAGAGTTTTTCTCGCGCTAACGCCTATCTATTTGCCGCTTTGTTACGGTATGTTAGCTGCCCACTTGGCGGAGATTATGTGATGTCTGGATACAATTACAGTCGGTTTTCAACCGGAAATTACAAATTTGAGTAGATTGTAGGGCCTAAAGCAGGGGAAAAGGCACCGAATTTGAGTTGATGACGACTTTGGGGGCAAGCGCCATTTGCTGAATTTTGAGGGTGATTCCTTTCGCAATCTGCCGTTTCTTATCTGGAATAACTTGATCAGGCACAATTTGTGTCTGCTGATGGGCAAGCTGCCAAAATTGTCGCGTGATACCAGTTACTGAGGGCGGGGCAGCGTTAATATAAGTTTATAAATCTGGAACAAAGCTTGACAGAGTGCTTTTGTGCGCTGAAATCCACAGCAGCACTGTTCTGGTTACTAGGGAAGCGGTTTTGTTGGGTTCTGACTTTGTCGATATAATAATCGTAAATTATAATGCCGGCAAGATGCTTGAGCGGGCGGTGAGGTGTTTGCAAAACCAAAGCCATGAAAATTTCCGGGTCTGGGTTATCGATAATGCATCTTCTGATGATTCTCTGGCTTTACTTCCAAAAGATGATTTAAGGATCGAAGTGATCAGGCTGGATACTAATACTGGCTTTGCCAAAGGCAATAATATTGGTGCGAAATTGGGCAATGCGCCTTGGATTGCTTGTCTTAATCCTGATGCTTTTGCGGAAGCAAATTGGCTTGAGACTTTGCTAAATGGGGTTAAGCAAGACGACAAAATAGTAATGGCCGGATCCACTCAAATTGCGGCTGACGATCCAGCTTTGTTGGATGGGGCCGGGGATTTATTGTCGCCAATCGGATTTGCCTGGCGCGGTCTTTACCGTCGTCCCCGGCATTTGCTGCCGGAAACTGGAGAGGTGTTTGGGCCTTGTGCGGCTGCGGCTTTGTATCGGCGCGATGCATTTGAAGCGGTCGGGGGTTTTGATGAAAGTTTTTTTTGTTATCATGAGGATGTAGATCTGGCGTTCCGATTGCGATTGATGGGCGGCAAAGCAATTCAAGTGCAAGACGCAGTTGTTCATCATGTGGGCTCAGGGATCACTGGAATTGAAAGTCCCTTTGCGGTCTATCATGGAACCAGAAACCGAAGCTGGACATTTGTAAAAAACATGCCATTGGTGCCATTGGTGTTGTTTGCGCCAGCGCATATTGGGTTTTCATTATTATTCTTGGTGCGCTCTGTGTTCAAAGGGCGGTTAGATCCGACTTGTTCTGGTATCGTCGATGCGATTAAAGGATTGCCTGCAGTCTGGAAAGCCCGAAAGCAGGTTCAAGTCACAGCGTCCTGTTCTGTTTGGGAAATACTGCGGGCAATGACCTGGTCGCCCATTCGCTTTCTAACTCGAGACTCTGATGTTCGCCCGCTAAGGAAATAGCTAAAATTTACTTTTTATTGCGCATAAACACGCAAATCGGGAAAATACTAACCTGTTATGGTGTTATTTGGTATTTGTGGTATAGTTTAACCGACGGAATTAGGTTGATTTGCCGTTAAACGGGTTAACAGGTGCCATTAATGGCACCACGGCGATAGTGCGCTGTAGATAACTAATCAGGAGTGGCGTGGGGCTTAGGTGCAGCACTTCGGGAGGAAGGGACTGCTTAATGGTTGATATAAATTCATATATTGCCTTACACAAATTTGGCTTGGGTGCTCGTCAGGGCGAGGCTGCGCAAGTTAGCAGTAATCCGCAAAGTTGGCTGATGGCTCAGCTTACGGATGTCTCATCTACATTGGATGAATATTCGTTGGCGTCTTCACAAGACGGGATTGCTTTATTTTATGATTATCTGAGAGCTAAACGCGCAGAGAATAACGCGGACCAGCCTGTTTTAGCAACTTCAGTAAATAAAAAAGACCGGCTAGCAGCATTTGTCGCTGACATTGATCGGCTGCGATCCACAGAAGTCATGATTGATGATAATGGTGTGCGTGGTACTTCGTTGGCAGATGCCAGCAATACCTTTTTGAAGAAGAAAACGGGCGACCTTTCCGGGATTGCGGCCAATAAGCCCTCCCATACGCTTTTGCAGCAAATATTTACCGAGCATTATGCAGAGATCGGGGTGCGAACCGCTCACGCCATTTTGACGCCAGCTTCGTTTCGTGAAGCTCTGGTTAGGTTCTGGAGTGATCATTTTAATGTGTACGCTAACAAGTCCTTGTTGGCGCGTGTAACTGCTGCGACTATGGAGAGGGAGGCAATCCGGCCTAATGTCACCGGTAAATTTGTTGATATGCTTATTGCTGTGGAATCTCATCCGGCAATGCTGATTTATCTTGATAATTGGATTTCCGTTGGCCCAAATTCATTTGCTGGTAAAGAATATGGCTTGGGGATAAATGAAAATCTTGCTCGTGAAACCATGGAGCTTCACACATTAGGAGTTGATGGCGGTTACAATCAAGAAGACATAATTGCCTATGCCAAGGCCATTACTGGCTGGTCATTTGGCAATCCAAACATTCAACCAGAAAATATGGGGTCTTTTGTTTTCGAACCATTATTGCACGAGCCAGGTGTAGTTACTGTTATGGGAACCGCCTATACCGGGGCTGGGGTGGATCAGGGCTTAGCGGTTTTAACGGACCTTGCAGCTCATCCTTCTACAGCGAAATTTATCGCCGGAAAGCTGGCCCGCCATTTTCATTCAGATAATCCGCCGCAAAGTTTAATTGACCGGTTGGAGCTTGCTTTTAACATTTCCGGTGGTGATCTTTTGGTGGTGAGTTCTTCTTTGGTAACCGCTCCTGAAATGTGGCAGGGAAGCTTTTCCAAGCTGCGCAATTCCGAGGAATTCGCCATCGCCGCGTTGCGGGCATTTGGTTTTGATACTTTAACTCCTTCACAGTCAGTTTTTGTTTTTGATGCCATCACTCAAATTCCGTTCAGCTATCATGCGCCTGATGGTTGGCCTAAGGATGAAGCCAATTGGGCCAGTTCATCTATTCTTTCGGCACGAATTAATCTAGCTAATTTGTTGAGTGGTTACATTTCTGGCCCTAATGATCCTCTTGCCGCAGCGCAGGAATTGTTTGGGCCAATGCTTACCCAATTTACCGCTGACGCTATTTCCGCCGCCAGCTCTATTGAGCAAGGATATACCTTGTTGATGATGAGCCCTGAGTTTCAAAGGACATAGAAGCCATGGCTTGTAACTTTTCATTTGATCCAACTCGTCGCGGCCTTTTGCAAGGAGCTGCAGGTGGCTTAGCCCTGTCTTTGGGTGGCGCTAGCTTAGGTTTTTCAGCCGCACATTCTGATAATAAACTGATTGTAGTCATTCTGCATGGCGGCATGGATGGCTTGAATGTTGTTGTGCCGACATTTAGCTCTGAATATTATGCGGCTCGTCCGGGTATTGCTATTGCTCCAGCGGGTGAGGCCAACGGTGCCATTGCCCTAACTGATGGTTTTGGGATGCACCCAGCCATGCCGAATTTGGCGCAAATGTACCTAAAAGGGGAAGCTGCGTTTTTACATGCAGCTTCTGCGCCTTATAATAAACGTTCGCATTTTGACGGGCAGGATGTGCTGGAAAATGGAACTACAGCTGCATTTGGTGCGCAAACCGGCTGGTTAAATCGAGCCATTGGGTTGGCGCCGGCTTTGCCTGCGGGCCTTGGTATTGGCTCTACTGTGACTTTGGTGCTGACCGGTGAGCAGCCAATTGCAAGCTGGGCGGCGCCAAAAACTACACCTGCTAGTGCTGAAACAGTGAATAAAGTATTGGAAATCTATGGGCCGGACCCTATTTTGCAAGCTGCCTTGCAAGGATCAATTGACATTGCAAATATTGTCGGAGATTTGGGAAACCTTGGAACCGGATTTGAATTTACTGCTCGTGCGGCGGGCCGAATCATGGCTGCAGATGGCGGCCCTGGTGGTTGTGCAATTGGGTATAGCGGCTGGGATACCCATGCTAATCAAGGCGGCAGTACAGGCATATTAGCCAACAATCTATCGCAGTTAGACACTGCTCTTTTGGCGTTAAAGCAAGAGTTAGGATCAACTTGGAGTCGCACTACAGTATTGGTGGCAACTGAGTTTGGTCGTACCTTTAATGAGAATGGTACTGGTGGAACCGATCATGGGGTTGGCGGTGTTAGCTTCCTATTGGGTGGTGCAGTAAAAGGGCGACGGTTCCTAGGCGATTGGCCGGGACTGCAAACAAGTCAATTATATCAGAATCGAGACTTATTAGCGGCTAATGATTTGCGCAGCATGTTCAAAGGGGTCTTGCGCGATCATTGGGGGGTTGATCTTAGCGATTTGAACAATTCGGTTTTCCCCGAAAGCTCCATCGTTTCTCCGATGGAAAATCTGTTACTCTAAAGTTTATGTTTTTATCAAATGGTGTGGCATCTCGTCACTTGCTTCTTTGGTCAATTTTAGATGATTATGACTTAGTTTCTGATAGGTGCTTTCCTGACATAGATGCCTGTTTTACGATTAAATACCGAGCTTGATCCCGAGCCATTTGCTAAAGTTTATGCTGAGCATGGGCTAGTTCAGGTTTATGATATTTTTGAACCTGAAACTGCCGAAACTATTTTACAGGTATTAATGAAGCAAACTCCTTGGCGTTTGGTATATTCTGATGAGAACAACAAGCCTGTTTTGATGAGCAATAAAGAATTGCAGGAGGCTGGTCGCGCCGGCATGGCAAATATCTCCCAGCAGTTAAACACTCGCGCCCAGAAGCAATTTGCCTATATTTATAGCAGTTATCCAATGTTAGATGCTTATTTGGAGCGTTGGGATCCCGGGCATCCATTGCATGCATTTCTTGAATTTTTGAACTCAGATGAATACCTGGATTTTGTTCGTACTATTACTGGTGAGACAGAGGTCGTTAAAGTCGATGCACAGGCCACGTTATATGCTCCGGGAAACTTTTTAACGAATCACGATGATTCCGGAGAAATTAAACAAAGGCGCGCAGCCTATACCTTGGGTTTTTCAAAAGGCTGGAATGCTGATTGGGGTGGTAATTTAGTCTTTTATGATGAGGAAAACCCAAATCAGGTACTAAAGACCCTGCTTCCTGGGTGGAATGTGCTGTCATTGTTTCGTGTGCCGAGGCCACACTCGGTAAGTTATGTCACGCCATTTGCCGGAGCAGGGCGTTATTCAATTGTGGGTTGGCTAAGAGATGATCCGGGTAGAGTGGTTAAGAACCAGGTCATCATTTAACTATTTGAATGGCTCTGAGCATTAAGCCGTGAAGTTTTGTGAGAAATACCCTGATAGCACTTGATGATAGATTCTAGTCAGCACATGAATATCAGATACGTTCACTTGTTCGTTTACTTTGTGCATGCTCTTCCCAACCAAACCAAATTCGGCAACTTGCGCGTAGGCTCGGATAAATCTTGCATCAGACGTGCCGCCACCGGTGGTTAAAGCCGGGCGCTGTCCGGTCGCCTTTTCAACGGCATCTTGTAGCAAATTGGTAAAGGCACCTGCTTGAGTCAGAAATGCCTCGCCCATAATCCTGATATCCAAGTCAATCTCGCAATTATGGCTTTTTTGCACGGCGGCAGCTTCGCGTTTAATCCAATCCCGCAGCTCCGCCCCAGTGTGATTGGTATTGAAGCGGATATTAAACCTAGCGCTGGCATTTTCCGGGATGATGTTGTGGGCGCTATTTCCCACATCCATACTGGTTACTTCGAGATTGGATGGCTGAAAGCTTTCATTGCCTTCGTCGAGCATGCGTTGGTCTAGCCGGTTCATTAGTGCCAATAATGGCGGTAACGGGTTATTGGCGCGATCTGGATAGGCAACATGGCCTTGGCGGCCGCGAATGATAACATGGGTATTGATTGATCCACGGCGGCCATTTTTTATTTCCTGGCCAATCTGGGTGGGGTTTGTCGGTTCCCCCACAAGGCAATGGTCGATTTTTTCGCCGCGTGCTGCTAATGTTTTTAGCACTTTTTGGGTGCCATTAATGGCGTCACCTTCTTCGTCTCCGGTAATTAGCAGGCTGATTGAACCAGAATCAGTTGCAAAGTCACTGGCCGCAGCCACAAAAGCAGCAATGCCGCCTTTCATGTCGGCGGCTCCGCGCCCGGTAAGAACACCATTTTCTATAGTTGGTGAAAACGGCGGTGAAATCCATTTATCAGCATCGCCAGCAGGAACAACATCAGTATGGCCGGCAAAACAGAAGTTACGGCCGGTTTTACCGCGCCGGGCGTAGAGGTTATCCACATCATCAAATGGCAGGCGTTCAACGACAAAGCCAATGGTTTGTAAGGCGTTTTGTAAAATATCCATCGCGCCAGCATCTGCTGGAGTCACGGAGGGACAGGCGATCAGATCGCAGGCCAGTTTTATCGGATCAATATTCATGGGCTTTTCTTTTGCCTAAAAAATCCGTGACCACAAGAGGCAATCACCTAATTGCTCTATGATTGCAATTTAGCGCTTCATTCATCTGAACAAAATCCATTTCTCGCGTTGACTTGAGGCTTTGCATTTGTATAGTGCCGCGCTCGACAGCAGACAGGAAGTTCCTGCCCGCTCAAGTCGTGGTGTTTTTTTTGAATTTTGAAAAGGATCGGAACCCATGTTCGCGGTCATAAAAACCGGTGGCAAGCAATATAAAGTCGCCAAAAATGATGTACTGATCCTAGAGCGCCTTGATGGCGAGCAGGGTGAAACTCTATCTTTTGGCGAAGTGCTGATGATGGACAATGATGGCGATGTCACCATTGGTGAGCCAAATATTGCTGGCGCTCAAGTACAAGCTGAATTGCTAGAAACCCGCAAGGGTAAGAAAATTACCGTTTTTAAGAAAAAACGTCGTAAGAATTATAAACGAACCAAAGGCCATCGTCAGGTCGAAACTGTGGTTCGAATCACCGATATTCTGGCTAAAGGTGAAAAACCTGCCGCCAAGAAATCCGTAGCAAAAAAAGCTGCTCCTAAAAAAGTAGCTGCAAAAGCAGAAGCAACGGCGAAACCGGCAGCAGATAAGCCTGTGGCTAAAAAGTCAGCAGCACAACCTGCTGCTAAAAAAGCAACAGCAAAACCAGCAGCTAAAAAAGCTGAAGCAAAGAAACCTGCAGCTAAGAAAGCCGCTCCCAAAAAGGCCGCTCCTAAAAAAGCTGCAGCGAAAAAGGAAGACTAGAAGATGGCACATAAAAAAGCCGGTGGTTCCTCCAATAATGGTCGCGATAGCGCCGGGCGTCGCCTTGGTGTCAAGAAATTTGGCGGCCAGCACGTAATTCCAGGAAACATCATAATTCGTCAGCGCGGAACCAAGGTATATCCGGGTAACAATGTTGGTATGGGTAAAGACCACACTCTATTCGCACTTACCGAAGGTCATGTGCAGTTCAATCGTAAAAAACTGAACCGCTCTTATGTGTCGGTCACTCCGATTACGGAAAAATAGGGCGAATAAAAATTCGCCCGTTCGCGGCGATAGATAGCTTTCAAAAAGGGAAAGCCGGTTCGCCGGCTTTCTCTTTTTTTATGTCCTACCGCTTCGCTTTTGTTTTGTCTCGCTGCCAGTTGCTACGCAACGGCCTCCGACAGGCGCCTGACCGGGCGAGGCGCGGTCGCACTTAGTTTCTCGCGTGAAATATCTGTCCTACCGACTAGCGGCTACTTGAGGACTTTTTGCCTGTCCTACCGCCTAGCGGCTACTTGAGGACTTTTTATTTGGAGCAATCTTATGCCCTTATTGATTAAAACACCTCGTTTGTCTTTGCAGCCATTTAATCCGGCGCAGATCAATTCTTTGGTTAAATTAGCCAATGACAAAGCTGTTGCCAGCATGGTTGCCAGTATTCCCTATCCGTTTAGCGAAGATGATGCTAAAAAATGGCTACTGCAACGTGGAAGCTGTGGAACTGACCGCAATGGGCATTTATTTGCCGTCAACACTTCTAATGCTGAGCTAGCCGGGGTGATCGGTATTGACCGGCAACCAGGAGGGTTGTTTGATCTGGGCTATTGGCTCGGTCGTTGCTTTTGGGGCAAAGGTTATGCCAGCGAGGCGACTGTAGGCTTATTGTCATGGGCTGAAAGCGAGTTAGGTATCAAGGCCATTACTGCCGATTTTTTTGAAGACAATCTGGCTTCGGCTCGGGTGTTGGAAAAAACAGGTTTCTTACGTACTGGAATTAACACCATGCGCTACAGCCGGGGACGTTCTGAAGAAGCTTTAAGTATCGGCATGATCTGGATGGGTTCTTCGGGCACGACCGTAAAGGAGGCTGCAAAATGAGTATCAAAACAAAAAGGTTACTTTTGCGGGACTTTACGTTAGCTGACGCTCGACGCTTAACCGAATTGATTGCGCAGCCTGAAATTATTTCGATGTTGGAAAAACCGCCTTGGCCTTATGGTTTGGCCGATGCGCAATTATGGTTACGGGCATTGCCTGAGCGCAAACGACGCAATGAAGCTCATGCATTTGCCATTGATCTATCAGATATCGGGTTAATCGGCGGTGTTAGCTTGCAAAAGAAAGATTCTGATGTGTTTAGCCTTGGTTATTGGCTAGGTCGTCGCTTTTGGGGGAACGGTTATGCCAGCGAAGCGGCCAGAGGAATTATGAACTGGGCGATGGATGAATTGGAATTAAAACAAGCAAATGCTGGCTATTTTGCAGATAATCCAGCATCTGGAAAATTATTGTCTAAGCTGGGGTTTGTCGCTACAGGAAAATCCTGTCCGATCAACAACCCTTTGCGTAAACAACCAATTGCCTGCCTGGAAATGAAGTGGTCTGGATATTAAAACATTATTCTAGCAATCTCTTTCTTTGACCTGCCACAACAAACAAGTAAAAGCATATTATGAAATTTCTGGATCAAGCAAAAATTTATATTCAAGCTGGCGCTGGCGGCGGCGGTTCAATTTCGTTCCGGCGAGAGAAAAACGTTGAGCGCGGCGGGCCTGATGGCGGTGATGGCGGTAAAGGCGGCGACATCTGGATTGAGGCCGTGGACGGCTTAAATACTTTGATCGACTATCGTTATAAGCAACATTTTAAAGCTGATACCGGCATGCACGGCATGGGTCGTAACCGCACTGGAGCTGCTGGTGAAGATGTTGTTTTGCGAGTGCCGGTGGGAACGCAAGTGCTTGATGAAGACCGCGAAACATTATTGCTGGATCTAACTAGTCCCGGGCAACGTGAATGTTTGTTGTCGGGTGGAAATGGTGGCTGGGGTAATGCCCGGTTTAAGTCTTCGGTTAATCAAGCGCCAAGAAAAGCTAATCCCGGTGAAGCCATGTCTGATCGTTGGATATGGCTGCGGCTAAAACTATTTGCTGATGCCGGTTTGTTGGGTCTGCCCAATGCCGGAAAGTCTACTTTGTTGGCCAGCGTCTCGGCGGCAAAACCTAAAACCGCATCCTATCCCTTTACCACTTTGCACCCCTCATTAGGGGTAGTGGACATTGATCCATCGCGGCGCTTTGTATTGGCCGATATTCCCGGCCTGATTGAAGGAGCTGCGGATGGTGCTGGTTTGGGATCGCGGTTTTTAGGTCATGTGGAGCGCACCGGAGTTCTGTTACATCTGATTGATGGCACTAAGGATGATCCGGCGACGGCTTATACCACTATTCGCAATGAACTTGTTCAGTATGGCGGCGGTTTAAGCGAGCGCCCGGAAATTGTGGCTTTAAATAAAATTGACGCGATGAGCGAGGATGAAATTCAAAACAAACAGGCTGAATTGGCTGCAGTTTGTGGATCAAAAGTGCGGTTGGTGTCAGGTGTCTCTGGCAAGGGTTTGACAAAATTAATGAGCGAATTGGCGGTAGTGATAAAATCTGGGCGCAAGCGCGAAGTCGCAAAAAGCGATGAGACCACAACATGGGAACCATAAGTGGACAGTACTTACTCAAAACCAGTAAGCGCATTGTGGTCAAGGTCGGATCTTCATTGCTGGTTTCTAAAGAAAATGATCGCTTGCAATTATCATGGATGCAGGCTTTGGCGCAGGATTTATCTGATTTGCGACAGCAAGGATGCGAGGTAATTCTTGTTAGCTCTGGTGCGGTTGCATTGGGTCGTCAGTTATCTGACGTAAAAAATAATTCTTTGAAGCTAGAAGAAAAACAGGCACTGGCCGCGATCGGACAAGTTGAACTTGCAATGGCGTGGCGCTCCAGTTTTTCCAAACACAACCTTACAATTGGTCAAGTATTGCTAACCATTGATGATACGGAGAACCGCCGCAGATGGTTGAATTCCAGCTCTACCTTGCGCACTTTGCTTAAACTTGGGGTGATTCCTCTAATCAATGAAAATGACAGCGTGGCTTCCGATGAAATTCGTTATGGCGACAATGATAGGCTTGCAGCCCGTGCCGCGCAAATGGTTGGCGCTGACTTACTGGTTTTGCTTTCTGATGTGGACGGATTGTATTCGCAAGACCCGACACAATCAGAATCGGCGATCCATTTGCCTTTGGTAAATCGGATTACTGAGGAAATAACAAAAATGGCTGGCAATTCCGCTGCCGGGCCGGGCAGCGGCGGGATGACAACAAAATTACTGGCGGCAAATATTGCGGCCCCGGCGGGCTGCGCTACTTTGATCGCCGATGGGCGGTTAAATTCTCCGCTTTTAGCTTTGGCAAATGGTGCAAAAAACACGCTGTTTTTACCGCAGATGAAACCATCTCAAGCCCGCAAGCATTGGATTGCTGGATTAGTCCAACCTAAGGGATCGTTGCAAGTTGATAGCGGCGCCGCGCAGGCATTGATCAAAGGCGCGTCACTATTGTCGGCAGGTATTACCAATGTGCAGGGGAAATTTGAACGCGGTGAAGCAGTTAATATTGTGGATGAACGGGGACAAGAATTAGCGGTTGGACTGGTTTCTTATTCTGCTGATGATGTAGAAAAAATACAGGGCTTGCGCTCTGAACAAATTCAAGAAACTCTTGGGTATGAGCCAAGGAAGGCTGTAATTCACCGGGATAATATGGTGGTAAGTGAGCGTTATGACGACGACGAAAATTGAGCAAGAAATGTTGGCAATGGGAGCGGCCGCTAGGCACGCTGCTGCGGTTTTGCGCCTTAGCTCAGCCGAGCAGCGATCAGCGGCATTGTTTGTAGCCGCTGATGCATTGGCCCAAAACCAAGAAGCATTACTAACAGCAAATCAGCATGATCTACAGCGGGCAAAGGTCAAAAATCTATCGCCAGCCTTTGTCGACCGGATGACACTAACGGCAGACAGGGCTACCGATATTGTGCAGACTTTGCGTGATATTGCCGCGCAACCGGACCCTTTGGGCCGTGAGGTTGAGAACTGGGATCAACCAAATGGATTGCATTTTAGCAAAATTTCAGTACCGCTCGGGGTTATCGGCATCATTTATGAAAGCAGGCCGAATGTGACGGCAGATGCCGCAGCTTTGTGCTTGCGCTCAGCAAATGCGGTAATTTTACGCGGCGGCTCTGATGCACTGGCTTCGGCAAATGTTATTTTTGAGGCAATAAGAAGTGGCTTGCAAATAGCTGATCTACCGGCGGCTTCTGTGCAATTTGTTTCTCATAATGACCGGGCGGCGGTTGGCTCGATGCTGCATGGATTGGATGGCAACCTTGATCTGGTTATTCCTAGAGGCGGTAAGTCTCTGGTGGCGCGGGTAAACCGTGATGCTAGGGTGCCGGTTTTAAGTCATTTGGAGGGTATTTGTCATGTATATGTTCATGGTGATGCCGATCCAAAGATGGCGGTGGAGCTGGTGGTCAATAGTAAAATGCGCCGGGTTGGTATTTGCGGAGCAGCGGAGTGCCTGTTGATTGACCGGGAATGTGCGTCTTTTATTTTGCCTAAAATTGTTGATGCACTACAGGACTTAAATTGTGAATTGCGGGCAGATGAAGCAGCGCTAACAGTAGATAGGAGGATGATCCCGGCACATTCTTCTGATTGGGGGCGGGAGTTCTTAGCCCCTGTTTTAGCCGTAAAACTTGTGGAAAACTTAGGCGAGGCGGTGGCGCATATTGGACGCTATGGCTCCGGTCATACCGATGCGATTGTAACTGAGAATAAGCAAGCAGCCCAAAGCTTTCAAAGCCAAGTGGACAGCGCCATTGTTCTACATAATGCCTCGACCCAGTTTGCTGATGGGGCTGAATTTGGTTTTGGCGCTGAGATCGGTATTGCCACTGGGAAATTACATGCCCGCGGCCCCGTGGGTGCAAAGCAATTGACTTCTTATAAATATCAGGTGAGCGGAAATGGACAAAAGCGCCCCGAATAAAGGTTTCTCGTCCAAGGCTCAATTAGAGCCATTGGCACCTAGAATGAAGGTGGGACTATTTGGCGGCAGCTTTAATCCAGCCCATAGCGGGCATGTTCATGTGGCGCAAACCGCAAGCAAGCGTTTAGGACTGCATCGGGTGTTGTGGCTGGTTTCGCCGGGGAACCCGCTTAAAAGTCAGGCGTCTTGGGGTAGCTATGATCGCCGGGTAGCCAGTGCAAAATCCATTACATCTAGGTTGCCAGGCCAATTTGTCTGCGAAAGCGAGGCTGCATTTGGAACCCGCTATTCGCTCGATACCATAAAAGGGTTTCAGCAAAGATGGCCTGATGTGAGCTTTGTCTGGATCATTGGCGCTGATAATTTGAGACAATTTCATTTATGGCGAAATTGGCGACAAATAGCCAAAACAATTCCAATTGCGATTATAGCCCGCCCTAGTGATCCGATTCGAGCAAGGTTATCACCATTTGCCAGAACTTTTGCAGCTTCGCGCTTACCACAGCATTTGGCCAAGTCACTTGTAAATAACAAAGCTCCGGCTTGGACATATTTAAACGCACCCTATTCGCGATTGTCTTCTACTGCTATACGTTCGGACACAGACTTGGCGTCAGTGATCTCTATGTGATAGAGACCCCTGAAATACCAAAATTAAAAGCATGGACATGCAAAGTAAAATGACAAACCAACCAAAGAAAACCGAAGCAGAATTAGACGCTGAGCAATTACTGCATTTGTTGCGTGAGGAATTGGAAAGTAATAAGGCCGAGGATATTGTAACAATTGATTTAGAGGGTAAGTCCTCAATTGCTGATTACCTGTTAATAGCAACAGGGCGCTCCGGACGCCATGTAAATGCAATTGCCGACTATGTTTTGCGAGCAGCCAAAGACGCCGGCATGGGACATTTGACCACAGAAGGTCTATCTAGTGGCGACTGGGTCTTAATTGATGCCGGTGATGTTATCATCCATTTGTTTCGCTCGGAAGTCCGAGAATATTACAATCTTGAAAAAATTTGGTCGGTTTCGGTGGCGGCAAAAACAGCAGAAACATGAAGCTCGGTCTGCTGGTTTGCGGAAAGTTAAAGCCGGGGCCAGAAACCGATTTGGTGCAAGATTATCTGGCGCGCGCCAAAAAACAGGGACGCAGTCTCGGGGTCACTGATGTTTTGTGCAAGCAGGTTACGGTACGAGCGGGCAGCTCTGTCATTGCTGTTAGCCGTAGTGCATTAGAAGCATCTGCGGCAGGTTGTAAGCGGGTTATGTTAGATGAAAGTGGAAAAAATTTAACAACAAAACAGTTCTCATCCCAGATCAATTTATGGCGTGAACAAGGTGCGGCCAATATATTACTTATGGTCGGCCCGGCAGATGGATGGGATAGCGAGGCTTTAAAACAAGCTGACTTGGTTCTTAGTTTTGGGAAAATGACTTGGCCGCATAAATTGGCACAGGTAATGGCGGCCGAACAGATTTATCGCATTGTCTCTGTGTTATCTGGTTCGGCTTATCACCGGGAGGGCAAGTGATGTTGGCTTGGCGGTTCTTGCTTATCATTAGTCTGATTTTGTACGTAATAAGTGGCCCGGTCATTGGGCAGCAGGGGCGAGACCAAATAAAGCAGATCGAAATTCTGCGCGACAAAGCTACCGCAGAGCAACAACAACTTGAACTGCAAGCAAAGAATATTCAAAAGGAAATCCGCAAACTGCAACAAAAGCTAATAGAAGTTGGATCAAGTATTGCCGAACAAAACCAACGCAGTGTCGAGGTGGAGGAACACTTGCTTAGTCTTCAGGAGCGTGAGCAACGACAACGGGCAGATTTGCGTACCGATCAGCAGGTAATGTCTGAAGTTATGGCAGCCTTGCAACGATCTGAAATGTCGCCGCCACCACCATTGGCAGTTAGTCCTGGCGATACACTGGCCGCAGCAAGGGCCAGCATGTTAATGGGTGCAACTGTGCCGGAGTTGCGCAAGCGAGCTGATGCATTGCGAGCATCTTTGGTGGCCTTACAATTGCTACGAAAAGAAATCACATCTGGGCGGGCAGACCTTGATCAGCAAATACAGGTATTAGCTAATAAAAGAGAAGGGCTGCAAATTCTGCTCGATAAACGCCGCAGTTTAGAAATACGATTACGTTCTGATGCCAAAGAAGCTTCTAAGCGGGCAAAACTACAGGCGAAGAATGCAGTAAATTTACGCGAACTGATTCGGCAGTTGGAATTAGAAGCCAGCAAATCAGTTCCTTCAATTAAACCAGATGCACCGGTTTCACCAATGGCATTGGCTCCTAGACTAAAACCAAGATTTAAAGAACAAAGCTCGTTGACCTCAATGTGGAAGCCACCTACGGGAAGGTTTTCTGATAGTCGGGGTCAAATAGAATTCCCGGTTCATGCCGAAGTGGCCAATAAATATGGCAGTTCAAATAATCCGGACACAGTCAATGGTTTGGTTTTTCGCACGTCCAGACGAGCGCAGATTGTGGCTCCTTATGATGCGATAATCGCCTATGCTGGGACGTTCCGTAACTTTGGCCAATTACTGATTTTAGACGTTGGCGAGGGTTATCATATGATTATGGCCGGTTTGTCTGTTTCATATGTGGTTAAGGGGCAAACTGTTTTGGCAGGCGAGCCAATTGGAAAAATGGCCGACCGCAGAAAACCAGCTCCTGAATTTTATCTGGAGTTTAGAAATCAAGGACGGCCGTTTGATCCAGAACCTTGGCTTAAAAAGGCCATAAATGCTGGATAGACGAAATTGATGTATAATGAGAATTTATGTTGGCACTTTATTTGCACTAATAATTGACACTGGTAATTGGATTTGCACTGGTATCCGCAAATGCGTACACTAAGCCTACCAAGATAAGACAGGAAGCAATATGCGTTATTTAACACTGGTTTTAGCTGTATTCGCGGGCATGATGCTGGGCGGTTTGGGTCTGACCTACAAGGTGGCATCGGCGGAACCAAACCGAACTACTTATCAAGAGCTGAATCTGTTTATGGATATTTTGACGCGGGTTCGCTCAGATTATGTGTCCGAAGAAAAAGACCAAGAATTAATCGAAGCGGCGATTCAAGGCATGCTAACATCTTTGGATCCGCACTCCAGCTATATGTCGCCGGATAGCTTTGAGGACATGCAGGTGCAATCCAGTGGCGAATATGGTGGCCTTGGTCTTGAAGTTACCATTCGCCAAGGCGCAGTAAAAGTGGTTACACCCATTGATGATACACCAGCGGCACGCGCCGGTGTTGAGGCCGGAGACTTTATTACCGGGATCAATGGTAGTTCTATTTTAGGTGGATCTTTGAGCGAAGCTGTTGATGAAATGCGCGGCCCGGCTGGCACCCCAATTACCATAACCGTTATGCGCAAAGGCGTAGACGAACCAATTGATTTTACCATTGTTCGTGAAATCATTACTATTCGCTCAGTTACTTCGCGAATTGAGGATGAAAATATTGGATATTTGCGAATTTCTATTTTCAATGAAAATACTGGTGATTTGGCCAGAAAGGCAATCGATGAATTAAAAGCAACAGCAAAAAGCCCGCTAAAAGGATTAGTTCTAGATTTGCGTAACAATCCCGGGGGCTTATTAAATCAGGCGGTTGAAATTTCCAACTTGTTCTTGGATGGCGGCGAAGTGGTTTCTACTCGTGGTCGAGATCCTCGTGACATTGAGCGTTACAATGCACGCAAAGGTGATGTCTTGGACGGATTGCCGATTGTGGTTATTATCAATGCTGGCTCTGCTTCTGCTTCTGAAATCGTTGCCGGGGCAATCCAAGATCGTGAGCGTGGAACTCTGATTGGCTTGAAATCTTTTGGTAAGGGATCGGTGCAAACTGTGATCCCGCTAAATGGGGGTCGTGATGGAGCCTTACGATTAACCACTGCCAGATATTACACGCCGTCCGGTCGATCTATTCAGGCCACTGGTATTTCTCCTGATATTGAGATTGCCCAGCGTCGGCTGAAAAAATCGGAGAACCGAGTAACAGAAGCGGATTTACCTAATGCTCTGAAAAACGAAATCGAAGCGGCAAAGTTAGCAAAACAGCAAGCCGAAGAAAGTGATGATCAGTCCGCAAGCGAAGCAAATCAGTCAAATGCTTCTGTAGATGAGGAAGTTGTTGCTGAAATGCCTCCTGAAGATTTTCCCGAAGGCGAGGACTATCAGCTAAAGAGAGCCAAGGAAATTCTAAGCGAACTGGTGTTGAGCGAGGGTGCTGTTTCCCAAAAAGGTTAACAAGGCCTAGGTCTGGTTGAGGGGTATTTGTTACCGCTTTGTTAACCCGGTTTCCGCTATCGATTACCAATAGGTTAGGTGGTAATAGCTAGATTACCACTGGAATTTCTAAGGGTAATGATACGCGCATGGGCCGATTTTCTTTTTCCACACCTTCGGGTTTGTCAGGCAGGCAGTTGCACCTGCTTGCTGGTGGAGTTCTTGCAGCCATTATTATCGTGCTTTTGGGATTGATTGCGATGTTTGGTAAGGTGGATGCCGCCTTGCCAATAGCCTCCATCAATGTTCCATCTTTAGCTGAACAAAGCACGGTTAGAGCCGATTTGCGCTCTGAACAAATAGAGCCAAAGCTGGTGCAAGTTTCCAGTCATTCAGGCCAAGACATTAGCTTGCCGGGGATTTCTGACCTTGAGCATGTCGATACTCCGGATCATGGACAAGTAACTCATAAGCCAAATGTTGCGTCCTCCGATATTCCGCGTTCTCCTGACGGTTTAATTCCGGCTCCATTGGCAGGTTTGACGGAGCCAGGCCCTGGCGGTCTATTGCCGGTCATTGGCCCAGCTGGAGAAAAGTCATCTGCAGTTTATGCTCGCTCTTTCAAACAGCACCCTTCAAAACCAGTTTTATCAATTGTGGTCGGTGGGTTGGGAATGATGAAGCGTACCACGCAGGCCGCAATTAATGATTTACCTTCAGAAGTAACTTTGTCATTTGTTCCCTATACTCCCGAGTTGCAGAAATGGATTAACCTTGCCCGCGCTAAAGGTCATGAAGTGTTGATTGAGCTTCCGATGGAGCCATTTGGCTATCCGGATACTGATCCGGGGCCGTATACATTGCTTTCCACTGCCAGTTCTGCCGAAAATACTAGGCGCTTGGAGTGGTTGCTCAGCCGGGCGACCGGGTATTTTGGAGTTACCAATTATATGGGATCAAAATTAACCGCTTCGGAAAACGCACTGCTTCCCATATTTCGGGAGCTGAATTCTCGAGGACTGGATTTCTTATATGATGGCGAGGCTAGACGCTCATCTTTGCAAAATGTATCGGTTAAAGAAGGGTTGTCTTGGACAACTGCTGATCGGATCATAGATAGCAAACAAACCACTGCGGCTATTGACGACCAATTATTACGACTAGAGGCGCAGGCAATTCAAAATGGAAGTGCGATTGGCAAAGGATTTTCTTGGCCTGTAACTATTAAACAATTAAAAGAATGGACAGCGTCTTTGGATGCAAAAGGCTATCAATTAGCGCCGGTCTCGGCGGTTATTCAAATGCGAGCTCAAGAAAATGAACCTGCCAGCAATTTGCAAACAGTTCAGAAAACTACTCCAGAACATCACTAAGCGTCCATGAGTAAGTCCCTGAAGCAATATCGTCCTAATGCGGCCGTGGTTGTATTCAACGAGCGCGGTAAAGTACTAATTGGTCACCGTAGGGGTGAGGTGGGAAATCATTGCTGGCAGTTCCCGCAAGGTGGGATTGATGCTGGTGAAGCTCCATTACAGGCTGCTTATCGGGAGTTGTTTGAAGAAACCGGAATTCGCAGCAAGCATGTAGAGAAAATTGGTAAAATCAAAGGCTGGCTGACATATGATTTTCCTGAAGATGTTTCATTTGCACCCAACAAACGCAAGCATTGGCATGGGCAAAAACAAAAATGGTTTGCCATGCGGTTTTTGGGTCGTGATAAGCATATTCGATTGGACCGCCATCACCCACCGGAGTTTGATCAATGGGCCTGGGCCAATTTGGACGAGGTGCCGCAAATGACCATTTACTGGAAGCGTGATGTATACTTGAAAGTTATCGAAGAGTTTTCCCGTTTCGCGCAATAACTCTGCCAAGGCAGGTAGGAATTGATGAAGACATTTTTTGCTAACTGGTTTTTCTTTGCAGTAAGATTATTGTTCTGGCTTACACTTGTTGTGGTTGCTGTTTTGTCACTTTGGCCCGGAGACGCTCATCCTCCAACATCGCCGTGGTCGGATAAGTTTGGGCATGGATTGGCTTATTTTGTTTTAGGGCTGCAATGGATTGTCGGTTGGTTCGGGTCTTTGCGTAACTGGCTGATAGGATTAGCTGTTTTATGGTTGTATAGCGGGCTAATGGAGATGGTGCAGGCAACGGCTATAATTGGCCGAACTGCTTCTGGTGCTGATTTATTGGCCAATGGTGCGGGGCTTTTACTGGCGTTGGCTTGCGGGCTTTTGATAAGGTCGAGATTAGCAAAGTCAAAATCATGAAGATGATACAATCTTAAACTGATATATAATATTGCGTTAACTATGTGCTTTTGTTGAATTTTTACTAAAATATGTTTAGTATTGCTACATGTTGATAATATGCAGGCAAAGTAATGATATTGGCAAAAAGACATAAGCAGAGTCCGACGTGGGTTCTCTTGATCGTGTTTGCTGGACTTTTATTCGGCTCGGCGGTATTGGCTGGGGACGGTTCTAACTTTCCCTATGATGCTCCACCAGACGGTGAGGTCGGAGAGTGTTTTGCCAGAGTACTGGTTCCTGCTCAGTATCGCACTTACACAGAACAAATCGTCGTCGATGAGGGCGGAAGTCGGATCACGGTTTCGGCCCCGAAATTTGGCTCAACTCATCAGCAATATGTAATGCGTGATGCTTCTGTGCGTTATGAAGTGCGACAGCCGGTTTATAAACGGGTTAGCCAACAGGTGATGGTGCGCCCGGGGTATAAGACTTTACGGGTGATTCCAGGTGAGTATCGCAACGTCTCCGAACAAGTGCAGATATCCCCGCCGAGGCTTACGTGGAAACCCGGAGCATCATTGGCGTCAAAGGCTGGGGTTAAACTGACCCAGACCCGTCAGGGTGAAGTCTATTGTCTGGTTGAAGAGCCGGGTGAAACTCAAACTGTTTCCAAGCAGGTGCAAATCCGTGCCGACCGGGTTGAAGCGGTGGACGTGCCTCCAGTTTACCGCACTATTAGCCGCGAAGTTTTAGTTGACCCGGGCGGAGTTCGGGAAATTCAGATACCGGCGCAATATGGATCTTATGGGATCCAGCAATTAGTGCAACCGGCGCGCCAGATCAGTCAGCCTATGGCTCCTCAAATGCGTAGTATTACCCGCAAGCAGCAAATCTCTGAAGAGCGGTTTGATTGGGTAAAAGTGCTTTGCGAAACTAATGCTACCGCCAAAGCTCTATCTGAGGTTCAAGGATTGCTTCATAAACAAGGCTTTTATCAAGGGCCGGTTAATGGCAAAAATAGTCGGAGCATGGAAGCTGCCATTGCCAAATATCAGCAGCAAATGAACATTACCCACGGTGGATTTTTGTCGTTGCAAACCATTGAACATCTTCGAAGCGGGGCGCAACCACTACCGATGCCAGCATCGGGTGCAAATGAAAATTTGACGCAATCTGTTCCAGCTCAATATCGTTATCAAAGAGAGTATGAAGATAAGCGCCCAACCGAGGCGGTGGATGCAAGCTCATGGTATAAGGCTGAAATTGATAAAAGCAGTTGGAGTGCAACTAGCGACGATTATATGCAAGGGCACTTACAAGGTTCACATGCTTTGTCTGAGCCATCAGCACAAATTCCTGCCGCTACAGGATCCGGGTATTTATCATCTACTGCGCCAATCTCTCCTGGTGTTCAGCAATGGCATAATGGACGATTATTAAGTTGGTTGGGAAAATAACCGGAGTTTTATAATAATTATGGATATTTTCATACTGTATCGTTTGATTTGTGTTTGGGTGTTGCCGTAATTACTTGCTTGCGGCCCGGGTTGTTCTTATACCCTGCCGACAAAGTGATGTATTGGGGATTGCTATGGCCGGTCTCGACCAGGTGACTATTTTGGTTTTGGAAGACAATTCGCATATGGCGCTAATCCTGCGTGAGGTCATGCGCGGTTTTGGCTTGCGCGATATTCGTGAAGCTAGAGATGTGGCCACCGCCTTTGAGATCATTAAAGACAATCATGTAGACATTGCACTGGTTGATCATAATCTTGGTGATTTGGATGGTAATGAGTTTGTGCAATTGATCCGTACTGCAGATGATAGCCCTAATCCTTACATTCAAATTATTATGGTTACCGCACATGGTGATCGCAAAACGGTAATGGAAGCGATTCGCTCAGGCGCCAATGAATTTATGGTCAAGCCAGTAACTCCACTTGATCTGTATGAAAAGCTGCGCGCTTGCGTTGAGCGGCCGCGCCAGTTCGTGCGTACCACCAGTTATTTTGGCCCGGATAGGCGGCGGCGCCAAGATCCAGTGTTCAGAGGCCCATGGCGCCGTGAAAGCGATCCTGAAGGGGGCATTGTTCCCGAAGAAAGTGAGGCCGTAAGAGCTGGTAAGCCCAATGTGATCGAAGGATGATTCCCCGATCACATTGAATTATCGCCTTTGTTTAAGCTTTTAGTTTTAGGGCTTTTCGTTTGGCCGCATCTTCGCGGGTCATGGCAAACACAACTCCTGACAATCCAAGTAGGGCAATTAGATTCGGCCCGGCCATCAAGCCATTACCAATTGATGCCAAAGTCCATGCCAGATCATTGGTATAAACCGCGCCTAAATAAACCACGATCACCCAAAAAACCCGATAATATGGGATAACTTTGATCCCCATCATGAACTCCATAGCCCGTTCACCATAGAGCGCCCAACCAAGAATAGTGGTAAAAGCAAATACCGCCAAGCCAATGGTAACGATCCATTGCCCGCCGGGAATACTTTGCTCAAACGCCTTGCTGGTAACACCTGCTGCCGAGGCAATTCCTGATTGCCAAACCGGCAGATCAATGCCGCTGGCAGCTAAAATGGCCGGAGCTGTTAAAATTACCAATGCGGTAAGCGTACAAACTATCAAGGTATCAATGAATGTGCCGAGCATAGCGATCGAGCCTTGGCGCACTGGGTCATTGGTTCTGGCCGATGCGTGAGCTATTGCCGCAGAACCAAGGCCGGCTTCATTGGAGAACGAGCCACGATTGGCTCCTTGCGCCATGGCCGCCATTACCGATGCCCCTAAAAACCCGCCAGCGGCAGCAGTTGGTGAAACTACACCGGAAAAAATTTCTCCAAACGCGCCAGGAACAAACTCGATGTTTATTGCCAAGACAGTTAACGCCCCGCCAATATAAAACAGAGCCATGATCGGCACTAAAAAACTGGCAACTCTAGCGATAGACTTAACACCGCCCATAATCACAAAGGCGACTAATATAGCCATGGTCAAACCACTGATCCACAACGGAACATCCATGTTTTGTTTGAATAATGCAGCGACACCATTGGCTTGCACTAAATTACCAGTACCCGGCGCGGCAATCGCTGTACAAATTGCAAACAACCAAGCCAACCATATCCAGTTTTTGCCCATGCCGTTTTTAATGTAATACATTGGCCCGCCAACATGTTGGCCTTTTTCGTCGGTCTCACGAAATCTAACCGCCAGTAAAGCCTCGGAATATTTGGTTGCCATGCCCAAAACGGCAGTCATCCACATCCAAAATACGGCTCCTGGGCCGCCAAGAGTAATTGCAGTTGCCACTCCGGCGATATTACCAGTGCCAATGGTTGCGGAAAGCGCGGTAAACAAGGCAGCTACTGGGGAAATTTCACCGGAATTCTCGCCTGCACCTTCTTTGTTTTTACCGAATAACAATCCAATTGCATAAGGAAGTCGCCGGATCGACATAAAGCGCATACCAATTGTTAGGTATAATCCAGTGCCGAATAATGAGGCCACCAGAGGTACTCCCCAGATCATATTATCAATTTTACCTAATAGCTCGACAATGGCTTCCATGCCCAAATTCCCCTAGAGTTACGTTCTGATTTTATGTTGGCTGGAATTAACCACTTGCGATCACTGCTTGCAAGTGAACTTGTACTGATTACATTGCGCCCAACAATTATTTAGTCACTTGAGGACAATATGAACACAATTATTGAGCCATTTCGTATCAAAACCGTAGAGCCGATTCGAATGACCAGCATCACCGAGCGCGAGGATATTTTACGTGCCGCTGATTATAATCTGTTTTCTATTGCCAGCCGCGATGTACTTATCGACCTGCTCACTGATAGCGGCACCGGTGCTATGAGTACAAAGCAATGGGCTGCGATTATGCAAGGCGACGAAAGTTATGCGGGCTCGCCGTCGTTCAAACGCTTTGAAGCTGCGATTCAAAATTTGTTTCCGTTTGAGCACATTATTCCGACACATCAGGGCCGTGCTGCTGAGGCGATTTTGTTCTCAATAATTGGCGGCGCCGGTAACATCATTCCGTCCAATACCCACTTTGATACCACTAGAGGCAATATCGAGGCCACCGGCGCCGAAGCTCATGATCTGGTGATTGAGGAAGGTAAAGATCCGCAAAACCTACACCCGTTTAAAGGCAATATGGATGTGGATAGGCTTGATGGTTTCTTATCCGAGCATAAGGGCAAGGTTCCTTGTGTTATGTTGACCGTGACTAATAACGCTGGCGGCGGGCAACCGGTGTCATTAGAAAACATCCGCGCCACCCGCGGAATTGCCAAAAAACACGGATTGCCTTTTATTGTTGATGCCTGCCGGTTTGCTGAGAATGCGTGGTTTATTAAATTGCGCGAACCTGGTCAGCAAGATCGCTCTATTACTGATATTGTACGTGATATGTTCGAAGGTGCCGATGGCATGACCATGTCAGCCAAGAAGGACGCCTTTGCCAATATCGGTGGCTGGTTGGCGCTAAATAATGATGAACTGGCTGAAAAGGCTAGAACCAGATTGATCCTAACCGAAGGTTTTCCAACTTATGGCGGGCTTGCAGGTCGCGACTTAGAGGCCATTGCTCAAGGATTAGCTGAAATAGTCGATGAGGATTATTTGCGCTATCGGGTGGCGGTGAATGAATATATCGGCAAGCGCTTAGAAGAAATGGGCGTGCCAGTGGTAAAACCCGTAGGCGGACATGCGGTATTTATTGATGCGCGGGCTTTTCTGTCACACATCGGGCCTTTGCAGTATCCCGGTCAGACGCTTTCGTGTGAAATGTATCGGTTGGCCGGAGTTCGTGCCTGTGAGATCGGTACTGTAATGTTTGGCCGCAAACCCGATGGTTCGGAAGAACCAGCGGCAATGGACCTGGTACGCCTAGCCATTCCACGGCGCACTTATACCCAAAGCCATGCTGATTATATGTTGGAGAGAATTGAAACCATCGTCGCAAACAAAGATAAACTGCGCGGCATGCGCATTATATGGGAACCACCGGCAATGCGTCATTTCACAGCCAAATTTGAGTATTTGCCATGATCGTGCTATATTCGATCAATGGTGAGTAATAGTCAGTCCAGCCCCAATTCCTGCCGCTTTTTTTTGGTTAAATTTTGTGCCGCCAGAAAGTATGATTCGCGCAAATATCCTTGCAACTCAGCATCGCTTAACCCTGGTTGGTCATAGGCTTGAATCCACTTCATGCCGCGCGAAGCAAAATACGGCGCCCCGCGCAAGCCCGGCATTTGTCGCAAGTTTTCAAATACCAGTTCGGTGGTTTTGAAGGTAAAGGCTGGTTGATCTTCGGCCCAGCCACCAATGGCAAAGACTTTGCCACCTACTTTCCACACATAAGAACCGCCCCATTGAAACACCATAGTCGTGGCCGGTAATTTCCCGCAGAACCTATTAAACTCATCATAGGTCAGTCTTTTTCTCCAATTTGCGTAAACCATCATCAAAGCTAATGACCGGTTTATAGCCTAAGTCATGTTCTGCTTTTTCACAATTTATAGTACCTTCGCGGCGAATTAAATCTACGGCTATGCGAGTGAGTGGCGGAGTGGAGGTTAAGCCAAATAAGCGCCAGATAGCCTCGAATGTTCGTGCCATAACATCGGCCAACCAACCGGGAATTTGCTTATCTGGCGGGGTGATGCCTTTAGTTCGGGCGAGGCGGGTGAAAAATTCATGCAAAGTGCGAGTGCCATCATCAGTAATGAAATAAGCATTGCCGCCAATACCCTTTTGCAAGGCAAGATCAATACCATGAATTAGATTATCTATGTGAGTGGTGCTGGTCAGAGCTTGGCCATTATCTATCCACATGAACCGATTTTGCTTAATCATAGCTAAGATTACCGGTAAAATAGTTTTGTCATTTGGCCCCCACACCATCCTTGGGCGCACGCTTATTGTGCGAAAGTTATCTGTATTGGCGGCTACAACGGCGGCTTCAGCATGGGCTTTGGTGCGCGAATATGGATAGGGTGCAGACAAGGCTAAGGGCAAGGTCTCATCAATATTGTGTAAATTCTGCCCGTAAAAAACCGATGCCTCAGTGCCAATATGGATAAAAGTCTTAACCCCGGAGGCTTTTGCCGCTTTCAGCAATTGTGTGGTGCCATCGACATTTGCCGCCCAGTATTCTGACCATTTGCCCCATTCTTCAACCTTGGCGGCGGCGTGGATTATGGTATCCATGCCTTGCAAATGCTCCGGGGTAACTCCGCCTAATTGGCAGCGTATTGGGGTAACACCCAATTTCCGGATAATGTCATCAGAAGCTGCCGATCGTGACATTGCCAAGACCTCGTGATCCTGAGCAAAGTGCGTGGCTGCTGCTGCTCCTATGAAGCCAGAAGCTCCGGTAATAAATATCCGCATTTGACTGTCCCCTGTGTCGTGCGCGGTAACAAGTTGCAGCAGTTCTTGCAGCATTTGAGCTTATGTGCAATCCACTTTAGTATATGCCCAAATTATGGATTCCATTGTCTCAACATGACTATTTTTTAATGGTTTGGTGAGGTGGGAGAGCGTTTTAAGAATTAATGGTTGATGGTGGAACAATGAATAGTTTTAGAATCCGTTTAGCGCTGGTTGTTGGTGCTATATTGATAATATCTGGATGCGCAGAAACAAAGACGGTTCAGCCAATACCCATTAGCAAAAATGGTGATCAATATACGCTCAATTCGCCGCTTACCGGCTTCTCCGACTTCGTTTTAGTTGAGACTCGAGGCGGTGAAATTGCGCCGCGTATAGTCACCTTAGAGGCCGTCATTGCTGATTTGGCCAAATATGATGTGGTATTTGCCGGTGAAGCCCATGGCCATGCCACCAACCATTATGTGCAATCAAGATTGTTTTCCGGCTTACATGAAAAAGTTGACGATATCGCTTTGTCTATGGAACAGTTTGAGCGCAGCCAGCAAAACATTGTCGACCAGTATTTAGCTTCAGAAATTGGCGAAGAGACTCTGGTATTTGAGGGCAAGGCTTGGCCGGATTATCGTTCATCGTATCGAGCCTTGGTTGAGTTTGCTAAAGATAACTCCTTGCCGGTAATTGCAGCCGAAGTGCCAGCAAATCTGGTTTCGTGCATCGCGGAGCAAGGCCCTGATTTTTTACAAAGTCTAAGCGATGATGCCCGTCTTTTGGTTGCCAAAGAGCTGCATCTTGAGGAAAGCGCTTATCGGGATAAATTTTTTGCGTTCATGGAAGCTGCAACTGGTCATAGTTTTTCAGGTGATTTAAGTTCGCAAGAAATTGAGCAAAAAAAGCAACATCGTTATGCAGCTCAAGTCAGCCGTGACGATACTATGGCTGAGAGTATTACCAAGCACATTGCCGCAAACCCGGGGCGAAAAGTGTTTCATATTACCGGAAGTTTTCATTCAGCTTCAATGTTAGGTACGCCAGAGCGGGTGTTAATACGATCGCCTGATCTAAAACTGGCTAATGTGCATCCGGTATTGGTTAAGGATCCAAAGCATATTTCATTTTCTGTCGATGATGCAAAAGCGGGGCAGTATTTATTATTGCTTTATCCGGTTCCAAAACGTTTTGTGCAGATGAAAAATATCAATGCTTTTATCAAGAGAACCCAAGATAGATTGGATGAAGACACCTGCGCCTATTAGTTTTTAGTGGTTTGAACGGTCTAGCAAAACAATTTGCTTAATTTTAGACCTTGCCCCTGATAGTGGCTGCCGCCTTTGCCGTATTGAATATCTGGTATTGCCTGCATAGGCTCAAATACCAGCCGGGCAATGTTTTGACCATCACCAAGTAAAAACGGCACATCACGGCCTCGCACTTCCAATACGCCCTTTGCCGGAGCAGAACCATTACCAAATCCAGGGTCAAAAAAACCGGCATAATGCACTCTAAACTCGCCAATATCGGTGGCGATTGGGGCCATTTCAGCGGCCATGTTTGGTGGGATGGAAATGTTTTCTTTGGAAGCTAAAATGTAAAATTCACCGGGGTCGAGGATCAAATTGCCATTTTTGGTATATAATGGTTCCCAAAAATCCTCTTGCCTATGCTGGCCAATGGCTGCCAAATCAAGCACTCCTGAGTGTCGTTTAGCTCGGTATCCAGCTAAACCGGAAGTTGGCAGAGCAATGGATACAGTTTGCGTGCGGATATCATCATGAGCTGGCTCACCTTGCGCTCGTAAGCGCAGTTGTGCCAGCCGGTCTCCGGTGCGCACCAGTATTGAGAAAGTGCGCGGGCAAATTTCAATCCATAATGGCCCAGTATATTCTGCTGGTATGCTGTCAAAACTGGCGCTTTGGTCGCAAATAACACGGGTAAATACATCAATGCGTCCGGTGGAGCTTTTGGGATTGGCGCGCCCTGAGATGTGAGATGGAAGTCGCAACCCTTCGAGCAATGGCACCAGATAAATGCACCCAGTTTCCAAAACTGCTCCGGCGGTTAGGTCAATTTTATGCATGACTAAAGGTTGGGTCAACAAGTCGGAAACTTTGGCGTTTGGCCCCGGTAGAAAACTGGCCCGAATTCTATATGCGCATTTTCCTAACCGTAAATCTAACGAAGCTGGTTGCACTTGATCCTTGTCTGGTCGCTTAATGCAAGAAATGCGGCCTTGCTCTAACAAAGCATAGATGGCGCGATCAGGTAGAATACCGGGGACAGCGGGCATGGTTGTCGATCTCCAAGGAATAAAAATGCTGCGGCGATTCTGTTTGCGCTGGCAACTAGTTTGCTCGAGTTCGTTTGCCGCAAACTCTGATCTATTGATGTTAGGATTTGACATATGGATGATGCTGGGCATAGCTGTTGAGATGACCACAAATAATGCCGAACGCTCCAGTCTCACGCTTGCTCTTGATAGGACAGTGTTGGCCAATGAGCGAACCTATCAGGCATGGTTGCGAACCGGGATCGGTGCCTTGGCTTCTGGTCTGGCTGTTGCTCGGTTCCTCAAAGAATCATTGCCGCTTTGGATGTTGTTGATGATTGCGACAATCCTGATTGTTTTAAGCATTGCCGCCTTCATGCAAGCTGCTTGGCGCTATTGTAATTTGCATGTGCGCATTGCGCAATTAGATGTGGATGTGATGCCGCGCTGGATTGTCATTACCATAAGTGGCTTTTTGAGTTTCTGCTCAGTGTTGGCATTGGTAGGGTTGTTTCTTTCCGCTTGAGCATTGCGGGGTGTTGCTGTGATCGTAGTTTAAGGTTCTGTCGTGCTATTTGGCACTATTGGAGCTTGCGCCGGACACGTTCTTCGCTTATAGACCGCGCACCAATTTGAATGTGTCCAATTATAGGGCATGAGCGGGCTGTGGAATTGCCAGATACTGGAATTGTCGACAGCAAATAGAATTATGAAAAGGCTTGATGATCATGGCTGATATTTGTCTGAATGTAGAAGTGCGCGAAAACACTGGAACTGGTGATGCTCGTGCGGCCCGTAGAGATGGCCTTGTGCCCGGTATTTTATACGGTGGTAACCTTGGAAATGTGGCGATTAGCCTTAAAGCCAACGAAGTGCATAAGGCGATCAGCTCTGGTGATTTTATCAACAGCACTATTACCATTGATCACAAAGGCGATAAGCAATTGGTTATCACCCGCGATGTGCAATTCCATCCGGTAAATGATCAGGCGATGCATGTGGATTTGTATCGGGTTGATGCTGATCAGGTCATTGAAGTTGATGTATCCGTGAACTTTATCAATCATGATGATGCGCCGGGCCTGAAAAAAGGTGGTGCGCTTAACGTTGTTCGTCACGAAATTGCTCTGATGTGCCCAGCCGGTAATATTCCATCTTCAATCGAAGTTGATCTGACCGGTTTTGATATTGGTGATTCGGTGCATATTTCTGAAATAAAACTGCCCAAAGGTATTACATCTGCGATTACTGATCGTGATTTCACCATTGCAACTGTTACCGGCTCCAGAGCTGCGGTGGTTGAAGCCGAAGAAGCTGCTGACGAAGCTGCTGCTGCTGAAGCTGCTGCTGAAGCTGCTGCTGAGGCCGAGGCTAAAACCGAAGACTAACGAGGCGTATTATTCCTCTTCGCCGGTTTGCCTATTCGTTGTTCTGTTGGCTAGGGTTTAGGCTCTGGCTGGACGCAAGGAAGCTGTCATGTATCTGCTGGTAGGCCTTGGAAACCCTGATGCCAAATATGCCGGCAATCGCCACAATGCTGGCTATCAGGTGGTTGATGCGATTGCTGATGAATTTGGCCCGGCGCGTTGGTCGTCAAAGTTTTCTGGGCAATTTGCCGAAGTATTCATCAATACCGAACAAGGCAGAGCCAAGGTTTTGCTTTTAAAACCTGCAACTTATTATAATGAAAGCGGACGCTCGGTGCGCGCAGCGTTGGATTTTTATAAACTGACCCCAGATCAGGTTTGTGTATTTCACGACGAATTGGCATTGGATCCGGGAAAGTTTCGTATCAAATTAGGCGGCGGCTCTGCTGGCAATAATGGCATAAAATCAGTAACATCTACTTTGGGAGCCGATTTCTGGCGCGCCCGCATCGGCATTGGCCACCCCGGAGATAAGGCAAAAGTCACTGCTTATGTGCTAAGAGATTTTGCCAAAGCAGATCAAAATTGGTTTGGCGAACTAACAGATGCCATTACTCGTTCTTTACCACTATTTTTGACAGGTAAAACCGATGCGTTTCAAACCAAAGTTACACATTTGGCCCCAGCGCCAGACAAAAAGGAAGCAAAGTAATGGGATTTAAGTGCGGTATTGTTGGCTTGCCCAATGTTGGTAAATCTACCTTGTTTAATGCGTTGACCCAAACCGCCAACGCGCAAGCGGCCAATTATCCGTTTTGCACCATTGAGCCAAATGTTGGCGAAGTTGCGGTGCCAGAGCCAAGATTGTTCAAATTAGCTGAAATCGCTGGCTCTAAGGAAATCATCCCAGCCAAGATGAATTTTGTCGATATTGCCGGTCTTGTTGAAGGCGCTTCCAAGGGTGAGGGCTTGGGTAATCAGTTTCTGGCCACCATTCGCGAAGTAGACGCGGTGATCTATGTGCTTCGCTGCTTTGAAGATGACGACATCACTCATGTTACCGGCAAAATTGATCCCTTGGCTGATCTGGATGTGGTTGAAACCGAACTGATGCTGGCTGATCTGGAAAGTCTGGAAAAACGAAGATCTGGCCATGAGAAAAAAGCCCGCTCTGGTGACAAAGAAGCCAAAGCCGCGATGGCATTAATTGATCTGGCATTGGCGCAGCTAAATGATGGTAAGCCAGCGCGCTATGCGGATATTTCTGACGACGATGAGCGGCCATGGAAAGCCTTGCAATTACTCACGGCAAAACCGGTTTTGTATGTGTGTAATGTTGATGAAGACAGTGCAGGCACTGGCAATGCTTTTTCTGAAACCGTGCTTGCTCATGCGCAAAAAGAAGGCGCACAGGCCGTGGTTATTTCGGCGCAAATCGAAGCTGAACTGGCATTATTAGAGGCCGAAGAGCGCGACGAATACTTGGTGGATATTGGCTTAGAAGAGCCGGGCTTAAATCGCTTAATCCATTCAGGATATGATTTGTTGGGTTTGCAAACCTATTTCACCACTGGCCCTAAAGAAGCTAGAGCATGGACGATACACAAAGGCGATACCGCCCCGCAAGCTGCTGGGGTCATTCATGGCGATTTTGAGCGTGGGTTTATCCGCGCCGAGACCATTTCCTATGATGATTTTATTTCGCACGGCGGTGATATTCCGGCCCGTGACGCAGGCAAAATGCGTTCCGAAGGCAAAGAATACGTGGTCAAAGACGGCGATGTGATGTTGTTCAGGTTTAATGTGTAAGCGATTTTCGTGTGCGATCGACAGCAAATGCCAAGCCAGCAAAAATAAAATAACTGACAAGGGCGGTTATAGCAAATTCGCTAACCGCGCCTTCGCCGGTCGGCGCGGCGCTGGTTAGGGAATAAACTTGCACCAGCACCATGAAGCCAACGAGAGCAAACAGCAGCCATTTTGCGCTGGGTTTTATTGCCTTAGTATTACGTAGATAAAACCAGAAACCTAAAGCCAATAATCCGATTTCAGCAATTTGGCTCCACAGTATTGAACGCCACAAACCAAACCCGAATTTGGGATCATCACTTACCAAAGGCAGATCAGGTGCATGTACCAACAGATCCGCAAACCAATGGGATAAAACCGCAAAACCTAAAATGATCCCAGCGGCGCGGGCGTTTACTCCTTTGCGGCGCAGGGCATACAAAATGCCCAAAACGACGGCCCAAATCACTGATGCCACCAAAGAATGGGTAAAGGGCATATAATACAAATCAAGCGGGGATGCCTCAAGGAAACCCGGAATGATCCGAAATTTTTCCACCCCCAACAGCACCAAAATGGCCCAGCCAATATCGACCGCTTGCACGGCTAAGAATAATTGCCAAAGCGGGATCGCTGGTTTGAAGGCGCGGGCGCCAAATGCGGCGGCATAATGTCCGATAAACATGATGGGTTCCTTTTGCCGACAATGGCTAGTCTTGAAATAGCCTAACATAAGGTCGGTTTTTGGCAAATGGACGGATATTTGGGCGCTCAGATTAGAGTTCCCAAATCGGATATAGCGCCAGAACCAGCAGCAATAAAACACTCCACTGGTTGATTTTACCGCCGCTTGCGTCCAATTAAAGCGCCATGACAAAGGATGTGCATATCATCACCCAAGGCTGTCGCCTGAACACTTTTGAATCCGAAGTGATGCAAGGCCATGCCCAAAGCACAAATTCAGATCAAACCATCATCATCAATACTTGTGCGGTCACCAATGAAGCAGTGCGTGCGGCTAGGCGCAGTATTCGTCTGGCTCGGCGTGATAATCCGCAAGCGCGCATTGTCGCTACCGGATGCGCGGTACAAATTGATCCGAACAGTTTTGCGGCAATGGATGAGCTGGATTTTGTGCTTGGCAATGCCGAAAAAATGCAAAAACAAAGCTGGGATTTTGAACCGGACACACCGCGAGTGCGGGTTAATGACATCACCAGTGTTACCATGAATGCGGGGCATTTGATCGATGCATTTTCTACGCGGGCACGCACCTATGTGGAAGTGCAAAATGGTTGTGATCATCGTTGTACGTTTTGCATAATCCCCTTTGGCCGCGGTAATGCACGCTCTGTGCCGGCGGGTGAAGTGGTGAAACAAATCGCCCATTTGGCCGAACAAGGCGTGGCCGAAGTGGTGTTGACCGGAGTTGATCTAACCTCATGGGGCGATGATTTGCCGGGGCGGCCCAGGCTTGGGCGCTTGGTGCGCCAAATATTGCGCGGCGCGCCTGATCTGCCGCGTTTGCGGCTTTCTTCGATTGATGCCATTGAAATTGATGAGGAGCTGTTTGAATTGTTGAGCGCTGAGATGCGTATCGCCCCGCATTTGCATTTGTCGTTACAGGCCGGCGACAATATGATCCTAAAGCGGATGAAACGGCGCCATAATCGTGAACAAGCAATTGAGTTGTGCCAAAAATTGCGCGCCGCCCGCCCAGAGATTGCTTTTGGCGCGGATCTGATTGCCGGCTTTCCTACCGAGAGCGAAGAAATGTTTCAAAATACGCTAAACTTGGTAACTGAATGTGACCTGTCTTATTTGCATGTGTTCCCCTTTAGCCCGCGCAGCGGCACCCCGGCGGCGCGGATGCCGCAAGTGGAGAGACAGACCATCAAGAAAAGAGCGGCACGATTGCGAGAATTAGGTGAGAAACAACTGGTAAAACATCTGGATCGGCATGTGGGCAAAACTAGAGAGGTGCTTATCGAGAAAAACGGAGCTGGACGGCTTGCCGATTTTAGCCAAATTACCGTAGAAGATGCGTCAACCGCCCGACCCGGTGCTTTATTGCAAGTCACCATCGATCAGCATAATGGGCAAATTCTTAACGGACATCTGGCGCGATGAAATGGTTTTGGCAAAAAGATAAAAAAGCCGATGAGTCTGATATCTCGGCAGAATCTAGCGAAACCGCTGTGGCGCCTGTTGTTGAAGAAACAGCGGAAAATAACGAAACGCCAATAGCAGATTCACCGCCTGACAAAGATCAGAAATCCGGGATTTTCTCCAAATTATTTAGTGATAAAGCCAAAACACAGAGTACCGAAGAGCCAGAGCCAGAGCCAGAGCCAGAGCCAGAGCCAGAGCCAGAGCCAGAGCCAGAGCCAGAGCCAGAGCCAGAGCCAGAGCCAGAGCCAGAGCCAGAGCCAGACCAGCAAAAAAAGGTTGAACCTGAACCTGAACCTGTTGCAGTTGTTGAGCCTGAAAAGGTTAATCTGTTCTCGCGGATGGCCAAAGGGTTGGAGCGCTCCTCCAGTAAATTGGGACAAGGCGTTTCGGCAATTTTCACCAAACGCAAACTTGACGCGCAGACTTTGGGAGAGTTGGAGGATTTGTTAATTACCTCTGACCTTGGAACTCCTTTGGCCAAGCGTTTTGTGGAACAAATTTCCAAAGGACGTTTTGATAAACAAGTGGATGAGCGCATAATCCGCGAGGAATTAGCGACCTTAATTGCTGAGACTTTGCTGCCATTGCAAAAGCCGTTGGATATCTCCGGCCCTGCTCCGCAAGTAATATTGTTTGTTGGAGTTAATGGTTCGGGAAAAACCACCACATTGGGTAAAATAGCCGCACGGATCCAATCACAAGGGCGATCGTGCTTATTGGTGGCCGGAGATACTTTTCGCGCCGCGGCAATCGAGCAATTGCAGGTTTGGGGAGAGCGTACTGGAGCAAAAGTAATGTCTAGGCCATTAGGATCTGATGCTGCTGGCTTGGCGTATGATGCAGTTAAGCAAGCTAAAGAAACCGGTGTGGATGTGGTGTTGATGGATACTGCTGGACGGCTCCAGAACAAGCAGGGTTTGATGGAGGAGTTGGCAAAAATTGTTCGAGTTATAAAAAAGTTCGACCCTGATGCGCCTCATCATGTATTATTGGTGCTTGATGCAACTGTCGGCCAAAACGCGCTCGGACAAACGGAAAATTTTTCACAAATGGCCGGAGTTAGCGGATTGGTTATGACCAAATTAGACGGTACCGCAAAGGGCGGGGTTTTGGTGGCAGTATCGGAAAAATATCAATTACCAATCCATTTTATCGGCATTGGCGAGGCTGTTGAGGACTTGCAGGATTTTAGTGCAGAAGGATTTGCCGGCTCTATTGCTGGATTAGTGTAACAGAAAGAAAATATGATGAAGAACAATCAACTTTTGTTGGATATGGGGCCGTTGCTGGCATTTCTGGCGGTGTACTTTTTAACCGGTAAGAACATGATGCTGGCGATCCCGGTAATAATGGTAACTACGGCAATTGCATTGGGTGTTTCTTATGCTCAGTCGAGAAAAACCCGCATTATGCCGGTAATTACTCTGGTTACGGTTTTGTTATTTGGCGGTTTGGCGTTGTATTTCAATAATTCAGTATTTTTCATGATTAAGCCGACAGTGATTTATGTGCTATTTGCTGGCGCATTAGTTGGTGGTTTATGGTTTGGGCAATTTTTCCTAAAAATTATTTTTGAAGGCGCGTTTGAAATGCCAGATGCCGTATGGCGGCGATTAACTTGGAATTGGGTTGGCTTTTTTCTGTTTTTGGCTGGTTTGAACGAATTTGTCTGGCGTACTTTTGGCGAAAGCACTTGGGCGGTGGTTAAGGTTGCCGGATTTTTACCGCTGACCTTAGTATTCGCTTTGGCTAATATGCCGTTGATGATGAAATATATCGCAAAAAACCATTCCGAAAGTCCAAAATAGGAATAACCCTAGGCTATTTATCAGGCTTTAAATTCATTGATTTACTGAATTACATGCCGCCACTTGCTAGCGGCGGGTTGGTTCGCTATGTAATGCTTGCGAGTTATTCGCAAAATATAAGATCTTCGGGGCGAGGTGCAATTCCTCACCGGCGGTGATGCGGCGCAAGCCGACAAGCCCGCGAGCTGACGCGCAATCATGTTTTGAATGTGCAAAAGCAGGATCTGGTGCGATTCCAGAGCCGACGGTTACAGTCCGGATGAGAGAAGATCAGGCAGGCGACAAGGCTTGCGCCAAACCATAGAGCGTGTTGCGCGTTTTGGTTCGGCGCAGGTGAGCTGCGTGTGTCTATTGCCCCGAAGTTATTGTGACGGAAGGGCGTTTGGTGAATCAAGATCAGTTTTACATGATGCGGGCGCTGGCGCTGGCCAAAAATGGTTTGGGAAGAACTGCACCCAATCCCATGGTCGGCTGTGTGATCGTTAAAAACCAGACTATTGTCGGAGAGGGCTGGCATGTGGGTGCCGGTCAGCCCCATGCAGAAATTGTGGCTCTGGCTGCAGCGGGGAACAAGGCCAATGGTGCCAGCGTTTATGTCAATTTGGAGCCGTGCAATCATCACGGCCGCACTTCGCCTTGCACTGATGCTTTGCTCGCAGCTGGAATTAACGAACTTGTGTACGCGGTGGCTGATCCCAATCCACTGGCTGCTGGTGGCAGTCGGGTTTTGCAGCAGAACGGAGTTTTGGTGCGCTGCGGTATCTGCCAGAAACAAGCAAAAGATATCAATCGTTTCTGGCTGCACGGATTTTGCCATGAACGGCCCTTTATTATCGCTAAATTTGCGATGAGTCTTGATGGTAAAATTGCGACCAGAACCGGAGATAGCCAGTGGATTACTGGGCCAGAATCTCGAGCCAAAGCTCACGATTTACGGCGTGAAATTGATGGGATTGTGGTTGGATCGGGAACGGTGATTGCTGATAATCCGTCATTAACAGCCAGAAATGACAAACAAACAATTGCCGAGCCGATACGGGTGATTTTGGATTCAATGGCCAAAACCCCGATTTCGGCAAAGGTTTATAATGGCGATAAATCCAAAGTGATTTTGGTGACCACAAAGCAGGCCCCACAAGCGCGCCTTGCGCAATTTGTTGAGCATGGGGTGCAGGTTCTAACCATTGCCGCCGATCATGGTGGGCGGCCGCAAATTGCTGTTTTGCTTGAGGCTTTGTACGCCCGTGGGGTTCGCAGTCTAATGGTTGAAGGCGGGGCACAGGTGCTTGGATCATTTTTTGATGCAAAACTGGTTGATGAAGTCTGGGCATTTGTGGCTCCAGTTTTGATCGGCGGTGCTGGCCCAAGTCCTATTGCCGGCGCCGGAGTGGCCCGCCTGCAGGACTGCCCACGACTTACCGAGGTTAAAACGCAAATCCTTGGTTGTGATTTTTTGCTGCGCGGCACTGTAAAGTCAAAGGAGACGGTTTCATGTTCACAGGTCTGATAGAGGAAATAGGGTCAGTTATCGCTGTCGATCGCGATGGTCAGCTCAAATTGATGATTAAGGCAAAAGACACATTGGAGGGAATTCAATTGGGCCATTCTATAGCTGTAGAAGGGGTTTGTCTGACAGTGACAGATTTTAATGATAGCAGTTTTTGCGTTGGTTTAGCCCCTGAAACCTGTGCCCGTACTCATTTGAAAAATGCGAAAGCTGGAACCTTGGTTAATCTGGAGCGGGCAGTTTTACCAGCCACCCGTCTTGGTGGTCATTATGTGCAAGGTCATGTTGACGCCATCGGTACTATTTTGAGTATTACCCAGGATGAAAGTTCGCTGCGGATGCGTATTCAGCCAGCAGCCGGTTTGATGCGCTATGTGGTGCCTAAAGGGTACATCACCATAGATGGAGCCTCGCTTACCATAGTTGATACGGGCTCGAACTGGTTCAGCATAATGTTAATTGACTACAGCTCGAACAAGCTAACTTTGGGGGCTAAACAGGTTGGTGATCCGGTCAATCTGGAGGTGGATATTTTGGCAAAATATGTGGAACGGCTGCTCGATTTTCAAAAAAATTACCAGCGGGAGGGTGAGCCATGTCCATTGCCAGTATAACTGAAACGGTAGCCGAGCTGAAAGCCGGCCGCTTTGTAATTGTAATTGATGATGAAGATCGTGAGAATGAAGGCGATCTGGTATTGGCCGCTGATTTTGTAACGGCACAGTCTGTAAATTTTTGCGCCAAAGAGGGCCGTGGCTTGATCTGTTGCGCTATGGCCGGGTATTTGGTCGATCGGCTGAATTTGCCTATGATGGTTGCTGATGAAAACAATCTCTCAGGTTTTGGAACTGCATTTACTGTCTCCGTTGAGGCGGCAAGCGGAGTAAGCACCGGTATCTCTGCAGCCGACAGGTCTCATACAATTCAGACCTTGATTGCTCCTGAAACAAAAGCTGCTGATCTGGTAATGCCCGGCCATATGTTTCCCCTGCGCGCCCGCGATGGTGGGGTGTTGCAGCGCGGCGGACAAACCGAAGCCAGTGTTGATCTGGCAAAACTGGCGGGCCTTACTCCGGCTGCGATGATTTGTGAGATTATGAACCACGATGGAACTATGGCCCGTTTGCCGGATCTTGAAGTTTTTGCTTCCCGGCATCGATTGAAAATTTGTTCGGTAAAGGCGTTGCAGGAATACTTGCGTGCTGATCTGCAAAAACCATCAGTTTCTTCTCCAACACCAAACAGGATTTTACATGACCAAAATATTTGAAGGATCTATTTTCGGCGAAAAAATGCGTATTGCCATTATTGGTACTCGCTGGAATGAATTTATTGTCGAACGGTTGATAACCGGTGCTAAAAGTGCTGCGCGCCGCTGTGGTGTTCTGGCCGAGAACATTGATCTGGCAATTGCTCCAGGTGCCTATGAGGTTCCGTTTATTGCCAAAAAATTGGCGGATTGCGGCCGTTATGATGCAATTGTAGCCCTTGGCTGTGTTATTCGCGGTGAAACCTCGCATTTTGAATATGTTGCAGCTGAAGCTGCTACTGGTATTGCTCGCATTGCCTGCGATACTGGCACCCCTGTTTCATTTGGCATTTTAACCGTAGAGACCACTGAGCAGGCGATAGAACGTGCCGGAGCCAAGTCGGGTAACAAAGGCGAAGAAGCAATGCTGGCGGCAATTGAGACCTTCAATTTGGCACAATCGATCAAGGAGGACGGGTGATGGCTGTTGACTTGCCAAACATTACTGAGGCAGTTCCAGATAGGGCCGCTGCAGAAGCAGCTGTGCGCACCTTGCTTTGTTACTTTGGTGAAAATCCAAACCGGGAGGGGCTAATTGATACCCCGAAGCGCTTTGTCAAAGCTTATCAGGAGTTTTTAAGTGGTTATGACGAAGACCCGATTGCTATTTTATCGCGTACCTTTGAAGAAGTGGCGGGATATCAAGATATTGTATTATTGAAAAATGTTCGCTTTGAGTCTCATTGCGAACATCATATCCAACCAATGATCGGCACGGCTCATCTGGCTTATCTGCCCGGGAAACGGCTGGTAGGAATATCAAAACTGGCTCGGGTGGTTGATGCCTATGCCCGGCGCCTGCAAAGTCAGGAAACTTTGACAAACCAGATCGCCAGCGCAATCAATCAGGCGCTGCAACCGCGTGGTGTGGCCATTGTGCTTAATGCGGAACATCAGTGTATTTCAACCAGAGGTGTGCATAAAACCGATGTTTCTTGCGTCACTCAATCCATGAGCGGTGCGTTTGCCCTAGACCCGATCCTGCAATCCAGATTTTTTCAGTTGATAACCATGCCTTGAGTAAAGGCCCTTTTGCTGTCCCGGCCGCTAGAGCCGGGATCCAGTGCAATATTGCATTGAATGTGTTCCGTCGACAAAAGCCAAGGGTGTTACTTGCTGGAAAACATAACCAGAACATACCTCTTGAACAAGCTGAGATCAACTCCCATGCCTATTGTCTAACTTACAAGAGGAACTCCAATGGGCTGGCAAGATACAAAAAATTTGATCTCTGATACATTGGCGCTAGTTGACGGTTTAAAAAACCCGGAATTGCGAGAAAAGATCAATCAATTGCGAAAATCTCTTTTAGATGCGATGGAGGAAAATACTGGCCTTCGAGAAGAAAATATGGAATTGCAGCAGCAATTGTCTGATAAATCAGAAATGGTGTTTCGGAAACCGCACTACTGGTTGAAAAAGAAAGACGGCAGTGAAGATGGTCCATTCTGTTCAAAGTGTTTTGACGATAAAAACCAGAAAATTCGGGTTCGCGAAGGCGTTACAGGTATTTGGATTTGCCACGTTTGCAAAGATGTAGCTAAGGATGGCCGATTTAAGCCTGTTTCCAGCGGTGCCGTTGGTCATGTACGTTCTCTAGGAAGAAACGGTTGGATGAGATAATTTTTACCTCCCACCTATTTCCCCGGTGGTGTTTCCAGCTTACCTTGCTGGTGCCGCGATCTCTTTTGCGCCAGTGGCGTTTTTTGTGGGCTACGGTGCCGAACTGGGACAACATATCCATCTCGCGACTCTGAGTAATAATTGATACTAAACGAGTATGTTTAACAAGGATCCCGGCGGCATTGGTCGCGTCGGATCCATTGTGCGCATTGGTGCTTCGCGCATCGGGGCTTCTGCGCCGCGCAAGGTATTTGTTTTGGCATCAGAACTAACATTAGCGTTGGTATTGGCATTAGCCTGCACACTTGCTTGTTGCTGCTGTCCGGTGTTGGCTTTTTGCAATTCGGCAAAAAAATTAGCCGAAGCCTGCCGTCCTCTGGCGCTTGCATCCTGAGTTCGCAGATTCTGCGCAGCCAGCAGCGCCGCGTGCGGATCAATTTTCATAAGGTCACTCGCATTCTGCCGAGAAAGATTTATGGTTAATCAGATGTGAAGCTATCCGCAAGTCAGTTAGCCGGAGGTTAACAAAAAGACATTGTCTAAGCCAATAGACCATGCGGTTTTACCGGAGTACAAATTGGCAAACGAATCTCTTTTTCCCCTTGTAAGAATGCCAAATGGCAGAAAGGAAAAACAATGACAAATTCCAATACACCTGCTCACCCAGATAGTTTCCAGTGCCGTTCTACCTTGCTGGTTGATGACAAGTCTTACACATATTTTGATCTAAAGAAGGCTGAGGAAAATGGTTTATCTGGGATTGGCGAGCTGCCATTTTCGTTAAAAGTCCTGTTGGAGAACTTACTGCGCAAAGAAGACGGCATTAATGTCAAGCGTGAAGATATTGTCGCAGTGGCCAAATGGCTGGACACTCGTAAATCCAGCCACGAAATTGCTTTTTCTCCGGCCAGGGTTTTGATGCAGGATTTTACCGGAGTGCCGGCAGTGGTAGATCTGGCAGCAATGCGTGATGCTGCAGTGAGCTTGGGCGCCGGCGCTGATGCCATCAACCCACTAGTTCCTGTAGATTTGGTAATTGATCATTCGGTTATGGTGGATAATTTTGGCCATCTTGATAGTTTTAAGAAAAATGTGATCCGCGAGTATGAACGAAATGGCGAGCGTTACACGTTCCTGCGCTGGGGTGGTGAGGCGTTCCAGAATTTGCGAGTAGTACCTCCTGGCACTGGAATTTGCCATCAGGTCAACCTTGAATACTTGGCACAAACCGTCTGGACCAAAGAAGAAAATGGCGAAACCATTGCCTACCCTGATACTCTGGTTGGCACCGATAGTCACACCACCATGATTAACGGCCTGTCGGTTTTAGGCTGGGGCGTTGGCGGTATTGAAGCCGAAGCCGCGATGCTTGGCCAACCGATTTCAATGCTGATCCCCGAAGTAATCGGGTTTGAACTAACTGGCGAAATGCCCGAAGGAGTTACCGCAACCGATCTGGTGCTAACCGTGGTGCAAATGCTGCGCGATCGCGGAGTAGTCGGTAAATTTGTCGAGTTTTACGGCGACGGGCTTGATGTTTTGTCATTGGAAGATGAAGCAACCTTAGCCAATATGGCCCCTGAATATGGTGCTACTTGTGGGTTCTTTCCTATCGACGCAGACACTATTAAGTATTTAAATTCAACCGGGCGTGATCCTGCACGGGTTAAATTGGTAGAAGCTTATGCCAAGGCGCAAGGCCTGTGGCGGCAATCTGGCTCGAATCCAAAATACACCGACAGCCTGCACCTTAATTTATCTGGTGTTTTGCCATCAATTTCAGGCCCAAAGCGGCCGCAAGATCGGGTTTTGCTATCCGAAGGGCCACAAAGTTTTGCAGCTTCCTTGTCTGGTGAGTTTGATGTGACAAAAGACGCAGATACCCGCTATCCAGTAGAAGGTGAGAGCTTTGATCTTGGACACGGTGATGTAGTGATAGCGGCCATTACTTCTTGCACCAACACTTCTAATCCCTCGGTTATGCTGGGCGCTGGTTTATTGGCACGCAATGCCCGGGCTAAGGGTTTGGATGTAAAGCCTTGGGTAAAAACCTCTTTGGCTCCAGGGTCTAAAGTGGTCACGGACTATCTGGCCAAAGCCGGATTGCAAGATGACTTAAATGCACTTGGGTTTGATCTGGTTGGTTATGGTTGCACCACTTGCATTGGTAATTCGGGGCCGTTACCGCCGGCGATTTCCAAAGCGATTAATGATCACGGCTTAACCTCATGTTCGGTACTATCGGGAAACAGAAACTTTGAAGGACGTATCGGGCCAGATATTCGCGCTAATTATCTGGCATCACCGCCTTTGGTCGTAGCTTATGCCATTGCCGGAAATATGAATATCAATCTAACTACTGATCCATTGGGTAATGACCAAGATGGTAAGCCGGTGTTTTTAAGGGATATTTGGCCAAGTTCAGCCGAAATTGCCGAAGTGGTAAGAAATAGCGTTACTCCACAAATGTTTGCCACACGTTATGCTGATGTGTTCAAAGGAGATGAAGGTTGGCAGCAGATCGAAGTATCTGGTGGTGAGACTTATAATTGGGCCCCGGGATCAACTTATATCCGTAACCCGCCGTTTTTTGAGGGAATGAAGCTAGAATTGCCTCACATATCGGATGTGCAAGACGCTAGAATTTTAGGTTTATTTGGCGATTCAATTACTACCGATCATATTTCACCGGCAGGAGCTATTTCCGCTAATTCACCCGCGGGAGATTACTTAAAAAGCCACCAAATTGCTCCAAATGAGTTTAACTCTTATGGCTCCAGGCGCGGCAATCATGAAGTGATGATGCGCGGCACATTTGCTAATATCCGTATTCGCAATCAAATGCTCAATGATGTGGAAGGGGGCTTTACCAAGCAATTTCCTGGCGGAGAGGTGAAGCCGATTTATGATGCGGCCATGTCTTATATGTCGGATCAACAACCCTTGGTGATTATTACCGGCAAGGAATACGGAACCGGTTCTTCACGAGATTGGGCTGCCAAAGGTACAAGATTGCTTGGTGTGCGGGCTGTAATAGCGGAAAGTTTTGAGCGCATCCACCGCTCAAATCTGATTGGTATGGGGGTGTTACCATTACAGTTCCCTGAAGGTCAGGGAAGGACAAGCCTTGGGCTTAGCGGTGACGAGTTAATCAGCATTTCCGGCTTTGATGGGCTTAACCCACGTGGGCAGGTTGAAGTAAACGTCAAATTTGCTGATGGCACGAGCAAGGCATTTTCGGTGCTAGTACGTATTGATACCGAAACCGAGCTGGAATATTTCCGTAATGGCGGTATTTTACATTATGTCTTGCGTAATTTGGCAAAAGCGGTGGCAAATTAGTCTAGAAACCCATGGTTCATTATCCTCGCGTAAAGGTGAGGAAGATGTGTATGGAAAAATAAAATGCCAGCGCTAATATAGTCCTATGAAACGTTTTTCTTTTACCATTGTTGTCTGGTTGGCATTTTTATCGGTGTTTTCAACCGCATTTGCTGGTTCACCACCTTCACAGATCAAAAATCGTCCAATTCTGGTTGAATTGTTTACGGCTCAGGGCTGCGTAAATTGCCCAAAAGCCAATCAGTTCCTTGATGAGTTATCAAAAGATCCAAACGTTATCACCTTGAGCTTGGCAGTAGATTATTGGGATTATTTAGGTTGGCGTGATACCTATGCAACCTCAGAATTTTCCCAACGGCAAAAAGAATATGGTGAAGCTGTCCATTCTAGGCGACCATTTACCCCGCAAATTATTCTGGACGGCAAGGTTTCAGTGCGTGCAACCCGCCCCAGTAAGGTTCGTAAAGCCATTAAGGAATTGGTAAAAGAGCAAATTGCCGGCCCGGGAATTTCATTGGTTCGAGAGGGCGATAATATGCGTCTTGATATTGCTGCTGGTGAAGCTCCGGCAGGAGGAGCATTAATTTTAATTGCTGATTATCTTCCCGGCACCGAACAGGTGATTGTCGAAGCTGGCGAAAATATGGGTAAAATACTAGATCAAGTTAATATGGTGACCCGTATGCGCGAAGTTGGCCGTTGGAATGGTGAGGCGATGACGCTGCTAATTCCAGCTGTGGAGAGCGGGTCTTGTGTAGCTATTTTGCAAATGCCGGGGCCGGGAAAGGTTCTGGCAGCGACCAGATTATCCGGGTGATTATTTTTTGCTATAATTCTTCGCCGAAATATCTTTTCCAGATTATGGCGAGTCAACCATTACCCAAATTGCCGTTCGGCTAGTTTTGCATAAAGTCCATTATTAGCGAGTAAGGTTTTATGGTCTCCTTGCTCGACAATTCTTCCTTCGGACAATACTAAAATATGATCGGCCATTTGTACTGTGCTTAGACGATGAGCAATAACTAAAGTGGTGCGCCCCGTGGCTAGCCTGTCGAGAGCTGCTTGAACTTTGGCTTCGGCCCGGGTGTCCAGAGCGCTGGTGGCTTCGTCTAGTAACAAGATAGGAGCATCTTTTAGAATGGCTCTGGCAATGGCAATACGCTGACGCTGTCCACCTGATAATCGGTTACCATTTTCACCAACCTTATTGGCAAACCCTTTGGGAAGCTCTTGAATGAACTCAAAAGCATCGGCATCTTTGGCCGCCTGTTCAATCTCAGCTTTACTGGCATCTGGTTTACCAAAGCTAATATTAGCTGACACAGTATCATCAAATAAAACTGGGTGCTGACTAACTACTGATATGGCTTGGCGCAAGCTTGGCAGTTGAACGTTGCAAATATTCTGACCGTCAACTTCCACTTTCCCGCTTTGGGGGTCATAAAACCGTAACAGCAAGTTGAAAATGCTTGATTTCCCGGCACCCGATGGCCCGACAAGAGCCAAAGTCTTACCTGCGGGAGCATTAAAGGATACGTCACGCAGAGCTTGGGTTTTTGTATCATAAGAAAACTGAATGTTTTTGAAAACTACATCGCCATTTTGAACTAAAAGCTCTGTAGCATCTGGTTTTGATGTAATGGTCGGGGGCTCATCAAGTAATGCAAAGGCTCGGCCAATGGCGGCCATGCCTTCTTGCCATACGACATTTAACGTACCTAATGCCCGCGCTGCTGGAGCCAGTGTGGCTACTGCGGTGATAAAACCCATTAATTCCGGAATAGCTGAATTTCCAGATAAAGCCCGTAATCCTGCATAGCCTAGCACCAGCGCCAATGCCAAGGCTGCTAGAACTTCAAGAAACGGGTCAACTGCGGCCTTGGTAGTGGTTAGTTTCATCGCCAGACGATAGCGCTCGGCAAAGCTGGCTTTAGCCCGGGCTTGTTCATGTGATTGAAGGCCGAATGACCGGACCATTGCGCTTCCAGCAATACTTTCTGTTAGCATTGCAGTTAACTGCCCTATTTGGCGCTGTGCAGCCAAAGAGATGCTGCGCACCCGACGACCCAAAAACACTACTGGTAATGTGGCCAATGGATATACAATCAAGATTATCGCTGCCAGCTTCCAGTTCAAATATAACATGGCCCCCAAGGAACCGATCACTACCAGAACATCCCGCACTAGATTGTTGGAGGCTCGAACCAGAGCTTCTTTGGCCAGATTGACATCATTAGTAAAACGCGAGACCAGCATGCCGCCAGCATCATTCATCAATTGCGCCATATCCATTTTATGCACATGGCCAAACATGGCATTTTGTAGATCCTTGACCACCCGCAAGGCCAAAGCATTGGTCAGCAATACTTGCCCAAAAAGTGCAATAGCCTTAATTATTGCTACTGCAACTAAGGCAATTGGAATTAGGGTGAAGATGCGCGGATCTTTGCTTTCGAGCAATTGAAATGCAAAATTGACCAATAGCGGATAAGCCGAAGTCGACGCAGCAACCAATACCATCAATGGCGTTGCAACCAATATCAGTCCTAGATGATGACGGACAAAATCCCGCCATAATCGTCGACTGTTTGAGAGTTTAATGGTCTTGCTGATAATCGTGTTCCGGGTCAAATAAACGATGGGCGTGAATAATGAAATAGCGCATGTGGGCGTTGTCTACCGATCCATGCGCGGCTTCTTTCCAGGCATTAAAGGCACTAGCATAGTTGGGGTAGGCACCAACGAAATGCACTTTTGACAAATCTTGGAATCTAGTTTTCCTAACGTCCTCAAGTTCACCGCCTAGAACAATATGCATTAGTTGCGGTTCGTTTTTTTTGGTTTTGTCTTGGTCTTTAGTCATGAGGGGATGTAAGTCCTTTGCTTTGCTGTATGCGAGTTCTTATCAAATCATGGATCGGGCGGCCAGCACAAATCACGCCGGATTTTTGGGTGCTGATCTCATTAAAGTCAAATGATTTGCCATTTGGGTCACTAACAATAGCTCCAGCTTCGCGGGCAATAAGGTCAGCAGCGGCGATATCCCAGTCGGACTTTGGCCGCAAAGTCAGCGTAGCATCTGCTTTGCCTGCTGCCACTAAAACCATGCGGTAGGCCATGGAATTGCGGCTAATGGTCTGCATGTCAGGCCAAAGGTCTTTCCAGTGTTTTTGCCGAAACAAGCCATCACTGGCAATCATTTTGCAGCCTTCTAATTGTGTGTAATCGCGCAATGTAATCGGTTGGGAATTGCAAGTAGATCCGTGGCCTTTACTGGCGAGATACATTTCATCCAAAGCCGGATTGAACACTGCTCCGGCGATCGGTTCCCCGCCTTCGACTATGGCAATTGAGATTGAAAAGTGAGGTTTGCCTTTAATAAAAGCCCGGGTTCCATCAATCGGATCTACAACAAAAACCCGCTTTGCCTTTAGCCGTGAGCAATCATCTTCAGTTTCTTCAGAGAGCCAGCCATAATCAGGTCTTGCTGTGCGCAAAACTTTAATCAGCAAGGCATCTACTGCCAGATCAGCTTTGGTCACCGGGTGGTTGTCGCCTTTGTCCCATACAGCTCCCGGATCCGCAAACCAGCGCATTGCCAGCGCCCCGGCATTGCGGGCAGCTGTTTCTAGCAATAGCAGATCTTCGGCAATAGAGGCAGTAGACTTGTTTTGGTTCATTGTCCGGCAACAGCCAGTTCTGGCACCATTAGCGACGGAGTTTCAATTGCCTGTTCGAGTTTAAGATCACTTGCCGGCTGTAGTATTTTAAAAATATCTAGCATGTTACCGGCAACAGTCATTTCAGAAAATGGTTGCGTGCGAGTTTCACCTTCAAAGTAAAACCCGGCAATTCCAACTGACCAATCGCCGGTTCCGTTGTTAAAGCTAGCGCCAAAGGCATCAGTGACCACTAGACCTGATCCGGCCTGTTTCATGAGTTGCTCTGGAGTTTTGTCTCCGGCAGCAATTACTACATTACTGGGGCGAATCCCCGGAGGGGAACCAAGTCCGGTACTCCCGTGCCCAGTTGGTTTGTGTCCCAATTGCCGGGCTGAGGCCAGATTATGTAGCCATGTAGTTAAATGGCCATTTTCAACCAAATTTTGAGCTTTGCGGGCAAAGCCTTCACTATCTATTTCAGATGAAGCGCTGCCACGCAATCGGTGCGGATCTTCACTGATGGTTAGGCCTGATGCAAATACTTGATCGCCCATCTTATCCTTAAGGAACGAAACTCCTCGTGCTACTGATGATCCGGAAATAGCCCCCAGCAACATTCCCAAGAAAGTTTTTGCGGTTCTTGGTTCAAACAAAACCGCCATGGTTCCGCCGGGGCCTTTTTTTGCTCCAAGCCGGGCAATGGTGCGCTGCGCGGCTTCAATGCCTATTTCTTCAGTTTGCCGTAAATCTTCAAGCCAGCAGGCGCCGTTTTGCGCCCAGTCGCGCTCCATAGCTCCGTCTTTTTCGGCTAATGCCAGTACACTTTGGCTGTGATATGTGTTGGCGCTTGCTCTAAACAGGCCATTGCTGGCCCGGTGGCATATAGCACCAGACGACCAACTGGAGCTAGCAGTTGCCGGTAAATTGACCCCGCTGACGGCCAAAGCTGCGGCTTCGGCTTTCTTTGCCTGTTCAGTTAGACTTTGCACATTGATCTGGGTTGGATCAAATAATTGTAGGTCTTTGCTGCCTGTTTGGATTTGATCTGGATCGCTCAAACCGCAATATGGATCCTCGGGGGCCAGACGGGCCATTGCGCAGGCTCGTTCCGCCATTTTTTCCAGACCTGATTTAGAAAGATCGGAAGAAGATACACAAGCCTGTTGGTGGTCAAACAAAACCCGCAAACCCAAGTCACTGGTTTCGGAGCTTTCCACTTCCTCGACTTCGCCGTCTCTTACGCTGATAGACAAATTGTTTGATTGCATCAAAATGGCTTCGGCGTGCTTGGCTCCGGCCTGCTTGGCCAAGTGTAGCATTTGGCTGACTATGGTGTCCAAAGATTGAAGATCGGGCGCATTTGCGAGTGTTTGCTTGTTCATGTCTTAGCAAGTACAAACTGCAGCCCGCGCCCGCAACCTAAATTAGCCCGTAAAAATAAAATAAAGCAGGGTTAATGCTAAAAACAGGGTGGAAAGCCATGTAAATAAGGTTCCGTAAAACCGGCCCTTTGGTGCGCCTTTGACGCCTTCCTTATTATTAAAATTAAACGCATGACCAAGCCGGGCCAATGTAAATACTATGCCAAATCCGTGTACTGCTGCGATTGGCGCTCCCAAAGCGGCTAGCGCAAAAAGCCCTAGAAAAAATATAGGTGCATATTCAACTAGATTGCCGTGAATGCGAATACGGCGCTGCATTTCTATATCTCCGCCATCGCCAAGACTGAACCCGGTTTGGCGTTTTTGTACAACCTTATAAGCCAGCACCAATACTAAAATCATTTGTAGCGCTAGATAGAAGCTTGCAACTTGCAAGCCAGACATGCTCATCATGGCGGTTTCTCCCATTTGTAATTAACCAATCATGAGTTTGGTGCTTGAGCAAGCCAATATCGTCTATGTAGATTTGTTCTGCAATAGAAATTTTATGAGGTCATCTGGCGGTAAAGCTCCGGAAATTCCGCTCTGGCGATCAACAATGAATGTGGGAACCCCTGAAATCCCCATCTCGGCGAAAGCTTTCACTTCAACTTCGATTTGTGTCTTATCCTGTTCACTTGCCAATAGCTTTTCTACTAAGGAGCCATCCATACCGATTTGGTTGGCAATAGATATTAGAATTTCATTATCTCCAATATCTTGGCCTAAGGTGAAAAAGCTTAAAAACAAAGCTTCTTTGGCTTGTAATCCCTTATCCTGTCCTTGCGCCCACATGATCAACCGATGGGCTTTGCTAGTATTGGGTCGTCGCTTGATTTTATCAAACTGAAAATCAATTCCAACTTTGTGTCCGGCTTCGGTGAGCCGTGCAATTCCAATTTTACGCTGTTCCTTGTCTGGGAACTTACGATTCATATATGCGTGGTATTCAACACCTGCTTCTGGCAAAACTCCGTCAAGAAAGAATGGACGAAAGGTTAGAGAAAATCTTTGCTCCGATAAGGAGTGCATTGCCCACATTAAATTGCGTAGGCCAATCCAGCACCACGGGCATACCAGATCGGAAACCATGTCAACTTCTATGATTTTAGTTTCACTCATCTTATTTAGAGCTTCTCAAGCAAAATGGTTCCGGCGGAATAGCCTGCTCCGAACGAACAAATAAGACCGGTTTCGCCAGCAATAAAATCATTATTTGTCTTGTGAAATGCAATGATTGATCCGGCTGATGAAGTGTTAGCATAAGTGTCTAATATAACCGGAGCTATGCCTTCAGGTACGGAATGGCCGACTACTTTTTTGGCGATTAAGTTGTTCATACTCAAATTAGCTTGATGTAGCCAAAACCGTTTAATTTGCGCCGGCTCAATTCCCTGATCTGCTAATTGCTGCTTAATCATGTCGGCAACCAAAGGCACTACTTCTTTGAATACTTTACGGCCTTCTTGAATAAACAACTTATCAGGCTGTTTTGAGGCTTCTGGTGCGGCGCGGTTTAAAAAACCAAAATTATTACGGATATTATTAGAAAATTTGGTTTTTAAAACCGACCCGATAATGGCAAATGCGCCTTTAGGTGCCAGTTCTTCTGCTTCAACCAGAACTGCGGTTGCCACATCCCCAAAAATAAAATGGCTGTCTCTGTCGCGAAAATTCAAATGCCCGGAGCAAATTTCAGGATTGCAAATTAGCACTGACCTTGCTTGTCCGCTTTCAATCATAGCTTGGGCTGTGGCAATTCCAAATGTGGCGCTTGAGCAAGCCACATTCATGTCAAAACCAAAGCCTTCTATGCCCAACGCATCTTGTACCTCAACCGAAATTGCAGGATAAGCGCGTTGTAAGTTTGAGCAGGCAACTAATACCACATCGACATCAGAAGCTTGGCGCCCAGCATTGCTTAGTGCGTCCTTAGCGGCCGCAACTGCCATTTCTGCTAGTATTGAAAGTTCAGTATTAGGGCGCTCAGCAATGCGAGGTGCCATAATATCCGGGTCTAAGATCGGGTCTTTTGAAACCACAAATCTGGATTTGATCCCGGAGGCTTTTTCAATGAAAGTCGAGGAGGACAATGGTTTTTCCTCAACTGTTCCAGCAGCAATTTCTGTTTTATTGTCCAAATTCCATTGATTTGCCCATTGGTTATAACTTGCCACCAATTCGTCGTTAGAAATGCTGTCTTTGGGAGTCCACAAACCTGTGGAAGAAATGACGGCTTTGGTCATGTCTGTTCCGTTTCAATTATTATGCTTGTGAAAACCCAAGCCCCTATTTCGGATGTGACCATAAACCGGATCATATACATTTGTCAGCCAAGAATTGTAACAAATTACATCAAACTATGAGTGCAGTTTAGCACCAGCTTTGACAACTTTTTGATAACAATGGCAATCAACACTATGATCATTGACCATGCCAACTGCTTGCATGAAGGCATAAGTAATTACCGGGCCGCAAAATTTGAATCCGCGCGATTTTAAATCTTTGGCGATAGTGGTAGAAAGTTCAGTTTTCGCCGGAGCCTCACGGTAACTTTCCCATTGATTTTGAATGGGTTTACCATCGACAAAGCCCCACATATAGTCAGCGAATTTTTCGCCGGATTCGTGCATGGAAAGCACGATTTTTGCGCCATCAATTGCAGCCTGACATTTTGCCCGCGAACGAATAATTCCGGTGTCGGTAAGCAACCTTTGCATATCTTTTTCATCAAATCTGGCGACTTTTTCAAAATCAAAATTCGCAAAAGCAGTGCGAATAGTCTCGCGTTTGCGTAAAATCGTGATCCACGCTAACCCGGCTTGCATGCCATCAAGTACCAGTTTTTCCCAAAGCGCTCGGCTGTTTAGCTCGGGCATGCCCCATTCTTCATCATGATAAGCACAATAAAGCGGATCAGTTTCTGGTACCCAACCACAGCGAATTATCATCAGCTTTGCTCGTTTGGTGGGATTAGACTCAAGGGTTGCCCGCCACAGAGCAGGGCTGCATTTTGCTCACATGCTTTGTGGAAGCGATCGGTGCGGATCAGAGCCAAAGACTGTTGGTCTTGGTTTGAGCAAAGAGTGCCGATTTTGGCGGTTCCTGCATAAATAGCAGTGCCGGTTTCAGGTGGTTTTTTTTCAAAGACAGCCAACGCCATCCGTTTTCTTATGGTTCCACGCCGGCGCATCCGGCTAACTACTTCTTGGCCGACATAACATCCCTTTTTCCATGCAATACCGTTTTGCAGATCCATATTTATGTCGGAGGGGAATACTTCCATGCTGGAAAAATCAAGGTCTTGCTCCGGTACCATGGTTGTCATTCGGCTATTAGGAAAATTACTCTTAAGTGGGGTATGGTTGATGAGGTTACGCCATCCCAATACTTGATTTCTCGGATCGGCAAAAGAAATGGCATCTGTTTTGTGCGAGCTTAGGGCAATTTGTATGCTGTTGGAAATATCCATAAAAACCACATCAGACCGCAGGCGAAACATGCTCAAGCGCTTGAGTAAAATCTCAAACGCACCGGCTGGGCAATCGAGCCAAAACCCGCCTTTGGGGTTTTTAATTACAAAAAAAGTGGAAATAACTTTTCCTTGCGGCGTTAATAAAGCTGCATAAATCGCGGGCTGTTGTTCCAACAAGTCCATGTCATTGGTGACCATGCCTTGTAAGAAAGATTTGGCATCTGCGCCAGTGATCTGCAGTACAGAGCGAGGTGAGGGGGGTGCAAACAGGTTCATGCTAGTTATATTGGACAGAAGTAGAGATTCTGCAAGCTAAGTTTAAGGAAACAAAATGAACTATGATCTGATCATTACCGGCGGCACATTGGTTAATCATGACGGGGTTGGCGCTGGTGATGTCGGGGTTCGTGAAGGCAAGATTGTAGCCATTGGCGATCTAGGGCAAGCTTCTGCGGGGCAAAAAATTGACGCATCTGGTTTGCATGTGCTGCCCGGGGTAATCGACAGCCAAGTGCATTTCAGAGAACCGGGGAGCGAGGCCAAAGAAGACCTGGAAACCGGTTCGCGAGCTGCGGTTTTAGGCGGAGTAACCGCCGTGTTTGAAATGCCAAATACCGATCCCACCACTTCCACTGTCGACGCCTTGCAAGACAAATTAGATCGAGCCAAAGGCCGCATGCATTGCGATCATGCGTTTTATGGCGGCGCCACTAATGACAATGCCGCGCATTTGGCTGATATGGAACGTCTTGCGGGGTGTTGCGGTATCAAAGTTTTTATGGGCGCTAGTACTGGTTCATTATTGGTGTCCGATGATGAAGGCGTGGCCCGCGTTTTGGCTAATATCAACCGTCGCGCCGCTTTTCATTCCGAGGACAACGATCGATTACAAGCCCGTGCTGAATTGGCGGTGGCTGGCGATTGGACTTCGCATCCCATTGTCCGTGATGCCGAGTCTGCGATGCTTTCAACTAAGCGACTAATTCGGCTGGCACGAAAAGCCGGTAAGCGCATTCATGTCTTGCACATATCAACCGCCGAAGAAATTGAGTATTTGGCTCGCCATCGTGATATTGCTACTGTGGAAGTCACACCGCAGCATTTAACCCTGCAATCACCGGAATGTTATGAAAAACTCGAAGGTAAAGCCCAGATGAATCCGCCGATTCGATCCCGCGCTCACCGCATGGGATTATGGGCTGGAGTGCGTAATGGTGTGGTCGATGTGATCGGCTCTGATCATGCGCCGCATTTGCTTGACCAAAAGCAAAAACCTTATCCGAAATCACCGTCAGGAATGCCCGGAGTGCAAACCCTGGTGCCGGTAATGCTCGACCATGTGAGCAAAGGAAGATTGAGCTTGCAGCGGTTTGTCGATTTAACTTCCGCAGGAGCTAACCGGATATTTGGAATTGCCAATAAGGGCCGAATGAGTGTCGGTTTTGATGCAGATTTTACGATTGTCGATCTAAAGGCAAATCGCCTCATCGAAGATGAGTGGATTGCATCTAAATGCCAATGGACGCCGTTTGTTGGACGCGAAGTAATGGGATGGCCGATGATGACGGTGATCCGGGGGCAATTGGTTATGCGTGATGACGAAGTGATCTGCGAAGGCGCCGGCCATCCCATCAAATTTCAAGAAAGCTTATAAAAGTTGGTAACGACTTCAAACTTAATTGACCAGACCCTCGCGCATGGAAAACTCACCGCGACTAATGCGATCGGGAAGCCGGGTTGCCATTTCAGAGACGATATCCTCGCCATAAACATCAATTAAGTCGGCTAACGCCGCAAAAATAGCTGATGTGGCGATGGTCTCTGGTGAGCAGCCTTTGCGTAAGGCCATATCCCACGCACTTAATATCATATCTAATGCGGTTTCTTTTTGCTGGCTTTTGTTCAAGCCAGCGTGGTTTGCGTTTTCGGTTGTCATCACCAATTTCCACTATTTCCATCAATGAGCAGGTTGATCCCGCTTCTTAACGACAGTTATAGCTCACTTGAGATAAGGATCGGCTAATGCATCCGATAAAATTCTACCCTTTTTTGCAATGCTTTGGATTTGTCTGGCAATGGCAGGGCTGCATACTGGATATTGCAATTCATGATCGCGATAACCTTGGTTAAAGGCCGCAATCAACCTGCTTCTGAGTTGATAGTCAGGGTTTTCCAACTCTAGCAGCTCTACCATGTGTGAGCGCCACTCTTGTTTGCTCCTACCATTACACGCCACATTCAAATAATGCACTGCGCCAAAAACCTCGGAGAGCTGCAAAAGGTTAACAGCAGTCTCCGGCGGGCGGTTAATTTTCAAAGTGGTTTGCGTGAAAGCAGGGCTTGCAAGCAAAGCAATTGCAAAAATCAGGGCAGATTTGCGGATCAATAGATATAGCGCCTTCGTACATGGGTCAGTGACCAGGCAAGGGCAATAATCCAAAACAGGCCAGTCCAGCCAAGCAAAAAGGTTAGAAAGAAAATAGCCGTGGTGTCCTGATGGCCGCGAATTAATGCGATCACCCAAGGTAAAAAATAAAATAATAGGGGAATCAAGGCGAATTCCATTCGCACATCTCCATCTTCTATTGCACCGCAGCAGCTATAATATAGGGGTTGGCGCACGGTTTGTCCAATGGGCTTTAACCATATTACACGGCTTTAATGATGTTGCGAAACAATTGATCGGCATCTTTGCTCAAGTTGGTTTTTGCCGAATGATTGCAGATGTCATCGCAGAGAGATCGATGAAGAAAATATTTCCTGAGGCATATGAATTGCTCAGGCCTGCTTTTTGGCGGGCTGTGGCCGAACAAATAGCGGCTTATCATCGGTCGATCCCTCAACCTGAAAACAATACCCGGCAATATTGAAGCTTTTTAGTTGTGCCGCATCTGTAATGCGGTTTTGTATAATCCACCTCGCCATTAGCCCACGAGCCACTTTGGCAAACATGCTAAGTATCCGTTGTTGCCCGTCTTTTTCTTCCTTAAAAACAGGATTGATTATTTTTGCTTTTAAGGCGGTTTTATCTACGGACTTGAAATACTCATTTGAAGCCAGATTGATCACAACTGGATCTGCTGCAGATCCACAGTTGTTTAATTCTTTGGAAATTCGGCTGCCCCAAAAATCATACAAATCTTCGCCGCGATCAGTGGTCAGTTTTCGCCCCATTTCCAAGCGGTAAGGCTGCATCACATCCAAGGGCCGCAATACCCCGTAAAGTCCAGACAAAATCCGCAAATGCTCTTGTGCAAACGCCAAGTCCTTTTCTGAAAGGCTGGCAGCATTAAGGCCGCGATAGACATCTCCGGCAAAGGTAAGAACAGCCGGGCTACCCAATAATGGATTGCGTAAATCAAGTGCTTGAAATCGTTCAAAAGTAAGTTCAGCCAGATTGTCCGATAACTTCATCATCTGGCGAATTTCTCTGGTGGTTAGCTTCCGGGTAATTTCAGATAAGCTAATGGCATCAGCAATTAGAGCCGGCTCACTCAAAATTTGATTGGGCTTTGGGGCGGGAATGGTTAATTTTTTGGCAGGAGAAAGAAGGATAATCATAAGGGCGCTCTTAATTGATTGAGAAGTACAAATAGGAAGGCAGGTCTCCTGGATCAATCATCTGGTTCGAACCAAAGTCTTGGGTTCATCAGATTGTCTTGATCCAACGTCTGTTTTAGTCTGCGCATCAGCATAATTTCGGTGGTAGATTTGTAGCGTTTTAAGTCAGCAATTTTGGCAATGCCAATGCCGTGTTCAGCCGAAAAACTCCCATTCATTTCATGAACTAGATCATGGATGATACGGGTTATTTTGTCCCGGTATCCGGTGAATTCTTCCGGGTTCATTTGCAGCGGCGATAATAAATTATAATGCAGATTGCCATCGCCTAAATGGCCGAACACGCAAAATCTGGTATCTGGAATCAACCGCAAAACTTCTTTTTTCGCTTGCAGTAAGAATTTAGGGATAACCGATAGGGGCAATGATATATCATGTTTTATTGCGCCGCCTGCACCTTTTTGTGCGGCAGAGATGTTTTCACGCAAAGCCAATAAAGTTTGCGCTTGTGCTTCGGAGTTGGCGATAACGGCATCAGTGATAAACCCGCGCTCTAAAACTTCTGCAAGTGCAGTTTCTGCTCTGTCAGCTTCTGATTCAAATTCAATTAGAACCGACCACGGAGTCCGGGTGTTTAATGGCGCTCGTGACCCAGGGATTCGTTCAACCACCAGATCTATCGCCAGTTTTGAGATCAATTCAAACTTGGCAATAGGAAAGGTAGGGTTTGCTTGTAAATGAGCCAGTAAATCCGCTGCTTTTTGTACTGAATTTACTGCGCACCAAGAAATGGTTTTTGCTTTTGGCATTGGAAATAGGCGCAAACTAGCAGCGGTTATCACCCCTAATGTTCCTTCGGCTCCGATGAAAACCTGCTTTAGATCATAACCGGTATTGTCTTTGTACAAGGCTTGTAACCCGTCTAATGTTTCACCATTAGCCAACACCACCTCTAATCCCAACACCATATTACGCATAGTGCCATAGCGTAACACGGCCATTCCACCGGCATTGGTTGATATTGCACCGCCAATGGTGGCGCTACCTCCTGATGCCAGTTCTAATGCGAACAGCAAATCATGCTTGGCTGCGGCCTCGGCGGCCATTTGCAGGCTGATGCCGGCACTGGCTGTCATGGTCATTGTCTTTTTGTCGACAATTAGCACCTGCTTTAAATTACGGGTGCAAAGCAGTATTTCACCTTGAGGAATTTGACCGCCGACTAATCCGGTGTTTCCTCCTTGCGTGGTAATGCAAACTCGGTGTTTGGCGCATAGTTTTACTAACTTAGATACTTGTTCCACATCTGAGGGTAGAGCTATCATTGGCGTTGATCCGTGCCAGCGATCACGCCATTCGCTTAAAAATGGTTCTTTAGCTTCTGACGTGCAAATCATGTTGCTTTCACCCAGAATGTTTCTGGCGGCATCGATGAGTTGCGGGGATAGCTCAACCAAGGGGGCCACTCACTTCTTCTAGTATTTTTCGATCCATAGCCCCGTGGCGCAAAATTTTTGGCGGCTGACAGCACATATCCAATAATGTTGAACTTTGGCCAATCATACCCGCCCCCCCATCAATAATAAGATCAACTTGCTTGGTAATTGTCTTGGATATAGCAGAAACTTGTGTTGGCGGGTCTTCTCCTGCCATATTTGCCGATGGAGCTACCAATGGGTGCCCCAATTGTTCAATGAGCTGCAATGTAAATGGGTGATCAGGGCACCGAAGCGCCAAAGTATTCATGCCGCCGCGGGCCAGAGAGTGAATGCTGGCACCAGTTTTTGCAGGCACCACAAGCGTCAGCGGCCCCGGCCAGTATCGTCTGATCAATGTTTTCGTTTTAGGACTTAATTTTCCTAGAGTTTTGGCCATATCCATGCCATTTATATGAGGCAAAAGCGCCTTTCCTGGCTCACGGCCTTTGATCTGATAAATGCGTTTGATGGCTGCACCATCGTTTGCAAGTGCCGCCATCCCGTAAACGGTTTCGGTGGGCACAATCACTATTCCGCCAGCGCGCAAAACTTCTGTCGCCATGTTGACTGCATTGGGGTCGGTTGAGCAAAGTAAGGCAGCGGTCATTTTGTCTTTCATCAGGTAATATAACGATCTGGTATCTTGACCTGTAATTTGCGGCAGTTGTCAATCCACCTAGCGATTAGAACGCTTGCTAATCAATCTTGGTACAGTAGACTTGGCTATAAAATTAAGGAACCTCAAGGAATTCTAAAACATGAGCTATCAGGCCCCCATTCGCGATGTTTTATTTACATTAGAGCATATTTGCGATCTGTACGATCTGCAAAACACCAAAGCATTTAGCGAAACTTCTGCTGACCTTGTGCGTGCAATTTTAGAAGAAGCCGGCAAGTTCACTACAAAAGAGCTAGCACCCTTAAACCGCAATGGTGATCTGCATGGTGCGACTTTGCAAAATGGCGAAATAGCCACTGCTCCGGGGTTTCGTGAAGCCTATGCGAAATTTGTAACCGGCGGCTGGCAGGGTCTTTCTTTTGCAGAGAGTCATGGTGGTATGGGCCTGCCTAATGTGCTGGGTGTGGCGTTTATGGAGTTGATGCAAGCGGCCAATATGGCGTTTGGCTTGTGCCCGATGCTGACCATGGGGGCAATCGAAGTTTTAATTCAAGCTGGAACCAAAGAGCAAAAGGATACTTGGCTACCCAAACTAATTACTGGCGAGTGGACAGCTAGCATGAATTTAACGGAAAATGCTGCAGGTTCCGATGTCGGAGCACTTAGCACTTCGGCCAGCCCGCAAGCCGATGGTTCATTTTTGCTAAAGGGGCAAAAAATATTTATTACTTGGGGTGAGCATGACTGCACCGAAAACATTGTGCATTTGGTATTGGCACGCACTGATGGCGCGCCCAAAGGCACCAAAGGGCTCTCACTGTTTTTGGTGCCAAAGTTTCTGGCAGATGATACGGGCGCATATACGGTTAGGAATGATGCATTTGCAATTGGACTGGAACACAAATTAGGTATTCATGGCAGCCCGACATGCGTGATGGAATATGGCGGTGCTACCGGGGCTAAAGGCTGGCTAATTGGTGAGGAAATGCGCGGCATGGCGATGATGTTTATCATGATGAACTCAGCAAGGTTGAACGTCGGTGCGCAAGGCGTTGGCATTGGTGAGCGGGCGTGGCAACAAGCGTATTATTTTGCACAGGATCGAAAACAGGGCCGGGCAGAAACTGATAAAGCCGTGCCTGCTGCAATCATTCATCACCCAGATGTCCGCAAAATGCTGGTGTTAAGTAAAGCCAAGCTCGCCGCTGCTCGGGCCATTGTATATAGCTGTGGTTTTGCCTCAGATATGGCAGTTCACGGCGCTGATGAGGATGATCGAGCTAAGGCCCGACGCCGTGAAGATTTATTGACCCCTTTGGCTAAATCTTATGGCTCCGACACCGGGGTGGAGATTGCCTCTATGGGTGTTCAGGTACATGGCGGCATGGGTTATATTGAAGAAACCGGAGCAGCGCAGCATTACCGTGATGCCCGGATCACACCTATTTATGAAGGCACAAACGGCATTCAAGCAATTGATCTAGTCGGGCGCAAATTGTCCATGCAAAGTGGGTTGTTGTTCAAAGAAATATTGGATGAAATTAGGCAATGTATTGATATATGCAAAGTCAGTGATGATGAGCGGCTTAGAGAAATTGCCACGCATCTGGAAACAGCAGCTATTGGTATGCAGGGAGCTGTAAACTGGCTGCAAGACCCAGCACGCACTCAGCAGGATCGTTTAAGTGGTGCCACAGCATTTCAGGACATGTGCGCCGAAACTATTGGTGGGTTTTATTTAACTAAAGGCGCTCTGGCCGCCCATAATATTTTGGGTGATCCGGGTGTGGATCGATCTTATTTGCAAGGCCGTATAGATCTGGCTCACATATTTGCTCAGGCAGTACTGACACAAGTTGCATCGCGAATGGACGAGGTATCACTTGGCGCAAAATTATTGTATGCGTTAGACATTGAAGGGTTATCGCCATGAGCTTTTATCAAAAACATATTCTGCCGAAAGTAGTGAACTTTGCTTGCTCTGCCGGTCAAATGAAGAAAGTTCGATCAAAGACGATTCCTAATGCCAAAGGTCAAGTTCTGGAAATTGGTTTTGGATCTGGGTTAAACTTGCCATTTTATCAAGGCAGCAATGTTGAACGTTTTGTTGCCGTTGAACCGGATTCTGGCATGCGCAAACTGGCCAAGGTGCGAATGAATGATGTCGATTTTGACTGTGAGGTTCTGGGGTTAGAAGCAGAATCAATACCCTTGGATGATGCTTGTATGGATACAGTCGTAGTGACTTTTTCACTATGTACCATTCCCGATACCATTAGCGCTTTGTCCGAAATGCGCAGGGTGATCAAGCCCGGTGGTAAGTTGATTTTTGCTGAGCACGGCTTGGCTCCTGACGCTGGAATTGCCAAGTGGCAGCGCCGGATCGAACCATTTTGGAAGCCAATTGGCGGCGGTTGCCATCTTACTCGTAATCCGGTGGAACTGATTAAAGGCAATGGTTTTGCGATTGATCAGCTTGAAGCAGATTATTTACCTAAAATACCAAAGTTCTCCGGTTATGTCAGTTTTGGCCAAGCCAGCCCGGTTTGAGTTTTGTTGTAATCTGTACTAGCCGCTTCTGGATTTGACCTTTAAGCTATGGTCAAAATAGTGGGAAATACTGGTGAACGACAAGCGCAAAACTTTCGTAGAATCCGATGAAGTGCCTGATGAAGGACAACCAAAGTTATGGGCAGAAATTCTTAATTGGGGCGGTTTTCTGTTAAGTGTCGCAGTCGTTTATCTGGTTCTTGCCAGTGTTGGGTTTATTCTATTTTTTGTCCCCTCTGAAAGCATGCAGCCGGGCCTGCAGGTCGGAGATCGGTTTGTAGTCTCAAAATGGGCTTATGGCTGGTCGCGGCAGTCATTGCCATTTGGAATTGGCCGTATTCTACCAAAGACTGGGGGCCGGATATTTTTCCAATCTCCTAAGCGCGGCGATGTGGTGGTCTTTGCTAACCCCAAAGACGGCGTGGTAATGGTGAAGCGGGTAGTCGGTCTTCCTGGTGATACCATCGAGACCAGAGGCGGGCGGCTATACCTAAATGGCGAGCAGGTAAATCGAACATTTTTAGGGCTGGTTCGCTATCGTGACCGTTTCGGGCATATTCAAACTGCTCAAAATTACTCAGAAAGAATTGACGATACCCGTAGTCGTTCTCACCGAATTTACGAGTTTTCTGATGACACTACATTTGGCAACTGGTCTCCTGATCTTTCCGGGCCATTTGTGGTGAAGCCTGACCATATTTTTGTGATGGGCGACAACCGAGATAATTCCAATGATAGCCGCTCCCCAATTGGCCCCGGACAAGTGCCGATGGAAAATCTGATTGGCAAAGCGGAGATGGTCTTGTTTACTTTTGCACGCTGCAATCGCGAATCCGGGTTGGAATGTCCACCGTCACGATTATGGAAATTGATGTAGAGAAGGTTTTAATATGAAACAGTCATTGCAAGGCAAAACCGTATTCATTTCAGGGGCCAGTCGCGGCATTGGTTTGGCGATAGGTTTGCAGTGCGCCAAAGCCGGGGCCAATATCGTAATTGCCGCCAAATCGGCAGAACCGCATCCTGCATTGCCGGGCACTATTTATACGGCCGCCAAAGAGGTCGAGGCCGCAGGTGGGCAGGCTTTGCCGGTAGTTTGTGACATTCGCTTTGAGGAACAGGTAGAAGCCGCGGTGAAACAGGCTGTGGCTCGCTTTGGCGGCATTGATATTGTGGTCAATAATGCTTCGGCAATTTTTCCGCGCGGAGTATTGGATACGCCGATGAAGCGTTTTGATTTGATGCATCAGGTCAATACGCGCGGAACATATCTGGTTAGCAAAATCTGTTTGCCGCATTTGCAGCAGGCTGAGAACCCTCATGTATTAAACTTGTCTCCGCCTTTGGATATGGCCGAGAAATGGTTCGCTCCGCATACGGCGTACTCAATGGCCAAATTCGGCATGAGCCTGTGCGTACTTGGCATGGCCGGCGAATTCCGTAGTTTAGGTATTGCGTTTAATGCTTTGTGGCCCAGAACGGCAATTGCAACTGCCGCCATTGCCAATGTTTTAGCCGGTGAAGAAGGCATGAAAATGTGTCGGACTCCGCAAATATTGGCTGATGCGGCTTTGTTGGTTTTTCAAAAACCAGCGCGAGAATTTACTGGAAACTTCCTTATTGATGATACGTTTTTGTTTGATCACGGCGTAACTGATTTCGAGCCCTATAAAATGGATGCCAGCGAACCATTGCTGCCTGACTTTTTTGTGCCAGATGTTGGCTATAAAGTGCCGCCCGGCGTCGAGGTCATGAATGTCGGATTTGGCCAGTAGAAGTTGATGTTTTTCTTGTGAAAACTGCACTTTACACCGACCTGTCGGCCTTTGGGCACCAAACCCCGTCCGGTCATGCGGAGCAACCATCACGTTTGGAAGCGGTGCTTGATGGGCTGCGGGCCCCTGAATTTTCCGAGCTACTTCACAAGACTGCACCAAAGGCCTCCCGCAAAGACCTGCTACGAGTGCATAGCGCTGATTACATTGATCAAGTACTGAATACGCAAATTGCCGAAAACGCGATCCACGCTTTAGATGCTGATACGTTTTTGTCGTCAGGTTCCGCCGAGGCAGCCTTGCGCGGTGCTGGTGCGGTTTGTATGGCAGTTGATGATGTCATGAGTTCCAAAACGCAGGCGGCATTTTGCGCGATGCGTCCCCCGGGGCATCATGCCAGGCCCAACGCCGCGATGGGGTTTTGTTTGTTTTCAAATATAGCTATTGCCGCGCTTGCGGCATTGGAAAAACACGGATTGCATAAAGTTGCGATAATCGATTTTGATGTGCATCACGGTAATGGTACTCAAGAAGCATTATGGGATGTGCCGGGGTCTTTATTCATATCATTACATCAGCAGGATCATTATCCGGGCACGGGGCGCGCAGATGAAACCGGAGGTTTGGGCGAAGTGCTGAACCTGCCAATGCCTGATGGGACTAGTTCTTGTGATTGGATGCAGGTGTTTCACAGCGAAGTGGTTTCCAGAATTAGACAATATCAACCTGAGCTTATTTTTGTATCTGCTGGCTTTGATGCTCATGTGGATGATCCATTGGGTGGATTTCAATTATTAGCAGATGACTTTGCTGTAATAGCCAGTGTTTTGGGGGATCTGGCTCACGAATATGCTAACTCCCGGCTTGTGTCGGTGTTAGAGGGCGGCTACCACTTGCCAGCACTGAAGTCTTCGTCATCAAAGTTTATTGATGCGTTGTTACGGTGCTAATGGGCAGGCGGCGAGGAAGCGGGCTAATATGACGGGGACAACGCAAACCTTGACCGGTGCGCAAAGCAGACAAAACCAGAGGCCGGGGCGCCTGGTGCTGGCTCGTCATGGGCGTCCGGCATTGGATCGCTCAAAATGGATTACAGCCAAAGGCTATAGCAAGTGGTGGCAGGCTTATGAAGCAGGAGGGCTTGATCCAACATCAAAGCCACCGCAAGCTCTGATCGATATTGCTAACAATAGCTCGCAGATTTTATCAAGTATCCGCCTTCGCGCTGTTGAAACTGCTTTGAGCTTAGCTGCTAATGAAGACATTATTCAAAACGAGGTATTTGTCGAAGCAGCACTACCCGCGCCGCCAGTACCATTACTGCGACTATTGCCCTCAACTTGGGATGTGGCCTCACGAGCGCTATGGTGGCTTGGCATGTCACGGGGTGAAGAAAGCCGCGCTGAGGCCGAGACCAGAGTTTATGCGGCGGTTACCGAGCTTGAAAAGCATGCGCAAACTAGCGGAGATGTATTGTTGTGTGCCCATGGCTGGTTTAACCGGATGATGCGCCCGGTATTACAGGGCCGGGGCTGGGATTGTGTATTTGATGGCCGTGATAATTATTGGGCATTTCGGATTTACGAAAAACGGTTCTAAACTCTGGATCTAAAACTTCCCATACTCTATTGCAGCGCCATTTTACTAATAAACAAAAGCTTTGAGCTTGGATTTGTTATGTCTTGGCACCTTTCCTCAGGATTGATCCCCGATAAGTCCGTAAACGGCTCAGTGGGAATATGATTACTTGCAAAGTTGATCCTGCAATTAGCCACACACAAACCCATGCTTTATTGGTTTTTTGCGATGATTCACCATGTCAAAGAGCAATAGCAGACGTTAAACGTCCGCGTTAAGCCCCATTATAGCAAACTCAGCCTTCTTGCGGACGTTTCGAACTTATCCCCGCTTATGTAGGGTCACTTAGGGTATTTAAGGGTGCTTTTAGGGTAGGTTAAGGGACAAGGAGGCTTTTTGCACTGTGAACACATGGTGCAAGCAGGGTGTTCAAGGGTAGGGCTTTAAGGGTCAGTGAGCCTTGAGAGTATTTGTTTGACCTCGCGGCAGTTCGTTACACTCACGCCTCCGGTAGGGCGGCGAACGATCGCCGAGGCGCAGTCGCACCTAGTTACTGTTTGTTATGTCTCGCGGCCAGTTGCTTTGCAACGGCCTACGACGTGCGGAGTCTTTTGATGTTCTATCGCTGCGCTGCTTGAGGACTCTTTGCCTGTCCTACCGCTGCGCTGTTTGAGGACTCTTTGCCTGTCCTACCGCTGCGCTGCTTGAGGACTAAAAGACTTTGTAAAAACGCGCATACTTTTATAGCTAGATACGCTAGAGTAAGTACAAAGAGTTTTAAGGGGGTGATAATGGATTGGTTAAGCGTATTGCCGCCTGTGGTGGCTATCGCAGTTGTGATCTGGCGCAAAGAGGTGATTTTAGCCTTGTTCGCAGCTATTTTCACTTCTGAAGTTTTATTATTAGGGGCTAGTTCTTGGTATTCACCGTTATTGGGTGCGCTGGGAGCCATCGATCGAATAACGGCAGTTTTTTCCAGTGCTTCTAATACTCGAATTTTAATGTTCAGCCTGTTGATAGGGGCGCTATTGGCCTATCTTCGTTATTCTGGCGGAGTTACGGCGCTGGTGGATTTTCTGATCAATAACAAGCTGACCCGCAGCCGCCGGCAGGCCGGGCTTTTAAGCTTTGGCGTTGGGGTGGTGTTATTTATTGAAAGCAATTTATCAATCCTGACCTCAGGTATTTTATCACGAGGTATTTATGACCGATTTGGGCTAAGTCGTGAGCGTTTGGCTTATGTGATTGACAGCACTGCGGCGCCGATTTCTATTTTATTATTGTTTAATGGTTGGGGAGCTTATGTTTTAGGGCTGCTTGATGGTTATGATCTGGGCAATCAGGTGCAGATATTAATCGGATCAGTGGCGTTAAATTTCTACGCATGGATCGCATTGGCGATTGTTTTGTTCACTATCATTACCGACAAGGTTCACGGGCCGATGCGCACTGTCGATGCTAAAACCAGAACTGCTGCTGAGATTCCGCCTGAATATGCACCATCAAAACCAAGGTTTATGCTAGTGCCGTTGGCAGTTCTTATCATAGGTATTTTCGGGTTTATGTGGTGGACGGGAAATGGGGTTTTGATCAATGGCGATGGTGCCCGTTCGATTTTATATGCAACCATATTAGCAAGTTGTACTGCCTATGTGATGATGTTGGCCTCGAAGCGCTTCACTCATATCAAACTGGTGAAAATTGGCTTTTCGGGGATGAGCGATTTACTGCCATTGGTGAGCATTGTTTTGTTGTCACTGGCTTTGGGGGCGAGCTTAAAGGAATTGGGAACCGGCGCTTATATTGCCGGCTTGGCCGATGATAATTTACCGCGAGTATTAATTATTCCGATGTTGTTTGCTGCCGGGGCTTTGATGTCTTTTACTACTGGCACCTCGTGGGGAACTTTTGCATTATTGATCCCGATCGGGGTGCCATTGATCCAAAACCTTGGTCTGCCGCCATCACTGGTATTGTCGGCGATCTTAGGCGGGGGCGTTTTTGGCGATCATTGTTCGCCAATATCCGATACCTCGGTAGTGTCAGCATTAGCTGCTGGTTGTGACTTGCTTGATCATGTGCGAACCCAATTGCCCTATGCGCTATTTGGCGGCGTTTTAGCGTTTGGTTTTTACCTTATTGCCAGCTTATTTTTGTTATGATTTGGTTGCTTTATGCAAAAATTCATTTGCGGCCAATATTAGCCATCCGGTAATTAGTAATATTCCTGCTGCCGGTGCCATGCCGGGAATAAAAATATTTGGCACAAAAATTAGCAGGCTCATGGCTGCGGCAAATAAATAACCACCTAAAATAAAGACAATGGCGGCAAAGTTTGCATTGCGGCTAAGTGCTATTAAGGCCGCTAACATGTGCAAGCTTAAAACCAACCCGCCGGAATGTAAAATTCTGACTGCAGTTTCGTTATCTGCCTTGTGTGCCGCCATCGACAATAAAATAACGCCAATTGCGCCACCAATGGCCGCAAAAAAACCAGTAAATTTAGCGATTTTATTCACTGCGCAAGGCTTGCCATGCATTTGGTCTGGTAATCATGGTTTTGACCATCTGCACATTTTGTTTGGCGACATTATTGGGTAAATCATTCGCCGCCATGGCTTCGGCTTCGGCAAATTTGCCCTGCAATCCTAGAACCAGCGCCAGATTTTGCCGGGCTTTGGCATCGGCATTGGGCTGTGCATTGGCGCGCAATAGCCATATTTCTGCGGTTTGCGGGTCGCCTTGCAAGGCGAAACTGAGTCCGATATTTGACAAGATCCTGGGGTTGTCAGGATCTAAAGATAAGGCGCGCTTGAAGTTTTTCATCGCCAGTTCGTGACGGTCACTTTGGTCATAGGCAACGCCAAGGGTCGATAGTATCTGGGCATTTGTTGGATCTTGTCTTAATGCCGACTGCAAAAACGAAATCGCATTTTCAAAATGTCCGTCCTCAATTAAGGCCTGCCCGGTAACCAGTAATAAGTCCTGATCATCTGGGAATAAAGCCAAAGCTTGCGAGCCAATGGCCGCCGCCCGACCCGGATTACCAATAGTGCGCACAATGCGCGCTAATTCTATTGCAGCTTCTTTGTCGGCAGGGTTGTTGTCATATTCCTTGGCCCAAAACGCTGCTTGTGATAGAATATCTAAACGGACAACATCATCGCGGACAGCCCGGCTTTCGGGACGAATTTCGCGAACCATTTCTTCGGCAAGGTTGTTTTCCTCTTCGCTCATTGGTGTGGCGCAGGCGGTTAGTATTATCGGTAGTCCTATCGATAATACTAATTTGGCCAGCGCAGAGCGATTAGAGGGGAGCATATTGACAATCCTTGTGATAACAGGGATCAAATTTGCGTAATTGTCGTCAAGATATGGTTAATGAAGCTTCAATGTTTAGGGACAAAATGAAAAATCAATTGCTTGATCAAAACCAGAAACAACTTTCACCATTATATCTGCTAACTCCTAAATTGTTGCAACACTGGTTAATGCAGGCGCCGCAAGACGCGGTAAATTGGGTGCAGGCAAATGGGTTCTCAGCCAAAAAGGGCGAAGCGATAACAATACCTATTGCTGGCCGGATGAATTTGACCTTGGCTGGATTGGGGGCTGATCCTGTAGAAATTGATCTTGGAGCATTACCTTCTGCTTTGGGAAATGGACGTTATACACTGGCTTTTGCGCCGGGAAAGTTGGATCGAAGCCGGCTGGCTTTGGCGTGGTTACTTGGTTGTTACCGGTTTGAAAGTTTCAAAAAATCTCGCATTGAGCGCCCAGCTCTACAAGTGATAGGTGCTGATTATAAGTCGGTATTGGTGCGAGCCGAGGCGGTGGCGTTGGCTCGTGATCTGATTAACACCCCGGCAAATACTTTGGGTACTGAGGCGCTAGAGCAGGCAGTTAGAGACTTGGGCGCTAAGTTCAAAGCCAAGGTCACTAGCATTGTCGGCGATAATTTATTGTCGGAAAACTATCCGATGATCCATGCGGTTGGCCGGGCTGCGGCCCAAGAACCAAGATTGGTGCATCTTGTGTGGGGGGACAAAAGTCATCCACCTATCTCAATTGTCGGCAAGGGTGTTATTTTCGACACTGGTGGTTTGAATATCAAAACCGGCCAATTTATGAAATTGATGAAAAAGGATATGGGCGGCGCGGCTAATGCTCTGGCTTTGGCTCGGATGATTATGCAGGAAAAACTACCGGTGTTCCTGAATGTATTTATTCCGGTGGTTGATAATGCAATTGCGGGCAATGCCTATCGGCCAAGCGATGTTTTGTCTTCTAGGCTTGGGATATCGGTGGAAATTGACAATACTGATGCTGAAGGCCGGTTGATTTTAGCAGATGCTTTAAGCCGAGCAGTAGAGGATCAGCCGGAATTGCTGATTGATTTTGCCACATTAACCGGAGCGGCCCGGGTGGCTTTAGGGCCGGAACTAGCTCCGTTTTATACCAAAAGTGATGAGTGGGCCGAGCGGCTGCAACAATCCGCCAAAGCTAATGATGATCCGGTATGGCGGATGCCGTTATGGGCCGGATATGATAAATGGCTGGATAGCGATATTGCTGATATTTGCCATACAGCCGCCAGCCCGATGGCCGGTTCTGTTACTGCAGCCTTGTTTCTGCAGCGTTTTGTTGGTGATACTCCGTGGATCCATTTTGATATTTATGCTTGGTCGCCTAAAGATCGACCCGGACACCCTGTTGGTGGTGATGCGCAAGGCCCGCGGGCGGTATTTGCCATGTTGCAAGAGAAATATCAGCGATGAATAAAAACTATGACCCTCGCATTACTCCGATCAGAGAGGATCTGGCGGCTGACTTCTTGCGAGATGTTTTACCGGCAAAGGCATATGTACCCGGAAAGAAGTTTCAAATCGAAGCTATGGTTGCTGATTTGGTAGCTAAGCCGCAAAGCGAACAGAGCCTGCAAAGTCAATTATTGTATGGTGAGGAATTTACCGTTTATGAGCAAAAGAATGGCTGGTCTTGGGGGCAGGCTGGTGTGGATGATTATGTGGGGTATGTGCGCACATCGGCGCTAACAGCAGAATACCAGCCACCGGATCACCGAGTTATTGCTTTGCGCACAGCGGTTTTTTCCAAGCCTGATCTAAAATCTCCAATATATGAATATCTGCACTGCAACTCGCTAGTTAGCGTTACACAGATCCGCGATAGCTTCAGGAAAACCCAGACGGGATGGGTGCATTGTGGAGATTTGGCGGCTTTGTCCCATCAAGAGTTTGACTGGGTTGTTGTGGCACAAAAGTATCTGCACGCACCTTATGTCTGGGGCGGTCGTAGCAGCTTTGGGCTTGATTGTTCGGCACTGGTGCAAAATGCGTTACTGGCAGCCGGAGTTTCCTGTCCTCGCGATTCTGATATGCAAGAAGCAAGTTTGGGCGAGCCGGTTGTTGAAGCGGACAAGTTAGATCATTTGCGTCGTGGTGATCTGGTGTTTTGGGACGGGCATGTGGGCATTATGCTAGATGCAGAACAGCTTTTGCACGCTAATGCCTATCATATGGCTACTACTATTGAACCATTAAGTGCGGCAATCGGTCGCATACAAAAAACCTCCGGATCTGTGAGTTCGATCCGAAGGTTTGTATGAGTTAAAATAAAGTGGGCCAGCTAACGCCCGCTTTCAAATCAATTACTGCTATCTTGTGCCGGTGCTTCGGCCTCGTTTGTAACGTCTGCAGGTGTGACTTCCGCTGCGGCGGTCTCTGCTGCTGCGGCTGGCAAGGCTACCGGATTGTCAGAATTGGTTCGTAGCCATGCAATTAAATTAGCTCTGTCTTTTGGTTTTTTAATGCCGCCAAAGCCCATAATTGTTCCGGGCATGAAGTCCTGAGGTTTGGTGAAAAAGGCATCAAGATTTTTAAAATCCCATTTCAGGCCAGCGTTTTTTAAGGCCGATGAATATCCAAAAGAATCAAGGTGAGCGGTTTTATTTCCAACTATATTCCATAGGTTAGGCCCCAATCTTCTGCCGCCGTCCTTTTCAAAGGTATGACAGGCCATACATTTTTTTGCTACTCGCGCCCCGGCTTCGATATTGGCGTTGGCAAGCAGTTCTTCTAGGCTTGCGACCTTAACCTCTTCAACAGGAGTTGCATTTTTCTGTGTGTTCTCAATTTCAATTGCATAACCCGGTTTCTCAGGTTGTGTGGAGTGAATCAAGGAATGACTTATTTCCTTGATTGCGAATACCACTAATGCAGTTGCTAAAACTGCTGCAAAAATTTTATTCCAAAAAAGACCGCCCATTTGGCCTGACCCTCATTCTTGTTTTCAGCCCCATGCCCAGCGATGAAACTGATTCACCCAGTCTTTTACATGACAAAAACGTAAGGACAAGATGCAGAACTCAAATGAAATGGCGAAGTGTTGATTTATGCCTATTGCCAAGAGCTAAATCAGGCTTGATAAGGCTTTGATGAAGACCTGTATCGTAATACCGGCCCGGATGGCCTCAACACGTTTGCCGGGCAAGCCGCTGGTGGATATTGGCGGCGTGCCAATGGTGTTGCGAGTGGCCGAAGCCGCCAGACTAGCTGGTTTTGCTAACCCATTGATTGCAGCAGCCGATGCAGAAATTGTGCAGTGCGCTACTGATGCTGGTGTAGATGCAGTTTTAACGTCGCCAGATCTGCCTTCGGGGACAGATAGGGTGCAAGCTGCGGTTAATCTTGCGGGCCTGCCGGCAGAAGTGGACTGTATTGTTAATCTGCAAGGCGACCTTCCAGCCATTGACCCAAAGATGATCAAGCGGGTTGTTCAGGTGTTAGAAGATGCTCCGTTTGCTAACATCGCCACATTGGTTGCTAAAATTGAAACCGAAGAAGAAAAAAACAATTCAAATGTGGTTAAAGCAATACTGACTAAATTTGGACCACAAGGAGAGGGATTGCAGTCCGGTATATTTCGGGCGCTATATTTCACTAGGGCAGCAGCGCCCACTGGCGGCGGGACTATGTATCATCATATTGGTATTTATGCGTATCGCCGGGAGGCTTTGCGCCGCTTTACTTCTCTTGCGCCCAGTTCTTTGGAGCGATCCGAGAAATTAGAACAATTGCGGGCTTTGGAAAATGCAATGCAAATTGCCGCCGCTATTGTTGACGATGTTCCCGTTGGTATTGACAGCCCGGAAGACTTGGCGCTGATACGCGCTCAATTTGGAGAAGCCAGATAATGGACAAGATTTCTTTTCAAGGAGTGCCAGGCGCGTATTCGCATTTGGCATGCAAGGAACATTATGCGGAGCTTGAGCCAATAGCCTGTGAAAGCTTTGAGCAGGCGTTTTTTGCCGTAAGCGAAGGTCAGGCCAAATACGCAATGATTCCGGTGGAAAACACACTTGCAGGTCGGGTGGCCGATATTCACTATTTATTGCCGGAATCAAACCTTGAAATATGTGCGGAGAAATTCCTGCCCATTCAACATCAATTACTGGCTAAACCGGGTGCTAGTCTTAGTTCGGTTAAACGCGCCCATTCACATATTATGGCATTGGGTCAATGTCGGTTGTCATTAAAGCGGCTGGCCATAAAAGCAGTTCATGCCAATGATACAGCCGGTGCAGCACAAATAATTGCGAACGGTGATTCGTTAGAGGATGCAGCGGTTGCTTCTGATCTGGCCGGTGAAATTTATGGGTTGGTCAATCTGTGTGCCAATATTGAGGATGCCGCCCATAATACTACCAGGTTTTTAGTGATGCAAAAGGCCAATGACCTGATACCGCTTGCGCCGCAAAAAAAATATATGAGCAGTTTTGTGTTTGAAGTGCGCAATACTTCTGGTGCGCTTTATAAGGCCATGGGTGGCTTTGCTACTAATGGCATTAACATGACTAAATTGGAGAGCTATCAATTGGGTGGTAAATTCACCGCTACCCGGTTTTTTTGCGACATTGTGGGGCATCCAAAGGAACCAGCGGTGGCTCAGGCTATTGAGGAAGCCGGGTTTTTCTGTTCAAGATTACGCCGAGTTGGAACCTATGAAGCAGATGTATTTCGTAATTTATAATTGACCTTTGACCTTAGTTTTAAGCTTGCTCGGCCCATTGGCGCAATAAAACGCCGCTGGCGGCATGGGGAAATGGCGGTAAAACATCTAGGTGCGTGCCAGCTAGTATTTGTTTGATTTCATCGCGGCTAAACCAATGGGCATCTTCTAATTCGTCCTCAAGGGTTATTTTTGTACTTATCGCAGTTGCGATCATTCCAACCATGATCGAGTGTGGAAATGGCCAAGGCTGCGAAAAGGCGTATGCGACCTCGCCAATTTCTATGCCAGCTTCTTCCATCACTTCACGTCTGCACGCTTCTTCGAGGCTTTCCCCCGGTTCAACAAAACCGGCCAATGTTGAATACCGCCCAGCCGGCCAGCTTTCATTGCGGCCAAGCAGGCAATTATCGCCATTAACCACCATCATGATAACAGCCGGATCAACTCGGGGAAAATGCTCAGTATCACAAGCTGTGCAGAGCCGTTTCTCACCGCCGCCAGATAGCTTTGATGGTGCGCCGCAACGGCTACAAAATCGGTTTAAACCATGCCAATTGACTAAGGATATTATTCTTCCGGCAATGGCTAAATCATCAGCGGGCAGCATAGATAATCCATCGCGCAAAGACAGGAATTGTCCCAAAGTATCAAATAAATCAACACTGGAAGCAGCCGCCGGTAATGGATCGACATGGATTAGGATCGCAAACCATGGGCGCTGGGATTCGTGCTCAATTCCCAAAAACAGCAAGTCCACATTTTCTTGGTCAATTTGGCTCAAAACCGCATGATTTACTAAAGCCAGCATGCCTTGGGCATCGGTCAAAATCTTATCTTTATGGGAGACCACAAAAACAGTCTCCGGCTGATTCTTTAATTTCTCAATTTCATTTGGATTTTTGCGCAGAGCATCCAGACGATCCAGCGGGTTGCCGCTCAAAGCAATTGTAAAACTGTTCGCTGTCATAATTATATTTCAGTCGCTTTTGGGTTATGATCACGGAGATTAGTCAATCGATTTTACGTTGACGATTTGAGCCGTGAACAAGCCGCATGGTGCAGGAAATATGATACACTTGCAAGGTTTTCTACGCAGTAATAGCGCAAATTACTGTTGTGGATGGCTATGTATTTTATAAAATGTAATCAGGGTTTGTGCTTGGTATGCTTGTAGTGGCAGGGCAACAAGAAAGCCTTAAATTGACAGGAATACCGCCGCCCCAAATAATGCCAGATATTGCAAAGCGTTGGCTGTTACTGCTGAGGATCTAGATTTTGCAAAATCCATCAACGCTTCTTTATCTCCGGCTCTTGCTGCATCGCGGGCAGTTTCCAGTGCCGGAGTTATTTTCCAACCAGCAAGCACAAATGCACAGGTGGCAATTACTAGACAAGCCGCAGCAAACGGACTTCCCCCCAAAGCTGAGAACAAGGCAGCTAATGCTGATAGAATAGCAAATAGGTCAAAGGCCTTGGGAAATACTGCTCGGCTTAGTAATAATACGATTGATGATGAACCGGCTTTGGCAGCAGCCGGCGCTACAAAAAAAGCAAAAAATATCATCGCGCCTAAAATAGATGCGGTTAGAATTAGAGCAAAACTGGTCATTGGCGGGGGCCTCATTAGCGTGTCGTTACGGGACAAGGTGACTGTCATTTGCTTGTGACAAAGCAAAACTCGGGCCGATAAAGTCATGAGGTTCTAATAATTTTTTATTTTAGTGTAATGCGGCTCTAAATGTAGAGAACTTTAGTCAGGTATAAACCGCAGGCCGGGGCAACCGGGCCGCAAGCAGAGCGATCGGCAGCGTTTAAGGCATTTAGGAAATCCTGCTCATCCCACTTTCCGATACCAACTTGTATCAGCGATCCAACAATTGATCGCACTTGTGAATGCAGAAAACTTCTGGCTTCACAGACCACTTGTATTTCGTCACCAATTTGTATGACATCGCATCGATCAATGGTTTTTATGGGGCTTTTGGCTTGGCAATCGCTGTCACGGAAAGTTGAAAAATCATGTTCACCGATAAGAAACTGCGCGGCTCTATCCATTGCGCTCACATCTACCTTTCGAGGAATTCGCCACAGCTTCCCCTTGTCCAGAGTAAGCGGTGAGCGGCGGGCGCATATCCGGTATAAATAATGACGGGCGGTGGCGCTAAATCTGGCGTGAAAATCTTCGTCCACTTCTTCGGCGCAGATGACGGCCACCGGATCAGGGCGCAAATGATGGTTTAAGGCATCGCGCAGTCTATCGGAGGCAAGGCGGCGTTGCATGTCCAAATGCGCAACTTGCGCCAAAGCATGCACCCCGGCATCGGTTCTTCCTGCCCCTTGCACTACTACCGGTCGTCCATCCAAAGCGGTAGCGGCTCGCTCTAAAGCCCCTTGTACGGAGGGAACATCGTCTTGTTTTTGCCAACCAAAAAACGGAGTACCATCATATTCAATAGTTAACTTGTAGCGGATCATGAAACTTGATCGCCTTGGTTTATGTGAAATCCGCGAGCCAATGTGCTTGCGTCTTGTACTTTGCCTCCTGCTGGTTGCACTTTAAGCAGCCGAACTGCGCCATTGCCGGTGGCGATAGTTAGTGCCGTGTCCAGAACTTCACCGGACCTTCCTTGGCCTTTTGCAACTTCGCTAAGCAAGGCTTTGATCCGTAATTTACCCTTTGGGGTTTGTAATTCAAACCAGGCGCCGGGAAATGGTGAAAGCCCGCGAATGTGCAAATCTAATTCTTTGGCTGGCCGTGACCAGTTAATTCTTGCCTCGCTTTTATGGATTTTATCAGCATAAGTGATGCCGGTTTGGCTTTGAGCTACTGGTGTTAAAGCATCACGCTGCAGGGCGAAAAGCGCTCGAACCATTAAATCCGCACCGACATTCATCATGCGATCATGTAAGCTGCTGGCGGTATCGGTTTTGCCAATGAGTAAGGTTTCCGATAATAAAATATCTCCAGTATCCAAACCTTCGTCCATTTGCATTACTTGCACCGCTGTTTGCTGATCGCCAGCCATAATTGCCCGCTGAATTGGTGCCGCCCCGCGCCAGCGCGGCAAAGCAGAGCCATGCAAATTAAAACAACCATTTTTGGGGGTAGACAATATCTCAGCTGGCAAAATCAATCCATAAGCAACCACCACCGCCAGATCGACATTTAGTGCGCTAAATTCTGCTTGCACACTTGCATCGCGCAAAGTTTTGGGCGTGCGCACTTCAATACCAAAAGTTTCCGCCATTTGGTGGACGGCAGTTTTTTGCAAAACCCGACCTCGTCCCGCAGGCTTGGGGGCGCGAGTATAGACACAAGCAACTTCATAACCATTAGAGACTAAAGCTGCTAATGTAGTTGCGGCAAATTCTGGTGTGCCAAAAAAGGCAATACGCAAGCCCATACTATTCGGTAGTTTCCATTTCCCGGTCGCGCTCAGCTTTTTTTACCTTGCGGATAGCTCGTTGGCGTTTGAGACGCGATAAATGGTCAATGAATAATACGCCGTTTAAGTGATCCATCTCATGTTGAATACATGTGGCATACATGCCATCGGCCCACTCGATTATTTCTTCGCCATGATAGTTTAGATATTTGATTTTTACTTGCTCAGGGCGTTCAACCTCCTCATAGAAGTCAGGCACAGATAGACAGCCTTCTTCCCACAGTTTCAATTCCTCGACATCATCTAGAATTTCAGGGTTGATGAAATATTTTGGTGCTGGTTCCTCGTCATCTGAAGCCAGATCCATGACGATAACTCGAAGTGGTACTCCGATCTGAATCGCGGCTAGACCAATGCCCGGGGCTGCATACATGGTTTCCAACATGTCATCCATCAATGCCCGTGTTTCATCTGTTACGACCTCAACGGGGCGGGAGACTTGTTTTAATACCGGATTGGGTACGGTTAATATCTGTTTGATGCTCATGATTGCAATTTGGGTTGGCTTGGGCGTTTCGTCAAGATTAGCCAAAGCTAACGAATCAGATATAACAGCTTAATGCAAGAACAATTGATGAACATTAATCCAATATCTGCAGCTATAATTTTTGGACTGCTGATAATTGCCTTTATTGCCATTTTGAGCATTAGCCGCAGCGCCCGCACTGAAAGCTTACTAAAAGAGCAATTACTGCGGTTGGCGGATAATCAAGCTCGTATGGAAGGCGTTTTTGGGACTATGCATGAAACCACTCAAGCTGGGCAGAGTGAAATTAAACGCAATATGGATGAACGCCTAGAGGTGATGGGCAAACGCCTTGGTGATGGCTTGAGTGAGACCCGTGAAAAAACCCATGAGAATCTTAAAAGTCTGGGTGAACGCTTGGCAGTGATTGACCGGGCTCAAAAAAATATTGAAGCCTTGGGACAGGAGGTAAACTCGCTGCAAAGTATATTGGCTAATAAGCAAAGTCGTGGGCAATTTGGTGAAATGCGCATGCAAGATATGGTCGAAGACAGCTTACCGCCTAGTGCCTATTCATTTCAGGAAACTTTAAGTAATGGCAAGCGTGTGGATTGTTTGATCCGGCTCCCAAATGGAGCGGAAGGGATTGCTGTGGACGCTAAATTCCCGCTTGAAAGCTGGCAGGCTTTGCAAAATGCAACCGATGATGCTTTTGCCAAACCGGCAAAAGCGGCCTTGCAAAATGATGTTCGCAAACACATTAAGGACATTGCCAGTAAATATCTTTTACCCGGTGAAACCACTGATACTGCCCTGTTGTTTTTGCCATCGGAGGCCATTTACGCTGATCTGCATGCGCATTTTCCAGAATTGATCACTGGGGCTTTTAAGGCCAAGGTTATGATCGTCTCGCCAACGACTTTTATGGCTACCTTACTTACTATTTCGTCGTTGATGAAAGATGCCAGAATGCGCGAACAAGCGCATTTAATACAAAAAGAAGTGATGACGATGATGGAAGATGTTCGCAGGCTTGATGAGAGAACTAGAAAGCTCGACCGACATTTTAAGCAGGCCGAGGGTGATATTTCAGATATTTTGACTTCAACTCGTAAAATCGATGCCAGAGCTACAAAAATTAGTGATGTGGATGTTGCTATTTCGCAGAATAATGACCCGAATACTGAACAATTGGCTATGGTTCACAAACCTATTGCACAGATCAAGGCAAATTCCTCGTGAAATTAAGGCATATAGGCCAGCTATTTGGTTTACTAATTTTCCTTAGCAGCAATGTATTGGCGCAATCTGCAAAATTTCCCGTTGTTCATCATCAGGAAAGCCAGCAGGCAAATTTCAAGGTTGCACTGATAACAGATAAGTTGCGGACTCCGTGGGGTTTGGCGTTTCTGCCAGATGGTGATTTTTTAATTACGCAAAAAGTCGGCGCTATTGTTAGGGTTTCTGCAAAAACCGGGGACATTCATGAAATTGCAGGCGGGCCTGTACCTCTGGTTCTAGGTCAAGGTGGTTTGTTGGATATTGCCTTATCACCTAATTTTGCGACCGATAGCTTGATTTATATTTCTTATTCCGAAGGGGTTAGAAACAAAAACCATACAGCCATTGCCAGTGCTAAATTAAGCGGTGACACACTTGCTGATTTGCAGGTGATTTTTCGTGCAAATACCGTCCAAAAAACCGGCGGTGCGCACTTTGGCTCGCGTCTGGTTTTTGACCGAAAGGGCTACTTATACGCCTCAATCGGTGATGGTTTTAGCTGGTCTGAGCAGGCTCAGAATCCGAAAAACCATTTTGGCACGATTGTCCGGCTGCATGGCGATGGCTCAGTTCCAGCAGATAACCCATTTGCCGATGGCATAGATGGCGCTCCAGAAGTGTGGACATACGGTCATCGAAACCCGCAAGGCCTAAGCATGCACCCGCAAACTGGTGATATCTGGCAAAGTGAGCATGGCCCCAAAGGTGGCGATGAGATAAATTTATTGGTCAAGGGCGGTAATTTTGGCTGGCCTGCAGCTACTTTTGGTCGTGGTTATTCTGGGCAAGTGATTTCCAAGTTTACCGAATTGCCGGGTATGGTTGCTCCGCTATTGCATTGGACACCTTCGATTGCGCCATCTGGGTTAGATTTTTATACGGGTAACAAATTTACCAACTGGCGGGGGGATTTGTTTTCAGGCGCATTGGCTGGCCAGCATTTGCGGCGCATTGAGTTAGATGGCACAAAGGTGGTTGGACAAGAAAAACTGCTAATCAAATTACGTGAGCGCATCCGCCATGTAAGAAATGGCCCCGATGGGTTTTTATATATTTTGACTGATGCTGGGCAATTATTACGTCTTGAACCGGATGAATAATTTAGCGTAGATGCGTGTCAGGCTAGGAGCTTTTTTGACGTTAGGGTTTTGCTGATGCGATTAGATATTATGAATGAACTCAAAGAACTACATCAATTTGCTTTAAGCTTGGCTGATAGCGCCCGCGAACCGGCTATGGGCTGGTTCCGTCATCAACCGGATATCGAAAACAAACTATTATCAGGTGGATTTGATCCGGTAACCTTGGCCGACAAAAATGCCGAAAAATCCATCAGGGATAAAATTGAAGCGACTTATCCACTGCACGGGATACGCGGTGAAGAATTTGGTGAAAAGTCAACAAATTCTCCTTGGGTTTGGGTGATCGACCCTATTGATGGTACTCGGGCATATATTTCCGGTCTTCCAGTGTGGGGAATATTGATTGCTTTGCTCTATGACGGTGAGCCGGTATTGGGTTTGATGGATCAGCCATTTACTGCCGAACGCTTTATCGGGTTTGCTGATGATGCGAGATTGCATCATCATGGTGATGTGCAGTCTATTAAAACCCGGCTTTGCCCGGAATTGGCGCAGGCGACCATTTCGACGACTGATCCCTATTTGTTTTCCGAAACTGAGAAAATAGGTTTTTCGCAAATTAGAGAGCAATCGAGACTGCAGCGTTATGGCCTTGATTGTTATGCTTACTGCGCTTTGGCCTTGGGCGGGGTTGATCTTGTACTCGAGTCTGGTTTGCAAGAATACGACATTGCAGCATTAATTCCATTAGTTACGGCTGCCGGGGGGCAAATTAGCAGTTGGAGCGGCAATAGCGCGGCCAAAGGAGGGCAGATATTGGCCACAGGAGATAAGAGACTTCACCAACAGGCATTGGCTATTTTAGCGCCATTTGCCGTGTCTTAAAATCAGACTTCCAGAAACTCGAACAATCTGCGCATAAACTGATCGCGCAGTTCATCCCGTTCTTGTGGGATTTCATGCAGTGCGTCCTGATAGATTTCAAATTGGGCATTTGGAATTAGCTCGCAAGCATGTTTGATTTGTTCATTGCTGACCAACTTTTCTTTCCCTGCCATTGCAAAATAAACCGGCATTTCAATTTTTTGCAAATTACCATCGTTCCAGAATGAACGGTGCAGTTTTAGCGCGGCATTGAGCCAGCCAACGGTAGGGCCACCTAATTGCAGTTTTGGTTCAATAGTATTGCGCCGTATATCCCGATCAAAGCGAACGGGGTCAGAGGTTAAAATTTTTGCAGCCTCCGGGTCTAATGCTCCGCCGCCGGAAACCCCGGGCGGCTGAATTTTTTTTAAGCCCAATCCGGCCAAAATACCAATAAATGTGGCGAGCGCTTTACCGCCGGCGGCAAAACCTAGCATTGGTGATCCGCAAGCCATTTTATCAAATTTTATATTGCCCCGTCGTGCCACATCAGTCGCAATTGCGCCGCCCATAGAGTGGGCTAGCAAGAACCGTGGCCCCAGCATTTTATCTTTAATCAATTGCCACAAGGTCTCTACATCTTGGGCATAATCAGAAAAATCATCCACATGACCCAGTAACCGATTTTTCAGCAATCGATCTGATAGCCCTTGGCCACGATGATCGATCACTGCCACGGTTAGTCCTTTGGCGTTCATTTGTCTGATAAACTCAAAATATTTTTCAATATATTCAGTTCGCCCTGGTAACAACAGGATTGAACCTTTATTTTTGCCTTCAGCCGGGGATAAAGCGGCGCGCAAACGCAAGTCATCTTTTGCAGTAAACCAAAACGCCTCTAGGGCGTTGGGGGTTGGATCATCATCTAGTTCAACAATGGGAGCTGTTTCAAACATTGGCGGCCTTTAGTCTTTTAGCCAGTTCTAATGCAGCATCCATTTCTCCGGAAATTTTTAAGCGTCCGGAGAAGATTGCCATCATTGGATCAAGCTTGCCGTCTACTAGTTTTTGCAACACGCTGAGTTTGGTTTTTACCATGCAACTGGCCCGCCGCTCGAATTTAGCCCCGTGTTCAAAAGTCACCGGATCCGAGCTGGCATCAGCGAATACTTTTCCTAATTCGCCAAAGTCGAACAATACTGATTTGCCAAACGGTTCAATCTCTCTGGCCACAGAGCGGGCCTTATCTAAAAATCCCGCCAATTGTGGGTCGCTAGTTTGTAGTGAATCCATCATTGTGTGGTGGTTTCTTCGGTTGGTTCTGGAGCTAATGGCTTGCGGAAGCGCAAAGTCATGCGATCGCTTTCGCCGATTGCATCATATTTGGCTCTATCAAAATCAGGGTTAGCTTGCTTTTCCTCGTCTGTTTTTGGTGAGCGGCGGCTTGGTGGCAATGTCCATACTCCAAACGGGTGGTCTGCTGTGTCTTTGGCGTTGGCATTGATTTCTGAGCGTTCTTCAAAAACAAACCCTGCGTCACTGGCTAGGGCCTTTACCATGGCTTCTTGAACATACCCGCTTCCAGCAACAGCTTCTTGTACTGCGTCAGAGGGCAGTCGATGTTCAACTACACACAATACGCCGCCGGGCTTTAGAGCCGCGTAAAAATCAGCAAAGGATTTTTCTGCCATATTACGACCCATCCATGAGTGTACATTCCTGAATGTTAGAACGGAATCTTGGCTGTTCGGTGCCGCAAACAGATCCGAATCAGCACTCAATGGCGCAGTTGCAATTTCACCGAATTGCTCTGTGTTTGCAAATTGCTCTAAATAGCGAGATAGCAGGTTGGCTGCACCTTCTGAGCTTTGTGGGTCAATAATAGCTGCGGTGAATTTGCCGCCATTGGCGTGAACCCATGGAACCAGAATTTGCGAATACCAGCCCGAACCTGGCCATATTTCAGTAATATTGGTCGAAGGGTCAACTTGGCAAAACGCTAATGTTTCGGCAGGGTTGCGGAACTTATCACGAGCCTTGGCATTGTCTGTACGCCAATCGCCGGCAAGAACAGTTTCCAGCAATGCCGTATCTGCAACAGGTTCTTGTGCAGGTGCAGGTTTGGCGGTTTCTTCGCTCGCCGTCTCGGTTGGCTTTTCGGCCTCGCATCCCAATAGCAATAAAGCTGTCAGTGCTACAAATCCAGATTTCATAAACATATCATTCCCCTAAAAACAATTTTCTACTCTTGGTAATGGCTTGTGCACGTCGTGACAAGCATATGTGAGCAAAAGCTCTTGAAATTAAGACAAGCCTTCCCAGATATAGATTGTAAAGGCGCTGCTTAGCAGGCTTTTACAAAGTGTCTCATGACCAAATTGGTGTGAGGCAGTCGGTGAATAGGTCGGGCCGGCATAGTTAAGCCGACTTAATTGTTGCTCAACAGGAGAACAAAAATGCAAACTTTTGATTTCAGTCCACTATATCGCACATTGGTTGGTTTTGACCGGGTTGCGGACATGATTGATCAGGCGGCTCGAGCAGAGCCATCCAGTCAGGGTTATCCGCCATATAATATTGAACAATTGGATGATAACACTTATCGCATCGAGCTGGCAGTAGCTGGATTTGACGAAGCCGATCTTAATCTAGAAATTCGCGAAGGTGTGCTAATTGTTTCCGGAGAAAAGACTTTCGGTGAAGAGCCGCGTGAGTTTTTGCACAGAGGAATTGCCGAACGCGCGTTTGAGCGCCGGTTTCAACTTGCAGACTATGTGCAAGTAACTAGTGCGGACTTAAAAAACGGCATGCTTTACATTGATCTACGCCGTGAGCTTCCAGAAGCGATGAAGCCTAGAACCATCAAAATTGGCAAAGGCAATTCCGGACGCAGTAAACGGCTGACCGCAGGTAAGAAAGCCAATTAACCGGTGCCGGTATTTGTCAACTTGCAATTGTTACCCCGCAATTGCTTGCGTATGCGCGCCCTTAAACTTACGGCTAGTTGCTTGTGAGTTTGGGGGCGTGTTTTGGTATCGTAGACAGTTGCTTTGACTTTCTTTTATTTGGCATAGTTAAATAATACGACTAACAGTATTGGACATTTGGATATTTTGGGAGTGTGGTGATGAAATTAGCACAAGCAGGGATACTGCCTCCAATTCCTCGTTATGGTAGATATTTGGAACTAGTTGCAAAACCAAGTGAAGATAAGGTTTCGGCAATACACAAACTGGCGAGCATGGAACTTGGCAAGCAGGTTGTGATCGGCTTTGGGCCGGGATTGCTTTTGGATCTTGGTGGCATGCCTGTTGGGCACCGGGCCTTTGCTGCTATGAGCGGTAGTGGTTGTGAAATCCCATCAACGCAATGTGATATCTGGATTTGGGTTCGTGCTGATGATCCGGGGCAGGCATTTCATCAAGCAAGGGTTTGTGAAAACCTTCTCAAACCAGCTTTCCACACGGTTCATATGGTCGATGGATTTCGCTATAAAACCGGATTGGACTTAAGCGGCTATGAGGACGGAACTGAGAACCCGCAAGGAGAAGAAGCAATTGCCGCAACGATTGTTAATAAAAATGGCCCGGCAATGGCGGGTTCCAGCTTCGTTGCTGTCCAAAAATGGCAGCATGACCTAGACCATTTCTCCACTTTCTCCCAAACAGCCAAGGATAATATTATCGGTCGGCGGCAAAGTGATAATAAAGAACTATCAGGTGCTCCGAAATTTGCTCATGTAAAACGCACCGCTCAAGAGGATTTTGAGCCAGAGGCGTTTTTGCTGCGCCGTTCAATGTCTTGGGCTGATGTTACAGGTGAGGGGCTTAACTTTGTAGCATTTGGTAAATCATTCGATGCGTTTGAGGCTCAAATGCGCCGAATGATCGGGTTGGATGATGGAATAATTGATGGTTTGTTTCAGTTTTCTCGACCAATTAGCGGGGGATATTATTGGTGCCCTCCGGTTTTAGCTGGCAAATTGGATCTATCATTTCTTCGAACCTAGTTTTAGATAAAAACCCATTAGAAACGAACGGATCCCGCTAAAATATCTCGTTGTAATTCACGGGTTAGTTGCACATAGGTTTTTTGCTTCTTGTCGAGAACAAAAACTGGATCAGATACCGCGTCCAAAGAAAATCCATCAGCAACCAATTGGGTTTTCTTGAATTTGAAAGTTCCAGTAGTGTCGGCGGCCTGCACCAGACGAATAAATAATGGCCGTGCATAATTGGGTAAGTTTTGCTCAAGATATTTATAAAGCGCATAGCCATCAAATTCGCCTTGAATCGCCAAAGCAGCCATGCCGGCTCGGCCATCATAATTTGGAATTTTGACCCCGTAGACATTGGCGCTAAGTACGCCGGGAAATATGCCAAGGACGGCTTCGACTTCTCCGGTGGCTACATTTTGTGCCATCCAGCGAAACGTATCGCCAATACGATCAACAAAATAATAATAAGCGTGGCGGTCACGGCGCATTAAATCACCAGTGCGAAAATAACGATCACCTTTGGTGAAGACATCGCAAAGAATTTTTTCTTCAGTAGCTTTGGCATCGCCATAGCCCTCAAATAAGAACCTCGTATCATCAGGATCAATTCGGCCAATTGCCTCTCCGGCTTCTCCCGTAGCAACCCGGATGCAGTATCCTTTATCATTGCGGATAACTTCGCCGGTTTCAAAGTCATGGGCGATTAGTTCCAGGTTAAAGGATTTTTTCACATACCAAGGGATTCGGCCCATAGCGCCAACTTTGCCATCAGCGTTCATCAACCCGACATTGCCTTCGGTCGAGCCGTAAAACTCAACAATGGTTTTCACCCCAAACCGAGATTTAAACTCAGTCCATACTTCGGGGCGCAATCCATTTCCGACCATGGCTCTGATGGAGTGTTTTTGGTCAAATTCAGTTGCAGGTGTATTGACGAGAAACCGACATAGTTCGCCAACATAGGTAAATAAGGTGGCTTTGTGCTTACGAGCGATCTGCCAGAAATTGCGTGCCGAAAACCCTTTTTCAACAATGACTGCGCCGCCCTTCATTAAAGCCGCGCCAACTCCGCATAAACCGCCAGTGGCGTGATACATTGGCAAAACCATCAACATGCGATCATTAGGCCCGGATTTTAGCGCAGCGCAGAAGGTGTTGGCATAACGCTGAGCGCGTACATGTGAAACTTTTACCGCTTTGGGTAAACCGGTAGTGCCGGAGGTGAACATTTTGAGCAGTGTATCGCGTGCTTTAAATGTGGCGCGCAAAGACCTGTCCGGCCTAGAGTCAGAGGCCGCATCAAGAGCAGCGGTAAAATCTTTTGTGCCGGCATCTGCTCCATCAAAGCTCCATAATGGTAACGGTTTTGGCAGGTGTGCCATCGCTGATTGCGCTTCTTTTTGCAATGAGTGCTCAAACAATATCACCTTGCTTTTGGCTACTTGCAGGCAATGGGCCAGGCCTTTACCGCTGAGTAAATCGTTTAACAAAGCTGCTTGAACACCAATCTTAGATAACCCAAACCAAACGGCCACATACTCGATTCGGTTTTTCGAAAATAATGCCAGAGTATCACCGGGCATTAAACCTGCTGATATGGCCCAATTGGCGACCCGGTTGGCATAAGCATCAAATTCACCAAAAGTCCAACTGGTGTCGCCTTCGGTGAATGCAGTGCGTTGTTTGTGCTTATCAATAATTTGTTCCATTTCATCGGCGAACAGAAAGCCCGAAGTAGGATCAATCTGTTTCAGATCTTTTAGGGTGCCGGACATGGTGCGGATAAATTTTAGTTCACGGATCAGGCCAGAAAATGGGTTCATCAGAGTTGGGTTTTTCTATTAATTTTAGGAAAGCCAAACTAGCGACTAGAAATTGATTCGGTCAATTCAAAACCAACAAAAAAGACCCCCTGTGGTGCAAACAGGGGGTCTTGGGTGCGCTAGCTACGCAGATTGAAACTTTATACTGTGATCATAGCAAAGCTCGTGCCAGTATTAGAATGTTTCAAACTGGTTCAATTCTGGCGCCATCTAGTGCTTGCAGCAGGTCTGTGATCAAGTCGTTTTCATGCTCAAGGCCAATGGAGAAACGCACCAGACGATCAGAAATGCCGGCAGTTTTTCTACCATTTTCTCCCATGGCGGCGTGAGTCATAGCGGCCGGAACGCAAATCAGACTCTCAAAACCACCAAGGGATTCGGCAATGGTAAATATCTCGGTTCTGCGCAGTAATTCCAAAACATCAACAGATTCTGCAAATTCAATTGAAAGCATAGAACCAAAGCCAGATTGTTGGTGTTTCGCAATTTCATGGCCCAAATGGTTGTGCAGGCCGGGGTAATAAATCTGCTTAACCCGTGGGTCAGTGTGTAGAACCTCAACCAAAGCACCGGCGCTTGTTTGCTGGCGTTCAATGCGGGTAAACAAAGTACGCACGCCGCGCAAAGTCATAAAGCTATCAAACGGTGCGCCGGTAATTCCTGTGCAATTTGCCCACCATTGCAATTCATCGCCAAGGGCTGGGTCTTTGGTCAGTACTGCACCACCGACCACATCGCTATGACCATTGATGAATTTAGTAGTAGAATGCACGACAATATCTGCGCCCAGTTCCAAAGGTCGTTGCAAGGCCGGTGACAAAAAAGTGTTGTCGACAATGGTAAGCGTTCCAGCTTCTTTGGCCAAATTGGTGCAAAGTCTAATGTCTGTAATGCGCAATAATGGATTGCTTGGGGTTTCGATCAATATCAGTTTTGGGCGCTTGGCAAAAGCAGCCCGTAATTGCGTTTCATCTGTTTGGTCTATAAACGCTAGTTTAAAATACCCACGCTTGGCTTTGGCCGTTAACAGGCGGTGACTGCCGCCATAACAATCGTGGGGCGCTAAAACCAGATCGTCTGGTTTTGCCAAAGATAGCGCCAGATCAACCGCCGCCATGCCTGAGGCGGTAATGATACCTTTGGACGCGGATTCCAATTCACAAAGAGCAGTAGCGAGTTGATCTCTGGTTGGATTTCCGGATCTTGAATAGTCATAAGCCGGCTTTTGACAGGGATCCCTCCATGCATAATTGGCAGAAAGTACCAAAGGCGGAGTTACGGAGCCATGGGCGTTATCGCCGGCAATTGCGGCTTGGGTTATGCGGGTTTGCGGATGTAATGGGGTGTTCATGATACAGACCTTGTAAGCAGGGGTTTTATGTAGGGGCCGATGGCGGAGGTTTCTTTCAAAAAACCGTCATGGCCATAAAGTGAGGGGATTTCGATCAGACCGGCATTCGGCAAGGAATTTGCCAGTTCACGCATGTCGGCAATTGGTACAACACGGTCGCTAGTAAAGCCGATCAGAGTGCATTGAGTTTGAATCTGAGCCGGGTTTACAAAGTGCCGGTCAATAGATTGCGATAAACTCAGATAGCGCTCGCCAGGCATTGTAAAAGCCTGTCCTTGTGCAATCAGATACTTGCAAACATTTGTGTTGTCTTCTGTCGCTTGCTTGTTGTCGGCAGGAAAGCGAGAGGCAAATTCTTCGCTGGTGCGATAAGTGGTCATCGCCAATTGGCGGGCTAATGCAACTGCACCGGGGCCATCACCATTTTGTAGACCAAACTTAATAATTCGCCGCTGAATTCCGCGTAATGCAGTTGCCGCCGGGTGCGGGCGGTGGGCCGCGCAAAGTACGATTAGCCGTTGCAATAAATGTCCAAAATTGGCAGCAAAGCTAAGGGCAACCATGCCGCCATAAGAAGCTCCTATAAATGCGTGGATGGATTTAATACCCAGAACGTCCACGATATGAGCTAGCGCTTTGGCCTGATCCATTGTGCTAATAGGCTGTTCCTTACAAGGGTCATTTGGAAGCAGGTCAAACGAAAGAACACAAAATTTATTGGTATCAACAACTCGTCCCGGCCCGGCCATTTTGTGCCACCAGCCGCTTTGGTCTTTGGATGTAACTACGATGCGGTTAGCGGAAATACCTCCCAAAACCACGACAATTGGGTGCGACGGATTACCGTGCATCCGCACTTGCAGAAATGGCCTTGTCAAAGGCTTTGAGCCGTTAAGTTCAAAATCATCTGGTAAGTCAATTCGCATATCGCGCACTAATGGTAAAATTTCATCTTGGCGACGTGCAATCACAAAAGGTACAGATATAGGCAATAAGCAGCTTGTTTGCTGTTTGCTGTTTTTTTGTGGTCTAATAGTCATTGTCGTCTCCGCATTTTTTCAACAATTCATGTCAAAAATCCGCAAAGACCAAATTGGACATTTATTTAAGCTGTGCCGAGTATTGGCTAGCTTTTGTCCAACTCATCTACCGAAGCCGAGGCCTCGCAGGATTTGGCACCTTTCCTAAATGCAGGTCGCGCATTTTGGTGGTTGCCCCAGCGTCAACGGGCCTTTCCCTCGACTGGTCTTGATGAATTGCCCTTATCTTTGATTAGAATCACATTTAGGTCAAGGACTGTTTGCAGCGGGCTTTGAGTTTGGTTTATGGTATAATTACTGGAGTTACTGACAAAAGAGTCAGCTGGTTCTGTTTTTTATAAATTGACCACTTGCCTCTGGTGCAGGGCTTTTGTATAAGCCGCGCTTGAAATCTTGGCATTGCTTATGCCGCAAACTTAAATGAAGCTGATCCAATGAAAAAAGACACTCACCCAGACTATCACACCATTTCGGTTACCAATACCGATGGATCAACCTATGTGACCCGCTCGACCTATGGCAAAGAGGGTGACAGTCTGGTGCTGGATATTGATAGTGCCACGCATCCGGCATGGACAGGCGGCGGTCAACAATTGCTAGATCGCGGCGGACGTCTTAGTCGCTTTCGTAACAAATTTGCAGGTTTTGTTTCTTAAACCCCTGTTTGTTTACAATAGGGTTTCGGCCCAAAGTGAGACCCGCCAAGTAATTTTGGCGGGTTTTTATTTGTGCACACTTGCTAGCATCTGATCTTCACGCCATGCTTAAACAAATGGGCGAGGGATTGTAGATGCGTAAATTTCGAATCTGGACGGCAGTTAGTGTTGTTATTGCCAATATGGTCGGCACGGGCGTGTTTACTTCCTTAGGTTATCAACTTGCTGATATTCGCTCGGTATTCGTTTTATTATTGCTTTGGGTCGTTGGCGGTATTGTAGCACTTTGCGGAGCTATGAGTTATGCTGAATTAGGCTCGGCATTACCGCGTTCTGGCGGCGAGTATAATTTTTTATCAAAAATTTATCACCCGGCAGCAGGATTCGTTTCTGGTTGGAATGCGGCGTTGATTGGGTTTGCCGCTCCGATAGCTCTGGCAGCAATTACTTTTGGCACATATTTCGTAAGCATGGTGCCGGGCATTGAACCGGGAGGTTGGCAGGTCAAAGCGCTTGCGATCTCTTTGGTCTTGATTTTAAGCGTGGTGCATTCAAGTAACCGTAATAGCTCAGCTGGGACACAAGTTGTCTTCACGGCGCTAAAAGTGCTGGCGATTGTGCTGTTTTGTATAATTGCCTTGCTCATTGCTCCACACAAACAGCATATTTCAATATTGCCGGTAGCAACAGATGCCAAATTAGTGTTTGGCGGCGCCTTTGCAGTTTCGTTGATTTATGTATCCTATGCTTATACAGGCTGGAATGCGGCAACTTATTTGAGCGGTGAGATTAAAAACCCGCAGCAAAATCTGCCCAAAATTTTATTCGTAGGAACTTTAACGGTAATGGTGCTTTATGTGGCACTAAATTTCATGTTTCTAAAAGTAGCCCCAATGGAGGCCATGGTCGGGAAGCTAGAAATTGGGTATATTGTGGCCGAGCATGCATTTGGTGAGACCAGCGCCAGATTCGTTGGCGGTGCTTTGGCATTGTTACTTGTTTCAACGGTAAGTGCTATGATCCTTGCCGGCCCTAGGGTCTTACAGGTTCTTGGTGAGGACTTTTTCATTTTACGCAAATTAGCCAGAACCAATGCCGATGGTTTGCCGACCACTGCGATTTGGTTTCAATCTTCATTGACGGTATTATTTATTTTAACCTCCAGCTTCGAAAGTATATTGGTGTTTTCAGGGGCGTTATTGGCATTGAACAGTTTCATTGCAGTGTTCGGTGTATTTGTTTTGCGTTGGCGTCAGCCAGATTTGCCACGTCCATACCGGGTTCTTGCTTATCCGTTCACCCCGGCATTTTTTCTGATTTTGACGGGGTTTACTTTGGTTTATGTGGTAATAAACCGTCCAGTTGAGGCTTTATTTGCGCTTGCGGTAATTGCTTCAGGTCTTGTTTTTTTCTTCTTTGCCGAGCAAAATAAAGCGCCTAGCACCTGACAATCAAACGCGCTAGCTGATTTTATGCATTATAACAATGCTTTAGTGCGGGCGCTTGCGTAAAGCTTCGATCAATCGCCTTCGCCGGGTTTTTCAGAAAAGTACTTTTCAAATTTCCCAGTTTCATCAATCATATCATCAGCATCGGCAGGGGCTGGTTTCATGGTGGTGATATTTGGCCAGATATCGGCGTATTTTGTATTTATTTGCAGCCATTTTCCATCAGGATCATCTTCGGTGTCGGCTTTGATTGCCTCTACAGGGCATTCTGGTTCGCATACCCCGCAATCAATGCATTCATCTGGATGAATGACCAGAAAGTTTTCGCCTTCATAAAAGCAATCAACCGGGCATACCTCTACGCAGTCGGTATATTTGCAGCGCACACAGGCGTCAGTAACAATATAGGTCATTTGGATACAAGTTTTTTGCGGTAAAAATAATCGATCACAGCTTTTGGGAAATACTAAGCCTGCCGTCAAGTGTCTTTGCTGCGATCCTTTGCATGGCGCTTGGCGGCAGCTCGTTCATGATCAGTTACCGCCAATAGGGCTGCTACTCGTCGAATTAGCGCATCTTCAAAGGGGCTTTCCTCGCCATCGGCAAAGGTCACGTCCCATAAATTGCCGACCAATGCCACCCGTTCGGCCTTGGGCATTTGCTTTTTAATCACGATGGTAAAGGCATAATGATCGACCGCCACTTCGGCCCGTTGCTCAGCATTTTCCAATAAAATAGCTGCGTCTTCCTCATCTAAGGCAAAACTCTGCTGAATAACGGACAGGATTTTTTCTTGTTCGATATCAGCATAAATTCCATCGGCCAATGCCGCTTCAACTAATAAAGCAATTGCACACTCACGGGCATTTTGCTGTTCGTCTATAGCTTTTTCTTCTGGTTTTGATCCGAATAAACGGCGAAGTTTATCGAGCATGTTAATTTCCTGTATGGGGCGGAGCCAAGATTAGTCCTTTAAGTTTTCAACTTTAAACCTTGTAATACCGCGAAAGGGTTGTCGGGATCAATTTTCTTTTTTTCTTCGGCTTCTTTTGATTTCTTATTTCTAGCTTTTGGCTTTTTATTGAGGTTTTTTTGTTCTGCTGTTGGTTTGTGTAAGCTTTTATTATTTTTTGTACGAGTTTTACTGTTCCAACTGCAGGATAATTCATCCACGGCACCGTCTTTATCCAAAATAGTTTTGATTTTACGATATCCTAATGAGCTTAGAACCTCCGCTAATTCTGGTTTGCTACACCCTAATAGTGCCACCATTTCCAATGTTGGTTGGAATTCATTTGTTTTCGCTGCTTCCCGAGCGCTTCTTATTTCAGCGCCTACCCGCTCTAACATATCTAGTCTGATAAGTCGGTTGCCGCATTTTCGCAAACCCACTGCGGATAAAGAGGCATTATCAATATCACCATCGGATTTTATCGAAGTAAGTCCCGGTGGTGCAAAATATGGTTTTTTATTTCCCAAGGGGCCAAAGGCCAGCAACAAAGCTAACAACCGACAAGGGGCCGGACGTAATAATACTGGCATAAACAGTGAAAACTCACCAAATCTCACCCCAAACAACCGCAAAGATCCGCGTTGTTCCTGATTTAATGCGCGCAATTCACCTGCAATGGCTCGTCTGTCCAGTGAGCCTAATTGCTCAACTAGACGTTTTGCAAGCCCTTGTACCTCTGGTTCAAGTGTTCCGGATTTAACTTGTTTTTGTAATTCTAGTAATGGGGCTAATCGGGTTTGCATTTCATTTTGCAACCAAAGTTCAAGGCGCTGGGTAACTTGCGTAGTTTCTGTATCATCGTACTCTGGCAACAGCTTTAATGCTGGCTGAAGAGCCTCTTTGCCAGTGGTAAGTACAGCAATTGGGCTTTTTTGCCCCTGATGCGGCTGCCAGAGTATTTGTCCTTCATCATCTAAGGAAAATGCATCATCTTTGCTATCAATCAGGTCTTGCATTCTCTTTATTAATCTCTCTTTGCAAAATCTTTAGGGCCAATTGCACAATAGCTTTGTCCGTCTGACATCCAGCTTTGGCGCGCTTGGTTGTTGTGCGTGGAGGGTTTCGTAACAGAACTGAGGTTCGTTTGTCTACAAACGTACCATCAATTGTTCATGTCAGGCATCAGACAAGCCAGTTTTTATCTTGGGCACCGCCAATGTTTAGGAATCACCAGTGTACCTGCGCCAGTTCCCTTATCGTGCCTCATTTTGGCATTTTCACAGCTTAATCCATATTATCGTTGGAACTGATGTCAATGCTTTTTGCTTCGACCACTGCGGTTCCAAAGTTAAGTTTAGCTTCAAAGCGAACCGGAATGTGCATGCCAGCTTGTAATTCATGTGCCAACCACATGGTCACTGGCTTGTCATATTCAGGGTTTTCTAAGTCATCGGCATTAAAACCAGCAACGGGTACATACCAAACATCGCATCGAAGCGCCAAGCCTTTATAGGCGCGGGTGCGAATTTTTTTTAAGCCTCCGGGTTTCAAGCGCAAGTCGTATCTTTGTTTGCCGTCAAAAACTTTCACTTGTCCTGAGCATTGCTGTAATGGGCTTTTGGGGCCGCCCTGCATGGCCAAAGATAATAATGCGCTAACAGGGTCCAAAGCTTCTAAGCGCTGGGCTGTGCTGGCAGGAGGGTCTCCCATGGATCGTAGAGGCGGCGATACGTGAACAACAACCTCATCAGGGCCGTACTTCATAGACAATTCACGATTTTTCCTGCCATCTAATTCTTTGTGCCAGTATTCCCACGTCGATAGCTCGCCAGCGATTACATTTCCTTTGGCACTGGCAACGACTTTAATTTGTTTAAAAAACGCCGCCAGCCCTGTGGTGCGAAGCTCGGCGCGTGCGGCATAACTTTTTCCGTCAAAGGCCGCTGAAATTTTTGCACTAACTACAGGAATGCCAAAGACTCTTCCGCCATAATGAATAATAGCAGATTTCTCAGCCCCGAGTGCTGGTGCTGTTCCCGCAGAAGATGCCCATGCCGGTGATATCTGCATGGGAGCCAGAGTAAGGAAGGCAATCATTGTTAACTTTTTCAAGTGAGCCATTGCTCTTTAATCTCCTGTTTCCGTCTCCTGTTCAGACAGCTAGTCTTATAATTTACTTTCCAATGTAATAACTACAATATGGCTGCAATATGAACAAAGCCAGTAAAGCGCAGAAGATACCTAACAAAAGCACGCAATGCACGCTTGACCTTGGCTCTTGCTTTGGGTATTTGACCGCACTCTTTGGTGCTGGTTTGGCTATCATCAATAAAACTGGTTAGAATGGTCTGGCCGTTTGCTATAATTTTCGAAGACAAAGGGGTCTTACATGTCCCGCCGCTGTGAATTTACTGGAGTAGGTGTAATGTCTGGCAATAATGTCAGCCACTCCAAACGTCGTACCCGCCGCAAGTTTCGCCCAAATCTGTGCAATGTTACGCTGGGCTCCGAAGTATTGAGCCAGTCATTTAAGTTTCGCATTACTGCTGCCGCTTTGCGCTCTGTTGATCACAATGGCGGTCTTGATACCTTCTTGGTCAAATGCAAGGACGAGAATCTCTCGGAAACCGCATTGAAAGTCAAAAAAACTATCAAGAAGAAACAAAAAGAATTGGCTGCAGCTTGATTCGGTTGTAAATTTGTTTTTTTCTGAAGGCGGCCTTGCAAAAGGGTCGCCTTTTTTATTGTCTGATTTGGGAGATGGGAAAACAGCATGAAAATCAGATATATTGTACTGGCTGCTGTGGTGTTGTTCTCTGGCTGCACTAAATCGCAAAATGTAGATCGCCTATTTGTTGGCGGAACTATTCACACAATAAATTCGGAGCAACCACTGGCGCAAGTTTTGGCTATCACTGATGGCCGTATTGTTTTTGTTGGTAATGAAGACGATTCCCCGGATTTTGCCGCTGCCATTGTTACTGATCTGGCTGGCGCGCACCTTTATCCAGGCTTTACTGATTCCCATGCGCATTTGTTTGGTATTGGGCAACGCGAAAGTACTTTAAACCTCGAAGGAAGTAGCTCCTTGCAAGAAATGTTAGAGCGAGTTGCTGCCGAGGCCGATAAAAACAAGACTGGCATTATTGTAGGAAACGGTTGGATAGAGACGCACTGGCCAGAAGGACGATTTCCCAATAGCGCTGATCTTGAAAAAGTCGTGCCGGGGCGAGTGGTTATTTTAACTCGCGCCGATCGCCACGCGCTGCTGGCAAGTAATCAAGCGCTGTCACAGGTGGGTATTGATCGTTCTACTACGGCTGTGCAAGGGGGCAGGATATTACTTGATGAAGCTGGCGATCCCACGGGTATATTGATTGATAAGTCGATGGAGTTAGTTGCGCCCTTGCTTAGCGATCCAACGGCTGAGCAGCGCAAAGAAATTCTTATGGCTGGCGCCAGCGCAATGGCGGAATATGGCTGGACTGGCCTGCATAACATGTCAGTCGGTGAAAAGGATGTATTACAACTTGAGGCCTTGGCCGAGCAATCTAAACTGCCGATCCGGGTGTATAATGGCATTGATGTGGAGGCTTTGGAATTATTGAGCGCCGGGACACGGTTTGGCGCTGATAACCGGGTTATCACTCGGGCAATCAAAATTTATACTGATGGTGCTTTAGGTTCCAGAGGGGCCGCTTTGCTTGCACCTTATAGCGATGATTCTAAAAATTCCGGTTTTATGTTGGCGGACAAAGACATCACCGCAGCATTATTACAGCAAGCCTTGCTTCGAGGTTGGCAGATAAATGCTCATGCTATTGGCGATCGGGCAAATCGTGAAATTCTGAACTGGATGGAGCAGGCATTGGCCGTGATTCCTGAAAAAAGTCGCAAAATTGCTGATCCAAGGTGGCGCATAGAACATGCTCAAATTATTGATCTTAAAGATATTACACGTTTTGTGGAACTTGGGATTATCCCATCCATGCAGCCATCTCATGCGATTGGAGACTTGTTCTTTGCGCCAGATCGCCTCGGCTCAAATCGCTTGGCGGGAGCCTATGCCTGGCAGACATTGCTTGATACTGGGTCGATTATTGTTGCAGGATCTGATGCGCCAGTAGAGCGCGGGGATCCCCGTATTGAATTTTATGCGGCAGTTTCGCGAACTTCGGTAGATGGTTTTCAAGGAAATAACTGGCGCAAGGAACAGGCCGTATCTCGTGAAAACGCATTAAAAATGTTTACTATTTGGCCAGCAATCGCTTCATTTCAGGAACAGGAATTAGGAAGCATTGAAGTTGGGAAACGAGCAGATTTCACAGTGTTTGATCGTGATTTGCTTACTGTTCCTGCGCCACAGATATTAGATGCTGTCGTCTTATGGACGATTGTTGATGGCAAAGATTCATATAAAGCTAAACCTTAAGGTCAGGATCTATTAATTGTGTTCATTCTGCGCTAGTTATTTTGCTGGCTGAACAGGAGAAAAATTGCAGGAAATAAAATTATGGTTCCCATCAACTTATCCAAAACCGACTTCCACTTTTTGGGTTGATGGACTGTATTTTCAAGGACTTTAGACGCATTCAGGCAGCAAAATAGCCGCGCCCTTACGGGTTTGAAGCTTAAGGCAATCTGCGGCGCAAAGCTCTCTTGCATAGGGATAAGCTTGTACTGCGATTGCTTTGCTGGCAGCTTATCCTTATCTTTCAAACAGAATTGTTCATAATTAATAGATCCTGACCCTAAGTGCCATAAGTCTTACCTCTACAACAATATATCAAAATCCCGGCGGTTATATGAAAAATAAATTACTCGAACTGGCTCGTGGCAAAAACGCCCTGCGTGCTCTTTTTGGCATTTCTTTTATTGAAAGTTCGGTATTTCCTATCCCACCAGATATCATGTTGATCCCAATGGTGCTGGCGCGCCCGAAGCGGGCATGGCTGATCGCGGGTGTTTGCACCTTGGCATCGGTATTAGGTGGGGTTTTGGGTTATGCTATCGGAATATTGGCATGGGAAACCATTGGTCAACCGGTTTTGGAGTTTTATGGTAAGCAAGAATCCTATGCTGTATTTAAGAACTGGTTTGAAGAATGGGGGTTTTGGGCGGTGTTTGGCGCCGGATTTACGCCATTTCCCTATAAGGTAATTACCATTACTTCTGGATCGGTTCATTTGAACTTTTTGGCGTTTGTTGCTGCAAGTGTGTTGGCAAGAGGCGGCAGGTTTTTTCTAGTAGCGGCAATTATCCGCTTTGCCGGAGAGCGGGCTAGGGTTTGGATTGAAAAATATTTTGGTTGGATCACTTTAGTGCTTTTTGTTGGCGCACTTCTCGGTCTTTTTGCGCTTAAATTCATTCATTAGAATTGAGTTAAAAAGTCGCAATTTTATTGATTGGCAAGCTGGACAAATGCGGGCAAAATAAAATTATGAAAATATCTGATATACTGAATGCAAAAAACTGGTTGTGGCTTGCTGCTTTGGCCAGCGCCGGGATGTTGGCTGCGGCTCACGGGTTTCAACACATTGGCGGGCTGCAGCCTTGTGCGCTTTGCCTGCGTCAAAGAGAAGTCTATTGGGCTGCGTTGATTATAGTGGGCATTTTTGCAGGCTTTCGCATGTTGGGCCATGAGGAAAAAACCCGTAGAATTGCTAATTCAATTCTTGGTTTAGTGTTTCTTACCGGTGCTTTTGTAGCGGGCTATCATGCTGGCGTTGAGCTGAAATTCTGGGCTGGCCCCAGCGGATGTTCTGGCTCATTAGATGCAATAACTGCAATGGGAGCCGACTTGTTAAGTGCACTGGATCAGCCATCTGAGGCACCAAAATGCAGTGATGTTCCTTGGTCTTTCGCTGGAATATCAATGGCGGGCTGGAATGGAATTATTTCGCTTATTCTGGCGGGTTTTAGTTTCAAGTTTGCATTTTCTCGTAATAGCAAAGAGGTTTTGCTGTGAGATCGAGTTCGTTCGTTCGAAAACCTAAACCGGTTCTTCCCGGTACCGGCCCTGCTAACCGGGTTGCTGAAATGCTGCGGGTTGATCACGCTGGAGAAACTGCAGCGGTGCAAATCTACAAAGGCCAGCGCGCGGTTTTTCGCCACGTGAATGCTAAAACTTCGCTGGCGGAACAGTTTGGTAAGATGCAGGCGGAGGAACAAGTGCATTTAGATGCTTTTGAAGCTGAGTTGCGAAACCGCGCTGGGCGACCAACAGCGGTGATCGGGTTATGGCAGGGTATGAGCTATGCTTTGGGAGTGGGCACGGCTATTTTGGGTGAAAAGGCGGCGCATGCCTGTACCGAAGCCGTGGAAAGTGTGATTGAGCAGCATTATGCCGACCAGATAAATGAGTTAGAGCAAAACCAAAGCGAGCCACAATTGCGTGCTATGTTTACGGAATTTCGCGATGATGAGCTTGAGCATCGTGACCGGGCTGTTGAATCCGGGGCGCAACAGGCTCCGGGTTATCCATTATTGTCGGCCGTGATCCGTTTGGGCTGTAAAGCGGCAATTCGTATTTCTGAGAAAATCTAGTTTGGCCTGCTGGTAAACTTAAACCCCGGCCCCATATCAATACTATAACCTGCAGGAGCAAAAAATGGAATCCGAATACAAAGGCCGCGGCGGTGTTTTTAACGATATGGCCGCGACTATGGGCAATACTCCTTTGGTACGTTTACAGCGATTAGCTGATGCCAATGGCGTCGACGCTGAAATTTTAGCCAAACTTGAATTTTTTAACCCGCTGGCTTCGGTCAAAGACCGTATTGGTGTGGCAATGATTGAAGAATTGGAGCAAAGCGGCCGTTTAAAGCCCGGCGGAACAATTGTTGAGCCTACTTCTGGAAATACCGGGATTGCACTGGCATTTGTGGCCGCCGCAAAGGGCTATAAGATGGTGTTGACCATGCCGGCTAGTATGTCGATAGAGCGAAGAAAAATGTTGACACATTTGGGTGCAATAATTGAGCTAACCGATCCGGCGCTTGGTATGAAGGGCGCTATTGCCAAAGCTGATGAGGTGGCGGCAGAAATACCCGGCGCTATTATTGCGCGGCAGTTTTCTAATCCAGCTAATCCGGCAATCCATGAAAGAACAACAGCCGAAGAAATATGGGCTGATACTGATGGAAAACTGGATGCATTTGTTGCTGGGGTTGGAACTGGTGGCACTATTACCGGGGTTGCTAGGGCGTTAAAACCGCGATTGCCAAACCTGCAAGTTGTTGCTGTGGAGCCGGAAGAAAGCCCGGTTATTGCTGGTGGCGAAGCCGGCCCTCATAAAATCCAAGGTATAGGCGCTGGATTTATCCCTGATAACCTCGATGTAGAATTAGTTGATAGAGTGATGGCGGTAAGCACTGCTACGGCTATTGAAATGGCGCAACAAGCCGCAGAGATCGAAGGATTACCATGCGGAATTTCTTCAGGGGCGGCGCTAAGTGCTGCCTTGGAGTTGGGGCAGCAAATGCCAGGAAAGCGTATTGTAGTGATTATCCCGTCTTTTGCCGAGCGTTACTTATCTACATCATTGTTTGAGCCGGAATGAATTTTACTGCCGATCAAGTTGAACGCTATGCCCGCCATTTGATATTACGTGAGATCGGCGGGGCCGGGCAACAGGCATTGTCTGGTGCCAAGGTGTTGATTATTGGTGTTGGTGGTCTGGGTTGCCCGGCGGCTATGTATTTGAGTGCAGCCGGCGTTGGTACAATTGGGTTGCTTGATGATGACAGGGTCAGTTTAAGCAATTTGCAGCGGCAAATTCTATTCGCAAATGATGATATTGGTAGTGCTAAAACTGCCGTCGGTGCAAAGAAATTGAGCGAATTAAATCCGGATATTGAGCTAATTACCCATGAGCTTCGGTTGAGCAAACAAAACGCTAGCGATTTATTTGCGCCATATGATATTATTGTCGATGGTTGTGATAACTTTCCAACCCGGTTTTTGGTTAATCAAGCTTGCCATGATTTGCAGAAAACATTGGTGTCAGGCGCAGTGGGCCGGTTCGATGGGCAGGTTTCAGCGCATATATCTAATCCCGACAAAGCGCAAACCCATCAACAACCAACCGCCTGTTATCAGTGTTTGGTTCCAAAGCAGCCTCCGGGTTCAGAAACTTGTGAACAGGTGGGGGTTATTGGTGCTTTGACCGGTATTATTGGCTCGATAATGGCGTTGGAGGTCATTAAATTGGCAACTGGAACCGGTCAGCCGCTTTTGGGTAAATTGCTGCTTTGGGATGGTTTATCTTCGGTTTCGCGAACCGTAAAACTGCCAGCAGACCCTACTTGCCCAATCTGCAGCAGTTTAGTTTGAGTTAGTATTATCTCCGGCCAATCCTAAGATCACTCGATCAGGAGGTTTGTGGCCGTCTTCAAATGCCTTGATATTAATAATCATCCGCTCCCCCATAGCAGTTCTGGCCTCTAAGGTCGAAGATCCCAAATGCGGTAAGGCCACTACTTGTTTCATCTTTAGTAGTTCTGGGGAAACTTCTGGTTCAAATTCATATACATCTAGACCGGCCCCGGCCAGTTTCCCGGCTTGCAGCGCCTCAACTAAAGCAGTCTCGTCAATCAACTTGCCTCGTGCAGTATTTATGATAATGGCGTGATCTGGCATGTTTTCTAATTGAGCGGCTCCGATCAAATGGTGGGTCTGTTGGCTTAATGGGCAGTTCAACGACACAAAATCCATTTCCGATAACATTGCGTCCATATCTGTCCAGTAAAGTGCTTGCAAGTCATCTTCGATCGCTGGTGAAACCGATCTGCGATTGTGATAATGTACTTCCATGCCAAAAGCTCTGGCTCGAAGGGCAACGGCTTGACCAATGCGGCCCATACCAATGATTCCTATTTTTTTTCTTCCAAGTGACCGCCCCATCATCCAAGTTGGTGACCATCCGTCATCATAGCCACCAGCGCGTAATAATTCGGCTCCTTCAATGATTCGTCTAGGCACAGCCAACAGCAAAGCCAAGGTCAAATCAGCGGTGTCTTCGGTTAACACATCAGGGGTGTTAGTTACGACGACCTGCGCTCTTATTGCGGCTTTTATGTCAATATGGTCGGTTCCTGCGCCAAAATTGGCCAGTAGTTTTAAGTTTCCACGCCCAGCTTCAATTATTTCATGGTCAATATTGTCGGTAACTGTTGGGCATAAAACTGTGCAGTTTGCTGCCATGTTTAATAAACCTTGACGGCTTAATGCTTCGTCGCTTTCATTCATTTGCACATCAAACAAGGTCTGCATGCGTTCCAGCGTAGACTTGGGGAGTTTTCTGGTGATTCCAATTTTAGTTTTTACGTTTGAAGCCATGAACTTACCTACACAAAGTAGTGGAAAAATTCCAGTATAGTGCGTGGAGTATTTTCAAGCCAGTAAGATTGAGATTTTTTGATGGCTTTGGTTAAACTACATATTCAATTCTATACGAAGTGATTCGATGCTGTTTGTTTTTCGTCTGTTCTTTCTTGTTTTAGCAATGCTGTCATGGCTGGGATGGCCAGATGTGGTTGTGGCAGATCAGGAAGTAAGCGCTAACTCAAATCCTAACTGGGCTAGTCTGGTTTATAGTCGTACTCGTGGTCGAGCTGGGCCAAGTATGGAATTTCAGATTAAATGGATTTACCATCGCAGACATCTGCCGGTGAAGGTTTTACGGCGGGCTAGCGAGTGGACTCAAATAGAAGATATGGACGGCGATATATTGTGGATGCACAATTCCGTATTAGATAAGCGCAGAACAGCATTGGTTATTTCTAGCGACCCGGCTTTTTTATATCGGGAATTTGACGAAACTGACCGAATTATTGCTCGGATAGCGCCGAATGTTATCGTTAGGGTGCTTCGTTGCTTTCCTAAGGCGTGCGAAGTTGTGGTCAAGGAAAAACAGGGCTGGGTTAAAGTCGAAGACCTCTGGGGCCCTGTTCAAGAATAATTTGCGCATTAACCAGATTAGATCGCTGTTCTTCCCTCACACTTCGCTTGAGCCGTTCAATCTGCCGTGCTAGTCAGGAACCAGTTGCCGTTATCCGCATATTCGCTGTTTAGCGGTTTGTTTTTAAAACCATTTGTGGCTATCAAAGGCCCATTGGAGACATATATTTCACCATGTTTGAGCCAAAACCTAGTTATGATTATGACGAATTGATTCAATCCGGCAAAGCCAGCTTATTTGGGCCGGGTAATGCCAAACTTCCTTCACCCCCAATGTTGATGATGGATCGTATTACCAACATGCAGCGCGAAGGTGGTGCTTATGGCAAAGGGTTTATGGAAGCCGAGTTAGATATACGGCCCGACTTATGGTTCTTTGATTGCCATTTTTCTGGTGACCCGGTGATGCCCGGCTGTTTGGGATTGGACGCTTTGTGGCAAATGGTAGGATTTTATTTGGGCTGGATTGGCGGGCAGGGCCGGGGCCGGGCCTTGGGCGTTGGTAAGGTTCGTTTTACGGGACAGGTCTTGCCGACGGTCAAAACCGTATCTTATCGCATTGATGTAAAACGTGTGGTCAACCGGTCTCTGGTCATGGGTATTGCTGATGGCGAAATGCGGGCTGATGGCGAGCTATTTTACACAACTAAAGATATGCAGGTTGGCCTTGTGCGGCCAGCCGCAGACGAACAGAAATAAGGAAGTTTCATGCGCCGAGTAGTTATAACCGGAATTGGTATCGTATCTAGTATTGGCAATAATGCCGATGAAGTCACTCAAGCCCTTCGCGCTGGAAAGTCAGGGGTTAGCACCGCACCTGATTTTGCGGAATTGGGTTTTCGCTGTCAGGTCAAGGCCATGCCTGATATTGATCTGACTGGAAGAATTGATAAGCGCATTGCTAGGTTTATGGCTGATGCTTCCAAATGGTGTTGGGTTGCTGCTGAAGAAGCAATAGAAGACGCAGGTTTAACTCCGGAACAGGTTTCCAATCCACGAACCGGGTTAATTGTTGGTTCTGGTGGGCCCTCAACGGAAGAATTATTGCGGGTGTCGGATGTTACTAGGGCCAAGGGGCCGCGACGGGTCGGGCCGTTTGCTGTACCAAAAGCCATGTCATCGACCACTTCGGCCACGCTTTCCACTGGCCTTAAAATCAAAGGCATGAGCTTTTCTATCTCTAGTGCCTGTACTACTTCTCTGCACTGTATCGGCTCCGCTACCGAGCAAATTCAGTGGGGTAAGCAAGATATTATGATCGCCGGCGGCGGTGAGGAATTACACTGGAACATGTCGGTAATGTTTGATGCTATGGGCGCAATGAGTAGTAAGTATAACGATACTCCGCAATTGGCTTCTCGGGCCTTTGATGCAAATCGTGATGGGTTTGTGATTGCGGGCGGTTCCGGAGTTGTGATCTTAGAGGAACGTGAAGCCGCGATTGCCAGGGGTGCAGATATTTACGCAGAAGTAACCGGTTATGCCGCGACTTCTGATGGCTATGACATGGTTGCTCCATCGGGCGAGGGTGCGGAACGCGCTATGCGCTTGGCAATGGAAACCAGCAAAGCACCAATTGATTATATCAATCCACACGCCACTTCGACCCCGGCTGGGGATGGTACTGAAATTGCTGCAATTCGCCGGGTGTTTGGCGAAAGAGACATGCCAGCTATTTCTGCCACCAAATCAATGACTGGACACTCTTTGGGTGGCGCCGGAGCGCAAGAAGCGATTTATTCATTATTGATGATGAAGCATGGCTTTATTGCGCCAAGCATTAATATCGAGACTATTGACCCAGAAATTGATGGCGCCAATATTATTACCAAAACCGTTGATGCGGAGTTGAATTCGGTGATGTCAAATTCATTTGGTTTTGGTGGCACTAATGGCTCAATCATCATGACAAAAGATGGAGTGTAACTATGAGTACTGAACTCGACTTTCCCAAAGGCGGACTAATGCATGGTAAGCGCGGCCTTATCATGGGTGTGGCCAACAAAAACTCGATTGCTTGGGGTATTGCTAGGCAACTCCATGCCCAAGGTGCCGAACTTGGTTTTACCTATCTCGGTGAAGCATTGGAAAAACGGGTTCGTCCTTTGGCGGAAAGTGTCGATGCCAGTATTTTTACCCAATGCGATGTTGCCGATGATGCCAGCATGGAGGCAGCTTTTGCTGAAGTGCGCGACAAATGGGGCGAATTAGATTTTTTGGTACATTCCATCGGTTTTGCGGGGCGTGAAGGGCTAAAGGGTAGCTTTGTTGAAAACACCAGCCGTGAAAATTTCAAAATGACTATGGATATTTCAGCATTTTCATTTGTTGCCGCCGCAAAACTGGCGGCACCAATGATGAAGCCGGGTTCCAGCATGATCACATTGACATACCTTGGCTCAGAACGAGTGATTCCGAACTATAATGTCATGGGTGTTGCCAAAGCAGCATTAGAGGCCTGCACCCGCTATATTGCTCGTGATCTTGGCCCGCAAGGAATTCGGGTCAATGCAATTTCCGCTGGGCCGATGCGCACTTTGGCCATGGCTGGTATTTCTGGCGGGCGCGGAATGTTATCTACTGGCAAGGATTGGAGCCTGCTTAAAGAAGATACGAGCATGGAAGGTGTGGCCGGATCTGCACTTTGGTTGCTATCTGACCTTGGTCGTTCTGTGGCCGGCGAAGTGGTGCATGTGGACGCAGGTTTTCACGCGGTTGGCATGCCAGATCCGGATGCTGGTTCTTAAATAATTATCACCGATAGCAGGCAGTAAATAATGCTTGAAGCGCAAACACTGATTTTGTTTGCTGGTGCTTGCTTGGTACTGGCTATGATCCCTGGGCCAGATAACTTGTTCGTTTCGGCGCAATCTTTTGGGCGCGGGACTAGAGCTGGATTGGCGGCAGCTTCTGGTATTTTGCTGGGCGGTGTGCTTTGGACGATTGCCGCTACCCTTGGCCTGACCGCATTGCTGGCTACGCAACCAACCATTTTTGTTATTATTCAAATTATAGGTGTTGCTTATTTAATTTTTTTGGCTGTTGATTTGTGGGGCAATTCTGATGTTTCTCTGCGAACGCCTCCTGATGTTGGGCATGCATTTGTCCGGGGTCTGACCACTAATTTACTTAACCCAAAAGTTGGTTTGTATTATCTGGCTTTTTTACCGCAGTTTATCGAAGTTGATGCTGGCTCAATTTGGCAACAAATGTTGGTATTGGGCATAATTTTTAATTTCATTGGGGCGGTGGTGATGTACGTTTTGGCCTTGGCGGCAGGACATGCACAAAGCCGGGTGCAAAAACACGGAGCAGTAAATAATTGGCTGCCACGGTTTGGCGCTTTGATTTTATTGGGTATTGCGGTGAAGTTGCTCTGGGGATTGATACTTTAGGGGTGGTTGACCTGTATCTGGGCCATTTTGCGCACATCTTTTGCATTTAAGCCGGAAACTCGTAACTGGCGTAAGCTGGCGGCGCCGTCGCGTTTAGCCAAGCGATTTCCATCAGCACCTAACAATAAGCCATGATGGCAATATGTCGGAGTTGGTAATTTTAATAGAGCTTGTAATAATACATGGATATGAGTGCTTTCAAATAAATCTTGCCCACGAATGACATGGGTAATGCCTTGGGCAGCATCGTCATGGGTTACAGCTAAATGATAAGAGGTGTTGATATCTTTGCGCGCTAAAATAACGTCACCAAGTTGATCTGGCTTGGCCTGAATAATTCCGGTTTGACCATCGGGGCCGCACCCGGTTTCCAGCCAGTGCAATTTTTCCCAACTATTACCCAAAACTGCTTTTGCCCGCGCTAATGACAAGCGCCATGCAAATGGTTTTTGTTGCTGTAACAATTCGGCTTCTTGTTGTGGTGGTATTTGGGTTTTTGCTCCTAAATAGATGAAACCCGGCCCATGTGGCGCACTCAGGCTTTGCGACAACACCTCACGGCGGGTCAAAAAACAACGATATAGAACCTTTTGATCGTGTAATTTCTCTAGTGCCGCCGTGAAGTTAGCCAAATGATCGGATTGGCGGATAACTGGTGTCTGCCAGCGCAGTCCCAACCAATGTAAGTCTTCAAAAATTGCGGCCTCAAATTCCGGCTTACAGCGGGTGCGGTCAATGTCCTCGATTCGCAAATGAAAACTTGCACCTTGTTTTTTTGCCCATTCATAAGCCAAAAGCGCACTGGCGGCGTGGCCTAAATGCAACAGTCCGGTGGGAGATGGGGCAAAACGGGTGGCTAAGAGGCTCATAATCCTGTCATATCCGATTTTGACTTGAAGCAACTAGTAAAATTTATCAGTTTTGGGCCAAAGAAGCTTGGATAAAATTTAAGGTTCATTGACTTGTACTTAATTTAGAGGTGAATTTTCAAAAATACGCTAGCAGTCATGATTGGTTTTCTCTGTTCGCATCTGTGTCTGGATGGGCAAAAGAGGTGGGTGTTATGAGTGTGATCACACCGGCGGCCAGGGGCTGGCCTTGTTTAGTTCTAAACGCAGATTTTGTTCCGCTTAGCTATCAGCCGCTTTCATTGATTTCATGGCAAGATGCCATTAAGTCAGTATTTTTACAGCGCGTACAAACTGTTTCTCGCTATGAGCACGAGATCAAATCTCCAAATATGAAGATGCAATTGCCTTCTGTGGTCGCGCTCAAATCCTATGTGCGTCAGAACCGGCAGGTGGCATTTACTAGATTTAATGTGTTCTTGCGCGACGGGTTTTCCTGTGTGTATTGCGGGTCTGGCTCTGATCTTACCTTTGACCATTTGATCCCCAGATCCAAGGGCGGCACGACCCATTGGCAAAATATTGTAACAGCGTGTTCATCATGCAATTTGCGCAAAGGAGGGCGGATGCCACGTGATTGCGGAATGATCCCGCAAAAACCACCACATCGCCCAACCACGTTTGAACTGCACGCTATGGGTCGTAAATTTCCTCCCAATTTCCTGCATCAAAGCTGGATGGATTATTTGTATTGGGATGTGGAACTGCAAAACTAATCGGGTTTAGCTGCGCCGCGCCGGGGTCGGTGTTTACGATCAGGGCGGTTCTTCTTATCTCTAAGCTTACCAAATTGTTCGGCCCTGTCAGCAGGTTTGCCTTTTGCATTGCCCCTGTTTTTCTTTTTTGGTCGTTGTTTCTTGCGCGCCGGAGGTTTGTTAACAGGTGTAGTGTTACGAGCAATAGGGGATTTTTCAATTGCGACTGTAGTTGTTGGTTGGTTTTCCTTGGGGATTGCTTTGCCGATCAATTTTTCAATGCCGCGTAAAAAGGCGCGTTCTGACCCGTCGCAAAGGGAAATAGCCACGCCGCCTTTACCGGCCCTTGCGGTGCGCCCGATGCGATGAACATAGGTTTCAGGCACGTTGGGGATTTCAAAATTTATTACGTGACTGATGTCGTCAATATCAATACCTCGCGCGGCAATATCAGTGGCAACCAGCACGTTTAATTGTCCTGATTTGAATGCGGCTAATGTTTTTTCTCGCTGCCTTTGACTTTTATTACCGTGAATAGCTGCCGCTGGAATGCCAACCTTTTCAAGGTTCTGCACCACTTTATTGGCGCCGTGCTTGGTTCTAGTAAATACAATTGCTCGGCGCACATCATCGGCGGCTAGTAATTTAGCCAGCAATTCTCGTTTTGCCGCTTTTTCGGCAAAATAGATCTTTTGCTCAATGCGCTCAATCGGACGTGATTGCGGAGCTACTGAGATTTCGACAGGATTATTTAGAAAGTCTGCAGCCAACGCCCGGATTTGTTTGGGCATGGTGGCTGACAATAAAAGAGTTTGGCGTTGCTTTGGTAGTTTGGCCAGAAGTCTTCGAATTGCAGGCATGAACCCAAGATCTAGCATTTGGTCTGCTTCGTCTAAGACTATAGTATTAGTGCGGTCTAATCGAAATTTGCCAGCAGCCAATAAATCTTCAAGTCGCCCGGGTGTTGCAACGACAATATCAACTCCTTGGCTTAATGCTTTGATTTGGGGGCCAGGTTTCACCCCGCCAACGACCACTGCCACCGAATGATGCAAAAGCCGGCCATAGGTGCGGATGCTATCGGCGATTTGCGCGGCCAATTCGCGTGTGGGAGCTAAAATTAGCGCATGGCAGGATTTGTGCCCTGGCCCAGCGTGCATTTGCTCATGTTGATGCAAAAGCGGAAGGACAAATGCGGCGGTTTTTCCGGTGCCAGTTTGAGCAATGCCGACAATATCTTTGCCCTCAAACATGGCAGGTATCACTTTGGCTTGAATCGGGGTTGGCTGGGAATATCCTTCTTCAGATACGGCACGCAGCAACAGCCCATCAAGGCCAAGGTCAGAAAAATTGGTCATATAGTGTTTTCCATTTGGCCTCTATTTAGGGGATACTGTTGTTTGAGGCCTTCAGGTTTCGTATCTTTTTTGATAAAACCCAGCGGCCCATTGTCACACTAAAGTCCAATTGGCAACCAAAAACCATTGTTTATGCATGAAAGATAACCTTAGTCTATGATGATGACTGTAGGTTTGAAGTAGAAAGATTTGTTTAACTCAGCTTATTGGGTTAGAAACAAAATAGCTGTAATGCGCATTTTGAATTAAGGATATTCCATCATGGATCCTAAGTCTTCTGACACTCATATGATAAAATCTCAATCACCAGAACAAAACTGGATCCCAATACTGGCTCAGTATTGGAAACCAAACTTTGCTCGCAGCGTCCTTGAAATTGCCATGACCTTAGGGCCGTTTCTGGCATTTTGGTTTGCGGCTTGGGCGGCGCTTTCTGTTGGTTATTGGTTGACCCTGATTTTAAGCATTCCAGCGGCAGGTTTTATGGTTCGATTATTCCTCATTCAGCATGATTGTGGTCATGGAGCGTTTTTCCAAAAGCGAGTTTTTAATGATTGGGTTGGCCGTACATTGAGCATTATTACGCTAACGCCGTATTATGTTTGGAGGCGCTCTCATGCGATGCACCATGCGACTTCGGGTAATTTGGACAAAAGAGGTACTGGCGACATTGAGTTGATGACCTTGGCTGAGTATCGAAAATTGTCGAAGCTTGGACGTTTTGGCTATCGATTATATCGTCACCCATTGGTGTTGTTCGGGATCGGCCCTGCTTATAATTTTTGGATCCGTCAACGCTTACCTTTTGGCTTTATGCGTTCAGGTTGGCGCTATTGGGTGAGCGCCATGGGCACAAATCTGGCAATTTTAATTGTTGCTGGTTTTATGGTGCGCGCAATTGGCTTGGGGCCATTTTTGCTGGTACATCTTCCAATTACGGTGGTGGCTACTTCGATCGGTGTCTGGTTGTTTTATGTTCAACACCAGTTCGAAAACACATTTTGGAGTCAAGACAAAGACTGGGCTTTGCAAGATGCGGCACTATTGGGCAGTTCTCATTATGACCTTCCTCCAGTTTTGCGTTGGTTTACGGCCAATATTGGTATTCACCATGTACACCATTTAAACGCCCGTATTCCGTATTACCGTTTGCCACAAGTGCTGCGTGATCATCCGGAGCTAAGCAATATACGGCGGTTGACTCTTTGGACTAGTTTAAAATGTATCCATTTGGGTTTGTGGGATGAGAGCCAGCAGAAGTTAATTTCATTTTCTGAAGCTTAAGGTTCAGACTCAAGCTAGGCTTTTAGTGATAAACCTGCTTGCATATTATGTATGCTTTGTTTCGAAGAAAGAGATTAAGTCTCGTGCAAAATGAAATTAAAGAAGCTGTAAGCAGTCTGTCTCAGTGGTGGGAAGATGCTGGCATAGAGGTCGTCCCGCTACCAATTCCCGCATCTAAAAAATCACAAAACTCTAACAACAAAGCTCCTGCAAAACCCGATACCTCGCACAGGATCAAGTCTACTAAAACCAATAGCGCCAGCAAAGATGATAGAATCGCGCAAGCTAAAACCATTGCCGCCGCCTGTCAGACCTTAGATGATCTTACTGCCGCCATTCGTAGTTTCAACGCAGGTCAGCTATCATTAGCGGCAAGCCAGGCCGTAATTGCCAGAGGAAACTCAAAGGCCCGCATCATGCTTATCGGCGAAGCTCCGGGTCGTGACGAAGACAAAGCTGGAAAGCCATTTGTCGGCAAAAGCGGACAATTCTTAGATAAAATGTTTGCTAGTATCGGTTTGGACGAAACTACGCTCTATATTACTAATGCAGTTTTTTGGCGACCTAAGGGCAATCGTACGCCGACACCTGACGAGAGCGACATCTGCCTGCCATTTGTCGAGCGACATATAGCTTTGATCAAACCTGAAGTGCTGATCACTATTGGCGGTAGTTCAACCAAGACTTTGCTTGGAGCTGATACCGGAATTACACGTTTGCGTGGAAGTTGGGCGCAGTTTTCGATCAAAAACCCTGACGGTAGCGATTCAGGAGTAACCATACCATTGCTGCCCATGTTGCACCCGGCTTTTGTACTTAGAAAGCCGATCAGCAAACGTGAATGTTGGCAGGACTTGCTCAGCCTACGTCAAAAGTTGAATTAACTGTAAGCCAAAGCTGCGGACTTGCCTTGATTGGATTGTCCAGCCCGTACCAAGCGCCCAGGTCTGGCATCGGTAACCATGTCATTATCGACTACTTGCTGTCCAGAGACGAATGTTGCTTTATACCCCATAACCGGTTGCAGTAGACGCTGGCCACCTGCAGGCAGGTCTTTGACCATGACCGGTACTTTTAGGTTGAGGTTTTCGTAGTCTATAACATTGATATCAGCTTTTTGCCCTATTTTCAGCCGTCCCCGGTCACCGAAGCCCAAATAATCAGCACCGTCGGCGCTCAGCATTTGTATGGCTCTTGGTAGGGTTATGGTCTTGCCGTTTCTAGCTTTTGTCCAGTGGGTGAGCAGGTAAGTGGGAAAACTAGCATCACAAATATAACCAACATGAGCGCCGCCATCAGTTAATCCAGGTAGCACATAGGGGTGTTCCAGCATGGTATGTACTGCATCATAATTCATGTCGGTATAATTATAAGCTGGAAAGTAAATCAGCGCTTTACCGTCATCTTGCAGAACCTCATCATAAATCTGTTCCCAAATGCTGACATTGGCGTTGCGGGCTTTTTGGGCGATAGAGTTTTCGCATGACTGTTCGTAATCCACTTCGCCGTCGCCTTTGGGGTCAAGGCGGAATAACTTTTCAGCGACAAACTCAATTCCGGCAATCAACAAGTCGGTCATTGGCGGAATGGAGGATCCGGGGCCGGATAATTGCACCGGAGTTTCAGACAGCATCTTTTTTTTCAACTTCGGATCACGAAGCCTGGCCACACGCTCAGACAGTGGCAGGTCGGCAATTTCAATATAGCTGGGAAATGCCATTAAGGGGTGGAAGGTGGATTGCAGGCCTAAAAACACTCCAATTGCCCTTGGCGCAGCTTGTAGAAATAGTTCAACACCTTGCTCTTGAAGTTTTTCGGTACGTTTGGCAATGCGTTGCCAATGGTCAGGAACTAGATCGCGCTGCATCCATGTTATTGAAGCTTTATGGCCGGGAGCGGCGCGAAAATACTGTTCCAGCACGTCAAATTCGGCATCGAACTGATCGCCTTCACGTTCTTGTTTGAAATCATTGACTGCATGCAAAACTCCGTGGTTCAATCCTTGTAATGCTTGGGCAATACCGGATAATTCCTCTGGAGTTGCTTCGGCGGCAGGGGTTGAATCCCCGTCGGCGCTTTTGTGGAAATCTGAACGGCCGGTGGAAAAACCTACGGCACCAGCTTTTAGAGCTTCTCGGGCCAACTCACGCATTTTGTCAATATCTGCCTTGGTGGCTGTTTCTTCGGCAATACCGCGATCACCCATAACAAACACCCGTAATGGATCATGGGGCAGCATCATCGCAAAATCCATGGTGTGTGGTATAGCATCAATAGCAGCCATATACTCAGGGAAGCTTTCCCAATCCCAAGTAATACCTTCGGACAATGCAGTTCCAGGTATGTCCTCGACCCCTTCCATCAGGCGTATTAACTTGTCCCGATCTTCGGCTCGACATGGAGCAAACCCAACGCCGCAATTCCCGGTAACAATAGTGGTCACGCCATGATTTACTGAGGGCATTAATTCTTCATCCCATGATATCTGGCCGTCATAATGGGTGTGCAGATCAACAAATCCGGGGGTGACAATGCAGCCCGCTGCATCAATGGTTTTTTTTGCGGTACTAGGGCAGTCTCCTATCTCAACAATTTTACCATTAGTTACTGCAATGTTGGCGCTAAATGGCTCAGATCCGGTGCCATCAATAATCGTACCGTTTTCTATTTTGAGGTCATATTGCATATTGGTCTCCTGCTTTTTGATAAGATACAACAAATTCGCAGCTCTGTACCAGCGCTCATTGGTTTGGAGTAATGATAGTTTTGGGTTGAGATAAATTTCGTGTGCTAATAATGCCACAAACCTAAGGTTAAGTCAGTGATAACTGCATAAAATTGCAGTAAATGTAGTACTTATATCGCATACGGTATTCTTGTCGAGAATGGCGCGAGGGGAAGGCGCTTTTCCTCACGTAACTAATATCGCCAACAAAAAGGAAAGGGCGAATTATGACTATGAAATAAGAAGGTCTTGAATACACTGCTGGGCGCCACATGTGTGTTTGCACTAAATACTGGCGTTGTTTTTGCCGCCGATGATGGAAATGATGGTTCATTGTTTGATGAAATGATTATTACCGCGCAAAAACGCGAATCCAGCCTTCAAGATACGCCGCTAAGCGTTTCAGCTATGTCAGGTGATATGCTTGAAAAAGTTGGTATCACTACAATTGAAGACCTGCAGTTTTTTGTACCGGGTATTACCGTGACTAATGACTCGATGGCGATTGTAAATATTCGTGGCATTGGAACTTCGGCGTTTGGTGTAGCAACAGACCCAAGCGTGACTGTTTATGTGGACGGTGTGTACCAACCACGTCCAACAACTGGTTATCAGGACATGTTCGACATTGAGCGGGTAGAGATACTTCGTGGCCCACAAGGGGTGTTGTTTGGACGCAACTCTACTGGCGGTACGTTGAATATTGTTTCCAAAGATGCCAGTGATGAATTTGAAGGTGCAGTTGGTATTACTCTTGGTAATCTAAATAAACGCACATTTAGCGGTACTGTTTCTGGGCCACTTTCAGACAAAGTCCGTGCTCGAGCAACCCTGCTTAGAAATACCCGTGATGGCATTTATACAGATGTGGTTACTGGTGATAAGTATCAAGATCAGGACACATTTGCCGGTCGTGGCACTTTGGCATTTGATCTTTCAGATAATTTTGAGTTGGTCTTGCGCGGTGACTTTAACCGTGAGCGTGAAACCGGTTATCCGGCTGTTCGTGCTTCATATGCTGCTGACATTGTTGCTGCTGGTGCAACTATTCCGCTTAATGATCGGGAAGTTGCTTTTGATACTAAGCCGGTCAGCAATACAGACGTTTGGGGCGTGTCCTCAACAGCTACATGGACTGGCGAAGCTGTTGGCTTTAAGTCAATCACTGCATATCGGGAAAGTACAGTCGATCAGGTAATTGACGCCGATGGCACTGACCTATTTTTATTCGATATCGGTTTTCAGGAACAGTCGAAGTCCTTTTCTCAGGAACTGCAGTTTTACAACACTGACGCCGGCCGGGTAGATTGGATGGCTGGCATGTTCTTCTTAAATGAAGACGGCGTTGGCGGAATTGATATTTTGTTCCAAAATCCACAAATTGTAATTGGTGAGAGTAATGTCACCACGGCTTATGCACTGTTTGGTCAATCTACGGTTCACGTCACTGACCGTTTGCGGGCAACTGCCGGTCTTCGCTATAGCTATGAGAAGAAGAAATATGTGTTCTCAACAGCGGTAAATGGCACTGAAGTTGACAGCGGATCCCCAAATGATAGCTGGGGTGCTTGGACACCAAGATTTGCAGTGGATTTCGATTTTTCTGATGATGTAATGGGTTATGTTTCCGCTACTCGTGGCTTTAAGTCTGGTGGTTTCCAATTAGGTGATGCCGGTTCCTTTGATCCAGAGTATTTGTGGAGTTATGAGGCCGGTGTTAAAACCAGCCTTATGGATGATCGTTTGCGGGCTAATGTTGGTGTTTTCCGTTATGATTACACCAATTTACAAGTGGTCGAATTCATTGGTGGCGTTGCAACTACCAGCAATGCCGGTAAAGCTATCGTCAAAGGCATCGAAGGTGAATTTCTGGCTCGGGTTTCCGACAATTTAGATTTGAACGCAACAGTTGCTTATCTGGATGCCACATACGATACCTTCTTTGAAGGCGGCGTTGACTTTTCTGGTAATCGTTTGGCGAACTCTCCTAAATGGTCTTACTCATTTGGCGCACAATACACATTGGATCTGACAAATCAGGGTTCTTTGACTTTCCGCAGTGATTACGCTTGGCGCGACACGGTAGATTTTAAACGCAATAATTTATCACAATTTCGCTCCAACACCTATTCGTTGTTGAATGCCAATGTGACCTATAGGTCTCCGGATAGATTGTGGGAAGCATCTGTATATGGCACTAATATTGGTGATACCAAATACGCTACTTACATTACTGTTGGTAGAAATGCGGCAGGTGCTGCGGATCTGAATGTTCCGGTAACAGTGCGCGGCGCTCCGCGTCAGTTCGGCTTCAAACTTCGTCGTAATTTCTAAGGCGATTGCAAATTAGCATGAAAGGCGCGGGAGGAAACTCTCGCGCCTTTTTTGTTAGGCTATGCTGCGCGGTTTTAAGGGGTAGATGCTAAAAACCTGCAAAACGAGCCCAAATAGCATCTACCATAGCGGATCCTAAATGGTGGCAGCGTTCTGGAGACCACCCCTGTTCTTCATCTGGAGTTTGTTCTGTATCTTTGAATGGCATTTCCAATGTCATCGACAAGCACTTAAATTCTTCTGCTACCCAATTGGTGCACATGGACATATTGGCGGTGCCGGGTGGCGAGACCTGATACCCAATTTTGGTTTGGAAGTCGGGGCTAACTTGTTCATAAGTTTTGGTGAAACTTGCCAATTGTGCACCGCGTTGATCGTTCCAACTTGGCGTGCCTTCTGCACCTGCTATAAAATTATAGGCCAAGGCTTCGTCGCCATGGACATCAAGACAAAAATCAACGCCGGTTTCTTGCATTTTTTGTCGCACCAGAAAGACTTCCGGCGAGCGCTCCATGCTTGGGGTCAGCCATTCGCGGTTGAGATTGGCACCGCAGGCATTAGTTCGCAAATGCCCGCGGAATGATCCATCTGGGTTCATATTTGGCACTACAAACAGATCAGCGCGGCGGCGAAGTTCCCGAACAACCGGGTCAGTTTCATCGGTGATCCGGCTTAGAAATCCTTCCATCCACCATTCAGCCATGCTCTCACCGGGGTGTTGGCGGGCAATGCACCAAATCTTTTTGCGAGGCGCTTGGCCGTCGCCGACAAAATGTAGCAGATCCAGATCCCGTCCATCTAAAGTAGAGCCAAGTCGCAGCAAATTAACCCGCTCAGCGCCTTGCGCTTCGGCCAATAGGTCTTGATGGCGTTCTTGGGAGAACGGAGCAAAATAGGCAAACCAAATAGCGTCATATTCAGGAGTTACTTCAAAATGCAACACACCGGATTGATAATCGGTCTCTATCCTAAACCAGTGTTCGCGATCATAAGAGGCAACCACTGAATAGTCTTTCCACCCCTCAACATAGGCCGCGCCATTGGCATTTTCGATGGCTAAGGAGCAGCTGGTATTTTTGGCCCCGGTCAGGCGAAAATGAAACCATTGATAGAAGTCAGAGCCATTATCTTTGCGGATGTTGAGCCTGATATTCATTGGATCTTTGGCAGATATAGTTTCTATATTGCCACTGTCAAAGTTTGAACTGATCTGTATCATGAAGGGACTCTTTCATTAGGTTGGCGGAATTGTTTTAACATACACAAGCCTAAATACAGGCAACGGAGCATTTTATGAGCAAAGCAATTATCGCCGACAAAAAACCAATTCAGAGTGAATTGCAAGCCGGTAAAACCTATTATTGGTGCAAGTGCGGTCGTTCCAAAAATCAACCATTTTGTGATGGCTCACACAAGGGAACCGACATCACCCCGCAAGCCTTCACCGCCGAGACAACCGGCTCGGCTTATTTGTGCCAATGTAAAGCCACTGGAAATGCGCCGTTTTGTGATGGTAGTCACACCAAACTTGGCTCTGCAGCGGTTGGTGATCCGGTTCCAGAAATCTCTCATGGCGGCATGCCAAAAGCAGAACCAACTCCCGAGGAACCGACGGTGGCTCGTATTCACGCGCTGGCCCATGATGGTTTATCGAAAGTAGGGCATCATGGCGAGTTGGATGCAATGGGAGTGCCGCGCAAAGATTTGCCGCATTGGAATGATATTCAAATTCTGCCGGCGCAATTTGCCCGTAAACCACTGCTAGATGAAGCTACGGTAGGCACGGATTTAGTTATTGGCCCGCGAGCCAAAAAGCCTCTGATGTTAAAAACTCCGTTATTTGTGTCCGATATGAGTTTTGGGGCGTTATCGGCAGAAGCCAAAATCGCTTTGGCTAAAGGCGCCGAGCTGGCTGGAACTGGTATTTGCTCCGGCGAAGGTGGCTCATTGGGTGAGGAGAGAGAGGCCAATAGCCGCTATTTTTACGAATTGGCCTCAGCCAAGTTTGGCTGGGATCTGGAAATGATGAGGGACGTGCAAGCCTTTCACTTTAAGGGCGGCCAAGGCGCCAAAACTGGAACTGGTGGCCATTTGCCCGGAGCTAAAGTTACCGCTAAAATAGCTGAAACTAGGGGATTGCAAGTTGGCGAAGATGCCATATCGCCATCGACATTTACCGATCTGGTAACAGTGGCGGATTTTCGTAAACTTTCCGATCAGGTACGAGAACAATCCGGAGGTATTCCGATCGGCTACAAGCTGTCTGCCAATCACATTGAAGACGACATTGATTTTGCGCTGGATGCCGGTGCCGATTATATCATTTTGGATGGCCGCGGCGGCGGCACTGGGGCGGCGCCGTTGTTGTTTCGTGACCATATTAGCGTACCCACCATTCCCGCTTTGGCCCGCGCTCGCAAACACCTTGATGCCAAAGTTGGCCGCGAGGTGACGCTGATTATCACTGGTGGTTTGCGGATGCCAGAGGACTTCATCAAAGCCATGGCGATGGGGGCGGACGGCATTGCGCTGTCCAATTCAGCATTACAAGCAATTGGGTGTGTGGCGGCCAGAATGTGCAACACCAACAATTGCCCGGCCGGTATTGCCACCCAAAAGCAAGAATTGCGGGCATTGCTGGATGTAGAAGAAGCCGCCAAACGATTACAACGATTTTTAGAGTCCTCTACCCACCTGATGCAGGTAATGGCTCGAGCTTGCGGCCACGATCATTTGTCCGGGTTTTGCCATGATGATCTTAGCACTTGGAAACGAGAAATGGCTGATCTGTCCGGGGTGAACTTTGGCGGGGTTAGGACTCTTTGAGCATTGCCACAAACTGATGTCCAAAGGAATGGGCATCGCCGGGCCAGCGGGCCGAGAGGTATTTGTCATCGCGCACGGTAAAGCCGGGTTTTAGGTTTTTGGGGCTATCTCGAAACATCGGGTTGGGGCCGTGGGCAAAGTCGTCTTTGCTGGCCAAGGCGGCGACTACTTCATCTTCAACCGTAATTTCCGGATAGGTCAGGAAATAATCGCCTAATTTCTTTTTAGTCAATTTATGAGCTAGTAATTCTTGGCGGTTCTGCAGCGATGTGGTTTTACGCCCAAACAATACGGATTTGCCGGTTTTTGGGTCAATGCTCCGCGCCACCGCCACCACGCCATGACAGATCGCGCCTACTGGCTTGTTGGCAGCAAAAAACTCCACGATCACATCTTGTAAAATTTTGCTTTCCAAATACACCAACATGCCTTGGGCATGACCGCCGGGCAGGATCAGGCCGTCATAATCATTCGGTTTAATCTGTTCGTAGGAAACCGGATTGTTAAATTTTTTGTCCTTTAGCAATTGTGCATAGGCTTGTTGTCCGGCTTTGCCGGCAATCAGTGCGCGTTTGAACCAGCCAAGGCCTTTGCCAGACAACATGATCGGGTCGGCACTGCCCGCTTTGCCGCTATCGGTGGCAAAGGCTACATCTACCCCGGCATCGGTTAAAATTTTCCACGGCACTGCGACTTCGGTAGGGTCAAAATCAGTGGTGCTAGTTGCGATTAATACGCTCATAAATTTTTTCCCATTAAAACCAGTGGTACAGTTGTACCATTAGAGGTTAGCTCATCCCATGCCCGAATTGGTTGATATCCGCAAGCCAAATACAGCGGCAGACCGGCGGCCGTGGCGGCTAGTTCTGTCCGGGCAAACCCTTCTTCATGGGCCGCGTCCTCGCACAATGACAAGATCAATTTGCCAACTCCTTTGCGGGCATGATCGGGGTCAGTATACATGGCTCGCACCCGTGCTGCTTCGGTTTTTGGGTTTAGTTTTCGCGGATTACGTCCAGAGGTGTGATCACCGCCAAATAAGGTTTCACGTCGAGACCAGCCTCCACACCCGGCCAGAACCTCATCGTCAAATACCATGAAATAGGTGCCATCGGCGATCAGGCGGCTGTCTACGCCCATGATCTCATAACTGGCAGCTACTTTTTCAGGAGAAAGAAACTCCGGCAAGAACTTATCCATTGCCCGTTGCATCAGCGTATGAAGTTGGGGTAGATCATCGGCCTTAGCCAAGCGATGGGTGAGTTTATTCAAGTCTATTTGCCTTATTTCCTGGTTTGTAAGCCTTTTTGCTGCATGCGCCAAAGCAGGCTATCAACCCGGTCTTGGCCAAAAAATGGCTCGTTCTCAAACACCATTAATGGTACACCCCAATGACCGCCGCTTTGTTGGTCAGCTTCATTTTGCTTTATTTGCTTATCAATCCCAGTTGCATCGCTATTAACAACCGATTCAAGTTCAGATAAATTAAGTCCGGCTTCTTTTGCAGCCTTTGCTAGCACATCGCCCTCATGCCAGTTTTTAATTCCGCCCCAAATGCTTTTGCTGGCGGCATTGGCAAATGCCATACCTTTTCCGGAGCGCTCGGCAGCGGCGCCTAGACGGGTCAATTTAGTAATATATGGTTGTTCTTTGGCAACTTTAAGCGTGGAAAAATCTTGTACAATTGGGTCAGGATCTGGCCAATGAATTTCCATCCCCAATCGTTCCGCTTCGCGTGGCAAATCATGCATGATATAGCCCGGCCACATCGGATTTACGGTTTTGAAAAAATCCTCGATCCGTACCGCTAGCGGATACACAACGCGAAAATTACAAGTTACGTCATAGGTTTTAGTTAATTGAAATAACCTTGATGCCGCTAAATATGAATAGGGTGAGCGAAACGACCAAAATACATCAAATTCAAGTGTCATAAAACTATCCCGTATTGGCGGTGAAATGGTTGGCATCAGCGCGTGCCCAATCTACAGCCAAACAGGTATTTTGCGGTTTGTCCAATAAATCTCCGTTGCCGAGCAATTCATATACCTCGTCAGCAGGCAAAGCCCGTGTTGCGCTTACGCGGTGGAAAATATGGCAGGGCTTTAAATCCGTTGGGTGGCTCAAACCGGCTGCACCGACTACTTCGGCCAAAGCGCGCACGGTATTTTTGTGAAAATGATATACGCGCTCAGACTTATCGGAAACCACCAAACCTCTCTGCAATAATTTATCTTGAGTGGCAATGCCGGTCGGGCAATGATTGGTGTGACAGGTAAGGCTCTGCACGCAACCGAGCGCAAACATAAATCCGCGCCCAGAGTTGCAATAATCAGCGCCTACGGCCATGGCTGCGGCTAAACCAAAGGCTGAGACGATTTTTCCGCTAGCCCCTAGTTTAATCTCGTCTTTGAGGCCGGCGCCGACCAGTGCATTGCGCGCGAATACCAATCCGGCGCGCAGCGGGGTGCCGATATGATCTTGAAATTCCACTGGTGCGGCACCGGTGCCGCCTTCGCCGCCATCAATGACGATAAAGTCGGGCTTGATGCCGGTTTTGAGCATGGCCTTGACCAGGGCTAAAAACTCCCAACGATGACCAATGCACAACTTAAAGCCTACAGGTTTGCCGCCGGATAATTCACGTAAAGTGGCAATAAACTGCATCATCTCTATCGGGGTTGAGAACGCTTTGTGAGAGGGGGGAGAGACACAGGTTTCCCCCAAAGCAATGCCTCTGGTTTCTGCGATTTCTTTGGTGACTTTCGAGCCGGGTAAAATTCCACCGTGTCCGGGTTTGGCTCCTTGGCTGAGTTTAATTTCGATCATTTTGACGCAATCTTGTTTGGCATTTTCCGCAAAGCGCTTGGGGTCAAAATTACCACTCTTATCGCGGCAGCCAAAATATCCAGAGCCAATTTCCCAAACCAGATCACCGCCCAATTTATGGTAGGGGCTGATAGCGCCTTCGCCGGTATCATGGTAAAATCTACCTTTGGCGGCGCCCCGGTTTAAAGCTGAAATAGCATTAGATCCCAAAGAGCCAAAACTCATGGCGGAAATATTGAAAACAGAAGCTGAATAAGGCTGTTTGCAGTCTTTGCCACCAATATTGATACGAAAGTTAGTTGGATCGGTTTCTACCGCAGCTAATGACGGGTTTAACCATTCATATTTAGCCTCGTTAAAATCCACATGGCTGCCAAACGGTTCAGATGCCTGCACGTTTTTGGCCCGGCGATAGACCAAAGAGCGTTGTTCGCGATTAAATGGCATGCCATCTGTTTCGCCTTCGACTAGGTATTGCCGAAGGTAGGGGCGCATAAATTCAAAAACCCACCTGGCTCGACCTAAAACCGGATAATTTCGCCATAAAGCATGTGAATTTTGGACAAGGTCAAAAACCCCGTAAATTGTCAAAGCCCCAAAAACTAATGCCGGAATAAACCAAAGAACGTGACTATTGGCCAGCATTAGCGAGGAAAACATCAAGGCGACAACAGCAAAAAATATAAAGAAACGCATGAAATTTTCCTTGTAGTAGTTGATTCGAAACTAACGATTGCAAGTTTGCAGGGAAAAATGTCTCTAAAACACTACCAAGGCTTCGGTAGTTTTGTTACGATTTGAGTTCTGGAGGCATATATATTGAAAACCCTATTGCTTATTCGGCATGCTAAAGCGGCCTCTTATGGGGCGGAGCCGGGCGATCATGGTCGTCCGCTGGCAACAAAAGGCACGGATCAGGCTCGTAAACTGGCGTCGCAATTACAAGCTGCCAATGTGTTTGTGGATTTGGCTTTGGTTTCTACGGCGCTGCGCACAGCTCAAACATGGCAATGGTTATTTCAAGGCAAAGCCGGTAATGAAGCTCAATTTATCGAAGAATTATACTTAGCCAGCGCTGAACAGATCGAACGGCAAATTGAGCTTAACAAAAAATCATTCCAAACTTTGGCGGTAATCGGACACAATCCTGGCTTGTCGGTTTTAGCATGGAAGCTGTTAGCGGCAGGGGTGGATCATGATCCGGTGGCTGAGCGTGCAGTGCGCGCAGCGTTCAAGACAGCTTTTGCTGCTCGGTTTGATTTTTTAGGAGATAAACCGAAATTAGTGCAATTATTTGACCCTAGAGTTGGATAGTTGATGCCCTAATGAAGTACGACAAGTCTGGGTGCAGTACAGTTTTTGGTGTTAGCCATGGGGTATTGCAAAGTTCCAGAAGAATCAGTTGCTGTTAATTGATCCAGACAAATTCTATTTTCACCTTCAATGGTTATTTGCAAATGTCGTGATGGCGAACTTAAAACATAAGCTAACCCGGGATCTGCTAGTAATAATACTGGAATAGTTGGTGTTGCCTCGGGCTTAAATGCGACCACTTGCAATGGTAGTTCCTGACTGCGGCCATTGGACCGGAAATACTTGGTGAATTGTGTATCAATTTGTCTGTCTGTTTTTATTTGCACCTGTGCTGCATATAAACGTGCGGCGTTAAGTCCGAGGGCAATTACGGTAATAATGGCAATGGTTCGAAAAAATCCGAAAAAGAACTGGGTCATTTTGAAACGCTTTTATTGTTTTTGCCTTGTTCCTCGCAAAGAGTGCGCCGAAACCATTGCTAGGGCCGCTTAGCGCTCGTATGTTGGCAATAGGAATGGAGAGCGCTTCGATGAAAACGCGCAAACAGCGATTTGGCTGGTTATCTGAACTTGGGCTGGAAAAGGGCGGTATCCGCGCTAGAGAAACCGGGCAGATCGTTGAATGGAATTGGGGTAATTTGCTTGCTGCTGTGCGCGGCGTGGTTGCGCATTTGTTGGTGCAAATACTCTTTGTTGTCAGTTTATTATCCTTAGGCCGTCCTTATTATGTGGCCTTTTTTCCAAAAAAGCCATCGCCATGGTATTTGATTTGGGCGGTTATTCGCGCTGGAAATGGTCGGCTAAGCAACAATTTTAGAACCGCTGATATATTATTTTATTTTGAAGACGTAACGCAGGCAAAAACTTCAAATTCTGCTGACAGTTTCTTGGATATTCCAGCGACGGCCAGAACTATAAATATGAACTGTCAGGACATATCAAAAACCCGGGTTGAGCAGGTATTTGAACAGGTTTTTGGTTATTCATTGTCCGTTGATCCGACCTCTTGGAGGGGGCAGGCGGTAGAAAAGTCAGATGAAAACGGCGCTCATGATGGCTGCATAGTGCAATGTCCTTGCGATCGAGTGCAGGGTAAGGTTTATCAGCGGCTATTGGTAAACTCCGACAATGGGGCAACTGTGCTGGATTATCGTTCGCCAACGATAAACGGGGAAATTCCTCTGGTTTTCATTAAGGAACGGCCGATAAACTCTAGATTTAAGAACTTTAACACCCGTGTACGTCTGGCGGATCCGCGCAGCCTTTTCACTCCGGATGAATTGCAATTATTATCAACATTTTGCCATCGTATGGGGTTGGACTTTGGCGGTCTGGATGTATTGCGTAATCGTGCGGACGGACGAATTTATGTGGTAGATGTCAATAAAACCGATATGGGGCCACCAACGGGATTGAGCTTTGTCGGGCAAGTTAGGGCCGTGCGCATTTTAGCTAAAGCGTTTCGTAATTTTGTAGTATTGGGCAGGCCGCAACTTTGACGAGTTCTATTCCGTATATTCGTGATTTTAAGTTTGTCTATGGTAAGGCCGAACGTATTTCAGCAAATGTTAGGCGGTTGACCGCAAATAACCCGGGGCCGTTTACAGGTTGGGGCACTAATGTCTATTTGGTTGGTGAATCCGAATTAGCGATTATTGATCCCGGCCCTGATACGGATGATCATTTTGAAGTGTTGTTAAAGGCAGTTGGCACAAAGTCCGTAAGCAATATATTCGTTACTCACCATCACCGGGATCATTCGCCAATGGCACCGCGTCTTGGGGAGCATTTTAAGTGCCAGACAATTGGCTTTGGCTCACCGCTTAACAGTGCAAATGCGCAAGCAGGAGGTTTCGAAGAAGCCGATCATGCGGATTTTGTTCCAGATGTAATTGCCCAAGATAAGCAGGTTTTTACTGGTGATGGCTGGTGGATTAAATGCCTGCATACGCCCGGGCACACCTCTAATCATATGTGTTATGCCGTAATTCCGGACAATGGACTGATTTGCGGAGACCATGTTTTAGCGTGGTCAACCTCGGTAGTTATTCCGCCTGATGGTAATATGGCAGACTATATGTCTTCGCTGGCTTTGGTGAAACAGCAAAATTTTGCAGAACTGTGGCCCGGTCATGGCCCCGCAATAACAGATCCAAAACCATTTTTAGAGGCATATATTCAACACCGGATGTTGCGGGATCAACAGATACTCTTGCAATTACAAACCGGGCCGAAAACGATTAAGCAATTGGTTCCAATTATTTATGCTGATATTGATATCAAATTGTATCCGGCGGCCAGCATATCCATGTTATCGCACCTGATCCGCTTGTGCCAAATCGGGCAGGTGAAATGTGATGGTAAACCGGGATTAGGCAGAATCTGGTCATTAGCACAAGATTATACGGTGCAGGATTGAGTCAAATTGGTCTCTAAATCGTGGGCAATACATGATCTTTGAATTTTGTTCGCAGTTCAAGCTTTGAGACTTTGCCAGTTGGGCCGTGGGGTAGCTCCTCAACGAATACTACATCATCAGGCATCCACCATTTGGCAATTTTGCCGGTTAGAAATTTGCGAAAACTATCAGGACTGGATTTCATGCCGGCTTTGAGTTGCACAATCAGCAAAGGTCGCTCATCCCATTTTGGGTGCGGGAGGCCGATAACGGCACATTCCGCAGCGGCCGGGTGCCCCATGGCAGCATTTTCGAGATCAATCGAGGAAATCCATTCGCCGCCAGATTTAATTACATCCTTGGAGCGATCAGTGATTTGCATATAACCAAGTTCATCAATGGTCGCGACATCGCCAGTATCAAACCAGCCATCATTATCAAGAATTTCTCCACCTTCGCCGCCAAAATAGGAGTTGGAAATCGCTGGGCCGCGCACCATTAAATTACCAAAGGCCTTGCCATCACACGGCAACTCTTGGCCGTTTTCATCGATAATGCACATTTCGACAATAAACGGCGGACGACCTTGTTTTAGGCGATAAGAAAGTTGCTCTTCATAAGGCAGGTGTGCAACTTCTGGCTCAATCCTTGAGACCGTTCCAAGCGGTGAGGTTTCCGTCATCCCCCACGCATGAACCACATTCACCCCGTATTTTTTATCAAATGTTTCCATAATCGCTCGTGGGCATGCAGAGCCGCCAATAACTACTTCGTTTAAATACGGTAGCTTATTGCCTGTGCTTTCCAGATAATTCAGTAACATCAACCATACGGTGGGAACTGCTGCGGACATGGTGCATTTTTCGCCATCGAGAAGCTCAAAAATACTTTTGCCGTCCATCATTGGCCCCGGCATTACCAAATTCATTCCGACCATTGGCGCGGTGAAGGTCAGTGCCCATGCATTGGCGTGAAACATCGGAACTACCATCAAGCAAGTGTCCTTGCCATTGATATTCATGGCATCGGGCATGGCTGCAGTCATTGCCATTAAGGTGTTGGAGCGGTGACTGTACAGTACTCCTTTGGGGTTTCCTGTGGTGCCTGAGGTGTAACAAAGGCCACATGCAGTGTTTTCGTCAAAATCACCCCAAGTAACATCATCATCGCCTTCGGCCAGCAAATCTTCAAAGCAAACTGCATTTTTAAGAGAGGTTTTTGGCATTTGACCAGAAGCACACATGATAACGAAACATTCTACTCCGGGAACTTTATCTTGAACCGCTTCTAGCAAGGGTACAAAACTTAAATCCACAAAGAACATTTTATCGTCGGCATGGTTGATGATATAAATCAATTGTTCCGGGTGCAGACGCGGGTTTAAGGTATGGCAAATTGCACCAATACCCATAATCGCATACCATGTTTCCATATGCCGGGCGTTGTTCCACGCCATTGTTCCTACTCGGTCGCCTAATTTAATTCCTCGTTTTAGCAAGGCTGATGAAAGCAGGCGCGATCGGTCATAAATCTTACCATAAGTGGTGCGAGTTATTGATCCATCCACTTGGCGAGAAATCACCTGACGGTTCGGATGGTTAATTTTTGCGTGCCGAAGAATCCGGTCAGTGGTTAATTGCCAGTCTTGCATCATTCCTTGCATAGGTGCTCCCCCATTATGCCGTTGTTACGGGTATAGTCTCGTATTATTCCATTTAGAACTATCGTTTTTTCGGACAAACTGCAATCTGTCATGAAGGCGAAATGGTCGATCACGCCAAAATTCTATCTGTGTCGGGACAAGTCGAAATCCGGACCAATGTTCAGGGCGTTTAATATCGCCAATTCCAAATTTGGCAATTTGCTTGGCAATGCGTTTTTCCAGTGCAAAGCGGCTTTCCAGTGGCTCCGATTGTTTTGAGGCATAGGCTCCGATTTTTGAGTCTCTGGCCCTGGTTGCGAAATAAGCATCGGCTTCGCTGGCGCTTACTGGTTCTATGGGGCCGCGCACCCGTATTTGCCGCCTGATACTTTTCCAGTGAAAGACCAAAGCTGCTTTGGGGTTGTCATGCAATTGCTTGCCCTTGGCACTGTTCAAATTAGTGTAAAAGACAAAACCATGCTCATCAAAATCTTTTAGCAAAACCATGCGGGCATCGGGTAATCCATCGGCATCAACACTAGCCAAGGTCATGGCATTCGGATCATTGCATTCGCGTTTGTTGGCCAGATCCATCCAGTCGCCAAATAATTCAAATGGGTCATTGCGAGCAAACAGATCGATGGCTTCATCGTCGGCAGTGTCCTGATAATCATCGGCACTCGGACTTGGCGGAATAGGATCATGCTTTTTCATAAGCTTTGTTTACTCCTTAGGTACAGGTTTTGCCTAGCCTGCCTGTATGAATGATTCGTTTTTAATTTTAGGGCTAAAGAAAGATGCTGATAAACCGGCTATTCGCCGCGCTTATCGGGATTTGGCCAAGCTATGGCACCCAGACCAGCCAGATGGAGATGCCGCCAAGTTTATGCAAATTCGCCGTGCATATGAACATTTGTCGCAAGAAGGTCTAGATTCCACGTTTACTGCGCGCCCAAAACGGAGACAGTTTTTTCCTTGGCGAGTTAAAAAAACACGACCGGTATTGAGAAAGCCGCCGATTACTGGAGCCGATACTCATATACGCCTTCACATTCATCTTGATGACCTGGTAAAAGGTGCAATGCGTCAGCTTACTCTGCCAAATGGTAAAACAATTGAGGTTCGTATTCAAAAAGGTCTTTCGGCAAACACAAAGTTAAAACTAAAGGCAATGGGAAATCCCGGCTTCAATGGCGGAAATCCTGGAAATCTTTTCATTGAATTAAAAGTTAAGCCGCAAGAAAATTTTTTGTTGGTAGGGCGGGATATACACATGGAATTGTCATTGCCACTTGCCTGCTTGCGTGAGGGAGGTGTGGAGCGTATTCGCACACCTTCCGGATTATTGACCCTTAATATCCCACATTTATCCAGCCCGGGCACAATGCTGAAAATTGCAAAAAAAGGCCTGCCGGCAAATGGGCAAGCCCCAGCTGGTGATTTATTGATACAGCTGACAGCGCTTCCAACTAATGCCTTGACGGCTTCTGTGGATCAGTTCGCTCGTAGTTTTCTGCCTCCTGCAAGTAGATTACGCCGGCACTTGAGCTTACGGACTGGATCGGGTTTAACTAAGCAATGAGTTATAATACGTTCGGACATTTATTACGGTTGACCACTTGGGGTGAAAGTCACGGCCCGTCAATTGGCGGTGTAGTTGATGGTTGTCCGCCGGGGATTACTTTAAGTGAAGAGTTAATACAGCCATTTCTGGACGCCAGAAAACCCGGCACCTCCAAACATGTTACCCAGCGCCGGGAGTCGGATCAGGTTCAGATTCTATCCGGTGTCTTTGAAGGGCTAACAACCGGCCACCCGATTAGCTTGATTATCCAAAATGAAGATGCGCGCTCGAAGGATTATGGCGAAATTGCCAACACCTATCGTCCCGGTCATGCGGATTTTAGCTATGATGCCAAATACGGGTTTCGAGATTACCGAGGCGGTGGTCGAGCTTCGGCCAGAGAAACCGCGCTTCGGGTCGCAGCGGGAGCCATTGCCCGTCAGATTCTTGGCGATAGTATCAATATTGGCGCGGCATTGGTTCAGATCGGCGATCAACCAGTGGATCGCAGCCAGTGGGATTGGGCTGAAGTTCGCAAAAATGGCCTGTTTTGTCCGTGCGCTAAAACTGCAAAAAACTGGGACGCCTTGCTGAATGAAACTCGCAAAGATGGTAATTCAATTGGAGCAATTGTCGAGGTGATCGCCTCGGGGTTACCCGCAGGCTGGGGCGCGCCGGTTTATGCCAAACTAGATGCGCAAATAGCCGGGGCATTAATGTCAATTCCGGCGGCAAAAGGCGTGGAAATCGGTGCCGGGTTTGGTGCTGCGGCGATGACGGGATCGGCTCATGCTGACGAGATGTATCTGCATGATGATAAACCGGCCTTTTTGTCCAATAATAATGGCGGTGTTTTAGGTGGCATTAGTTCCGGGCAGGATATTGTTGCTCGTATGGCAGTTAAACCAACTTCGTCAATTTTAACAACGCGCCGCTCCATTACCCGTGATGGCAAAGAAATAGATGTGCGCACCAAAGGTCGTCATGACCCTTGCGTTGGTATTCGGGCGGTTCCGGTGGCAGAGGCTATGTTGGCGTTAGTGTTGGCCGACGCCAAGCTAATGCACTTGGCTCAAACTGGCCGAGTCGGGCCAGCATGGGCCGGAAGATCAACTGATTAAAACAATAAGCTTTTGTTTTTGCGCTAATTTTTAACACAACAATGTCTTCATACCCCATTCAGGTAGGTTTTCTTATTATCCAATCATACCGCAGACATCAGCGGAATTTTGAAGGAGAGACCCCTATGAGAAACTCATTAATTGCTGCCGCTACTTTATTGGCTGGATTAACTATTCCTGCCGCAGCTTTTGCCGACCCAAGCAGGAATAATTGCCGTAATGACAATTCAGATCAAGTTGCTGGTGCTGTAATTGGCGGTTTGCTTGGTGGTGTTGTTGGCTCGCAAGTTGCTGGGCACGGAAACCAAGGTGAAGGTGCGGCTATTGGGGCGGTCGTGGGTGGCCTTGCAGGTGTTGCGGTAACTAATGGCAATAATTGCGGAAACGCCTATCGTGATGCCAGATATAATCAACGATACGGATATAATAATAACCAGTATAATCGTGGCTATAATGGCTACAATACCGGTTATGCGCAAAACCCCCATGCCACTGGCAGGTATGTACGCAACCCTCATTATGTTTCTCGTTCTGAACGGCGCCGTGCTATCCGCCATGATCGTCGGGATCGCCGATACTACAATCAGCCTCATCGGGTTCGTAATGGCGCAGGACACGGTAATTCTAGTGTAAACATTAGGGTTAACAGAGGGCACTAATTCAAGATAAAGCAAATCCACAAAAGGCGGCTCAGTTCACGAGCCGCCTTTTTTTTGCAGCAGATTCAATTTCATCTGGTTTATTTACTGTTCAGTTGCACTTGTTTGCAATTCTTCCATTGCAGCTCTGTGCCGATCGAGCTTATATCCAGCTGCTTTTGCGGCCGCAATTACTTGGTCCGGTGTTTGATTGCCGGCCTTTACTTCTGATAGCGCCCATATGGTGATCGCTCTGGTGCCCGATCCGCAATAAGCCAGTGTTGGTTCGTTAGATTTTGCTAATTCTGCACTAAGTTGGTCAAAAACAGCAGGAGTTATATTTCCAGGACGAAATGGCAGATCAATAAATTTTAAGCCAAGACGTTCAGCTTCAGCAGCGAGGTCCGCAGACAATGGTTGCCCGGGGCGTTCGTTATCGGGGCGATGGTTGATAACTCGCGTGAAACCTGCATCTGCAATTGTTTGCAAATCAGTCAGTTGAATTTGAGGTGAGACCGCGAATGTGCCGGAAACAGGGCGATAACCTGCATCAGCCGCCGCCTGCCTATCATAATTTGCAGCTTTTGATTGATCTTCAATATTAGCTGGCTCGGACTGAGAACATCCTGCCATTCCTGTAAATGCAAGCAGAATAAGCGAAGATATAAGGATAGAGGAGATTTTTGTAATGGCCATGATTTGCTTCCGTTCTTATTTGATATAACTCGTTATTTGTAGCTTTCAACGAATTGTGTTCGACCGCAAGGGGTGTACGAGGGTTTGTATATCAGATTTTTCAAATTCTGTCCTGTCTGTTTTCGTTCGTTGACTTGTAGAGTGTACCGTGGAATTGTGTCGTCTTTTCAAGCACAAGAAACGTAGAATAAATGTTCGCTTACCTAGTTCGACGGCTTTTAGTTGCCATTCCTACATTATTTGTCATCATCACTTTGGCGTTTTTTATGATGCGCGCCGCTCCGGGTAGTCCGTTTGACTTGGAACGTCCAATGCCTGAGCGTATCAGGGAAAGAATCGAAGCCAGTTTTCATCTGGATAAACCAATTTATGTGCAATATGGTTATTATTTGAGGGGCTTAGCTAAAGGCGACCTTGGCCCTTCTATGAAATATAAGGATAAGGATGTTGCAGATTTAATTCGCGAGGGTCTGCCGATCAGCGCAACAATTGGCGCGTCCTCTATGTTGTTGGCAATGCTGGTTGGTGGTATTTTAGGGTCAATTGCCGCTTTGCGGCAAAATTCAGGCGTTGATTATGCGGTAATGGGGTTTTCAACCACCGGGATCAGTATTCCTACCTTTGTTACCGGGCCGATTATGGCCCTTGTTTTTGGGGTATATCTGCATTGGTTACCAACTGGTGGGCTCGATCGAGGCCATATGACATTTCAGAATATGATAATGCCAGTCATTACTTTGGCTTTGCCGCAAATTGCAATTATTTCTCGATTAACCCGAGCTAGTATGATTGAAGTTTTACGATCTAATTTTATACGAACTGCCTACGCTAAGGGCCTATCTCCGCGTGCAGTATTATTTGGTCATGCACTGCGAGCAGCGGTTTTGCCATTGGTAAGCTATGCTGGCCCGGCGACAGCAGCATTGCTTACCGGGACTCTGGTGGTTGAGCAAATTTTTGCTTTACCGGGTATTGGGAGGCAATTTACCATCGGCGCTTTGCAGCGTGATTATACGGTAGTGATGGGAGTAGTCATATTATACGCTGCCCTGATAATTGTGTTTAATTTATTGGCTGATTTGATCTATGGCCTACTCGATCCAAAAGTGAGATACCGTTAATGAGTGCGATGCTTGGAGATAATGCGCCGCTGGAAGAGCGTCTAAAAGCAGCTACTGAGATCCAAGGAAGGTCCTTGTGGGAAGACGCGCGGGGCAGGCTGTTCCGCAATAAAGCGGCTGTAGCCTCAATGATCTTATTGGCTACAATAACTCTTTTGGCGATTTTTGGCCCGTTTTTATGGGTGCATGATTATGATACAGTATATAAGGATAGGGTTGCTTGGCCCCCGACACTGCAACACTGGCATTTTCTAGGAACAGACGCGCAAGGTAGGGATTTGTTTGTTCGGCTCTTGATGGGATTGCGGGTGTCATTAGCGGTGGGTTTAGTCGCTACTGGCGTATCTCTGTTTATTGGCGTGCTGTGGGGGGCAACCGCCGGATATATTGGCGGTAAGCTTGATGAAGCCATGATGCGGGTCGTAGATGTGCTTTATGCCATGCCGTTCATTTTCTTTGTTATTATTTTGATGGTGGTATTTCGGGATATGACTGCCGGGAAGCCAGCTTTGAATATTTTACTGATCTTTGTGGCAATCGGTGCGGTGGAATGGCTGACTATGGCTAGAATTGTTCGCGGCCAAACGATCGCACTAAAGGGTAGGGAGTTTATCGAAGCGGCAGAGGCTGCTGGTGTATCCCCGCTTAAAATTGTGTTGCGTCATATCGTACCTAACGTGTTAGGGCCGGTAGTGGTTTATGTTACCTTGACTATTCCAGCGGTTATTTTGGCTGAAAGTTTTTTAAGCTTTATTGGTCTTGGCGTGCAGGAGCCATTAACCTCTTTAGGTAAGCTGATAAACGATGGTGCCAAAGACATGGAAACTCTGCCTTGGACGCTATTCGTTCCAGCAATTACCATGATGGTTACGCTGTTTTGCTTTAACTTTATTGGTGACGGCCTACGTGATGCCATCGACCCCAAAGATAGGTAGGCTAACTGCGTTAACTACAACAACATTGTTTTTCTGTTTCTGCCCAAGAAAAAGCGGCTTCTATTTCTCCAGCATCAAACAGCTTTACTTTGCCCTTTGATACTTTGTCGAACATTTTCGCTGAGACACCAACCCATTTGGGAGCGCCGACTAGAGCCCAATACTCGAAATGATTCCAGTGAACAAAACAAAGCTTGGCGTCATCAACAATAGCCTTGCTTTTCCAACCTTCAAAATGTTTACCCCATTCGATGACCAGTCGCACTTTTCCGTCGCGTTTTACTCGTTCATCAATTGCAGGCATTAAAACGGTTTCATAGTCTTCTGCAGTTAGCGTCTCGCTGACTTTAAAGCCCAAAACCTTGTCATTGGATTCTGTTAAAACTTCAATCATGGCTTCCTCCATCAGTTGCCTATACTTCTGAAATTGGGACTATCCTTCCAAATGGAACCCCGTGCGGCAATCTGGCGCAAATCACGCGAGCTTATCAGGATGCTCACTTAGCTGGGTTACCGGCTTGCCTAAGTTCATAAAAAGTGCCTAACTCCATTTAACTTGGCGCATGTGCTGACTTTGGGGTTATAAATTAGGGGTAATCTGTTATGTGTTTTTCTGAACCGGTCAGTTTTATCGCAGGTGGCTTATTAATAACTGGTGGTGCATTTGCTGCGTATAAAGCTTGGAAAATAAACAAAAGATACCTACCGGTTGCGATGATGCCAATATTTGCTGGCATCCAACAATTCATGGAAGGTCATGTCTGGATGGGCCTGAACCATGTGGACCCGACAATGACTTGGTGGGGGGCTATGGGGTTCATCTTCTTCTCTTGGCTGATGTGGCCTACCTGGATACCATTTAGTATCTATTTTCTTGAACCGCCTGATAGTAATCGCAAAAAACCACTAATGCTATTTGCCTTGGCTGGGCTAACTTTTGGTTTGTTGTTGTATGTTCCGCATATTATCAATCCAGATTGGGTTAATGTGGCAGTTAATAATAAATCCATCGCCTATGAAGGCACAATGTTTTTGGATTATTTCATATCAAGACAGTTAACTTACGCCATCTATCTATTTTTGATTATTATTCCGCCGCTGCTCTCTACCTATTATCATATGCGCTTGTTTGGATTAACTCTGATAGCAGTAGTCACCACAGTAGTAGTGTTTTTATCTTATGCCTATATTTCATTTTTCTGTCTGCTGGCAGGTCTTGGAACTTTGCACCTAATTTATATTATTGTACGCAATAAATGTGGTCGTGAATGTCCAGAGCTTTTTAGTTAAGGCTTCAAAACTCACCCTTTGACATTCTAAATGTCCGTAATTTATTGTGCCTGTGCATCTGGAATTGGTTTACGCGCATCTTGGTAATAAGAAGCAAGGCTTGCGCAATCATTTGATTGTGTTTGCTGTATCATGACAATCAAGTAATATTTGTTGAAAAACGATAAAATTCGATTGACTTTCGCGATGAGCCACTTAGTTTTGCCGGATCAAAATCGTTTTCTTTGGGCTGTTTTATGCGTCGATTTATGTTTGTCATTGCTACGGCGTCACTTGTAAGCGCGTGTGCGAGTACTAAGGGGTTTTTGCCGTCAACCTCTTTTTCTCATGTATCTGAGTCTTCGATTATCGATGAGGCTCCCAATGCTTGGTCTGCTGAGTACGAAAATAGCGGCAAGGAAAGGTCAGTATCATGGGTGAAAACCTTCGGTGATGAAGTTTTGGAGGCTTTGGTTGCAGAAGCTTTGGGCAATAATTATAATTTAACCGCCAGCGCCGCCAGGCTCGAACAGGCAGAAGCTTTGGCGCGTATAAGTAATTCAGCGCGACTTCCTGCGGTAAATTTAGGGGCTGCTGGTACTGGTAATTTTGTTTCTGGCGCGCCTAATAATGAATCTTATAGCGCAACAGTTTCGGCAAGTTGGGAATTAGATGTATGGGGCCGGGTACGGGATCGGGCCTTTGCAAGCAGAAGCGATGCTGCTGCGGCGCAGGCAGATTTTGAAGCCTTGCAATTATCATTGGCCGGGCAAATTGCCTCAGCGTGGGTCGATCTAATCGCTGCCAGCCAGCAAGAGGCTTTGGCTTTTGACGACGTACAGACCAGAAAGCGTTCCATGGGAATTGTCGAGCGGCGTTATAAACGTGGTCTTTCAACCTCATTAGATGTACGGCTGGCTAGATCAGCAATGGCCAGTACTGAGGCTAACCTTTCTTTGCGCAACCAACAGCATGGAAATGCAACTCGGCGTTTGGAGATACTGCTTGGCCGCTATCCGGATCATGCGATCAAAACTACAACTGAGCTACCAGTACTGAGTAAATTGGATATCGCTGGTTCTCCGGTTGATATTTTAGCTTCGCGCCCTGACGTTCGTTCTTCTGAGCAACGTATGGCGGCTGCAGGTTTGCGGGTGGCAGATGCGCGTAAAGCCATATTGCCCGGATTGACATTATCCGGATCAGCGACCACGGGCGGCCTCGGTATTGGCGATATATTCGACTTTAATTCAGTATTATCCCGTTTGATCGGTTCTGTGACTCAGCCAGTATTTCGTGGCGGAGCGATACGGGCCGATATTGCTAGAAACGAAGCCGCTCACCGTGAGCGACTGGCAAATTACGCCCAGACGGTTCTAATTGCTTGGCGCGAGGTGGAAGATGCGTTGTATGGGGAGAAGTATTTGGCAGACCGTGAGGCATCCTTGCAGATATCAGTACATGAAGCCAAAGAGGCTGAGCGTCTAGCTGAGCGGGAGTATGGCCGAGGTGTGGGAACAATATTTGAATTGCTTGATGCCCAGCGCCGTAGAATTTCTGCAGAAGGTCAACTGATTTCTGCATCTAATGCACGGTTATCTAATCGAATTGCTTTGTACCTGGCGCTCGGTGGTGATGCAAAGCCGAAAGCGGTAAAGGCCGCAAAACCAAGTGATGAGGACAATCGGACATGAGCAAGCAAGTCGGAACTACTGAGGTGGATTCTGTGCAAAACTCTAGCGGGGTATGGCGCACAGTTGGGCGTGTGATTTTCTTTTTTGCCCCGGTGTTTATTTTGCTAGTCGGGATCGGAGGTTTTGCGGCGCTTAGCATGTTAAAACCAAACCCGGAAAAAGAACTGCAAAAAACTAAGGCAATCCCAGTATTGGTTACAACACCCATTGTTAAACCGATTAGGTTGCAAGTGTTGACGCAGGGCGAAGTACAGGCCCGAACGGAAATTGATGTGGTTCCACAAGTTGGTGGTAAAATTGAATATATCTCTAAAGGTTTCTTGGAGGGAGGAACCTTCAGTAATGGTGAAGTGCTGATCCGTATTGAAGCAGCTGATTATGATTTGCGTGTGGTTCAAGCTGAGGCCACGGTCGCTCAAGCGCAGCAGGCATTGGTTCGCGAGCAAGCAGAAGCTGCAATTGCCAGTAGGGATTGGGATGAATTGGGCGTGGGTGAGGCTTCGGCTCTTACTTTACGCAAGCCGCAATTGGCACAGGCTCAAGCCACTTTGGCGGCGGCACAAGCATCCCTGTCTGATGCTAAACTGCAATTAGCGCGCACATCCATTTACGCCCCATTCTCTGGTCGGGTGCGTACTAAAGCGGCAGATGTTGGGCAATATGTAACGCCGGGGGCGCGGCTTGGTCGAATTTTTTCAACTTCGGTTGTAGATGTGCGTCTGCCTTTGACTGATGTCGAGTTGACAAAACTATCTTTACCGTTGGCATTTGTTGCGACTGAAGAAAATATCGGGCCAAGGGTGGAGCTTTCCGCTACTGTTTTAGGGAAACCTCGTACCTGGAGCGGAAGAATTACGCGCACCGATAGCGCTATTGATCCAACGACAAGGGTATTGTTTGCTTTTGTTGAAGTGCAAGAACCATATGGTGCCGGTTCCGATGATGGAATGCCGCTATTAGTTGGGTTGTTTGTTCAGGCTCTCGTGCAGGGAAAAGATTTGCCAGGCGCGCTTGTCATTCCGCGATCAGCTTTGCGCGGTAATAATGAGGTATATCTGGCTGATGGAGATAAACTTCGTATTATTGAAGTGCAGGTTGCATCTTCGGATCGTGATGTCGCCATTATAACCGCTGGTTTAAGTAAGGATGCGCCAGTAATTACTTCTCCAGTTCGCGGAGCAGTTGATGGTTTGGCAATTGAGATAGTGTCCAGACCTGCCAATGCTGGCGCAACAAAGTCTAGGGGCGAATAATCATGAACAGTGTTATTGCTTGGTGGGCGCAGAACAAGGTTGCTGCCAATCTATTAATGTTTGCTCTGTTAATCGGCGGCACTATTTCTTTTTTTCGGATGGATCGTGAGATTCAGCCCTATGTTGAATTTCCCGGAGCGCAAGTATCTGTGGTCTGGTTGGGTGCTGGCCCTAAGGATGTAGAAGAACAGATTGTGGTTCGCCTAGAAGAGGCTGTTGGCAGGGTCAAGGGCGTAGACAAGTTATGGTCGGTCTCTTTAGAGAGCGTGGGAATGTTGTTCGTCATAGGTGATCAAACCTTAGATAAGGACGTGTTTTTAGCACAAATTAAGCGCGAAATAGACTCAATAGCCACTTTCCCGGCAGCGGTGCAAAAGCCACAAATACGCTTGTTTTCCAACAATCAACAGGTGATGCGTCTGGCATTTTCCGGTGATGTCAGCGAGCGAGTTTTGCGCAGGTTTGGTGAAAAAGTTCGCAGGGACTTGTCTTTACTTAGTGAGGTGCCTGCTGTGCAATTGTCAGGGGTTAGGGGCGAAGAAGTATCAATAGAAGTTTCAGAAAATTCGCTGCGCCAATATGGATTAACCTTTGCGGATGTTGCCGCCGCTATTCGTGGAACTTCGGTGAACTTGTCCTCCGGCAATGTGCGTACTTCTGTGGGGGACATGCAGCTGCGCACGCGACAATTGGCTGACACGCAATCTGACTTTGAGAAAATAATTGTTCGTCAAACACCCGGCGGGGCGACCATAAGGGTTGCTGATGTGGCCAAGGTAATTGACGGGTTTGCTGATGAAAACTTGCTGGCAACGATGAATGGCAAACGGACGGTTTTGGTGAATATTATGTCTGGGCCGGGAATGAATGTGGTCGCCATGTCCAAGCAGGTAAAGGACTATATGAAAAAGGCCGAAAAAGAATTGCCTCCCGGTGTCACTATGGTGCTTTGGGAAGATACATCTGAAGTGTTTTCTGATCGTATCAATACTATTTTGTGGAATTTTATGACTGGCTTATTATTGGTGGTCGCTACTTTGTTTTTATTCTTGCGCCCGGCAATTGCATTTTGGGTAGCTATTGGCATTTGTACAGCTTTTGCTGGTGGCGTAGCGTTCTTACCGATGAATGATGTCTCGTTTTCGATGATTTCCACATTTGCCTTTCTTCTTGTGATCGGGGTGATTGTTGATGATGCAATCATTGTTGGCGAAGCCATACACCGCCAAAATGAGCATGGTCGGTTTGGCCCTAAAGCAGCAATTGGCGGCACCAGTATGGTGATTAAACCGGTTATTTTTGCGGTGCTTACCACAATGATTTTCTTCGCTCCATGGATGTTCTTGTCTGGAAATATGCGTGAATTTACCCGGGCTATCTCGCTGGTTGTGATTTTGTCATTATTATTTTCATTGGTTGAATCTCTGCTGATTTTACCTGCGCATCTGGCTCATATAAAGCCGATGAAGGCCAAAAGTAAATTTGCTCGTTTTCAGGAAAATATAGCAGGAAGTATCGTTAGTTTTGCGCACAAAGTCTATCGTCCGGTAATGGCTTGGAGTGTCAAAAACCGTTATATTACGGCTATGACGTTTATTGCTATTGGCATAATGTCGGTGGGGCTGATGAAATATGAATTGGTTCGTTTTACCTTCATGCCGGAAACCGAAAGCAATGAAGTAAACATTACGATAGAATTGCCTGATGGAACGCCGTATTCACGTTCATTGGAGGTTTTAGAACAAATTCAAATTGCAGAGGCCAAACTGGTAGAAGAGGTTAATGCAAACGAAGGCAAACTAATTGAAAACTGGTATACTCGTGCTCGCGGAACTAATGTGTTGGCATTGGTAAAGCTGGTCGGTGCCGAAGAGCGTTTTATGAGCGCAAAGGACACGGCCTCTCGGCTGCGTGAATTAATAGGCGAAGTGCCAGATGCACAGAAAATAACGGTAAGTTATAAAAACGAAGATAACGATCCGCCAATACAATATGTGCTGAATTCAAACAGTATGGAAGATTTGCAGTTGGCTGCTGATGAGTTGATGACACAGCTTAGGGGTTATAGTGGGGTGTTTAACGTAACCAATGACAGCCAAAGCGCTTCTGATGAAATTCGCTTCAAATTAAAGCCGGGAGCTGAGACATTAGGCATTACTATTGCTGATGTGGCAACTCAGGTGCGTCAAGGGTTTTACGGCGTTGAAGTGCAGCGTTTGCCTCGAGATGGTCAAGATGTACGAGTGTTTGTGCGTTATCCTAAAAAAGATCGTGAGTCACTGGATTATCTTAAAAACATGCGTATCCGCACAAAAGACGGTCGTGAACTGCCTTTGTATTCAGTAGCAGATCTTAGCTTTGAGCCGGGTATTACGCAGATATTACGCCGAGAACGGCAACGGGCAATAATTGTTTCGGCGGAAGTAGTGACCGAGCGTATTGATGAAGTACGTAAGGACATGAAAGATACATTCTTTGCTGATTTTGATGCTAAGCACCCTAATATTCGCCGGGGTATGATTGGTAGGGCGCAGGGCCAAGCCGATTTTATGTCAGAGATATTGATCTTGTCGCTAATTGCCATTGGAGTGGCTTATATTTTAGTGGCTATTGCCTTTCGTTCTTATGGTGAACCATTATTGATTTTACTCGCTGCAATACCATTTTGTTTTACCGGCGCAGTATTGGGGCATTTGGTCATGGGACTAAATATGACCATATTTTCTTTTATGGGCTTGATGGCTGCTGCCGGAGTTGCTGTTAATGATAATCTTGTCCTGATTGATTATGTACACCGATTGCGAGAAAAGGGCATGGGCGGTGCCAAAGCGTTAGTGACCGCTGGTGTTGAACGGTTCCGGCCGATATTGCTTACATCCTTTACCACATTTATTGGTTTGTTGCCGTTGATGATGGAAAAATCTATTCAAGCTGCATTTTTAATTCCAGTTGCCGTTGGCTTGGCATTTGGGGTGATTTTTGCACTGTTTGTCACCCTGTTTTTGGTGCCAAGTCTTTATGCAATTGGTGCGGATATTCGTCGCTACTTCATTTATTTGTGGAGTGGTGAGCCAATGCACTTGTTCGGAGAAAGTTTAATGGATTTTGACGAAGGCGACGAAGTGGACGGATTTGTTGCGGCAAAAGAAATGGAACCTGCGGAGTAATCTGGCCAAAGTTTAATAAAACAGCATAAGGCGGTACATTGTTTATTGCGTGTCTTTTGCCTACAACACTTTAGAAAATAACGGAGAAGATTATGAAAATGCGTTTTTTTGCTGCCAGTGCAGCTATAGCACTTCTTACAGCTTGCAGTCCATCTGTTGAAACCAAACAAAACGAAACTGCGTTGGAGTCGTCTTCCGAGACTGAAGTTGCAGCACAAAGCCCCGAACTGGGCGATTTCGGTCTTGACCTTGATACGATGGATCAGACAGTACAGCCCGGGGATGATTTCTTTCGTTATGTGAATGGAAAATGGCTAGATAGTTTTGAGATTCCAGCTGATAGAACCAGCTATGGATCATTTACTGTTTTGGCAGATCGTTCGGAAAAACAGGTTCGTCAAATCATTCAAAATGCAGCAAAAGCTGATGCGTCAATGGGTTCGTCTGAGCAAAAAATCGGGGATTTATACGCTAGTTTCCTTGATACAGGCACCATTGAAGAAAGAGGGCTGTCTGGTTTGCAACCGGATCTTGATGCCATAGCGGCCGCTAGCGATCATGTGCAAATCGCCGAAATTATGTCCCGACCAGATTTGCCCTCAAGGGGACCATTTGGCGGATTTGTAAATGTAGACAGTAAGGTTCCTACTGCTTATGCGTTTTATCTTTCCCACAGTGGACTTGGGATGCCCAGTCGAGATTATTATTTGGATAAAGATGAGCGCTCGGTTGCTTTGCAAGCTGGGTATCAAGCGCACATTGCCAATATGCTGAATTTGGCAAATGTGGAAAATGCCGAAGAAAAAGCAGCGGCAATCATGGCTCTGGAAACTAAAATTGCCGAAGCACAGTGGGATCGACAGGATCGTCGCAATCGTGACCTTACTTACAATAAAATGACTATGGAGGAGTTGGTTAAATTTGCGCCCGGATATCCATGGCAGGCAGCAAATGAAGCAGCAGGCCTTTCGGTAAATGAAGTTGTGGTTCGTGAAAAAAGTGCATTTCCCAAAATTGCCAAAATTTTCGCAGAAACTTCATTGGATGATTGGAAAGCCTACCTGACTTTCCATGTTCTTTCTTCTAATGCGGCTAGTTTGCCAAAAGCTTTTGATGACGAAAACTTTGCTTTCTTTGGAACACAATTGTACGGCCAACCGCAACAACGGGATCGTTGGAAACGCGGCGTTGCTTTGGTTAATCGTTCTTTGGGCGAAGCGGTGGGGCAGATATATGTAGGGCTCTATTTTCCGCCAGAATCCAAACGCAAAATGGATGAGCTAGTTGAAAACGTACGCAAGGCTTTAGGGCAACGTATTGATGGACTGGAGTGGATGTCTGATGAAACCAAGGTTGAGGCCCGCGCCAAACTAGCGGCCTTTACTCCTAAAATCGGTTATCCTGACAAATGGAAAGATTATTCTTCATTACAGATCGACCGTTTGGATCTACTTGGCAATACCCGTGCCGCTGGCGTGTGGGCTTGGAATGAGCAAAAATCAAAGCTAGGTGGGCCGATTGACAAATCTGAATGGTTCATGAGTCCGCAAACCGTAAATGCTTATTATTCACCGGGGCGCAATGAAATTGTGTTTCCGGCGGCGATCCTTCAGGCTCCGTTTTTTGATCCAAATGCAGATCCAGCGGTAAATTACGGCGGCATTGGCGCTGTTATCGGCCATGAAATGGGTCATGGTTTTGATGATCAAGGTTCAAAATCCGATGGCACCGGACAATTGCGCAATTGGTGGACGGCTGAGGACAAGGTCGCTTTTGATGCTAGAACCGGTGAACTAGGCAAACAATATGACGAGTTCTCACCCTTGGAAGGCTATACAGTTAATGGCAAGGCCACTATGGGGGAGAATATTGGAGATCTCGGTGGTTTGACCTTTGCGATAAATGCGTATCATTTATCCTTGGACGGTAAACCAGCTCCAGTGATTGATGGTCTAACCGGCGATCAGCGTCTGTTTATGGCCTGGGCACAAGTATGGCGCGGCAAATATCGTGATGAGGCATTAATCAATCGTTTGAAAACTGCGCCGCATTCACCAACCGAATTTCGCACCAATGGTGTGGTTCGCAATATGGATGCTTGGTATGAGGCCTTTGATGTTAAGCCAGGCGATGCCTTGTACTTGCCCCCGGAACAACGAGTACGTATCTGGTAGTTAGAAGATAACGACCAAACCCGTGCCTTTTGGTGCGGGTTTTTACCCAACTCGTTTTAATTTACGCAATATGCTATCGCCAAATGCCCGTATTTGCTCGCGTGGCTTTGGGTGGCAAGCGCCAATATACTCTAATGATCCGGCAAGTTTCTTGGGAGCGCTAGACAGTTTCCCAAGGGGAAGTTTGGCAAAGCCGTCACATATTGCGTCTGTTTGCTTGCGTCTGTTTGCTGCCGGCCCTGAGGAGATAAAACATCCTGCCGCCAGTGGTCGTAGTTCGCTGGCATAGTATTTTTTATAATGGTCGTGGCCGCGTCCCAGATCAATTTGCTGTATTCCAAGGCCGGCTGATTGATTAATAATCTCATGTAATAATAACAGACCCGGAGAATTGCGGGAAAAATCACTATCATAAGCGGCAATCCATGAATGAAAAACACCTCCAGACAATAGACCCAATTCAGCCGCTGCCCATTTGCCGCCTAATGAATAGCCGAATAATAAAGCACGAAAATCCGGATCGGGAGAGGCATAACAGTTCTCAAGCAAGGCTCGTATCCAAGGCACATTCAGAACATCTAGCTTGCCGGTTCTTATGTATTGATCATGTTTCCAATCAAATAAAATTTTGAGCAATTGCGGATCTGCATTTGCCACCACTAATTTTGCGGAATCGTGCTCACGAACCGCAGCTCTAGTTCTTTGGCGCATTTTCTTGAAATATTTATGATATTGTTTTTGTTGGTTAGAAAAATACGCATCGGGGCCATCTGAGAGATCAATCAGGTGCGATTGTTCATGGTGGGTATAGAAGTTGGTCAGCCGTTGTAGTGGATCCGCGAGGGCGGTAAATGGCAAAGCGCCAATGCCAGCTTCGTTTAACACCTCCGTCATCGGAACACAAAATCCCGGCTCTTCTATCACGGCTTGATAATCAGAAATCGGAGCGCCAATAGGCCGAGATAAGCCGCCTTTTCCCCGGTGAAATGCAAAATAGGCCCGATTTGATAGATGGTCTTCAGCGATTAGTACCAGCGCATCCAAACGGCAATTGGCAACAATGGTCGCAAATTCTGGGTGCAAAAACGGACTGTTCCATGAGGGATTATTGCCTTGCGCATTTATCCAGCGTTGGCGATTTTCTGCATCTAGTTCATCAGGTTTGCAAAATGTAAGTTTGGTCAACATAAATTACTGCGCCAGAGGAAATTATAAGTTGCGCAGGTGTAGCAGAGAGTAACTTAAAAACTGTTACGATGAAAACAGGTCTGATCTGGTTTGCTTTAACTGTAAAAGTAGACCATCGCTGGCTTGTTCGATTAGCCGCAATACATGGGTAAATCCGTCTTTGCCACCATAATAGGGATCGGGAACTTCGCGTTCTGCAATAGTTGGCGCAAAATCAAGAAATAATTGTGGCCGTGTCGCCCTTTGGCCTTGGGTTTCTTCTAACTCTACAATGTTTTGCTGATCCATAGCCAAAATAAAATCAAACTTTTGGAAGTCAGCGGCAACAATAGCACGAGAACGGATATTTTTCATTTCATAACCAAATTTGCTGGCGGTTTGGCATGACCGCTCGTCAGGTGGTTGGCCTTGGTGCCAATTTATGGTGCCCGCAGAATCCACAAAAACTTTGCACCCTGCTTGTTTAGCCTTAGATCGAAAAACCGCTTCTGCGGTTGGGGAACGGCAAATGTTTCCTAAGCAGACAAACAGTATTTTGATCATCTTGCTTCCATTGATTGCAAAAATTTGCGTAAGGATTGCCGCCATAATAAAATTTGATCAGTAACATTACTAAGCGTAACCCCGCCGGCAAGATAAACATCCATTTCCAAAATTACAGTTTTAGCTCCGGGGGTCGTATAGGCGCGAACAAAGCGGTTTTTCGCATTCCATAGGTTTAAGTCCAAAAGTGGCTGCTGTTCATTGGCCTTATACTCAATGACTGCGCGGAATTGTAATTCACTACAGTTTTGTGGAGTCTGTGTGCAATTATAGCCATAAATAAACCAGATAATGCCATCTGATACGATTAGCCGGGTATCAGCAACAATATTCTCACCTTTGATTGTCTGAGTGCTGTGCTCCAATCCCAATAAATCAATAGTTTCAGCAACATCATTCATACTTAAGGCGGAATATATGGTGGATTTTGGTATGGGTGTTGCATCTGCCATTTTTGCTGTTGTTGAGCCAGCAAATGCCATTGATAATAAGGTTATGAAGAAAAAATAGCGTAGTATGATATTGACTTTCATCGCAAGGTTTTAGGGTTGCGCTCTCATTTAACGCGGCGCTCGTTTCGCTAAAATGCGTTGTAGGGTTCTTCTATGCATAGAGAGTCTGCGCGCCGTTTCTGAGACATTATGCCCGCATAATTCATACACCCGCTGAATGTGCTCCCAGCGTACACGGTCAGCTGACATTGGGTTTTCCGGAGGGCTGGCGGTGTCGCCAGTTGCAAGAAGTGCATTTACCACATCATCAGCATCGGCAGGTTTTGCCAAATAATCGACAGCGCCGGCTTTTACCGCAGCAACAGCAGTAGCTATGTTACCATATCCCGTCAGCATGATAACTTTGCAGTCATTGCGGTATTTATGCAAAGTATCCACCACTTCAAGGCCGTTACCGTCTTCTAGGCGCATATCAAGTACTGCAAAGGCCGGTGGATTTAAGCGGGCGATTTCTTTGGCATCGGAAACTGTTGCCACCGCGCTGACGATAAAACCTCGTTCGGTCAGAGCTTGGCCAAGACGTGTGCGAAACGGTGCATCATCATCTAAGATCAGCAAGGTTGGGTCATCTGGAAGTATTAGGTCAGTTGCTGGGTTAGACATGAATTTACCTTATGATGTGCGTTGCCATGATAGCACCAGTTTATGGAAATTGACTACCACATTATTGCACTTCTATTTTTGTTCGAGGCCAGCTTATTTGTACCTTGGCGCCGCCAAGGGCTTCGCTGCGACTTACGGCAATAATACCGCCAGTGCGTTCAATTAGGGTCTTTGAGATAAAAAAACCAAGGCCCATACCCCCTTGGCCGCGATCATCGCCGCCTTGTCTAGATGTAACATAAGGGTCACCAAGACGCTCTTGGATGGCTGGGTCAAAACCAGGCCCGTCATCGCAAATAGCAATGGTGATTTTTTCCTCATCCCATTGTGCGGTAACTTGCACTTTCTTTTTTGCGAAGCTGATGGCATTTTCTATAAAGGCGTTGATTGCGTGGCGGGTTTCTGGGCGACGGTTTAATTCTGGTTCCAAGGTTGCTTTGTCAGTGGTGTTACGACTAACATTATAGCCAAGTTCAATTTTTGTTTGCATTTGAGCGCTGCAAACTTCTTCGAGTAATGCTGACATTGATAAACGAGCATGAAATGGGTCTTTTTCTGCACCACGGCTCGATAATTTACCTAATATTTGTCTACAAGCTTTGGCTTGTGAGAGTATCAATTCTAGATCATCACGAACAAACTCAGCATCAATATAGCTTTTGTCTGCTCGTTTTGAGTCGAGGTGTCGGTTCAACTCTTTGGCAACCAGTTGAATAGTTCCAAGTGGTGTCCCAAGTTCATGCGCCGTGGCTGCTGCCAGTCCACCTAAAGCGGTCAATTTATGCTCATTCGCCAAAGCCGCCTCGGTAGCGGCGAGTGCTGTTGCCATACGATTGCGATCTGATGAAACTCGCCAGACATAGGTGCCGGTAAAGGCGATGGTGATGATTGTAGCTGCCGCTAATCCAAGTTGGTAGAGCGCACTTTCAATCGAGATTAGCTCACCATTCCAAAGTGGTAGCGGTAACGAGAATTGCGATAACAGCATAATCATAAGGATGGTAAGTGCAAATAGGGCGCTGGCATCGCGAAAACGAAGCGCGGTTACGGCAACAACTACGGGGGCTGCAAATAATACCATGAATGGATTGGAAAGGCCGCCGGTTAATCCGACTAGAATACCTAATTGCACCAGATCAAAAACCAGTTGCGCCAATAGGTTTCTTTCTGAAATCCGGCGATTGTCCCGTGCAGATATGCTCAAAATCACATTAAGCCAAGCACTGGCTGCAATCACTAGCAGGCTGGACTTAATTGGGAAGTCGAGATTAAATCCAAATGCTACAATAAGGATTGCTGCAGTCTGTCCAGAGATTGCAATCCAGCGCAACCATATCAGGGTATGGCTATGCAGGCCGACTGTACGGTTCTGCTTTTTTTTTGATTTACTCGGCATTTGGTAAGTCCGTTGTTTTTAAGTGCAGTTCCTAGAATAATCGCTTTGACGCAAAAAGCATTGCATAAAACTATTTTTGTGGGTGAGATTGTTTTTGTGAAGTGTTTTTTGGTTTAGTTTATGGCATGGGGCGTTTATGAAAATCGAAGTATCAGATTTAATGCCTCCGGTGTCGGTGGTTATCCGCCCAATGGCTCGCAAAATTTCCTTGCGCTTAGATCATGCGGTGCGTGAGGCGCAATTGATTCTCCCACATCGGCGATATTTACGGCAGGGGCGCAAGTTGTTGCATCAAAAGTCTGAGTGGCTGTCACAGCAATGGCTATCACTGCCACCAGCTTTACCCTTTATTCCTGATCGGCATATTTTACTATGCGGACAGAAAGTCCTTCTGGTTTTTGAGCAAGGCAGAGGAAGCTACAGGCGAAGTAATGACGCTCTTGTGGTCCCAGCTTTGCGTGAAGAACTTTTTGCCAGTCGGGTGCGCCGGGCCTTGATTGCATTAGCGCGCCAGCGATTAGAAGAATGTGTAGCGCTTTACGCGAAGAGAATTGACGTAACTTACGGGAAAATTACGATGCGTGATACAAAAAGTCGTTGGGGTTCATGTAGTGCCGCTGGTAATCTGAATTTTTCATGGCGATTGATCTGCGCACCTGATTTTGTGCTTTCATATGTTGCGGCCCATGAGGTTGTTCATATCCGTGAGGCGAATCATGGTCAGGAATTTTGGGAGGAGGTGCGCCGTTGCTTTGGCGACCCGGCGCCAGCTCGCAAGTATTTACGAACTTATGCACCAAAATTATTTGCGGTGGGTGTAAAACAGTGAGAAAGAATTTGGATCAGGTTTGCATTGCAACAATCTTCTGGCCTCTATTATAGTAATTGTCAGGCAATGAAGCCGTTTTTCACCTTATAGGTAAGCATTATGGAATCGGTTTTTGCTCTGGATTTAATCGCCAAAATCGCGTTGATCATTGCCGCAGGAATTGGGGCGCAATGGCTTGGTTGGCGCTTGCAATGGCCGGCAATTGTTCTGCTTTCAATTGCCGGATTGTTATTGGGGCCGATTAGCGGCTTGGTTTTATCAACACCTATTCTTGATCCGGCGCAGGATTTTTCTGATTTGTTGAGCCCGGCAATCGGGCTGGCGGTAGCGTTAATTTTATTTGAAGGCGGTTTGGGTTTACGTTTTGCCGACCTTAGAGATGCTGGCAGCGCCGTGCGTCGCTTGGTGTTTGTTGGGGCGCCATTGGGATGGGCATTAAATACGGCAGCCGCATATTATTTAGCTGGTCTGTCTCTGCCCCTGTCTGCCTTGTTTGGCGGCTTGATGGTGGTAACTGGCCCCACCGTGATCATGCCCTTATTGCGTCAAGCTAGATTAACCGGGCGCCCGGCGGCGGTTCTAAAGTGGGAGGGAATTGTCAACGATCCAGTTGGAGCGATATTCGCGGTTGTGGTCTATGAGTTTATCGTATTGTCCCAGCAGGGAATTCCGGGGCTACAGGGGGTGTTGTGGTTGCTGGTAGCTTCTGGCCTTGCCGCTGTGTTTGGCGTTGCGGCAGGATTTGCGCTGGCTATCGGGTTTCGTAAAGGCTGGGTTCCTGAGTTTTTGAAAAGTCCGATGATTTTGGCTACGGTTTTGGTGGCTTATGTTGGGGCGGATAGTCTTGCCCACGAAACCGGATTAGTGGCAGTGACCGCAATGGGATTAACCATGGCTAATATCCGTTTTGCAGCAATTGAGGAAATGCGCCGGTTTAAGGAAAGCATTGTGATCTTACTGGTTTCCAGCCTGTTTGTGGTATTAACCGCAGGCTTGCGTTTTGAGGATATTATGCTGCTTGATTGGCGCATAGTCGGGTATGTGGCTGCTATGCTGTTTGTGGTGCGTCCATTGATTATTTTTATCTCAACAATTGGCACGCAATTAAGTTTTCAAGAAAAACTTCTGATCGGCTGGATCGCACCGCGCGGCATTGTTGCAGTTGCAGTTGCTGGCTATTTTGCCGGGGAGCTTGGCGGCGATGCGCAAATTTTAGCTCCATTGGCCTTTACCATGGTATTTGCCACTGTTTTGGCTCATGGATTTACCATTGGGCCATTAGCGAAAATTCTGAGATTGGCAAAATCAGGGCCACAAGGGGTGCTGCTGATAGGGGCTAATCCTTGGTCGCGGGAACTGGCAAAAGTATTGAGAGAAATTGAAACCCCGGTGATGTTAGCTGATACCAGCTGGCGGCGCTTGCAAAAAGCCCGCCTTGATGGCGTTTCAGTTTTTCACGGCGAAGTCTTGTCAGAAGCCGCAGAGCACAAATTGGATCATTCTCAAATTGATTGGTTGTTAGCTAGCTCGGAAAACGATGCCTATAATGCTTTGGTTTGCGTGGAGTTTGCGCCAGAATTGGGTCGTCACCGGGTAATGCAAACCTCGGCGCAAGAGGGTGAGGTGTCCGACGAAAAAGCAATCGCATTTACTGCTCGTGGTCGTACATTGGCCAAGCGGGGGCGAACGGCACAAAGTTTTATTCGTGACCATTGGAAAGGCTGGCATTTTCGCAAGACCGAGCTTAGTGAAAGCTACTCATTGGAAGATTTGAGGCGCTCTTTGCCTGAGAACTCTGATATGATTCTTGAGAAAAACCCCAATGGAAGCTTGGTGTTTTTTGGGCCGGGGCGCTCGGCGAAAGGTGTGGCTGGTAGTATCGTAATTAGTTTTGTGCCACCAGAGTCTGCAAAATAACCATAAACAAACATTATGCATTGGATGATGATCCTAATCAGGTTCAAAATCCAAAATATCTCCGGGTTTGCAATTTAAGGCTGTACAAATTTTGGCTAAGGTTGAAAATCGGACACCTTTGACCTTACCAGTGCGTAATAAAGATAAGTTTTGTTCAGTGATTCCAACAAATTCAGCCAGATCTTTGGCCTTCATACCGCGTTGTGCCAAAACAACGTTTAGTGTGATTTTTATACCCATTTTGCACCTCGATTTTGTGATCTTATTGCAAGGCGATCATTTTTTAGCAATACCGGCTCTTATGCAAACGATAGATTCACCGGCTCTTAATGGCTTTGGCCCACACTCGCGCTCGAATTTACGGGGAAAGAAGTGTGGCCAAGAGGAGAACAGGAAAGTCGCCAACAGCAAAAGCTAGGCGCAAACCGATAACTGTCGGCAAGCGCAGCTATCCAAGATCCAAATCAGCATCGACAAAACCGCCCACAAAACCATCTATTAAAGTGGCAAAGAAGGCGCAAACCAAGTGCAAATCAAAAGCTTCGATGAAAGCTGCAAAAGGATTCTGGCCAACGGCAATTGGTAAAACCGCATATTGGTCATTTGTGATGTCGGTATGGGTCGGTCTAATTGGCGCCTTTGTCTTGATGACATATGCCAGTGATTTGCCCGATACTTCAGGTTTGTGGCAGGTGGATCGGCAGCCCAGCATCACATTTGTGGATCGTCACGGGCAAATTATTGCGGTGCAAGGAGCCGCTTATGCTCCGCCGGTAGAGCTTGATAAAGTTCCGAAAACCTTGATCGATGCAATCTTATCGGTGGAAGATCGTAGGTTTTACCAGCATTTTGGTGTCGATATTTTCGGCCTTGCCCGGGCAGTTATAACCAATGTTAGGGCTGGAAAGATTGTTCAAGGTGGCTCTACTCTAACTCAGCAATTGGCCAAGAATTTATTTTTGTCTTCTGAGAGAACCTATAAACGCAAAATGCAAGAACTGATGCTTGCTTTGTGGCTGGAGCATAAATTTTCCAAAGATGAGATACTATCTTTGTATTTGAACAGGGTTTATTTCGGGCGTGGGGCGTGGGGTGTGGAAGCGGCAGCCCTGTCATATTTTGGCAAGCCGGCAATTGACCTTGACCTTGGTGAGGCGGCAATGATTGCTGGTCTGCTTAAAGCCCCCAATCGTTATAGCCCAACATCCGACCTTGCCCGCGCTGAAAGCCGAGCAACAATTGTATTGGATGTAATGGTGAAAAATAATAAAATCTCAATAGCGGATAGAGAAATTGCATTTGCCAAACCGATTCGAGTGAGACCGAGCAAGGCCACGCCTTCGGCTTCGTATTTTGTGGATTGGCTGGCCCCGCAGGTTAGACGACAGGTTGGCGAGGTTAGGACTGATTTATTGGTGAGAACTACTTTGGACTTATCGGCGCAACGAGCCGCAGAACGAGCTTTGGCTCGTGTGCTGACTAAGGAGCAATTCAAAATGAATGCCACACAAGGAGCATTGGTGGCATTGGACGCTGGTGGCGGTGTCGAAGCGATGGCGGGGGGGAGATCTTATTCTGCCAGCCAGTTTAACCGGGCGACACAAGCGCGCCGGCAACCGGGTTCGGCATTCAAACCGTTTGTATATTTGACAGCTCTTGAGCAGGGTTTAAGCCCGTGGACAATTCGCACCGATGAGTCGATCACAATTGGCGATTGGACTCCACGAAATTATAAAGAAAAATTCAAAGGTGAGATGAGCCTGAAAACTGCTTTGGCGACTTCGGTCAATACGGTAGCAGTGAAACTGGCCGAAGAGGTGGGGCGTACTAGAGTTGCGGCAACGGCTAGACGCTTAGGTATGGAGATGCCGATTGCCACTACCCGTTCTATGTCATTGGGAACAAATGCAACTTCTCTTATTGAGTTAACGTCAGCCTATGTACCGTTTACTAATGGCGGTTATCTGGCGCAACCGCATGGAATGACCAAGATTACAGTACAAAATGGCCCAGTGCTTTGGCAGCGCAAGCATGTTCCGCCCTCAAAGGTGATAGCAGATCATGAACTGGCCGGGATTAATTTAATGCTGCAAAGCGTGGTTAACGAAGGTACTGGCCGGCGCGCTCAAATACTAGGGCATAAGGTCGGCGGTAAAACAGGAACAACTAACAAATTCCGTGATGCCTGGTTTATTGGTTATTCGGGAGATGAAACTGCAGGGGTTTGGGTCGGAGATGATAAAAACCGACCGATGGATAAAATAACTGGTGGTGGTCTGCCGGCCCGGATTTGGCAAAGCTATATGAGCGAATGGCTGCAAAGCAAGCCTGAATCTTCGCTGCCAGACCCAATTCTAGAGCCTGAGATTATTGAGGATAGTTCTGAGGACGCTTTAAGTGATTTATTGGTCTCTTTGTCCGAAAAGTTGGAGTAAGTCTATTTTAGATGATTAGAGGTGTGTTGCCATTCACGGCTGGATTGTTTGATAATTTGCCAGGATGATGACAAAAACAATCCGCTCATAAACACAGCGACTATAAGGTCTGGATAATGGCTTTGGGTTAAAGCAACTAAACCAGCAGCCCCGATTACAGCAATATTTCCAATGGCATCATTGCGCGAACATAACCATACAGAACGTACATTGGCATCGCCGTCTTTGAATTTTATCAAAATCAATACTGATACCATATTGGCCAATAGAGCCAGAAATCCAATCCAGCCCATGGTTGGTGCATCTGGAACGTTGTTACCAAAGAATTGCCAAAGGGAGGAACCAAGTACTGCTAAGCCTAATACCGCAAGCGAGACACCTTTGAACATTGCAGCTCCAGCGCGAAAACGCAGAGACATGCCGATGGCAAACAAACTTAATCCATAAGTTAAGGTGTCGCCTAAAAAGTCCAATGCATCGGCTTTTAGTGCCATTGATCCAGAGATGGCGCCTGCTGCCATTTCAACTATAAACATTGCTCCATTGATCGCCAGTACTAGCCACAAGGCCGATTTATATCGGCGACTGGCGCCGTCAAACTTGGCTTCGTGTTGGCAATTTGCACTCATTGGGCTGGTTCCTTTATTCTGTGTTTGAGTTATACTGCCCCCTGTAGCTGCTATAGGAGCAAGTAAAAATTTATGGATTTCTCAATTGGAAAAATTGCCAAGGCCACGGGTAGCAATGTGCAAACTGTTCGATATTACGAAAAGCTGGGTTTGATGCCTGATCCGTGGCGTAATGATTCTGGACAGCGCCGATACACCCAAAGCGACTTACAGCGTCTTGCTTTTATTCGTCATGCACGCAGTTTGGGGTTTTCATTACAGCAAATCGAGGAATTATTAGCTTTGGCTGATCAGCCAGAAAAGCCATGTGCAGGTGCAGATAAGATAGTGCAAGACAATCTAGAAAAAGTCAGGGATAGCATTACTGCCTTACAGGAATTAGAATTGGAATTGCAGAAAATGCAGGATTGTGGCCCGGGTAATATTGGTAGTGCCTGTCGAGTAATTGAAACCTTGGCTAATCACCGTTTGTGTTTGCATGAAGAACACAAAACCATGAGTGGAACCGGTCTTGGTTGATTTATGGCAAGTAGCTATCGTTGGCCCAAAGGACGAACTGTTACTCATTGAAGATATCGTGCAGGATTTTGCTGAACCGCCGCTTTCTTTGTCCTTGTTTGATGATGAATTACCAAATTGGCGGCTGCAAATGGTGATGGAGGGTAAGCCGCAAAACCAATGGCTGCGTGCCATGCAGGTTCCTGATGGTTTGCAGATCAAAGCACAGCGGCTGCAAGACAAGAACTGGGTTACTGAGTCTTTGCGGTTCTTAACTTCGGTTCGCGCTGGGAGATTTTTCATTCACGGGTCGCATGAAGTTGCCAGCCGCAATCCAGATGATGTCAGCATATGTATTCCGGCGGGCATGGCTTTTGGTACAGGGCATCATGAAACCACAAGTGGCTGCTTGCTTGAACTGGATCATTGGTTGCAACGCGGCTGCCAAACCTCTCATGTGCTGGACTTAGGAACAGGTGCTGGAATTTTGGCTATTGCTGCCGCAAAGACCATGACGGCTGAAATTCTGGCAACAGACATTGATCCCGAAGCTGTAAAAGTGTCCATTGCTAATGCTCAAGTTAATGAGGTAACTAGCCGCATCAAATTCATAGAAGCTGATGGAGTGGCTCATTCAGAGTTGCAGTCAGTGAAATTCGATCTTATTTTTGCAAATATTCTAGCAGCACCATTGATTGAAATGGCAACAGGTATCAGTGCATTATTGACATCTGGCGGCACGTTGATTTTAGCAGGCCTGTTAACGACACAGGCCGAAGCAGTTACCTCGGCCTATACACATTCAGGTTTGAAATTAACGAGGTCACAAGACCTTGGGGAATGGTCAATTCTGACAATGTCCCGATAGTTACGCGGCGCGCTGTTCACGGCGAGTACGACGTTGCTCTCTACGGGCAGCTAAATGCGGGCGTTGCGGTGCTGGGCCGCCTTCACGGGGATCATTATTGTTGGAAGGTACAATCAAGGTGTTTGCTGATTGTGTCGGTCGGAAGAATGATTTGATAAATGACATGGGGGAGGTTCCTTTTGTTTTAGTTAGTCTTTTGACTTAGCAAAGCTTATATGGAGTATGGTTGAGCTTTGGAAAAGTACCAAAGCATCAGGCATGATATGCATTTATGCATAGATAAATTTTACAGGTAATCATGGTTGCCAGCCTCGTTTGCAAGGACTAGGTTTTGCTCATGATACAAAATTTTGAAATTACTGGTGGCCCGCATATTGGCAGGGCTAATGTGCCCCGCTTGCGCGCTCGCTTGGTTGAGCTAAATCTGGATGGGTTGATCGTTCCGCATGAGGACGAATACCAAAATGAATACCTGCCTGCCAGCACAGATCGCCTTGGTTGGGTTAGCGGTTTCACCGGCTCAGCTGGTGCTGCTATTATTATGGCGGATCGGGCGGTAATGCTAAGCGATGGGCGCTATACTCTACAGGTCCGCGATCAGGTAGATGGGGATCTTTATGAGTTTGCCGATTTGTTGCAGCCAGGTATTAGTGGCTGGATCAGAAGTGAAACCAAACCTAAGGTTCGTATCGGGTATGATCCACGTTTGGTTAGCCCGGATAATTTGGCCAAGTGGCAATTAGCTGCCAAAGACTCTGGGGCGCAATTAGTGGCGCTTAGCTCCAATCCTATTGATGAGGTCTGGACAGATCGTCCAGCGGCTCCTACGGCCCTGATCCATCCGCAATTAGTGAAATTTGCTGGTGAAGACCACGGATCCAAAATCGCCAAAATTGCAGATCAGTTGTGTGTTAAAGGTGTTGAGGCGACCATTATTACTGCGCCACCAAGTATTGCTTGGCTGTTTAACATTCGTGGTGCTGATGTGGCCTGTTCGCCATTGCCATTGTCAACCGCTATCGTGCGACAGGACGGTTCTGCAATCCTGTTCGTAAATGATGTGAAGATCACCGAAGAGACCCGCGATCATTTGGGCAATTCGGTGGCGATCAAGCCAGAAACAGCCATTGAATCGGCAATTTTAGAGCTAAAGGGATCAGAGATATTGCTCGACCCGTCTTTGGCTTCAGCATGGTATTTTGAAACGGCAGAACAGGCTGGCGCGCAAATTGTCCGAGGACAGGATCCATGCCTGCTTCCTAAGGCCTGCAAGAACGAGGTTGAAGTTGAAGGCGCTCGCATTGCTCATCGGCGCGATGGCTTGGCGCTGGTAAAATTTTTGCACTGGTTATCTGGTGATAAGGTGCAAAATGGCGGTGTAGATGAAATTACTGCGGCCAGTAAGCTGGAACATTTTAGGGCAGCTTCACCAGAGTTAAAAGACATATCATTTGAGTCTATTTCCGGGGCCGGCCCCAATGGAGCAATTGTCCATTACCGGGTTAATACGCGCACTAACCGGATTTTGGAGCCAGGGTCGCTATTCTTAATTGATTCTGGCGGCCAGTATCTCGAAGGCACCACTGATGTTACCCGCACCATTGCTATCGGTTCGCCAAGTTCGGAAATGCGTGACCGGTTCACACGGGTTCTAAAGGGTCATATTGCTTTGTCTCGCGTGCGTTTCCCCGAGGGAGTTACCGGTACGCATCTGGATATTTTGGCGCGAATGGCTTTGTGGGAAGCCGGACTGGATTACGATCATGGCACAGGTCATGGTGTTGGTTCATTTTTGGGCGTACACGAAGGGCCGCAAGGAATCACCAAAGGCTGGAATGCAACTGAGCTGCAACCGGGCATGATTGTTTCCAATGAGCCGGGTTTTTATAAACAAGGGGCTTTTGGTATTCGTATTGAAAACTTGCAAGTAGTTACTAAGCCGATGCAAATTCCTGGTGGTGATCGTCCGATGCTGGGTTTTGAAAGCCTAACTTCTGCACCAATTGACCTTACTTTGGTTGTCGCGGAGATGCTAAGTCCAGATGAGATCAATTGGTTGGATGCATATCACGCCAAAGTAAGAGAAACTCATTTGCCGCATTTATCCGGCGAGGTTGCAAGCTGGTTGATAGAAGCTACCCGCAAAGTTTCACAAAATAAGTGCTAATTCAAACTGTTAGTTATTTTCTTTGATGATTTCATAGGAAGATTGCGTATCTGGTGCGATGGTTCTTGTTTGGATTCGATCTAGCCGTTCTTTTAGGTCGTAGGCAATTGCTAATGTATCTGCATCTGAACCCCAAAGAATAGCGCTATAGACCGCCGGGCGAACCAAGTCGGTTTTTCCACCTCTCATTAAAACGCTTGCCAAGATCAAATTGCTTTTTACAAAGTTCCGACTTCGATAATAATTTAAAGCCAGTTCAGCTGAGGCCAACGCTTGCGCAGAGGGTGGTTTATTTGAAAGGTAATAAGTTTTTACATAATAAAAATGCGCGCTAATGTTGTCTGGGTTGCCTCGCATTGCTGTTTTTAGGTGTTTTCTAGCGCGCTTTAGCTCTTCCAAATTAGCAGGGGCAGTTTGATCTTCATTTTTGTACACCAAGATCATTCCTGCTATATGGTTTACGTTCTGGTCATTAGGGGCCAAGGCTAACGCACTATTAATGTAGGACTCAGCGCCGGTAAAATCGTCTTGCCAAGTTTTTAACTCGGCAATACCTGCAAGGATAGCCGGAGTTTTCCCCAATTTTTTGGCAGCTTGCAAATAGACATTAATAATTTCTTGGGAAGGTTTCTCGCCGCCGCGAAAATATCGCATGGATTCCGCTTTGTGAAATAAAGCTTCACCAGTGGAAATTTTGCGAACTTGTAGTGATGCTTCACTAATAATCCGCTTGGGGATGATTTTAGCAACGCTATAACTGTTTTGTTTATAATACTCTTTTAGTTGAAGGTGGAATTCCTCTGGTGGCCTTCCGAATGCAGCTTCGAATGCATTTTTAGGTCTATTTTCGGAGTTTAAGGTATCAATATAATTGCGAATTTTAGCGGCATCTTCTTTGTTAGAGAGTAGATAGTGAACAGCTAACCAACTTTGTGCATAAAAAAAATCTTGGGGGCTAAGTTGTCCTCGTGATCTGGGAGTGGATATAAATGGATATCTGTTAATGGCACCTACCACAGTTTTGCTTGGCATCCATTTTCGTTGGGATAGGGCGTAGGTGTAGGGCTGATGCGGAGTCCCTATTAGCATATTGCCGTCTCGATCGACTTTGAATGTGGATAAATAATCTGCAAAACCCTCATTGTACCAACGAGGATAATACTGGTTAGTGTATGATGCAAGAAAGTGATGGGTGTATTCATGAAGAGCTATGCTACGCGCTCGGCTCCCGTTTTGTATTCGGCTTCGTGCCGCGCTACCTACGCGTTTATTGCTGTTAAATCCTCCCATGGAATTGAGCATAAATATTGGCCCCTCAATATTGGTAGTGTAAATGCCACCAATATTATCTACACCGGTAATGTCTGCGAGTGCCTTGGAGTTCTGTGCGGTATAAATGCGTACTAAAACTGGTTCTAGGTGATCCTCTAATCCCAAAAGCTGCATAATTCCTTGACGGTATTGTTCTAAATCTAGAACCAGTTTTTTGGCATCACCGGGGCTGACATTTCCAACCAAAATAAAATTTTCCGATTTTACTTCAATGGCCCTTGCCCAGGCTGCTGGAGTGATCAGCCAAAGAATTAGAAAAACTGAAACGCAAAAAGCCCACAATTTCATCATTTATGCCCCACCGAGTTCGCCTTTGAGTATTGTTATAGTGATTGTACAACTTTTTCAATCATCCAAGGTATCTATAGAGAGCATGATTTGTTGAAACTTCTTGTAAAATCAGCATTTTCCGCCATTATTGTTTGATGACAAAGCGACCAAAATCATCAAGCCGGTTGCGACCGGATGCGCTGCAGGCGGCAAGGTTGCTAATGACACCGGCGCGTCCGCCCATACGGAGCATGTCGCGCCCTAATAAAGCCATCCGCAATATTTTGCGGCCAATGGGCAAAAAATTTGGCCCCGGCGTCAGAGAACTCAAAATGCGTTGGTCCGAGATCGCCGGCCCGCGTTTATCTGTGGTTTGCACACCAGTAAAATTGTCGGGTGGTAAAAACGGACAAACGCTAACCTTACATACCAGAGGCAGCGCCGCGCTTTTGATACAGGCGCAGTCAAATCAGTTGCTTGAACGGGTCAATTTGCTGGCTGGTGCAGGGCGGGTGACAAAATTACGAATTGTGCAAGGACGGATTGCCAGAGGAGTATCGGCGGAAAAATTGCAAGAGAATCCGGCGACTAGGAAAACTGGATATAGCCCGGAGCAATTGACAGCTCTTGACGAGCAATTAAAAGGTGTGGCTTCTCCAGAGCTTAAAGCGGCTTTGCGTGAATTGGGTTTGGGCGTGATTGCCCGTAATGATCGGGGAAGTTCGGGGAAGTAATTCTTAGGTCTGACTTTGATGGCTAATTTTCTTGCGTGTGGCCAACGAATCAATGATGGATAGGTTCGAAAATCTATCCTTTTAAGGAGAATACAGTGAAAAATTTGAACCGGCGTGTTTTATTTGCGGCTGCGGCCTTTGTGCTAACTATCGGTCTGGCAGCTTGCGGCTCCGACAATGCATCTTCTGGGCGCTCATCAATTGAGCGTGCTGATGATCTTGCCATTGGTGATCCAAAGGCTCCGGTAACCATTGTGGAGTTTGCTTCACTTACCTGTCCGCATTGCGCGACTTTTCACAAAGGCATGTTCAAAGAGATCAAGACTAAATACATTGAAACCGGCAAGGTACGGTTTGTATTTCGCCAATTCCCGACACCTCCGGTTCGTCTGGCTGTAGGCGGCGAGGCAATTGCCCGGTGTAAGGCTGGAGCAGATAATTATTTTGCCATGCTCGACATTTTGTTTGAAAAGCAAATGTACTGGGTGCGTTCACAAAATCCGGGTCAAGCTTTGCGCGAACTGGCTTCAACGGCTGGAATATCCTCAGAAGAATTTGAAACCTGCCTCGCTGATCCTGAAAACATCACTCGGATCCAAGAAGTCAGCAAACATGCAAGTGATACTTGGGGCGTTAACAGCACTCCGAGCTTTGTCATTAATGGCGAACTTGCGACCAACATGCGCACTATTGATGATTTTACTAAAATAATTGATCCAATTTTGGCGGCAGCAGGTGAGTAATACGTGCAATTTACATCGCTGAAACTTGCCGGGTTTAAATCTTTTGTCGATTCTTCTGAGTTTAGGATCGAGACCGGAGTAACCGGCATTGTTGGCCCTAATGGTTGTGGCAAGTCTAATTTGCTTGAAGCTTTGCGCTGGGTAATGGGGGCAAATTCGGCCAAGGCTATGCGGGCTGGCGCTATGGATGATGTGATTTTTTCTGGCACTAATGCACGTCCGGCCAGAAATCATGCATCTGTAGTCTTGGTGATTGATAATTCAGATCGTACCGCTCCGGCACAGTTCAATGATGCGGATGTTTTGGAAATTTCTCGAAGGATCAATCGAGGTGCCGGGTCAAGTTATCACATTAATGGTAAATCCTGTCGGGCTAAGGATGTGCAGTTATTATTCGCCGATGCGTCAACAGGGGCCAACTCCCCGGCTTTGGTGCGTCAGGGGCAAATCAATGAGCTAATTGCTGCAAAACCACAAAACCGGCGCCGGGTTTTGGAGGAAGCAGCCGGTATTTCCGGTTTGCATACCCGCCGCCATGAAGCTGAATTACGTTTGCGAGCTGCTGAAACTAATTTATCACGCTTAGATGACATTGGCGAAGAGCTGCAAATCCAGCATCAACAGCTAAAAAAACAAGTGCGGACTGCTTCGAGGTATCGTAATTTGGCTGCTGAGATCAGAGCGCTTGAATCATTTTCATATCTGTTGCGCTGGACTGAGGCCAAAGCGGCTGTATTGGCCGCGCAAAAAGAATTAGACGAATTACAACAGACTTCCGGCGATTTGGCTGGAGTTGCTTCTAGGGCGCTGGTCGCCATGGAAGCGGCAAGCGTCGGCATTGATGGTTTGCGCGAAGAGCAATCCATTGCCAGTGCTTTGGTTGCGCGTTTGGCATCAGCCAGAGAAAGCGTGGAGCGTGACGAACGGGAGATTAAATCACGCCAATTGGCGCTTGAGCGCCGACTGCAAGAAATAGAACGTGACCTGCAGCACGAACACGAAACCGAATCTGATGCAAGTTCTTCGCTGTTACGATTACAAGCTGAACTCGATGAGTTGTCAGCTCTTGATGAAACTGATGCGTTTGCTGCCAGTCTGGAGTTGCAGGAACAGGCAAAATCAGCTGAAATTGCTCGCGATGAAGCTGAAGTAAATTTTGAAAAACTGATGACGTCTCATGCCGAGCAGCAGGCAGCTTTGGCAAATGCGCAAGGAAATTTGAATTCGATTCGTGATAAAAAGCTTCGGTTTGAGCGTGAATTGAAGGATGCTAAAGCTGAAATGCAGGGTTTGGAGCCGGATCTGCAAAATCTGGCAGAATTGCATGCCGCTGAGCAGGAACAACTAGAAACTGCGCAACAGGCAACTGAGTTTCGCAGCAAATTGAGTGTTTCCGAACAGAAATTGCAAAAAAGCGAAGAGGCAATGAGCGAAGCGAGGCAATCGTTTGATCAGGTGCGCCGGGTTTTTGATCAATTGCAAGCGGAGCAGGCTGGCCTAGAAAAAGCAGTGGCCACAGCCTATCAAGGTGATTGGCTGCCGCTTTCTGAGGAAATCGAAGTAAAAGCGGGGTTTGAACAGGCGTTGGCCGCAGCTTTGGGGGATGATTTGCAAATTAGCCTTGACCCCTCAGCGCCAGCTCATTGGCAAGAGGGCGCAAGCACTGATCAGCCTTTGCCTGTTGGAGTTCAAAGTCTGGCGCAAATGGTTCAGGCTCCAAAGTCCCTAAATGCTAGGTTATCACAGGTGGGAGTGGTTGAGGTCGCGCAAGGTGTAGAGCTTTTTGGCCAGTTACTTCCGGGGCAGCGCCTTGTTAGTAAACAAGGGCATTTATGGCGCTGGGATGGTTTGCTTATTAACTCAGAGGCTCCATCTTCTGCAGCTTTACGTTTAGAACAAAAGAATCGATTGCAGGCATTGGGCCCGCAAATTGCGGCGGCCGAGCAGGATCGGCAACAAAAACGTGAGCAATGGCTAGCTGCCAAAGAATTTCGTCAAACTTGTTTTCAGCAATTAAAAGACGACCGCCAGCAAATGCCAACCTTTAGGCAGCTTGCAGATAAAGCCCAGCAACATGTGGATGCACTGCGGCAAATGGACTTTAGGCGTGAGGCAAGAGCCGAAGCTTTGTCGCAAAAGCTTGAACATTGGCAAAGCGAGTTGAAGCTTGCAAACCAAGAGCTAATGCTAGGAGAACAAGCTGCGGCGGACGTGAACGCATTGCACGATGGCAATCTAAAAGAGCAATTGACTGATGCCGGCATTGTTCGTGATAAGGCTCGCCAAACTGCTGCTGATACTGCAGCTTCATTGCGGGCGGTTGAACGTGAATTTGAAGATCGTGCCCAGCGCAAAGCGGTGTTACTTCGTGAAATAGAAAATTGGCGCAGCCGCAAGGCTAATTCTGATGACCGAATTAAGGCGTTGGTTTTGCGAAAAACCGAAACTGAGGAGCTTCTGGAAACCGCGCGCTTGGCCCCAGAGGAAATTGAACTTAGACGGCAAAAGATATTTGATGAATGTGAGGCGGCCGAAGAGCGAAGCCGCAAGGCATCGGATGCATTGTCTGTAGCTGATTCGAATTTGCGTGAAGCTCGCGAGGCTACCCGTATGGCTGATTCGGCAGCGGCATCTGCTAGAGAAGCCAAAGCCGGATTACTAGCAAGGCTGGAAAGTGCCGTTGAGAGATTGCAAGAAATCACTCAAACCATCACTGAGGCTATGGGTGTTGACCCTGAGGAGCTAGATACAAGCCAAGACGGTTTGCGCAAAGTTCCTAACGATGTCGTTGAGGCCGATAGCAGGTTGCATAAATTACGACTTGAACGCGACAATATTGACGGTGTAAATTTGCAAGCCGAGGAGCAGGCCGAAGAATTATCCGCCCGTTTGCAGAGCATGAGCAATGATCGTGAGGACTTAACTGTTGCAATCTCCAAATTGCGCAAAGGCGTGGATGTACTAAACGAAGAAGGTCGGGCGCGGCTACTCGCCGCTTTTGATACCATTAATTCGCACTTTAAGTCTTTGTTTTTAACGCTTTTTGGCGGCGGGGAGGCCGAGCTGAGGCTAACTGAATCCGATGACCCCTTGGAAGCGGGATTGGATATTTTCGCCTGCCCTCCGGGAAAGAAGATGGAGAATATGAATTTGATGTCTGGGGGGGAACAGGCTTTGACTGCAATGGCACTTATTTTTGCAGTGTTCTTGTCTAATCCAGCACCAGTTTGTGTTCTAGATGAAGTTGATGCTCCGCTTGACGATGCCAATGTCGATCGCTTTTGCACTATGCTTGATGAAATGCGAAACCGCACTCAAACAAGGTTCATTGTTATCACCCACAATCCGCTTACCATGTCACGGGTAGATCGTTTGTATGGGGTGACTATGGCTGAGCGCGGAGTTTCGCAACTGGTTTCGGTGGATTTGCAGCGGGCTGAAGACATGATTGCTGCTGAATAAGAAAAAACGTGCAAATTGGTTTATTTGTTTATTTTCAATCAGTTAGCTCTTGTCAAACATGCTTGACTTGCCAAGGCGCCACGGATAGATTGCGCCCGCCTGACCAAAAGTGGATGGGCAGACAATTGGGGTTTTCGCAGGGTTTGCTTTAGTGCGGGGGCTTCTTAAAAAAACTGAGGTGACTATTTCTGACGATTTAGAAGAATTTGAAGTAAAATTACGAGCTGCCAAAGGCGCACATTCGGGGCAAAGTTCCGAAAAATCGCACAATAGCTCAGCTTCAGGTTTGCGTCATGGAATGGAATTTATCGGCGGAGTTTTAGCCGGGGCATTATTGGGTTGGTTTATTGACCAGCTATTTAATAGTGCGCCATTTGGTTTAATTGTCTTTATGTTATTAGGTTTTGTCAGTGGTTTGCTTTCAGCAATTCGTTCGGCAAAAAGGGCAGCGGACGATGCAGAAGCAAGCGGGGGTGATCCTGGCTCTTTTGCAGACAAAAAGAAATAATCGGAGACGCCTTAATGGCACTCATTGCACTAGACCCTATGCACCAGTTCAGGGTGAAGACTGTAGCTACGATTCAAGCGGGGCCAATTGATCTTTCGATCACCAATGTGGTGATTTCGATGTGGGTTGCCATTGGTGTGGCGATGGTGCTTTTACTTTTGGCAACCAGAAAAAGAGCCTTGATCCCCGGTCGTGGTCAATCAATGGCTGAAATAACTTATGAATTTATTGCCGACATGATCCGCTCGACTGCCGGCTCTGAGGGGTTGCGGTTTTTCCCGTTTGTATTTTCCTTATTCATATTTGTGCTGGCCACCAATATGCTGGGCATGGTGCCGGGGTTTTTCACCGTCACCTCGCAAGTGGTTATTACTGCCACGCTGGCGGTGACCGTGTTCTTCACTGTGATTGGTTTTGGGTTTTATAAAAACGGCTTTGGGTTTTTCAAACTGTTCGCGCCATCAGGAATGCACTGGGCTGCTTTGATTTTTATTGTGCCTATTGAGTTGCTATCTTTCTTTTCCCGGCCCATTAGCCACTCATTACGTCTGTTTGCTAATATGCTCGGCGGCCATACGGTGTTAAAGGTGTTTGCCGGCTTTGTTGTTACTATTGGCGGCATGGGCGGTTTGGCTTCATTAGGAGCGCTTGGGCCCTTTGTGTTTACAATTGCTTTGCTGGCACTAGAGTTTCTAGTCGCCTTTTTGCAGGCTTATGTCTTTGCTATTTTGACATGTATTTATTTGAACGACGCTTTGCATCCTGGACATTGATCCGGCGTAAGGCATTTAACTTTTTATCCTTTGAAGGGGAATTATTATGGAAGTAGAAGCAGCAAAAATGATCGGTGCCGGACTGGCAACTTTAGGCATGGGCGGCGCCGCAATTGGTGTTGGTATCGTGTTTGGTAACTTTTTAACCGGCGCTTTGCGTAATCCATCGGCGGCCAGCAAACAGTTTGGCAATTTGATTTTTGGTTTTGCTATGGCTGAAGCCTTCGGCATTTTCTCGCTGGTTATCGCCTTTATGATCTTGTTTGGCTAAACGGTTCGCCTGATATTCATAATTTGAATAACAGGCAATTTCAGCGACGGAAACCGCAATGATTTTGTTAGACAGTTTTAAGATGGCCTTGATTGGTATTTCTACTCCTTCGCACGGCGAAAGCGTAGAAGGAGCTTTGAGGCCTCCAGTGCCTGATGATTATGGCAATAATACGTTTTCGCCATTTGACATGACCTATGCAGTGCCGCATTTTTTCTGGTTGGTAATTTCATTTGCATTAATGTTCCTGATTTTGTGGAAAGTAATTCTGCCACGTCTGTCTTCTACTATTGAAGAGCGTAATGACCGAATTGCTGATGATCTGGATCAAGCAAGCGCAATGAAAGTCGAAGCTGAGGCTGCGGAAGCTGCTTATGAAAAAGCCTTGGCTGATTCCAAGGCCAAAGCTCACAAAATTGCAGCAGAAACCCGTGCTAAAATGGATGCGGAGCTGGCCACTGAAATTGATGCGGCAGAATCAGGATTTGCAGAACGCGCGGCGAAATCCGAAGTGCAAATTCGCGAAGCCACCGATGCGGCATTGGCTAAAGTTGAAGATGTAGCTATTGAAGCTACCTTGGGCATTGTCAGTAAATTAGGCGGGGTTACACCGGCTGAGGCGAGTATTCGCCAAACTGTTAAATCAGTGTCAGCTTAAAGGGGTTTATTATGGACTTTAGCTGGTTATTTGATTTTGGTGATCCGACTATGTGGGTTACTTTGGCCTTATTAGTGTTTTTTGGCGGCGTTCTTTATATGAAGATTCCGGCAATAACTGCGAAGGCTCTGGATGCTCGCGCTGATAAAATTCGCGAAGAGATGGATCAAGCTCGGCTGTTGCGTGACGAAGCTCAAGAATTGCTGGCTTCTTATACCCGCAAGCAGCGCAAAGCTGAAAAAGAGGCTGAGCAAATTATCGCGCAAGCTAAAAAGGAAGCAAAGCTTTACGCAACTGACATGCGCAACAAATTGTCTGAACAATTAGATCGACGTGCCGAAGCTGCAAGCCGCCGCATTGAACAAGCCGAAGCTCAAGCTCAAGCTATGGTTCGGGACAGAGCTGTTGATCTGGCAGTAAAAGCTGCTGAAATTGCTTTGGATACCGCCGTTCCGAAAGCTGCGAAATCCAAACTAATTGATAATGGCATTAAGGAAATGACTACTGGTTTATAGCTGGGTAATTTGCTTTATTTCTTATTAACTCTTTCAAACAGATCATCAGGATTTTGTGCTGTTAACTCCGGTATTGCGGCCGTGATCTTTTCTATCGGCCAATCCCACCATTTTAGTTCCAGCAATTGTGCTATTTGCTTATTGTTAAAGCGTTTTCGCACTTCCTTAGCCGGGTTTCCTGCAACTATTGCATAGGGCGCAACATCTGTTGCAACAACTGATTTGGCAGCAATTATTGCGCCATCGCCAATGCAAACTCCCGGTAAAATGGTTGCGTCATGGCCGATCCAGACATCATTGCCAATGGTTATATTACCTTTATTGGGCCAGCTTGGTGTTGCCTTGTCCCAACCATTCCCAAAAATCGAAAACGGGAATGTGCTGACCGCAAAATGATCGTGATTGCCGCCGTTTAGTAGAAACTTTGCTCCGGCAGCAATAGCGCAGAACTTTCCAATTACAAGTTTGTCGTCGATAAAATCAAACGTATATAGCAGGTTTTTTTCAAAATCTGCGGGTTCATTAAAATCATGAAAATAGGTGAAATCGCCGATCTCAATTTTTGGATTATCTACAATATTTTTCAGAAAAACCACGGATTTGGTTGCCGCAAGCGGGTATAGTGTTGCGGGGTCTGGGCCGTTCAAATTATTATCTGGGTGAGTAGTGGGCATGTCTGTTCCAGCTATGACAAAATATCCTAGGGCTTAGCCCTAATCTGTTGATGGTTTAATTGTCAGTTACAGGTTCATAGTAGCCTCCGATAATTGGTGACGCATAACATATTTTAGACTTTAGCAAAGTTATTAATATGCTGAAGGATTCTAGTCCGTTGATTGCATAACCCTTTAGCCTTTTCAAAAATCAATTAGCCAAGTTCAAAGATTGCGGCTATGGAATTTTTACCGTGGCAGTTTGCCCGGTATCAGGGTGGGCGTTTACGGAAATGGCAATAAAGAAGAATCACCGAAATGCGCTGATATTCGTATTTATCACAGTGCTGATCGATATGGCAGGTTTTGCCATTATCATGCCGGTATTGCCCAAATTGATTGTGGAATTGACCGGTGAAAACCTAGCCAATGCTGCTTTGTGGGGTGGGGCGTTGATGACCTCCTTTGCTGTGACACAGTTTTTGTTTTCTCCATTGATAGGCAATTTAAGTGATCGATTTGGTCGCCGCCCGATTTTATTGTTGTCATTAGCTGGCTTTGGCATCAATTATGGATTGATGGCATTTGCGCCGACCCTTGAATGGTTGTTTGTTGGACGTGTGCTTGCCGGGGTTTTTGGGGCCACTTTTTCTACTGCTAACGCCTTGATTGCGGATGTATCGCCGCCAGAGAAGCGTGCAGCAAATTTTGGATTGCTCGGGGCGGCATTTGGTGTTGGCTTTATTGTTGGCCCGGTTTTAGGTGGTTTGCTTGGGGAGCTTGGCACTCGCGCGCCATTTTTAGCCGCATCTGCTTTGGCTATGCTAAATTTGCTGTTTGGTTATTTCGTATTGCAAGAAACTCTGGAGCCGGAAAAGCGTCGCAAGTTTGAGTGGAAAAGAGCTAACCCCCTTGGCGCATTTAAACATTTGTCGATGCGTCCTGTGGTGCTGATGTTAGCTCTGGTAGTTTTCATTTTTGGGATCGGGCATCAGGTATATCCTTCTGTATGGGCGTTTTATACGATTGAGAAGTTTGGTTGGTCGGAGCTAGACATTGGCTTGTCGCTTGGGGCAGTGGGCGCAGTGTTCGGGTTTAGTCAGGCTATTGTCACCCGTTGGGCAATTCCACGTTATGGTGAGATTAATTGTGCTGCAGCAGGGTTGCTGGCGCTGTTCCTTGCTTTTTTGGCATATGCTTTGGCGGTAACTGGATGGCAAATGTATGTGATTATATTATTTTCTTTTGTCTCATCACTGGCCGGGCCAGCCTTAAATGGTATTATGTCCAACAGAACCCCTGAAAGCGAACAGGGAGAGCTGCAAGGGGCTTTAGCCAGTGTTGCTGCTATTGGCGCGATTATCGGGCCGATGCTGTTTACAGGGCTGTTTGGAGTTTTTGGAAGGCCTAGTTCGCAAATCTACTTTCCAGGGGCACCGTTCTTAGGCGCAAGTATTGTTACTTTGCTGGCCTTATTGGTGTTTATACCAGTGGCGGTACGAATGCGGCGGGAACATAAAATAGCAGAATAATATGTTGAAACTTTATATTGGTGATAAAAACTATTCTTCTTGGTCGATGCGACCGTGGCTGGTACTGAGAAAAGCGGAATTACCGTTTGAAGAACAGATGATTCGCCTTTGCTTGCCGCAAACGAAAGAAAAATTACTGCAACTTTCTTCCGCTGGAACTGTTCCAGTATTACAGGTGCATGATGAAATGATCCCTGATAGTTTGGCTATTTCAGAATGGGCAGCAAAATGTGTACCTAATTTATGGCCTACTTCTGCAAAAGATCGCAAATTGGCGATAGAATTTTGCAAAACAATGCAGGAACACTTTGGACAGTTACGCCAAAGCGCACCGATGAATTTACGCCGGCGGACTCGTGGCAAATTACCCGATGCAGCTATTGCTGATGCCAATGCTCTGGCTGAACAATGGTTGGAGTTACTGAGTCTCCACGATGGGCCATTCTTATTTGGTAATTGGTCAATTGCTGATGCTTTCTCAACCCCTTATGCGACTCGTTTTGTGTCTTATGGAGTGCCACGCTCCGCTCGTGTTGATACTTACATTAGTGAATTAATGGCAGATGAGGACTATTTAGAATGGGAGATGCAAGGGCTGTCCGAGGATTGGTCGATTAAGCATGTAGATGCAATTGGTTCATGATGACCCCCATTGCGCGAGCTGTAACCCTTCTGCGGGGAGCGATATTGACCGGAAGCTGTCACAGGCGTATTGGATAGAAAAACAAGGAAATATTAAGTGGCGGAAACTGAAGATCAAATGCGGTACGACTTGATGGCTCAAGAGGCGCTGCGCGGCGTTGTAAGGGCTGCCATTGCCAAGGCTGCCGAGTCTGGAATGCCAGGTTCCCATCACTTTTACATCACATTTAACACCCGCTTTGCCGGTGTTACTATTGATGAGAAACTATTAGCAAAATACCCTCAAGAGATCACAATTGTTCTTGAGCATCAGTTTTGGGACCTAGCAGCGCTTGATGATCATTTTGAAGTGACTTTGAGTTTTGACGGCGCGCCAAAATATCTTTCTGTACCATACCGTGCGGTTACCAGCTTCCACGATCCGGCTGTTGGTTTTGGTCTAAAATTTGAGATACCTGACGGCGAAGATAATATCCCACTGCCCGCAAATGCAGACTCCGATGAAGCTTCGGCACCCACGCCTGCAGCCTCCGGTGATGTGGTTAGCTTGGATGCGTTTCGCCGCAAATAGCCCACTTCATTAAAACGCTTAAAAAACTTTCGCAACAACTCTTCCCGCGTATTGGCCGTTGCAACGCCCTAAAAGAAGCTCTGCAAGATGAAAACCCTTCCGGGTATTGTGTGTAGATAGTTACAAATAAATCCATGTTGCATTGGTTTTTTGCGATGATTCACCATGTCAAAGAGCAATAGCGAATACATGGTACTCGCGTTAAGCCCCATTATAGCAAACTCAGCCTTCTTGCGGACGCTTCGAACTTATCCCCGCTTGTCTAGGGTCAGTTAGGGTATTTAAGGGTGCTTTTAGGGTAGGTTAAGGGACAAGGAGGCTTTTTGCACTGTGAACATATGGTGCAAGAAGGGTGTTCAAGGGTAGGGTCTTTAAGGTCAGTGAGCCTCTTTTGTTTGTCCTACCGCTTCGCTACTTGAGGACTCTTGTTATGTCTCGCGGCCAAGTTGCTACGCAACGGCCTACGACGTGCGCCCTGACCGGGCGGCGGGCGGTCGCCCTTGCCAACCCAAGAGGGTTGGTTGTTTACCTGTCCTATCGCTTCGCTACTTGAGGACTCTCTCTTTGTCCTATCGCTTCGCTGCTTGAGGTCTCTCTCTTTGTCCTATCGCTTCGCTACTTGAGGACTCTTTTATCTCGCGGCCAGTGCTTGAGTGCAATGCACTACGATAGTCCATGATGCGTCTTAATTTTAGAGAAAAAAGAGGGCCAGTGACGAAGCACTGGCCCTTATTGAAGTTCGTTCGATGAGGGACGTTTCCTCCCCGAAAACGTCAAACAAAACGGTCTCCCGTCTCACCTGCGCGCATACTTGTCCGTAGTGATCATTAAGTCAAGTTAACAAACCGGCTGAGTAGTTTTCTTGACATATGATATCTAAATGATATCATAATGTAATTACTAAAAAGGAGTAATAAAATGATGCAAGAAAAAAACATTCCCTCCACTCCGGGCATCCCGGTATTATTGTTTGCGTTAGGGCTGCCAATTGCGAGTGCTTTTGGGGTTTTTATCCTGATCGAACTTGGGCTTAAAATTGCCGCGATTGCCTTATTGTTATCTGCTCCTTTGGTGTTGTTGTTTATGCTGGTGGGTCTTTATAAGGTGGAGCCAAATCAATCAGCAGTGCTTACTTTATTTGGCCGTTATGTCGGCACTAATCGACGGGCTGGTTTGCATTTTAATAATCCGTTTTTCACCAAGAAAAAAATCTCACTTCGAGTTCGGAACTTTGAAAGCGGGCGTATGAAGGTCAATGATTTAAACGGCTCTCCTATTGAGATTGCTGCAATTGTGGTGTGGGAGGTCATTGATAGCGCCGAAGCGGTGTTTAATGTTGATGAGTATGAAAGTTTTGTACAAATCCAGTCCGAAGCGGCGATCCGTTCAATGGCCTCTGTTTATCCATATGATCCGCACACTGAGGGCGAAGTTTCTTTGCGTTCACATCCGATAGAAATTTCCGAAAAAATGAAATCAGAAATTCAAGATCGCCTGACTAAAGCCGGGATTAATGTGATTGAAAGTAGAGTGTCGCACTTGGCTTATTCACCAGAAATTGCCCAAGCAATGTTGCAGCGTCAACAAGCCGGGGCCATAATTGCTGCCCGCCAGCGTATTGTTGAAGGCGCAGTTGGTATGGTCGAACAAGCGCTAAATGCTTTGAACGAAAAAGGTGTGGTTGAATTAGATAATGAGCGCAAAGCCGCAATGGTCAGCAATTTGCTGGTGGTCTTGTGTTCAGACAGCGCTACGCAGCCAGTGGTCAATGCCGGCTCCATTTATTAGGTAGTTCTAATGGCGGATCGCAATTCAAGAAAATCATACCCGCTACGAATTCATGCTGACATTTTGGATGCGATGAAACGCTGGTCTGATGATGAATTGCGTTCGCTAAACGCTCAGATTGAATACGTCTTGCGGGATTCATTGCGCCGCTCCGGACGGCTCAAAGAACATCCACCAGAAGCAGTTAAAACTGAAAAACAAAAGGATGAATAAGATGAGAACTAAATGGGCCTATAAAGTTGAAACCATCAAGCCGCCGGTTTTTGCCAATCTAGAATCCAAAGCTGAATTTATCGCAGATATTTTGAACCGGCGCGGAATGGATGGTTGGGAATTGGTCAGCGCGCCAACTGTACCTGCCGCCGCATATTTTCAAGCGGTATTTAAGCGGCCATTATAACGCCAAGTTTAAGCGGTTAAGCGCTATTGTAAGCTGGCTCTAACTAGAGTGATTAAGTTTTCGCGTTTATCTGTAACTTGAGCAGGACGGCCTTCTCGCCATTGGGTGTTATCGGTGATTTTCTCTGACATTTTAGCGCCAAGAACCAGATTCTTTACCGTTACATTTCCGGCATTGCGTTCGTCTTCACCGACAATGACTACTGCCGGGGCATTGCGTTTATCAGCGTACTTCATTTGCGCTTTCATTCCTGATGTTCCCAGATAAACTTCAGCGCGTATTCCAGCATTTCGCAATTCTTCTGCCATAGCAAAATAATTACTCATTTGTTCCGGCTCTAATGCTAAGACAACAATCGGGCCGTTTGTGGCTTGTTGTTGGTTTTCCAATGAAGCTAAAACTGCTGCCAATCGCGAAACTCCAAATGAAAACCCGGTAGCTGGAACTTCCACGCCCTTAAACCGTGCTACCAAGCCATCATATCTACCGCCGCCGCCAACCGAGCCAAAACGTACCGGCCTGCCTTTGGCATCATTGGTGTTCAAGGTAATGTCTGCTTCGAATACTGGCCCGGTATAATAACCAAGTCCGCGGACAATCGAGGGGTCAAAACGTGCTTTTTGATCATTCAGACCTGCCGACGATAGCAATGCATCTATCAGTTTTAAATCACCTAAAGCCGCGGCTGCATATTCTGATACGCCGAGCAGGTTTTGCAGTGCAGTTAGTGTATCGCTGCGCTGCTTGATTCCGGCGCGGGTGAAGTTCAAAACTTGGCCGATAGCAGCAGGGGTGAGGCCCGCGCCTTTGGTGAAATCACCGCTTTCGTCTTTGCGACCATCGCCAAGTAAAAATTCAACTCCCCGCTCGCCTAATCGGTCGAGTTTATCAATGGCGCGAACCACAATACCTTTTTGTAAGGCCCCGGCTTCGGTTTCTGGAACCCCGATATCAGATAACAAAGCATCAAGCAGGCGGCGGTCATTGATATTGATCACAAAGTCTTCGCAAACCAACGGAACAGCGCCCATCACCTTTGCTGCTAATATAATCATTTCAGCATCGGCAGCCGGGTTTTTAGTGCCGACCGTATCCGCATCAATTTGAATGAACTCGCGAAACCGCCCCGGCCCCGGTTTTTCATTACGCCAAACAGATCCAACAGCAGATCTGCGAAATGGTTTCGCCAAGCCGTCATAGTTTTGGGCTACAAAGCGTGCCAATGGCGCTGTATGGTCATAGCGTAAAGCCAGCCATTGCTTGTCATCATCCTCAATTGCAAACACTCCTGCATTGGGACGTTCTTCATCGGGAAGGAACTTACCAAGTGCATCAGCATATTCAAACGAAGGCGTGGCCAATGGTTCAAATCCATGAGCATCAAATACAATAGAAGCCGCATTGATCAAGCTCTGTTCAGCGCGCAATATCGCCCCTGATCTATCTTCAAAGCCTTTTACACGTCTGGCTTTAGGGCGGAAAGTCTTTGTCTTTTTGCTCATTGCTAGTTTTTACCTTGTATTTTTTGCAAAAGCGCCTCGGTTGCTACATCCATTATCAGCTCTGTTTTACCACGCAACCGGGTATCAATTCTTTTGGCCAATTGCTTGCCTAATTCAACGCCCCATTGATCGAAAGGGTTTAATCCGCATAAATGCCCTAAAATAACAGTTTCATGTTCATAAAATGCCAGCAGACTGCCCAATGCAAACGGCGACAAATCATCAAGAAGAATGCAAGTTGATGGTCTATTGCCTAAAAATTGCTTTTGCGGATCAGCATTTGCCTGCCCGGCCATTAGAGCGCTGGCCTGACCCAGTAAATTAGCCAGCAAATACCGGTGTTGATCTGGATTGTTTTCTCGGTCGCGCAAAACCCCAATTAGATCAACTGGTATCGGGGTTTTTGCCTGATGAATTGCCTGAAAAAAAGCGTGTTGGGCATTGGTTCCAGCATCGCCAAAAACCAATGGCGTTGCATTAAATTGTGCAGGGCTGCCATCAGTTTTAGTCTGCTTGCCATTGCTTTCCATCATCAATTGCTGCGCCCATAAGGGTAGTTCGCTCAACCGTGAAGCGTAGGGGACAATTGCCCGGCCCGGCAGGTTCAAGAAATTTATGTTCCAAAAAGAAATCAGGGCCGAGAGTAACGGCATGTTTTGTCTTGCCGGGGCTTGCAGCACATGATGATCCATGGACTTAGCTCCGTCGAGAAATTGCTTCCAAACTTCTGTGCCTAATGTGGCAATTAGCGAGGATCCCACTGATGACCATAGAGAAAACCTGCCTCCAACCCCGTCTTGCATGGCAAAAATATGATTTTCGGAAATGCCAAACTTAACTGCTTGCTCATTGGTACTGGTAATGGCGAACATTTGCCGTTGAATGGCAGTTTCGCCCAAATGCTGACACAGCCATTGTCTGGCTATTTTTGCATTGGCCAAGGTCTCTGCGGTTGTAAATGATTTTGATACTATGAGGATCAGTGTCGCCGCCGGGTCAAGGCCACTTAGGGCATCGTTGATTTGCGCCGGATCCATATTAGCAACAAAGCGGGCCTTGATATGGGCTTTGGCGGAGCGCTTTAAGGCGTGATAAACCAGTCTTGGCCCAAGCTCAGAGCCACCAATCCCGATATGAACAATATGCGAAATTCGTCGTTGATTGGCTCCTGTTATCTGTCCATTTGCCAGCCCATCGGCAAAGTTTTTGATGCGAGCGCGCTCTATCTGGATGTTCTTTGCTATAGCAGGATCAATCCCGTCGTTTGATTGTGCCCGCAAAGCCATGTGCAAAGCGGCTCGATTTTGTGACGGATTAACAATTTTTCCTTCGGTCATTTGCTGCATAAAGCCGCCAACGTCCCGCTCTGTGGCGAAATCACATAACAAATCAATGGTTTGTGTATCTATTTTTTGTCTGGAAAAGTCGGCATATATTTCAGGCAATTCAATGGTGAGGCTCTGTGTCCTATCTGGCTCACTTTCGAACAAGTCCAATAATGAAGTGGCCTGAATTCGAGATGCCGCCTTGGCAAGAGCCTGAATCGTGTTGTAGCTTTCCATAACCCTTTGAACCGCACAAGGCGCGAAGGATCAAGCTAAAAGCTAACATCAATAGGTCAATCTCATGTACAAGATCATTTTGGCTATCGCCGTTTTAATCTTTTCTATATTTGTCTGGTGGCTTGGCAGTGTCGGGCCGCAGTCAAACTCTACGGTTCCAATAGTTGATTTATCCAAAACCTCAGATGCGCAAGGCTTTGGCGGTGATGATCCAGCTTTTGGGGAATTGCTGGCATTAAGCGATTGGCTGATTACCAAAGCCGAGCGAAAAGCAGCAGCCACAGGACGTGACCCCAGAGCCGAAGCTGAGCGCTCAAAAGCCACTAAAATTGTATTTAAGAAATTTTCAAAACTGGCGCGCAAGGCCGCGATCTATATTGACAGTAATGACGGCCCTAACGATCTGGCTTGTATTTTTCGTGGCATGGCAGAGGATGCCGATAAGCAATTGGCGGATCTGTTAAACTCTAAAACTCAAGCCGAGCAAAGCCGAATATGGAGCGAGGCTGTTTACTTGTTCTCTGATGTCCGTGCGGTGTTGTTTCCTGTGGAACTGCCGCCGGAAGTTGACCTGCCTTATAATGGGGAAACCTGTTCGGCGGAATAATAGTTGCAGATAGCGGTTTCCCTAAGGAATTAAGGCTGCAGCCATTAACAATGCCGCAAACAGCACGCCTGCATATATCCAGTATTTTCTTACTCTAAGCATGCCGCTCATTTTCTAGCTAACAATTGCGTTTGGCCATGCGGCAAATTATCCCGATCCGGCCAGTGCCGTTGCCACAATTTTCGGAGTTAGGATCTGTGGCAGGATTTGCGGCTCAAGGCTGCCGGGGCGATAGACCAAATATAGTGGCACTCCCACCCGCCCAAAGCGGGCTAATTCCGCGGTAATTGCATCATCGCGATTTGTCCAGTCGGCAACAAGCAGGACGGCATTGTTTTCTTCAAATACTTTTGCCATGCGTTTACCTGAAAGCGAAGTGCGTTCATTTAACTGGCAGGTCACGCACCAATCGGCGGTAAAGTCGACAAATACGGTTTTGCCTTCATTACGCAATTGTTGGACTTTTTCTGTTGACCAGACCTGCGGCTGTAAATCGGAGACATCATGAGTATTTAGGGTGTTTGCAACCATCAAAATTGCGAAAATTGCTGCCAGCACAGCGGCGGACTTGCCAAAAATTTTGCCTTTCCATGCCCAAAATGCAAATCCAACCAGCAAAAATGCAATTAACATAGCGGTGGTAGCGAACGAACCGGATAGCCCGCTTAAGACCCAAACCAGCCATAAAGCCGCACCAAACATTGGGAATGCCATTAATTGATGAAACCGCTGCATCCACGGTCCGGGTTTTGGAAGTAGCTTTAACAGACCCGGTTTGAAGCTGAGCAAGGTAAATGGCGCAGCAAAGCCCAGTCCAAGAAACAAAAATATAGATAATGAAACCGGAGCGCTTTGGGTTAGAGTAAAGCCCAAAGCCCAACCCATGGCTGGTGCGGTGCAAGGCGAAGCGACAATAACTGCTAGCACGCCAGTAAAAAATGCGCCGATATCTCCTTTGCCTTCGGTAAGAGATTCGCCAATTCCCATCCAGCGACCGCCAATGCTAAAGACTCCTAGTAGATTTAAGCCGAGGATAAAAAACAGCATGGCAATTGCTGCAACAAATGGCGGATATTGCAGTTGGAAACCCCAGCCAATTTGCTGGCCTCCGGCTTTTAGAGCCAATAACAGCCCGCCTAGGGCTAAAAACGAAATTAATACTCCAACAAGGAAGAATAAACCGTGGCGGCGGATAATGCCAGCTTGGGCGTGAGCCGCTGAAACAAATCCCATAACCTTCATTGATAAAACCGGGAATACACACGGCATAAGGTTCAATAAAACTCCGCCGATAAAGGCAAAGAATAATGCTAATATCAGACCCCCAGAGCCAGTTTTTTTCGGCGCTTCATTGGATGGTTCTTGTTCGGCCCCAGCTCCTTTTGGTAGGAAATTTTGTTGCAAATTGACTTGCCAGGCTGTGGCTGATTTGCCCGTGCCGATCACCAATACGCCAGCAAGTTTATCTAGTGTGCCGCGTTTCACCCGAAACCCCGGGTCACTCCAAAGGGTAAAGCCGCGTTCTCCAAAACTTGCTATTTGCGGAACTGAGTGTTTTACCGCGCCGGTATCTATTGGAAAAAACCAGAGTTTCTCATTTGATATATTGGCGTTGGCAATTAGCGGCCCGGCAAAGCTGAAACGAATTCTTCCGTCCTTTAATGCGAAACCGGCTTCGATTTGGTCATCTAAGACTTGCTTTGGTAACTTGTCCAAAGCGCTTTGAATGCGGGCATTATCATTGGGGTTTTCCAAGGCTCCTTGATTTAAGGTCAGGTTAAGTTCCACCTGTTCGGGGATGCAAATATCTTCGCAAACTAGCCATGAAGCACTGGCAGTAATATCTATTGGTTTAGAGCTGTCAAAGTCGGCAGTGGCGACAAATGGGATCGGGTACAGGGTTTTGCCCTCATAACCATAATTGATCAACTTGCCTAATTGAATAGCTTTGGGGGTGGGCCACTGAATTGCACCGGCTTTGATGCCTGGCGGTAATTGCCAGCGAATATTCGTAGCTAAACCAGCTGCTCCGGGGTTGATCCAATAGCTGTGCCAATGTTCACGAAGGTCTAGCTCCATTCCCAGATAAAATTCATCACCGGCTTTGATGTTTTGTTGGCTGGAGAGCAGTTCAGCACGAACATTGTCAGTGCGAACTGGATTGGCCAGTGCTTCTATCCCAAACAAGCTAAAACTAAGGATTAGTGCAAGCAATCGCATAAATGGTCTCCGAAATGGCCAGTGAGTAAATTAGCAGAGGCTCCACTGGCACAAATGCGCCAACAGAACCAGTGACCTCGCGCAAGTGTGAACCAAGTTTATTAAAATTCTGGCCAATATCTGGATATTTGGATCAGGACGCTAAATCACCAGCTAAAGCCTGTTCAATTAGTGCAATGGTTTCTGCATTACCGAAAATAGCCACGAAGGACCCAAATCTTGGCCCGGTTTTTTGGCCCAGTAAAACTTCGTACAACGCTGAAAACCAATCGCGCAAATTCTCAAATTCAGCAGCTTTGCCCGCAGCAAATACTTCTGTTTGCAGGATCTGTGGGTCACGTTCATCTGGCCCCAGTTTCGTCAGCCGTTTGGCTAAATCTTCTAGTGCACTGCGTTCTTTTTCATTGGGCAGCCGAAATTGTTTTTCTGGCAGAATAAAATCACGGAAATAGGTGATGGCATATCCGGCCAGCCGATCGAGAAGCGGGTGGCTGTCGGCATTGGCGCCTTCAACATAACGGGAAATAAACCCCCACATCTGCTCTTTGGTTTCCACTGATGCCGCTGATGCTAAATTAAGAAGTAGCGAAAATGAAATCGGCACGCTGTCAGCCGGTGGCTGACCATTATGAATATGCCAAACCGGGTTACCAAGCTTGGCTTTGCTGTCTTGTCCAGCATAGGCATTTAGGTGCTGCAAATACTCATCAGTGTTTTTGGGGATCACATCGAAAAACAAACGCTTGGCAGTTTTTGGTTTTTGATACATGAAATGCGACAGGCTTTCCGGCAAGCCATAGGTCAACCATTCTTCCACTGATAAGCCATTGCCTTTGGATTTAGAAATTTTCTCAGAATTTTCATCTAAGAATAATTCATAGTTAAATCCATCTGGCGGTGTGCCGCTCAATGCCCGGCAGATTTTTGAGGATTGCTGCACCGACTCGATTAAGTCCTTGCCTGACATTTCATAATCCACGCCCAAAGCCGTCCAGCGTAGCGCCCAATCTGGTTTCCATTGAACTTTGACATGACCGCCGGTAACCGGGACTTCCCTTTTTTTGCCATCGGTATCTTCAAAGGTGATAGTTCCGGCTTTTGTATCACGCTTTAAGGTCGGCACTTGTAGAACTTGACCGGATATCTGTGAGATCGGCAAAAAGGGTGAATAGGTTGCTTGGCGTTCTGCACCCAAAGTTGGCAATATAATGCCCATCACCTTATCGAAGCGCTCAAGCATGGTCAGCAGCGTCGCATCAAAGCGTCCAGAAGCATAAGTCGTGCTGGAGGAAACAAATTCATAATCAAACTCGAATTGATCCAAAAACGCACAAAGGCGGGCATTGTTATGAGCTGCCAGACTTTCATGAGTGCCAAAGGGATCTGGTACTCGAGACAGGGGCATGCCGATATGTTTTTGCAGCATTGCTTGTTCTGGCAAATTTGACGGGACTTTTCTAAACCCATCCATGTCATCAGAAAATGCAATCAGCTTGGTGGAAAATGCGCCATCGGTCATTGCTTCAAAGGCATGGCGAACCATTGAGGTTCTAGCTACCTCGCCAAAGGTGCCAATGTGGGGCAAGCCAGAAGGGCCATATCCGGTTTGAAATATGACTTCGCCGCTACTGCGACCTTGGCGAGCCAGTCGTTTGAGCAAGAGTCGCGCCTGTTCAAATGGCCAAGCTTTGTGGGTGTTGGCTAGTTCGGCTTGTTCACTCATGATGTTTTTCTTCTATAATTGAAAACTTCGCCTAACCAAGTCCAGAGACAAGGTCAAGAAAACCTACTGAAATTTAGGAAAATTACACTTTTGAGGTCTAAAAAGTTAACATCTTGGAAACCATGATCGGGTGAGTTTGCAAAGGCTATGTTTTCATTAACTCGGAAGCTTCAATGGGTAAAACTACAGGATTGATGTTTGTTGCGATTTACGCACTGCTGTCTACGGTCACGGCATTGGCTTTGGTGCGCTTGATGGGGACGAGCGTAGGTTATGCAGCTCTAATGGGGTTGATGGTGTTTTTAACCGCATCGCAAGCCCATGCTTTTGCTGCGCGCCGTAGCGAAAGCCGGGATATGCGTCGCAGCATTGAGAGTCTGCGCAGCATTACTGAAAATTTATCTACTAAGCTTGATGTTGCAAAAACAGAATTATCCGAGCTTTCGCGGTCGGTAGAAGAAGAAGCGGTGCATCGTAATCAGGCGATCGTCTCTGAAGTACAGGTTATCGAAAATCTAATTGAAAAAATGGGTGATGATTTTTCATCTCGTTTGGCCGAGACTGCGCGTATTGCTGCGGTTAAAGTTGATGACGTGCAAAGCGCTGATGATAGGCATTTAATGCTGACCTTGGTACGAGAGGCATTAGAGGCGGGCCGGGTCGAACTACATTTGCAACCGATTGTTTCATTACCCCAGCGCAAAGTTTATTATTATGAGAGTTTCACCCGTCTGCGTGATCATGAAAACAAGGTGATCATGCCAGGTGATTTCTTGCGAGTTGCAGAGCCAGCGGGACTGGTTTCAGTGGTCGATAATTTATTATTGTTTCGTTGTGTGCAGATTGTTCGCCGGCTTACTCAAAAAGATCGGCGTATTGGCATTGTCTGCAATATCTCTCCGGATTCCTTGGGCGATGAGGAATTCTTTCCGCAATTTCTCGATTTTATGCGAAAAAACTCGGATTTGTCTGGATCTTTGGTCTTTGAAATGGGCCAGAAAGATTTTGTCACCCGCTCGGTTACTCAGGCGCGAAATATGGCAAGATTAGCCGATTATGGTTTTAGGTTTTCCATCGACAAGGTGGAAAGCATGGATGTTGATCTAGCGGACATGCAGCGAGCTGGTGTGAAGTTTCTAAAAGTTGGTGCCGAACTGTTATTAACTGCAGTGCATTCTGCTACTGGCGGCGCATTGCCTTCTGCTCCTGACATCAGGGTTGAGGATATTGTGCCGTATCTAGCTAGGTTTGGCATTGAACTAATCGGGGAAAAAGTCGAAGATGAAGCCAGTGTAGTCGAGTTGCTCGAAATCAATACTAGCTATGCACAAGGGCATCTTTTTGGCGCACCAAGGCCGATCCGCGAAGAGTTTTTAGACGAAGCTGATGAGCCTCTAAAAATGGCAGGTTAAGGCTCAATCTGGCACGAACAGTTTTGTGCTTTCTTGCAAAATACCATAATTTATGTATGATAAACATAGAAAAAGGTGACGGCTAAGTCATGTGGGTATTGGGTCACCGCTACGCCATATGGAGATGCGCAAATGAGGCTCATCCGCTTTACTTTTGGCTCCGCACTAGTTCTGACTATTATGTTGCCGCAGGCAGTGCAGGTTTTGCAAAAAATAGACAAGCCATTGGTATATCGACAATTGCCAATGCAAATGTCTATTGCCACGCCTAAGCTTCGGATTACTGCCAACCAGATAAAGCGGATGAACACGGACGGGCCAGCATTATTTGATTCCAGTGCCACCGCAAAAGTAAAAGAGTCATCAACGATGGAACGTCATACTGATCGTCCGGGGGCGTATTACCGGTATCAGCCTCTTAACCGCTCGCTGGGGTTTGGTTATTGCCAGAACTTGTGTGATACAGATAGCAGATGCAAATCCTATACCTTCAAAACCGATAGAAATGGCAATAAGTCTTGTTCGTTGAAGGAAAATATTTATCCTAAACGTAGCGATCCTACAGCAACTTCCGGCATCAAATCCAAATATCTTGAGCGAAACCAGAACTGATCCCCCTTTGCTATGACACAAAGAGGGGCTTGTGCGCGCGCCCGGCTTTGTTAGGGTGCTGGTGTAATAATTAGGAGCCAGTCCGCTATGAATGACACCTCACCAGCAAAGCCAGATAAGAAGCGTACATTTTTGCAAAAGCTTTTCGCCTTCAGCCCTTCCGGCTTGTTCAAACTGCTTGTGGTCTGTTTGGGCGTCGGATTATTGCTTGCCGTATTGAGCATTGATCCGGCTCGAGTTTGGAATGATTTCTTTGGAACCATCGCAGATGCATGGGCCAAGGGCTGGGAGTTAATTGACTGGGCAGTCGAGTATTTGCTGCTTGGTGCAATTTTGGTGGTTCCAGTATTTATTATTTTGCGGGTACTAAATGCTATGGGCAGGAAATGAATAGATTATTGATTTCATGGACTGGTTTGTTGGTCGCAACCCTTACTTTAAGCGCATGCAGCAAGCCGGGTCCTAAATTTGACAAGGACAATCCGCCTACTGGCGGTACACGGGCTGAACTGGCTTATCAAATGGCCACCAGATTGGCAGCTCAGGGTTATTGTGCCACTGCTATGCCGGTGTTTGTTTGTCTTGCCGGTCAGGGAGCTGGCTGGGAAGTGGCAGCGCAAGGTGCCGGAGAGTGCGCGCCAACTGCTGCAAAATTATGGAAAGCATCAGGTTTGACAGCAGATCATGCGCCGCAAAGCGAAGCCGACAGAGGTCATGAAGCTACGTTTAAATTGCAACAAAGCTACGCTTACCAGTCTAGTGCTGAGGGTATTTTGGCCGAAGGATTGCGTCAGCTACGTCGGGCAGCAAATGCAAATTGGCCGGAAGCGCAAGCGGAGCTGGCTATACAACTTCATGCCGCAGGTGGTCAGAATTTGGCTGAGGCCCGTCATTGGATGGAGCGTTATGATGCCAATGCTCGCAGGAAGATTTACGGTGGTGATGAAATACCGCCTGCCATTCGAAAGACCCTAAAACAAATTCCTCGTTCCGGAGCCGGTGGCAGCCAATGGTTTCCAATTGCCTTTTCGGCTGAACCATCGAGCAATCATGATTGCGACCGTTTATTGGGTAAGCGTCCAAACCAGCAAAAACCTAATCGGCACGAAAGCCACGGAGCAAATAACGATGACGATGGCATAGAAAAAATAAAGCCGCGGCACCAGTCAGGCATTCCAACGACAAGTGGCGGTGGCCACAAAGATCATTAATTTCCGCTGAACATCAAAAGACTCCGCCTGTCGTAGGCCGTTGCGTAGCAACTGGCCTCGAGACCAAACAAAAGTAAAGCGTTAGGACAAGAAAAGAGCCCGCAGTGACAGCCTTGGCCTGTTTAGTTTCGTTGCAGCCTTACAGGTAGGTAGCGAGCGGTTGAATGAGCTTCTTTTTAGCTCAACTTATCTATTTCTGCAGTTTCCCAATCACGATAGGTTTTGTCTGTACCCCTTACTTTCCATGTCATAGGGCCGTTTGTGGAACGACCCGTAATTACCGCACCGGCAGCACTTGTGCTATTGAACGCGTAGTTCTTTAAAAACGAGCGGTGATCGTCTCTTTTCTCACTCAAAATCCCGTGATCGACTAATTCAAAATACAGTTTTGAGTAACTCGATTTTTTTGACAAATCACCAACCCATTCTCCACGAGCTATTGACCCGGATTGTACAATGAACTCTCCATTTTCTAGAATTGCTGTTGCGTTACAGCCCAGTTCGTTACTGACTAATTCAAATTCTATTGCTGATTTTTCTGATATAATTTCAACTGACTGAGCAGAAGGCCGGGATTTTGAGAGTAAAAAATCAATCCGTAATGCCGGCAAAACTAACAAAACATGCTCAAGGAAAGCTTCCATATCAGCTATGTCTGATTCTGACATTGAGGGACGAGATGGATCGTTTCCATTGTTCAAATTTATTTTTGCAACGCTTTTTGCGATCTCAACCAAGCGCGCTTCTAAATATTTTGCATGGGCTTTGTGCAAATTATTTGCGGTTGAAGTAATGAGTATTACGGATGTCCACCAGTCTTTTTTGGAATCATGCTCCTTAATTCGATAGCCAACATCCTCTGCCTCCCCGATATAGGTCAGTGGCCCTTGTTCGTTCTCGCCGATAAGAAGATAAATGCCGGTAAATCTAGTTTCTTTTCTTTGGAGGCCTTGCGCAAGCTCCGTCCGGGGTATCATTAAAATATGACCTGTCCACCCAAAGACCTCTGCAGTTAGCATTTGATCGGGTTTTCCATTTATGAAAAACAACTTTAGCGAACGGCCATTAGTATTCATCTTGGTCTTCCTCAATTTTGCACAGGAAATATAACAGAATTTTGCTTGTCCTGTCATACCCCGATTTATTCGGGGGTTACAGTAAGCGTCTCAAAGGCTGTATCACCCGGACAAGCAAGGCGATGCAATGAGTAAACAAAAACCGCCAGCCAATCCTTGACTCCCATCACTGGCGCCCCTATCTCCCCTTTGCGTTGGCAGTCAAAGGCGGTGAGTGCTAAAATTCATTCCAAAGATCGCCAACCAAATGTTTTGAAACCCTAAACAAGAAAGAGCGAACCGATATGAAATTTCGTCCTTTACATGATCGCGTACTTGTATCGCGCATCGAAGAAGACAGCAAAACCGCTGGTGGGATTATCATTCCCGACACCGCCAAAGAAAAGCCACAAGAGGGCAAAGTGATTTCTGTTGGCCCCGGCACCAAAGATGACACTGGCAAACTAGTTGCCCTTGATGTCAAAAAAGGTGATCGCATCCTGTTTGGCAAATGGTCTGGTACCGAAGTCAAGCTTGACGGCGAAGAACTGATCATCATGAAAGAATCCGATATTATGGGCGTTTTGGGTTAATCCCTCACCCGTCATATCCATCCATCTAATTTTAGTCATAAGGAAAAACCAATGGCTGCTAAAGAAGTAAAATTCGGTGCTGATGCACGCGAAGGCATGATCCGGGGCGTCAATGTCCTGGCCAATGCAGTAAAGGTAACTTTGGGCCCTAAGGGTCGTAATGTTGTTTTGGACAAAAGTTTTGGCGCTCCGCGCACTACCAAAGACGGCGTAACCGTTGCCAAAGAGATCGAACTTGAAGATAAGTTTGAAAACATGGGCGCACAAATGATGCGCGAAATTGCCTCTAAGGCCAATGATGTTGCCGGTGACGGCACCACTACTGCTACTATTTTGGGCCAAGCAATTGTTTCCGAAGGTATGAAGCGGGTTGCTGCGGGCATGAACCCAATGGATCTAAAACGCGGCATTGATGCGGCAGCGGCGGAAGTCGTTAAAGACATCATGAAGAAATCCAAAAAAGTCAAAACTTCCGAAGAGATCGCTCAGGTCGGCACTATCTCTGCGAATGGCGACCGTGAAATTGGTGACATGATCGCCGAAGCCATGGACAAGGTTGGTAATGAGGGTGTGATCACCGTCGAAGAAGCCAAATCTTTGACCACTGAGCTTGATGTTGTTGAAGGCATGCAGTTTGACCGTGGTTATTTGTCTCCGTATTTTATCACTGATGCTGATAAAATGCTAACCGCTCAAGAAAACCCGCTTATCCTTTTGCACGAAAGCAAATTGTCGAATTTGCAAGCTATGCTTCCGATCTTGGAAAGCGTTGTGCAGTCTTCACGTCCTTTGCTTATCATTGCCGAAGATATTGAAGGCGAAGCCTTGGCTACTTTGGTAGTCAACAAATTGCGTGGTGGCCTTAAAATCGCAGCAGTTAAAGCTCCTGGTTTTGGCGATCGCAGAAAAGCCATGCTTGAAGACATTGCAGTGCTTACTGGCGCAGTTGTTATCTCTGAAGATCTTGGCATCAAACTTGAAAATGTCACTATTGATATGCTGGGAACGGCTAAAAACGTAGTCATCACCAAAGACGATACCACTATTGTTGACGGCGCTGGCGCCAAAAAAGATATTGAGGGTCGGGTTTCACAAATTCGTCGTCAAATCGAAGATACAACGTCTGATTATGATCGTGAAAAACTTCAAGAGCGTTTGGCCAAATTGGCCGGTGGTGTTGCGGTGATCAAAGTTGGTGGTGCTACCGAGATCGAAGTTAAAGAACGCAAAGATCGCGTCGAAGATGCGCTAAACGCAACTCGTGCAGCCGTCGAAGAAGGCATTGTGCCCGGCGGTGGTTCGGCATTGCTTCGTGCAGCCAAATTCATCGACATTGAAGGCGCCAATGATGATCAAGCAGCCGGCATTTCGATTGTTCGCAAAGCTCTAGAAGCTCCGGTTCGCCAAATCGCTGAAAACGCTGGCGCTGAAGGCTCCATCGTAGTTGGACGTATTTTGGACAGCAAAAAAGCCACATTTGGTTTTGACGCGCAAAATGACGAGTTCTGCGACATGGTCGAAGCTGGTATCGTTGACCCGGTGAAAGTAGTTCGTTCTGCTCTGCAAAACGCGGCCTCAGTTGCTGGCCTGATCATCACTACCGAAGCCGCGATTGCTGATACTCCTGCCAAAGAGGGCGCTGCCGGTGGTGGCATGCCTGATATGGGCGGAATGGGCGGCATGGGTGGAATGGGCGGCATGATGTAAGGCACTCGTGCCACATCTGTCGTTCCGGCTAACCCGGTTCGTAAAATCTAATTAGAAGGGCGACTCGATTGGGTCGCCCTTTTTGTTGTGCGCCGAGCAACATTATCTTGACAAAACAATCGTTGCCTGCTAGGCTACATCTATGATTAAGAGTTTTGCAGATAAGCGAACCAAACAGATATTTGATGGCCAGTTGGTTAAGAAGATTGATGCCGGTCTACAAAAGAAGGTTTTGCGTCGGTTGCGGTATATTGATGCGGCAGAAAGAATAGAAGATTTACGAATTCCGCCATCGAATAAGCTGGAGAAAAAACAAGGTGATTTGCGTGGGTTTTATGCCATTTGGGTAAACCGGCAATGGCGGATCACTTTTAGATGGCTTGATGGTTTTGCCCATGATGTGCAGCTAATTGATTATCACTAACAGGAGCAATGGCATGATTGATATTGAACACCCCGGCGTAATGCTGAAACAGGATTTCTTGGACGATTTGGGCATAAAGCCCGGTGCATTTGCCAAAGCCATTGGCGTTGATCGTGCGGCGATTAAAAAAATCATCGACGGCAAGCGAGCAATCTCTGCTGATATGGCGCTACGCTTTAGCCTGTTTTTTGGCATGAGTAACGGCTTTTGGTTGAACCTACAAAAAGACTATGAACTTCGCATTGCCAAACGTGATCGCCTTGAAGAGTTGCAAAAAACCGTTCAACCAATGGCGAGTGTTTGAAGTGGGACATGAGTAGCTTTGAAGTGAATTGCTTTAATACGAGTATCAAAATGGAGAATGCTAGTGACATTAGATTTTTTGGTGGAAATATCGCAACTTTTCACACCTATAATATTGTTAGGGGCAGGTTGGTTTATTTCTAAGAACCTAAATAAACAATTGAATAGTATTCGTTTGAATTCAGATGTTGAATTCAAATGGGCCAACCTTATTATGGACAAATGTATGATTTTTCAAGACTTAATAACCGACATTGTTGTCGGTATGCAAAAGACCACTGATTTTGGTCTATCACCAGAAGAAAGGAGAGAGTTTTTAGCTAAATTTCCAAAATTAATGCATGTCAACTACGACATTGAAATTCATTTGCACCTAGTAGAAAATTCTTCAAAAATAAAGGAAATCGTAGAGAAGATAGGTAGCAGTATCGAGATAATTATAAAAAATAACGAAGGCTCGATAACCAACATAAAATCTCTACAATCAGAACTGAGCAAAGAACTAAAAGAGTTTCACAAACACTCTTTGCTATTTCAATCCACATCCAAGAAAAGATGAAAGTGTAAATTGATTAGTATTAATTTTATTTGAAAAGGCAATGAAGCTATATTGGAGTAGTAATCCAGATTGTGATTATATTCGCACCTAATTTCTCCTCCTCTCTTTTTCCATTAGGGAAATGCTTTTCTACACCCCCGTCATGCCGGGTTCGATCCGGCATCCAGCCCTACGGGCGATACAGTGGCTAATGATGAAAAATGATCAACGGATCTTGGCGCAGAAACTACATGGCTGGACACCGGATCAAGTCCGGTGTGACGGGTGGTAATCCACCACTATTCTAACTTGGCTATTCTGTCTGTTGGTTTTCACGAACTACAGCGTCCAAGAACCTTACACCCCACCCGGCATGGCCCTTTGGTGTGGTTGGTCTGGACTTGTCCAGCCAATCTACACCAGCAATATCCAGATGCACCCAAACCCGGTCTTCGTCGATAAATGTACCGATGACCGCTGCGCCAATACTGGCACCGGGATTGCCACCGGAGCCTTTAATATCAGCAATATCAGACCGGATAGCTTTGTAATGATTTTTGTTTAGCGGCAATGGCCAAACGTCTTCACCGGCGGCTTTGCCGATACGCATCATATCGACCGCCATATCCCAATCTCTAGTGATAACGGCGGCATAGTCGTCGCCCATGGCCCGCGCTGCAGAACCGGTCAGCGTTGCAATGTCGATAAGTAGGCGCGGATCGTATTCTGCTTGTGCATAGGTAACGGCATCAGACAGCACAAGGCGACCCTCGGCATCGGTTGATATGACTTCTATGGTTTTACCGCTCATGGTAGTTAGGACATCACCGGGGCGGATAGCATCGCCTGATGGCATGTTTTCTGCCATGGCCATAACGCCGACCAAATTGACTTTGTCACCGCGTTTAGCAACGGCATAAATCGTGCCGGCCACCGCTGCGGCTCCGGAAAGATCAGACTTCATTGCCCACTGCCCGCTGTTTGATTTTAGGCTAATGCCGCCAGTATCAAAAGTTATGCCTTTGCCGACCAACGCAATGGGCGCTTCATCATTTGCGCCGCCCATATAGGTGACAATCACCAGACGCGGATCATGAATGGAACCTTGACCAACGCCAAGCAGCGCGCCCATATTTTTGCGTTTCATCTGTCCAACGCCCATGATCTCCACTTTGACGTTGTCGATGCCCTTAAACAGCTTGCGCACGCCTTGGGCATAGTTTTCAGGATAGATGGATTTGCCCGGTTCAGTTCCCATATCACGGGCAAAGTTTATGCCGGTAACAAGGTAATTTAGATCATTTTCAAACAGGTTGCTGGCAGCCGCGGAATCATCACTATGAAAACTGATTGTCTGGGTTTGATTATTGTCGTTATAGTCGGTTTTGGTTTTGTATTTATCAAAGCTGTACGAGCCAAGGGCATAACCAAATGCAAGTTGTGCCGTGCTTTGTTTTACTTTGGTGTTAAGTCCTTCGCCGATAATGCTAAGTGAGTGATCATTGCTGTTGGCTTGCGCTACATAGCCGCCAAGATCGCGAAGTTGACGTACCGACAGCTCATCTTCTCCGGTGCCGAGGACAATCACCGACTTGAATGGAGCCAAGCCATAAAGGTGTAGTTTTTTGCCAAACTTTCCTTTGAACTCGGCATCTTTTAACGCGGTTTGTAGGCGGCCTTGCGTTTTGGTGTTGATATCTGAAACAGCTTTGCTTAGCTCGCCATCCTTACCGACGAATATAGCGATATGTGAGCCATTAACCGCGGCATCTGCAAACTCAAATTGAGTGTTGCTGCTGTTTGCATATGCCGCATACGCCAACAGAAATGATAAAATAAACCCAAAACCTACTCTAGAAATAACAGCCCGCATAAAAATCTCCAAATTTATATTATACAAAAACACTAAGTAAATCAGCATTTTAAGTATAATTTTTTTGCTATCCATCAACTTAGCCAAAAACCGGCCCCACTTTTTGGGTCGATGGAGTATATTATCAATCCATGTGCCGATGATATTATCATAACAGCCGTAACTCCATAGCATTAATATATTAACTCCTATTCATCTTAGCTTGGACGGCATTGCGGCGCATGCTGGACTCTTTTCTATCCTAACGCTTCGCTGCTTGAGGATGGGTCTCTATCCTAACGCTTCGCTGCTTGAGGATGGGTCTCTATCCTAACGCTTCGCTGCTTGAGGATGAGTCGCAATCCATCCTGCTGTCAGGCGAAAAAAGCCTCAGATTAAGTCTAAGGTTCACGCCTGTAATACCGTATAATGTTATCTGAGGTAAACCATTGCAGATGTGAAGTAGTTGTGCCATAGAATGTCGCATGGTTATTGCTCGCCCTGTAGATCGAAGGTTGTTTTTGTTGTTGGATCGCGCCAGGCACAAGCTGTTCAAGCGTGCCAATGTGCGGTTACAGGCGCAAATCGGCATTTCCGCAGTCCAAGGCGGTGCGTTATTTTTTCTTGGTCGGCATCCCGATTGCTTGCTCTCTGATCTAGCCGAAGGCTTGGCGTTAAACAATTCAGCGATTACCGGACTGACGGCTCGGATGCAAAAGGCCGGGCTTATTGAGCGCCGGCGCTGTCCCAATGATGGCAGGGCTTGGCGCATTTCATTGACCGCTGCTGGCGAGGAAAAGCGCAGCGAAGTGGTGAAAATTTTACGAGAATTTAACAAGGAAATCGCGGCTAATTTTACTAAAGGTGAGATGGACATTGTCTATCGGTTTTTATCTAAAGTAGCCGAAGTGGAGACAATAAAACATGAGTGATCTGGTATTGGTTGACGATAACGACGGTGTGCGTACCATCACAATCAACCGCCCCGACAAAAAAAATGCGCTATCACACGTTATGTATGCGGCAATGGCCGATGCGGTGTTGGGCGGCGAAAGCGATACCAACACTCGCGTAATCGTCATAACTGGAACCAAGGATTGTTTTACTTCTGGCAATGATCTGGTTGATTTTTTGGGTGCGCCGCCGGATCTAACCAATGACGATCGTCCACCGGTCAGTCGCTTTATGTACGCATTGCTTGAGGCCAAAAAGCCAGTAATCGCCGCGGTGGAAGGCCCGGCTGTGGGTATTGGCGTGACTTTGTTATTGCATTGTGATTTTGCCTATGCCGGCGAACAAGCTTATTTTCTAACCCCGTTTGTGAACTTGGCTTTGCCACCTGAATATGCCTCAACCCTGTTATTGCCGCGTGCCATTGGCCCCAAAAAGGCCAATGAAATGTTGATGTTGGGTGAGAAAATGTCGGCCAATGATGCGGCAAAAGTTGGGCTGATTACTGATGTAACCGTAAATGGTGGGGCCTTGGCAAGAGCCAAACAAATTGCGCAAAAACTTGCCGCCAAAGCGCCAACTGCGATGGTCATCACCAAGGAATTATTGAGTTTGCCCCCTGAAATGCCGGTGGATCGTATGAACCGTGAAAGCGCTCTATTTGGCCCGCGCCTGCAATCAGCAGAGTTCAAAGAAAGCGTTGCGGCTTTTTTCGAAAAACGCGACCCGGATTACACAAGCTGCGCCGATGATGGTGGTGATAACTATTGATTGGCGTGAAGGTTTTACCTTTATATCATGAGGCGGTAGGCGGTGCTATTTATCATCCGGTTTTGCAAAAGCATATCCCATAGCTACCCCGATTAAAGTAGACGTTCACTGCTCAAAGCGCCGTTAAGCGTTAAAATTGCTATTATTGGTATTGCTAACGACAAAACCGTATATCTAATAAATTGCCAGCCAATCCCTTTGGTGTTTGTTTCTGTTGTACCTAGTCGGTTAAGGTATCCACGATCAAGACAATCGGAACCGACGTAGCTATAATTAAAGAAACCCAAATCATATTATGCTCCTGCTCAGGTTTTTATCATATTCAATTTGCATAGCATCACAAAGGGAATCTGTAAGCTGAGAATCGCTAATTCCTTTTGAAACGACGGGATAATCTGTTTGGTTGGCGTGTTTAGGGTTCAAAAACTCAAAGGCAGTTTTCGCCGGCTATCTATTGTTTACGGCCCTTGACAGCAGGCAATTTATTCCGTTACCTTGCAAATGACCGACCGTTCAGTCACTTGTAGTGTTTGTTCGGTTTCGATCACCGAACCCTCGACACCAAACCCTCGACACCAAACCCTCGACACCAAACCCTATGTACTTAATCCCCACTTGAGTTTTCGCACATGAACCTGCGCCACAACAAATTGCCCGAAAATGCGCCGCGCAGTCAAACTGCGGCGCAAATTCGTAAGCAACAGACCCGGCAGAAAATTTTGGATGCCGCGCAATCTGTGTTTGCGCTCTATGGATATGATGGTGCCAGTGTTGCGCAAATTGCACAAAAAGCCGAAGTTTCCAAAGGCGCGCTTTATGTGCATTTTGCCACCAAGGAAGACCTGTTTCGCCAAATATTATTGGGTTATGTGCAGCGGCGCTCTGCGATAACTGCCGCTGGTTTAGGGCCAAATGTGCCATTGCGCGCAGCGATTGAGCAGATCATCGAAGGGGCGTGGACGATCCACCAAGACGGCAGTTCTTGTTCGTTGTTGTCTACCGAATTTTTTGCCCTTGCCGGTCGTTCCGATTGGGGACGCGAGGCCATGGCTTCGATTTTTAGCCATTGTTCATCGGCATTGGTGGCTTTTCTCGACCAAGCCAAAGCACGCGGGGAAGTACGCCTTGATGTGGATAGCCAAATTGCCGCTCGGTTGATGTTGGCAGTGCATGATGGCTTGGTCTTGCAATGGCAAAGCCAGCCTGAATGTATCAACCCTGATGATTATCTGGCGCCAATGGCAGAGATGATTTTTAACTTTGTGCGTGTGCCGGAGTCTGCTCAATGAACGCTAAATTTCCCAATGCTGACTTGCTCGCCAACGTAAACTGGTTGCAGCAAAACCTTGGCGATCAAAATCTGGTTGTTATTGATGCCAGATTTGACGTGCGCGCCAATGCCGATGGTAGTTTTACCGAAGTTCACGGGCGCCAAGGCTATGAACAGGGCCATATCCCCGGGGCGCAATTTGTTGATCTGCAGGTTGATCTAACAGATCCGCAAGATGTCACTTCGATCATCGGGCCAGATGACTTTGCCAAGTTAATGAGCCGCCTTGGCGTGGGAAGTAGATCTTGCGTGGTGATTTATGATGCGCGTGGCGGTGTCTGGGCGGCGCGGTTGTGGTGGGCTTTGCGCTATTATGGCCATGACAATGTCAAAATGCTCGACGGCGGATTAACGGCTTGGCAAGCGGCAGGGTTTTCACTGGAACGGGACGTACAACCGCAAATCCCAAGTCATTTTGTACCAAGTATTCAAAGCCACTTGCGGGTGGGAAAAACCCAAGTTTTGGCGGCGATTAAAGATGAAAATACCTGTATTATTGATGCCTTGCCGGCAGTATTTTATCGTGGCTTGGTGGGGCTATACCCCCACCATCGCAAGGGCCATATTCCCAGTGCGCGCAACGTGCCAGCCGAAGCTAATCTTGATCCAGAAACCTTGTGCATCAAACCGCTGTCCGAATTACAAGTTTTGTGGGAAAGCGCCGATATTCAGAGCGATCAGCAGGTGATTACCTATTGCGGCGGCGGTGTATTTGCCTCGTTTTCTTTGTTTATTTTGGCCCTGATAGGTCATGAAAATTCCGCGCTTTATGATGCATCTTGGATGCAGTGGGGGCGCGATGAAACCCTGCCGGTGGAAACTGGCCGTTACAAATCCTAACACGAAGGAACAACATCATGGCACGCATTAAATTGATCGACCCGGAACAAGCTACAGGTCGCACCAGGGAAGTATTTGATCGGGTAAAAAGCTATTATCATATGGTGCCGGGCTTGCAAAAAGGCTTAGCTTATTTGCCGGAAACCACCAATGCTTTGTGGGATCTTAGCCTAATGACCGCCGGCGAAGGCAGTATTCGCGAAGAATTAAAGCGGGTATTTTTTGCGGTCACCGCCCACGAAGTTGGCTGTGAGTATTGCACGGCGGCGCATATGTTGGCGCTCTTGGGCAAAGACTGGAGCCACGAAGAATGTGTGGAAGTTGTCACCGGCAATCATGCGCCGCGCCTAAACGACATGGAAAACGTTGCCGTTGATTTTGCCCGTATTGTGGCTCGCAACCCCGAAGACGTAACCGATGAAATGACCGAGAACATGCGTCAAATTGGTTGGACTGACGCGCAAATAGTCGAAGTGGTGGCAGCCGTAGCTTTGATGCGCTACACTAGCACCGTGGCCAGCGCTTTGGATGTACCGTTGGAGCCATCGATGGAAGGTGTTGGGGTTAGTTGCGGTGTGCCGCTCAATAAATTGGAGTAAGTAGACGATGAGTGAACATCACAAAATTGATTATGTGGAGTTGCCATCTACGGATTTTGCCGCGATGCAGGCATTTTACGGTGCGGTGTTCGGTTGGACGTTTCAAGATTATGGCGGGCAATATGTGGCGTTTTTAGATGCCGGTCTTGAAGGCGGATTTGCGCCGGTTGATGCGCCGCCCCCTCGCGGCGGCGCAATGGTGATTTTATACTCTGATGATCTTGCGGCATCTGAGGCAGCAGTGATCGCAGCTGGAGCCAAGATTCTCGAACATCATACATTTCCCGGCGGCTCGCGCTTTCAGTTTCTCGATCCATCTGGCAATGAATTAGCGGTATGGACGAAGGAATAATCCTTCGCACGATCACAAAGCGTTCACAAAAAAACGATTTTGAGGTGATGGTGATGTGCGGCTAGCATTGTGGTGGGCAATGAAAACAGGGGAGGCGCGTAGCTTAAAGGAGCTTCTTATGGACCGCACACAACAAAATATTGATCAAGCGTATTGGATCTGGCAGCGCCAGCAACGAAAAGTCGATGGCGAAAAACCTATTTTAGCCTGTAGCTCGGATGTGGCTTGTTCCATTCCAGTGCAAAACTTAAGCAAGCCAAAAACATCTGCACCTGAAAAGTAAGTGCCAAACCCCTTACGCCAAGTTTTTCAAGCCCAACGGCAAGCCCATAGGTGACAGCGTGAGTTGTTCACGCTAGCAAGTGCCTATGGCTTATACTTCGCTTCGTGACTTTTTGGATGAACTTGAAACCGATGGCTTGTTGGTTCGGGTCTCTGAACCTGTGTCCACCGAACTTGAAATGACTGAGATCGGAACCCGGCTAATCGCGCAAGGCGGGCCAGCGGTGTTGTTTGAAAATGTCATCAATGAGCGCGGGGGAAAATCCGAGTTCCCGGCATTGATCAATTTGTTTGGCACTGTCGAGCGCGTGGCCAGAGCTGTAACCTTGGGCGGCGCGGCCCGTCATACGGCCAAGGAGCTGCGCGAAGTGGGTGAGCTGCTGGCATTTTTGCGTCAGCCCGATCCGCCCAAAAGCGTAGGCGATGCCCTTAAAATGGCGCCGCTGATTAAAACGATTTTGATGATGAAGCCCAAAACGGTACACAAGGCTCCTTGTCAAGAAGTGGTGTGGACTGGTGCGGACGCGGATTTGGATCGGCTACCGATTCAGACCTGTTGGCCAAACGAACCTGCGCCGCTCATTACTTGGCCATTAGTGGTCACCAAAGGCCCCGGTGATGCACCCACCGATAGCCCGAATTTGGGCATTTATCGGATGCAAAAGCTAGGCAAACACCAAACCCTAATGCGCTGGTTAGCCACACGCGGCGGCGCGCAGCAATTTGCTCGCTGGAAAAGCGCCAATCCCGGTGAACCCATGCCATTGGCGGCTGTTCTTGGTGCAGATCCAGGCACCATATTGGCGGCCGTTACTCCGATCCCGGACACATTGTCGGAGTATCAATTTGCTGGATTATTGCGTGGTGCCAAGGTCGAATTGGTGAATTGCAAAACCATCCCCTTACAGGTTCCGGCACAAGCCGAAATTGTCATTGAAGGATTTGTTGATCCGAATATGACTGCTCCAGAAGGCCCGTATGGCGATCATACTGGCTATTATAATTCGGTTGAGGAATTTCCGATATTCAACGTATCCGCCATTACCATGCGTGAAAAACCGATCTACCTTACCACCTATACTGGCAAGCCCCCGGATGAGCCAAGCGTATTGGGCGAGGCTTTAAATGAGGTGTTTATTCCGCTAATCCAGCAGCAATTCCCTGAAATTGTAGATTTTTGGTTGCCGCCCGAGGCCTGTTCCTATCGCATCGCTGTGATCTCGATGAAAAAGGCCTATGCCGGTCATGCCAAACGCATGATGATGGGGGCGTGGTCATACCTTCGCCAATTCACCTATACTAAATGGTTGATCGTGGTTGATGAGGATATTGATGCCAGAGATTGGAAAGCGGTGATGTGGGCGATTTCAACCCGCATGGATCCCGTGCGCGATTGTGTGCCGGTAGAGAATACCCCGATTGATTATCTTGATTTTGCTTCGCCAATATCGGGATTAGGTTCTAAAATGGGGCTTGATGCCACTAATAAATGGCCCGGAGAAACCACCCGCGAATGGGGCCAGGAAATTGCAATGGACAAGGACGTGATTGCATCTGTTACTGCGAAGTGGAGTAAGTTGGGGTTGTAATCTGGTTTTGCCAGCCAAGAAGCGGGCGTCTTCAATGTGAAGATGATTGCTTTCTTTAATTAATTCAGTTGCATAGCAAAAAGTATCCCTAGGGGGAGAAAGAAAATGCCATCACAATCTGTGATCGCGATTTGTGCTAAATATGTAACATAGTGGCTTCAAAACTATCGCATCACCTTAATTTAGTGGTAGTATCTGGATGTTTCATCTAGAAAAGGGTTCGTGTGTCGGCGCGCTAGTTTTTAGCGCTGATGGGGTTCGAAGCCAATTGCTTCGTTTTATGTTTAATAATGAGGGGTTTAATCGTGTCAAACGAGAAAGATCATCTGGCGAGTTTTCGCCGTGCTGCGCTTATGGGCGTAGCCATTACGGCCTTAATTGGCCTGCCAAGCTATGCGATGGCACAAGAAGTAGAAACTATTCCTGAAGCAGCCGCTGCTGAAGAAGATGACGAAGAAGACAATATCGTCGTTACTGGTTCACGGGCTCGGCGTTCCACTTTTGATAGTATTGCTCCATTGCAGGTTATTACTGCTGATACTATCCGTTCAGCTGGTTTGGTTGATACTGGTGAGATCCTAAAACAGCAAACTGTTGTGACCGGTGTTCAGTTAGATACAAACATTAATAACTCTTTTGTTACTAATGGTGGTCCTGGCGCGAGCAACGTTGCGCTACGTGGTTTGGGTGCTGACCGTACTTTGATCATGATTAATGGTCGTCGTTTGGCTCCATCAGGTGTTGAAGGTGCTCCGGCACTTGTTGACTTGAATATGATCCCATCTTCAATGATCGCGCGGGTCGATACTTTGCTTGATGGCGCTGGTTCCGTTTACGGTTCTGATGCTGTTGCTGGTGTTATCAACCTTATTCTGCGTACTGATTTTGAAGGCGTTCGTTTTGAAGCTACAGGTCGTAACCCGTTTGCCGGTGGTGCCGAAAGCGGCCTGCTGAGCTTCCTGATGGGTGGACAGACTGGTAATGGTAACTATTTGTTTGCGGGTGAGTATTCGCTGCAATCGCCATTAACATTGAATCAGCGTAACTATGCTAAATCAGATGCAGGCATCGCTTGTTCTCTGGATATTGAATATGTTGAAGCCACTGGTCAGACCTTCAGAAATTGTGATGGCGCATTAGCCAATTTGGAATTTCGGTTAGAGGCTAGCCCATTTGCAACTGGTTCACCATTCGGCGGTAGCGGATTTAACTTCATGGTTAATGATGCAAACTTGTCTGAAATCAACACACGTGTTGGCCGGGCTTTCCTTCTTGAAGGCAAAGATCAGATTATCAATCGTCTAGAGCGGTACTCAATGTATTTCTCTGCTAATCAGGGTATTGATTTATTTGGTCATTCAACCAACATTTTCACAGAGTCTTCATACAGCAATCGTCAAGCACAAGCCCGTAATGGCTTTGCAGGACAATTGTTCCCAACTGTACCAGCAGGAAACCCATTTAATATCTTCCCTGGTGTTCCTTTGGTTCCTGTAATTGCATCTCCTATTGCTCGTTCGAATATCGATACCGAAGTTAATCAGGCTCGTTTTGTTATCGGCATGAACGGTGAGTTGGGCTTTGCAAATAATTGGGATTATGAGTTGTTTGCATCTTATACCCGCTCGCAAGGTTATTCGTCCCGTCCAGCAGTTCTAGAAGAGCGTTTGGCTCTTTCTTTGGCTACTACGGTTCAAAACCCAGACGGTACCTTTAGTTGTGGTAATGACTTAACCGATCTGTTTGGTTTTGTTACTTCTGAGACTTGTGTGCCGGTCAATCTGTTTGCGCCAAGTCTTTATGATCCAGCCAATCCGCAGTTTGCGACTCAGGCTGAATTAGATTACTTGAGCGGAACACGTACTGCGACCACATTTAACGATCAAAAATTGCTCGGTGGTTATGTGACTGGCCCGGCTCTCTCTCTGCCAGCAGGTGAAGTGAGCGTTGTGCTTGGTTTTGAATATCGTGCCGACAGTGTGGATACCCGCACGGATACTATTGCTGCCACAGGTGGTGCGGCTGGCTTCTTCGCCGACCGTCCTTCACGTGGTACTGTATCCTTGTTTGAGCTATATGGTGAGGTGATTATTCCTCTTGTTGCAGATAAGCCATTTATCGATAATGCTAATCTGGAACTTGCTGGACGTTATATTGACCATGAGTTCTTTGGTTCTAAATCTGTATACAGCGTAAAAGGTAACTGGGCTCCTACCGACTTCCTGAACTTCCGCGGTACTTATGGCACATCTTTCCGTGCTCCTGGCCTGCGTGAATTGTTCCTAGGCGGTCAGTCTGGATTTATTTCCGGGTTCTCTGATCCTTGTATAGTTCCTCCTGGCGCTAACAATGGCGGTGTATATGATCCAAGTCAGGACACTCGTTTGCCAGTAGTACTTGCGAACTGTGTGGCTGATGGTGTTGATCCAACTTCTCTTGGTCTTGGTGGCTCGTCTTCCATCGAAGCATTTACCTCTGGTAATGTTGGCCTTAAACCAGAAACATCAACTTCTGTAACTGCTGGTTTTGTTTTGGAACAGCCTTTCACCGAGCGCTATGATCTTCGCTTTGGCATGAATTACTTTAATGTTAGAGTTAATAGTGCTACTGCAAATCCTGGTGCAGGCTTTATTTTGGGTCAGTGCTATAACTCGACCAATTTCCCGAATGATCCGTTTTGTACCCGTCGGGTGCGTGATCCAAATACCGGGTTCTTGACTTCAGTTGATTCAACTCCGTTTAACCTTGGTTTCTTCCGTAGTGAAGGTCTCGACTTTAACTTGAGCGGTTCTATCGACTTTAGTGGTATGGGTCGTGAATGGACATTTAGTGGTGACACTCAGGTTACCCGCCAATTGTCTAGTGAGTTCCAAAATCTTGATAGTTCGCCTATCGGCGATCGTGTTGGCGATTTTGGTACACCAAAATGGCGTAGCGTAACTAACGTTCGTCTACGGTCCGGCGAGTGGACAGGCTTCTGGCGTGTCATACATATCGGATCGCAAGAAGATCTGAATACGTTGACTGGCGTTGTTAACGTGCGCAACCCTGATGGTCGCTTCTCAGAGACTACAGGTCTACGTACTGCAGCAGATACAGTAGTTCAGTCAGTGGATGATTATTTCCTCCACACTGCATCTCTTCGCTATGAGACAGATACTTGGTCGGTTACTGCTGGTCTAAACAACGTATTTGATGTCACCCCACCACTGGTTGACCAAGACGTTGGCGCGACTTTGGGTGCTTCCAATGTACCATTGGGTACAGGTTATGACCTTGTTGGCCGAAGTGCATTTATCAATCTGGTCAAAGAATTCTAAGCTAGAGTTCATTAAAAATATCACAGAAGGCTCGCACAGAAATGTGCGGGCCTTTTTTGTTTAAATTGGGATTGAGTTTATGGGGTATTTTGTTTTCAGATTAGTTTCATATAATAGCATAGCAAAATTCAGGAGCTTCAGATGAAAACACAAGCGGCCATTGCGTTGGCCCCAGGTCAGCCCTTGATTGTTGACGAAGTGGACTTGCACGGCCCCAAGGCTGGCGAAGTTTTGATCGAGATCAAAGCCACCGGCATTTGTCATACTGATGCCTTTACCCTATCCGGCGATGACCCCGAAGGACTCTTTCCATCGGTTTTGGGCCATGAAGGCGCAGGCATTGTGCTGGAATGCGGAGAAGGGGTGATGTCAGTTGCTCCGGGAGATCATGTGATCCCACTTTACACCCCGGAATGTCGCCAATGTGAATACTGCCTGCATCCAAAGACCAATCTTTGTCAGGCCATTCGCGAAACCCAAGGTCGCGGTTTGATGCCAGATGGAACTTCGAGGCTTTCATATCGCGGAAGGCAATTATTCCATTATATGGGCTGCTCGACATTCGCCAATCATGCGGTAATGCCGGAAATTGCGTTGGCCAAGGTGCGCAAAGATGCTCCATTTGATAAAATCTGTTACATCGGTTGTGGAGTAACCACCGGAATTGGCGCCGTTATGTTGGATGCCAAAGTGGAAGCAGGTTCTGCGGTTGTGGTATTTGGCCTTGGCGGTATTGGCTTAAATGTTATTCAAGGGGCCAAGTTGGTAGGTGCCAAGCAAATCATCGGCGTTGATATAAATGATGACAGACAAGCCATCGGCAAACAGTTTGGCATGACCGATTTTGTTAATCCCAAGCGGATCAAGGGCGATCTGGTCGGGCATTTGGTCGAGTTAACCGGTGGTGGAGCTGATTATTCTTTTGAGTGTATTGGCAATGTTGATGTAATGCGCGACGCACTGGAATGCTGCCACAAGGGATGGGGGGAGAGCTATATTATCGGAGTTGCCGGAGCCGGTCAGGAGATCAAAACCCGTCCATTTCAATTGGTCACCGGGCGCAGTTGGCGCGGCACTGCCTTTGGCGGAGCCAGAGGGCGCACTGATGTGCCCAAAATCGTTGATATGTATATGGATGGGCGCATTAATATTGATGATCTTATCACTCATAAAATGCCATTGTCAGACATCAATAAGGCGTTTGATCTTATGCGTGCGGGCAAAAGTATTCGTTCTGTGGTGGTATTTTGATTGTTTTGGGTTCAGGCCCTAAACAAACAGCACCCCTAAAATAAGCAAAACCACAAGCGCAAATGTCAGAATAACCAAATACACCACATCAAGCATGTGCGGTGAGTAATGCTGATATGGTTCGCCCGCGCGCATAAACTTTTCGGTGCAAACGGTAGAGATAAATATTACTCCAAACAGCAAAAATGATTAGGCTTAACACTTGGCTGATAAGTAGGTTGATTGGAATTAACAGCACCAGCATTAGGAATAAAAGGCGTGAAAATGCAGTGCTACAATCATATGATCATAGACAAAAAGATCGCGTCTCCAAAAAAAACTAATCGCTACAAAAATCCATAAACCGGTGCTAAAGCAAAGTTCTTGTTGGTCTAATTCTGCTCGGCAAAGCACAGATATCTTGTGCGATGCAGGTCAATAATATTATCAACCCAGCCGGTAACTTTCGGATTAACCAAAGCCCGGTTGACTAGAAACCACATCGGAATAATGGGCATGTCATCAAGCATAATTTGCTCTGCTTCTTTCATCAGGTGCGCCCTCTCGACCATATCCATTTCACGGTTAGCTTTTGCCATTAACTGATCATAATCGGAGTTTGAATATCTGGAATAATTCATTGCTCCAGAGCGTGTTTCCATCAAATAAAGGAAGTTGCTGGCATCATTAAAGTCAGCCACCCATCCACCATCACCGATAGTAAAATCTCCGCTTCGAAGATTGGCGTAGTGGATTTGGGTTTCAACTTGCGCAATGGTTACATTGACCCAAGGTGCAATATTATTCCAGTCGCTTTGTACTGATGGAGCTGCTGCCGGGTTGTCTCCTGTAGAACGATGTGAATACTCAAACTGCAGGGGGTTATCCGGGCCAAAGCCAGCTTCGATTAGTAATTCTTTGGCTTTGGCTCTTCTCTCTTTAAACGACAGTTTTGCCCAGCTTGCCACTGCTCCGTCGGGGTAATTGCCGATGCCCGGCGGAACAAGAGAATAGGCGGGGATATATCCTGATTTGATAACATTTTTAGTGATATGATCGCGATCCAGCGCCATCGCCAGAGCTTGGCGCACCCGCTTGTCATTAAAGGGAGGTATTGTTGTGTTGAATGAAAAATAGGTTGTGCCCAAATATGGATGGACGCGCACATAACCGGGTAGTTCTTTGTTCAAAAAATCCATTTTCCGACCTGGGAAATCATTATTTACATCCAGTCGTCCTTCGCGGACTTGCCGCTCAGCAGTATTATTATCGGTAATTGCATAAAAATAGACTTCATCCAAACAGACATTCTCATTGTCATAAAAGCTGGGGTTGCGCACCAAATGCACAAAGTCATTGGTTCGCCAGCTCTCTAGTTTGTAAGGGCCGTTGACTTGGATATTTTCCGGCTGCACCCATTTTGATCCAAACTCAGTCACTACATGCTCAGGGATGGCAAATGTAGTGTAATGTGTGAGCAGACCTATTAGGTAGGGAGCGGGATATTCAAGATCAATGCGTAATTTTTTTGGCCCTAAAGCCGTAACACCTAATGATTCTACCGGCATTTCTTCTGAATTGACTGCGGCAGCATTCTTGATTGGGTAGAGCAAAGATGCGTATTGTGCTTGGGTCTCAGGGTTCAATATCCGGCGCAGGGCAAAAACGAAATCGCTTGCTTTGACTGGCTCGCCATCAGACCAGCTTGCGTCAATGAGTTCGAATTCCCATGTCAGTCCATCTTCGGATGTTGTCCAGCTTTTTGCCATTCCGGGTATCGGTTCGCCGGCGGCATTTTCAGTGAACAAGCCAATGAACATATCGCCAATAATATTATTTTCCCATGTGCCGCTAGCTAGATGAGGATCAAGTGATAAAGGTTCAGCTGAATTGCCGCGATGCAAAACCTTTGCATCTGGATTTTCCGGCTTTGGTGCAGAGCATGCACTTAAGGCAAGCATGCCAGCCAATAACAAACCCGACCTTTTTAGAAACTTCATCAACATTTTTTACTCCTCACAAGACCAAAAGGCTATTATGGCTTATTTTTCCGTCGAAATAGAATATCGTCGACAACGACTACGGAATGGTTAAACTATATTCCATCGTTTTATTCTACCCTGAACTGGAATTTTGATGTTTTCAGCCTTTTCTTCATTAGCAAACCCACATTCTAAACCGGAAGCTAAATCTAGAATGGTGTCCCAATGCTGGCAGTTGCAACCGGGTGCTTTTTTTACAATAGTTTTGGTGAGCAGCTTGTTTGCTGCGGTGTCTGGCCCCGCTTTGTCTGTAGATAATAACTCTGTATTGAGCAGCATATATGCCTGCTCTGCAATTACAGACGACAAGCAGAGGCTTGCCTGTTTTGATCAGGAGGTCAAAACAGTACAAGCAGCGGAGGCGAAGGGTAGTATCGTGGCTGTTGACAACGCTCAGGTGCAGACGCTGCAGCGAGAGGCCTTCGGCTTTAATATACCTAGTCTGCCAAAAATTCGTATTCCAACTCTTGTGCGCCTCAAAGTTGCCAGAGATGCGCAAGCTAAAGGTGATGTTAAGCCAACTGAGTCGGCTTCAACACAAGCGCTAGTTTCCAAAGAATCTTCTTTTAATGAGCAAGTGCTGGAAAAAAATAAAGAAGGCGAAGTCACTAAGGTGTTGTTTCCGATTGCTAAATACAAACAAAGAGCGAGTGGGAAATTTGTGTTTTATCTGGAAAATGGCCAAGTATGGGCGCAAACAAACCCACAAGAAGTTCGGTTGCCCAGAAACCCACAAGGTTTGAAAGCGGAAATCAAACGAGCCGCTATGGGGACTTATCTTTTGCGAATAAACGGCAAGGGCCGCGCTATTAGGGTACAGCGAAGACAGTGATTAAATATCAGGATTAACCTTAAAGACTATGCATGAAATCTAGTAGATTTTGCATGTCTGCAGGCATTGGTGTTTCAAAATATAATTCTTCGCCGGTGATGGGGTGGTCAAACCCAAGTTTACAGGCGTGCAGTGCTTGCCGGGCAATGACCGGTGCAATTTGTCCATCTTGGCGGCGCAGTTTTCGATAACCACGATGTTTTCCATAAACTGGGTCGTCTAGTATTGGGCAACCGATATGAGCCATGTGAACTCTGATCTGGTGCGTGCGGCCAGTTTCCAGCCGGCACTCGACTAATGCTGCCGCTGGGGTACCAATTGGTTGCCCCTTTTGTTGTCCAAAATGAGCCAGGCACTTGTAATTTGTAATGGCATGGCGTCCAGCTTTACTTTTTGGATCGCGTACCACAGCTTGCTTTTTACGGTCATTAGCAGAACGGGCAATTCGGGTCTCAATGCGTCCCTCGCGGGGCAAAGGCGCACCCCTAGTTAAGGCTAGATACGCACGTTCCACGGTGTGAGCAGCAAATTGTTTTGATAACCCATGGTGAGATTTGTCAGATTTTGCCACTACCAGGACACCAGAAGTATCCTTGTCTAGACGATGAACAATACCAGGACGCTCTACCCCGCCAATGCCTGAAAGAGATCCAGCGCAATGGTAAAGCAGGGCATTTACCAAAGTACCAGACCAATTCCCAGCTGCGGGGTGTACGGTAAGCCCCGCAGGTTTGATTACTACAATTAAGTGTTCGTCTTCATACAAAATTTCAAGTGGAATGTTCTGCGGTTCAGGAATCGCTGCAATCGGCGGCGGGATATGCAATGCAAAACAATTCTTGGGACGCACTTTGGTTTTGGCGCTGGTTGCAATTTGATCATCTATGCGCAACCGGCCTTCGCTCAGCAGGGCTTGAATTCTAGCGCGGGAAAGGTCGGGCCATTGACTAGCCAAAAAGCGATCCACGCGCTCGCCTGCTGCATCTTCAATTGCACTGAACATTCGTATTTGAGGACTTTTGCTTGCCATCTGTCCGGCATAGGATGAAGGTGGATTAAGTGCAATGGTTAAGGATCAATCTGCAATGCGAAAAGTTGTGAGCAAGAACATAACCCGTCGAGGAGCATTGGGCGTTGGCGGCTTGGGTTTGTTAGGGGCGGCCTCTTGTTCGGCTAAACCAAAAGCTAAGCGGAAAATTTCCATAGATGGGCCATTTCAACACGGCATTGCCTCTGGGGATCCGTTGACGGATCGAGTCATTTTATGGACTTGCATATCAAATGGCGGAGGTCAGGTGATATGGGAAATTGCGCGGGACAGAAATTTTTCAACAGGGGTCTCTAGGGGAGTCTTGGCTGTGGAATCGGGTAAGAATAGACCTGTTAAAGTTGACGTCCGCGGACTGCGGGCTGGCACTGAGTATTTTTATCGGTTTCAGCGCGGTGATGATTTTTCATCCATAGGACGCACCAAAACTTTGCCAGTAGGAAAAGTTGAGAAAATCACTTTGGCCGTAGTTTCTTGTTCGAATCACCCGGCGGGGTATTTTCATTCTTATGCTCATCTAGCTAAATCAGAGCCAGTGGATGCAGTTTTGGCTCTGGGAGATTATATTTATGAATATGGTTTGGGAGGTTATGCTACTGAGAATGCTGAAGCTTTAGGGCGGGTGCCGGAGCCAGTGCATGAGTGCGTCACCTATAGTGATTATGCGACACGTTATGCTCAATATCATCGTGACCCTGACCTGCAAGCAGCTCATGCAATAGCGCCATGGATATTAACTTGGGATGATCACGAAACCGCTAATGATAGCTGGAGTGGTGGTGCGCAAAACCATGATCCGCAAACCCAAGGCAGTTGGGCCAGACGTGAAGCTGCATCATTACGAGCGTTTTATGACTGGACACCAACTAGAGAGCCAGCGGAAGATCAACCGCGAGCTGCCAACTATCGGCAATTTAATTTCGGCAATCTTGCCAGTATTATCATGTTGGAGACCCGGCTATCCGGTCGTTCGCAGCCCGTAACATTCGACCAGTTCCCAGTTGCTGCTGATGCCGATCCAGATGATCCTTTGGTGCAGGAAAAGCTGAAGGTTTTTAATGAGGAGTTGATCGGCCTTAATAGCCGCCGCATGTTAGGTGATACACAAGCTAAATTCGTTGAAGCGGCGTTACAAAAATCAGTTGCCTCTGGTCAATCTTGGCAAATTATTGGTAACCAAACCCTGTTCACTGAATTGCGCTCTCCCGATTATATGAAGACTTTGCCCACTTGGTTGAAATGGTTGGCCAAACGAAAATATCCTGATTATTTCGAATATTTTCAGCGCTCACGATTTCGTCCGCTGTTGAATTTAGATAGCTGGGATGGTTATCCGGCGGCGCGAGAGCGTTTTTATGACAAGGTAAAAAAGGCGGGGGCCAATTTGTTGGTAGTCACTGGCGATACCCATGATTTTGTTGTTGCCAATTTGCGTGATAAATCTGGCGATAGAATCGGTGCTGAGCTAGGAACTTCAGGAGTTTCCAGCCCGGGAAATTTTTCAGCCATTAGCGCCCCAGGTGTGGATTTTGGTGAATTAACCGAGCAGGCCAATCCAGATATGCTATTACATGATGCGTATAATACAGGGTATATTTTGATGAAGGTTACTGCGATGCAAGTAACTGCAGATCTTATTAGTACTTCGGACGTAACTCAGCCTAAATGGAATGCTGAAATCGCCCATCAATTCGTGGTGACCCGCGATGAGTTATCGAAGATTTAGAACACTAGAATTGGCTTGTGCATTCCAAGCGAGTGAAGCGCAGCTACAAATGACCTTCTAATCAATAAATTCGGCAATTTCATTTAAAGGTTTTCGGCTAATATCTGGAACTCGTGCATCTTTGGCAGCAAAACCTGCAACCACAATCATTACGGCGCGTTCGGATTTTGGTCGCCCCAGTAAATCGCGCAAGAAGCCCATTGGCGACGGGGTGTGGGTGAGTGTTGCTAGACCTGCTTGATGTAAAGCTGCGATAAGAAGGCCGCTGGCTAAACCGACGCTTTCTTGAATGTAATAGTGTTTGCCCCGTTCGCCGCTTACTTCGTCGATAGAATAGTTTTGCTGAAACACCACGATCAGCCACGGTGCGGTTTCTAGAAAAGGCTTGTGTTCATCAGTGCCCAAATGGGCCAAATCTTTGAGCCATTGTTTTCCAGCTTTACCGGCATAGAAAATTTTTTCTTCTTTTTCTGCCGCTTCCCTGATTTTGCTTTTGATCTTTGGATTGGAAATAGCGACAAATGTCCATGGCTGTTTATTGGCTCCTGAGGGTGCCGTTCCGGCGGCACGAATCGCCCATTCAATCGTTGCCTTTGGAATTATCGTAGGCGAAAAATCACGTACTGTTCGCCGTGCATTCATCGCCTCGTAAAACTTTCTGGCAAGATCTGTTGTTGCTGTAGTTGTAACCTTGGGTCTGGCTGCAAGGGCTATGGTTTTAAATTTCATTTGAATTCTTCAAACTTGGTTAATGATATTTACCCGATGTTAACGCAAACGGCTGTTTTGTTAACCTCGATTAACGCGGTATTACCAGTATGACTTGGAAACACCGCTAGATATAGTGTTGGTAGTTCCAGTTTACACCATATGTCTTGATGTTAGTGTGATGCCATGTCGGTAGGGGAGTGATTCGAATGGCCGGAAGCGGTCCTTGGAGTGTTAAGGGAATTGATCCAAAAGCCCGTGCTGCCGCAAAATTAGCTGCGCAGCGTCGGGGTATGACTTTGGGTGAATGGCTAAGCAATAAAATGCTGGAGCCAGATGCCAATGCTGTTGCGCCTTACGATCAAGATCGTCAAGATTTGGAGCATCTGGATTCTAACGTTTCTAATTTGTCTGGACTATATTCTTCTCGATCTAATTCTATTTCTTCTAATTCTCTTAACTCACCAGTTGGTGGCGATCATCGGTCAGCGGATGATAATCATTTGTTCAATGAAATTGAAAATTTGGCGCGCCGGCTTGAAGCTACCGAGCATCGTTCCACTTTGGCGATTACTGGGATTGACCAAACAGTGCTGGGATTGCTGTCCAAACTTGAGGACATAGAGGTCTCGCAACAAGATGTGTCCGAGCGGTTGGAAAAATCTTTACAGACGCTAGATGTGCGTTTGGGTGAGTCCAATAAAGAGGTCGAAGGGTTTGCTACTAAGTTCTCTCGTGAACTAAAAGATACTGCTCGTCGTGTTGATACCCTTGGTGAGCAGAGCGACACGCAAGCCAGTAAGTTACGACATGAAGTCGGTAAGGATGTGGAGCTGATCAATACCCGTTCTGACGAAATTAGCCAACGCTTGGCACTGGCTGAAAAACAAACCGATGCGGCAATTCGCACCTTAGAAGCCAGTTTCGTAAGTATTGATTCAAGGTTGAAAAAAGCTGAGCAGTCAATCAACCAAAATTCTAATGTTGGGTTGTCGAAGAAATTCGATGATCAGTTTTCAGTAATAAGCCGTGAATTGGTGCGTGTTGTTGCGGAAACTCGCGGACAATTAGCCGCTCAAATTGAAGCTCAAGCCGCCAACCCTAAATTGGCAAGTATGGAAGATAGCTTGCGCGAAATGCGCCAGAAATTTGCAAATACAGAAAACCGCCATGCCAATACCCTTGAGCAGATCGCTGTTGCTGTTTCTAAGCTTGGCGGAGCCGTTGAGAACCGCTTGCAAGAATCGGAAGATCGGTCTGAAAGCCGACTCAAAGAATTTCAAGATGAACAAGCCGAAGCTCTAGAACGGGTAGGTCGCTCTATGGCTGATGTTGCACAACGCCTAGAGGCTAGGTTTGAGCGAATTGACAAGGCGGAACAGGATAAAGCCGCCGAAAACGATCTTGATGAACGCTTGCGGGCATCAGAAGTGCGTACAGCACAATTGGTGGAAGATGCCTTGCAGCGGGTACATCAGCGTTTGGACGAGACATCAAAGAGCAAGGATGATGAATTGTCTCCAGTGCAGCAGGCTTTAAGCAAATTAACAGACCGTTTGTCGGCAATAGAAGAAAGGTCCACTCCGCCTTTTGTTGATGTGCAAGACGATATAGAATCTGCGAATAATGCTTCTACTGCTGTTCATGGAGAAGGGCAGTCGTATGATGGTTCTCCAGAAAATACCGGCGAATTAGTTACGGCTCCGCCAAGTCAATTTAGTTCAGGCTATGGAGAAATATCTTCGGCATTTGATCAACCAAGCCTGCCACCATTGACCGGTGCTGATGATCTAAATTTTGATCCTGGCCTTAACCCGGATATCGGCGGCCCTGATTATGATGCTGTGAACTTCACAAATACGGGTTCAAATTCAAACGCAACTATTGGGGCCACTGCTGGCCCTGATTTCATGGCCTCTGCTAGGCGTTCGGTATTGGAAATGGCGCAGGCTTCACAGGGCTCAGTTTACCAGACTGGCCCAGCGGCTCCAACCCGGCCGGAAACGCCAGGGTTAGGTGGAGCAAACAACCGTAAATTACTGGTTGTTTCTAGTGTTTTTGCGATTGTTGCTATTGGCGCAGCAGCAAGTGTGGCCATGTTGGACTTTGGTGGCGGGAAAAGTGTAGCTCGAATGCAAGTCGTCCAGCAGCAAGACGTTAGATACGGCGATTTGGATCCAGTTTTAGATGGCAGTGATGCAATAGTTCAGCCAATTACTGTGGCTGCTATTGAACCAAAAGCGCACAATCAAACGCTTGCTGCAACGGCCAATGAACCTGCGGAAACTTCCCCGCCGGCTTCAAACCCCAAGAGTATGAGTGAAACCTATGAAGCTGCTCCAAAAGCCGTTGTTTCTGCACCGCCCAAATCTGTTGAAAAGAGGCCTGCTGCTCCGGTAACCGCACCAATTACTTCACCGGATCGTTCTTTTGCTAATAACAATCCAGAGCCTGCAAATATTTATCAGCCTAGTGTGCGGCCGACCTCCAAGCCAAATCCGGTAAAAAGGAAGTCACCGCAAATAATGCCGGCAGTTATTGATGACCCGAATGCTCCTATTTCTTTGATTAGAGCCAAAACGCCGGCCCAACGGCCCAGTCTGCAGCAGGCAGCGCAAGCTGGTGACCCAATTGCACAATATCAATACGCATCTTCCTTGGCTGATAGTGGACAAGACGCACAAGCAGCCGTTTTTATGAAGCGGGCAGCTCAACGTGGATTGCCTGCCGCTCAATATCAACTGGCCAGGTATTATGAAAATGGAACCGGGCTTGGTGTCGATGAAAATGAAGCTAGACGTTGGACTGAGCGGGCTGCTAATGGCGGAAATCGTCGGGCCATGCACAACTTGGCGATGTTCCATGCCGAGGGTCGTACTGTGCCGCAAAGTTATGAAGCCGCCGCGAAATGGTTTGAAGAGGCGGCATTGTTAGGCTTAGCCAATTCACAGTTCAATTTGGCGCTTTTGTATGAGCAAGGTCTTGGAGTGCCAAAAAGTATTCCGGATGCGTATGCTTGGTATTCAATTGCCGCCAAAGCTGGTGATCGTGGTGCCGGCCAAAAACTTGAAGAATTAAAAACACAAATACCAGAGCAGGCGCTTAAAGAAGCAAAAATTATTACTGAGCGTTTTTCGCCTCGGCCTCTTGATTTGCAGGCCAATGGCGTATTTCGCAATGTAAACTGGGCTCGTCCGCAAGCTGATGACCCTACATCGATTAGCCGGGCGCAACTACTGCTGGCTCGTATGGGGTACAAACCCGGTCCTGCAGATGGAAATATGGGAGAAAACACTCGTTTGGCAGTTATCGCCTATGAACGGGACAATGGTTTAGCCCAAACGGGAAGAATTGATCAGGCGTTATTATCAAAGCTTGAAAGTGGGGCCATGAATTAGTCATAGGTTTTGCGGGCAGACTTTACTCGTATTCCTAGGTGAAAATAGGTTTTGATCAACGCCACGTTAACTCCAATACGGCAAAAGGGTCAAAGTTGAACTGATTTTGGAAAATCCGATGATTACTATTTTTGTATTGTGGATGTTCCCGCTGGCAATGATTGTTGCGGGCTGGCGAGATATTGTCTCGATGACAATTCCCAATTGGATATCTTTGGCTTTGCTGGGTTTGTTTGTTGTTACTGCGCCATTGATAGGTCTGTCTTGGGCGCAATTTGGCATTCATATTATCATAGGTTTTGCTGCTTTGATTTTAACTATTGGCATGTTCGCTCTTGGGTGGATTGGCGGAGGTGATGCTAAATTATTTGCCGCAGCTGCGCTTTGGATGGGCTGGCCAGATGTCTTAGCCTATACGCTTGTTAGCGCTCTAGCTGGTGGGGTTTTGACCGTATTTTTGTTGTTTGCGCGTAAAACTGCCTTGCCGCCATTTTTTTATGCACAAAAATGGTCTGCACGTTTGCTCAAAAAAGGCGGCGATGTACCGTATGGCGTGGCCTTGTGTGCAGGTGCTTTGTATTTGTTTCCGCAGTCGGAGCTTTTCCTTAGCGCGGTAAGCGGATAAATTTGTAAAATCATGAATACAATCACCCGCTAAGAGGGTTTTGTTAACCATGATTTGAGTACTGTGAAATCACTTTGCAACAAATTCGTTGCCCGGGGAGTGATTTGAATGGGAATAGCAAAAATAGTAGTTTTAATTATTGCCGCTATTGCTGCAATAGCAGCCGCATTTTTGGTGCGGGGCATTTCCCGTACACCAGCAGAAGATACGGTTGCCGTTGCTGAGCCTATCGTTGTTGAAGAGCCAATGGTCTTGATTCTAGTCGCGGGCTCGGATCTTGAAATCGGGCAGCGGGTTACACCTTCTGAGCTGGAGTGGGCGGAGTGGCCGCAAAGAGCCTTAAATGAAACTTATTTGACTAAAACAGATTACCCTAAAGCAATAGAGGATTATGCAGGAGCAATTGCTCGTGTGCGGATGGCAAAAAATGAACCAATTACCAGCCGTAAAATAATCAATCCTGGCGGCTCAGGATTCATGGCTGCGGTGTTGTCGCCGGGAATGCGAGCGGTCGCTGTTGAAATATCAGTGGAGACCGGAGCTGGTGGTTTTATTTTACCAAATGACCGGGTTGATATAATTTTAACCAGAGAATTGGATGTGATTGAGGGTTCTGAAGTCAAAACTATTTTCACCAGCCACACAGTGTTTGAAAATGTTCGAGTTTTGGCGATTGATCAAACTTATCGTGAAGTTGGTCAAGAAGAAGTCGTAGTTGGATCTACTGCGACATTGGAATTAAATGGCTCTGATTCAGAATTATTAGCTCGAGCTGATGCTTCGGGGGATATTTCGCTGGCTTTGCGTTCTGTAGCTGATGTGGGCTTAGCTTCTGGGGGTACGTCGAGAGCCTCCGGTTTTGATGGTAATGCTGGCTCACAGATTAAAATGATTAAGTATGGTAAAGCATCACAGGTGGGAACCCAATGAGTAAAGTTCCCAAAACTATATTGCGATTGATTGGGTGCTTGTTTGCCGGGTTAATTTTGCAGGCTGGATCGGTGGCTTTGGCCAATGAATCAAATTTAATGCAAATAAAAATCAGTAGAGGCGGCGATGGGCCGGTTTCGGAATCTCTGGCATTACCGCTAAACAAGGCAGCCGTTATTGAATTGCCGGAAGATGCCCGTGATGTATTGGTCTCTAACCCGGAAATTGTTGACGCTGTTATCCGCACTCCAAGGCGGGTTTATGTTTTGGGCATGGAAGTTGGGCAGGCCAACGTATTTTTCTTTAAAGCTGATGGCAGACAGTTGTTGAATTTAGAAATAACGGTTGCTGAGGATACACGAGGCTTGGAAAAAACATTGGCTAGGTTGTTGCCGCAAACACGTATACTTGTTGAAGCTATCCGCGAAAGTATAATTTTATCAGGCACAGCCCCTGATGCTAGCCAAGCTGCACAAGCAGTGAAGATCGCGCAAACTGTTGTTGAGGATCCGGAAAACGTGATTTCCATGCTTTCAATCACGGGCAAGGATCAGGTTATGCTCAAAGTTAGGGTTGTGGAAATGCAGCGCACCCTAACCAAGCAATTAGGAATGGATCTTGCTGTAACCGGGCGTTTGAACGAAGTAGCATTTGCATTGGTAAATCCAGCGCAATTTTCATTGGCTGGACGGTTTTTGGCAGGATCAACTCCGACATTGGGACTTGGTTATACTAATCCGGCAACCCAGTTAACTACAGGTATTAGCAGTGTAGCTTCTGGTATTCGAGCATTAGAGCGGGTTGGGTTAATTAGAACATTGGCCGAGCCGAACTTAACTGCGATTACTGGCGAACCAGCAAACTTTTTAGCTGGCGGAGAGTTTCCAGTTCCTACGGGTCGCGACCGCAATGGTAATATAACGATTGAATATAAAAAGTTCGGTGTGGCGTTAGGGTTTACGCCATTGGTGGTTAGTGATGGCCGCATTTCTTTACGTCTATCGACGGAAGTTTCCGAGCTAAGCAATCAAGGGGCGCTGGTATTATCCTCGCAACAAATTCTTGATGATGCGGGACAAGTGGTTGGTTCGGTTGCAGGCTTAACCTTGCCTGCATTAAAGGTTCGCCGGGCTGAAACAACTGTGGAGCTTCCATCAGGTGGCTCAATGGTAATTGGCGGGTTGATCCAGCAGCAAACCAAACAGGCTTTGGAGGGTATTCCAGGAGCCAAGGATATCCCAATATTAGGAGCGCTTTTCAGGTCGCGTGATTTTGTTAATGACGAAACTGAGTTAGTAATTGTGGTTACGCCGTATCTGGTTGATCCCACACACCCTGATGCACTGGCCACACCCGGAGATGGTTATGAAACTCCTTCTGACCTTTCGACATTATTATTTGGGCGCTTAAATAAAGTCTATCGTGCGCCGGGCGCGCAGAGCGAAGAAAATAGCTGGAATGGCCCGGTGGGCTATAGTTTGGATTAGGAGGCAGGGTGTGAAAATAAACTTTGTGCGTACTATAATGCTTGCACCACTGGCTTTTTCATTGTTGGCCTGTGCAGAACCACGTGTTCAGAGCAGTTGGGATTTTCCCGGCGAGCAGCACAAAATTACGGTAAAGGAAACCAATGAACGCTTGAATTTGGTAGTTGGCCAACAAGATGCTGGTTTGTCTCTAGCTCAAAAATCAGCAATTTTACGTTTTGTGGCGGTATGGAGAGATAAAGGCCAAGGCCCGGTAGCGCTGACTATTCCAGCAGGTTCAGCAAATGCGCAAACAGCGGTTGTTGTAGCCGCTGAAACTAGAAAAATTTTGTATGAGCAAGGTTTGAGTTGGCAACAAATGGTTGGGGGTAATTATCAAGCTATTGGCCAAAATAAACCTCCGGTAATTCTAAGTTTCCGTCGCTATGTGGCGACAGCACAAGGCTGTTCAGTGGCCAAAGAAAACCTTGCCTATAGCCTTAGTAACAAGGTTTCGGCAAATTTCGGATGCGCAGTGGCAGTGAACACTGCTGCTATGATTGCGGACCCTTACGACTTAGTTGCACCTCGTGAGCAAGATGCTGCATCCACTGATCGCAGGTTGGTGACTTATGGGAAGTATGTTGCAGGTGAAGCCACTGGCGTTGAGCGCTCATCAGATGAGACAGCAAGCGTAAGTGATGCTGTGGAGTAGGATGAACAATGCCCCAACCTGATAAAATCGAAAATGAAACGATGAGCCAAGCAACTAACTCTGATGATCCATTCGACCCAGCAGATGCATTTGCCATGCCTGGTGAGTGGGAAACTGGCCCGGATCTTCCACCAATTGCCGAACCTGGGTCGGTTTTTGGTGCATCAATGGTCGGTGATGTTACTGCTCCTGTTTTGCCGCCGCAAGTGACGGATTTGCCCGCTATGGGAAGTCTATCTCCAAGCGATAATGCTGCATATGTTGCCCCGGCAATTGATGATTTTGCCAGCTCTGACGAGACAATAGCACCGGTTCCTCGTATTACTATTGCAGCCTTTTGTGAGCGCCCAGAAACTGCTCAAATGGTTGAGAGAACTGGCTCTGATCGTCGAATGTCGCGGGCGCACATTTCTATTTCCATGGGTGGGCTGCCGGCTGCGATTGAGCATTTCCATGATGAAAGCACCCCAAACCTTATCTTGATTGAATCTGGTATGCGCGGCAGGGGTTTATTTGAGCAGTTGGATGAATTGGCATCGGTTTGCGATTCTGGCACCAAGGTTGTGGTGATAGGAGCTGCAAATGATATTGCTTTATATCGAGAATTAATGCGCCGTGGGGTGAGCGAATACCTAGTGCCACCATTGGCGCCAATTCAAATGGTTCGCACTGTATCGGGTTTGTTTACTGATCCTGATAAACCATTTTCCGGAAAAGTAACGGCGATTATTGGGGCAAAAGGCGGTGTTGGCTCTTCTACGCTTGCGCATAATTTAGCTTGGCAAATCTCAGAAAATTTTCAGGTTGATGCTACAATAGTTGATCTGGATTTATCCTTTGGAACTGCAGGTCTTGATTTTAATTATGACACAAATCAGGGTATTGGTGATGCGTTGGCTGAGCCGGAGCGGGTTGATGATGTTCTGCTAGAACGCCTTATGACTAGATGTACAGATCGGTTGTCCATATTTACGGCGCCGGCAACATTGGATCGTGAGTGGGAATTAAGCCCGGATTCTTATGAAACGGTTATCTCTGAAGTTCGCGCGACCGTTCCCCATGTGATTTTAGACATTCCTCACATCTGGAGTACTTGGGTCAAAAATACACTTCTTTTGGCTGATGAGGTGGTGATTGTAGCTTCTCCGGATCTTGCTTGCTTGCGCAATGCCAAAAATATGTATGACTTGCTCAAAAGCCGCCGGGCTAATGATTTTCCGCCAAAAATTGTCGTTAATCAGGTTGGAGTACCCAAGCGCCCAGAAATTCCTGTCAAAGATTTTGCCGAAGCTTTAGGCGAAGAGCCAGTATTAGTACTGCCGTTTGAGCCAGAACTATACGGTCAAGCGACCAATAATGGTCAAATGTTAGCCGAGATCAACAACAATTCAAAGGCTGTCGCTGGCATCCAGTCTCTAGCTACTCTTTTGACTGGTCGAGAGATTTCTGGAGCTAAAAAAACAAGTCTTTTGGGCAAGTTGCTCGGTCGCAAATAATTTGATGGGATTGGAATGTTCGGTAAACGTGTAATAGGTGCACCTAATCAACAGCGACGAGGTTCAGTTGAACCTTTATCGGTGCCCGTTAAAGATTCTATTGAATCAGCTTCCGCAAAGGTTTCTGAACCAACACCGCCGCCCGCTAAGGAGAAACCCAATAGAGTCTCGCGCCAGTCTGATGATAATACACCACAGCGTTCAGAAGAGTATTACGAAATTAAGACTACAATTTTTAATGCGTTGATTGATACTATTGATCTGTCGCAGTTAGCGCAATTAGACAGTGTCAGCGCTGCCGAAGAAATTCGCGATATTGTTACCGAGATTATCTCAATCAAAAATGTAGTCATGTCGATTGCCGAGCAAGAAAGCTTGCTGCAAGATATCTGCAATGATGTGCTTGGTTTTGGGCCGTTAGAGCCATTGCTGGCGCGCGATGATATCTCAGACATTATGGTAAATGGAGCTGATGCTGTATTTATTGAGATCAATGGCAAGGTTGAGAAAACCGGTGTTCGGTTTCGTGATAATGGTCAGCTAATGAACATCTGTCAGCGGATAGTTAGTCAGGTTGGCCGGCGAGTTGACGAGTCCAGTCCAATCTGTGATGCGCGGCTTATGGATGGTTCCCGGGTTAATGTAATTGCGCCTCCTTTGTCTTTGGACGGTCCGACATTGACTATTCGCAAGTTCAAAAAAGACAAACTAACGCTGGATGATTTGGTTAAATTTAATTCAATTACTCCTCATGGTGCCAAAGTGCTTGGAATTATTGGTGCCAGTCGTTGCAATGTATTGATTTCAGGAGGTACAGGCTCCGGAAAAACTACTTTATTGAACTGCATGACGGCTTACATCGAGCCTGATGAGAGGGTTATTACTTGTGAAGATGCTGCTGAATTACAATTACAACAACCGCATGTGGTTCGTTTAGAGACCCGTCCTCCTAATCTTGAAGGCACCGGAATGATAAGTATGACGGATCTGGTGAAGAACTGTCTGCGTATGCGTCCAGAACGTATCATTGTTGGTGAAGTTCGTGGTCAGGAGGCTTTTGATTTGCTGCAAGCCATGAATACCGGTCACGATGGTTCTATGGGAACTATTCATGCTAATAGCCCGCGAGAATCGCTTTCCAGGCTTGAATCGATGATCACTATGGGCGGCTTTAACCTGCCTTCACGCACCATTCGTGAGATGATTGCAGGATCAATAGATATCATTATTCAGGCCGCTAGATTACGCGATGGATCACGCAAAATAACTCATGTTACCGAAGTTTTAGGCATGGAAGGCGAGGTCATTATCACTCAGGATATTTTTCTATATGAAATTAAAGGCGAAGACGAGAATGGCAATATCGTCGGCCAGCATAATTCTACCGGGATTGCTCGCCCTAATTTCTGGGATCGGGCGCGTTATTATGGTCTTGAAGGGGAGCTGGCGGAAGCGTTGGATGCATCTGAGGTATGATTCCTGAAAGCTTAGTTTTGGTTTTGGTTGCTGCGTTGGCTTTTGTCAGTGTGGTCGGTGTCGGCTGGGTTTTTGTTGGTGGAAAGCAAAGGGCAGTTCCCTCTAGACGTTTCAAAACCTTGGGGCCGGCTGGATTAAAGCGCGGAAAAAAGAAAGTTTCAGCACTTGATGTTGCCAGCAATCGGCGCAAGCAAGTGCAAGAGACTCTAAAAGATTTGGAGCAGCACCAAAAACAACAACGAAAAAAAACACTAACCCTGAAAAGTCAAATTCAGCAGGCTGGGTTAACTTGGTCTCCAAGTCATTTTTGGGTAGGATCAATATGTATCGGTGTGGTGGTATTTGGCATTTTGATGTTCAGCGGAAGACCGCCGTTAATTGCTGCGGGGCTGGGGGTTGGCTTAGGTATCGGATTGCCGCGTTGGGTGCTGGGCTTTTTGCGTAAACGTCGTATGAAAAAATTCTCTCGGGAGTTTTCCAATTCAATTGATATTATAGTGCGCGGAGTAAAATCAGGGCTGCCGCTAAATGAGTGCTTGCATATTATCGCCCGCGAATCTCCAGCTCCGGTTGGCCCGGAATTCAAACTATTGATGGAAGGTCAGTCGGTTGGTGTGGATTTATCAACTGGTTTGCACAAAATGTATAACCGAATGCCATTATCTGAGCTGAACTTTTTTACCATTGTTTTGACTATTCAACAAAAAACTGGCGGTAATTTGGCTGAAGCCTTGGGCAATTTGTCTTCCGTATTAAGAGCGCGGAAAATGATGCGGGAAAAAATCCAGGCAATGTCATCAGAAGCCAAAGCTTCTTCAATGATTATTGGCTCTTTACCGCCATTTGTGATGGGGATCGTATATGTAACCACACCTGCTTACATGGCCTTGATGTTCACCGAAACCAATGGGCAGTTAATGCTGGCCGGTGGTATGTTTTGGATGGCTTGCGGGATTTTTGTTATGAGTAAAATGATCAACTTCAATATTTAAGTGAGCTTGTTGCTGGTATGGAATTTTCCGTAAGTACATTGGTGGATCCGGAGTTTCTGGTAACGGTATTTGCTGCGATCGTGACTTTTGCAACTGTTGCAACGCTAATTGGGCCATTGTTGGGCGGTAATAAATTCGCCAGTCGCCTAAAGTCTGTAGCCACTAGGCGTGAGCAATTACGCAAGCAAAACCGCGAGGCACTATCTAAAAAGACTAATTTGCGCGGAGAGTCTAAGGGTTTTATGACCGATGTGGTCGGCAAGTTAAATTTGACCACCTTACTTGAAGACAGTGACCTGAATAAAAGATTGCTGCAAGCGGGGCTGCGCGGACAAGGCCCCATAATGACTTTTTATTTTTTCCGATTAGTAGCCCCTATTGGTCTATTTATCTTTAGTCTGGCATATCTGTTTTTCTTTAATGACTTCGGGAAACCTCCAATGATGCGATTTGCCATGGCATTTGGCATGTTAGTTATCGGCTATTATGCGCCGGGGGTTTATATTAATAACATTGCGGCAAAGCGCCGGGAATCAATTATGAAAGCATTTCCCGATGCATTAGATTTACTGTTGATCTGTGTTGAATCTGGGATGTCAATTGAGGCCGCATTTGGTAAAGTTGCCGCTGAAGTTGGTAGTAGTTCTATTGAGTTAGCAGAGGAAATGTCGCTGACGACAGCGGAATTGTCATATTTACAAGAACGACGCCAAGCATACGAAAATTTGGCGACTAGAACCAATCACCCAGGGGTTAAGGCTGTTGCTACCTCATTAATTCAAGCAGAGAAATACGGAACCCCGCTGGGAGCCTCCTTGCGTGTTATGGCTAAAGAAAACCGTGAAATGCGGATGGCTCAGGCAGAAAAAAAGGCTGCCTCCTTGCCTGCCAAGTTGACTGTTCCGATGATTATATTCTTCTTGCCAGTATTGTTTGTGGTCGTTTTGGGCCCTGCAATTATCAAATTTCAGCAATTGGGCAGTTAGAGCAGGCTTATTATAGGTAAAGGTCGGCAAAGTCGGGCCAGTAGTTTAAATAGCGCAAGTTTTGCCGCACCTGCAAGTTTTGCAGGCACAATCATGCCGGTTCAATAATCGCGTTTTGCATTGCTAAGTAAAGCTAACAAAAACAATGGGATAGATAATGTTTTATTGGCCTATGCTTGGCGTGTGCATTGCAAGAACATGGGTGGACAAGAATGTTCACTGATCAAAATGATCGGTTCCCTGCCAGAATGGAAGGACCCAAAAAATGGCTATTAATAACTCAGTCAATACAAATTTCGGGGCAGCAGTTGCCCTGCAAAACTTGTCGAAGACGAATATGGAAATGCGTGAAGTGCAAAACCGGATCAATACAGGCTACAAAGTTGCCTCAGCTCGAGACAATGGCGGAATTTTCGCCATTGCTCAAAAGTTGCGTGGCGAAGTGGCTGGATATAATGCGGTTCAGCAGTCACTATCCAGAGTGCAATCCACAGTAGATGTCGCTTCGGCGGCTGGCACTGCGGTTTCTGATCTATTGATCGAGATGAAGGAAAAGGCGTTGGCCGCATCCGACAGTTCGCTTGATACGTCCTCACGAACAGCTTTGAACGAAGACTTCACAGCTTTGCGTGACCAGATTGCAAAAATCGTCAGCAATGCGTCATTCAACGGAACTAATCTGCTAGATAACTCAACTGCCAGTATTTCGGCCTTGGCCAATTCTGACGGATCGAGTGTAATTACAGTACTTGATGAAAATATTTCATTAGGTGGCTCCATTGTGACGATTGCTAGTACGGAAGCGATTAGTACAGTAACCAAAGCAGCAGCTGCTGTGACTAAAATCACAGCAAGTATCAATAATGTTGGTTCAGCTCTTGCTCGGTTGGGTACAAAATCGAAAGCTCTGGAGATCCAATCTACATTCGTCACCAAATTGAGCGATGAAACAACTGCCGGTATCGGTAGTTTGGTGGATGCAGATCTAGCAAAAGAAAGTGCGCGCTTACAAGCGTTGCAAACCAAGCAGCAGCTTGGGGTGCAGGCATTATCGATTGCTAATTCAGCACCGCAAATGATTCTGTCGTTCTTTAGAGGTTAATCGGCAGGCGGGAGACGGACGTAAATTTTTACGTCTCCCGCCCCCTTTTTTCTTCGAGTTTGTTATGACTTTGATAACCATAAAACTGGGCAAAAATCCGCCAATAGGGCACATATTGCCGCGTCGTTTTTTCAGCGTCGGCACAATTTGCCGTGCCAGAATGGCACACTAACTTTTTTAAAAGTTTTTTACGCTGTAGAATCAATCGATTAGCGGTATCCAAGTTCTCCTTCTTTTTTAACTGGCCTTGACTTTGCAACGAGTTTTGCGGGTCAAAGACCTCCGCCCGCGCAAAATGCGCATCTGCGGTAACCTTAAATAAGGAAGGGCCAAGAAATGGCTTCAATAAATACAAATATGGGTGCATTGGTTGCACTTCAAAACCTCAACAACACAAATAATCAACTTAATACAACCCAGAAACGGATCAGTACTGGACTTAAAGTTTCTGATGCCAAAGACAATGGCGGTGCATTTGCTATTGCTCAGAAACTTCGTGGTGAAGTAGCTGGTTTTAGTGCCGTGCAAGGTTCTTTATCTCGGGTTCAGTCAACTGTTGATGTAGCTTCGGCTGCTGGCACTGCGGTTTCTGATCTGTTGATAGAATTAAAGGAAAAAGCTCTAGCTGCTTCTGATACTTCTTTGGACAGTGCTTCTCGTACTGCTTTGAATGAAGATTTTGTTGCTCTGCGCGATCAGATCTCTAAGGTTGTAAGCAATGCGTCATTCAACGGAACTAATTTGCTGAATAACTCAACTGCTAGCATTTCGGCTTTGGCTAATTCTGATGGCTCTAGTGTTATCACAGTGCTTGATGAAAACTTGAGTTTAGGCGGTTCTATTGTGACTATTGCATCAACAGAAGCAATTAGCACAGTAACTAAGGCTGCTGCTGCAGTTACTAAGATCACTGCTAGCATCAATAATGTTGGTGCATCTTTGGCCCGTCTTGGTACTAAATCCAGGGCGCTGGAAATTCAGTCTACATTTGTAACTAAATTGTCTGATGCCACAACTTCTGGTATTGGTAATTTGGTTGATGCAGATCTGGCTAAAGAAAGTGCCAAATTGCAGTCCTTGCAGGTCAAGCAGCAATTGGGCGTACAAGCTCTCTCGATCGCCAATTCGGCACCGAGCATGGTGCTTGGATTCTTCCGTTAATACGGAATTGGAAAACAGTTAAGCGAAACACCGGGGTCCTTCGTTTCGCTTGGCTGATTTTTCCGTATCTCTTTCTGATCCATTTAAGCCTGCGAGTCAGAAGATGGGCGGGTCAGATTTAATTAGGGGAGGCGCTGATAAAAGGCGTTATTGTTATGAAAACCCAATTTGGAGCTGGTTCAGACATTGCGATTGTAACTGCGAATACTGGCAGGGTTATAAAGTCATCTGGGCTAACAGAAGGTGCAGTGCAGCCGGTGGCTTCTAGTGGAGCTATGGGTGAGAAAAAATCATCACCGGATTCAGAGCCCAAAAAACAAGAACCAGAAAATCCGTTGACCTCGGAAACTGCGCGATTAACCATAGAGCACGATCAGGATTCCGGGAAATTTATCTATAAAACCATTGATCGAGAAACCGGCGAAGTCATCAAACAATGGCCGCGCGAAGAAGTGCTTAAAGCCATATCTGCTTACCAAGCAGCCTCTGGTTTGATTATTGACAAACTGGTTTAGTTACCGTCTTTTAGATGATCCACGTCCGGTAATGGCCCTAGTATTGGCGGGTTATACCTAGAGTTATGAAAGCTAACCCGGCAAATGTGTCCGCACTGCCCGGCTTTGCTAGTTCAGTTTTTCCCCCTAAATGATATATATATTTATTGTGGTTTGTAACGCTTTGAAAAACAAGCATTATTATTGTTAACCATGATGGCACAAGCCTTGCGAAGTAGTTCGGTAATGGAATGAAGCTGGCGGTTTTAGCCGTTGGCATCAGTTTTAAGATGACCGGAGCAAGCCACATGACATTGAGTGTCCAAACAAATAAATCAGCCTTGGTTGCGTTACAGCAATTAACTTCAACCAACCAACAGCTTGATCAAACTCAAAGCCGGATCAGCACAGGTTTGAAAGTAGCAGGGGCCAAGGACAACGCTGCTGTTTATGCGGTTGCACAGGGCTTGCGGGCCGACATAGGGGGCTATAGCGCAGTAAGTACCTCGCTTGATCGCGCCTCTAGTATCGGCAATGTCGGGCTTTCAGCTGGCGAGTCGGTTTCTGATCTTTTGATTCAAATGCGCGAAAAGGCAACAGCAGCCTCAGATAGCTCCATCGATACGTTTACTCGCAAGGCCTATGATTCAGATTTTAAGGCTTTGATTTCCCAAGTGCAGACAATTTTGGCGAATGCAGAGTTTGACGGTGCAAATATTATTGATAGTTCCAATTCGCCGGGTATTGGGTTTTTGGCTGATGCTGATGGCAGCAGAACATTGACTTTAAAGACGCAAAACCTTTCTTTGGGCGGATCAATTCTGACCTTGGCTGCAACTGCAAGCTTAGGTACACAGACCTTAGCCAGTGGCTTGGTCGATACTTTGAAAACCAGTTTGGAAAATGTGAACCAAGCGCTGGCCAATTTGGGTTCAGATGTCAAAAAACTCGAAGCTCATAATTTATTCGTGACTAAATTAACTGACACATTAGAGGTTGGTGTTGGTGATTTAGTTGATGCTGATCTGGCGAAAGAAAGTGCGAGATTGCAATCGTTACAGATTAAACAGCAATTGGGAGTGCAGGCGCTCTCGATCGCTAATTCACGACCGCAAATTATCCTGTCCCTGTTCCAAGGCTAGCATAAGTCTATATGGGACAATCCGCCCGAAACGGCGTTGGGCCTGGTGCGTCAGTAGTGTTTATTGCTGGCGCATCAGGATTTTTTTGTTTGTAGTAAATTTATCTCGCGGCCAACACTTGATGATACCTGCGATGGTGCGGGTTGTTAGCTGTACCACCACTGCGTTACTTGAAAAACTGGGTTGCCGAGGAGTAGTCTAATCTGCCATTGGCACCAAAATAGCAGTGCTGGTTACCGAGTAATTGGTTCCATTGGCATTTTTGAAGCGCAGAAACACACGTTTATTGGCAGGGTCTAAAGCAATGCCAGCGCCATTAGTTTGATCGAAAGCAAATACGGCAAAAAATTTGGCGGTTTCGCCAATAATTGTATTGACCGGGTTGGAACCTAATGGGGTGATGCAATTGGCATTGCTGTCAATTTCGCACCATTGCAGCAATGCGCCAGTTGCTTGGGTATCGGCGGTAACAACTACAGCCGCATCTTTGGAGCCAGCACCATCACCGACACCGATATTGATGGCAGAGGTTGACATTACGCCGCCGCCGCCCGCGCTAACCCGTAGAATTCCATCATTTGATGAAACCGCGCCGATAGATAAAATATCAGGCCCGGCTTGCGAAAAATACTTAAAAAAGCGGTGTTCACCCCGGCAATCGCGCTGACTTTTCCTGAATCACAAATAAATCTAGGAAATACGTCACTGCCAGGATCAGTAATGATCGGACTAAAGGACAAGATAAACGAACGGGCATTTCCATGATCAATATCAAACGGAGCATTCGCGGGCCCTGTAGGCGCATTGGTTGCATCTGTAAGTTGATAACTTAATAAAACTGGCTCCGACCCTGTAATACTAATTGAACAGTTTTTTGCAGCCGAAAGACCAGCATTAATTACGGTGGCAAATACAGTTATTGGAGAACCACCAGGAGAAAACCCAGTGCGAGCCGAAGGCAATACAGACGAAAACAATACATTTGGGCCAAAGAAATCGGCTTGAATGGCCATGCCATCAGTATCACTGCCGCTAAGGCTTGCATCTTCCCATGCGACGACAAAGCTATCATTTGAAAAGGTTGCTACGCTGGGTCTGGTTTGGGCATTGTTAGTTGTGGTATTAACAACAAATTCTTGACTAAGTAGGCCGGAAAACCAACGCCCCCGTATGTCGGGTACACCCGATGGGCTGAAATCTTCCCAGGTTATTACAAAGTTATCATTGGAAAGCGCGGCAATACTGGATTTGCTTTGTTGGTTTTCAGTCGTGCTATTGATTGCAAATTCTGGGCTTGGTTTGCTCCCATTTGCGCTAAAGCGTTGACCCCGAATGGCCCAAGAGGAAAAATCAGGAGCGCTTTGGCTGAAATCATCCCAAGAAATAACAAAACCGCCATTGGTAAGCCCGGTAATGTCTGGGTTGACTTGCAGGCTGGTAATTGTGGTGTTGACTAGGAATTCTGTGTTTTGTGGTGTTCCGGCAGAATTATAGCGTTGAGCCCGGATGGAAGTGCTGCTGGTGTCGGCGCCGGTTTGGCTATCATCTTCCTAAGTTATAACAAAACTTCCATTAGGTAAGACAGCTGTTTGGGGTCTGGTTTGGTCAGAGCCGATGGTTGTATTAACAATAAATTCGTTAGCTTGTACTGAAAAGGGCAGCAAAGAAATCGATAAAACCACGGCCAAGAAAGGCAAAAGCTTCTTGCTTGTTTGTGTAATAGAGCGTTTAGAATTGCCTATAGTTTCTAGTATTGCGTTATTCTGCCGGTTTGATCCCATGATACGTTCCCTTTGTGATCAAGTTGCGATTGAATAGCACAATGTCTATTCTAGTTTGTTATGAAGTTTTTGATCCCTATTATTGCTGGCCATTGTCGATATCATTGGTCTTTGTCAAGGTGACAATTTGGGCGTCTAGTTTTACTTAAGTAAAGCACTCTGCTTTGATTATATCCGCTACTCGCAGGGAATTGGCGATCGCGGTCAATGCTGGATTTACCGCAGAACTGGAAACAAATACGGACGTATCAACCACATATAAGTTTTCAATTTGGTGGGCTTTGCCATTAGCATTAACTACAGAATCCGCCGGATCCTTGCCCATGCGTAAAGTTCCGCATTGGTGGGCCGTGCCATAAAGCGGCAATATCCCGTCCATTTGGGCGCGGTGTCCCTCCAGACAATGACACATGCGCCCAGCCTTGTGCATTACTTGATGAAAGCGTTTGATCAGGCGTTTGTGGGCCACTAAATTATTGTGCCAATAGTCCAATTGGATTGAGCCATCCTGACGCAAACGTACGCGGTTGCGGGCTTCGGGCAAGTCTTCGGTCATGACTAAAAACGGTATCAATCGTTGGCCAATAGCGTCAGCAATGAATTTAGGTATCAGCCAATACGGCATTATTCCAGATAATTGCCCGCGTAAAACATCGCCATTCATATATTCGAGCAATTGAATATGTCCCATGGGAAAGTCAAACTCGCCGTCTGGGTCGCCCCAATAAAAGTCATTGATTGCCATAGTTTTGGGGAAGCTGGTTTCAACTCTGGGCCAAGCAAAAGAAAGGGTGGCAGAGGCGGTATGAAACATATAGTTGCGGCCAACCTGATCGGAGCCATTGGCCAGTCCGCTTTGGTGCTTGTCATTGGCCGAAGCCAGCAGCAAAGCAGCAGAATTTATTGCTCCTGCGGCCAGAACCACCACATCCCCGCGCACTTTGCAGGTCTCGCCATTTTTGATATACTCCACATGCGTAATATCTGTCCCAGAGGTGTTGGTATGTAATCTGGTGACTTTAGCGCCGGAGAGTAATTCAACATTGTCAAATTTCATCGCCCGATTGACCATTTTGCGGCCATCGGACTTTGCTTCGCGCAGACAGGGGAAACCGCCGCAGGTACGACAGCGGATGCAAGGGCTGTTTAAGGGGTCTTTTACATTTCGTTCCACGGCGATTGGCATTTCAAAGGGCTGCAAGCCCTGCATGGTCAGATGACTCTTGATGCGAGCAATTTCCGGGTCGTGTTTTAGGGGCGCATAGGTATAAGGCGGGGCTTTTGTGTCATCGGTAGGATCAGCGCCGCGATTACCGTGAACTTGCCATAGGTTTTCTGCTTCGGTGTAATAAGGTGCAAGGTCGGTATAGCTTATTGGCCACGGCGGGGAAGTGTTGCCGCCATAATGTATAGTTTCCTCAAAATCGCCTTTGCGGAACCGATACAAAGCCGCGCCGTAGAAAATGGTATTGCCACCAACCCAATAGTGGATATTTGGTTGAAACTTTTTGCCCTTGCGGTCAGTCCAGTTTTCATCAGCTTTATAGCGGTCTTTAATAAAAACCTCTCTTGGACTCCAGTTCTCGCTTTCAACTGGTAAATGTTCGCCCCGTTCCAATATCAGGATTGATATGCCTGATGACGCCAGTTTTTGAGCCAAGGTCGCGCCGCTTGCACCGGATCCAATAATAACAAGATCATAGCTGTTATCAGCACGCTTTGGTTCATCTACTTTAATCATCATCATAGGCCCTTGCCGCCAAAGGACGGGTCAAAGCCCGCACAAGTTTCTCAGGTAAATACCGTAATAGAATTGCCATAATTTTTGCTGATAATCCGGGTGTAATAATCTCAGCGCCCTGATTATTGCGCCGCCATGCTTCTTGAACCATTTGCTCTGGTGTTTGGGTGAACCATTTTGCGCCTTGCATGGATTTAGCATCAATTTCATTGGCCTGTTGAAACTCAGTGGCAACAAACCCCGGTAAAACGGCACTTACCAATACTCCGCGCGATGAAACTTCTGTTGCTAAACTTTGAGAGAATTTTAGTAAAAAAGCTTTGCCAGCCGGGTAAAGGGTATGGCCTTTGCCGCCAGAGGAAAGCGCCGCGATTGAACTAATGTTAATGATGCGCCCCCAGCCGGATTTAAGCATATGCGGCAAAAACATATGGGACAGCGCCACTGGTGTGTGAACGGTTAGCTCAAGAAAAGCTCGCTGGCGCTCATACTCTGATTTGGCAAAGCCGCACGCAATTGAAAACCCTGCATTATTAATCAGGACATCAACGGCTCGCTTCATGGTTCTTACTTGCTCATTTAAGGCTAAAGCAGCATCTGCGGCACTTAGGTCAATGCAATATACATCTGCTTGAACTTTATAGGTTTTACGCAAATGTTCTGCTAGCTCGAATAAGCGGTCTTTGCGACGTGCGCATAAACCAATATCAAATCCGGCGGCGGCGGCATGGGAGGCAAAAGCGGCCCCAATTCCGGACGATGCTCCGGTAATCAGGACGTATTTATTGAGTATGCTCATGGTTTGATAAATATCACAATTCGCACCATATTTGAGATTTATCTAACCAAGCCAGCCAGCAGCACGAAGTGCCGGGGCAAAAGTGCGGCTAACAGGAACTGCTGTTTCGTCTCTTAGAATTAAAAAAATACGGCCCTGTTCTCGTTTTACATGGTCAACGCTTTGGCGGGCAACCCACCAAGAACGATGTACTTGCATGCCGTCATAACCCTTTAGTTCTGCAATAGCATCAGCAAGGCGCATTAAAATAAGGTCTGACCCCCGTGAGGTCTGAATGCGTAAATAATGATCTTCGGAGGAAATGGCATACAGGCCGCCATCTGATATTTTTGCCGGTATTCGAGCAAGAAATGCTGATCCATCATTGGCTTCTTTTGGTCTAAAAGCCCTCTTTTCCAAGAAGCTGACACCGCTTATGGCGACAGATATAATCCAAATCAGGAAATACAGTGTTGGCCAATAACTCAAAGGTACAGGAAAGCCCATGATTTTTTGCACTAATATAATTGCTGGAAACATTACTAACGCCATAATGACAGAGGCGATGAAATAAAACCAAAACAATGATATGTTTGATAGCTTATGTTCTAAAATCGGCCCAATAAACCTTGAGACCAACCAGCCCCAAGCCATTAAGCCCGTCCAATATAACCAAGCCGCAAATAAGGATAAGTGGGTGGTGACGCCAAATGGCGACATCAAAGTAAGCAGGCTTCCGATCGCCAAAATCAAGATCGCATCTCGGCGAAAACTAATATTGAGCCATAATCGGGCGAACATTCATGCTTCCTGACTGGTTGAGGCTTAAAAAATGACCAATGTTCAATCTAAGTCAAGGAAAACTAAGGTTTCAAAGGCAATTTTTGCAAAACTTCTTTCGAAAACCCGCAATCGGTCTCGTAAGATCGAGCAAGATCGCTTACAAGGGACACTTGGATTTAATGGAGATGAGACAATGCGGATAATCATTTTAGTAATTGCTTCTTTTTTGGCAGTGATTGCTGCGTTTTTTGTGTTCAAAAATAATGGGACTACCAATTTGGAATCTAGATTGGCTGCGGCTTCTTCAGAGGTGCCGATATCTGTGCAAGTTCCTATTCCCGTATCTGCAGATGCGGCGCTTCGGGAATTTTATGATAATCAGAAAATTGATCTTCCCAAAGCTCCGGCCGGCCCAGCGTTGCCAGCATCTGACAAGGTGCTGACCAAAATTGCATTTGGCTCTTGTCAAACCAGTTGGAAGCCGATCCCGATATTAGACCAGGTGGTTGCGGAAAACCCAGACCTATTTATCTACCTTGGTGATAATGTTTATGGGGATGAGCGCCGCGGCAATGCTCTGCTTCCTAATTTACGCCAGCAATATGCTGATTTGGCCGAGCGCCCGGCTTTTGCTAGATTGCGTAAGCAAACCCCAATGATGACCATGTGGGACGATCATGATTACGCGATGAATGATGCTGGTGGGGACTTTGCCTTTAAGTATTTTGCCAAGCAGGCGTTTCTTGAGTTTTGGAATGAACCTAAAGACAGTATACGCAGACAGCGCGAAGGTCTGTATGATGCTAAAACTTTTGGTGTTAATGGGCAAAGAGTTCAAATTATTATGTTGGACACTCGGTATTTTCGCTCATCACCTTTGGTTCCGACCGACGATCGTGGAGCCAAAGGCAAAGAGCGTTACCTGTCATCGTCGGATCCGAATATGACCATATTGGGCGAAGCGCAGTGGAAATGGTTTGAGCAACAATTACAACAACCAGCCGATATTCGGTTTATTGTTACTTCAATTCAAGCGCTGGCTGCTGATCATGGCTGGGAGGCTTGGGATGAGTTTGAACCACAACGGCAGCAGTTTTTTGATACAATCAAGGCGAGTAAAGCCAAGGGGGTAGTTATTATTTCTGGTGATCGTCATATGGCGGCGTTCTATCGTAAAGACGATGCTACTGATTATGCTCTTTATGAGTTTACATCTTCGGCACTAAATATGAGTTTTACCGATAAAATTACTGAATATGATAGTTTGCAATTGGTGGAGGGCGTAGCCCCCAACAATTATGGCACCATCGATATTGATTGGCAGGCCCGCAAATTAACTATGCAGATAAAGGGTGAAGCTGGCGAGGTGCTGCGTAAACTAGATGTCGAATTTGCAGAAATTGGTCTGTGAGCAAGCGCTATATTTTTCAGCACACACGAGAAGATCACATTTGTTTGATGGTTTTTTGGTTTTTGTGAGGCGACAACAGTAAAAAGTTTGCTAGGCTTAACATATTGAAGCGGGTTGTTGGCCTGCGAAACTCAAAAGGAAATTACAATGAACGCTCCTGTAAAAATTTCGATTGCCGCCGGCACCGGTATCGCATTGGCTTTTGCTGCCGGTGTGACAACAGCTAGTGCTGCTCCAAAGGAAAAATGTTACGGCATTGCCCTTGCTGGAGAAAATGGTTGCGCCAATTTAAGCAAAACCCATTCTTGTCAGGGAACATCTAAAGTCGATTACGCTGTTGATGACTGGAAACTTGTGCCCAAGGGAACTTGCGCAACCACCGTGATCACCGACAAGGATGGCGTAGAGCGCGCTGGTATGACAAAAAAACAAGCTAAAGCAGCCATGAAAATGTAGCTGGTACAGGATTTACCACTCGGTTGCTGCGCGCCCCTCCCCGTTTTAGCGTAGTGATCGGGTGTTTTTTCATATGTCTAACATAACAAACCTTCCACTTTCTGCTGGATTGGGTCTAAAGCCTGAGCATTATCATGAAGCCCTAATTTGTGATGAGTCTAATCTTTGGTTTGAGATTCATCCTGAAAATTATATGCTTGCAGGCGGGCCAAGGCTGGCTTGGTTAAGTGCTTTTTGCGATAAATTTGCCATGTCCTTTCATGGTATTGGCTTGTCTTTAGGTGGTTTGGATCGACCTGATCAAGAGCACCTTAACCGCCTTAACCGCCTAGTTAATAGATTTAATCCGGTACAGGTTTCCGAGCATTTGGCTTGGTCAAAGTTTGGGGATGTCTATTTTGCTGATCTGTTACCGCCGCCGATAAGTGAGCAATCGTTGAGCCGAATTGTTGAGCATGTTGACGAGGTTCAAAATGCTGTTGGACGCGCTATATTACTCGAAAACCCCAGCTTATATCTGCCGGTTCCCGGCTTTGAAGAACTGCCGCAAATGTATGTTGAGGCCGCCAAAAAAAGCGGTGCAGGATTGCTGTTTGACCTAAATAATATCGAGGTATGTGCGGCAAATGTCGATCTTCCTGTGCAGCGTTGGCTTGATGTAGTTCCTGGTAAGGTGGTCGGTGAAATTCATTTGGCCGGGGCAACAGCGCGAGATATTTCCGGCGAGAGCGTATTAATTGATAGTCATGACGCACCAATAAGCGAGACGGTTTGGCAATTGCTTGAACAATTTGTAGCGGCAAATGGCCCGAAACCGGTCTTGATTGAGCGCGATGATAATTTGCCGGCATTTTCAGAACTTCTACTTGAGAGAAACCGAGCCGCCAAAATGCTGGCCGCTAGTTCTTTGGAAACACCTAATGTCGGATGATGTTTTTTACCGAAATATTGCGCAGTCGATTCTTTCCTTTGATGATGGAATAGTTGAGCCGCTGTTTGGGAAATTCGCACATCGGATAGATGCTCATCGTGGCAATTTTCTAGTTGGTACACGCCATGCAGTTATTAGCGCTTATCCGGTAGTGGCGCGATTGGTCGGCGAGGAATATATGCAGGGGTTGGCGCAAGCATTTGTGCAAAAATTTCCTCCAAAAACCGCAACGCTTACTTTGTATGGTGATGAGTTCCCTGCATTTTTAAGGCAGTTTGCTCCGGTTCAAAAAGACCTGCCGTGGCTGTCGGCTGTCGCCGAGTTGGATCGAGCCTGGTTCGATGTATATTCAGCAGCCGATGACAAAGTAATGTCGGGTGGGCAATTGGCTCAAGGATTGCGCGCAGACTTGGCACTATTGGCTCCGGGCTTGGTTGCCGCCACCAAAGTTTTACGCTTCAAAATCCCAGCTTATTCGATTTGGGAAACTAATAAGGACGATCAGGACGTTAAAGCGGTGGATATAACAAAGGGGGGCGAATGGGCATTGTTATGGCGCCGTGACAATCAGATTTTCCACACGGCTTTGAGCCGCGCTGAATATGTGTTTTTGAATAATGTTGAAGCCGGCCTTAGCTTTGCGCAATCGTTTTCTGAATGTGTAATTTATGATCGTAATTTTGACCTGCAACAACAATTTTCCCGCTGGCTTTTGGCCGGAGTATTTAAGGAGATTAGATTATGATTGCAAAAATTCACCAGCAAATAAGAAAATTTGAAACCGCTATTGCGCCGCTGTTGGCGCCCTTTGCGGATCTGTTTTTAAGAATTGCGATTGCACAAGTGTTCTTAACATCCGGCATAACAAAACTAAAGGATTTGGGCGGAGCCGCAGATTTGTTTCAATATGAATGGTTTTCAGATGAGAACTGGTGGATGCAATTATTGGGTGCAGAGGAAATACCAAGATTTCTGGCTACTATTCTGGGAGGATTAGCGGCGGCTGGCGAAACCGTGCTGCCAGTTTTGCTGATTATTGGCCTGTTTACCCGGTTTGCCGCTGCCGGCCTGATGGTTATGACATTGGTAATTGTTGTGTTGGTTTACCCGATATGGACTGAAACTGGTTTGGCACTTTGGTGGTCTGAGCATATGTGGTGGGTAGTAATTTTATTGGCAATAATGGCGTTTGGCGGGCAAAAGTTTTCCATTGATTACTGGTTGAAACCCAAAGAATAAAACAATGTTTTTCAAAGCATGCTCATTTTGAGCATTAAAATTAAAATCATATATTGCCTAGGTAAGCGAACAATCGTAGAGCGCTGTTAATCCTTCCTTATCGTCGGATGGTTGATGTTCGGCGTTACATTGCACGCAAAAGGGGCTTTTATGAACATTCACGAACATCAGGCCAAAGCGGTCTTACGCGAATTTGGTGCGCCATTGGTTGAGGGCTATCCGGCCTTTTCTGTGGCAGAGGCGATGGAGGTTGCTAAAAAGCTGCCCGGCCCGATCCGGGTGGTTAAAGCACAAATCCATGCTGGCGGACGTGGCAAAGGCGGCGGCGTCAAAATAGCTAAATCATTGGCAGAAGTAGAGAGCTATGCCAATGAGATCCTAGGCATGCAATTGGTAACTCATCAGACCGGGCCTAAGGGCAAAAAAGTCGGGCGGATTTTTATTGAAGCTGGCGCAGATATTGCCGAGGAGTTTTACCTATCAATGTTGGTGGACCGTGCCACTAGCCGGGTGGCGTTTGTAGTTTCCACCGAAGGCGGCATGGATATTGAGGCAGTTGCTGAGGAAACCCCGGAAAAAATTCATACTTTTAGCGTTGATCCAGCCACCGGCATTATGCCTCATCATGGTCGAGCTGTGGCGCGGGCCTTAAAACTTTCAGGAAGCGCGGCTAAACAAGCCGGTAAATTAGCCGCTATCTTGTATAAAGCCTTTGTGACCAAAGACATGAGCCTGTTGGAAATAAATCCGTTGGTGTTAACCGGCGCTGGCGATCTGGTTTGCCTTGATGCTAAGGTCAGTTTTGATGGCAATGCCTTATATCGTCATCCTGATGTTGAGGCGCTTCGCGACGAAAGCGAAGAAGATCCCAAGGAATTAGAGGCCGGTAAATATGACCTGTCTTACATTTCGCTAGATGGTGAAATTGGCTGCATGGTAAATGGTGCAGGACTTGCGATGTCAACCATGGACATTATTAAGCTATACGGCTCATCACCGGCAAACTTTCTCGATGTTGGTGGCGGTGCCACTAAGGAAAAAGTAACGGCAGCCTTCAAAATTATCACTTCTGATCCTAATGTTAAAGGTATATTGGTCAATATTTTTGGCGGAATTATGCGCTGTGACGTGATTGCCGAGGGGGTGATTGCTGCGGTCAAAGACGTTGGCTTAAAAGTACCATTGGTAGTTCGACTTGAAGGCACGAATGTAAAACGCGGCAAAGAGATTATCAAAACTTCTGGCCTTGATGTAATCTCTGCCGATGATCTTGATGATGCAGCGCAAAAAATCGTCGCTGCGGTAAAGGGAGCCAAATAAATGTCAGTTCTCGTAGATAAAAATACCAAAATTATTGTTCAAGGTCTAACTGGCAAAAACGGTACATTTCATACCGAACAAGCTTTGGCTTATGGCACGCAAATGGTGGCCGGGGTAACCCCGGGCAAAGGTGGATCAACCCATATTGGCCTGCCAGTATTTAATACTGTTGGCGGTGCTGCGGAAAAAACCGGGGCTACGGTTAGTGTGATTTATGTGCCGCCGCCATTTGCCGCCGATGCAATATGCGAGGCTATTGCTGCCGATCTCGAGCTGGTTGTGTGCATTACCGAGGGTATTCCGGTAGCCGATATGATCAAAGTAAAACGGGCGCTTAGCGGCTCTAATACTCGCTTGATCGGGCCTAATTGTCCGGGTGTGATTACGCCGGGTGAATGTAAAATTGGCATTATGCCGGGTCATATTCATAAGCGCGGTTCAGTAGGTGTGGTTTCACGTTCTGGCACATTGACCTATGAGGCGGTAGGGCAGACCACGGCAGTGGGCCTTGGCCAAAGTACTTGCATTGGAATTGGCGGCGATCCGGTAAATGGCACAAACTTTATTGATTGCTTGGAAATGTTTTTGGGTGATTCTGAGACAAAATCCATTGTCATGATCGGTGAGATCGGCGGCACCGCTGAAGAAGAAGCTGCAGAGTTTTTACGCCGTTCTAAAACCAAGAAACCAGTGGTCGGTTTTATCGCTGGTTTAACCGCGCCTCCGGGTCGAACTATGGGCCATGCTGGTGCTATTGTTTCTGGCGGCAAAGGTGGAGCTGAGGGCAAGATCGAAGCTTTGAAATCCGCGGGCATCACGGTTTCCCCATCTCCGGCAGCATTGGGTAGTACGCTGATCGAAGTGTTGAAAGGCTAATTGGCAAAGGGCAGACCTCATGTCTGACAATACATTCCTAAGTGGTATTAATGCGCAATATCTTGAACATATGCAGGAAAGTTTTGCGCGTGATCCAGATGCTGTTCCTGCTGACTGGCGTGCATTTTTTGAAACAGAATCGGCGCCAGCTCCCAGTTGGAAACGCGCCGACTGGCCGGTGCAAAAAACCAATGGCGATATTGGCGCTTTAACTGGCGAATGGCCAAATGAGCCAGCCTTGCGGGCTAAAAATAAAACTCGAATGCCCGGTGCGTCTGCTGATGAAATTAGAAAGGCCACCCAAGACAGTTTACGGGCGTTGATGCTGATCCGATCCTATCGGGTGCGCGGCCATTTGCAGGCTGATGTAGATCCGTTGGGCCTGGCCGAGGTCAAACAACACCCAGAACTGGATCCGCAAACTTGGGGTTTTGGCCCTGATGATATGGATCGTGAGATTTTTGTTGATGGGGTAATGGGGCTTGAGACCGCAACCATTCGGCAGATCGTCGCTTTCTTGCATAAAACCTATTGTGGTAAATTTGCTATGCAATTTATGCATATCTCAAACCCCGAGCAGAAGACTTGGCTGCAACAGCGCATTGAGGGTGATAAAAAAGGCATTACTTTCACCCCAGAAGGCCGCAAGGCGATCTGGACGAAGCTGATGGAAGTGGAAAGCTTTGAGCAATTTTTGCACAAACGCTATCCGGGCACCAAGCGATTTGGGCTTGATGGCGGCGAATCTCTGATCCCAGCAATGGAGCAAATTATCAAACGCGGCGGCGGCTTAGGCGTGAAGCAAGTGGTGTTGGGCATGCCGCATCGGGGGCGCTTAAATGTGCTGACTGCGGTGATGGGCAAAGCCTATTCGCAGGTGTTTAACGAGTTCGCAGGCGGCCACACATGGGGCGAGGATGATTATGCTTCTGGTGATGTGAAATACCATTTGGGTGCTTCATCTGACCGCGAGTTTGATGGCAATTCGGTGCATTTATCACTGACCGCCAACCCGTCTCACCTTGAGGCGGTAAACCCGGTGGTATTGGGTAAAGCCCGGGCCAAGCAGGAGCCTTCGGCCCCGGAAAATGAATATACGGATCGCTCGCATATACTTCCGCTACTTCTGCATGGCGATGCTGCTTTTGCTGGTCAAGGCATTGTAGCGGAGTGTTTTGCCATGTCCGGTTTAGTTGGTCATCAAACCGGTGGCACCATCCATTTTGTCGTCAATAATCAGATCGGCTTTACTACGGCGCCGCAGTTCTCACGTTCCTCGCCTTATCCAACTGATATTGCTTTGGCGGTGCAGCCGCCAATTTTCCATGTAAACGGCGATGACCCTGAAGCAGTAGTTCATGCCGCCAAAGTCGCCATCGAGTTTCGTCAAGAATTTGGTATTGACGTAGTTATCGACATGTTCTGCTATCGCAGATATGGCCATAATGAAGGTGATGATCCCTCATTTACCCAACCGATTATGTATCGCAAAATTAAGCAGCAACCGACGACGTTACAGATTTACACAGACCGGTTGTTGGCAGAAAACGTGCTCACCGAGGACGAAGTTGAGCAAATGCGTACTGAATTTTCTGCATTTTTAGAGGCAGAATTTGAGGCTGGTAAACAACAAAAACACAATACTGCCGATTGGCTAGATGGTGCCTGGTCAGGTTTGGGGCGGGCAGGAGAAGATCGACGCGGGCGCACCGGGGTTTCTATCGAGCGATTAAAACGTTTAGGTGCGGCGATGACTACATTGCCAGATGGCTATGACGTTCACCGCACTTTAAAGCGGGTTATTGATGCTCGCAGCAAAGCAATTAGAACCGGCAAGGGTCTTGATTGGGCAACTGCCGAGCATTTGGCTTATGCATGTTTGCTTGATGAGGGATATGGGGTGAGATTGTCGGGCCAAGACAGTGGGCGCGGCACATTTTCCCAGCGCCACAGTCGCCTTGTGGATCAGCAGACCGAGAAACGCTACACCTTCCTTAATAATATCTCTGAGGGGCAGGCAAATTACGAAGTTATTGACTCGCTGCTCTCTGAAGAAGCAGTTCTTGGTTTTGAATACGGTTATTCTTTGGCTGCGCCCAACACGCTCACTCTTTGGGAGGCGCAATTTGGTGATTTTGCCAATGGCGCCCAAATGATTGTTGACCAATTTTTATCCAGTGGCGAGCGAAAATGGCTGCGAATGTCAGGCTTGGTTATGTTATTGCCTCATGGTTATGAGGGGCAGGGGCCAGAACATTCTTCGGCGCGACTTGAGCGCTATTTGCAAGCTTGTGCCCAAGACAATATGCAAGTGGCTAATTGTACTACACCGGCTAATTATTTTCATATTTTACGCCGGCAAATGCACCGTAACTTCAGAAAACCACTTATTCTGATGACTCCGAAATCTCTGTTGCGACACAAAAGATGCGTATCTGATTTACCAGAGCTTGGTGCGCGTTCAAGTTTTCATCGGGTATTATGGGATGATGCGCAAGTGCCGTCAAAACGGGCGAAGGTTACTTTGCGAGCGGATAAGGATATTCGCCGTGTGGTGATCTGTTCGGGCAAGGTGTATTATGATTTGTTCCAGTCACGAGAAGAACGTGGTATTGATGACGTGTATTTATTGCGTCTTGAGCAATTATACCCAGTTCCAGCAAAATCCTTGCGTACCGAATTATCGAGATTTAAATCAGCAGAAATTTTCTGGTGCCAAGAAGAACCAAAAAACATGGGGGCTTGGTCGTTTATTGAGCCTTCTTTGGAATGGGTATTAAAAATTATCGGCGCCAAACATACCCGCCCTACATATGTGGGGCGCAAGGCTTCAGCTTCGACGGCAACCGGAGCCATGAAGTTTCATTTGGCCGAATTGGCAAGCTTTTTAGACCGTGCTTTTGCGGAAGGATCACAAAATGACTGAACTTGTTGTACCTGTATTAGGCGAGTCCGTAACTGAAGCTATCGTTGCCTCTTGGGCGGTTTCTGAAGGTGATGCGGTTGTTAAAGACCAAATGCTGGTTGAGTTGGAAACTGACAAGGTCAGCATTGAAGTCGCCGCTCCGACAGATGGGGTGTTGGTGAAAATTATTGCCGAGGAGGGAGCCGAGGTAGAAATTGGAGCCGTACTTGGAATGTTAGAAGCCGGCTCGAACAAAGCTGCTGCATCAACTAAAAAACCTACAGAAGAACCCGCTGCAACACCTAAAGCTGCACCTGTAACAACTGGCGAAGCCAAAACCATGCCATCGGCAGCAAGGTTGCTCAAAGAAAGTGGTACTGATCCGGCATCGGTTATCGGAACTGGTAAGGATGGCCGCATTACTAAAGGCGATGCACTTGCTGCGGCCAAAGCGCCGCCGGCACCGATACTTCCGCGTGATATTGGCCCGCGTGAGGAGCGAGTTAAAATGTCTCGCTTGCGCCAAACTATCGCAAAACGCCTAAAAGAAGCGCAAAATTCGGCGGCAATTTTAACTACGTTTAACGAAGTTGACATGAGTGCGATCATGGCAGCACGCAAAAAATACCAAGATTTGTTCGTCAAAAAGCACGGGATCAAACTTGGCTTTATGTCGTTTTTTGTCAAAGCTTGTGTGCAGGCGTTAAAAGACATTCCTGAGGTTAATGCTGAAATTGACGGCGACACACTAATTTTCAAGAATCATTATGATATTGGTGTTGCGGTTGGAACTGAGCGCGGCCTTGTTGTCCCTGTCATTAAGGACTGCGATGCGCTTTCCATGGGCGGCGTCGAGCAGGCGATTGCAAATATGGGAGCTAAGGCCCGAGACGGAAAACTGACAATGGCCGATATGAGCGGTGCGACTTTCACCATTTCTAATGGCGGGGTCTATGGCTCGTTAATGTCAACTCCGATCCTAAATGCGCCGCAAAGCGGTATTTTGGGCATGCACACCATTCAAAAACGCACCCAAGTGATAAATGATGAGATCGTTATTAGGCCAATGATGTATATTGCGCTTTCATATGATCATCGGGTTGTTGATGGTAAAGGCGCCGTTACTTTCCTGATCCGGGTTAAAGAATGTCTGGAAAATCCCGATCGATTGTTGTTTGATTTGTAAGCATGATTTAACTACCGTTTAATTACGCTAATTTTACGAACTCTTTTTATATCCGCTCAAATAATTTTGTGTGCGTTTTTGCCTGCGGGTAGTGAAGTCCAAACTGTAATTGTTGATGGTGGAAATACCTGTATCTATGACATGCGTATTGAGTTTCCTGATGGTGATACCATTGAAGATTTTGCAGTCGATCTATATGAGCTTGCTAGCTATATAGTTTCAGGTGGTAGCAATTCAGACGAACAGGATCTTGATGAGCTTGAGGATGATCTGGACAGTGCGCTGCAAGAATTAGAAGATGCACTTGGTGATGATTGGAACTGAGCTCAATCCCTTGCAGCATCCATTTTCTCGCGTAATTCTCGTAAATTTGGCTCCAAAGCCAAGATCACGTCCATACCGATTTCTGCCAGCATTTTCTGCATTGTTGGGGCAATTGCGATAACCGCATGTTGATGAGCCTCGCGCCCGGCATCAGTTAACTTCACCAGTTTGGCTCGATTATCTTTTGGATTGTTGCGGATGCTAACATATCCCCACTGCTGCATTTTGGCTAAAGTATTGGTCATTGCTGCATTTGTAACTTGAAAGGCAGCGGCTAGGTGGCCGGGGCTTTGTTCTTGCGACCGGCGCAGGAAATGGTTCATCACGCTGAAGTGCGACCAACGTAATTTGCCGGGCAAAGCGCTTTCCACAACGGTCTTAGCCAATTGGTTTATGATCCCAATTTCAGTAAAAATCTGAAAGCCGGCCTCAATTTGTGTTGTTTTGTCCATCAATGGCCAATTTTGCTGTCAGTGGAAAACGCGGTGCAGGAGGTACTTCTTTAGCATACCCGACCCGGGCTAATATTTGCAATCTTTGTCCGGTGGTTTTTGTCAATTCATGAGCTTTTATAAGCTTTTCTTTCATTTCTGGATATTCTTGTAAGGCTTGGCTCAACGGGTGCATAGCCAGCCCCATTTTAGTTGCCATCAGGTTTTGCCTTACATAGGTTCGTCCCGCCTGTATCTGTTCTTCTCGGCTATTGTTTGGGGTTGCAATCCACACAAAAGCCGAGGCGCTGGCAGCGGCTTTGCTATATTGCTTCAACCCCTGCTTAAAGGCACTGGAGTTGGTATCTGCCAAGGTTGTACGGGTTACGATCCCAGCTTTCTTTAGCAATCCCATCATCGGCCCACGAATGGCCAGAACATCAGGATTTTGAGCAATTTCCTTATTGCCAATTCGCATTAGCTCGACGCTTTCCATATAGGTATGCGGGGTAAGGAACTCGATTCTTGCTGCCTCAACACTTAAAGTTCGCAGCGCCTCTAGTTTTTGTTTGTCGATAGTGAAACCGACTGTAACGTCTCCGCCCGTTTGGGTGATTTGTTGTAATAGTTTTTGACTTGGTACGGTTTTTGTAAATTCATTGCGGTTAGTTCTTCGAGCATAAATTTGTGCAAACAATGGATCGGTTGGCAAATCTTGTGCTGCAATCAGAGAGATTTGTGCAATCGGGCGTTTATCCAAGCCTTGCTCTGAGCTTCCTTGCGGGAACAGTTCAATATTAGCGACATAACCTTTGGTAGCAATTGCCAGTGAAAACAGTTCAAGAAAGCAACCAAGACCAATAGTAATTTGGCGGTCAAACGGATCAGTCTCGGGCAAGTCTTTGTCTGTATCCACATAAAGGGTGGCGTTCATCGGGTCATGCAGCGCCACAATCCATGGTTGGCGGTTATGCGGATTGGGAGCCAGCAAAGCATGAGCAAACCCAAAACGCATCATTTCGGTTTCAGCACCTGCTTGCGTCCACGGCAGAGTTGCGCTTGAACTTTCTGTTCGTGAGGCGCACGAGGATGCTGCTACAATGATTGCGCTGCTACCGGCTATTTTGATGAATTTTCGTCTCGAGAATTGCATTTGATCGCTCATGCTTTAATGTTAAAGTAAAGTGCTTTAACATTAAAGTAAATTCTGTCAAGTACACTGCGTTTTAGTGCGTGCTGGAATTTACGGGTTTTGCGTAAACCAGATCAAAGAATCTGGTACTTGCTGTAGTTCTTGGCAAGGCGCTCTTGGCGGTAACTTTTTTGCAATCTCGATTTGACTGTTGGCGAGAGTCAGTAATTCCTGCAATGTTGCGGGTGATTTTGCTGAGGTCTGTTGTTGTGGATTGCATAAATCGTTTAATACTTCTTGTTTGCGATCTTGATGTGTCCATTTTCCGCTGTGGCTATTAAATTCATAAAAGGGCAATAACAAATGCCCATTATCGGCAATCCACTCGACGGCGGACAATAATAATTCCACTTCTTGTGGACAGAAGAAGTAATTAAACCCAATTCTCATCCAGCCAGGCTTTAAAATTTCCAAACCCTGTTTGATGAGTTTTTCGTATTGCCGTGAGGTGGTTAGGCCAATATCAAGCAAACGATGACCATAGGGGCCAGCGCAGGAACAGCCGCCACGAACTTGAATCCCAAACAAATCATCAAGTAGGGCAACCACAAAATTATAGTGCAGTAATTTATCTCCGCTACGAATTAACAGCGAGAAAATTGGTAGGCGGTCAGCGGTGCTTGACCCCAATAATTGTATGTTTGGATGCGCACCCCAGCGCTGCAAAGCAAGTTTGGCGTGGTGGGTTTCGGAATTTGTAATATTTGTTTTGCCAATCTTTTCCTTCAAATCAAAAGCCAGACCAGCGCGAATTGAGCCAATAATATCTGGAGTTCCACCTTCTTCGCGATGCACAATATCATCTAGATATGCTTGCGTGCATGGACTTACATAAGCAACGGTTCCACCGCCAGGGATTGCGGGGACTTTATTGTGCGCCCATTGTTTTTTCAAAATCAATAGGCCAGGAGTTCCCGGTCCGCCCAAAAACTTATGCGGTGATATATAGGCCGCATCAAAATGACCGCCATCAGGTTCGTTCATATTGATCGGGACATAAGGGGCAGAAGCAGCAAAATCAAAGGCGGCCATTGCTCCAAATTTGTGCAATAGCTTAGCCACTATTATTGGATCGGTACGAACGCCGGTGACATTGCTGGCCGTGGAAAAGCTGCCCACTAATAATGGCCGGTCTTTGTGTGCGATCAATTGTCGCTCTAAATCCGCCAGATCAAGAAGTCCATCTTTGGTTTCTTCGATAGTAACCACATCTGCGATGGTTTCGCGCCATTGGACATCATTAGAATGGTGCTCAAAGGGGCCAATGAATATTACGGGTTTCTGCTTTGGTTTAATCTTTAATTCCACGCCATAAGCCTCTAGTCCTTCTGGCACTTTTAACCCAAGGATATGGATAAGCCGGTCAATTGCTCCGGTGCAGCCCGAGCCGCAAAAAATCAGAGCATCTTGCTCATTAGCGCCGACTGCTTTGGCGATGATCTGGCGGGCTTGCTCACGAAAGGCGGTGCTTTGACGCCCTGTGACCGAGGCCTCGGTGTGGGTGTTAGCATAAAGCGGTAAAACATATTGGCGAATAGTATCTTCAATCGGCCCATAGCTGCGCCCCGAGGCCACATAATCAGCATAGATCAATTTTCGCGGCCCGAACGGCCCTGATAATATCTGATTACGACCTATAATATTGCTGCGGACGCTCTCAAATGAATAATCATCAAGCCCTTGTTTGTTATTTGTTTTACGCCGAAAGAACATGATGTTTCAAACCAATAATAATTATCAAAGAAACATCGTAACAGATGTGACAGTGACTGAAAACCAGCGAGTTTTTGCGGGATATGCTAGCGCGCCTAGTTTACAGAAATTGCCTTATTATTGGTGTTGGGAACTTTGACTTCTCTATATTTTGACAAAATACAATAGTCCCGTTTATTATTGCCCTAAATTAAATAAATGGGGAAACCGTCATGTATAAAACAGCCAACCATTATCTTTTAATTGTGTTTGCCTTATTTTTAGCTGTTGTTCCAATGCAGGCTGCTGCAAAAGAAAGTTCTAATACGGTGGCAGATGTTAAGGCGTTGATAGAACACTCTTTCGATGGGAAGCAAATAGATCAGGCTAATAGTTTTGGAATTAACCTCAAGGATAAAGAAGGCGCATTTCTTTTTACCTATGTAATTTTTGTGGATACAGAGGATAGGTTGATGAAGGTCTTTCTGGTAAGACCCGGTGAAGTGCCAGTAAAATGGTCGGAATCCAAAATTGCTGCCAACAATAATTTGTATACTGTCGCCACCCGAAGCGGAAAAAAATTTCGCATCAATACCAACAAAAAGTATTTTACCGTCAATGGCAAGAAAACGAAACTTGCTAAATTGTCAGCAAAAGGGCTATTGCCTTTGGTTAAAATAGAAAAGAAATGTAATCAATTCACGCAAATAGTTGATAATGCAGCATCTACAGGCATATTGCCTCCATATAATGGGTGCTGCGAAGATTGCTGTTGGGTGCACGAGTATACCGGTCTTCCTGATTGGGCTGATGCTTGGTGTTGTATGGGGTTTTGCGGCGACAGTGGCAGTTGCACAGAATAAGTACTGCTTGGCAATCAAGAGCCTATATAATCAAGACTGATATTTATATGCTTAAATCATGACGGACAGTGAGTATTTTAAAAAATTCTGGTCAAAAGCGTATCGTTCCTTATTTATTTGATCAACATTTTTTGGTGGTATTCTGGCTGGGTTGTGGATTTTGGGAACGTTACGTTGGGATAGAAATATTTTGATTACTATTCCCTTGTTTATTCTAGGGTTTTCTATTATTTATTTACCGGAATTCTTGTTTATTCTTCGCCCTAGTCGAGTTCTTTTTAACAAGAACAAGAGCTTAATGACTTCTTTTCGTAATGAAATCCTCCAAGCAGGAAAAGCCGATATGCTTAGAAAGAATGGTTTTCGCGAGTTGTAAAAGAAAAAACTCAGAAATTACAGTGAGCCGACAATTTCACTAAACCCCATACCCTCAATCCCTCACACCCAATCAAGCATACCATCTGGTATTGTATTGTCTGGGAGAGCCTGATAAGCAAATCAAGTAAAGCTCGCGCCCCAACAACTAAAATAATCTATGTGTCGGGAGCGTGGATGCAATGCCCATTGGTTGGGTTTGCCGGTATTTAGTGTGGAGAATTATTGATGACAACGACAAGCAACGGGTTTTTATTGCTGGCGGCTATTGCTAGTTTTATTGCTGCTGCTTTGCATGTTGGGATATTGTTTGGCGGTGCTGATTGGCTACGGTTTTTTGGAGCTGGTGAGGAAATAGCGCAAATGGCCGAGCGCGGCGAGGCGTGGCCATATATTGTTACAAGCCTGATCGCCGGTGTGTTATTTATCTGGGGCCTATATGCCTTAAAGGGCGCAGGAATGGTACAATTTTTGCCATTGCCATTGTTGCGGCTCGGGCTGTTAGCCATCTCTAGTGTGTTTATCATAAGAGGCTTGCTAATTGTTCCTGCCGTTTTTGGAGTTCAGCAATTTTCCGGCATGTTTTGGGTTATCACCTCCAGCATTTGCCTAATTATCGGCCTGCTCTATGTCATTGGCTTAGCGCAAAGATGGAGTGCGCTGTGATCAATATTTGGTTGTTATTGGCGGCCATATTGGCATTTGCCGTTTGTTTATTGCATTTATTTGCCGGTGGAAAAGCCGCAGCTAGGCCGCTTTTGGCCGATGAAAAATTTGATTATATTGCTAAATATACTTTGTGGTATGCATGGCACATTGTAACGCTTGCTATTTTTGGTATGGCCATGATGTTGTTGCTTGCGGCATTTTGTCCACAACAAATTGCGTTGGCGATTGCAGCTATTTTACTGTCGGCCAGTGTGATCGCTTTGAGTTTTGGGATGATTATCAAATTTCGACTGAAACTCTGGCAGTTTCCGCAATGGTTTTTGTTTCTGCCAGTTTTGATTTTTGGAATTATGGGACTGGTTGCCTGATGGCGCGTCTAACTAAAAATGACTGGTTAGAAATCGGCCTGCAACTATTGGCCAATGGCGGGCCGGAAGTTATCCGAATAGAGTTGCTGTGTACTGCTGCCAAGCGCACACGTGGCAGTTTCTATCATCATTTCACTGATCGTAAGGCTTATGTTGCGGCTTTGGTCGGTCATTGGCAAGGCACTAGGACTAAAGACATTATCCGCAAAACCAATGCTGGTGCAAATGATCCTCGTAAACGACTTGAGGTTTTGGGATTGAACGTATTACAAGCCGATGGTGAGTTGGAAAATGCTATTCGGCGTTGGGCTGCTGTTGATCATGACGTGGCAGAAATAGTACAAGAAGTTGACGCGCAAAGAGTGAATTACATTGCTGGGCTGCTGGCTGAGCTATACCAAATTGATGCCGAAACAGCCGATGATCTGGCCTTGGTGCAATATACGGTATTTGTGGGAATGTTGATGGTTGGCACTATGGGTAAAACTGACCGCCGCATGGCCTTAGGAAAATTACTTACCAAAATGAGTGACAATACCTTTGGCCATTGACCAAAGCTGGCACAAATTGCACGTTGCAGGTGATTCACGCAACAGGGGAATGGGAATGGCCGATAACTTCGACATGGTAATCATTGGCGGCGGGCCTGGCGGTTATAATTGCGCTATTCGTGCCGGGCAATTGGGCTTAAATGTGGCCTGCGTAGAAACCGCCCCGACCTTGGGTGGAACTTGCCTTAATGTTGGTTGTATTCCATCAAAAGCATTATTGCATGCCTCTGAAATGTTTGAGGCCGCAGGGTCGCACATGGCAGGCCTTGGGGTTAAAGTTTCTGGTGTCGAGCTAGACTTGCCGCAAATGATGAAGTCCAAGGGCGAAACCGTTGATGGCCTTACCAAAGGCATTGCGTTTTTGTTCAAGAAAAACAAAGTCACTCATATTACCGGGCGTGGCCGTATTGCCGGAGACGGGCTTGTGGAAATTACCGATGCCAAGGGCAAGTCCAAAACCATATCTACCAAGCATATCGTGATTGCTACTGGATCAGAAGTAACCCCATTGCCCGGTGTTGAAATTGACGAAAAACGCATTGTTTCGTCAACAGGTGCTTTGTCGTTAAGCAAAGTGCCAAAATCCATGGTGGTTATCGGTGCCGGTGTTATCGGGCTGGAGTTGGGCTCGGTATGGCGGCGTTTGGGCGCAGAGGTCAAAGTGGTAGAGTATTTACCGCGCATCTTACCCGGTGCTGATGGTGAATTAGCCAAACAGGCTACGCGCATTTTCAAAAAACAGGGATTTGAGTTTCACCTTGGCACTAAAGTCACTGCGGTCGAGAAGCTGAAAAATACCTTGAAGCTGTCTATGGAGCCAGCTGCTGGTGGTGAGGTCAAGACAATAGAGACGGATGTGGTTTTGGTGGCCATTGGTCGCCGGCCAGTAACCGCTGATCTGGGCCTAAAAGCTGCCGGGGTTAAATTGGACGGCCGGGGCTTTATTGAAACCGATCATTGGAAAACCAGCGCCAACAATATTTGGGCAATCGGTGATTGCACTATTGGGCCAATGTTGGCGCACAAGGCTGAAGAAGAAGCGGTGGCTTGCGCCGAAGCCATTGTTGGTAAAGCCGCTCATGTGAATTATGATGTGATACCGGGTGTGGTTTACACTTCGCCGGAAATTGCCTGGGTCGGTAAAACCGAAGAAGAGTTACAAGCAGACGGCATTGCCTACAAAAAGGGCGCGTTTCCATTTGCGGCTAATTCCAGAGGTCGAGCAAATCATCAAACCGACGGTTTTGTTAAAGTTCTGGCCGATGCCACAACTGATGAAATTCTTGGCGTACATATGTTAGGAGCCAATGTTTCCGAGATGATCGGCGAAGCAGCTTTGGCGATGGAGTTTAGAGCCGCCTCCGAAGATATAGCTAGAACTTGCCATGCTCACCCGACCTTATCCGAAGCCCTACGCCAAGCGGCGATGGGGGTTGAGGGCTGGACAATGCAGATGTGACGCTAACAGTAGATAATTAAAGTAGTTTCTGATTTTATTGAACCATAAATTCTAGAAACTATCTTTTCCCCAAATATGTCCAGCCACGGAATATATACTCAACTGGCCCCAGTTTGAATTTTTTGCGCCAAAGGGACATAAATACCAAGGTGAATATCGCTACTGCCAAGGCAATGGCAATAGAACTTGCTGCGCCCATTTATCAGTTGAGGTTACAAGGCCTCCGTCAAAATAACTAAGCTCCATTGGGTATGCGAATAACCCCACATTGACAAAAGCAATTCCGATAATTGCAAAGGAGCGAACTAGATCAGGCATGATGTGGCGGCCAGCATTTGAGTTATCATTTACATAATTCATTTTCATTTCCGCTTTGTGTTCCCTTAGGATATTACCGCATGATGCCAGTGAGAATTTTATTAGGCAAGCTAGATCACATCTTGTCAGCGAAAGCGTGAACAAGCGTGTTTCGCTTGCTTCAGGCGTATATAATACATCAAGGATCAAGGTTATCGGTCTTAAAAACAGGAGTGCATTGATGGCAGGTTCATCCTTTCGGTCATTAAATATGACCAGTAAAAACATGTCGTTAGTTTTGGGGCCGGTGCTAAATCTTGTGGTGAGGCTTTGGATGGCGCAGATGTTTTTATTTTCTGCGGCCATGCAATTATCAGGCGCTGATCATTCTAATACTCCCAATATTTATGCTTGCTTTGAAGATTGGCTAACGGCTCAATCCTTGGCGCAAATTGTTTTATTGTCGGCTTCTATGGTGTTTGCGGCTTTGTTAGCGGCTGGTCTGGCAAGCAGGTTAGCGGCTTTGGTCTTAGCGGTATTTTCGTTGGCGGCTTATGGCTTTGATGCAGGTCAGGCCCAAAACCTGTTGTGGGCGTTATTACTGTTATATGTTGCTTTATTTGGCGCTGGCCCGCTAAGTGTTGATGCGCTGCTGGCCAGAGAACGCCCGCAAAAACCAGAGTCGAAGTTTTCAAATCTTCTGCAAAATGGATTTTTATTTGCTTTGCGGCAATGGCTGGTATTGGTCATACTGTTGGGTGTGCTGGAGCCATCAGCAGCCAAGATGGTTCCTGATTTTTTATTACAACATTCATTTGTTTCCGGGTTTTTGGAGCAAAAAGCTCATTTTGTTATGGCGGTATTAGCCATTGGATTTTTATTGCCCGGGTTTTTAGCTCGTCCAGTAGCGGGGCTTATGGCTCCGATATTGTTGGTAATGGCCATCACCACAAGCCAGGCCGAGAACATGTATTTAGCTGCTCTTTTAGGGTTTATTGCAAGCTCAGGCCCTGGTTTGCTGACCTTTGATCATTGGTGGAAACTAGATCGCTGGCCGTCGGTAGATCTGGGGCCGGATGAAGATGTGCCGCATATTGTGGTGGTCGGTGCCGGGTTTGCCGGCCTCACGGCTGTTAGTCGTTTAGCCCGTGAAAAATGCCGGATTACCTTGATTGATCGCCATAATTATCATTTGTTTCAACCCTTGCTCTATCAGGTGGCAACCGCAGCATTATCACCGGCTGATATTTCCTTGCCGATCCGTACTTTGTTCAAAGGGCGCAGCAATGTCCAAGTTCTTTTGGCGGAAGTGACGGGAATTGACCGAGAAAACTGTCAGGTTTTACTTGGACACAGGCGGGTCAAATATGATCGCTTGATAATAGCTACTGGTTCAAACCCTGGATACCACGGTAAGGATTTATGGGAGCAACAGGCGCCGGGGCTAAAACATATTGAAGATGCTACTTATATCCGCTCCCGGCTTCTGGCAGCTTTTGAGCATGCCGAAGATGCGGTAGACGAAGCATCAAAGCTGGCGTGGACGACATTTGTAATTGTTGGCGGGGGGGCGACTGGGGTTGAGATGGCCGGGGCGCTGGCTGAATTGGCATCTCATGGTTTGCGCGGTGAATTTAGAAATTTTGACCCGGCAAAAGCTAAAATAATTTTGCTCAATCGTGGCCCAAGGTGCTTGAGTGCATTTTCCAAAGCTAGCTCAAAAGCCTGTGAAAAGACGTTGAACGCTTTGGGCGTTGAGGTTCGAAATGAAGTTGAGCTGGAAAGTATTGATGTAAATGGCGTTTCGTTGGCTGATGGCAGTAAGATCGCAGCGCGTACTGTGTTGTGGGCCGCTGGAGTAACAGCATCACCTGCGGCAAAATGGTTAGGCGTAGAAGCAAAACACGGCGGCAGAGTTCCTGTAACCTCGCGGTTATCATTAGAAGATGACGATCGTATTTTTGTCATTGGAGATACCGCAGCGATATTTACTCGCAAGGGTAAATTAGTGCCAGGATTAGCGCCGGCGGCAAAACAGGCTGGGCAATATGTAGCGAAAGTGTTGGTGGCGCAAATGGCTGGCTGGCCACCTCCCAAACCGTTTTCTTACTCTCATCAAGGTTCGTTAGCTACTATCGGTCGATCATCAGCCGTAGCAGACTTTGGCTGGATTAAAATATCAGGCTCGCCGGCATGGTGGCTGTGTGGGCTAATTCATGTGGGGTTTTTAACCGGAGTGCGAAATCGTATTGCTGTGGCTTTGCAATGGTTCTGGGCTTATTTGACCTATCACCGTTCAACCCGGCTTATCACTGGTTTGGATAAATTGAATTTAGAGCAGTAATCTAAGTCTCCTGAATGATTTTCTATGAGCTTGCTTGTCATTGATAGAATGACTTATTGGAGGGCCGCATAGGAGTAAACCCGCTTCAACCATAGCAAAAGCGGGTTTACATTTTGAAATGCCCTAGCCTTTAATGGCGGCGTTTCCCATGCCGGTCATAACCTCGTCGGTTATATCCGTGGCGGTCATAACCATGTTTGTTGTAACCGTGTTTATTATAGCCCTGTTGGTTATATCCGTGTTGATTATAGCCCTGTTGGTTATATCCATGTTGATTATAGCCCTGTTGGTTATATCCATGTTGGTTATAGCCCTGTTGGTTATATCCATGTTGGTTATAGCCTTGCTGGTTATATCCATGACGATCATATCCATTTTGATCATATCCATGTTCATTATAAACTGGAGCGCTTGGGTCGGCTAAGGCTGGTGATGCAGCCCATCCGGCAATAAACAAGCTAGCTGTGATTAACAGGATTTTTTTCATTATAACTCTCCAAATAATTATCGAAGACGCCAGCAGGTAAAACAAATCGAGTTGATGACGCCAAATCGAACTCCATTTGGATGAGCGTGGGGCTAGCTGGAGTGCAGCTTTATCGGGTTGAACCCGGCTGTCATTGTTAGGCGCACCTGCAAACAGGAATAGTCAGAGCTGCTTGTGCTGCAACTATTTGCACTTGAATATTTCATATTCTACCCCCAAAACATAAAAATGCTAAGCGTCCCCGATGGCACTAGGCGCTTTTCATCTTAAAATGGCAAGAAAAATTTACCAAGCTAGTTTTTATTGAATTCGGAAATGAGAATTTAAACCGGTATTTTGCTTAACCCCCCCTAATAACTCTTGCATTTTTGTTAGGTATGAAATCCATGCAGTTCGCCCGGTTTCGGTCACTGTAATTACGGTAAGCGGTTTTTTATTTTCAAAGGATTTGTCGATTTGAATATAACCTGCTTGCTCTAATTTTCGTAAGTGAGTCGACAAATTGCCATCAGTGCTTTTGGTGTTTTTCCGTAAAACAGTGAAGCTGGCAGAGCCAGCACTGGATAGATATGCCATCACCCCGAGACGCAATTTACCGTGGATCACCGGATCAAGATCATCGGCATTAAAATTACTCATTTTTTTAGACTAAGGCTAAGTAAAGATGGTGGAATAATAACGATTAGAACCGCAATCGCGGCCACTAAATATATAGTTGTAGTCATCAGTAATGACATCAAAATAATTACCGCAAAAAAGCTTAAAGCCGCAGCAAATCCGGAGGCTCGGTTTTTTGACAGCATGGCGGTTACGCCATTGGCAATGCCATAACCAAAGAATGATACCGGCAAAATAATATTAAATATCCAATACGGTACACCCATAGCAAAGACAGCGATTGCTACACCGATAAAAAAGCTGGTAATGCCTGCTCCAAACATTGACCATGATGCGGCCGAAACGCGATCACTTAATGAAGATCCACCGCCTCTTTTCTTAATTCTTCTGACAAGAACCATGGTTCCAGCATAACCGATTAGTGAATAACCCACCCACGCAAAGCCAATATACTGAATGGTAAATGGCATTGATCCTATCAATGTCGCCCAGTGCAGCAGCATCATGGCCGAAGTTAAAACCGCCCACCAGATACCAATAACACCGTCTGAAAGTGGCTGAGAACGACCTTCCTCGGCTAGTTGTTTGATCCAAGCAATATCATCTTGCATTTTTTCGGTGCTCATAGTTTTTTTTCCAATCAATAATTCACATAACAAAGTACTTTGAAAAACAAAGCTGATTGTTAGCTTATGAAACAGGCGGGTGTCAAGGGCTGATAACCTGATAATGGGTATGGGGTTTTAAAGGTAATCGCTGACTTTGCAGCATTAGGACAGGCAAAGACTCCGCCTGTCGTAGGCCGTTGCGTAGCAACTTGGCCGCGAGACCAAACAAACAGTAACTAGGTGCGACTGCGCCTCGGGCGGTCAGCCCGCCTGTCGTAGGCCGTTGCGTAGCAACTTGGCCGGGAGACCAAACAAACAGTAACTAGGTGCGACTGCGCCTCGGGCGGTCAGCCCGCACGTCGTAGGCCGTTGCGTAGCAACTTGGCCGCGAGACATAACAAGAGTCCTCAAGCAGCAAAGCGTTAGGACGAATATTATACGCTAGTAACTAGGTGCGACCGCGCCTCGGGCGGTCAGCCCGCACGTCGTAGGCCGTTGCGTAGCAACTTGGCCGCGAGACCAAACAAAAGCCAAGCGATAGGGCAAGAAAACAATCCGGGATAAATCTTTGCGCGGGGTCATAGGGTAATAGCGCTTCTATTGGGTGGAAATGACCCTAGGCAATGCCGCAATGCGCAGGTAGACTATGACCATTCATATGCACATAAAAGGGACGAAACAGTGCCGGATAAAACTGCCATAGAGGAAATGAGTTTTGAAGTTGCTTTGGCTGAACTGGAAAAAATTGTCAGCAAGCTGGAAAGTGGCGATGTGCCTTTGGAGCAGTCTATTTCGCTTTATGAGCGCGGAGATGCTTTGCGCGCTCATTGCGATGCGCGACTAAAAGAGGCCAGTTTGAAAGTCGATAAAATAGTAACTGGCGCCGATGGGTCGCTGAGTACTGAACCTGCGGACATCGGCTAAGGGCGCGATAATGGATACAGATATCACCTTCGCCGAGAGGCTGGAAACAGTGGGCGATAAAGTAACCGTAGCAATGGATGGGCTGATCCCGCGAGTAGCTGGCCCTGAAAGCGAATTATATTCCGCCATGCGTTATGCGGCGTTGGGCGGCGGCAAGCGTTTGCGACCATTGTTTGTGTTAGAAGCCGGTGCTTTGTTTGATGTTCCAGCCAAAAACCTGATGCAGGTGGCTGCAGCGGTGGAGTGTATTCATACTTATTCTCTAATTCATGATGATCTTCCGTGTATGGATGATGATGATTTTCGCCGGGGGCAACCGACAGTCCACAAAGCTTATAGCGAAGAAATTGCCGTTTTAGCTGGGGATGCTTTGCAAGCTTTAGCTTTTGAAATTCTAGCTCATGAAGAGACTCATTCACAACCCAAGATCCGAGTATTACTGCTGGAGCGTCTGGCCCAAGCTGTCGGAGCAAGGGGTATGGTTGGCGGGCAGGCAATGGACATGGCTGCTGATGGCAAGCAGATGGAAATGGCTCTGATCGCCCGAATGCAACGAATGAAAACCGGTGCCTTGATACAGTTCTCACTAGAGGCAGGGGCGATTATGGGAGGTGCTTCTGATGAAGCCTTAAGCGCCTTATCTGGTTTTGCCCATGATCTGGGGTTGGTATTTCAGATCACTGATGATTTGTTGGATGTTTGCGGTGATAGCGGAAATACTGGCAAAGCTGTTGGCAAGGATGCAAGGCAAGGAAAAGCCAGTTTTGTCGGAGGGCTTGGGGTGGATGGAGCCAAAGAGCGCGCACTGCTATTGGCAGATCAGGCTAAGGGTCATTTAGAAATTTTTGGGTCTTCTGCCTTAATCTTGCGCCAATCAGTAGATTTTGTGATAACCCGCTCAGGATAATTACGAAAGTTTGCTTATGCCAATTCTTACCCCCTTGCTAGATCGGGTGCAGTTTCCAGCCGATATCAGAAATTTCAACATTGGCGAATTGCGTCAATTAGCCGATGAATTGCGCTCTGAAACCATTGCTGCGGTTTCAGTTACCGGCGGTCATTTAGGTGCTGGCTTAGGGGTGGTCGAGTTGACCGTTGCTTTGCACCATGTGTTTAACACCCCAGATGACAAGCTGATCTGGGATGTAAGTCACCAAACTTATCCACATAAAATTCTTACTGGCCGCAGGGATAGAATTAGAACTTTGCGCCAAGGTGGCGGTCTGTCCGGTTTTACTAAACGCAGTGAAAGTGAATATGATCCGTTCGGAGCGGCTCATGCGGGCACCAGTATTTCTGCAGCGGTGGGTATGGTTGCGGCCCGTGATATTACTAACGGCAATAATAATGTCATTGCGGTAATCGGCGATGGATCAATGACCGCTGGCATGGCCTATGAAGCCATGAACAATGCCTCCGATAAACGTATGATCGTGATTTTAAACGATAATGATATGTCGATTGCACCGCCAGTGGGCGCATTATCGGCGCATTTAGCTAAATTAGTATCGGGACAGGGTTATCGCTCTGTACGCAAGCTGGCCAAGGGCATAGTCAGCAACATGCCATATCCGTTAAAAGAGGCGGCCCGTAAAACCGAAGAATATGCCAGAGGCATGGCTGCAGGCGGCACATTGTTTGAGGAGCTTGGGTTTTATTATGTCGGGCCGATTGATGGGCATAACCTCGATCATCTGGTGAGCATTTTAAGCAATGTTCGTGATCTTAAAGATGGGCCTATTCTTATTCATGTGGTTACCAAAAAGGGCAAAGGTTACAAACCTGCTGAAGCATCTTCTGACAAATATCACGGAGTGTCTAAGTTTAACGTGGTTACAGGTGAGCAGCAAAAATCTAAAGCCGGGCCACCAAGTTATACTAGAGTTTATGCTGATGCTCTGATCGCTGAGGCCAAAAAAGACGAGAGAATTGTTGCTATTACTGCTGCTATGCCCGGTGGGACTGGGTTGGACTTGTTTGGCCATAAGTTCCCGGATCGCACCTTTGACGTGGGAATCGCTGAACAACATGGTGTGACATTTGCCGCCGGTCTGGCCGCCGAGGGCATGAAGCCGTTTTGTACGATTTACTCGACATTCCTGCAACGAGGTTATGACCAAGTGGTGCATGATGTGGCTTTACAGAACTTGCCAGTACGCTTTGCCATGGATCGCGCCGGGCTTGTTGGTGCCGATGGCCCAACCCATGCCGGAGCCTTTGATATTGGCTTTATGGGAGCTTTGCCGGGCATGGTGGTGATGGCTGCCGGCGATGAGCTGGAATTAACTCGAATGGTCGCAACTTCTGCGGCGTATGACGATGGCCCGATTGCGTTTCGTTATCCTCGTGGAAATGGCGCCGGAATAGCAATTCCAAAACAACCAAAATTACTGACCATTGGCCGGGGCCGGGTATTGTGTGAAGGTACGTCTATTGCTTTGTTGTCATTTGGGGCACGCCTATCCGAAGCGCAAAAAGCTGCTGACATGCTAGAAGCTCAAGGCTTGTCCACCACTGTTGCTGATGCCCGGTTTGCCAAGCCGTTAGATACTGATCTGATAACTCGGCTGGCCCGCGCCCATGAGGTTTTGATCACTATTGAAGAAGGCGCGATGGGCGGCTTTGGCTCGTTTACATTGGAATTTTTGGCCAGATCTGGTCTGCTTGATAAGGGTCTAAAAATCCGCAATATGACCTTGCCGGATATTTTTATCGACCAAGATAGTCCATACCAGATGTACGAAGCTGCTGGCCTAAACGCCAAACATATTGCCCGCACCGCGATAGAGGCCTTGGGCCGCGGCAATGTGGTCGAACTTGGCGGAGTAGTGGCTTAGGTTAAGAACACCTATGCGTTGGCCACTTCCGGCATTTCGTCCCAAGTTTTTCCTTTGAATTCTCGACCAGCCTTCTTTTTGTTTACACCACCCCACTGTTTGAAAAAGAACGATACGTTTTGCATCTCGCATTGATCATAAATACCCTCTACCCAAAGCTTATCAAGTAGTCTTGCATTAGGTCCTGATTCCCCGCCCACAATGGCCCAGTGAATATGTGACAAATCTACCGAGCTAATCGGCCCTATCAGAGGCTCAAAAGAAACGAACCGGACGACCGCATCGCATTTCGCCAAATAGTCAATTCTTGACACAACTTTCTGATTTTCTACAGACGTACCCAACCAAACATTATGCAAGGGCGGCAGGTTTCTCCATTGTAAGAATTCCGACATTCGTTCCGGTTGCTTGGTGAGGATTTGGAACGTGTGAATGGGTGATCTTTCCATGATCATCCAAACTTTCTCTACAAACTCGAATGGTATGCCATCCTGAAAAAGGTCTGACATTGAGTTTACGAACACAAGTCGGGGCTTTTTCCAAGACAACGGCGTTTCGAGAACAGCTTCATTCAAATGAATTTTGCCGGTCCACACGTGCCTTTTCCCACTTTTCCTGGTTGTTCCTTTATAATTGTCATGACCCATTGCTTGTAGGCGAGCAGCCATTCTCATAGCATAACAATTGGAGCATCCCGCTGAAATAATCCGGCAACCTGAAACAGGATTCCAAGTTGCGTCTGTCCATTCAATATCTGAAAGACCAGCCATTTTATTTCTCCGAAGCTTTGATCACAGCTTGACCTAATCGCCTTGCTAGATCGCATGCAGGTTTACTTGGGTTGGCCCAAGCAAAAATTAGGGAGTAATTTGTATAACTACCATTTCGGCCCAAAGGAACCCATTGATCTAATACCCCACCGGCAAAAATGTCCTTCATCTGATTTATCATTAATGTTGTTGCACTATCTGGGGTGACATTTCTTACTATTTTTTCGTTGATACCCAATAAGTCATGAGAAATCTCTTTTTTGGTAAAAAGCCTCTGCCAATTGGTATTTCCATATATCTTATTAATTGAGTCAACGTGTGATGGGTCGATGCCTCCAATTTTAGAAACTTGTCTAAATACACCATGTCCTGATGGAAAAAGATACCATAAGTCAACGGCTTTAGTCTCAGCCAGCATTACTATCGTATTCCATGCAGCTTGATTACCAAACGGATCTAGAAAGATAACGGCTCTGGTCTTTTTCCAATCGGTTTGCTCGCATATATCTCGCAATTTCTGATTTGCATCCCCTTGAATGAATTCACATTTGTTGAAGTGTTGGTGATCGCGAAAACGGTTTTCCAACTCCTGTATATTAGATTGTTTCTTGTCGATAAATTTATACGAGGAAAAAGGACTTGGTAAATTCATTGCGCGCTGAGCAGAGCCTTTGAAAACAATTTGCTCTTCTTCATCACTATCTTTTTCGGTGAAGAGGTCTATTCGGACCTTACTTTTTCTTTTTTGGGGGACTTCTCCCGATCCGGCAAATGCGTCAATATACATAGTGTGACACCATTCAAGATTTTTCAAAGCCTGGGTGTAAGCTTTCAAATATCTTTCAATAATTTCCAATTTTTTATTTGTGTGGTCACCACCAAAAGTCTTTTGTACCATGTCAGCTCTCCTCCAAAGAGAACATAATAGGAACAATTGATCTGTATAACAAGGTATTTTTGCATGACCAACCTCACCACTCTTGCCCAAAACGCCCCAAAGGCTGAATTACACCTGCATATTGAAGGTTCGTTCGAGCCAGAATTGATGTTTGAAATTGCGCGGCGCAATAAGGTGAAACTGCCATTTGCCAGCGTTGAGGAAATCCGCGCCGCTTATGATTTTTCAAATTTGCAGGAATTTCTCGATATTTATTATCAAGGCATGAGTGTGTTATTGCTCGAGCAGGACTTTTACGATCTGACTTGGGAATATCTGAACCGAGCTGCTGCTGATAATGTCATTCACACTGAAATTTTCTTTGATCCACAGGGGCATACGGAGCGCGGCGTAAAGTTCTCGGATGTCATTGGCGGAATTTCCCGGGCCTTAGCTGATGCTAAGCATAAACTCGGTATTAGCTCAAAGCTCATTATGTGTTTTTTGCGGCATTTACCCGAAGCGGACGCTTTAGCCACTTGGGCCGAGGCGCAGCCATTCCTGTCCTTAATTGACGGGGTTGGTCTGGATAGCTCCGAAGTCGGGCATCCACCATCTAAATTCAAAAATGTATTTGCTTTGGCCAAGCAGGCCGGTTTGCACCTGGTCGCTCATGCCGGCGAAGAAGGGCCTCCGGATTATGTCTGGCAAGCATTGGATGAGTTGCAAATTGAACGCATCGACCACGGCAATCGTGCCTTGGAAGATGACAAATTAGTGACGCGTTTAACTGCCTCCGGCATGTGTTTGACCGTTTGTCCGCTGTCGAACCTAAAACTGTGTGTAGTTACGGATATGAGCAAGCACCCGATTCGAAAAATGCTAGGCGCTGGTCTGTTGGCAATGATAAATTCTGACGATCCGTCGTATTTTGGTGGTTATGTAAACGCCAATTATACAGCAGTGATCGAGGCGTTGGATTTAACTCGTGGTGAGGTAGAAACCCTACTTACCAACAGCTTTACTGGCTCGTTTTTAAGTGTAGGTGAAAAGGCACAAGCCCTAGGAAAATTGAGCGATTATTTGGCGGCCAATCAGAGTTGATACTCTGGACGAAACTAGGGGCTAAGAGTACACTTGTTGACAATAGCTACCCGACAAATGGGCAGCACCATCAAAGCATCAGGAAATATCATGACCCGCGAAATTAAACACTTCATCAATGGCGAACACATTGGAGGAAACTCTGGCCGCGACTGGCAAGTTTTTGACCCAAATACTGGCGCGGTACAGGCAAAGACCCCTTTGGCCAATGATGCTGAGATTGCAACAGCAGTAGCAGCCGCGCAGGCTGCATTTCCGGCATGGTCGGCAATGAACCCACAGCGCCGCGCGCGGGTGATGTTTCGCTTCAAAGCTTTGCTCGAGGAAAACATGGACGAATTAGCGCAAATGCTGTCGTCAGAGCATGGCAAAGTGGTAGCCGACAGTAAGGGCGATGTGTTGCGTGGCATGGAGGTAATTGAATTTGCTTGTGGTATTCCACATTTGCAAAAAGGTGAATTTACCGAAGGCGCCGGCCCCGGCATTGATGTTTATTCCATGCGCCAGCCGTTGGGGGTTTGTGTTGGCATTACTCCGTTTAATTTCCCGGCAATGATCCCAATGTGGATGTTTGGCGTGGCCATTGCTTGCGGCAATACCTTTGTCTTAAAACCATCGGAGAAAGACCCAAGCGTGCCGGTTCGTTTGGCGGAATTATTTATGGAAGCCGGCGCTCCTGCGGGCGTGTTAAACGTGCTTCACGGCGACAAACAAGCAGTGGATGGATTGATCGCCCACCCGGATGTAAAAGCAGTTAGCTTTGTGGGCTCTTCGGATATTGCGCAATATGTGTCGGTAACTGCTGCCCAAAACGGCAAGCGGGTACAAGCGATGGCGGGTGCTAAAAATCACGGCATTATTATGCCAGACGCCGATATGGATCAGGTTGTTGCCGATTTCCTTGGCGCCGCCTTTGGCTCGGCAGGCGAGCGCTGCATGGCTTTACCTGTGGCGGTGCCGGTGGGCAAAGCCACAGCAGAAGAATTCATTGCGCGCATTGTTCCTGAAATTAAAAAACTTCGTCTTGGTGTATCCACAGATCCTGATGCCCATTACGGCCCAGTGGTAAGTGCCGCACACAAGGAGCGGGTCGAAAACTATATTGATATATGCGAAAAAGAAGGCGGCAAATTATTGGTTGATGGTCGCGGCTTTTCTCTGTCCGGTCATGAGAACGGTTTCTTTGTCGGGCCGAGCCTGTTTGATCATGTCAAACCGGGAATGAAGTCTTATGAGGAAGAAATTTTCGGGCCGGTATTGCAAATCGTGCGTGCAGAAAGCCTCGAAGAAGCGGCAGCCTTAGCCTCCAACCATCAATACGGCAATGGTGTGGCGCTGTTTACGCGCTCCGGCCTGGCAGCGCGGGAATTTGTCTCCAAAGTGCAGGTAGGCATGGTTGGGATTAATGTGCCGATTCCAGTTCCGGTTAGCTATCATACTTTTGGCGGCTGGAAGCGCTCGGCCTTTGCTGATACTAATCAGCACGGCACTGAAGGTGTGCGCTTTTGGACTAAGATCAAAACCGTGACTTCGCGCTGGCCCAGTGGCGCCGTTGAGGATCAAAGTTTCATTATTCCAACTATGGGCTGAAACTCTGCACCTAGTTTATGGTTTAGGTCTATTCCCCTTCACCAGCACCCGTCATATTAGGTCTCGTCCTTAAAATAGCGCAGCGTTAGGACAAGAAAAGAGTCCTCAAGTAACGCAGAAAACCGGTCCCCGGACACCGATCCGGGGCCCAGCCTTAAGGCGCTTGCCTTGGTCAACTATGGTGCTGGATCCCGGCTCATCGGGCCGGGAACGAAGTTAAGTCGGGCCGCGAGACATAACAAGAGTCCTCAAGTAGCGAAGCGGTAGGACAAACAAAAGAGGGTCACTGACCCTTAAAGACCCTACCCTTGAACACCCTGCTTGCACCATGTGTTCACAGTGCAAAAAGCCTCCTTGTCCCTTAATCTACCCTAAAAGCACCCTTAAATACCCTAAGTGACCCTACATAAGCGGGGATAAGTTCGAAACGTCCGCAAGAAGGCTGAGTTTGCTATAATGGGGCTTAACGCGAGTACCATGTATTCGCTATTGCTGTTTGACATGGTGAATCATCGCAAAAAACCAATGCAACATGGGTTTGTGGGCAGAAGTATCTGCTAGCGATACGCCAAATAATCTTTTTTATGAGGTGGTCTTAGAACCTATCCACAGGGGAAAAGCTGTAAAAATAGCAAAAACAATTTTTTAAGCGTGTCTTTTCGATTTTATATGCTTCAAAAATGTTTTAGATTTGCCAGTGGTTAATGAAGTATCTGGGCAAAGGGAGCCAAAATGAGCCGCGAAGCGATGGAATTTGACGTAGTGATCGTAGGAGCCGGGCCAGCTGGTTTATCGGCAGCGATCCGTCTCAAACAATTGGCGAACAGTGCGCAAAGCGAATTGTCGGTGGTAGTGCTGGAAAAAGGCTCCGAAGTGGGAGCGCATATCCTCTCTGGCGCAGTGATTGATCCGGGGGCTCTGGATGCGTTAATCCCTGATTGGAAGCAAAAGAATGCGCCTTTGAACACCCCCGTAACCAAGGACAAATTCTATTACCTTGGCGAAAATACGCAAATTACTCTGCCAGGGTTTGTGATGCCGCCAATGGTTCATAATCACGGCAATTACATTGCTTCTTTGGGCAATTTGTGTCGCTGGCTGGCTGAGCAGGCCGAAGCCTTAGGGGTTGAGGTTTACCCCGGAATGGCGGCCTCCGAAGTGCTATATGATGATAATGGTGCAGTTCGCGGCGTAGTTGCCGGGGTTTTTGGCCGGGCTGCTGATGGTCATGAAAAACCGGAATTTGAGCCAGGCATGGAATTACTGGGAAAGTATACATTGCTTGGCGAAGGCGCGCGCGGCTCTTTGTCAAAGCAGATATTGGCCAAGTTCGGATTGCAGGAAAATTCCGAACCACAAAAATTTGGCCTTGGTATTAAAGAGTTGTGGGAGGTGAAACCGGAAAACCATCAGCCCGGTTTGGCCCAACATACTTTTGGCTGGCCGTTAAATGACAAAACTGGCGGCGGCTCATTTCTCTATCATTTTGACGATAATTTGGTCGCCGTCGGCATGGTGGTGCACCTAAATTACAAAAACCCGTATCTGTCGCCATATGAGGAGTTTCAACGGCTGAAAACTCATGATGTCATCAAAGAAACTTTGCAAGGCGGCAAACGAATTTCTTACGGTGCCCGAGCCTTAACCGAAGGTGGCTATCAGTCAGTGCCAAAATTGTGCTTTCCCGGCGGCGCATTAATCGGTTGTTCTGCTGGCTTTATGAACTTGCCTCGCATTAAGGGATCCCATAATGCGATGCATACTGGCATGCAAGCAGCCGAGGCGGCTTTTGCTGCTATTGTCGCCGGACGTAGCGGTGATGAACTGCAGGCCTATGAAGATGGCTGGCGCTCTAGTTCCGTGGGCCGTGAGTTGAAGAAAGTGCGAAATGCTAAGCCATTATGGTCAAAGTTCGGCACATTATTCGGCGGTATATTGCTAAGTGGTGTGGATCTTTGGAGCAATACCTTGTTCGGATCGTTGTCAGTATTTGGTACAATGAAACACGGGAAAACCGATGCGAGTAGCACTGAGCCTGCGCATATGCACAAGCCGATTTCCTATCCAAAACCCGATGGAATATTGACTTTTGATAAGCTTACTTCGGTTTCATTCTCCGCCACCAATCATGAAGAAGATCAGCCCGTGCATCTGTTATTGGCTGATCCTGCCATTCCGGTATCGGTGAATCTTGCTAAATTTGCCGGGCCGTCGCAAAATTTCTGCCCGGCTGGAGTTTATGAGTTCATCACCGATGAGGCCAGCGGCGAAGTACGCTTTCAGATCAATGCTCAAAATTGCGTGCATTGTAAAACCTGTGATATCAAGGATCCCAGTCAAAACATTACTTGGGTTTGCCCAGAAGGCGGCGGCGGCCCGAACTATCCAAATATGTAGGGTTCAGGCGGAATTCAAACCTAATTAAAAGGGCTTGCCTGTTCAACCAAGAACAGCGAGCATGTGCAGATGCAACAAATACCATTTCGACTTAACTTGATCGTAGTCCCGCTATTGGCGTTATTGACGCTTTCGGCCTGCTCCACGACTAAACCGTTTGGACTTGGCAGCGAACCTACCCCGCCCTATGGCGACTATTTGCTGGCTCGCTATGCCAGTTCTGAGGCGGATGTGAAGGTTGCTGCCAAGTATTATATGCGGGCATTAAAAGGCGATCCGGACAATTCCGAATTACGTCAGCGAGCTTTGTTAAGCTCGGTATTCGCCGGCAATGTAAAGCAGGCTGCTGAGCTGGCGAGAATTACTCTGGATAAGTCCCCAAATGATCGATTAGCCGTGCTTATTGCTGTCTCTGACGATATTAAATCTCGTCGTTATTCAGAGGCTATTTCAATACTTGAAGATGCAAAACTCGGGCCGTTAAACCAAGTTGCAGGCGGACTGCTTCATGGATGGGCATTGCAGGGGTTAGGTGATACCGATGCTGCGATTCTTGTTATGGATGGCGTGATGATGTCGCCAGTGCTGGGTGACTTTGCCTTATTTCATAAGGCTTTGATCTTAATGCAGGCTGGTAAAGAAACCGAGGCGGAGGAGTATTTTACCAAGGCTATGGCAAGTGGTCTTCTTAATCAGCGAACCGCCTATGGTTGGGCCTCAATGCAATTAGAAATGGGCAATGAAGATAGTGCGCGAGAATTAATAGAATCACGCGTGTTGGCCAATAAATATGAAGTGGAGGCTGGATATCTGCTGTCTAGTTTGGAATTAGGCGCTCGCCGTAAACCGGCATTTCCAAACGTGAGAACCGGAGCCGCAGAAGCATTGTTTGGCCCAGGCAGAGCGTTGGCGGAACGCTCTTTGCATGAACTTGCAATTATTTATCTTGAGCTAGCAGTTTATATTGATCCTGAACATGATGCAGCACGTGAATTGCTAGGGCGGTTATATGATGTTCAGGGGCGAACCGATGATGCATTGAGCATGTTTGCCAAAATAAGTCAGAAACAGCCGTGGTATTTGCAGGCACAGCTTGATGCTGCCAACGCATTGTTTCGGGCGCAGCGCCGTGAAGAAGGCGTGGCTATGCTCATAAGGCTAAATAAAACGATGCCAGGAATTAGGGCGCAACGTGCCTTGGCCAGAGCTTTGCAGGCAGACAAGAAGTTTGAGCAGGCATTACAACTTTATAATGAGATCATCGAGAAAAGTCCTGATGAAGCTGATTCGCAACTATATTTCTCGCGCGCTATCTGTCTGGAGAGAACTGGGCGTTGGCGTGAAGCTGTGCCGGATTTTAGAAAAAGCTTATCCTTAAACCCCAATCAGGCTGATGTTCTAAATTATCTTGGCTATACATTTGTTGATAATGAAAGCAATGTCGAGGAAGGTTTTTCTCTAATCCGTAGGGCGATTGAGTTGGCTCCAAGAGCAGGTTATATCGTCGATTCTTTGGGTTGGGGGTATTACCGTTTGGGCCGATATGATGAGGCAGTAACTGAGTTGGAACGGGCTGTTGAGCTGGAGCCTGCTGAGCCAACGATTAACGACCATTTGGGTGATGCCTACTGGCAGGTCGGGCGGAAACTGGAGGCAAAATTTCAGTGGCAACGGGTTTTATCGCTGGAGCCTGATGAAGAAGTAGACTTAGCCTTGGTAAATAATAAAATTGAAAATGGGTTGATAGCTGTTGCACCAACTAAGATTGCTGATGACGCTAATTAGCGAATTTGCACCTGCGAAGATAAATCTTTCTCTAAAGGTCGGCAAGCTTAGGCATGACGGCTTTCATTCGCTTGATAGTTTGGTGGCGTTTGCAGAAATTGGTGATGAACTGACATTTGTAGAAGCTACGCGGCTTACTCTAGATATTTCAGGCCCATTTGCTGATAGTATTCCGTGTGATCAAGGGAATTTGGTTGTTAGGGCCGCACAGGCATTAGCGTCACATCTTGGGAAACCTCAGTTGGGAGCGCAAATTCATTTGCAAAAAAAGCTACCCGTTGCAAGCGGCATTGGTGGTGGTAGCGCTGATGCGGCGGCGGCACTTCGTGGGCTAAATCAATTATGGGGCGCAGGATTATCCTTAGAGAAACTGGCACAAATAGCTGCAAGTCTTGGTTCTGATATTCCGGTTTGCGTTTTAGGTGGGGCTAATTCTTTTGCTCGACGCACTGAGTGGTTGCGCATGGGTGGTCGCGGTGAGCAATTGCAATGGGTGAAAGCAGGGCCGACTTTTGATGCTCTGCTGGTTAACCCTGGAATTGCAGTTTCTACAAGAGAAGTTTTTGCCAAATTTGATGAAAATGACGGATTGATTCTTGCAAACCAATTAACAAACGGATCAGCAAGCAAATATGGAAATGATTTAACTGCTGCCGCTATTTCTCTTGCACCTGAGATCGGGCAGGTTTTACAAACGCTGCAGGAATTGGCAATAAATGGCCATGTTCAGATGTGCGGATCTGGTGCCACTTGTTTTGCCGGCTTTTCCAGTAATGTCGCCGCTAATAATGCTGCCAAGAGCTTGCGACTATCATATCCGAACTGGTGGGTGCAGGTTACGAGAATCGCCGGAGCTTAATCACATTGACAGATCAGGTTTAACAGAACAATTTGACGCAAAATACAAAATAAAAGGAAGTTTAGCGCATGCCGCAACCCGGTATTATTTTTTCATTACAGATATTTGTGCTGATAGCGGCGATTTGTGCATTGGTGAGCTGGGCTATGGTTCGTTATAGTATACAGGCGATACCCAATTCCAGATCAGCCCACTCGCAGCCCACACCCACAGCAGGAGGTTTGGCATTGCTGTTGGCAATGGCTGCTGGGGTGATGATGCTTAATTTCAGTGTTGGTCTTAACAATAGTTTGTTTTTGTCTTTATTCGGCCCTGCCTCAATGTTGGCGGTATTAGGGTTGGCAGATGATGTCCGGGAATTAGATGCAAAGCTTAAATTTGGTTTGATCGGTTTAATTTCGGTTCTGATGGCACTTTTGTTGGGGCCGGTGATGGTTCTTCCTCTTGATTCTATGCAAATGCAATTGCCGTGGATGATTGGCATGGCTGGAACCTCGCTTTGGGTGTTTACCATGGTCAATTCAGTAAACTTCATGGACGGTGCTGATGGCGTAGTTCCTCTGAGTTCCTTAATTGCCGCTCTTGGGTTGGCGGTTCTTGGCGCATTGTTCGGGGTGTGGGTGGTTTGTTGGTCATCGTTGTTACTGGTGGCGGCGCTGGCTGGGTTTTTGCCATTTAATATGCACAAGGCCAAAATTTTTCTTGGTGATACAGGGTCTCTTTTCATTGGAAGTTGGTTTGCGGGCAGTGCTTTGCTGCTTATTCGCGAAGGCCCGGAATCTGCTTTGTGGTTAATGCCATTATTGTTTATGCCGTATTTGTCAGATGTATTACTGACCATGGCTTGGCGCTTGCGTAAAAGGAAGAACTTACTGATGGCTCATAATGACCATTTGTATCAGCTTGCACTTAAGTCCGGGAAGTCGCATGCAAATGTTGCATTGTCATTAAGTTTACAAATCGCAATTACCGGTTCTTTGGCTATTTTTTTACATAGTTCCGCTACAAGTGGATTTTTAGGGTTTGTGGCAATGGCCGTTTTTTCCTTATTGGCGCATTGGCACATTCGCCATAACGGCAAATACTAATAGCTACGCCGCACAACAAAATCACATAAATCCATCAAACAGTCGCGACAGGCACTTGGTACAAACCCGGACAATGCCTCTTTAGCGCTTTGGCTATAGTCGCTAGCTCGGGCTAAGGTGTCTTTCATGCCGTTATGATGCTCAATCAAGTTGACAGCCTTTTGAAAGTCTTTGTCACTGCGTGTATCGGCACCTAACACGCTTTCCCACCATTTGCGTTGTTCACTATCGCCGGCAAAATACGCAATGCTCAACGGCAGGGTTATTTTTCCTTCAAAAAAGTCATCACCAATATGCTTGCCAAGCTTTGCATCACGGCTCTGATAATCCAGAACATCATCAACCAGTTGAAACGCCATGCCCAAAGATCTCCCAAATTGATCAAGGGACTGTTGTTCTGTGGGAGGTGCATTTGCGATTACTGCAGATATGCTGGCCGCGGCGGCGAACAATTCCGCGGTTTTGGCTTCAATAATTGCCAAATACTCCACCTTGGGAAGATCAATATTACCAATGGATGAAAGTTGCCTGACTTCACCCTCTGCAATAATTGATGATGCGCGAGATAATATGTCCAATACCGGTAAGTGTCCGGTCTCGACCATTAATGCGAATGAGCGGGCAAACAAAAAATCTCCGACCAGAACGCTGGCCGAATTGCCCCAAAGCCGATTGGCCGCTGGGCGACCTCGGCGCAATTTAGAACCATCAACAATATCATCGTGCAGTAAAGTCGCCGAGTGAATGAATTCGACAGCTGTGGCCAGCTTGATCGGATTGTCTCCGGTTACGCCAAGCATTTTCGATGTGGCCAATGTAATCATCGGGCGCAGCCTTTTGCCGCCGGCATCGACGAGGTGCGCGGCCAAGTCAGGAATTACCCCAACCGGGCTTTGCATTCGGTTGGTGATAAGCTCATTGACCTCGGACAGTTCCCGAGCGACCAGAGCTGCCAGCCGAATAGCTGGGTTTTCGCCGGAAACCGGCTTGTTGATTTGCTGTAAATTCACGCCCACCCAAGTCCTTTTGCGCAAGAATATATCTCTATATACGGATTGTCGGTTTGCTTGCCAAGCAAATGAATGTGATATGTTGGTTTTGTCGCAATATAAATTGGCTGCTCAGTCTATGTCTTCTTCCATTCCTTATTTTCTTGACGGCGTTTTGCAAATTGCTCAAGGAGAGGGTTATCGCGCCGGTTTGGACGCTGTGTTGTTGGCGGCTTCCGTGCAAATTCCTGCATCAAAAAGTGCGCTAGAGCTGGGATGCGGCGCTGGTACTGCGCTGTTGTGTGCTGCTTGGCGTAATCATGGAGTTGAATTTAACGGGCTGGAAAAGCAGGTTCACTTAGTAGAGTTGACCAAAAACAACATCATGCGCAATCAATTGCATGATCGAGTGAGCGTCGTGCAAGGAGATGTTGCGCAAGCTGTTGATTTGTTTGGCTCTGATCGCTTTGATCATGTGTTTTTTAACCCGCCATTTCAGGATAATAAAAATGCGGGTAACCTGCCAGCCAAAGGCCGCGATACTGCTTTTGTTGCTGATGATTCTGCTTTGGATGTTTGGATAAAACAAGCAGTACTTCTTGTTAAGTGCCGAGGATTTATCACTCTGATTCACCGAGCGGATAAAGTCGCTGATATTATTAGCCTGCTTAATGTGTCATGCGGAGATATTCGTATTTTGCCAATTGCACCCAAGGTCGGTGAAAATGCTCACCGGGTATTGGTGCGGGCACGAAAAGACGCAAAGACTGCCGCTACAATATTGCCACCTTTGGTCTTGCATGAGAGCGGAAAACGCCATACCGCAGCAGCAGAAGCTATTTTACGAGGTAAACAGCCTCTGGTATTTTGAAAAAAACGCGATACAACCCGTTGCTAACCCTGTTTCTTTGGCAAGATTGATCCATGACCTCTACACCTGACAAACCGCTAAGCTTTCAGGACTTAATTCTCACCTTGCAGCATTTTTGGGCTGATCAGGGCTGTGTTATTTTACAACCTCATGATTTAGAAGTCGGTGCTGGAACCCTGCACCCGGCCACTACTTTGCGATCTTTGGGGCCAAAGCCGTGGAATACCGCTTATGTGCAGCCGTGTCGCCGCCCTGCCGATGGCCGATATGGTGAAAACCCGAACCGCTTACAACATTATTACCAGTTTCAGGTTTTGCTAAAACCTAGCCCGGACAATTTGCAAGAGTTATATCTTGATAGCTTGCGCGCCATTGGCATTGATATGGGCTTGCATGATGTAAGATTTGTCGAGGACGATTGGGAAAACCCCACCGTTGGTGCGTGGGGGTTGGGCTGGGAGGTCTGGTGCGATGGCATGGAAATAAGCCAGTTCACTTATTTCCAGCAAGTTGGCGGTCTAGAGGTCAATCCGGTGTCTGGTGAGCTAACTTATGGCTTAGAGCGCCTTGCAACCTATGTTCAAGGCGTGGATAGCATTTATGATCTGGCGTTCAACAATGATGGGGTGAGCTATGGCGATGTATTTCAAGAAAACGAACGTCAGTTCTCGCATTTTAATTTCCATCATGCGGATACGCAAATGTTCACCCGCTGGTTTGCCGATGCCGAAGCGCAATGTACTTTGTTGCTAGAAAAAAACCTGCCGCTTCCGGCGTATGATTTTGTGTTAAAAGCTAGCCATGCGTTTAACTTGCTTGATGCCAGAGGCGTGGTTTCGGCAACCGAGCGCGCCAGCTTCATCAAACGGGTTCGCGATCTAGCCAAGGGGTGCGCCAACGCATGGGTTGCGCTTGAGGAGGCAAAGTGATGTCCGAACTCCTACTTGAAATTTTTTCCGAAGAAATTCCGGCGCGGATGCAAGTAAAAGCTGCTAATGATTTACAGCGTTTGCTGTCGAAATCCTTAACCGAGGCCGGATTTGAATTTGCCGGTGTAAAAACTTTTTCCGGGCCAAGGCGTTTGGCCTTGGTCATTACTGATCTGCCTAAAAAATCCCCGGATGTCACCGAGGAGCGCAAAGGCCCAAGGGTTGGCGCGCCTGAACAGGCATTGGCTGGATTTTTGCGCGGTGCCGGGGTGTCCTTAGATAAATGCGAACAGCGTGAGGACAAAAAAGGTAAGTTTTGGGTGGCAAAAATTAAAAAGCCCGGACGGGCTGCCACCGAAGTGCTTGCGCAAATCATTCCGCAAATCATGGCAGATTTTTCTTGGCCCAAATCGATGAAATGGGGATATGGCAGTTTTCGCTGGGTACGGCCCATTCATGGCATTGTTTGCCTGTTGGATGGACAGATTGTGCCGTTTGAGGTGGCAGGCGTAAAATCTGGCAGTCAAACTTTTGGCCATAGGGTCATGGGGTCGGGGCCGTTTGAAGTATCCAGTTTTGCCGATTATCGCCAGCAGCTTGAGGGGCTGGGTCATGTGCTTCTGGATGCTGTTGACCGCAAACAACTCATATCCGACCAGATTGAACAGCTTTGCCAAAACAACGATCTTGTATTGGTTGAGGATGCTTACCTGCTTGACGAGGTTGCCGGCTTGGCCGAATGGCCGGTGACACTGCTTGGGCAAATGGACAAGGATTTTCTTGACCTGCCACCCGAAGTGATCACGCTTTCGATGGCTAAACATCAAAAATATTTCTCGGTGAATGATGCCAAAACTGTTAAACTTGCGCCGCATTTTCTGGTGGTCGCGAATTTGCAAGCCCCTGATGGCGGAGCCGCCATTGCCCAAGGTAATGCGCGGGTTTTAACTGCTCGTTTGGCTGATGCTCGGCATTTTTGGGATATGGATCGGGCGCAAACTTTGGAAAGCCGCATAGATGCTTTGCAGGACGTAGTGTTTCACCAAAAACTGGGCAGTGTCTATGATAAGGTGATAAGGGTGGCAGCTTTGGCCGAACAACTTGCGCCGATTGTTGGCGCTGATCCAAAGTTGGCAAAACGCGCCGCAATGTTGGCCAAGGCTGATCTCACTACGCAAATGGTGGTGGAATTTACTTCATTGCAGGGCGTGATGGGGCGTTATTACGCATTGGCTGATGGCGAAGATCAATCTGTCGCCGAGGCCATTGCTGATCATTACAAACCACAAGGGCCAGCAGACGAAGTGCCAACTAATCCGGTTAGCATTGCCGTGGCTTTGGCTGATAAATTGGATACTTTGGTAGGTTTTTGGGCAATAGATGAAAAACCCACCGGCAGCAAAGACCCTTATGCTTTGCGCCGTGCCGCGCTTGGGGTGATCAGGATTTTGTTGGAGAATAAGGTTCGGTTGGAAATTCCCAATCAACTCCTTTCCTTCATTCATGACCGTCTCAAAGTTCATCTGCGTGATGGCGGAATTCGTCATGATTTGATTGATGCGGTTTTGACCCCTGATGCTGATGATTTGGTGCTGATTGTCGATCGAGTGCAGGCGTTATCGGCATTTTTAGAAACTTCCGATGGTGCGCAATTGTTGGCCGGAACCAAGCGCGCCGCCAATATCGTAAAAGCCGAGCAGAAAAAAACCAAACAGGGATTTGATGGCGATATAGATCAAAAGCTTTTGACGGCACCACAGGAAAAATCCCTGTACGAAGCATTGCAAATCGCCCGTGACAAAGCCGACAAAGCCATTGCCGATGAAAACTACACGGCAGCGATGGCTGCTTTGGCTCCATTGCGGCAGCCGATTGACGCATTTTTTGATGCGGTGATGGTCAATGATGATGATCCGGAAATTAGGTTGAACCGTTTGCGATTGCTTAGCGGTATAGGTGAAGCACTTGCACCGGTGGCAGATTTTGACAAGATTTCCGGTTAAAAAATTAGGTAGATTTACAGATGACTAAATGGGTTTACGGATTTGGTGGCGGCGTAGCAGACGGCACCGCAGAAATGAAAAACCTGCTTGGTGGCAAAGGGGCCAACTTAGCCGAAATGTGTAGTCTTGGCTTACCGGTGCCACCTGGCTTTACCCTAAGCACCGAGGTTTGCATCAGTTATTTGCAAAATGAAAAAATTTGGCCCTCCGGCTTGCAAGAACAAGTGCTAACGGCGCTGCAGGTGTTGGAACAGCAATCAGGAAAGGGATTTGGTGATCCAAAAAATCCATTATTGGTTTCAGTGCGATCTGGTGGCCGTGCCTCAATGCCGGGGATGATGGACACGGTATTAAACTTAGGTCTAAACTCACAAACCGTAGAGGGGTTGGCTGCGCTCTCTGGTGATCGGCGCTTTGCCTTTGATAGTTATCGGCGTTTTATCCAAATGTATTCCGATGTGGTGTTGGGAGTTGATCATGATCTATTTGAGGAAATTCTTGACGAGCACAAGGATGTTTCCGGGTTTGAGGCTGATACTGAATTACAAGAAGACGATTGGGAGCAAGTCACAAAACTATATCTTGCGGTGGTCGAGGCCGAGTTAGGGCAGCCCTTTCCAGTTGATCCAGTACAGCAATTATGGGGCGCAATTGGCGCCGTATTTGATAGCTGGATGAATGAGCGGGCCAAGGTTTATCGCCAATTACATGATATTCCGGCAAATTGGGGCACTGCGGTAAATGTGCAGGCCATGGTATTTGGAAATATGGGGGAAACCTCGGCAACAGGTGTTGCTTTTACCCGTAATCCATCTACCGGTGAACACTCCTATTATGGCGAGTTTTTGATCAACGCCCAAGGCGAAGATGTGGTTGCTGGTATTCGTACGCCGCAATCCTTGACCAAAGCTGCACGCCTTGAAATGGGTGATGATCAACTTAGCATGCAAGAGGCTATGCCTGTTGTCTTTGATCAACTGGCCGAGGTGTTTAGAAAACTTGAAACCCATTATAAGGACATGCAGGACATTGAGTTCACCGTAGAGCGCCAACGGTTATGGATGTTGCAAACCCGTAGCGGCAAGCGGACAGCTAAGGCCGCGCTAAAAGTCGCGGTTGATATGGTTGCCGAAGGCCTGATTGAGGAAGAAGAGGCGGTTTGTCGAATTGATCCAGCTTCACTGGATCAGTTATTGCACCCAATGCTGGCGGCAGGTCATGGCCGCCCCATGATTGCCACGGGACTTCCTGCATCGCCGGGAGCGGCTATTGGGCAAGTGGTGTTTGATGCCAATGAGGCGGTAGTGCGGGCGGCCCGCGGCGAAGATGTAATTTTGGTTCGTATTGAAACTTCGCCGGAGGACATTCACGGAATGCACGCTGCCAAGGGGATCGTCACTGCGCGTGGTGGTATGACCTCCCATGCGGCGGTGGTGGCCCGTGGTATGGGTCGACCTTGTGTTTCTGGTGTAGGGGCGCTCAAGATTGATTACGAGAAAAAACAGTTTAAAATTGCCGGAAGAATAGTTTCTGATGGTGATATCCTAACCATTGATGGCACTAAGGGGCAGGTTTTAGACGGCGCCGCTACTATGGTGAAACCTGAACTGACCGGTGATTTTAATACTTTAATGGGGTGGGCGGACAAGATGCGCAGGATGAAAATTCGCGCTAATGCTGAAACTCCAAAAGACGTAAAAGCCGCAAGTGATTTTGGCGCAGAAGGCATCGGGTTATGCCGGACTGAGCATATGTTTTTTGATGACCAGCGTATTGCCGCTATGCGTGAGATGATTTTGGCGCAAACCCGCGAAGGACGTGTAAAGGCTTTGGATCGGATATTGCCCATGCAGCGGCAAGATTTTATTGAAATATTTGAAATCATGGGCGAACGCCCATGTACTATTCGCTTGCTTGATCCACCCTTGCATGAGTTTTTACCTCACAGCGCCGAAGACGTAACCGAAGTAGCCAATGCTACTGGAATTAGCGCTAAAAAATTGATGGCACGGGCGGCAAGCCTGTTTGAAGCTAACCCGATGCTAGGGCATAGAGGTTGCCGACTTGGTATTTCATATCCGGAAATTTACCAAATGCAAGCGCGAGCAATTTTTGAAGCTCAGGCAGAAGTGAAAGCTAAGAGCGGATCGCTGGTAAATGTAGAGGTGATGATCCCGCTAGCGATGACCGCTAGAGAGCTGAGTATTTTAGAGGGTAAAATCAAACAGGTGGCAATAGAGGTTGAGGCGGCGCATGGCTTTGCACCGAAATATGCCTTTGGTGCCATGATTGAACTGCCCAGATCTGCGCTTTGTGCCGGTGAATTGGCAAGTTTTGCTGAGTTCTTTTCGTTTGGAACTAATGATTTGACTCAAACCGCTTTGGGTATTTCACGGGATGATGCAACGTCATTCCTAGGAGAGTATATTTGTCAGGGTATATTTGAAAAAGATCCATTTGTAACTCTGGATAAACAAGGGGTTGGGCAATTAATCGAGCAAGCGGTAAGTAAAGGTAGGCTGGCAAGGCCCGGGATCAAACTTGGGGTTTGCGGCGAGCATGGCGGCGACCCAGATAGCATTTTGTTTTTTGAAAGTCAGGGACTTGACTATGTTTCTTGCTCCCCATTTAGGGTTCCAATTGCCCGACTTGCGGCCGCGCAGGCGCGATTAAGATTCTCCGAACAGAGCTAGTAATTGATTGAATCTTGCTCAGAACTGGCACAAATAGGCATGAAATAGCGTAGAATCGCTTTAATCAGAAACAAAAGTTCAATAAATGCCTGTTGACGGGGATCGTGCACCTTCTTATGTGAAGGTTAAATTAGTTCCTTGTTAAGCAGTTTACGGTATTTTATTATTTGGAATCTGGTTTGGAAAGTGCAAAACAGGTGGTGGGACATGAGCAAAATATATGATTTTGTCCAAGAATTAAGCTTGAAGGATTTTGTTAGAGCGATGGTGGTTGTGCCAGCATTGCTTGTGGCTCCGGCTCTATTTTTTCAAGTCTCTGATACCGCAGAGATGCAAGTTCAAGACACGAATTGGCGTGAACTGGCTGTTGCTTTTTTAAGCGCTCCAGAGGAGCCTAGCCTCCAAGTGTATGCGGCAAGGTCGTTCTCCTTGCTTGAGTTGGAGACATTTAATCGTGAGCATATTGCGCGAGCCTTTCAAGAAAAACAACAATTAGACTGTCTGACCACAGCGATTTATTATGAGGCAAGATCAGAGCCGATCGCCGGGCAATTAGCCGTAGCGCAAGTGGTGTTAAATCGCACCAATAGTTCCGTATATCCGTCAACCGTATGTGAAGTGGTATATCAAGGCTCGAATCGAAGTACCGGATGTCAGTTCTCGTTCACTTGCGATGGTTCACTAAATACTGAGCCAAAAGACCGGGTGTTGGCACGTTCAAGAGCTAGCGCCGTAAATGTTTTGCTGGAAATGAACGGCAATGCGACTATAGAACGGGCGACCCATTATCACACTATTGCGGTTAACCCCATCTGGTCTGCTAATTTGTTGCGCACAGCAAATGTTGGTAGCCATGTGTTCTATCGCTTCCCTAATGCCCGCGAAAAAGCCTTGTTGACCAAAGATATATAGCCAGATTGTTCAAGTGTTGATCAAAATAATTATCTTGGTGTTGTGGTGTTTTTTCAGTATTCTTTTTACGCAGCATCCTACAGGTAAAGCATTGCTGTAGCAAAAGTTAATGAAAAAGCTTAGCAGGAAAGATAATAGTTCCGGCTCCTCCTGTAAGTAAGCTACCGCATATTCGTAGTCCTGCAGTAAAAGCAGCCCCAAATCAAAAGAGATGAATTCGCACTTGCATGTCAAAGATATTTAACGTATAGGATGATAAATCATACATAAGGATTGTTAGAGATGACATTTATGAATTTATCAAATCGAGAACGAAGTATTTTTGGGCATATGGTCTTTGAAACAGGCATCACTGTTTATTATTTGTGGCATGCATTTCGCTTGCCTGCGGATACTCTATTGACCTCAGGCGAGTGGGTTGACCTTGTCGTTGGTTTGATCCCGATTGCCATAATTGGCGGCATATTAATTGGGGCCGTGGTAATCGGTAGCAAAACCAAAGTCAGTACTGCTGATGAACGCGACCGTGGTATTGAAAGCAAGGCTGATGGCATTGCCTATCGAATGATGATTGCTGCTATTGCTGTTTATGTGGGTTTGCTTGGGTTTGCCTATGGCATACAGCCTGAGCTGGTTCCAGATATTTTTGGCAAACCGCTGCTGGAATTGCTCATTACACCGTTTACGGTTCTTAATGCTCTGGTTCTGATTATGTTTATTGCAGAGACTGCAAAATATATCAGTCAGCTCTGGTTTTATCGTCGAGGGTATTAACATGGCCAAAACCCGTATTATCAATCAAATCCGTACTTTACGGTTTTTTGCAGATGAAATGAGCCAAGCAGCATTGGCCGAAAAAATCGGGGTCACCCGGCAAACGGTAATGGCCATTGAGGCTGCTAAGTACTCGCCATCATTGGAACTGGCCTTTAAAATAGCCGCGGTATTTGGCAAGGAATTAGGCGAGGTGTTTTCATACCCCGAAGATATCAAAAATGCTTAAGCTAATTTGCGGTATTGATGAGGCTGGACGCGGCCCCGGGGCCGGGCCAGTAGTTGCCGCGTCCGTGATCCTGCCCGCTGGATTTGATAGCTCAGAGCTGGATGATAGCAAAAAGCTCAGTAGAAAAAAGCGTGAGGCTTTGTTTGTCAGGATCATAAACGAGGCTGATTGGGGTATTGGCATGGCGGAGCCAGAAGAAATAGACCGGATCAATGTGCTACATGCCACTATGCGGGCTATGGAGCGGGCGCTAGTTAATTTGCCAGTTTTGCCGAATTTGGCCCTGATCGATGGTAACCGTGTGCCGTCTAATCTTTTGTGCCCGGGTCGAGCCATTATCGGCGGAGATGCCTTGGAGCCGACTATTTCGGCGGCCAGTATTGTGGCCAAGGTTACCCGCGATAAGTTGATGGTCGAAGCGGACAGTAAATTTCCAGCTTATGGTTTTGCAAGCCATAAAGGTTATTTGACTAAATTTCACAAGTCGGCTTTGGCGCAATTTGGTCCATGTCCAATTCATCGGTTTTCTTATGAACCAATACGAGAATCGGCGAGGGAGTTCTTGGCGTCAATGATTTAACCAACTGTTAACCATAGTTTTTAACCAATTGCTAACCATAACCTTTCAGCCCTGATTAACCGAAGCGGCTCACGATTCATCCAAGGCATAAGCCAATTTATTTGTGGGTGAATGAGATGAGCGAACTACGTAAAGATCGTATTATTGTGGGTGATTGTGTTCGGGCAATGGAAGCCATGCCGGAGAGGTCAGTAGATTTAATTTTTGCGGATCCGCCTTATAATATGCAGTTGGGCGGCGAATTGCACCGGCCCGATAACTCCAAAGTAGATGCCGTTACCCAAGACTGGGATCAGATCGGCAGTTTTGACAAGTATGACCTCTTTACTTGGAACTGGCTGGAAGCTGCCAAGCGGGTGCTAAAGGATGATGGCGCTATCTGGGTTATGGGGAGCTATCACAATATTTACCGGGTTGGTGGAATACTGCAGGACGCTGGTTTTTGGTTCATGAATGATGTGATTTGGCGCAAATCAAACCCGATGCCAAATTTCAAGGGCACCAGGTTTACCAACGCCCACGAGACACTGCTTTGGTGCCTAAAATCCCGTGAGCAGAAGAAATATACGTTTAATTACAAAGCGATGAAAATGCTCAATGATGATGTGCAAATGCGTTCTGATTGGAACTTGCCGATTTGCAATGGTAGCGAGAGGCTAAAGGGTGAGGACGGCGTAAAAGTCCACCCGACGCAAAAGCCACAAGGCCTACTGCACCGGGTTCTATTGGCCACGACTAATCCTGGTGATGTAGTCTTGGATCCGTTTTTTGGAACCGGCACTACCGGCGCTGTGGCCAAAATGCTGGGCCGTCACTATATCGGTATCGAGCAGGATCGTGTCTATGCCAAGGCAGCTCGTGAACGCATTGCCCGCGTTCCATTTGGCGTAACAGAAGACTTACAAGTAACCCAATCAGCTCGAGCATTACCACGAGTACCGTTTGGATCGGTGGTCGAAGCAGGACTGCTTCATGTGGGCGATAAACTGTTCTGCCCAAAGCAGCAGCGCATTGCCAAAGTGCGTGCTGATGGCTCGATCTCAACCGGTAAGGACAATGGCTCTATTCATCAAGTCGGGGCGGCTGTGCAACATGCTCCAGCGTGTAATGGCTGGACATTTTGGCATTTTCGCACCGACAAGGGCTATGCGCCTATTGATGTTTTACGTCAGCAAATGCGTGCCGAATTGCACGCATAAATAAAAATAGACTTATAAAAAAGCTTGTGCCGGACTTTTCCTCAGGGTTGATCCCCGATAAGTCCGTAAAAGTCTCGGCAGTAAAGTTATTTCCCGCTGGAGCTTCTTACAACTAATTACAAATAAACCCATGTTTCATTGGTTTTTTTGCGATGATTCACCATGTCAAAGAGCAAGAGCAGACGTTAAACGTCCGCGTTAAGCCCCATTATAGCAAATCTATCGTTCTTGCGGACGTTTCGAACTTATCCCCGCTTATGTAGGGTCACTGAGGGTATTTAAGGGTGCTTTTAGGGTAGGTTAAGGGACAAGGAGGCTTTTTGTACTGTGAACATATGGTGCAAGAAGGGTGCTCAAGGGTAAGGGCTTTAAGGGTCAGTGACCCTTGAGAGTATTTGTTTGACCTCGCGGCAGTTCGTTACACTCATGCCTCCGGTATCCACCCTTTTAAATTATTGTGTGGGTTATTGGTTCAAGCGCATGTTTATTTGTTGCAACAGATCGGTGATGTTATCGCGGTTGTTCGGATTAAGTTGTAACGCACTTTGCAAATCGGTTTTGGCCAGAGCCAGCTTGTCTTGCTTTATATAAGCGACCCCTCGGCCATAATAGTATTTGCTTTGCTTCTGGTCTTGAGAGATCAATTCTGAATAGTCGGACACCGTGCTGGCGAAATCTTTTAAGCTGTTATTCGCCCAGATACGAGCTTCTAAAGATTCTCGGCGCATTTTGCGATCATCCATTGGTATTAAGCTAAGTGCTTCTTTAAAATCCTTTTGAGCCTTGCGGAATTTTTTAGCATTCAAATTGGCGAAGCCGCGTAAATACCAACCTTGGCTAAAGTCAGGAGCTATTTTGATAGACTTTGTTAGGGTTTTGATCGCTTTTTTGTATTTTTCATTGCGAAATTCAATGTTTGCTTCCCGATAGAGCCGCGCTATTTCTGTGGCTTCAGGTTTCGGTTTATTATACAACCTACTTTGCAAAAATAGCTGAATTTCATGGGGAACTGGTTTGCCAAACTGATAAGCAGCAGAGAATTCTGCCAGTGCCTCATGGCGACTTATTGCAGCATAAATGCTCGGAAATCCGTACGGCTGAGCTTCGCTATCCAATCGTTTAAACATGGCTTGCCTAAGGGAAAGGCCTTGCTGATTTAATCTTCTCGAGACAGATAGCAACCTGCCTTCAATTATTTCGCTCCATTCATCTGAACGTGCAATTTGATCAACAGGGTCTGCTAAATGGGAAATTTCGTGAATAAAGAGCCAATCCGTATAAATAATTCCCAAGTGGTTTTTGCCTGCTCCAGCAAAATATATGTCGGTAAAAATGAAAGACGATTCATGGCGTCGCCTCACCCATGCCCCCGAAGGATGTGATGGCGAAGATGTGGCCCGGTACAGCATAATTTTCCCGGGGGCAGCAGCTCGTAGTAATAATCCTGGGGCGCTTTGTTGTAATGATTTGAATTGCTTAATTACAATTTCTTTCTCGGCCTCCGACCATGTCTTTAATGGATTGCTCAAGGTGGATTCAGGGGCCAGTTCAGATCGGAACTCTATAAGATCATAAATATTCGCCGCCGCAGCTTGTGACGTAAAAATGATCAAAATCAGCGCAATGAACAATCGCATAGCATTCCCTCTACCATTTAGGCAAAGCCGGAAACGGCTATTAGAATAAGGACTTTTGCCTAATGCGTTATTTGTGTAGGATTTTGCTTAAAATGGCAAGCAAGACAGCAATATTTGATGTATCCTGATAATTGGGAAAGAAGTTTCTCCTGCGTGATATTATTACGCAGGAGAGTGTATATTCTTGGTCAAACCTTTAATGCTAAGCGGATTCCATCGCCATATTCTGGGCAGATACGGTCATAATGCCCTAATGCCCGTTCGATAATGTTTGCAGGCACACCTTGCATGCTCGCGGCGGTATTACGATAGAGCCGTAGCCGCTGAGCTTCATTCATTAAATCGTGCAGTGCTCGCGGTTGGCTGTAATCATCATTGCCGTCACGGTGGTTATAACGATCAGCGTCTCCAGAAATATTGAGTGATGGTTCGGCAACACTCGGATCCTGCTTAGCAGCTTCGTTAAAGGAATTTGGCTCATAATATGCATCTGAATGCCCGGTTTTTTGACCAATAAAATTCATGCTGCCATCTTTATGGTAATGATGCATCGGACATTTTGGTGCGTTGACCGGCAAAGCTTCGTAATGAGTTCCAAGGCGATAACGATGAGCATCTGCATAAGAAAATATCCGTGCTTGCAAAACTTTATCGGGCTAAAGCCAATGCCGGGAACCACGTTTGATGGGCTAAAGGCAGCTTGCTCAATCTCGGCAAAGTAATTCTCTGCATTACGGTTTAACTCCATAACCCCGACATCAATTAGCGGGTATTCAAAGTGCGGCCACACTTTGGTTAAATCAAATGGGTTATAGGACGTTTGTTGCGCTTCGGTTTCTGGCATAATCTGCACTTTGACGTCCCATTTGGGAAAATCACCGTTTTCAATGGTTCCAAACAAGCTCTCCTGATAACCCTCGCGAGTGTCGCCTATAATTTTTGCTCCTTCTTCATTGGTATAATGAGCGTGCCTTTGCCGGGTCTTGAAGTGAAACTTAACCCAGAACCTCTCACCGCTCTCATTCCAAAATGAATATGTATGGCTGCCGTAACCATTCATGTTCATTGGCGTGGTGGGAAGGCCGCGATCAGACATCAAAATAGTGACCTGATGTAAAGCTTCTGGACTTAGCGACCAAAAGTCCCACATGGCTGTGGTGGATCGTAAATTGGTCTTGGGGTGACGCTTTTGGGTATGAATAAAATCTGGGAATTTGTATGGATCACGAATGAAAAATACTGGCGTATTATTACCGACTAAATCCCAATTGCCTTCTTCGGTATAAAACTTCAGGGCAAATCCACGCACATCGCGCTCATGATCAGCAGCACCAGCTTCCCCGGCAACGGTTGAAAAGCGAGCAAGCATCTCAGTTTTTGTCCCGGGTTGAAATAATTTTGCACGGGTGTATTTGCTAATATCATTGGTGACCGTAAAAGTCCCAAATGCGCCCCAACCTTTGGCGTGAACCACGCGCTCAGGGATTCGTTCACGGTTTTGGTGCGCCAGTTTCTCCAAAAGTTGATAGTCTTGCATTAAAATAGGCCCGCGTTGCCCAGCCGTAAGGGAATTCTGATTGTCAGCAATTGGGGCTCCAGCGGTAGTGGTCAGACGTTTGGTCATGAGTTTCTCCAGTTTAGTGCACAAACAGATCATGGGGCAGGCGGTTTGCATTGCTCTCTTGGCCGAAATATTTGTCGGCGTATTTTGTGCTTTGATCTTGAGAATAGCGCTCAGGTTCGGTAAGATAAAATTATTATTGATTATATTTTTGATAAGTTTTGATTATGAGTCTAACTTTGAGGCAGTTAAGATATTTCCAAGCTCTGGCGCAGGAACTTCATTTTGGTAGAGCCGCAGAAAAAGTAAATGTTTCGCAGCCGGCTCTGTCTGTACAAATAAAAGAACTGGAACAGAATTTAAATGCGCATTTGGTAGAACGTCATACTCGTGAGGTTATTATCACGCCGCTGGGTCACGAGGTTTTACGCCGGACGCAGGAAATTCTAAGCAATGTTGCAAATTTGGAATACGCTATGCGCTGGCATGGAGGGTTGTCTGGGCATTTATCTGTCGGCATGATCCCAACGATTGCGCCTTATTTATTACCTGCAGTTTTACCTGTATTAAAGGCTCGCAACCCCACCTTGAAGTTACAAGCTCGTGAGGCCGATACGGAAACAATTTTGTCTGAACTCGCCGCCGGTATTCTTGATGCTGCAGTAATTGCTCTGCCCAGCGGCCGGGAAGATTTGTTTTTTGAAACAGCCCTATTTGAAGATAGGTTTTTGCTGGCTGGATCTGTTAAGCACTCATCATATTTTGGTAATAGAGTTAAAGCCTTGCGCCCAAACAATCTGGATCCTGCACAGCTTTTATTGCTTGATGAAGGCCATTGCTTAACCGATCAGGCTCTAGAAGCCTGTGATTTCGATAATTCTACGACTTTGGCTAATCTGCGAGCTTCATCCTTGACGACTTTGTGTGGTTTGGTCTCTGCTGGTTTTGGTTTGACGTTTTTACCGGAAATATCAATTGCACGGGAAACTTCTGCTAATCATAACCTTGATGTTAGCCGGTTTATTACTCCAGAGCCATCCAGACAAATCGGAATTATCAGAAGAAGGATGACCCATGATGATGGCTGGTTTAATGATCTGGCTGATGTGTTTAAGCAAACTGGCGAACAATTACTGCTTAATGCGCGTCAGGAATTCCCTGAATAGCAAGGTAAATTGGAGTTTTTGCCGCGGCAGAATAAAACATTTCCTGTTACTCTAATTAAATCTGGCGGCGAATGGATAATAGCAATCTCTTGTGATTTACGGCTTAAGCAGTTAAGTTTTCTGGATCAACATGAATTGTTGCAGAGAAAATTCGGCAATAAAGCAGCTAAACAAAAGCTGGCGCAAGAGCGTAATTGAATAGCCAAAGTGCGGGGGTATCAGCGCCTACGCATAGGCAAATATCGGTACATAGCTTGAGCTTCGTGCATTAAGTAGCAGTAAAAATAGTTTGGCGAAGGGTCTTATAATAGGGGAAACGGGAGCATCTTCATGTTTAAGGGTTTTAGTTTTATCAGCATTCTTAGTGTCTTCTTTTTGCTTAGTGCCGTATTTTTGCTTAGTGGTTGTGAACAATCAGCAACTTCAACGGACAGTTCCATAAATGAAACATTCACCGCAACGAATACCGAATGCCAAACTTGTCCCGAGCTTAGTAATATTGCAGAAAGTCTATCTAGTTCAGAGCTTGCACCTTCGTTTGTCACATCAATCCAAGACTACTTATTAAGGGCGCAAACCAACGCATCATCACAGGTGATTTTGCCTATTGAGTTTCATATAAGGGGTTTTTGCACGAACCCGGAAACCTTAGATATAGCAAGGATTGAAGAAAGCTATATATCTGAATTTGAAGGCATTGCCTCAGCGCTTCAACCATGTGCGGACAATTGCAAAATCAGTATCAATGAGGCGGAGTATTGTGCTTTGGATACGTTGTTACAGGGCCAAAGCAAGGAATGGCCGCAAATGTCAGAAGCCTTCCAAAATGCGACTATCCTCTTGCAAGGGGCCGGACAATGGCAAAGAAGCATCAGTTCTCAATCTAATGTTTTTTTAAGTGGAGCAATAAGTGCCGCTAGCTTTGGATTGAACGCTAGGTTTTCTGATCTTACTCGAAATAACAGCATAACAGAGGCAAAAACGGAATTTAGCCTTGCAACTCAGGAGCTTTACGAATTGGGATCTGCCCTGCAAGCTTTGGCTTGGGCAGGTTTAGGTAATGAGGAAGTGAAACTGATCGGGGATAGGTTGGTTAAGCTTTCTCAAGAAGTTGAAGTAATTGATGCAGAAATTCAATTAGCTCTCACCAGGGCGCAGGTTCTTGAGCCGCTCCAGCGCAGTCAGCTAGCCAAACGGGTAATTGATGCATTAATTGAACTTAGCTTTATTGAGCGTTCTTTGTTGACTTCTGCTGAGGCAATTACTCCAAGTGTTCCGAACACGTCAGCAAATGCAAATATCAATCTGGGGCCAAATATAACTGATTTACAAGCCGCAATTGATTGCTTTACCCGGCTCTCACTTAATACCGCTATTGTACCTGAGTTTGCGATAGTTGTTCGTGATGAGCTTCAATCATGCCGTTCGTTTTCGAACTGCCCCATATCTAAATCAATGGATACACCCCCTCTGTCAAATGTCATTGAGCGCATGTTAAAAAACCAGACAAAGGCCGAGAAACTAATGCTGTCTATACGAAAAGCCACTTGCCGCTAAAATAAATAGGTTGCCAATGGCAGTTATAAAGGTAGCGCGAGAAACAAAAAATCACTTGTCGGCATGCGCACTTGTATCAACTCGGTTTTGCTTTGGGCTAATAACCTCTATCCTCGAGGCGTTTATGGGTGAGAAGCCCGGGGCCACAGGCAATCTTCCAGCCGGAACTAGTCCAAAACTGAGACCGATTTAATTCAATTTCAAGCGCCGGGAAGCCGTTGGCTCCTCTGGTGAAGGGAACAGTTTTTGCGTAAGAAATAATAGTCTTTAGGAAAAACTTACGGTCAATGAATACCGATTGATTGGTCCATGGCATCACCTTGGCATCTACTAGGAAAAACCCAGCACCAGCGGATTGAATATAGTTCGGGAATTTTTTATCCGGGTCTGCTTCGGCATAAATCGCAGTGCCGCAAAGGCGGCGGGCTTTTGTTGGTCGTAACCATCGCCTAAGAATTGCAGGCAACGAGTCTTTTTGTGGAAAATAACGGCGGTATTTGTCTAAAGTATTGAACAATTCTCCGGGATGTTTGACATGGCGCATTCTGGCTAAATCTGCCTGCCCGGACTGCAATAATTCCAGCGCCTTTTGCAATTGTCTTTTAACCTCTCCCCTAGGTTCGATCAGGGGGCAGTCATTTTCAGTAAGCAAAATATAATCAGTGCTAAGACGGCTCGCTAATTGTTCCATCCCCGATAAAATACCAAAATTCTTGGCAGATTGTTCTACTGTGATCTCAAATTCACTGGCTGTGTGCAGTACTTGTGTGTCGGGGTCAGGTAAAAAGACCATGCTTTGATCAAATAAAGAGAAAAAATCGGCATCTTGGTAGCTTTGCAATGAATGGCGTAATGATGCGGATCCACGCCAGCTTAATACACCAAGACCAATTGTTTTCATCGCCAATGCTCTGCAATCCATGGAACCGGGCGCACATGCTTGTAAAACTTTTTGTACCAGCGCTTTTCCGGCCATTTGCCGATAACAGCATCATCAGGATCCGGCTTTCCTGTAAAGGCGACAATTTTTGTTTCTGCCGGCAAAGGTGGAGTTTGAAAAAAATTTAGCGGCCATTGTGGCAATAAAGAATGCTTGAAGCTAACACACCAGGTTTTAGGCCAAAACACCATGTCCTCAATCTCTTTGGAGATATAGACCTGTTCAATGTTGTACTGATCAAGAAAGCGATCGGGATCATCCTGAAATCGATCGAAAATATGCTTATATTTTCCTACAGGAAACCGAAAAGCGGAAGTATTTCCAATTTTTTTTCCGGGCTGTGTCCAATTTTCAATTACACAAAATCGTTCCGGTTCAAAATCGAACATTTCATCAAGACTTCCTGTTATCACCAAATCAAGATCTAAAAATAAGACGTCGCCTTCTAATTGTGCTAATGGGTATTTCCACATAACCAATTTGCGCCAAGGCAGGTTGATTAAATGATCCGGCAAGTTAATTTGCGGAATTTCTTCTATCTGAACATCTTTAACAATGCCAGTTGGGTCATCGGTAAAACAAACCAAACGGGTAGGGCGTTTGGTTTGGCGGCAAATACTGGAATACAGTCGGTTAACAAATTCCGGCCCGTAGCGGGTTCCCCACTTCATACATATGATGGTTTGCATTTGCTATCTCGCAACAAAATTTAGCACTGCGAGCCTCCGCAATGGGTGGTAATTATCAAGTAGTTTGCAATAAAGTGCAATCCGCAACACCTAAATCAACGCCGCGAGCTGTGTGGCCGCGAGGGGGTGTTGTATTCTGGATCCGGCTCTGGTGGCGGGCCGTATAATACTTTTGGTGATATCGGCGGCCTACACCCAATGCCAAGCGCATAGCCCTTTAAAAATGCTCGGCGCCTGCGCCCTTCGTCGAATCTTTTATCATAATGTTTTTTCGCAGCATTGGCACCGCTGGCAGCGCGAATCACACCGCTAAATGGGATAATGCTGGAGGAGGCAGAACGAACCACGTCCAATGTAGTTTTGGAGGCTTTTTCAGCACGTTGTTGTCGTTTGGTAAGTTCGATGATCTCGTCATCAGCATCCAATTCTTGCAATGCTTGCTGCAAAACATAAAGCTCTCGTTGAATATTTGCGCAGCTTGGCCGTGGCCGTGCTTGATAAATATAGCCCAAATCCTCTAAGGCTTTTGGGGCAATAGGCCGGCGCAGATTTAAATCATCCAAAGGCGCGGTTGCTGCTGTAGCAAGGGAAGTACCTGCTGTCCCGGCTTTTTGGAGATGAGAATCCTTCGGTGATGATTTGCCTCTTGAGGCATATCTATAGTGTGGCTTAAGCGAGGGTGATACTTGGGTTGCGGTTCCGTAGCGAATATCAACGGTTTGCTCATTTGTCGCGCAAGACATGATCGCCAAAGATAGAAACGGTAAAAAATAGCTAATCTTCATGTTGAAACACTACCATCAAAATTTTTGTTTGCCGATCAATTTTTTTGTTTGATTGCATTTACTGTATACAAACTCTAAAAATCAAACAAAAGTGCATCATGACCGTTGACCATCGCGCTGTCCCTGTTAGGTTCCGCGAACTTTGGTAAGGGCCCGTAGCTCAGTTGGTAGAGCAACTGACTTTTAATCAGTAGGTCTCCGGTTCGAACCCGGACGGGCTCACCATTGTTCTTGTCGTGTGGTTAGGTTCTGTGTGTTTACATTGGCAACCGAGCTGTTGTTTGGTGTCTAACCGTTCTGGGCCGCAAACAATGGCAGCCTCGCTGCGCGAATGGCTGGTGCTAGTCCGCCGAAAAAACCAACAGTTAATGCCATGATGATGCCGGTTTTAATTGAGGACGGTGTAACTTCGAATTTAAAGACAACCTGAGTAAAACCAGCGCTTAAAGTCGAGGTGCTTAATCCATTAAATAACAAATAGGTCAGCAAAGCTCCCAGCAATCCTCCGATTAACGCCAAAGCCAATGATTCGGTTATGGTGCCAACAAATGCAGCGAAGCTGCTAAAGCCAATGGTGCGAAGCGTGGCGATCTCGCTAGCTCGGGCATCAACTGACGCGTACATCGTGTTCCATGCGCCAGCCAAAGCACCAATGGCCATAATAATTGCTAATGGCCAGCCGATAAATTTGACCATGGCCTGTAAGGCTCCTGACTGTGTAGAGAAGAATTGTTTTTCAGTTTGGATATCTAATGATACCTGCGGTTCATTTTCCGCCCAGTCGATCAATTTCTGCAAACCATTATCTTTGTCCAGTTTAACCCGAATTGATTGATAACTATTGCCCCGTTGATACATATTTTGTAGCACCCGGGCATCGGTCCATATTTCACTTTCGAATACTGTTCCTGATGCTGAAAACACCCCGACGACCTTCCACGTATTGTTTCCCAAGCGGACTTCTTGCCCAAGATCAAAACCGGCAAATTCGCGCAAAATAGCTTCGCCAACGATCAATTCATTGCTGCCTTGGGCAAACATCACGCCTTGAGATATTTGTATGTTTTTGCGTAAGGTTGTTGCATTGGGGCCAACGCCGCGCAGAGGCAGGTTAACCTTGGTCATGGTTGAACGTTTTAAACCATCGACAATTACGTATAACTCTGCGGAAATGATTGAATTTCCGTTGGCAAATTTTGCAATTCCCGGGGCTTCGCTGATTAAGCGAACCTGTTCGCCGCTAATGCCACTGTTCAGTTCAGTTTGCGCACCCTTTCGAAGAATGATTGCCACATCTTCGGCGCCGGAACCGGACAGAGTGCTTTTGAAGCCATTAGCCATCGACATGAATGCTAGTAACACCCCGACTACCAAAGCAATCGAGATTATAGTCGCCAGCGACATTCCCCATCTGTGCGGGATTGATCGTAAGTTAATGGCAGTAACGGCAAAAATTTGTTTGAACACCAAAACCCTCCTTAACTTTTACCGAGCGCATCGACGATTTTAATATTCATCGCTTTTAGTGCTGGCAATATTCCAGTAGCAAGTCCGAGAATGATCATAAAGGAGATCGCGAATATAATGATTGATGGTGTCATGACCATTCCGGGCAACATTCCAGCCATTAATCCCGCTAGAATGTTTACAAGCAAGGCGCTGAGGGTAAGCCCAATCAAGCCGCCAAACAGACTCAAAGCCAGCGATTCAGCCAAGATAAGACGAAATATTCGCCCGGTTTGAAAGCCAAGGGTTTTCATCACGGCTATTTCCTTTGTTCGCTCGGCAACCGCCATCACCATTGTTGTGCCAACAATCGCCAATATAGTTACGAATGCAGCACCAATTACCAATGTCAGGATTAAGCTGATATTACCAAACTGGGCTAAAAAAGCTTTGTTAAAAGCGGCCTCAGAGGAGGTTTCTGTTTCGGCGCGGGAATTGGCAAACAATTCATCAATTTGTTTGGCCACGGCATCGTTTTTCTGCGGGTCGCCGGAACTAACAATAAACCACCCGATCATGTCACGGCCAAATGCAAGATCTTCGTTGAAATAATCATATTGAAAAAATGCGTAATTAGCCGGTACATTTGGCTTCTCACCATCAAAGATAGCACAGATGTAAAACTGCCAAGCATCGGATCCGTCGCTTTTTTGCCAAATATTACTTTTAAGCGGTATAGTATCGCCAACTGACCAGTTGTTCTTTTTGGCAATATCAATACCTGCAGCTAGACAGTCACGCCTTGTGATGAAGGCCTGTGCCTGATCGTCTGGAAATATCAACTCCGGATAGGCTTGCAAATAGCTTTCTGGGTCGACAGCAAATGTTTGAACAATGTTTCTGGGATCCTGAAAATAACCACCAAACCACGAAGCTTGAGTAACATTCTTAACCCCGTCAACAGCCCGGATCTTGTTCAGATACGCATAGGGCATTGAAACCGTAAAATTTATTTTATTTACGGTAACTAGCCGATCGGCGGCGGCGGTATCAGTTCCGGCATTCCAGGCTTTAAAAAATGCTCCAAGCACGCCGAAGATCAAAAATGCTGTTAAAATTGAGAGGATAAGTAGAATAGTTCGGAATTTTTTTCGTAATAAGCCATTTATGACTAAGATAAAATCGTTCACTGCGGCCGATCCCGGCGAATAAATTTGCCTTTGTCTAAAAATAATTCTGTTCTGGCGAATTTTGCTGCTTCGGGATCATGGGTGACCATTATAATGGTCTTGCCCATTTCCTCGTTCAACAATTGCAACATGCTTAGTATTTCATCGGCAGTTGTACGATCTAAATCTCCGGTTGGTTCGTCACATAATAATATTTTGGGGTCAGAGACAATGGACCGAGCAATGGCTACACGTTGTTGCTGGCCTCCTGATAGCTGGCGCGGGTGGTGCTTGGCTCGATCTGAAATTCCGACAATATCCAGTGCAGTGGCGACTCGAATTTTACGTTCAGATTTTTTGATAGGAGCCAGCAACAGCGGCAATTCGACATTTTGCGCAGCATTTAAACTCGGCATTAAATTATAGAACTGGAAGATAAAACCCACATTCATCGCCCGCCAACGAGCCAATTCCCCTTGTTTTAGATTGTCAATTCGCTGATCTTCAAACCATACTTCCCCTGATGTAGGTCTATCAATTCCGCCTAATTGATTGAGCAAGGTGGTTTTGCCGGATCCGGAAGGCCCCATGACAGCAATGAAATCACCGGCTTTTATTGTCATGTTCAGATCATTAAAAATTGGAATGTCTTCGCCGCCGCGGGAGTATTGCTTCGATAATTTTCGCAAATCATATAAAGGAATATCGCCGCTCATAATTATCTCCAATTTGGAATAAAGCCTATCAGTGCAAGAGTTTTGAAGCAAGTCAGCGTATGGTTCGGTAGTATTTATTCTACAAATGTCACTTTTGCCGCCATGTCGGGCAATATTCTTTCGTCAAGATCATCAAAAGCAACCCGAACCTTGATTGTCGCCCGAGCGCGGTCGGCGGTGGGAATGATGGCGATTACTTTTGCTGGGATTCTCCAATCCTGATAAGCATCAAGAACTGCTACTACTTTCTGGCCAGCATAGACCCTCCCGATTTGGCCTTCATTGACATCTACTTCTATCTCAAGGGATTGCATATCAACCATGGTTGCAATGCCAGTTCGGGTGAATCCGCCGCCAGCAGAAGCCGGGGAGAGGATTTCTCCTACTTGCGCATTTTTTGCAATTATCACTCCACCAAATGGTGCGCGAATAACGTGGCGCTCTATTAAGTCTCGCTGACTGGCTTGGCTGGCCTGATTTGCTTGCAAATCTGCTTGAGCGCCTTCTAATCTGGCTTCTAAGGATTGCAAAGAAGCATCTGCTGCGGTGACTGTGGCTTCGGGGCCTATTCCTTTTTCCGCCAGAATTTTAGCGCGTTCAAGGATGATCCTGGCTTCGACAATTTGTGCTGCAAGTGACTGAATTGCTCGTTTGGTGCTGATGGTGTTGGCCCGTATTTGCCGTAAAGTAATCTGCGCTCGTTCATCGTCAAGTCGCGCCAACACCTGTCCTTTTTCTACTTTGCTTCCCTCCTCAAACAAGATGGCGCGAATGAGACCGGTAATTTCAGCAGAGACAGTTGCTTGGCGGCGCGCCACCACATACCCAGATGCCACAAGGCCAGAAACTCTGTTTGCTTGCGGTTGTACTGGCCCGCGTTTGGCGTTTTGCTGTTCTTGTAGGACAAGCTGTTGGAGCTTGGCTTTGGTGGCTTGTAAGTCTGCATTCATCCACCACCATGTTGCTAATGCTGCCAAGATAGCGGTTATGGTCGAGGTTATGATAATTGGCCATATGGAAGCGCTATTTTTTTGTGTGCTTCTATCAATGGACAGCGACTGCAGCTGAGTTTTTTTATCGATTCCCATTTTAATAACTTCCGGTGGCCCCACTTGTTTAATAGAGGCTATAATTTGTGCATTCAATCACTTTGTGGGCTTTCCCTGATCAGCGAATGGCGTAAAGTGCCATTATCTAGACTTATAGGCAGACTAATATGACTGATTTTTCTTCACCTAATGCCCATGTTGTTGTTGGCGATACCGATGTTTCAGCTGTGAGCTTTGGCAATGATTTACCGCTTAGTTTCATTGCCGGGCCATGTCAGATGGAAAGCTCGGAACACGCGCTGGAGTGTGCATTTGCGTTAAAGGAAATTGCTCAACGTCTAGGAATAGGGCTGGTTTTTAAGACCAGCTTTGACAAAGCAAACCGCACATCAGCTAATGCGCAGCGCGGCATGGGCTTAGAGGCGGCTTTGCCGGTTTTTGCGGAAATACGCGAAAGGACGGGGCTGGCGGTTTTGACGGATGTTCATACCGCCGAGCAATGTCAACGGGCGTCAGAAGTGGTTGATGTATTGCAAATTCCTGCATTTTTATGCCGCCAAACTGATTTGCTGATTGCAGCTGCTAAAACCGGTAAAATCATTAATGTAAAAAAGGGTCAGTTTTTGGCCCCTTGGGATATGAAAAATGTAATTGCAAAACTCAGCGGAGCCGGCAATGCCAATATCATGGTTACTGAACGCGGGGTTAGTTTTGGGTATAATACATTGGTGTCGGACATGCGGGCTTTACCGATCTTGGCCGGATTTGGAGCGCCAGTGGTGTTTGATGCCACTCATTCAGTACAACAACCCGGCGGGCAAGGCACATCATCGGGCGGACAACGTGAGTTCGTTCCAGTGTTGGCCCGCGCCGCAGTAGCAGTTGGTGTCGCTGCAGTTTTTCTTGAAACCCACCCAGATCCTGATCATGCACCGTCTGATGGCCCCAATATGATTGCCCTAAAGGACTTTGAGGCTCTGGCGAAACAATTATTGGCATTTGATGCGGTGGCTAAAGGGTTAGGTTAATCGACCTTATTTACTCATATCCATATCATCTTTGTTGCTGACATCACCATCCATGCTCATGCCTTTTCCCGCCCCCATCTCCATATGCATTTCGCCTTTAATATCAGTATGGGTGATCATGAACAGGCGTTGGGCAAGTAAAATAGCTGCAAACCCAGCCAGTGATACATAAATTACCAATGGGTCGTTTTGGAACTTCATTAAAATAAACGCACTTAGGATAATTACGTCGAGTACGATGGCAATTAACGGAATGATCGGGTTTGCCTTGGTTTCTTTGCGTAAATATCGAAACAATCCCCAATGAATGGCAATATCCATCACTAGGTAAAAAATAGCTCCGATGGACGCAATGCGGGTTAAGTCAAACAAGATGGTCAGTGTGATGGCGAGCAGTACAGTGAATATCAGCGCTGGATTGCTTACACCTTTGTACAATTTTGGTAATTGTTTCATGGAGCTTAGCATGGCTAACATTCTAGACGCTGAAAACACGCTGGCAATTAAGCCGGACACTGTGGCTACAATCGCCAGTAATACTGTCAGGATTAAGCCCATATCTCCAAACGCAGGGCGAGCCGCCGCGGCAAGTGCATAGTTTTTGGCCGTAATGATTTCCTCTATGCTCAAACTAGCGGAAACTGACAACGCTAATAAGGTATAGATAATGGCGCAGATGATAATTGACCAAATTATTGAGCGACCAAGGTTTTTGTGTGGGTTTTGAATGTCATCGCCTTGGTTGGTGATGGTCGTGAAACCTTTGAAGGCCAGAATTGATAAGGCCAATGCGGCAATAAAGTTAAAGCTGCCACCAGAGGCCACATTAGAGATAGAGCCTCCCCATCCATCAATGGAGGGAAAACCAGCAAAAGCCAATCCGGCTAATGCCAATATCGCAATTCCGGCGATTTTAATGATGGCGGTGAAATTGGCGGTTCTTTCAATGGTTTTATTGCCGGAAACATTGATTAAATAAGCAACAATAATCAAGAAAACCCCAAGAGCGGGCACAAAAAATGCGGTGTTTTCCACTTCAAATAAGCGCAGCGTATAGGCGCCAAATGTTCTTGCAACCAGACTTTCGGCAATCACCATCGAGACATACATCAGTAATGAAAACGTGCCTGCTACGGTTCCTGGCCCGTAAGCTTTGCGCAAGAACAGTGCGACCCCGCCGGACGAGGGATAAGCGTTGGAGAATTTAACATAGGAATAGGCGCTAAACGAAACCACAATCGCTCCGGCTATAAATGCCAGCGGAAACAGCTCTCCGACCAGTTCGGCAATTTGCCCCATCAGCACAAAAATTCCGGCACCAATCATCACCCCTGTGCCTAAAGATATTGACCCAATTAGAGATAATTTGTCTGTTGCTTCTTGTTTCATGTTTTACCCCGGCGGACGATATTTGGAATTTGTCCAGACCCTAGGTGTGGTCGGTTAATGCGTCAATGATTGGTGTGTGGCTTGCAAGGAGTCCCGTTTTAGCTCAAAAGATAAGAATTGTTTGGGGGTGGACATGAAATTATTAGCAAGTCTCGTAATAGTTTTCGTTGGGTTTAGCCATTTTGGTTTTTTAATACTAGAGATGTTTTTTTGGACAAAGCCTGCTGGGTTAACGGTGTTTGGCACAACCCCTGAATTCGCTGCACAATCAGCAGTTTTAGCCGCCAATCAAGGATTATATAACGGCTTTTTGGCCGTAGGGCTGTTCTGGGGGTTATTGGCGGGGCGCACGAATTTAAAGGTTTTCTTTTTGTCATGTGTGGTTGTTGCGGGCGTATTTGGTGGATTCACCGCAAGTACATCCATCTTTTTTGTACAGGCTTTGCCGGCAGTTTTGGCTTTGGGACTATTGTTTCAGTCCAAGAGGACAGCTAGTTAGTCCAAGTCTTGCTGTTTATATCTGATATTTAACTAGCGATAGCTGATTCAAAAGCCTATTTAGATCCCCAGTTCATTTTTCATGGGGGTTTTTATGACCAAGTTTCTTTTATCTAGCGTGGCGTTAACTGGGCTTTTGTTGCTAGCTGCCTGTGGCGATTCAACAATAAATACCGAAGATGCCAGTGTGGAGCAAAGCCAAACCAAGGCTTCCGATCAGCAAGCTATCGAAACTCAAAATCCATTATTGGCTAAGTGGACTGGCCCCTATGGCGGGGTTCCTGCATTTGATACGATGCAGCTAAAAGATCTGAAACCCGCGCTTGAAATAGGGATGGCAAAGAATTTAGCTGAGATTGATGCGATTACTGCCAATCCTGATGCGCCAACTTTTGAAAATACTATTGTGGCATTGGAACGAGCTGGCCGGGATTTAAGCCGGGTGTTTCGTTATTGGGGAATTTGGAGCTCGAATATGTCATCGCCGGAGTTTCGTAAAATTCAAGGTGAAATGGCTCCGATTTATCTGAATTTAGCTCTAAAATAACCCAAAACCCTGCTTTATTTGCCCGGGTAAAAGCGGTTTATGAGGGTGAGGAAATGAAAACCTTGCGCCCGGACCAACAACGGGTAGTGCGGCTCAATTATGAAGGTTTTGCCCGCAATGGTGCGACTTTGAACGAAAAAGACAAAGCCAGATATACCGCGATAAATTCCAGACTTTCTGAACTACAGACCAAGTTTGGCAATAATGTACTGGCTGATGAAGAAAAATATGTCACTTATATTACCGCTGAACAATTAGGGGGCTTGCCCGATAGTTTCGTTAAAGCGGCGGCCACTGCGGCAAAATCCCGCGATCATGATGGACAATACGCAATTACTAATACTCGTTCTTCGATGTCGCCGTTTTTGACTTATTCTGATGAACGGGATTTGCGTGAAAAAGTGTGGCGCACCTATTACAATCGCGGTGATAATGGTGATGCCAATGACAATAACGCGCTGATTGCCGAAATTTTACAATTGCGTGATGAGAGGGTAGCGTTGCTTGGTTACGATAATTATGCCTCTTGGCGGCTGGAAAACCGCATGGCCAAAACCCCTGAACGGGCGTTGGAGCTGATGGAAGCTGTTTGGCCGGCGGCGATTGCTCGTGTCGGCGAAGAAGTAGCAGACATGCAGGCAATTGTTGATGCTGAGGGCGGAGATTTCAAAATTGCGCCGTGGGATTATCGCTATTACGCCGAGAAGGTGCGTAAAGACAAATATGACCTAGATTCCGATGAAGTAAAACAATATTTGCAATTGGATAATTTGCGTGATGCGCTGTTCTTTGTGGCGGGCGAATTGTTTGGTTATGAATTTACGGCGGTTCCAGAAGGATCAGTTCCAGTATTTCACCCTGATGTCAAAGTCTGGGAAGTGACCATGAAGGACAGTGGTGAAGCTGTTGGCCTTTGGTATCTGGATCCATTTGCTCGCCCCGGAAAACGCTCTGGTGCATGGGCAACCACCTATCGTTCTTATGAGAATATTGATGGAAAGCAGACGGTTTTAGGGTCTAATAATTCCAACTTCGTCAAAGGCATGCCCGGTGAGCCGGTGTTGATCTCGTGGGATGATGCCAACACCTTGTTCCATGAGTTTGGTCATGCGTTGCATTTCTTTTCATCGAAGGTGGATTATCCGACGCTAAATGGCGGGGTTCGTGATTATACCGAATTTCAGTCGCAATTACTTGAGCGCTGGTTATCAACTGATGCGGTAATTGATAAGTTTTTGATACACTATAAAACCGGCGAGCCGATCCCGGCAGAACTAGTTGCCAAGATCAAAGCCGCATCCAAGTTTAATCAGGGCTTTTCCACTACTGAATATTTGGCATCTGCCCTGGTTGATATGCGCTATCACACTGTTGATCCAACCGGTATTGATCCGGACAAGTTTGAGCGCGAAACATTGGAGGATTTAGGCATGCCTGATGAAATACCAATGCGCCATCGTTCCACACAATTCGGGCATATATTCTCCGGCGAGGGCTATTCTGCCGGTTATTACGGCTATATGTGGGCCGATGTATTAACTGCGGATGCCACAGAAGCTTTTGCTGAAGCACCCGGCGGTTTTTATGACAAGGACGTAGCAAAAAAGCTGGTCGATAATTTGTTTGCAGTGCGTAACGCGGTTGATCCAGCCGATGCCTATCGCGCGTTTCGAGGACGTGATGCCAATATCGAGGCCTTGATGCGTGATCGCGGATTTCCTATTCCTGAAAAAGCTGAGGAATAGAAGCGATTAGGATCGTTTAAGGGGAGTTCTCTAATAAACCGCTGAAAATTGCATCCCTCTGCCACCGACTTCTCGGATGGGAGAGGGAGCTATTTTGGGTTAATCTGCTGGCGCTTCAATCCCGTAAATCGCAGCTATAATCCGCTTGCGGATGTTGGCGTATTCGTGTCCAAGTACCTGTATCTGCAAAACAATCGTTAGTTGGTTTTGCGGATCAACCGAGAAATAAGTTCCAGCCAAACCGCCCCAGCCATAAGAGCCAACTGGCTGTGGCAATCTGCCATCGGTGACGGCTCCGGTTTTAATAGCGAAATTAAGGCCGAACCCCATATCCTCGCCAAGCCAGCCATGATCGGCATTACCTAACTGATCCGTGGTCATCATCTTTAGTGTTTCTGGTTGTAAGATACGCACATCATTTAATGCGCCTTTGCCAAGTAGCATTTTGGCAAACTTTGCATAATCATCAATGGTAGAGACCAGACCGCTACCGCCGCTTTCAAAAGCAACATCGCTTAAAAACATGTCTTCAACGGTCAGCGGCTTATCGCGTCCTGCATCAGACAATCGTGACAATCCGTCTTTGCTCAAGCGATAAGCAGGGCCAAATAATTCGCGATCAGCAGTTTTCACCGTAAAGCCGGTATGGCCCATTTGTAATGGTTCAAAAATGGTTTCACTTAAAAATTCACCAAGGCTTTTGCCGGAAAGTACTTCGATTAATCGGCCTTGCACGTCCACTGAAACGCTATAAATCCATTTTGTTCCCGGCTGTGCCAATAATGGCAATTTGCTCAGCTTTTGGGACAGTTCGGCATTACTTTCTTCAAGGCTTAAAACACCGGCATCTCTATACATTTGATCTACCGCTGTATTGGTGAACAGGCCGTAGCTCATGCCCGAAGTGTGACGCATCAAGTCGCGAATAGTGACGGGGCGGATCGGTTCAACCAATGTGGATTCGCTATTTTCATCGCCAGCTACATAAACTTTAAGCTCGGCATATTCCGGTAAGTATTTGGCGATTGGATCGTCAAGAGCAAATTTGCCGTCCTCGAATAATGTCATTAAGGCCACGCCGACAATCGGCTTGGTCATCGAATAATATCTGGCAACTGATGCACGGGTCTGCTGGATTTGGTTTTCTGTATCAATATAACCTTGGACATTGAAATAAGTTTCTTTGCCGTTCTCGATTACAATCAAGGAGATACCCGGCACGGCTTTTTCCTGAATCAAGGTCGAGAGTAAACTATCAAGTCGTTCTGTGCGCTCTGACACCTGTATATTGTTTTGTGGTGGCGCCGCTTCTTGAACTGTGGCCGGGGAGCAAGCACTTAACAAAAGGATTGCGATGAGCCACATGGCTTGTAATGATTTGAAATAGTTCATGAAGTTTTCTCTTTATCTACTTATAGTGCAACTTAAATAGTCGGCTGATATTTTAGGGCTGAAAAAAAAGGGCCGGAACAAGTCCAGCCCTTTTCAAGAATCTTGATACAATGTGACTAGAATGTGCTGCGCAGAGTTGCACCCCAAATCCGTGGCGCGCCAGGGAACATGCTGTATGCATTTGCTCCGGCCAACGTCGTATCAAACGCAACTTGCATATATGTTTGGTTGAATACGTTCTTTGCCCAAAGTTCAATTGCCCAATGATCTTCAGCTTCGGCAATTACAAAACGGCCATTAAAAGTGACAAAGCTGTCTTGCTGTTTAGCTGCGTCAAGATCGGATCCGGTATTATAGCTGGAGACGGCGCGGCCATCTACAGATGCACGCCAGACCATATTGGCAGCCAATGGCCGTTCATAAGTAACCGAAGCTGTTCCGTACCATTTTGGTGATAATGACATTTGCTGACCTGATAGATTGGCAGGAGTTCCAGCTTGAGTGCCATAACGGGTGTTCGAATAAGTAACACCGCCTTGTATTGTTAGCCCATCAACGTCAGGAAGGAACAATAATTCTAGCTCTGCACCATCAGATTTAACTTGTGGTACCGAGTTTACAACAAAGGCTGTGCCATTAAATGTGTTCAGTTGGAAGTTCTCAAATCTGGAGCTGAACACCGTAAAGTTGGCCATCAGAGAATTGTCCATGCTCTCGGTTTTTAGGCCGATTTCAAAGGTGTCCACTGTTTCTGGAGCAAAAGTTGTATCCCATGCTGCCAAAGTTCCAGGTGTTGAACCCGTATCAAATTTACGATCCAGATTAAGGCCACCAGCTTTAAATCCGCGAGCATAAGACGCATAAGCCATCACATCATCGTTAAAGCGGTAAGCTGCTTTGGCGGTGCCGGACAGCTCGCTTGAATCAATGCTTTGTGAACGAACGGCGCCATCAAGACCAGATCTGGCCCAAGGCAGGCAAGTTACACCTATTACTGGAGCAAAAGCTCCGAAGCCGCCAGCGATTGCCCCAGAGATTGGGTCAGAACCGAATAGGCCTTCAAATGCTGCACAGCCCGGTGCATTAGTTGAAAATGTGGCATCCACATCCTTGTTTTCATTAGTCCATCGTAAGCCACCAGTAAGTGAGAACTGGTCTGTAACTTGCCATGTATTATGTGTGAATAATGCAAAGGTTTTGGCAGAATGTAAGTATTCATCCTGAATCATGCCTTGGCCAGAAGGGAAGTTGGTTCCAAACGGCAAGCCAGTAAAGACAGATACTTGCGTTGGGTTGGCTCCACCGGAAAGTAACAGGCCAAGATAAGCCTCATAATCATCACCAAAGAGGAACGTATCGCGGCGGGTCAGTTTTTCATTCATGTAAAAGCCGCCGACCAACCAATCAAGGTTGCCAGTAGAACCTGCAAGGCGCAATTCCTGTGTGAAGGTATTAAAGTCATTACCGTAAGAGCCATCGCTTGGGCGATAGACGATATCCGCATTGGTGTAATCAACGTCTTGGCCTTGAGCGTTGTCCCAGCCACGCCATGCGGTGATAGATGTCAGGTCGCCAAATGATGTATTCCACTCCATTTCAGCGGAAATACCCTTGTCAGTGATTTTTTGGCCAATTTCACGGTCGTAATAGGCAGTAAAGGAGTCCCTAGGTAAAGCCCGAGGGGTGGTGGGATCAAAGTTAATTGGATATCCGGTGCCACCTAGTCCATTGGTCAACAAAGAGGAAGTCGTAACTGAAATAGGTACACCAGCACAGCAGTTCTCATCCCGTTCGCTATAGTCAGCAATAATGTTCATCTTGAAATTATCGTTTGGGGTGAGTTCCAACTGTCCGCGAACAGTAGTTACGTCCTGATCGTAAGAATCGCCGCCAAGTGGGGCAGCATTTTTGACATAACCATCACGAACCCGTTTGGCTGCATAAATACGAAATGCTGCGGTATCATTTTCATTTAGTGAGCCAGTTGCAAATATAGATCCTCCGAAACCGCCATAATTGCTAACTGTAGCTTCAGCGCCATATGATGCTTCATATTCAGGGCCTTTGGTGATGATACTAAGGGCGCCGGCGGAGGTGTTCTTTCCGAACAATGTTCCTTGTGGCCCGCGCAATAATTCAATGCGCTCAATTTCGCCAAGGTCGCCAAAGCCAACAGAATTCCGTGAGCGATACACCCCATCAATAAAAATACCGGCGGAGCTTTCCAAACCGGTATTATCACCAACTGTACCAACCCCGCGAATACGAACGGTTGTGGATGCTTCGCTTGATGTCGATGTCACCATCAAACCAGGAGCAATAGCAATTAAATCTTTAATATCACGAATTCCGGCATTTTCAATGGTTTCGGCACCATAGGAAGCAACGGCCACAGGAATATCTTGTTGGTTTTGCTCGCGTTTTTGTGCCGTAACAACAATTTCATCTACGCTTCGGCGCTCGTTAGATTGCGCTTGCGCAATAGTTGGTGCCATTAAAATTGCCAGAGAACCGGCGCTAAGAAGTGCAATGCGTGAAGTTGATTTGAAGTTCATTAGTTTCTCCGTAGGTCCCAAAAATATTCCCAAAACTGGGTTTGTCTAAAAACTTGGCAGGTTGTATAGGCGTCCGTACACCAGTCACTGCTTGATTTGCTATGGTATACTAATTCGCGGGGGAACTGCCAGCATAATCGGATTGCTTGGAAGTTTTTAGGTTGTTTTTTAACAAAATGTGGCATTTTTGACTGAATTACTGTCAGATGTCTGGCAGTTTTAATTTAAACGGCTAAAGGTAGGTGATGGATGGCATTGCCTATTCGTCGGATAGTATTCTTAGGCAGCGTATGGATTTAACTGGTGGTGAAATAGCACTGAGGGAATTTAAATGAAGTATTTGATATGGCTACCATGGTTTATTGCTTTGACTTTGACTTCGGTTGGTAGTGCGCAAGATAAGGTTGATATTGCGGCAACAGATCTTGGCGGCGGTGTATTCATGCTAAGTGGCTCTGGTGGGAATATGGGGCTTAGCACTGGCAATGATGGAGCGTTCTTGGTTGATGATCAGTTCGCGCCGCTATCTGATGAGATCAAGGCTACAATAGCCAAATTAAGTAAATCTCCGGTCAAGTTTTGGGTTAATACTCATTGGCATGGAGATCATACTGGCGGAAATGAAAACTTTGGAACTGATGGTGCGATCATTGTCGCGCATGATAATGTTAGAGAGCGCCTGTCTAGCGATCAATTTATAGAAATGTTTAATAGTAATGTTAAAGCCTCTCCTAAAAATGCCCTGCCAATTATTACTTTTTACCGTGAAATTAGTTTCTTTCAAAACGGACAGAGCATCAGGCTGCTTCATGTGAAGAATGCTCATACTGATGGTGATGCTTTTGTTTATTTCTATGAAGCTGATGTAATGCACATGGGCGATGTGTTTTTTAATGGTAGCTATCCGTTTATAGATGTTGGCAATGGTGGCTCTATTGATGGGGTTATTGCGGCCCAGAAGCTGGCTTTGGTATGGATGACAGATCGCACCAAAATCATTCCTGGGCACGGGCCGCTAGCAAGCAGGAGCGATCTTGTAGAACACCGACAAATGCTCATAGAAGTCCGGGATGCGGTGGCTGCTACTATTGATCGAGGCTTGAGTGTCGAACAGGCGGTGGCTGCTGATCCATTATCGGCATTGAACGCAAAGTGGGGGAACGGGTTTATCAAGTCTGAGGTGATGGTGAAAATGGTGTATGAAGATCTGGTCAAAAACGCCTCTAAAACAGCTAACTAAAACTTCGAACCAAGGATCCGACAACCAGATACCAACCATCAACAAGCACAAAGAATATTAGCTTAAACGGCAGGGATATTACCACGGGCGGTAGCATCATCATGCCCATGCTCATTAAGATGGAGGCTACAACCAGGTCAATTACAAGAAACGGGATAAAGAACGAAAACCCGATCAGGAATGCGATCCTTAGTTCAGAAATCATAAAGGCCGGCGCGACAATGTGCAGGGGAGTATCAAGGGCTGTTGCCGGAGCTTCGACACCGGATAATTCCAAGAACAGGGCCAGGTCTTGCTCGCGGGTGTGCGAAAGCATAAACAGCTTAATTGGCTCAGCGCTAGTTACGAAAGCCTCTGAAAGTTCCATTTCTTCGTTCATCAGCGGCTCGACCCCGCGTTCCCAGCTCTGCTGAAACACTGGGGCCATCACGAAGAATGTCAAAAACAGCGATAATGAAATCAACACCATGTTTGGTGGACTTTGCTGTAGTCCGGTTGCCGTTCGTAATAAAGACAATACTACAACAATGCGTACAAAGCTGGTGGTCATAATCAGAATTGAAGGTGCTAATGACAACACGGTAAGCAGGGCAATTAATTGCACTACCCGGCTGGTTAAGGCGCCTTCTTCTCCTGCATCTACGGTTACAGATTGCGCAAGGGCAGGTTCCGCCATCATCAACAATGCGAGAGCAGCAAACAAGACAGTGGTCAATGCAAAGCGCTTCATGAGGATTCGCTTTTTGCAAGATTAGTGAGGCGGGCTTTGCGGCTTTGCAATACTGTCTCATTGGTCGCGCCCAATAGAACTAAATGTTCTTGATCGCCGTCTTGTATGATCAATAGCCGGCGCTTGGCATCTAAGGGCAATGCTTCGGTAATTCGAAGACGTTTATCATTGCCGTGTTTTACCTGCACCATGCCCGGCGCAAACCGGCGCACTGCAACCCATGCTGCCAGCACCAAGGCGATGGTAAATACAAACCCGAAAACCATTCTAAGGGGATCAATTATTTCCATAGTTTTTGTATTAGCTTCTGTATCGTAATCTCATATTCTCTGATTTGCACCACAGGGGCTTAACGCTTGATTAACCATAAAATAAACTAAGTATTTTCATCTCGTATTAACCAAAAAACGGCAAGACTTGCCTCTTAAAAATTGGAAATAGGTGCGTTTGCAAATGAGTCTAGGCGATATACCAGTATTTTCCGTACTTCGTGGTACGATGGGGGTGTTGACGGCCAGACAAAAAGTGCTGGCAGAGAATATCGCCAATTCTGATACACCGGGCTTTACGCCAAAAGACATAGATCAGAAGAGCTTTCAAAGTTTTTTAAGTCGTGCCAGGTCTGGGAAAGCCAGCAATTCAAGCCCTTCGGTTACTTTGCGCGTTACTGATCCTAGGCATATTTCCAATGATGGTGCATCTACATCAAGGGCGGGGTCGAATGTAAGAATGATTGATGCCCCGGATTCCGAAGCTACAATCAATGGTAATTCAGTAGTTTTAGAAGAACAAGTTGCAGAGCTTGCAGATACGAGGATGCGCTATGAAATGGCGATTGGTTTGTACCAAAAATCAGTAAGTTTGCTACGTTTAGCGATTAAGACGCCGGGCCGCTAAATTAAACCAGAACCAGCTATGGCAGTAGATGAAAAGAGACAGAGATGAGTGATATTTCCAACGCTATTATAATTGCTTCTGCGGGCATGCGCGCTCAAAGTTCAAGGATGCGGATTATTTCTGAGAACGTAGCTAATGCTAATTCAACATCCAAGGAGCCAGGAGGGGATCCATACAAACGTAAAATTCCAGTATTCTCCTCAATACTTGATAAATCCACTGGTGCGCAAATTGTGCGTATGGATAAGGCGGTAAGTTCATCAGCAGATTTTTCTATCAAACATCAACCGGGGCATCCCGCAGCAGATGCTGATGGCTATGTAAAATACTCAAGTATTAATACGTTAGTTGAGATGATGGATATGAGACAGGCATCTCGCTCATTTGAGGCCAATTTATCTGTGATTGAAAACTCGCGAGCTATGTTGCAACGGACACTGGAACTACTGAAACGCTAGCCAAATTTTGTCGTAGAAAACTGACAAGAAATTAGGAAGAATATCAAATGTCATTTAGCGCCCTACAAGCCATTAACGCCTATGCTCAGGCTGCTCAAACCGGAAAAGCTGGCGAGACTGCGGCCAGTGCTGCTCTGGGTATTCCAGATGGTGGCTCGGTTAAAGGTGCTGATTTTGCAGCAATGGTGCAAGACGCCATTGGCAGCGCCACGGCTTCAACGGCTACAGCTGAAAAGTTGACGATATCTGCCGCTGCTGGTCAGACGGAACTGGTTGATGTGGTTACGGCAATCTCAGCGGCTGAGATTCAGCTGGAAACCGTGATCGCAGTACGTGATGAAATGATCAAGGCTTACCAAGACATTTTGCGAATGCCTATTTAATCCCCGGCACATAAATGTTCTCTTCGAGCTTTTATGCGAAAAGCTGCGATATTGCTCTAGCCTGCTCAGGTATCCAAGAAACTGCGTAATTTGCGGCTGCGACTTGGATGTTTGAGTTTGCGCAACGCTTTAGCTTCGATCTGGCGGATACGTTCGCGGGTGACCGAGAATTGTTGGCCGACTTCCTCTAAAGTGTGATCGGTGTTCATGCCAATGCCAAAGCGCATCCGCAATACCCGTTCTTCGCGTGGGGTAAGTGAGGAAAGCACTCGTGTAGTGGTCTCGCGCAAATTTGCTTGAATGGCAGCGTCAATTGGTAAAATAGCATTACTATCTTCAATGAAGTCACCCAATTGGCTATCTTCTTCGTCACCGATCGGAGTTTCAAGCGAAATTGGCTCTTTGGCGATTTTCATCACTTTTCGCACTTTTTCCAGCGGCATGGCTAGTTTAACAGCTAATTCTTCGGGGGTCGGCTCCCGGCCAATCTCATGCAACATTTGGCGGCTGGTGCGAACCAGCTTATTGATAGTTTCTATCATGTGCACTGGAATACGGATTGTGCGGGCTTGATCGGCAATTGAACGGGTAATAGCTTGACGTATCCACCATGTAGCATAGGTGGAGAATTTATAGCCCCGTCGATATTCGAATTTATCTACCGCTTTCATTAAGCCAATATTGCCCTCTTGGATCAAATCCAAAAATTGCAGACCACGATTGGTATATTTTTTTGCAATTGAAATCACGAGGCGCAAATTGGCTTCGACCATTTCCTTTTTAGCTTGGCGAGCTTCGCGCTGACCTTTTTGTACTGTGCGCACAATATGTCTAAACTCGTCAATGGTAACTCCGGCATCACGGGCCAAAGTCGATACATCTTCACGTAGTCCATCAATTTGATCGCGTTCTCGCTCAACAAATTTGCCCCATGCTTTGGAGATTGTAGAAACATTTTCTACCCAGCCCGGGTCAAGTTCGTGACCAAAATAGACTTTTAGAAATTGTGAACGTGGCACACCATGACCGTCTGCAAGACGCAGTAGTCTACCTTCGGTGCCGACCAATTGCCTGTTAATGGCATATAATTGGTCTACAAGCGCTTCAATCCTGTTGTTATTAAGGTGCATTGCTTTTAGGCGGGTAATGATTGAGTTTTGAATCTCATCATATTTGCGCCGCGATAATGAAGTTAAGTCTTTGCCCTTCATTTGAGCTTCGATCAGTTTAGTCTGTAGCTTGCCAAAAGTTTTAAATTCTGCGGCAATAGCATCAAATTCACCAACCACATCTTCCCGCAATTCGGCTTCCATTGCAGCAAGCGAAAGGGTGGCCTCTTCGTCTTCGTCTTCGTCTTCGCTGAATTTTTTATTTTTTGTCCCACTGCTACCGTCGTTCTCTTCTTCGTCTTCTGCCTCGTCCTCATTTTCAATTTCTTCTGGATCATCTTCGGCGGTAACTTCACCGGCGTCTTCATCATCTGATTCGCCAGCACCATTTTTGTCTGCAAAGGTCGTGTCCAGATCAATAATATCTCGTAGTAGAATTCGGCCTTCTGCTAGTTCTTCACGCCAAACCATAATTGCTTCAAATGTCAAAGCGCTCTCGCATAAGCCTCTGATCATGGTGTCGCGGCCAGCTTCAATACGTTTGGCAATAGCAATTTCGCCTTCGCGTGACAGTAATTCCACCGTTCCCATTTCACGCAGATACATTCGCACTGGATCATCGGTTCTATCTGCTGATGCAGTGGTATTGCCAGTGCGAACTGCGGTGCCAGCTTTTGCAGCTAATGCTTTGCTTTCGGCGTCTTCGCCTTCGATTAAGTTAATGCCCATTTCGGACAACTGAGCCATAGTGTCTTCGATTTTTTCCGATGAAACATTTGAAGTCGCCAAAACTTTGTTTAGCTCATCCATGGTGACAAAACCCTTTGATTTTGCCAATTTAATCATCCGTTGCACCGCGCCATCAGATAGATCCAATAACGGGCTTTCGGTTGTTTCTGTACTTGCGCTAGGGGTCGCGGCTTTCGCCATATTATTACTTCGAACCAAAAGGTAGGATTTATACCTAAGGTCGATCCTGTGCTGGCGGCTGGACGAAATGTCCGGTCGCTTGGAATAGAAATAGAAGGTCGCCCTTCTTACTCGTTTTGGCTTCGGTCTGCAGTCTGCCTTGCAACAGCGATCTGTTGCAAAGCATCTGAGTCATCACCCATCAGGCTTTCGAGCAATCTAGCCTCCAACGCCGCGTGTTCTTCTTTCGCGCCGGCGCGTGCATTTAGCTCATCTGCCATAGTCAGCCACAATTTTTCGGGAGACTCATCTTGCGGCAATTTTATGCCAGCAGTTGAATTTTCCAAAAGCTGTAACTGATCTGCCAATTTTACACGGGTTAAATGGCTAGTGATTGCCGCTCTGTCAACACTTGTACGCGTCATCCATAAATCTAAAATAGCATTGCGTATGGCATTTAGTCCCGTATCATCCAGATTTAACGAAGAAAATGCTTCGTCTAATGTGTTCAAAAGTGAGGGATTTCGTAAAATCCAAGCAACCAGAACCCTTTGTTCTGTTGGGTTTTTACGGCCATCTCTGACTTTGTTGCGGAGTTCATGGGAAGGTTTTTGATGGGTAGATGTACGCCAATTTACCTTAGTTCTGGTGCGGGCAAATTTTTTCGCTAAACGGTCAAATAATTCCCGACGATAAAGCCCAGCCAACTCCTTGTGTTTGATCTGATCGGTAATTTGACGTAAGCGCGCTGAAAGCCCGGCTCGTTGTTCAGGAGTTTTTAATGGCAGCAGATTCCATTCACGCTGCCAAAGCACGTCAACCATTGCTTCGGACTTATACAAAACATCCTCCATGGCTGTTGATCCTTGTGTGCGTATAAGATCATCAGGGTCTAGGCCTTCTGGTAACCAAGCAAAGCGAATAGTTTTTCCTGGCTCCAACGCTGGCAAAGCTCGATCCAATACGCGGTAGGCTGCACGCTTCCCCGCAGCATCACCGTCAAAGCACAAAATAGGTTCTGGCCCGATGCGCCATAACAGTGCCATCTGATCCTCGGTAAGGGCGGTGCCCAACGGCGCAACCGCATGGCCGAATCCAGCTTTAGCTAAGGCAATTACATCCATATAACCTTCGGCGACAATCAAGCCATCGGCTTTTATAGAAGTTGCAGCTTTGCGCGCTTCCATAAAGCGATATAGGGTTTTTCCTTTGTGAAACAGCGGTGTTTCCGGCGAGTTTAAGTATTTAGCCTTGGCATCTTTTGATAGAGCGCGAGCGCCAAAAGCGATCACTCGACCTCGAATATCCGATATCGGAAACATGATACGGTCGCGAAACCGATCAAATGCAGGCCCGCCATCATCGGGCTGCACCAGCAGTCCTGCTTCAACCAATTCATTAGTATGTGCGCCCAAAGATACCAGATGATCTTTTAGGCCGGTTCGTTGGCTAGGTGCATAACCTAATCCAAACTTAGCCCAATCGGCTTCGTCTAAACCCCGTCCGTGAAGGTATTTACGAGCATGGCGAGCGCGAACTCTGGTCAATTCGGCGGAGTAATACCGCGCAGCTTGTTCAACCCAATCACGTAAAGTGTTTCTGACTTTTGTGCGCTCGGCATCCTTAGGGTCGGCTAGCGGCATAGCCATACCAGCTTCGGCGGCCAGTCTTTCTACTGATTCGACAAAACTAAGTCCCTCGGTTTCTTGTAAAAATGAAATAATATCGCCGTGCTTGCCGGAGGAAAAGCAATGGTAAAAGCCTTTTTCATCATTAACAAAAAAACTTGGGGTTTTTTCCTTGTTAAAAGGTGACAGTCCGGCAAACTCTCGGCCCTGCCGCCGCAGTTTTACCGAGCGCCCGATCACGTCCGAAGGCCGTAGACGACTCTTTAGCTCATCAAGAAATTCTTCACCAAATCGCATTGCCAGATTTTAACTCAGCAATGCCCGACAAGATAGTCTGAAAGTTATAAAAAGGCAAAATCAACGAGCTGCTTGGACAAATGCAATCCCTAAAAGGAAGTAAGTCCTAAATGGCTTGGTGATGACGATACTGTTCTAGGTTTAATAATTGTCGACTGATCTTGGTATTGAGTTACAGGGCTGGACTCCGGCTTTCGCCGGCGTGACGGTGCTTGGTAGTCGTCAATGTTATTACCCCTTAACCCCCAACCTTCTCCCACAGGGAGAAGGAGTCCTGTTGTTGCAAGATAAGAATTGACTAGGTGCGACCGCGCCTCGGCGATCTCGTCCTCAAGCAGCGAAGCGGTAGGACAACAAGGACACCGCACGTCGTAGGTCGTTGCAAAGCAACTGACCGCGAAACAAAGAAAAGCAAATGCTTTAGCCCAAAATTGCTTTTAAGGCGGCGCCGGCTTTGCCAAAGTCCATGCTGCCGGAATAGCGCTTTTTGAGCAATCCCATGCATTTTCCCATATCTTTTAAGCCCGCTGCCTGTAATTCATCGACTACGTTTCTGGCGTGGGTTTCAATTTCTTCATCACTCAGTTGCCGAGGCATAAAGCTGCTGATTATTTTGATTTCCTCGCGCTCGCGTTCTGTTAGATCTAGTCTTCCAGCTTGCTCATAAATTCCGGCACTTTCTTCGCGCTGTTTGAGCATTTTTGACAAGATTTTTAAGATTTGCTCATCGCCGCAACCTTCACATTCATCTTTAGTTCTAGCGGCAATATCGCGATCCTTAATGGCAGCTTGAATAAGTCGAATGGTTGAAAGCCGGATCGTATCTCGAGCTTTCATTGACTCTTTCATTGCACTTAGCAATTCATTTCGTAGGGACATAGATTTTGAAGTTTAAGAGAATAAAACAACTAGAACATAATTCTCTTAAATGGCTCCTTAAAGCTTAAAAAAAATCAAAGTAAAACTGTGGGCTTTCGCCTTCGTATTGGGGGTGATAAGACCCTTTTCCAGATTCGTAAATACTGTTAGGCACGAGCAGACAGCATCAGAAAACCGGAGCGTTGACCTATGGAAAAGCAAACAAAGAGTCAAGAGCCTTTGCCACAAAACACCGCCGTACTGGTTCTGGCAGATGGTCGAGTGTTCGATGGTATTGGATTGGGCCTTGTGGGCGAGGCCTTGGGCGAGGTCTGTTTTAACACGGCAATGACCGGTTATCAGGAAGTTCTAACCGACCCGTCATATACTGATCAATTGGTTTGTTTTACCTTTCCTCATATCGGTAATGTTGGCACTAATGAACAGGATGAAGAAGCTGCCTCACCTAAATCAACAGCGCGTGCCAAAGGCGTAATTCTGCGGGCATCGGTTACGGAGCCATCAAATTGGCGTTCAAAAACATCGCTGACTGACTGGTTGCAAGCGCGCTCGGTGGTCGGTATTTGCGGTATCGACACTAGAGCGCTGACTAATCATATTCGTGAGAACGGAATGCCACATGGGGTTATTGCTCATAATCCTGATGGGAAGTTTGATGTTAATAAATTGCAAGAGAAGGCCAGGGCTTGGGCTGGTATTTCAGGTTCGGATTTGGCTACCGGAATTAGTGCAAAAGCTGATTACTCTTGGGATGAGGCTGTCTGGCAATGGCCGGGTGAATTCAACCAGAAGCAAAAAAATACCCCGCATGTGGTAGTGATTGATTATGGTGTAAAACGCAATATCGCCCGTCTGCTATCCGAGCAGGGGCTTGCTGTTACTATTGCGCCGGCGAGCTTTTCATCGGAGCAGATTTTGGCATTATGCCCTGATGGGGTAGTGCTTTCCAACGGCCCCGGCGATCCGGCCGCAACTGCGATGCGGGCCGGGCCGGTTATTCGAGAGTTGATTGCATCCGGCATGCCAATGTTTGGTATTTGTTTGGGGCACCAAATGCTGGCTTTGGCTTTGGGGGCAAAAACTGTAAAAATGTTACAAGGTCACCACGGCGCCAATCATCCGGTACAGGAAATAGCTACTAAAAAGGTCGAGATTGTTTCGATGAACCATGGGTTTGCCGTGGATGCAGATTCTTTTGGTTCTGATATTATACAAACTCATATTTCTTTGTTCGACGGTAGTAATTGTGGATTGAAGCTAAAGGGTAAGCCGGTATTTTCTGTGCAGCACCACCCCGAAGCCAGCCCCGGCCCGCAGGATAGTTTTTCCATATTCACCGAATTTGCCGATACAGTTCGCAAATCCGCCAGCATTGCCAATTAAACTAAAATCAGTCTAGAAGCAGCTATGGTGTTTTCTTGGAAACCAACTCGGCGGGTGTTGCTTTTAAGCGCTACTGCTACTGCTACTGCTACTGTGGTTGCTGGTTGTTCTTCTGGCAAGGCGCTTGGCGGTATGCGGGTCGGGATTTCAGATTCTCCCGATAGCCTTGACCCGGCTCAGGGCCAAACCGCAAATGCGGCTTTGATTTTTAAGCAATTATATACGCCGCTGACTAATTACTCCAAAGATGGAGCATTAGCGCCGGGTCTGGCTGAGAGCTGGGAAGTATCAGACGATGGTTTGCGCTGGAACTTTAATTTGCGCACCGGATTGCAATGGTCAGATGGCGTGCCAATTACGGCTGGTGATATCGTTTTTACAGTGCGTAAAATGCTTGATCCAGAAAGTCTATACACTGATGCAGGCGATTTTTTCCAACTTGAAAATGCGGCGGATGTCTTAGATGGTAAAAAACCGACCGCTGCATTGGGTGTGCGGGCGATCGACGATCACAACGTCCAGTTTTCATTTGAAAAACCGCTGGGTGTCTTTGCTGAATTAATGCGGGAGTTTTATCCAGCTCCAGCGCATATTTTGCAAAAACCGTCTAACAAGTGGCCGTTGCCCCCTGATTTTGTCGGTTCTGGGCCATATGTATTAACCAAAGCAGAGCATATGGCATTGGAATTGGAACGTAATCCGTTTGCGCCGGATCCACCTTTGATCGAGCAGGTTTATGTTACTGTGGTCGAAGATGCTGCAACTCGAGCGCGCATGGTGCGGGCCGGGGATATGGATTTGGCAGAAGATCCTCCTTCCAACAGGATCATCGATTTAAGCGAGCGAAAAGAGGTTCAGCTTCACGGTTGGAAAAGTCCAAAACTTGTGTATTTGAAAATTAATCACCACCATAAGATTTTAAGCAATCGCGCTGTTAGAGCCGCCCTTGCAATGACCGTGGATCGCAAGTTTATATCCGAACAGTTATTTGAAGGCTTTGCCGAGCCTGCAATAGGTATTATGCCTTGGGCATCATCTCCAATACATGAGCCGTTTGATGAACGGATAAATAGGGCTAAAGAATTGCTGAACAAAGCTGGTTTTGGCGGTGGATTTAGTCTGACCTTGTTACATTCTGGTGGTGAGCGCGAGCGAATTGCTGTGGTCTTGGCGCAAAACTGGAAAGCTATTGGTGTAACTTGTCATTTGCAAGGAAGTGATGCGCAGGGATTGTATTCATTTATTGATGCAGGTGAATTTGATTTGGCAATGGCCAGTTTTGATCGCGGTCTGAAGCGGGAAAATTGGCGCATGGTCGAGCCGTTTGCTACTGGCGGATTTGCAGCTAATTTCAATTGGACAAATCCGAAATACGATCAATTGGTCTTGCAGACTAGAACCGAGGCCAATCCGGTGCGTCGCGACTGGCTTGCCGTAGAGGCCGCAGATTTGCTGCACGCAGATGTAGCCATTGTTCCTTTGGTGTTTGAGAGAAAATTTTGGTTGGCTAATAAAAATCTACAAGGGTTTTCCAGCGAAATTCCTCCGGATCAATGGCGGTTCTTGAGTGGAATTTAGCATTTAGTCTCTACTGGTTTTTTTTCGGCAATATCCACGTTTAAGCGAAAAATATCGGGTCTTGAGTAATGTCCGACCGTATCTAGATCATATTTACCACGTGCCAGTTCATTTGTCTCAAGCTCTGCCACTAACAGGCAGTCTTCGCCAAACACTGGCCCGGCCAACAATTCTCCAAATGGCGATACAATGCATGATCCGCCATTGATTAAAACGGTTTCCGGTTCATTTCCATCGGCACATTCATAGTCGCTTGGCGCATTGCGGCGGCGCATATGCTGTACGGCGGATAGTACAAAACAGCGGCCTTCAACGGCAATGGTTTGCATTAATGGTGTCCACACTGTCCGGTCATCCACCGTCGGCGCGCAGTAAAACTGCACTCCTTGCGCATAATAATAAGTGCGGGCTAATGGCATGTAATTTTCCCAGCAAATCAGTCCCCCGGTTTTGCCGATATCCCATTCCTGAACTTGTAGAGTAGAACCATCACCAAAACCCCATATTAAGCGCTCCATAGCGGTGGGCATGACTTTGCGGTGTTTGCCCGTCAGCTGTCCGTTACGATTAAAATATAGTAAAGTACAATAAAGTGTCCCTGCATCGCGTTCAATCACGCCGACTACCACATAAATGCCTGCGTTTTTAACAGCTTTGCTGATGCGGGTGAATTCCGGGCTAGATAGATCAAGGGCGCTGTCAAAATAGCGGGCAAAAACATCTCGGCCTTGTCTTGTGCGGGAGCCGACACGGGCGCCAAAGTCATGGCCCTTTGGATAGCCACCAATAAAGGCTTCGGGAAATACCGCTAATTGGACACCTTGTTGGCGAGCTTCGTTTAATTTCTCGATGAACAGGTCGATTGTGGCATTTAAATCAAATAAGATGGATCCGGTTTGCACTACGGCGCAGGTGATTTTGTTGTGGTTCATTTTGGAATTTCCGCAAAGTTAAAAACGCCAAACAACAACGGTTTTCATCAATCGTCAAATGCACCGTTAAACAGAGCTGAGAAAAACTGATTTTGATCGCCGGTTCCACCATATTTGACAATGACCAATCCTTCCGATGGTATCATGTGCAATTGCATAGCTCCAAAGCCAAGAGCGGCAAAATGATCATCTGGTGATGATGGCGCTATTTGTCCAAATTGCGGCAAATGAAACTCAGCGGTAATTGGAATATCATCTTCCAGAGGGTTCCAAGTATTGCCTTCCGGTCGGTTCAGCCAGAATGAAAGCCCATATATACCAAGTGCCGGGGTGTAATAATGCCGGCATTTTCGCACCGCCGACCGGGACAGTATTTGTGTGCCATTCCACAAACCATCATCAAGTAGTAATTGCCCGTATTTGATCCAGTTTCGCGCTGTCATACTAGCTCCGGCGGCAAAATCTGGTTTGCCATTAATATCTCTGCTCCATTGTTCGATTTGCGCGCCAATAGGGGTGAGCACTGTGGTTTGTATGAAATCAGCCGGGTCAGTTCCACCAGTTACGGTTCCGTTTTCGATTATGCCGCCAGTATTTAGTTCAAAAAATGCACCAAAACTGTGAAATCCGGTGGAGCCGTAAATGGCTTGTTCTCCGGGGGGCAGGTCTTGGGGAGCCGCAAAAGCCAGACCATAAATATTCGAAAAATTTGGAAATCCCGCCGGAGTAACCCGATTGCGTAACCCTGAGCTTAATGAGATTAAATCCCGCGCTCTTATCATAGTTTTTTGCGCTGGCTCGGGCATTGTGCCGCCCGGCGCCCACGGAGAAATGGCACTCCAAGCAAAGTCATCGGGGTTTATTATGCCTCGATCCATGGCCGCAGCAGCTAGGGCGCATGAAAAACTCTTAGTGCCAGAAAAAATACGCTCGGCCACATTAATGCCGCCAGTTCCCCAATAATCTTCGAACACTATTTCGCCGTCCCGCTGGATGATTAAGGCGCGGCTGCCGTCACTTAGGGCAAAGTTGCGGGCGGCAGTTAAGTCTAAAATGGTATAATCAGGAGCTGGGTTGGGGGCGGTTATTGCAACACTGGTTGCAGCTAATATATCTCCAGACAGGCTCTCAAGACGTAAGGAGGCCCGTGCTAATTCCGGCATGAATGGGGTTCCCAATCTAGGGGAAGCAAATCCAAATACTGAAAATGTTCGTGTCTGGTTGCTGGCAAAGTTTACATTAAAGCTGGATATGGCCGGAGCTAGACAATTCCCATTGGCATCGGTTTCGCAAACCAATAGATTTACCGGCCATCTATATTCTCCGCCGTTCGCAGTTACCCGAACTGTTCCAGCAGCGCCAATGTTGATAATGGCCGCGGCAAATGCCGATGCGCCGCCGGCTTCAGTAATGCGCAATACTCCGTCCCCTGACAACGTTACCGCAATAGGAATTAAATCCGGTAGCGGTGTGTCGCTTATATTTATGCGCAAACTGTTGACGCCGGGGTAAAGCGGAGCCTTGGCCTCATCACAAATAAAATCAAAGCCAAGGTCACGGCCTGAAATTATGTCAGTGCCGGTTAGTTCGATCAAGAAATTCTGCACAGTGCCGGCGTTAATGCTTACCGGCTGATTTAACGTCCCGGTTAATTGATTAGCGGCGTTAGTGGTTTGATAATTCAATGTGAGCGGAACAATTCCTGAATAGCCGGCATCTAATTCAATTCTACAATTATTCGCATCTGCATCGCCATAATTTTGCATAACAGCAAATACGGTTAGCGGATTTGATATTTGCCCAGAGCGGGCGCCGGGAGAAATCGCGGCATTAATGGCTGGTGCTGCTATGGCTTGATTTGAAATTGCAGCTACAAACCATAGGAATAATGTCAAAACCCATAGAAATTTCATTTTCTCTCCTGACAATATAACGAAAGTCCCGGTGACTTCCGTCGCCCAATTTAAAATCTTATCATTTTTTTCTTCGTTGTTGAAAGAAATCCCGCAATAAGCGAGCAGATTGCTCACTTTGCAGTCCGTCGCTAACTTTTGGTCGATGATGGCAGCTTGGTTGATCAAAAAAGCAGACACCGTTTTTAATTGCTCCGCCTTTTGGGTCTGAAGCCCCGTAAACTAGATGTTTGATGCGGGCGTTTGAAATTGCGCCGGCGCACATAGTGCATGGCTCCAGCGTTACATAGAGCGTGGTGCCGGTAAGTCGATAATTTCCCAGCTTTTTTGCTGCCATGCGAATGGCGCGAATTTCTGCATGTGCGGTTGGATCATGTTCGGCTAATGGTGTATTATGTGCCTCGGAGAGTATGGTTTTGCCATCTGCTGCAACTAAAACCGCACCGACGGGCACCTCGCCAGCAGTAAAAGCTGCTTGCGCTTGGGCTATGGCCCGTGACATGAACATTTTTGAATTACACATGGGGGCAGAGATGCGCGATAAAGATAACTCCGGTCAAGATGAAAACTCAAAACAAAGCCGCCCTGAAGGTGAACGGATCGCCAAAGTTTTAGCTAGAGCCGGGGTTGAGTCGCGCCGGGGCGTTGAACGTATGATTGAGCAGGGCCGGGTCAAGGTCGACGGCAAAACTGTTATTACCCCGGCTTTTTTTCTAACTGGCAGAGAAACCATTTTGGTGGATTCAAAACCTATTATTGCCAAAGAAGATACAAGGTTATGGCGCTATCATAAACCTACGGGGTTGGTGACTTCGCACCGTGATGAAAAAGGCCGGGATACGGTGTTTGACAGTTTGCCAACGGATATGCCGCGTGTGATCTCAGTGGGCCGGCTGGATTTGAATTCCGAAGGGTTGTTATTGTTGACTAATGATGGGGAGTTGGCACGAAAGCTGGAGCTGCCAAAAACCGGATGGACACGAACATATAAGGTTCGGGCTTATGGTAAAACTGATCAAAAACGTCTGGATAGGTTAGCCAATGGGGTAAAGATTGATGGGCGACGAACCGGGCCAATTTTAGCAACATTATTACCCGGATCTGGCAATAATGTCTGGATTGAAGTGGCACTAAAAGAAGGCAAAAACCGTGAGGTGCGCCGGGCCTTAGAAACCATAGATTTACAGGTGAATCGGTTGATCCGCCTCAGCTTTGGGCCGTTTGAATTGGGTGGTTTGGCTAAGGGAGCTTTGGCCGAAGTTGGGGGACGCCAATTGCGCGCCGCGATCAAGTCTGGGCCACCTAAGGAGCCACGTCGTGCGCGTAACTAGCGGCAAGTTTAAGCGGCGGCTTTTGCACAGCCCCAAAGGCAAGAACACTCGGCCCACCACCGATCGCGCTCGTGAAGCCATTTTTAATATCCTGTCACATGCAAATTGGGCAGAGACTTTTGACGGGCTACGAGTGTTGGATTTGTTTGCCGGATCTGGGGCGCTTGGGTTTGAGGCGCTATCGCGCGGGGCGGAGTTTTGCTTGTTTGTGGAGCAAGATGCTGCAGCTCGTGCCGCTATTCGTGAAAATATCGAAGCCTTTGAATTGTTTGGGCATACAAGAATTCACCGACGCAGCGCCGTCGCATTGGGGCCAAAGCCTGCTAGCACCGGAACGCCATTTGATTTGGTGTTTATCGATCCACCATATGAACAGAGTTTGGGAGAGCAGGCATTAGTCGAAATTTTCCGCTTTGGCTGGGCCAAGGATGATTCCATTTTGGTGTTTGAATGTTCAGTTAGAGAAACCCCGCAGCTGACCGGGTTCGAGGTTTTGGATACTCGGACATATGGCGCCGCCAAAGTTCTGTTTTTGCGAAAGAGATAATTATCAAATTTTTGTCTGTCCTATCACTGCGTTACTTAAGGACTCTTTGTTGTCCTGCTCCGCTTGCGGAGGAGGAAAGAGGTAGTTGTTATTGACATGCAAATACCCACCAACAGCCGGCGGCTCAAACCTCATCCGGAAATTTAGGGATGTGGATTTATCCAAGGGTGCATAAGGGTCAACGTCAAAACCCCTCTAACCCTCATTAGCAATCAAATGGCAAACAATAATAATCATCTGACAAAGATTTTACCATCATTTGACCCTTATGCACCCTCAGCTACCCTCAAAGGGCGGGGGTAAGTCCAAGCCATGCCCGATTTAACCCTAGCTGTTATAATGGTTTTGCAAGCGATGCTGAAGGCACCCAACGCGGCTCTTTGATATTGTAGATGATGATAAATTTCATATAAACATGGGTTTTATGATGATTGTATAAAGCTGTTCTACAAACAATAAATCTTGTCTGCCGAGCCTTTACTTTAAGCTATCCGTAGCAGTAATTGCTTGGTTGTCTGTTTTTTTGTATGAAGAATTGATTTAATCGGCTGCGCTGTAATGCACACCCGCACCTGATTTGCAGTTAAATAGGTAATAATGCTAATTTGATGTTGCTTGTATCTTGTCTCTTTCGCATGGATACGGCATAGAGCCTGAACGATTTGGTTAGGGCCTGTAGCTCAGTTGGTTAGAGCCGACCGCTCATAACGGTCTGGTCGTAGGTTCGAGTCCTACCGGGCCCACCACCTCTTTTGTCTCGCGGCGAGAAGAAGCGCCTCCGACGGGGCGGTGAACAATCACCGGGGTGCAGTCGCACCCTTGGTTTCGGTTCGAAGCTACTCCTCTTACCTCTAGCATTTTCCTTGCGCTACCGCGATGCTGGCGCTCGCTACTTGAGCGCGAGTTTCGGCTCGAGGCTACTCCTCTTACCTCCAGCATTTTCCTTGCGCTACCGCGATGCTGGCGCTCGCTACTTGAGCGCGAGTTTCGGTTCGAGGTTACTCCTCTTACCTCCAGCATTTTCTTACGCTGAAATAGCTAGCCTTGGTTTTTGTTATAGGGGGGCTTCATTACTTGGCGGTCACTAGGGTTTTTAATAATTTTAACCAGCTCTTCTATGACACTGGTTTTTGCGAGGGTTTTTCGCCAAAACAGCGCAATGGTTCGTTTCGGGCGTGGGGATTTAAAGGGAATATAGCAAATATCTGCGCCACCATGTTGTACCGCAATTTCCGGCATTAGTGTTATGCCAGTTCCGGCCCGAACCATTTGGCGCAATGTTTCAAGGCTGGTTGCACGGATATCGGCCTCCTCGGTAGTTCCCGTTAAACTGCAAATATCAAGGGCTTGGTCCCGCATGCAATGCCCCTCTTCGAGCAATAATAGTCGTCGGTTTAGAATAGCATTTTGGTCTATTGCTGTGAGGCTTGAGAGTTCATGACCCTTATGTACGGCGAGACAAAAATAATCCTCAAATAATTTCTGGCTAGAGAAAAGGTCATTGTGTACTGGCAAGGCCAATAAAGCAGCGTCAATATCCCCCTGTTGCAACTGTTTTATTAATATAGCCGTTTTTTCCTCAATCAAAACCAGTTTCAAATTAGGCATTGCAGATTTGATCGGCTGAACTATTGCTGGAAAAATATACGATGCCAGTGTGGGAAAGGCACCGAGGCGGAACCTTCCTGAAAGAGGGTCACTGGACGATTCAGCTATGGCCTTTATCTGCTCCACTTCATTAAGTACGCGCGTAGCTGACACGGCAATTTGCTTACCCACTGTCGTCGGGATTACTTTCTTATTGGTTCGTTCAAATAGTTGAACCCCTAATGTTTCCTCCAGTTTTTTTATCTGGCCGCTTAGGGTTGGTTGACTAACATGACAATAATTTGCTGCTGCTGTGAAGTTTCTAAATTTGGTTACAGCCAGCAGATATTTAAGGTCGCGGATATTCATTCGCTTCTTTCGTTTATCGGTTAAACCTATTGTTACCACCAGAAGAACCAGTTGTACACCTATAGTTGGCGTGGCTATTGTATCGTCAATAGATGGCAAGAAGTGATGATAACAAGCTTGATTGTAAGGCTACAGCTTCTTTCTTTCACCATCTGGCAATATGAAAAAAGAGGTAATGCTATGAATTCGACAATCAAAAAATTAGTTTTAGCCGGCTCCATGCTGGCAACTATAGGGCTTAGTCCAAGTTTTGCTCAGGAACTTACCCGTGATAATGGTGCGGTGGTTGGAGATAACCAAAACTCCTATACAGCAGGACAAAACGGCGGTGTATTGCTTCAAGATGTACAGTTAATTCAGAAATTGCAGCGCTTTGCTCGAGAAAGGATCCCCGAAAGAGTAGTACATGCCCGTGGCACAGGTATGTATGGCGAGTTTGTCGCCGTAAAAGATATCAATGACTTAACTAGAGCCTCGGTCTTTGCTAAGGGAAAAACTACCCCGGTTTTTGTGCGAATTTCAACAGTTATTCATTCAAAGGGATCACCGGAAACCTTGCGGGATCCCCGTGGCTTTGCAACAAAGTTTTATACTGATGAAGGTAATTGGGATCTGGTTGGTAATAATTTGCCGGTGTTTTTCATCCGCGACGCTATTAAGTTTCCCGATATGGTTCATTCGCTAAAGCCATCGCCAATTACCAACAAACAGGATCCCAATCGTTTTTTTGATTTCTTTAGTCATGTGCCGGAATCAACCCATATGCTAACATGGCTTTATTCTGATTTCGGGATACCGGCCAATTTGCGCCAGACAGATGGCTGGGGTGTTCACGCCTATAAATTGATCAATGATCAAGGTGATGTCAGCTATGTAAAGTTTCACTGGAAAAGCCGTCAGGGGATCAAAAACTTTACAGTAGCAGAGGCTTCGGCAGTACAGGCCAAGGATTTCAGTCATGCCACCAACGACATGTATGAAAATATCCGCAATGGTAACTATCCCAAATGGGATTTGTTTATAAAAGTTCTAAAACCCTCACAATTTGACGAGCTGGACTATAATCCTCTTGATGCGACAAAAATGTGGTTGGGAATTAAAGAAACTAAAATTGGCACAATGACCTTAAACCGGATCCCTGATAACTTTTTTCAGGAAACCGAGCAGTCTGCTTTTGCCCCGTCCAACATTGTGCCCGGTATCGAGCCATCAGAGGATAGGCTATTACAAGGGCGCGTGTTTTCGTATGCAGATACGCAAATGTATCGCTTGGGAGCCAATCATCAGCAAATTCCGGTAAATCGTCCTTTGGTCAAAGTAGATAACTGGAATCAAGATGGCGCAGGTAATGTTGGCAACCAGACCTCAGACGTGAATTATCAGCCAAGTCGGATTGATAATCTTAGGCAAAACCCTGTTGGTCGTTACAGTAATGCTGCTTTGTCAGGTCAAAGCCAACAACGAAAAATTGTCAAAGAAAACAACTTTTCGCAAGCTGGTGTTTTGTACCGTAGTTTTAGTGAGCAAGATCAGAGTAATCTCATCAGCAATCTTGCCGGTGATCTGGGGCAGGTCAAGAATAGTGAAACACAGCATATTATGCTCAGCTATTTTTATCGTGCCGACAAGGATTTCGGTAAAAAACTAACTAAAGCAGTTAACGGCAATCTTTCTAAAGTTAAAAAACTAGCCAAATAGTGCTCGTATCTGCCACTGGTTAGTTCGCTGACCAGTGGCTATTTTTTGAAGGCAAAGACCATGAAAATAGTATTTATAATCATATTTTCGCTGATCTTGATAACACCGGCAAAAGCCGACCAACAATTGATGGAATATTTCTTTGCGGCGGCTAAAACTGGAGAGACAGAGGTTTTAACAGAGTTTCTAGATAATGGTTTTCCGGTAAATTTAAGAAACAATAAAAGCTATACAGCTCTGATGATGGCCACCTATCATGGACAAAAGGAAGCGGTGAGTGTTTTGCTTAATTACGGAGCCAATGCCTGTTTGAAAGACAAACGCGGACATACGGCGATTATGGGGGCAATGGTAAAGGCTGAATGGGGTATCGCAAAAATGTTGTACCAAAAAGATTGCAAACAGGCATATGCAACGGGAAAAACTCTGGAAGAATTTGCCAAAGTCTTTGGCCAGACAGATAAATTAGAAGCACTAGCTGCCGAGCAGTAATTCACTGTAATGGTTAGGTCGCTTTTTTCTTCCAAAAACCCATGTTTTTACGGCGTAATCAGTGCCAAATGAGGGGGTAAGCAAGGTAGTCCGATTGGACTATTTTGAAGCCGCGCTATTTAACCTGCGCCACAGCGTTCCGTTTGAATTCATTCGTATATTGTATTCATTTAACCAGCTTCTTTCCAGTTGCAATAAACAACACGCCTATATTTCTAGAGGCACATTATATTTTGCATCAAATTATGTTATAGTTTAAGTTCAGCTTAAAGGCCTTGTTGGCAAATACAAAGGGAGGGTGGCGTGATCGCATTTCTGAGGATTTTGGTAGCAGTATCAATTGTAACTTTTTTAATGTTGGCGACAGCAGTTCTGGCGCAAAAGTTACAGGCTTCCGGAGTTGCTGATGTTAAAAATCTGCAAGTTCAACAAGTAACCAATAATGATATTAGAAGAGTTTTTTTGATCCAGCGCACTGCTCTTTCAAAAGAATCCACTTCAAAAATAAAGAATGTTACAAAAAAGGATTTGGATAAACTTCGTTATATTAAAAATATGTCGCAAAGGGATTTCGACAAATTGCTGGCAACTGCGAATATAAGACCGTTAAATAAGAATAGGTTGCAGCAGATAAGACGAATGCCACAATCAAAAATTCGAAGAATATATGAATTCTACGATAATGCTGACATAGATGCTAGTTCGTCCGGTTTAGGTCAGATAGAAGCAACAATAAGCGAAGCTACCCTTCTTCCTGACCCGAATAAAAGATTGGCTGGTGTGTTGCCTGTTACTGGTTATGTGCTGACGCATGAACACCCAATGGTGGCCATGTCCTTTGGCGGAAATTATGCTTTTACCGGTGCATCCAATAATTTTGCCAATGGCATTATGACCAATGGTTATACCGCGAGTTGCTCTGGTTGTCAGGTTGGACAAGTTTGTGATCACGGTGAGGTAAAGGGTAATATTCTTGCTGCATTGGGCGCTCTAGGTGGTGATATGGGGGATCATTCTTCGCGCATGGGGCCCGTTCAGGATAGTTTTTCTCATGTGCGTTATAGTACAGAGTGGATCAAAGAGGCTTACGCACCTCCGCAAAATATGTTTCGTGACACCAGAATGCGGATCATGGTTGCTTTTGCTGTAGACAATGAACCAATGTGTGAGACGCTATATTACGAAAACCTCAATGGCGGGGGTGCTGGCGGTAATGGTTATGCCTGCACCCCTGGTGATAGTATCAGGTCTTTGGAACGGCAAATTCAGGCGACTAAAGATTGGGCGGCAGCCAATAGTGATTGGATGGAAATTGCTTATAACGCTAGTGATGCGCGGCGCATTGTTAATATGAATAAGCTGGCGATCGTTTTAGGTGTTGAGTCTGATTATACATTTGGTGCTGAAAATAAAACATTTGATCCGGTTAATCGCCTAAACCGTTTATATAACAAGGGTGTGCGAACATTTTACCTAGCGCATAAAGTTAATAGCCGGCTTACTGGTGCCGATGTCTATGCTCCCAAGAACACTGCGTTAGGTAAGGCTGTTAGGGCTAACCAAGCCATTGCCGGTTGTTTTTATTATGATGATAATGTTGGTGTTTTCCCGCTTAATCGAGTGTTATCTGGCGCTGAAAGACTGACAACTAGTGCTTATCGTCATTACTATTGTGATAACGATAATCAATGTGGTGAAAACAATATTCGAGGTTTTGGTATTCTCAACAGTTGCAATACCAAGATGAGCGAAATTTCAGAAGTTAACATGATGAATTATGTTGTTAATAAGGGAAATGCAGAGTTTAACGGCTTTAAAGTTTACCCAAGCCCGCCGGGTTTTTCCGGCTCTGGAGGCACTAGCGGTGGTAGCAATTCCGATCACTATGATATCGAGAGAAACAACTTAGGCTTATCTATTGATGGAGACAGAGTTGTGCGTGCTGCAATGCGCAAAGGCATGATTATAAATATTGATCATGTTTCTAGTAAGTCCCGTATTGCTATGCGAGAAATTTCGCGAGAATTTGGCAATTATCCGCTAAATGCTTTTCATAACCGCCCTAATGCCATATTGGTCGGTAGGTCAAGCTTGACGAAGTCAGCTAAGAACACACCGTATCCCAATGAATATGATTTTGATGATAATGAACTTCGCTTCATCAAGAATACCGGTGGATTTTTCGGTGCAATTTTAGGGCCGATGGACGCAAGGGAAGGTATGGTGGATAGTGGGGTTAGATCTGATTGTCCGCGCACAGCTACTGAAAATGCTAAAATGCTGGCTTATTTGCTCGATGAGGGGTTAAGTGTCGGCTATTCATTGGACTTTGCTACGGTTACCAAGGGCTTTCATTCGCGAACTTATGAAGGTTGTGGGCTATCTGCAGGAGCAGATATTATGGAAAAATTCGGCCGCCATGAAACTAATGGAATGCAACACATTGGCATGATGAAAAAGTTTCATAAAGAACTGGAAATCGTTGGTCTGAAGCCAGAATATTTGGATAAATTGCGTAATGATGGTGCTGAACAGTTCTTGCAGATGTGGGAAAGATCAGAAGTTAAGGCAGATACCATGCAGGGTGTTATTATGATCCAGGATTAGGTGAGAAATAAAGCGGCAACATACAATTACACACGAAAACTTAACTAGGTGTGGATGTGTTTTTTAGCTCTTAGTATTATCCATCAAATTTTTTAGAAAATTTTCGACTCTGCTTACCAGTTCCTGAGTGTTCATCAGCAGAACTCTGATATAGTTACTGTGGCCGTATATATTGGTGCTTTCTGGTGCATTGCGGATGCTGTTGGATATATCACGCGCAAGTTCTTCTAATCGAAAAGCATCAAACCCTCTACCTTGAGGAATAACACCGCCTGTTCTGTTGAATTCCTGAATAGCTCGTAAAATGTCGAACGAAATACCACGCAAGTTGCTGCTATCGTATTTGACAGGACTTGCATCAGTTTTCTCATTTTTATTCTTTTTAAGCTGGTTTTGCTGAATTTGTAGATATGAAATTTGATTGCGTAGGTTTTGGTGAAGTTTATTGTCTGTGAGCGCTTTGATTAAAGATTTTTTGGCCTTTTTTTCCCGGTTATTTTTTATCTGCTTCAGCACTAAAGGGACACCGGTAATAACAACCAGCACTTCAACCCAGAAGAACAGGGCGTTACTTCTGATGTCATTGTCAAGAAATTTGCCGGCCTGTTCTTGAAACGGTAGCCAACTCAAATAACCCCAAAATAAAAGGTATAAAGAAATAAGTAAAAGAAGGCCAATAATTAAGATGATGGAAAGCCTAAGTACGGTGACAATAAACGCAACAATCCTATTTAAAAACTTCCTCATCTAAGTCACCAGTTTCATCGAGCCATAATAATACTATATTTTACTATATGAATCTACTCCTTGGTTACCAGAGCATTGGTTCCATAAATACGGGCAATGATTAGGTCAATGATAGGGTGTGTAGCGCTATCGGGTAGATGTCGGCCATCACGGGCCTGTAGGTATATATGGGCGGATGTTTAGAGTTAGTTGCTTTGAGAATTAACGATTCTAGAAACTCTAACATAACAAAACACTCCTTTTCCACAGCAATGAAGAAGGGGTGTATATGTTATGGTTACCATAAATCTGATTGGCGGTTTTAGTGCAACTGCGTGATAACGGCCTCTGTCATTTGTTCACAACTTAGGTTTCCGCCTAAGTCTTGTGTCCGGTGCCCACAGTTTAAGGTCGTATGAATTGCGCTCTCAACAGCTTGCGCGGCTTTCTCCTCGCCAAGACTATGACGCAATAACATGGCAACGCTGGCAATAGCTCCCATTGGATTGGCAATACCGCGCCCGGCAATGTCGGGAGCTGATCCATGTATGGGCTCATACATGCCCAGTTTTTCTGAACCCAAAGATGCTGATCCTAACAGTCCAATGGATCCGGCAAGTACCGAACATTCATCGCTTAAAATATCGCCAAACATATTTTCTGTTAGAATCACATCATAGCTGGTGGGCGAGGTGATTAGCTTCATGGCAGCAGAATCAACTAACTCATGACGTAATTCCACATCAGCAAATTCCTCTTTATGAACTTTGTTGACTGTTTCACGCCACAACCGCGAAGTCTCTAATACATTGGCTTTGTCAATCGAAGTGACGTGGTTTTTACGGCTTCTAGCGGCCGCAAAGGCAATCCTAGCGATGCGAATGATTTCAAATTTAGAATACTGGCAAAGATCGCTAGCAATATTCCCCATGCGTTTCTTTTCGCCAAAATAAAGCCCGCCAGTAAGTTCGCGCAAAATCAAAATATCCACACCAGCGATCCGTTCTGGTTTTAACGGTGAAAATGGTTCCAAAGCCTTATGCCAAGATACAGGACGTAAATTGGCAAACAAACCCAGCTCAAAGCGCAATGCCAACAAACCAGCTTCGGGGCGTTTTTTTCCACCATCCCACTTTGGCCCACCGACAGCGCCCAAAAAGACTGCATCTGCTGCTTTGCAGGCGTTCAAAGTGCTTTCGGGCAAAGGCTCCCCGGTTTGATCAATGGCAGCGCCGCCAAATGCGTGTTCTTCAAACGCAAACTGGAAGTCAAATTTTTGGGATATTGTCTGTAACACACTGCGCGCAGCGGTGGCCACTTCCGGCCCGATACCATCTCCGGGCAGGATAATAATTTTTTTACTCATACTTGTCTCAATTCAAATTCAGCAATATCGGTTTCGCAAGTTTGCAAAAACCCAAGAGGGTCGACTCCATCGAGCAGGCAGCGCCGTCCAAATGGGTCTATTTCAAAATTTTGACGCCAACAATCTGCTTTGCTAATCTCAAGACTTTCCAGATCTATGGTAATTTCAGCTTCTGGACTGTCGATCAAATCGCTATAAATTTCCGGCGAAACTTCAATGGGAACAATGCCGTTTTTAAGTACGTTGCTTTTGAAAATATCGGCAATTTTAGTGCTGACTACCGCCCGAAACCCAAAATCAAATAAAGCCCAAGCAGCATGCTCACGGGAGGAGCCGCAACCAAAGTTTTTGCCGCCAACTAGAATCCGGTGTTCATTGGCGGCAAATCCGGCAAATGGATCGCTATTCTTGGCCATGCCGCTTTCGTCAAAACGCCAGTCATAAAACGCAGCGTGACCTAAGCCAGTGTTGTTGGTTGTGGTTAAAAACCGTGCTGGAATGATCTGATCTGTATCGATATTTTCTTGCGCAAGAACCATGGTTTTTGAGGTTAAACTGGTGAATTGTTTATGCGACATGAGGTATCTCCATAAATGGTCTTGGGTCTGCTACTTGCCCCCAAATGGCGCTGGCAGCGGCAGTTGCAGGAGAGGCAAGCACGGTTCTTGCACCCTTGCCTTGGCGGCCTTCAAAGTTTCGGTTCGAGGTGGAAACCACTAATTCTCCGGCTTTGGCTCGATCGCCATTCATGGCAATACACATGGAACAGCCCGGTAATCGCCATTCCGCTCCGGCATCAATGAATATTTTATCTAACCCTTCGCTTTCAGCCTCTCTCCTTACTTGTTCAGAGCCGGGCACCACCAACATTCTTACCCGGTCATGGATTTTATGGCGCAAAAGCACCCGCGCCGCATCACGAAGATCGCTCAAACGGCCATTGGTACAACTGCCGATAAAAACCACATCAACCTTTTCGCCCATTACCGGGCGCCCAGCTTGAAAGCCCATATAAGCAAGGCCATCTTTTTCAACAGGGCCGCAAGGTTGTGGTACGATCGAATCCACTGCCATCGCTTGATCCGGTGACGGGCCGTAGGTGATCATCGGTGCCATCAAGCGCGCATCAAGTGTGATTTCCTTATCAAATCTAGCATCATCATCACTTTGCAGTTGTTTCCAATGATCAAGAGCTTGCTGCCAGTTTTTACCTTTTGGGCTGTATTTACGTCCAGCCAGCCATTTGAATGTCACCTCATCAGGGGCAATCATGCCAGCGCGCGCTCCAGCCTCAATGGTCATATTGCATAAGGTCATGCGCTCTTCCATATGCAGAGATTTGATAGCCTCGCCAGCATATTCAATTACATGGCCAACACCGCCATCAGCCCCCAAGGCGGCAATAACGCAAAGGGTCATATCCTTGGCGCTAACGCCATTTTGCAAACGACCATTAATTGTCACTCGCATGGATTTTGGTTTGTTTTGCAACAAGCATTGCGTGGCTAAAACATGGCTTACTTCGGTGGTGCCGATGCCAAATGCCAAAGCGCCAAAAGCACCGTGGGTCGCAGTATGACTGTCTCCACAGACAATGGTCATGCCCGGCAAGGTTAATCCCAATTCCGGCGCCATTACATGAATAACGCCGCGATGCTCACTATCCCAACCATATAATTCAACACCAAAATCCGCACAGTTTTTCTCCAGTGCCTGCACCTGTTTTTGGGTGTCTTCGCTGGTATAAACGGGCGCGCCATCTGCGCCTAACGGAACTGTTGGTGTGGAATGATCCATAGTGGCAAATGTGCGCTCTGGCCGGCGAAGCTGCAGACCTTTTTTGCGTAAACCAGCAAATGCCTGCGGCGACGTTACTTCGTGCACCAAATGACGGTCAATATACAAAACAGCAGGCTGTTCATCGGTTTGCTGGCACACTAAATGTTGCTCCCAGACTTTGTCAAACAAGGATTCACGCGACATTTGAGACCTCCTGCAGTTGGGTATTGCGGATCGGCTCCAGCCAGTTCTCACTGTCTTTAGTGCTGCCGTTGAACAGGCCAAAAAATTGGTTTTGCAAGGCGCGGGTGATCGGGCCACAAGCGGTCACCCTTGTTGGGGTTCCATCTACGGATTTAATCGGAGTTATCTCCGCCGCCGTGCCAGTGAAAAACAGCTCATCAGCCACGTACAGCATTTCACGAGGTAGTGGTTGTTCGCGAACTTTCAGACCCATTTTTTTTGCCAGCACAATGACGCTATCGCGGGTGATGCCGCTTAAAATCGAAGATGATGCCGGCGGTGTATACAGGGTTTTACCCTGTACGATGAACAGGTTTTCACCAGCGCCTTCGGACAAGCGTCCATCAACGTCCAATGCAATGCCTTCGGCATATCCATTGCGTTTGGCCTCGCGCGAAATCAGAAAACCCGATAGATAATTCCCAGCAGCCTTGGCCGCCATCGGAATGGTTCCCGGTGCAGGTCTGCGCCATGACGAAATACAAACATCAACACCGTCTGCTCGGCCTGCTTCACCTAAATACGCCCCCCAAGGAAATGCCGCAATTGCGACGTTTACTGGTGCATCTGGCCCCGGAGCAACCCCAATCTCGCCATAGCCATAAAAGGCAATAGGACGAAGATAAGCGCTGGTAAGGTTGTTCATTCTGACCATTTGATGACAGGCATCGACCAGTTGCTCCTCTGTGTACGGGATTTGCATTGCATACATACGGGCCGATGAAAAAAGCCGGGAAATATGCTCGTTCAAACGAAACCCGCAGGGGCCATCAGGAGTGTCATAGACTCGAATTCCCTCAAACATCGCGGTGCCATAATGCAGACCATGACTTAACACATGGGTAGTGGCTTCGGCCCATGGAACGATCTGGCCATCACGCCAGATATATTTGGCTTCAGTAATACTCATAATACTCTCCTTGACCGTTTTAAGCGGCATCCTTGGTTTTATTGGAAGAAAAGGCGTTTTTTGTACGTCCAAAAGCATCGAGACTAAAACTGGAAATGGCGCGATTAATCGCATCCACATAGGCTTCGACGCCGGACGGAATCACATCGCGGGTTCTAGCGCGTCCGGAAAACCGCTGGCCCTTAATGCTAAGAACTATGGTGGCAATACAGTCAGTACGCCCCTTTGCGCCAATGTGGTTGATTTCAAGTTCTTCAACACGAGCAGCTAAGCCGGTAATATTTTGCACCGCATTAAAGGCGGCATGGATCGGCCCTTCACCGGTAGCAATATCGGTAACCATACCGCGTTTAGGGTGATCGAGCTCAACTCTGGCAAATGGTTCAATTTGCGCGCCATAGGCTGCACGCATTTCTACTCTTTTTAAGCGCCAAACTGCGCTTTTTGTTCCGGTGACCCCGGAAATGAGCTCGATCAATTGCGCATCGGCGATCTCACCTGATTGATCCGCCAACGCTTTAAAAGCAACAAAGACAGCGTTTAAGCGATCATCATCGATTTCAAAGCCCAGCTCTTTGGCCCGGGCAATCAGGGCATGTTTACCGCTGTGTTTGCCCAAAATTAGTGAATTTCCAGCCAAGCCAATATCGGCCGGGGTCATGATCTCATAGGTGCGCCGATCGTTCAAAACCCCGTGTTGATGGATACCGGCCTCATGGGCAAAAGCATTTCTACCGACAATTGCCTTGTTTCGCGGTACTGGATTGCCGGTTATTTTGGCCAACATCTGACTGGCAGGATAGATTTTAGTGGTATCGATATTGGAGCTAAGGTCAAATTGATCCTTGCGGGTGGCAAGAATCATCATCATTTCTTCAAGGGCGCAATTGCCTGCGCGCTCGCCAATGCCATTAATAGTACCCTCTATTTGCCGCGCTCCGGCCCGAACTGCCGCCAATGAGTTGGCAACGGCTAATCCCAAATCATCATGACAATGGGTACTGAAGATCGCATTTTGCGTACCTTTGACAGTGCGGATCAAATAGCGAAACAATTCATAAATTTCATCGGGCGTTGTATAACCTACCGTGTCGGGGACATTTAAAATTCTAGCCCCGGATGTGGCCGCACATTCAAGCGCTTCCACCAGAAAATCGCGTTCGGTACGAATTGCGTCTTCCGCTGAAAATTCAACTTCATCACAAAGCTGCACAGCTTGTGAAACCGATTGTTCGATTGCCGTGAGAACTTGGGTTTTGCTCATGTTGAGCTTTGCGCTGCGGTGAATAGGGCTGGTTCCCAAAAAAATATGAATCCGGCTCTTTTTGGCAGGTTTCAAGGCCTCTGCAGCGCAAGTAATATCTTGCGAAGATGCTCTGGCGAGAGAGCAAATTGTCGGGCCTTGAATGTCTTCGGCAATGCGCCGTACCGCAGCCGCATCACCGATTGAGGCTGCAGCAAAACCAGCTTCCATTACATCTACGCCAAGATCAGCAATGGTATAGGCCATAACTAGCTTTTCTTCTGCCGACATGGAAAAACCCGGTGCCTGCTCACCATCACGTAAGGTGGTATCAAAAAATTTGATGTCGCCATTGGTAGTGTTGGTTTGCGAAGTGGATCTATTTTCGGTCATTAGGACCTCCCTTATTTGCGGGCGCATTCATTGCGCCGTTTTGCACATTGCAAACGCCGATCAACCGGTGGATTTGGCGTTTTAATATCTGTATGTCGTTTGATGGCTGACGCGGGTTCAGGCCAAGCTCAAGCTTCATCAGTTGGTCTTTGCGTGCGGCAAGCTCCATGCTGGCTACGTCAAAGCCCCGGCGTTCCACCAAACCGATCAGTCGTAAAAGCGCCCCTTCGCTTGCTTCATATTCGATATGGATCATTTGCGTGCTCATCGGCCCCGCTCCATCATTTCGGCATTAGATTTTCCCGGTGGAACAAGCGGCCAGACGTTTTCTCGTGGATCAATACGCACATGCGCCAGCACAGGCCCCGAAGTTGCGAGTAGCCGCTCTATGGCAGCGCTGGTTTGTTCGCGCCGTGAAACCGTAAACGCCTCTATGCCAAAGGCTCGGGCAATTTCGGCAAAATCCGGATTGTCGTACAAATCAACTTCGCTGAAATTTCCTTCGTAGAAAAGTTCTTGCCACTGGCGAACCAAACCAAGGGTCGAATTATCAAACAGAACGATTTTTAGCGGTACGCCATAACGGCGAATAGTGGCCAGTTCTTGAATATTCATCATGATAGAGCCATCTCCGGTAATGGTGATGACGCAATCATCTGGTTTGGCAATTTTGGCGCCGACTCCTGCCGGAATTCCATAACCCATTGCCCCCAATCCTCCTGATGTTAAGTGAGCTTCGGGGCGTGTGAAATGGCAATGCTGCGCCACCCACATTTGATGTTGACCCACATCGCAAGTCGCCACAAAACGATTGCCGGCAGCTCGGGATAGCTCATTTAAGAATGCTGGCGCAAAAACCCCGGTTCCCGGTGCATTATAATCAAATGCGTGGGTTTTTTTGAGCTGTCTTGCTTTTTGCTGCCAAGCGCCAATAAGCAGCTCGCCAAATTGCTGCTTGTCGCGGCCAAGCGCTTCTAATGCCAATTTTAAATCACCGGCTACGGCCACATCTGCAATGCGTAATTTTCCAATTTCTGCTGGGTCACAATCCAGATGAATAACTTTGGCGTTTGGTGCAAATGTATCTAATTTTCCAGTAGCGCGATCGTCAAACCTAGCGCCGCAAACTACCAATAAGTCAGCTTCTTGCACCAAAGTATTTGCAGCCTTGGCCCCATGCATGCCCAACATGCCATAAAAATCAGCATGATCGGTCGGCAAAACACCCAATCCGGTCAATGTCGAAATCGCCGGTATTTTTGTACGGTCTTGAAACTCGCGAAAGCTTTGCACTGCTTTGGCTTTGGCAACGCCGCCGCCAATATACAAAACCGGGCGGGTAGACTTTCGCAACAAAGCCTCGGCTTGGCTAATAGCTGTTTGGCTTGGCTGGCAAGCTTTTGGTTTGCGTTGAGGAACCGGCAACTGAGCTTGAACCTGTTCTTGGGCAATGTCTTTAGGCAAATCGATCAATACTGGCCCCGGACGACCGGAAATTGCAATCTCAAATGCTTCAGCAATGATTTGTGGGATTTTACTGGCGTCTCTGACTAAGAAACTATGTTTGACCACTGGCATTGCCATGCCAAAAATATCAATTTCCTGAAAGGCATCGGTGCCCAATACTGAGGTTGGCACCTGTCCGGTAATGGCGACCATGGGAATTGAATCTAAAAAAGCATTGGCAATGCCGGTCAATAAATTGGTGGCGCCCGGCCCCGAAGTTGCGATGCAAACCCCAACCTTTGCCGTAGCCCTGGCATAAGCATCGGCAGCAAAAGCAGCAGCTTGTTCATGGCGCACCAAAATATGTTTTAGTCCCGAGCCGGGCAAAGCGTCATACAGCGGCATAATAGCACCGCCTGGATATCCGAATACAGTTTCGACGCCTTGCTCGCATAGCGCCCTGACGACCAACTCAGCACCAGTTGCGTATGCTGTGTCATCTGCAATAGCTATTTTGCGGGTTTGTGAGATCGAGTTCATTTATCTAATTTTCCAAAGAGTTTCGTGCAAAAGGGCTAGCTGGTAGTTGACCCGAGCCATGCCATTTCCTTGCGTAATCGCGCTCCGACTTGTTCAATCGGGTGGCTCATATCCTTATCCATCATTGCTTGATATTGTTGTTTGCCGTTCTGGTTCTCGGCGATCCAGTTTTGGGAAAATGTGCCGTTTTGAATATCACCTAACACCTCACGCATGCGGGCGCGGGTTTCGTCATTGATTATCTTGGGGCCAGATGTAAGATCTCCATAAATCGCCGTTTCTGAGATGAATTCGTGCATTTTTGCCAATCCGCCTTCATACAAAAGATCCACGATCAATTTTAGTTCGTGCATGCACTCAAAATAGGCGACTTCCGGCTGATAGCCGCCCTCAACCAGCGTATCAAAACCAGCAGTAATTAACTCGGTAACGCCGCCGCACAACACCGCCTGTTCGCCAAAAAGATCGGTTTCAGTTTCTTCGGCAAAACTGGTTTCAATGGCTCCGGCTTCGGCGCCGCCAATGCCGGCAGCATAGGCTTTGGCTCTGGCCGTAGCTTTTCCCGTCATATCTTGATGCACGGCAAATAAACACGGCACACCACGTCCGCGTTGATATTCGCGGCGCACAAGATCACCGGGGCCTTTTGGCGCAACCAAAATCACATCAACGTCTTTTGGCGGGGTCACTTGTTGGTAATATACGGTAAATCCGTGGGCGAATAAAACCGCATCACCGGCGCAAAGATTAGGGGCGACGCTGTTGGTAAAAACCTCTTCATGGCTCATATCCGGGGTCAATATGGCAATTAAATTGGCCTGCTCGGTGGCTTTTGCGATGCTGGCCGTGTTCAAGCCATCTTCGTTGGCACGTTTGTGACCAGCGCCGCCAGCGCGCACGCCAACGATTACGTCGAAACCACTATCGCGCAGGTTTAGCGCATGGGCGCGGCCCTGACTGCCATAACCAATAATGGCAATAACGGGTTTGGCTGTTGTTTTTTTGTCTTGGGTATTCATTGTCTTCTCCGGGGAAGGTGTTGTTGTGAAATTTTGAAATGTCAGTTCAGGAATTGAATGGGCATAAAAAAAGCCCCGCTTCGGTGAGGAGCGGGGCCGTGTTTGCTGTATTTTGTGTACGTTAAACTAGACCGAGCGCTCCTCTAATGACGACGATAATGAGTAGGCTTGGTAATAGAAGAAACACAGGCGCAAGTGCCGGGCTGGCTAAAGCTAGCGGCAAAGCGGTGGGAGCATGTTTTGTTGTGAGATTTTTCACAATCTGTGTCTTTCACGGTTCTTGGGTGCACCCTAAAAAATCAGATGCTTCGGTTTGTTGGATGTTCATTACAGCCAAAAGAAAATCATGCAAGCATTATTTTTCAATAAAAGCAGCAAAATGAAAAATTATTGCGTTTTTGGGGTATTTTTAGTTAAATAAGGCATGTTTTCCTGCTTAAGGCTTTTTGCTCCAACCGAGAAAATCTAGGGTGTACTAATTTTTACGCGGAACACTCAGTATGTTGGCAAAAACCCCACTTGCGGTGACTTCGGCGCCAGCGCCAGGGCCTTTGATGACTAATGGTGTTTCGCAATAGCGCTGTGAGCAGATCGAGATCATATTATCACTGCCCGCCAAGTTAAAAAACGGGTGCGCAGAACCGATTTCCTGCACTCCGGCTTTGGCCTTGTTTTGGTGCAAGCTAGCAATATATGCCAAGCGATTACCCTTCGCGCGGGCTGCTTGTTTCTTTTGTTCAAAAATCGGATCCATTTTTTTCAAATCATCAAAGAAATCATCAATTGACGCGGAAGAAAAACAAGACTCTGGTAATAGCGGGTCAATCACTACCTCGTCTAATTCCAGTGGTAATCCAGTTTCTCTGGCCAAGATCAATATTTTGCGGGCCACGTCCATGCCGTTTAAATCTTCTCTGGGATCAGGCTCGGTAAAACCCAATTCTTTGGCATTTGCGACTACTTGGCTAAAGGCAATATTTTGCGTGGAAAAAGTGTTGAAAATATAGCTCAATGTTCCAGATAATACGGCTTCAATTTCGGTGATTTTATCATTGCTGGCTATCAAAGATTGCAAGGTATGTAGGATAGGCAAACCGGCGCCAACATTGGTCTCATACACAAAACATCCGGGCGCTTTTGCCGCTAGATTTTGTAACTCTTGGTATTGGTTATACGAGCCAGACATCGCCTTTTTGTTGGGCGTAACAATGGCCATTCCCGCTTCTAGAATATCTCCATATCTGGTGCTTATCTCATCAGAAGACGTGCAATCGACAAAAACAGTATGAGCAAGATCAAGCCGGATCATTTCATCAATCAGGTTTAAGTTTTTGGCCGGGTCACCCGCCGCCAGATCAGCCTGCCAATGGGCAATAGTTATGCCGTTTCTGTTGATGGCAGTGGTTTTGCTATTGGCAATTCCACATAATTGTACAGGGCTGTTTGCTTCGGCCAACTGTGCCAGCAAGGCGGAACCGATGAGGCCGGTTCCAACTAGAAACAAATTGGGTTTGTTTTGGCCCGGTGTAAAAAACTCACGGTGCAAAGCGCGAAGAGCCGGCACTTCATCTTCGGAACGAATAACCGTTGAAATATTAAGTTCAGACGACCCTTGAGCGATGGCAAATACATTTATATTGTTTTTGCCAAGGGTGCTAAACAAACGGCCAGAAATCCCCGGAACGCCTTTCATTTGTCTGCCTACTATGGCAATTATCGAAACGTGTTCTACTAGAGTAAGTGGCTTCATCCTTTCTAATTCCAGTTCCAGAGGAAAGCTGTCTTCAACTAATTTTTTAGCCTTTTGAGCCTGATCACTAGCCACTGCGATTGAAAATGATGGTTCGTGCGAGGCTTGGGTTGTGAGTAGAGTCTTGATGCCTGCCCGAGATAAAATATCAAAAATCTGTGTAATCATCTCTCCGATTGTACGATCCTCAGATAATCGAATTCGAAGTAAACAAGCATGGCCTAGCGACGATATGCCTTGGATGTCAAACTTTGAACTCGGTGCAGTATTGCTAATCACAGTGCCTTTAACCCGTGGATTAAAGGTGTTTTTAATGTGAATGGGGATTTGTTTCTGCCGCGCCGGTTTCATGACTTTTGGGTAAATCACTTTGGCACCAAAATGAGCCAACTCTGCGGCTTCTTCATAACTAATATCGGTTAGCGCGAATGCGGACCTGACTTTCCGTGGGTCTGCAGTTAAGACGCCATCCACATCTGTCCAAATGTCAATGCAGCTAGTTTCAAGGGCGGCCCCAAGCAAAGCGGCAGTATAATCAGATCCACCGCGTCCAAGGGTAGTGGTGGTGCCATCTTTCGTCGCCGCCATATATCCACCGACTATAAACCCGCCTGATCGTGATTGAAAGAAATTGCTAATATTTTGGTAGGTTGGATCGACCAGAATATTAGCCGCACCAAAATTGTCGTCGGTTATTAGTAACTTTCTGGCATCTATGAGTTGACAGTTAATGTCTCGACCATCAAGCGCAGCGTTGATAATCGTCGATGATAATTGCTCACCAATGCTGGTGATTTTGTCCAAAGAACGCGCTGATAACTCACCAAGTAGATGTACTCCATTTAGGTTTTGGCGCAAAATATCAAAGATTTGCATGATCGAGTTTAAACTAGGCTGTCGCTTGTTTGGCTCGATCAACTCGCAAATCACTTCTTCGTGCTGTGTGATCAGTTGTGCAAGCCGATCTTGCCAAGAGACATTCGCTTGTTTTGCCAACTCGGCCAAATCAATAAGCGTATCGGTGACGCCGCCCAGCGCCGAGACCACGACAATAAAATCTTTGTCGATTTGCCGTTGCTGGCAAATAATGGAAATAACTTGTCGGATATTAGGGGCGTTTGCTACGGAGGAGCCGCCGAATTTAAGAATTTTCATGATATTTTATAGGGGGTAAAAGCTGCCAATTTGTTTCCAAAGGGATGGTGAAAGAAAATGATGACAGTTTTGACCCTGTTACCCGGGTTCTAATTTATTCATATTCAGCTATGGAAGCTAAGGCAAGCTTGCTCTTCATGTTGATGATTAAAATTACACCTGCTGATCATCAACTATATTGGCTTGCTTGTTAATCGGTGTTTTAAGGGTAAGCCAAACTTATAAATGCAGGTTAATTCGATGATCCCTTTACGCTCAAGAACCTCAACCCATGGCAGAAATATGGCTGGCGCCCGCGGTTTGTGGCGTGCTACTGGGATGAGGGATGGTGATTTTGGAAAGCCGATTATTGCTGTTGTTAATTCATTTACTCAATTTGTTCCCGGTCATGTCCACCTAAAAGACTTAGGGCAAATGGTTGCGCGCGAGATAGAGGCCGCTGGTGCCGTAGCCAAAGAGTTCAATACCATAGCAATAGATGACGGCATTGCTATGGGTCATGATGGTATGTTGTATTCACTACCTTCGCGGGATTTAATCGCCGATTCAGTGGAATACATGCTCAATGCCCATTGTGCAGACGCAATGATCTGCATTTCTAATTGCGACAAAATCACCCCCGGAATGATGATGGCAGCAATGCGGGTAAATATACCGACTGTATTTGTCACCGGCGGGCCGATGGAGGCTGGACGGGTTACGATAAAGGGTAAGGAAATTGCCATTGATCTGGTTGATGCAATGGTGCAAGCAGTCGATCCTGATATTTCAGAGACCGAACTAACTGATATTGAGCAAAATGCCTGCCCCACATGCGGCTCTTGCTCTGGCATGTTTACTGCCAATTCGATGAATTGTCTGGCTGAGGCTTTGGGGTTGGCTTTGCCGGGAAACGGAACATTGCTTGCGACCCATAGCGATCGAAAAGATTTGTTTTTGCGTGCGGCCCGGCAAATCGTTGCACTTACGACGCGTTATTATGAACAGGGGGATGAAACAGCAACTCCACGAGGAATTGCTAATTTTAACGCCTTTGAAAATGCCATGTCTTTGGATATTGCTATGGGTGGTTCTACCAATACCATTTTACACCTTTTGGCCATAGCGCGTGAGGCTAATGTAGACTTTAATCTGTCGCACATGGATGCACTTTCGCGCAAAGTTCCTTGCTTGTGTAAAGTCGCTCCGGCAGTATCCGATGTTCATATAGAAAACGTGCATCGCGCCGGCGGCATAATGTCTATCTTAGGCCAACTGGATGCTGCCGGGCTATTGCACCGCGACGTACCGACCATTTGCGGACAAAACTTGGGCGAGTCGCTAAAGCAATGGGATATTTCCAGATCAGATAACGAGCAGGCTGAGCAATTGTTCAAAGCTGCTCCAGGAGGGGTTCGCACTACCAAAGCCTTTAGCCAGAGCAGCCGTTATAAGGAGTTGGATCGTGATCGTAAAAGCGGCGTTATTCGCTCGGTGGAACATGCTTTTAGCAAGGATGGCGGACTGGCTGTGTTGCGCGGGAACCTTGCCGCTGAGGGCTGTGTAGTAAAAACCGCAGGGGTGGACGAGAGTATTTTAGTTTTCTGCGGCCCGGCCAAAATTTGCGAAAGTCAGGAACAAGCAGTGCAGCGCATATTGGCCAAGCAGATCGTGGCCGGTGATGTGGTGGTTATTCGCTATGAGGGGCCAAAGGGCGGGCCGGGCATGCAGGAAATGCTGTACCCGACTTCTTATCTCAAGGCACTGGGTTTGGGCAAAGCTTGCGCCTTGATTACCGATGGTAGATTTTCTGGCGGCACGTCGGGGCTGTCCATTGGTCATATTTCACCCGAAGCCGCAGAAGGTGGTGTGATTGGATTGGTGCAAGAAAACGATATGATTGAAATTGATATTCCTGCCCGCTCAATTCAGGTGGCTCTCAGCCAAGATGAACTGACCCATCGCCGAGAAATAATGGATGCCAAAGGGGCGAAAGCATGGAAACCAGAGCAAGAGCGCCCGCGCAAAATTTCTGCTGCCTTGCGTGCGTATGCGCTTATGGTCACCAACGCATCCAAAGGCGCTGTACGGGATGTATCTCAATTAGAGCCATAACCGTATTGCGGTTTTTTGCGGGGACAATATTCGAAAGCTGCAGGATCAGTCTATTTTTCATGCTTCCCAGTTAAAAAATAGTGTTGGTCTTGTTGTAATGCCTCGATCAAATAATCAAATACTAAGCGAATGCGTTTGTTACGGGACAGGTCATCATGAGCAACAATCCATAGATCCTGCAAATATTCAAAGTCCGGTAGCACTCTCTTGATCGCATGTAGCCCTGAGGCTTGTACATGAGCCAAAGAGCCAATGCCATAACCTGACGTTAGGGCTTCTTGATGTGTATAGAAACTGTTGGACTTAATACTGATATATTTGGGGGATATTGACAAATTCTCTAAATTAGCTGGCCACATTGGGCTGTTTTCGCCGATCTGAACATCAATAGCAGTGTGCTTGGTCAAGTCATCCACGGTTTTAGGCTCTCCGTGTTTATCAAGGTATGATCTGGCGGCATATAGACCAAACCCGGTGGTGATAACCTTGCGACCGATTAGGGAGTTTTGGTTTCCCGGCCCGATCCAGCGTAAGGCAATATCGGCTTCGCGCTTGGCTAAATTAGCCATTTGAATGTTGACATCTATGATAAAGTTGATTTCAGGATACTTCTGGTAGAAGGGCAGAATGGCGTTGGGCAACCACATATCACCAACACCTTGCGAAGCGGAAATGGTGACTGTTCCAGCTACGGCTTGATCTTGCGCAGCTGTGGCGCGGGTAATGGCATGGGCTTCGTGTTCCATTTTGCGGATATGCTCTAATACGGATAAGCCCATCTCAGTTGGTGCAAGCCCGTTGGCGGTTTTTACGAGCAAAGGTACACCCATTTGTTCTTCCAGCGCACTCATTCGCCTTCCAACTGTCGGCTGGCTTAAGTTTAGGGCTTTGGCCGCTCCTGACAGATTGCCGGAATTAACCACGGCAAGGAATATTGGGAAGTCAGACCAGTTAATTTTCATTTCCATATTTATTTGCCTCTCTCTATTGGTAAGATATGGGGCTTTGTCACGGTTTTAAAAGGGTAAAATGGTTCTAACTTTCATAAGTGCATGGCAATTATGCAAAAATAGTGAACGCTGTTCACTTTTTTAACGGGTCGTTTAGTGCTATATTGTAATTGTTCAAAACCTAAAAAGGAAAACAAAAATGTCCTCCCCAAACTTGATTAAAATCGTGTCTCTAGGTTTAGCGGTTTCGTTGGCATCTGTGACCACAATGCAAGTTGCGTTAGCTGCCGATGTCACGCCTGCTTTTGCCTCTAAAACTATTTCTAACAGCAAAATTCGCGCTGGCATTGCAGCTTTTGAAAAAGGATCATTCCAAAAGGCTGCTTTTTTCCAAAAGGCAGCATTAAAAAGCGGATTATCCAAATCCAGAAAACAAGCGGCTTACACTAATTTGTGTGCAGCAGAAGGAGTGCTTGGTAACCTTGATGCAGCAAAAGCAGCTTGTGATAGCGCGCTGGAAATTGCTCCAGATAGCTGGCAAGCCTTAAACAATCGTGGAGTCATTAGCTGGCTATCCGGTGACAAAACTGGGGCTTCTTCGCGCTTCGTCGCTGCTGCTAACTCCGCCGGTGGTGCCAATGAGTTGACAGCTGCTAACGCACATATTGCTGGTGCTGATCAATTGGCTTTTGCTGACTGATATGGCAACTGCAACTAGCTTTACAAAAAGGCTAACCCGTCCCCTCGGTGCCTAGCCGTGAAGAGTCAAATGGCTTTTCCACCTTCACCCCGCCTTGATGGCGGGGTATTTTTTTATGCAGTCAACCAGTCTGGTTTTTTAAATGGCAATTCCAAGTCTCTGGCTACTGCGGCGTGGGTAATTTCACCCTCTGCTACGTTTAGGCCGAGCGCAAAACCAGGGTCAGCATTTAGGGCTTGGTGTATGCCTTGATCTACTAGACGGCGCAAATATGGCAGAGTGGATTTGACCAAAGCAAAAGTAGAGGTGCGGGCGACAGCCCCTGGCATATTAGCAACGCAATAATGAACAACCCCGTCTACCTCAAAGGTTGGATTGTCGTGGGTGGTGGCGTGGGAGGTTTCAAAGCAACCGCCCTGATCAATAGCAATATCAACCAATACCGCACCCGGTTTCATGGTGCGCACCATTTCGCGGGTGACCAGTTTCGGTGCTGCGGCACCGGGCACCAGAACTGCACCAATGATAAGATCAGCTTCCATACAAGCATTGGCCACAGCGCGTTTGGTAGAGTATTCAGTTTTCAAGCGTCCACCATATACCATATCAAGTTCGTTCAAACGGTGATCGGAAATGTCAAAAATGGTGACATCAGCACGCAAGCCCATGGCCATTTGCGCGGCATGGGTACCAGAAACACCGCCGCCAAGTATCACTACTTTGGCCGGGGCGACGCCGGGAACTCCGCCCAGCAAGACCCCGCGTCCACCATTGGAACGCTCCAAACAATTTGCACCCACATGCACTGACATCCGCCCAGCAACTTCGGACATGGGCTGCAAAAGCGGCAGATCACCTTTGGGTCCAACAATGGTTTCATAGGCAATGGCGGTACAGCCGCTTTTGCGTAGACCCTCAGCTTGCGCTTTGTCGGCAGCGAGGTGTAAATAGGTGAACAAGGTTTGCTCAGGTCGCAGCATTTCATATTCTATCTGTTGCGGCTCTTTGACTTTTACAATCAACTCTGATCCATCAAAAACCGCTTTGGCAGTCGGGGCGATGGTACAGCCCACGGCTTCATAATCGGCATCTTCAAAACCAACGCCACCACCGGCTTTGGTTTCAACCAAAACTTGATGGCCGGCTTCGGTCAAATCAGCAGCGGCATCGGGGGTTAGGCTGACCCGGTATTCATGGGTTTTGATTTCTTTGGGGATACCAATTTTCATGATTTTATTCGCTTATCTTATATTTTAGGAAATTTGAGTTACGCAAGTTTATGATGAATCTTGGTGAATGTACTTGCATAATTGCGATAATTTGCGAATAATATTGAAGAACTTGCTGTAAAAGATGTAAAACCTAGGAGAAGTCACCATTAGCTTGGACAAGATAGACGTCAGTATTTTGCAAATTTTACAACGGCGTGGACGAATCAATAATGCTGACCTTGCCGAAAAAGTAGGGCTGTCGGCTTCGGCTTGCCATCGCCGGGTACGAGTATTGGAGGCGTCTGGTATTATTTCCAGCTATGTTGCCTTACTTAGCGCCGAAAAGCTGGGAATGACCTCGTCGGTTTTTGTGCAAGTGACTTTGGAGAACCAGCGCCGGGAAAATTTAAGCCGGTTTGAAGAGGCTATTACCCATTGTCCTGAAATTATGGAATGTTTTTTAATGACCGGAGATGCGGATTATTTGCTGCGGGTGAGTGTGCGTGATGCGGCGGATTATGAACGGCTGCATCATGGTGTGCTAACCCGCCTGCCGGGGGTAAAGCGGGTGAACTCCAATTATGCGATCCGCAAGGTGTTTCGCCGAACCGCCTTGCCGTTGGCCGCTAGCGAGGCTAATCAAGGCAGATGACATCTGATCCGACAAATTTAACTCAATTAGGCGGTGCCAGCAAACTGCCGACTTCCCCAGAAGAAGCGGTTCTTGAGCGTGTGCCCAACCCACATGCAGGCGAATTGTATCTGGTGCGGTTTTCTGCTCCTGAGTTTACCTCGCTTTGTCCGGTAACCGGGCAGCCAGACTTTGCGCATCTGGCGATTGACTATGTACCGGAAGGTTGGCTGGTGGAGAGCAAGTCATTAAAGCTGTATTTGGGCAGTTTTCGCAATCATGGTGCTTTTCATGAAGATTGCACATTGGCTATTGGTAAGCGAATTGTCGAAGCGCTGAAACCAAAATGGCTACGCATTGGTGGTTATTGGTATCCTAGGGGCGGCATGCCGATTGATGTATTTTGGCAAACCGGTAATGCGCCAGAAGGGCTTTGGTTGCCAGAGCAGGGTGTGCCAAATTATCGGGGAAGGGGTTAGGAAGCAGGGGCGTTAGCAGATAATTATTTAACCTAAATCCGCCAAATGAATCCAATAATAAAACCGATCATTCAATGTTGAATTTGTAAGTGCTTATTGAAATCATCTCTGCATCTGCTTTAAGCCATACAAACGCAAGATACTAAGGGGCAGGGTCTAGATTAAACTTCGCGTAATTCTCTCGCATAACGCTGCCAATTATCCACATAATGTTCAGCCGATGCTCGTAGTATTTGGGCCATTTCATCGGTGACTTCTCGGATTATTTTACCCGGGGAGCCAACCACCATGGAATTGTCGGGAATATTTTTGCCCTCAGTTATTAGTGCATGGGCGCCGATTAAACAGTTTTTGCCAATCACGGCACCGTTTAATACGGTGGCGCCAATGCCGATCAGCGAATTATCGCCAATGCTGCAACCGTGCAACATAGCCTTGTGCCCAACGGTGACCCCTTTGCCGACAGTCATTGGAAAGCCAGCATCAGAGTGCAACACCGTGCCGTCTTGAATGTTGGAGTTCTCGCCAATGGTAAGGCGATCCATATCGCCTCGGGCCACTACGCCAAACCACAGCGAAGCATTTTTATGCAAGGTAACTTTACCAATAACTTGCGCATCGGGGGCAATCCAGTATTGCCCGGTTGGAGGCAATTCTGGCTGACGGTCAGCAAGGGTGTAAATAGGCAAGGTTTTAGTCCAGATCTATCGCCAAAATGGCAATGTCTAGATTATAGGAAATATCACTGGGGTCTTCGTCATCTTTGAATAATAGCCCTAAAAACTCGTCGTTGGCATATACTTCTAACGAGTCATTTTTCTTGCCGCGCCGGCGTAGCTCTACCGATGGGTTGATGCGCTTTACTAGATATGTACGCAGCTTTTCAATCTCGTCATCATTCATATTGGTCTCCAGTGCCAGATGGGAATCATTGTTGCTATTATTGTTCAGACCTTAACCAAGCAAAGGTTAGCCTTCAATCGGTTTCGAGCATTTGGTTCATGCTTTTTGCTGGTTCGGGGCAGCACTCTCCAGCTACCGGTTTTGCAGGAACACCGGCTACGGTGCAGCCAGCTGGCACATCTTTTAATACTACTGAACAAGCAGCGATGCGGGCAAATTCGCCAATTTCGATATTTCCAAGAATTTTAGCGCCGGCTCCGATTAACACACCCTTGCCAACCTTAGGGTGTCGATCCTGTTCATTAGCGCCCGTGCCGCCAAGGGTAACTCCGTGCAGCATTGAAACGTCATCGCCGACACTTGCAGTTTCACCGATCACAATGTCTGTGGCATGGTCTATCATGATGCCTTGTCCAATTTTTGCTGCTGGGTGAATGTCGACACTAAATAACTCTGAAATTCTTGATTGGAAAAAATAGGCTAGAGCCTGTCTACCTTCACTCCACAAATAATGGCCAACCCGATAGGCCTGTAATGCCAAAAAGCCTTTATAGAACAAGAATGGTTGTAAATAACCCTTGGCAGCAGGGTCTCTGGATAATACCGCTTGCGCATCATTTATGGCTTGATCGATTATTTCCGGGCGCGCAGTAAATGTATCTGAACAGATTTCTCGAACCTGCATTGAACTCATATTTTCGTCGCCAATTTTGGTCGCCAAAATATAGGAAAGCGCATCGGGAATATTATCATGATTCAAGATTACTGCGTTTAGCATAGAGGCTAATGTTGGCTCTGTTGCGGCGGCATTTGCTGCTTCTTGGCGTAGATGTGACCAGATGGGATGGCCGGTGTTCTCGTCTTGTATATCTATCACATTACTCATGAGCGTTTCCTCTGGGCCATTTAATGCGGTTATAGCCATCATATAGGGTCTTTGTGCTGTTTTCCAACGATTCAAATTATATATCTGCCTGCGACCTGTGTAAGCTGGCTTGTTTTTTGGCTAATTGCACTGCGGTAATTCGCTTGCGGACAGCGCGTAATCTTGCCAGTAGAACAAAAGCGCAAGGGGCAAAAATTAAGGCTAAAACTGCAGAACCGGTCACCCCGCCGGCAATTGCTGTCGCTAAAGGCCCCCAGAAACTGTCTCCAAATGCAAGCAACGGTATAAAGCCGCCAATGGTGGTTAGTGTCGTTGCAACAATATGCCTTGTGGCGTCAATTACTGTTTCCCGGGTGGCAATGGGGTCCCCGGCTTTGGCTTTTTCGTTGGATTTGAGTGCGGTTAGCACCACAATGCTTCCGTTAATTGATAATCCAACTAAGCCCATAATGCCGACTATTGCCATAAAACCCATGCTTTCGCCAAATATCCAGATGGAGAAGAGTGCCAGCCCAACAGATAAAGCTCCGCTAGCACCAACAATCCCGGCATATGAAAATGAGTTAAATGCCAGCACCACAGCTCCGGTCATTAAAATCAACAAGGGCAAAGCAGTGGACAGCAAATTGCCAATGGCATCTCCTTGGCTTTCGGCATCGCCGCCAAATTTTAAGGTATAACCATGGGGCAGGTGAAAATCAGAGACAGCAAGCCGCTGTTTGAAATCTTTTAGTACAGTTGAGGGTAGGATAAATGGATCAAGATATGCTAAAATGCCATTATATCTGACGCCATCTTGGTGCGGTATAAGGGCAATTTTTGGTATTAGCTTTAATTTGCCAATCGCGCCGGGGGTAGTATCCCCATTGATCGAGGTGAGCGGCATTGAGAGGGCACTGTTTAAATCGTTCCGGTTCTCTGGCGCTGATTGCACCCGTACAGGAATTCGTTCCGGCCCCTCTTGAACGCTGCCTGCTGGTATGCCTTCAAACCATGAGTTTAACTGTGCAGCCAAAGTCGTCAAAGGCATGCCCAACCGTCTTGCAGCGGTTTCATCGGTTTCCAGTGATGCTACGACCTGTCCCATCTGCAATTCAGATCTAGTGTAGGTAACGCCGGGTGTCGCGGCCAGCATAGCGCGTAATTGTTGTCCCAATCGATCGAGTTCTGCAAAATTGGGGCCGGTAATAATCATTTCAATTGGCGCATTTACCGGGGGGCCTTGCTCAAACGGAAGCGCTAGAATCCTGGCATCTGGAAATTTAGCTCGCAGCAAATGCTGCATTTTTACAACAATTCTGTGGGTGTCTTTTGCTGACTCGGTTTCAACAAAACCGTTGGCTAAATTGGTGGTAACTGCGGCGGATGAAAACACATTATAAAATACTTTGGGAGCTGCGCTTCCCATAACCCAGGTGATATTTTTAACTCCCGGTTCAGTGGCTAGGAATTGGCGTATTTCTTCGGCCCGCTTTTGAGTATTTTCAAGGGAGCTGTCGGCGGACATGGTTAGCTGCACCTGAAACATATCTCGATCCACGGGCGGGAAAAACTGCATTGGCAAAGTGGTGGCAATTGCAAAACCAATGAATGGAATAATTGCACTGGCAAACATGCCCAGCCATGGATGCGAAATCACGAAATCTAATACCTTGCGATAGCTTTGCGTTAGCCAGCCTATGCGCAACCCTCGGCTCCAAAAATGATAGGGAGCATTCGGATCAGGCTCTTTATCCAACCAAGCTGAAAATGCCGGGATCAAGGTAAATGCCAGCGCAAAGCTGGAGCCAACTGCAAAAATAACCGACACACCCATCATTCCGATAAACTCGCCAGCTCCTCCTGGCATTAATGCGATAGGGGCAAAGGCCAACATGGTGGTTAAAGTCGAAGCCAATAACGGGGCAAACAATAAGCGAGAAGTTTTCCGGATGGCCTCTACCGGTGGCGTCCCGCGGCGGCGCAACAGATTATATTCATCTACCATAACAATTGCAGTATCAATGAGCAGGCCAAGTGCGATCACAATGCCGGTGACTGACATTTGGTGTAAGGGTTGACCCATAATTTTGAATAAAGTCACGGTCATAAATATGGTCAAAGGTAAAGCCGATCCAACAATGATTGCCGCTCGCCAACCCAAGATAAAAAACGAAAATATAAGCACTAGAATGGCAGAGAAAACTAGATTGCGGAATAAACCAACCAAGCGATCAGATACGTATTTTTCCTGTTGAAAGAATGGCGACAAAGATATGGTTGGTGGCAGCTCATCGCGAAACTCATCCACTAGTGCCAGTGCTTTCTTGCTCCACAAATCAACTCGCTGATTAGGAGTGATATAGGCGGAAAACAAAATCACCCGCTGCCCGTTTCGATACGCCATGGAGCTTACTGGCTTGCGGTAGGTTTTTTGCACTTTGGCAATGTCGCCCAAACGGATGGCGGTTCCATCGGCAAACTCACGGATTGGAACTTCGCGAATTCGTTCAATACCTGTTAGTTCGCCAGATATCTCAAGAGATAATTGATTGGTTCTGGTCTGGATGCGACCGGCGGGAGTTTTGGCATCGGCACCGCGCAGGATATTCGCGACATCATTGGGCAAAAGCCCGATGGAGCTCAGTCTATCTACGTCTAATTCTACGCGAATTTCAGGCTCTACTGCGCCATATATTTTGGTTTCTTCGGTAGAGGAAAGGTTTTTGAACTTAAGCTCAAGGTCACGAGCCAGCCGCCCGATAAGCTCAATATTATCCTCAAACCCGGTTTCCATGGAAAATGCAACAATCAGGGTATCCGCACCAATATGCTGGCGTCGCAAATCTGGAGTTTGGGCATCTGCTGGTATTAATAATGCCCCTTTATTTAATTGTTCGCGAACCTGAGTCCATATCGGTTCTACGGCGTTTCCGCGAAACTCCTCTTTGATTTCAACGGTAATAATTGATACGCCGGTTTTTGATACTGATGTAGTCTCATCAACTTCAAACAGCTCTTTGATTGCATTTTCTAATGGATCAGTAACTAAAGCCTCGACCCGCTCTGCAGAAGCACCGGGATAATTAGTAATTATTATTGCAAATCGCTCTGATAATGTCGGGTCTTCCTGCCTGCCCAAGGTCAACAAAGCCGCAAGCCCTGATACGATAATTAAAAATACAGTTAGGGTCGCCAAACGGGGGTTTCTATAAAATAATTCACTCATTTGCGCGCAACTTTTACAGGTGAAACCACCATGCCAACAGCAGTGTTCTGGCCTGAAGCTTCAAGAACTAGCGTACCTTCATCAATTGGTCCCCTGACATAAACCTCTCGTTCATTGGCGTAGAGAATTTCCACAGGTACAGGCGTCAAAATATAATCTTCGCCAGATTGCTGCGGCAATAATGTGTACAGTGTCCACAACCCGCGCCGTCCCTCGCGTAAAGCGGCCAGCGGCACCAAAAAGCCTCTTTGTTCTAATTGATCTTTCAATTCAATGCGAACTGATTGCCCAGGTGTTAGCTTTGGGTTTTGATCAATTAAGTCGAATACCACTTCAACGGTCTGGGTTACTGGGTTCACGATATTAGTGGAGCGACGAACCTGTGCTTGCGCTTTGCCATGATTGGTGGATATTTGGACTTTGTCGCCTTCTTGTAGTATTTGAGCGTTGTCAATTGGTAGACCAACGACTAGCTCCAATGCCCCACTTTCAACTAGTTCCAATACTGCAGTGTTTGGCCCTGCAATTGCTCCTTCATCTAAAAACCTATTAATAATAGTGCCGGAATAAGGTGCGTGAATACGGGACAGGGAAAGGCGAGCTTCCAGCGCTTTAGCTTGGGCAATTGCAGCGCTTAATGCAGCATCAGCACTGGCTTGGTTTGCTAGAATTTCTTCAAGTCGTTGCGGGGAAATGTGTCCGGCATCTGCAAGTGAGCGTTGGCGTTTAGCTGTGGCAAGTGTAATATCGCGTGAGGTTTTGGCTTGGGCGATTGCAGCTTTTGCTGCAGCTAAATCGGCTCTTTGCATTGTGGTGTTTAAACTTGCCAGTCGATCGCCTTTGGAGACTTTGTCGCCGACATCCACAAACACTTCAGCGATCAATCCGCCGCGCTCAAAGCCTAATGCGCTTTGCCTGCGTGCTGAAACTGTTGCGGGCCAAGTCGATAAAATTTCCAGTTGTTCTTGAAACTCAACCTGTAGAACTGGCACTGGAACTGGTGTTGATGTTAACGAGGCATCATTTGCCATAGCAGGGGGAAATGAAATAGCTATCAGCACAACACTCATCAAAAGTGTCTGTCTAAAAATAGAGCGATAAATTAACATTCTAGGTTTCCGGTGAATTTGATCCCGACGGTAGTATAAGGATGATTTTAAATTAAAAAAGTGAACACTGTTCAGATAATGTGAATATCATCTATGCAATTTCGGATATCAAGGCCCAATATCCATCGCCATGTACCTGTGAAATCGCTATGCTTATGCCCCGTATTTTAATCCTTGAATTAGAAAGTTAATATGAAATTCAATCATTTGTTCTGGAGTGTACCCTTCACTTCCATCAACGCCACTTCCTAATTCGTGAATTTGTATGAGCAAGCTGGTCAGTCCATGTACTGCAGCCCAAATTGTTTTTCCTGCCAAGGAAATATCTTGTTGCCTAAACGATCCGCTATCGACACCAGCGGCTATTATGGCTTCTAATTGTGCCGCCGCCTGATTGCCAAAGCTGTCCTCTGGTTGCGGTAGATAATCAGACCAGCTTGAATATGCCATCAAATAAGTACCGGGGTTTTCCAACGCTGTAGCAATATATGCTCGGGCTGTCGCTCGGCAAACCTGTTCGGCATCGCCCTGATCTTTGGCTTTTTCCATTCTGGCTAATAATCGCTCAAAGAATGACTCGCGTACTGCGTTAAATACTTCTGCCTTGGAGCCAAAGTATTTGTACAGCGCCGCTGGAGAATAGTCAGTTTCCTCAGCAAGCCGCCGCATTGAAACTGCAAGTTCCCCCTCGCGGGCAAACATTTTCTCAGCCGCGGCAATGATAGAGTTTCGCACGCGCTCATGGCGGCGCTCGGCCGGGCTCTTTGATGAATGCTTACAACAAGTAGGTTCGATACTCATGACGTCCTAGCTAATCTAATGTAAAATCCCTTTCTTATAGGCTCGCATAACGCTATTCGTCAAAACGTCAAATTAATAAAGGTGAATTTATGTCCAACCTTTCTTCGTCATCAAAATCGCCGAAAACGGTTTTACCGTGCAACCCATCCGATGATGTGCTGGGCTTTTTGAGTAAAAGGCGCTCAACCCCCTTGCCATTATTGGGACAGCCGGGGCCAGACACAAAAACATTGGATATGATTTTGGAACTGGCATCAAGGGTGCCAGATCATCGCAAAGTCGTGCCCTGGAGGTTTATTGTTTTTGCTGGTGAAGCTCAACAGCAGGCTGCCGTTCAAATCGAGAGGCGTTTTGCTGAAAACAATCCGCAAGCCACAGCAAAGGAAATCCATATCCAAGGATTAAAATTTACCGGATCAGGCGTGGTGGTAGGCTTGGTTTCATCACCTAAGCACAACCATAAAACTCCAGTATGGGAGCAACACCTTAGCGTCGGGGCTGTTGGTCAGAACCTGTTGCTTGCTGCCAATGCTGCGGGGTTTGCTGGGGTTTGGTTGACCGGTTGGCTAGCCTCAGATCCAGGTTTATGTAAAATATTTGGCCTGCGTGATCATGAGCAAATTGCCGGATTTTTTCATTTAGGTACTGCAAAACAAGCCTTACAGGAACGGCCAAGGCCGGATATGGGCAAAATTGTCAGGCATTGGAGCTAACATTAAATAACTAAATGAGTGCAAACGACAATTTAGCGAAGTTCAGAACTACCCCATATTTTGCCATCATCTGGGTTCAGAATATGCAGGCTTTTGTATGTACTAAGGTCAATCAGTTCCGTAAGTAGGTATTCCTGTTTACCGCTTGTGGCCAGTAACGGTGATAATTGCAATATATCTTGTTGGTTTGCGGGGGTCTCTGTAGTTATTTCATCAAGGCTTTGCCGTGAAAAAATAATTTGTAATCTGTCGGTTGAGGCTTCGGATTCATTGCGTGGCTGACTGCTAAATGTGTCATCAAATTGCAGGTATTGTTGGTCATTTTTGGCAATTATTTTCCAATCACCTTCGATTAGGTCATTGTTGCTGATGAAAGTGCCAGTGGCGATCAGAGTTTCAATTTGCTCGGGCGCTAGTTCTTCTTGAATCAAATCGGTTTCGGTTTCTGCTTTTTTAGTCACAGTTTTTGCATCTTCGATAAGTTTCTCGGCATTTACTTTCTTTGCTGCGATCTCTTTGTTTGTATTTACAGTATCTCTTTGCGCTTGTTTTTGAGCGTCTGCGATGATTTCAGCGTTTTGAATAGCGGCAACAGCTCGGTATTTTGACTGATCTAATTGTGCGCGCTTTTCCGCCAAGCGGCGGGCCTCAACTCGTGCCTCCGCTTCTGCTTTTGCTTGTGCAATAGCATCGGCCTTTATTCTTGCAGCCGCTTCTGCTGCAAGTCTGGCTCTTTCTCTTTCCGCCAAAGCAGTTTGTTCAGCTTTTTGGGCAAGATCTGCCTGTGTTAGTGTTTCGGGCGCGTTTTCAATTTTGTTGGGGTTGTCCGAGCAGGAAATTGTTATCATCGTGACAACAAAAAGAGCAATAAAAACCTTGAACATGAGGGACTCCACAGAATTTCATGTCTCTATTGCGGCATTTATCGCAAGAATCAAAGTGGAAATCATATAAATGTAAGTTTTCTTGCTTTTTGCTGCGACATTTATGCTGTTTTTGAGAAAAAATTTGCGTGAGTGACAAGTGGCTATTACCAAGAGCCAAATCAATAAATGTCACCAATATTTTCAGGGATTTGCAAATGTCCGAAATCATCAACTGGGAAGCTCTTGATTTACAAAAATATGAGGATGAGAGCAAAATGCTGTCACGCCTTAGTGGGCTGACTGGCTTGTGCGCAGATGCTAGGGAGCAAATTAAATTGCAAGCAGTTGAATTGGTTGAACTAGCAAGGACACAAAAACGACCAAAAGGTATGATGGAAAGCTTTCTTGCGGAGTTTGGATTGTCCAATAAGGAGGGTTTGGCTCTTATGTGTCTGGCTGAGGCTTTGCTTCGAGTGCCCGATGAGAAAACTGCTGATGCTCTGATTGCAGAAAAAGTTTCTTCTGGCGACTGGGCTGATCATGCCGGGAAATCAGACTCGCTACTGGTTAATGCTTCAACTTGGGGCTTGATGCTTACCGGTAAATTGATTGATGGCGGGCGCCAGATAGAAAAAGACCCGGCCGGATTAGTTAAGCGTCTGGTTGCAAAGATGGGTGAACCGGCAATCCGCGCTGCTATGTTGCAGGCCATGCGGATTATGGGCGAACAATTTGTGCTGGGTAGGAATATCAAGCAAGCCTTAAAACGTGGTGTTAGGTTTGGAGATAAAGACAAACCCGCCATTTTTTCTTTTGATATGCTAGGTGAAGGGGCCTGCACAAAATTAGATGCACAGCGATATTTTGAACGCTATGCTGATGCGATTCATGACGCAGGCAAGGCCTGTAAAAACGGGTCGGTGTATGAAGTATCCGGGGTTTCGGTGAAATTATCAGCATTGTTCGCGCGTTATGAGGCCGTGCAGGCAGAGCGTGTTCATTTGGAGCTATACCCAAAATTATTGGAATTGGCGCAATTGGCCAAAGATTATGATATTGGGTTTTGCCTTGATGCCGAAGAAGCAGATCGTCTGGTTTTGTCATTAGAATTGTTTGAGCGACTGGCGAAAGAGCCAGTGCTTGCTGGTTGGAACGGTTTAGGTTTGGCGGTGCAAGCTTATCAGAAGCGGGCGCTTGGCGTGATCCGTAATTTGCAAAAACTGGCAAGACATACCAAGCGAAAATTTATGGTAAGGTTGGTTAAAGGTGCTTACTGGGATACGGAAATAAAGCATGCTCAGCAATTAGGTGTTTCAGGGTTTGCCGTCTGGACAACCAAGCAGGCAACTGATTTAAATTTTCTGGCGTGCGCCCGAGCTTTATTGTCAGATTCTGATGCAATTTACGCCCAGTTTGCTACTCATAATGCCCATTCACTGGCAGCTGTGCAATGGATGGCCGATCAACAAGGAACTGCAATAGAGTTTCAACGTCTGCACGGCATGGGAGAAGCGTTGTATAAGGCGGCAATTGAAGCCTATGGAGCGGTGAAATGCCGGATTTACGCTCCCGTTGGCAGTCATGATGATCTCTTGCCTTATTTGGTGCGTAGATTACTTGAAAATGGCGCCAACACTTCGTTCGTTCATTCATTTTTAGATGAAAATGTTCCGGCAATACAAGTGGCCGGTGATCCATTTTCTGGCATTTGTAATTTATCGCCTCATGCTAAAATTCCAGCACCACCAGATTTATTCGGTGATGAGCGCCGAAACGCGCAAGGGTGGGACTTATCCATGCAGACAATGCGGGCTTCCTTGCAACAGGCAGTGGCCACATTAGACGAGACCTTGCCACTTGCTTGCGGGCCAGTGATCGGAGGCGTTGTTGGTGTGTCGGAGTCACAGGCTAGGACATCACCAGCAAACCGTTCAACAATAGTTTCACAAGTCAGTGACAGCACTAAAGAAGATGTGCAGATGGCATTTGACAAGGCGCGCGCTGCTAGCATCCCTTGGAATGAACTGGGCGGTAGCGGAAGGGCTTTATTGTTACATGCCTGTGCCGATGAATTAGAGCGCGAAGCGCCGCGCTTTATTGCGCTAATGGTTCGTGAAGCTGGTAAAACCCTTGAAGATAGCATCGCCGAGGTGCGAGAGGCCGTTGATTTTTGCCGCTATTACGCAGTGCAAGGCGAACAGGATTTTGGTTTTCCTAAGCGCCTGCCCGGGCCAGCCGGAGAAACTAATCATTATTCTTTGCGTGGGCGCGGTGTGTTTGTTTGCATTAGTCCGTGGAATTTCCCGTTGGCGATTTTTACCGGCCAGATTATGGCAGCATTGGCGGCAGGTAATTCAGTAATTGCCAAACCGGCAGAACAGACGCCGCTGATTGCATTTGAGGCTGTGCGCTTATTTCATGAAGCTGGCATCCCGATTGATGTTCTGCACTTGCTTACAGGATCAGGACAGCACATTGGCGCAAGTTTGGTCTCACATGATGGCCATGATGGTGTTGTCTTTACCGGGGGCACTGATACGGCGCGGGTCATTAATAAGGCTTTGGCGAATCGTGATGGTGCCATTGTACCATTGATAGCGGAAACCGGTGGCTTAAATGCGATGGTGGTTGATAGCAGCGCTTTGCGAGAGCAGGTGGTGGCCGATGTCATCAGTTCGGCTTTTGGATCTGCTGGACAACGGTGCAGCGCCTTGCGGGTTTTGTTTTTACCCGAAGCAACTGCGCAAATGCTGATCGAGGCAATAGTGGGAGCAATGTCTGAGCTGGAAGTCGGCGATCCTGCATTTCCTACGACTGATTTGGGGCCGGTAATTGATCGTGATGCTCTTAGCAAGTTGCAAGCGCATTTGAAAATCCCAGTAATTGCCAGCGGTCTAGCATATCAAGGTAATTGTTCTGATGCTGCTGGGTATTTTATGGCCCCAGCTTTGGTTGAAATTACTTCGTTGGATTGCCTGCAGCGCGAGGTTTTTGGCCCGGTTTTGCATGTGATGCGCTACCAGCCTGCGCAATTGTCTTCCTTGCTGGCGGAGATGTCGGCCAAAGGCTATGGTTTGACTTTGGGGGTTCATTCAAGAATTCGCGCTTTTGCTGATCAGGTGCAAAGCCAACTGCCTGCAGGTAACATCTATATTAACCGCTCAATGATCGGAGCAGTGGTTGGAGTGCAACCATTTGGCGGTCTTGGGCTATCTGGTACCGGCCCCAAAGCTGGCGGCCCGCACTATTTGCATCGATTCGCATCAGAACAAGTTGTGACAAACAATATTTCCGCTCAAGGTGGTGATCCAGAATTGTTGAATTTAGGGTGAATTGTTGCATCATGATCGCTAGTTTTTACCGAGTTTTTCCTTCTTAGAACTTATGATTCAATAACTTTTGGTAGGGCTTCAGGGCCGTAGAGGTTTCTGAGAATAGTTTTTTTTGCCATTTGGGTGATTGTACTTTTGAGAAAGTTCCTTTCATTTTCGGTGTCTAAATCCTAAAAAAAGCTTGCGCATTTTCAGTGCGTTATGGACTTGTTAACAAAAAAGTAGATTTTTTTTGACGCAAGATATTGACCCTGCAGGCGAACCCAAACACTATATGTAGTGTCTGGGGCGAAAAGCTTCAGTATTTAGGGTTTTACGAGCCAACAAGTTTTTTTTAGATTATCAAATGGTGCCATGGGTTTTTTCAGTGCGCCATCGGGGTAATGTTGTCGGAATTTACCGGCTTTTCCGGGGGGAGATCGTTTCTATGTTGCGTAGTTTTACCAAGTCTTTGGCTGTTAAATCTTCACATGAAGCCAACCGCAAATCGGCAGTTGAGGTAGGGAGTATCGCTGCATCAAAATTAGATGATATGCCGGAGTTGAAACTGGTTTCAGGTATTCAGATTGACCGCTCGCGGGATGATTTACTGACTGATTTTGGTAAAGCCACCTTAAAGGATCGTTATCTGCTGCCTGGAGAATGTTATCAGGATATGTTTGCGCGGGTTGCCAGTGCATACGCAGATGATGAGAGTCACGCCCAGCGCCTTTACGATTATATGTCTAGGTTGTGGTTCATGCCGGCAACGCCAGTGCTGTCCAATGGCGGTGCTAAGCGCGGATTGCCGATTTCATGTTTTTTGAATTCAGTAGGTGATTCTCTCGATGGCATTGTTGAGACATGGAATGAAAATGTCTGGCTGGCCTCCAATGGCGGCGGCATTGGCACTTATTGGGGGCGGGTGCGTTCCATTGGTGAAAAAGTTGGGGAAAAAGGAGAAACTGCTGGAATTATTCCGTTTGTGCGGGTGATGGACAGCTTAACTTTGGCGATTTCCCAAGGTTCGCTGCGCCGAGGTTCCGCAGCAGTTTATCTTGATATTCACCATCCAGAAATCGAAGAATTTCTAGAAATTCGCAAACCTTCGGGGGATTTTAATCGCAAAAGCCTGAACTTGCATCACGGGATCAATATCAGTGATGAATTCATGCTTGCGGTGCAAAATGGCGAAAAATTTGCTTTACGCAGTCCTAAAACCAAGGAGCCATTGCGTGAAGTTGATGCGCGGGCCTTGTGGCAAAAAGTGCTGGAGCTGCGGATTCAGACCGGAGAGCCGTACATTATTTTTTCCGATACTGTGAACCGTGCAATGCCCAAGCATCAGCGCGACCTTGGATTGTCGGTCAAGCAATCAAATCTATGTGCCGAGATCATGTTGCATACCGGCCCAGATCATTTGGGCAAAGAGCGCACGGCTGTTTGCTGCCTGTCCTCAATGAACGCCGAAAAATTTCTCGAATGGCGTGAAGACGAGCATATAATCGAAGATGTTTATCGGTTCTTGGACAATGTTTTACAAAGCTTTATCGACAGTTCCCCAAGCGAAATGGAAAAAGCTAAATACTCGGCAATGCGTGAGCGTTCTGTTGGCCTTGGTTTGATGGGTTTTCATACTTTTTTGCAACAGCAAAATGTATCTTTTGAATCGGCTCCGGCAAAGTCGTGGAATTTGCAAATTTTCAAACATATACGCCGGGCTGCTGATGCTGCTTCGCATAACTTGGCCGTTGAGCGTGGGGCCTGCCCCGATGCGGTAGATGCAGGGTTAATGGCTAGGTTTTCACATAAAATTGCAGTGGCGCCGACGGCTTCTATTTCAATTATTTGCGGCGGGACTTCTGCTGGCATAGAGCCGATACCGGCAAATATTTATACTCACAAGACTTTATCAGGTTCGTTTACGGTGAAAAACCCGGTCTTGAGAGATTTGCTGGAAGCCAAAGGCATAAATACGGATAAAACTTGGACTGCAATCATTGAACACGAAGGTTCGGTTCAACATTTAGATGAGTTGAGTGATGATGAAAAAGACCTGTTCAAAACCGCATTTGAACTGGATCAACGCTGGGTCATTGAGCATGCCGCTGATCGGGCCAAATTGATTTGCCAGTCACAATCAGTCAATTTGTTCCTGCCTGGTGATGTTAGCAAATGGGATCTGCATATGCTGCATTGGACAGCATGGGAGTCCGGTGTGAAGTCCTTGTATTATTGCCGCTCCAAGTCCGTGCAACGGGCTGCCTTTGCCAATAGTGACCTGGGTTTGCAAAAATCAATGAATGAAGCTGCGCCAACCGATTATGAAGAATGTTTGGCCTGCCAGTAAATAGGTATTGAAACTCCAAAACTTCTGAATTTACGGCAACGAAGCGATATATATCTGGACTTCGAACTTTTGGTGCTTTGGTAAAAAGCCAAATTGCGGTAACATATGCTGAATTAAAAGAGAATCGCAAAGTGGTTGCAGGGGAAGAAGCATGCAAAATACAGACATTCTAACGCCAGTAATGGTGTTAATCGCGTGGACATTACTGGTTCTGATCTGGATGTATGCCAAAAGAATTCCGGCAATGAGCAAAGCAAAGATCAAGCCTGATGACAGCCTAACCCAAGATTTAAGTTCGGCTTTGCCATTGGATGCTCGGCAGGTTGCAGCTAATTACAATCACCTTTTGGAGCAGCCAACGATTTTTTATGCCGCAGTAATTGCAATTGCGGTCATGGGGCATGTGGATGCTCTGGCGGTTAATGCGGCGTGGGCCTATGTGATTTTGCGTATTTTGCATTCCTTGGTGCAAAATACCTACCACACAGTCATGCACCGCTTTAGCATATTTATGCTGTCCTCGCTGGCTTTGGCGGTTATGGTGGTCAATGAGTTGCTAAAATTATTTAGTTGAGTTTCTTTGCTGCAATTGGGAAAGTCAGCTTTGCTGATATTAATTAAGCGCTTTCTTGTTTAAAAAAGCTTGTGCTGGCTTTTTCCTCAGGGTTGATCCCCGTTAAGTCTGTAAAAGCCTTGGCGGCAAAGTTATTTCCCGCCGGCGCTTCTCGCAATCAGCCACACGCAAACCCATGCTTTATTGGTTTTTTTGCGATGATTCACCATGTCAAAGAGCAATAGCGAATACATGGTACTCGCGTTAAGCCCCATTATAGCAAACTCAGCCTTCTTGCGGACGCTTCGAACTTATCCCCGCCTCCATAGGGTCACTTAGGGTATTTAAGGGTGCTTTTAGGGTAGGTTAAGGGACAAGGAGGCTTTTTGCACTGTGAACATATGGTGCAAGCAGGGTGTTCAAGGGTAGGGTCTTTAAGGGTCAGTGACCCTTGAGAGTATTTGTTTGACCTCGCGGCAGTTCGTTACACTCACGCCTCCGGTAGGGCGGCGAACAATCGCCCCCTAACTCTTAAAGGCGCGGTCGCACCTAGTTACTAGCGTACAATATCTGTCCTATCGCTGCGCTTTTGTTTGGTCTCGCGGCGAAGCACTTCGTGCCGCCTCCGACAGGCGGAGTCTTTCTTTGTACTTGGTCATAACTTTTAAGAAGGGCCGCTGGCTTTGATTTCAAGGGCGTGGATTAAACCCGCTAGTTCTTCGCGCAACACTTCATTGATTGCCCGGTGTCGGGCCAATGGGGTTTTGCCGGTAAACGCTTTTGCGCGTATTTTTACGGCAAAATGAGTTTGGCCACCGGGCCGGGAGCCAGCATGGCCTTCGTGCAGATGGCTGTTGTCGCGCACCTCTAGGTATTCGGGGGTAAATGCAGATTGTAATTTCTGGTGAATAATTTCAGCCATTTTGCTCATTTTTTGTATTTCTTTCATAGACGAGATGCATATCGCTGTTTTATAGGTAGGCCGATGAGTGACGATTTCAAATACACACCAAAACTTTTTGATATTCGGGTCAAGCCGCCAGGCAAAGAAAAGGCCGGTAAAACCGAGCAAAGATGTGAATGGGATGGCTGTGTGGCCAAGGGAAATTGCAAAGCCCCGCAAAGCCCTGATGCTTTGAATGAATATTTCTGGTTCTGTCAGAAGCATACGGCTGAATACAACAAAGCATGGAATTTCTTTCATGGCATGAGCGAAAGCGCGGCCCGCGCCTATATGCACGGCCAAGCCCACGGCAATCGCCCCACATGGGATATGCGCCGATCTGTCCAAGGCCAAGGCAAGGGCCCAAAGGGATGGCAGAACCGCTTTGCCGATCCGCTGGATTTGGTTGGGGACGCTAAGTTTGAAGAGAACAGCGCTGCGAAGCGACGGTTAGGCCGATTGCAGGCTTTGGCAATGGATGACTTGGGGCTTACTCATGATACTGAGCCAAAATACGTACGAAAACGTTATTTGAAACTGGTCAAAACTTTTCACCCAGATGCAAATAAAGGCGACCGTTCGACTGAAGGGCGCTTGCAACAGGTAATTCGAGCATATCAAATTCTTAAAACAGCAAAACTGGCTTGAAGAAGCCAACGCTTCAGCGCATAAAACTCTCTACTGTAAGATAAATAGAGAAGCTAATGTCTGAATTTGATGCCGCATTTCCACTTTGGCAACCTGATGCCGAAATTTCCGTAAGCAAGACATTTGGCTTTGCCTCAAATGCAAGTGTGCCTGCATTTTCAAAATCATGTGAATATGTGCCAGAAATTGATCATGCTTATCGGTTTGATCCGCCAACAACCAAAGCTATTTTGGCAGGTTTTACCCATAATAGGCGGGTGATGGTGCAAGGCTATCACGGCACTGGAAAATCCACCCATATTGAACAGGTGGCGGCACGCTTAAATTGGCCAATGGTTCGAATTAATCTGGACAGCCATATCAGCCGGATCGATTTAATTGGCAAGGATGCAATTGTCCTAAAAGACGGAAAGCAGATTACCGAGTTCAAGGAAGGGCTTTTGCCGTGGGCTTTGCAGCGCCCGGTAGCTCTGGTTTTTGATGAGTATGATGCTGGCCGTCCGGATGTAATGTTTGTGATCCAGCGTATCTTAGAAAGTTCTGGCAGATTGACCTTATTGGATCAAAATCGAATTATTCGTCCACACCCGGCGTTTCGTTTGTTTTCAACAACCAATACAATTGGCCTTGGTGACACTACGGGGCTTTATCATGGCACCCAGCAGATAAATCAGGGGCAATTAGATCGTTGGTCAATGGTTGTGGCGCTTAATTATCTTGAAAACGAAGCAGAAGAAGCAATCATTGTCGCTAAAATGCCAAAGTGGGATACGGATGCTGGTCGTAAAAAAATTGCCGCTATGGTGCAAGTTGCAGACTTAACCCGCAATGCGTTTATGAATGGGGACATTTCGACGGTAATGAGCCCACGTACAGTGCTAACTTGGGCGGAAAACACTGAAATCTTTGACGATCAGGTTGGCGAAGCATTCCGCCTGACTTTTTTGAATAAATGTGATGAGTTGGAGCGTCCTGTTATTGCTGAATTTTATCAAAGAGCTTTCGCAGAGGATCTGCCAGAAAGCGTTACTCGTATGCAGGTGGCATAAGTCCGCCGCGATTTGATGACTGAGAGAGAAACAAAAGCTCAAGCATTAAAACGGTCGTTGGCGATTGCCACTCGTGCTTTGTCCGGTGAAGATGATCTGGATGTCCAGTTTAGTGGGGAATCTGCAGCACTGGCAGATGGGAAACTAATTCTGCCGAGCTTGCCGGCTAATATTTCAACTAGTCAAATGTCGGTTTTGCGTGGCAAGGCTGATGCTTTGGCTTTGCGAATTGCCAATCATGATTCTCTGGTTCATCGCAATTTACGACCAGGCCCCGGCCCGGCGCGCAATATCTTTGACGCGCTAGAGCAAACTCGTTGCGAAGCAATTGGTGAGCGCGTATTGAGCGGAGCCGGAGAAAATATGCGATATGCATTGATTGAGCGCTGCGTTCGTAAAGGCTTTGCCTCGGCAACCGACCCCGAGCAAGCTCCGTTGTCGGAAGCATTGGCTTTATTAGTTCGACAAAGACTGACCGGTAGGGACGTTCCCGCAGAAGCTAGTGGGCTGGTTAGTTTGTGGCGAACAGAGATTGAAGCCAAGGCTGGGTCGTCATTGGACGCTCTGGGTGAGGGGCTTGGTGATCAATCTGCATTTGCTGCTCTGGTTCGGGATTTATTAAGGGATATGGAGCTGATTGACGAGGCCGGCCTTGAGCGAGATGATGCTGACGATGACGCTGAATCAGAGGCTCAAGATAATAGTGCAAGTGCGCAGGACAATAACGATAGCTCCGAAGAAGACCAACAGCAGCAAGAAGGCACATCAGACACAGGCGATGCAGATGAAAATGATCAGCAGACGGATTTGCTTGACGATGATGCAGACTTTGGCGATGCGCAGGATAGTCAGGGCGATGAAGTTCCTGTTCGTCCAAACTTGCGTTCGATGGGTGATGGTCGTTCAACATACCGGGTATTTACCGGTAAATATGATGAAATTATTCGAGCCGAAGAGTTGTGCGAGCCCGAAGAACTGGCCCGACTTCGCACTTATCTGGATCGGCAATTAGAGCGCTTAAAAGGCGCTGTTGCACGTCTTGCTAATCGTTTACAGCGCCAATTAATGGCGCAGCAACAGCGCTCGTGGAAGTTTGATCTCGAAGAGGGCGTGCTGGATACGGCAAGGTTAACACGGGTAGTAACCGATCCGATGCAACCGCTCAGCTTTAAGGAAGAAACCCAGATAGAATTTCGCGATACTATAGTGACGTTATTGCTGGATAATTCAGGGTCTATGCGTGGCCGCCCGATCATGATTGCCGCATTAACTGCCGACATTTTAGCTCAAACATTAGAGCGCTGCGGGGTTAAGGTGGAAATTTTAGGTTTTACTACGAGAGCTTGGAAGGGCGGCCAATCTCGAGAAGACTGGAATCAGGCAGGCAAGCCGCGCGATCCTGGCCGGTTAAATGATTTGCGGCATATTATTTATAAAGCTGCAGATGCGCCGATTCGCCGTGCCCGCAATAATTTGGGCCTGATGATGCGCGAAGGCCTATTGAAAGAAAACATAGATGGTGAGGCATTGCTCTGGGCTCATGATCGATTATTGAGACGCCCGGAAGCTCGCCGTATTTTGATGGTTATCTCAGATGGGGCGCCAGTGGATGATACTACCCAATCGCACAATAAGAGCGGCTATTTAGAAAGCCATCTTCGTGAAGTTATCGCTGATATTGAACGAAAATCAGAAGTACAATTGCTGGCTATTGGCATCGGTCATGATGTCACTCGGTGGTATAAGCGGGCAGTAACGATTACTGATGCGGAACAATTAGGCGGCGCAATTACCGACCAATTGGCAGGGTTGTTTAGCCGACCAGAACAACGTCGAGAGCTTAAGCGGTAGAGCTATTAAGCTTTGAAGTAATCAAAATTCACTTATTATGTAGGGTTCATAAGCTCTTATAAATGGATTGTTAGCATGAAATTCACGGCCGTTATTCTAATTACAGTTTGGTTGTTTACGTTTACAGCGTCAGCTCAAGATTCTGATTCAGAAAATACATGGTCAGGATTTTGGTTCAATTTAACATATTCAGGCATGGGGTTTTCGCAAAAACAGTTGGAACAAGTAGATTTGGGAGAAATTATCCATACTACTAGTGTCACAACTTCTGGGTTGATGTTCAGTTGCGTCGGGGGAGATCTTATGGTGGCTGTTTCGCTTAAACCTCAAAATTTCCGTGAAACATTCAATAAAACAACAAGTCGTCACAAAGGACGAAAAGTAAAGCTTATTCTCGATGGAGGTAAAAAAACCGATGTTGGAACTTGGATGCTAAAACCCACTTTGGGTGGCCTAGCAAGTTTAAAACCATATCAGGCTGCTAAATTATACAATGCCATTCTTCGCAAGCAAGTAATAACGCTGCAAGTTCAAAGGCATGGGTTAATTGAGCTTGATATTCCTCCTGTTAATTCTGAGTTTCGGGAGTTTGGTTAAGCATGTAATTTGGGCAGCAAGAGGTCATAAACTCATATATTTAAATGTTAAGTTTAAAAGCCCCAGTTTCTTACCTGTTCATTCTATTTGCAATCAGATCATCAACTACGCTGGGGTCAGCCAATGTGCTGGTGTCTCCTAAGTTGCCAAAGTCATTCTCAGCTATTTTACGCAAAATTCGACGCATTATCTTACCTGACCTGGTTTTAGGTAGGCCCGGTGCTATCTGAATTAAATCGGGTGAGGCGATGGGGCCGATTTCTTGGCGAACATGCAAACGCAATTGCTTGATTAATTCAGCATCAGCTTTTGCATCCGACATCAGCGACACATAGGCGTAAATCCCCTGCCCCTTTATATCATGAGGGTAGCCAACCACTGCAGCTTCGGAGACCGCCGGGTGCGATACTAATGCGCTTTCTACTTCGGCAGTGCCCATGCGGTGCCCGGAGACGTTTAGCACATCATCTACCCGCCCGGTAATCCAGTAATAGCCGTCTTTGTCGCGCCGACAGCCATCACCAGTAAAATATAAACCCGGATAGGTGGCAAAATAAGTATCAATAAAGCGCTGATGATCGCCATAAACCGAACGCATTTGCCCTGGCCATGATGAGCGAATACATAAATTACCCGAAGCCTCACCAAACATCTCATTGCCGTCGGCGTCGACCAATAGAGGGTCAATGCCGAAAAACGGTTTACTGGCAGAGCCGGGTTTTAAGTCAGTAGCTCCGGGTAATGGTGAGATCAAAATCCCGCCGGTTTCAGTTTGCCACCAAGTGTCCACAATCGGACAGTTTTCTTTGCCGACGACCCGGTAATACCATTCCCAAGCTTCTGGATTGATCGGTTCCCCAACCGAGCCTAATAATCGCAAAGATGAGCGATCGGTTTTGGTAACAAAGTTATCTCCAGCACCCATTAAAGCGCGAAGCGCTGTCGGAGCAGTGTAAAAAATGCTGACCTTGTGTTTGTCACAAACTTGCCAAAACCGGCTGCTATCCGGGTAATTTGGCACCCCTTCAAACATCAAAGTGGTGGCTCCATTAGCCAATGGCCCGTAAACAATATAGCTGTGGCCGGTGACCCAACCTACGTCTGCGGTGCACCAATAGATGTCACCGTCCTTGTAATCGAACACATATTCGTGGGTAATCGCTGCATACACCAGATAGCCACCGGAAGTATGCAGTACCCCTTTGGGCTGCCCGGTGGAGCCAGAGGTATACAAGATGAACAATGGATCTTCAGCGCTCATAACTGTTGGTGGGCAATTGACAGATGCAGCATCGCGTAGGGGTTCATAGGCAAAATCTCGTCCCTCTTTCATCGGAATATCAATGCCTGTCCTGGTAATTACTAGAACAGTCTTTACATCAGGACATTTTTCCAGCGCCTTGTTTACATTAGTTTTTAGGGGGATGATTTTCCCGCCGCGAACCCCTTCATCAGCAGTAATAATGCAAGTTGATTCGCAATCCTTAATCCGTCCGGCCAGTGCTTCTGGAGAGAAGCCACCAAAGACCACAGAATGCACCGCCCCAATTCTGGCGCAGGCTAACATTGCATAAGCAGCTTCGACGACCATTGGCATATAAAGCGTTACTCGGTCACCTTTTTTAACTCCACGGGTTTTTAGAACATTGGCAAATCGGCAAACTTCCTCGTGCAATTCTTGGTAAGAAATATTTTTTGATTGCTCTGGGTCATCTCCCTCCCAGATGATTGCTGTTTGATCGGCTTTGGTTTTCAAATGCCGATCAATGCAATTATAACTGACGTTTAGCTCGCCATCATCATACCAGCGCACATGCAGGTCTGCCTTATTCCAAGAACAATCTTTTACCTTGGTATAGTCGGTTATCCAGTCCAGTCTCTTTCCAGCTTCACTCCAGAATTTTTCCGGATTTTCGATGCTTTGCGCGTAAAGCTGATTGTATTTTGTCTCATCAATGTGGGCGGTTTTTGCCCAATGGGCTGACACGGGATAAGTATGAGCTGTCATGGCCTAATGGCTCCTGATTGGAATTTTATACAATGAAGCTAACATGATTTTCTTTGCGTCAACATGCAAGCCCCGTTAGGCTTGATAGGCAAAATGGAGAGATGATATGAGCGCATTAATGGCGTTTTTGGGGGTAATAGGATTTGTTGCAGTTTTGATGTGGCGGCTGGCGCAAGGAATTAAGGCGGCCAGATATCTGCATGGTGTTGCTAAGGAAAGGGCTAATTTGCCACGCAAAATGAGATTTCGCTCCAAAACTGGAAAAGCTGGATTGCAGCTTGTTGCCGATCCGCGGGAGGCCGCAGCCTTATTGATGTTAATCGTAGCTAGCGCTGGTGGCGAAATAACCAAAAAACAAAAAGATGCAATCATCAATCAAATAACCGGGTGTTTTGAATTATCCACAATCATGGCTGAAGAATTATTATCTCATGTCTCTTGGTTATCTAAAGAATTGCCCGATATTAGCAATGCTGTGCCAAGAATGAGCCAATTTATTCGGGAGAAAGTTAGCGCTAAAGAGTTGATTGAACTGGAAGATATGTTGATGCAGATAGCTCATGCAGATGGCGATCCCAGCGCCGAGCAAAAGGAGATTCTAAATCAATTTGCTCTTCTTGTGGGTATTTGACCGCGAGATATTTGAATGGGTTTGAATTTAAAACCCATTTGCGAGAAATAGAGACAACTTCATGCCGCGACAATTTGTACTCTCCTGCCCCTTGTGTGACTAAATCACCACACTTATCTGATAAGCAACGAGATCTGCTTCGATGCCAATTGGGTCGAAAGAACAGGTCGTCTCGCTATATCGTTAGGAGAACAAAATGGATTTTGAGAATTTTACTGACCGGGCAAAAGGCATGGTGCAGTCTGCACAGACCTATGCGTTGAGTAATGGACACCAGCAACTTACCCCTGAACACATATTAAAAGCACTGCTGGAAGATACCGATGGTCTGGCCGCTAATTTGATGCGCGCAGCCGGGGCCGACCCTGAAACAGCATTGAACGAAGTGCGTGCGGCATTGGATAAGCTTCCTAAAATCGAAGGTGGCGATGGCAAGGTATATATGTCCCGCGAATCGGCGGAGTTATTTGAAAAAGCACAAGCTATTGCTAAAAAAGCTGGTGACAGCTTTGTTACGGCTGAACGTTTATTGCTGGCTTTAAGCCTGTCAACAAAAGCAAGAAGCGGTGAAATTCTAAAATCAGCGGGCTTAAGCGCACAGAACTTAAACCTTGCAATTGAGCAGGTGCGAAAAGGCAAAAAGGCTGATAGCGCTTCGGCAGAAGAAAATTACGATGCTTTGCAGAAATACACTACTGATCTGACGGCTCGCGCAAGAGAGGGCAAACTGGATCCTATTATTGGTCGTGATGAAGAAATACGCCGAACCATTCAGGTTCTGGCTCGGCGTACCAAAAATAATCCAGTTTTAATCGGTGAGCCGGGAGTGGGTAAAACCGCTATTGCTGAAGGCTTGGCGTTGCGGATTGTAAATAGCGATGTGCCAGAGTCCCTGTTGGATAAGCAATTATTATCACTGGATATGGGTGCATTAATTGCCGGGGCAAAATATCGTGGAGAATTTGAAGAGCGCCTAAAAGCCGTCATTAACGAGGTACAGAACGCCGCTGGTTCGGTGATCTTGTTCATTGATGAAATGCACACATTGGTTGGAGCTGGCAAAACTGATGGCGCAATGGACGCGTCGAACTTGTTAAAACCGGCGTTGGCTCGTGGTGAATTACATTGCATTGGGGCTACCACCTTAGATGAATATCGTAAGCATGTAGAAAAAGATGCAGCTTTAGCCCGACGCTTTCAGCCGGTAATTATTGAAGAGCCATCGGTAGAAGACACAATTTCAATTTTACGGGGCCTTAAGGAAAAATACGAAGTTCATCATGGAATTCGTATTTCTGATGGTGCGATTATTGCCGCTGCAAATTTATCAAACAGGTACATTACAGACCGGTTTATGCCGGACAAAGCTATTGATTTAATGGATGAGGCTGGTTCACGTTTGCGCATGCAAATTGACAGCAAACCAGAAGCTCTAGACGAGTTGGATCGCCGGCTGGTACAGGTTCAAATTGAATTAGAGGCCTTGCGCAAAGAAAGTGATGAAGCCTCAAAAGAGCGCACCAAGAAACTTGAGCAAGAGCTAAAAGAAGGCGAGATTAAATCGTCCGAAATGACCGGTGCCTGGCGGGCGGAAAAAGAAAAGTTGGCCGGGGCCACTAAGGCCAAAGAAACTTTGGAGCATTTACGAAATGAACTCTTAGAAGCCGAGCGCGCCGGAGATTGGGCGCGGGCGTCAGAATTAAAATATGGCCGAATTCCACAATTAGAAGAAGCTGTTGAAAAAGCGTCAGAGCCAACTGACAGCTTGGTTGAGGAAGTAGTGCGCAGCAAGCACATTGCACAAGTGGTTGCAAAATGGACTGGTATTCCAGTGGAAAAAATGCTCACCGGAGAAAAAGAAAAATTACTGGCTATGGAAGATGTTTTGCGCCAGCGGGTGGTTGGTCAAGAAGAAGCGTTAGTTGCGGTTTCAAACGCTGTTCGTCGTGGTCGCGCTGGATTAAATGACCCGGATCAACCGATCGGCTCATTTTTGTTTCTAGGGCCGACTGGAGTCGGGAAAACCGAGTTGACCAAAGCATTGGCAGAGTTTCTGTTTGATGATGAAAGCGCCATTACTCGTATGGACATGTCTGAATATATGGAAAAGCATTCAGTGGCGCGGATGTTAGGGGCTCCGCCGGGGTATGTCGGGTATGAAGAAGGCGGCGCTCTGACCGAAGCTGTTCGCCGGCGTCCGTACCAAGTTATCTTGTTTGATGAAGTGGAAAAAGCACACCCGGATGTATTTAATGTCCTGTTACAGGTTTTGGATGATGGTCGTTTGACCGATGGACAAGGGCGGACAATTGACTTTAGGAATACGCTTATTTTGATGACATCTAATCTTGGTTCACAATATTTGGCTGCAGATGGTAATTTGTCGGAAAAAGAGGCTAAAGCTGCGGTAATGGCTGAGGTTCAAGCACATTTTAGACCGGAATTTCTAAACCGGATTGACGAGACGGTTTTGTTTCATCGTTTACTGCCTGAACATATGGCTACTATTGTTGATATCCAAATGCAGCGCTTAGGTAAATTGCTCTTGGATCAAGGTTTAACTTTGGAAATAAGCAATGATGCCAAAGAATGGCTGGCGGCCAAAGGCTATGATCCTGTTTATGGGGCTAGGCCGCTAAAGCGGGTTATTCAGCGGCAGGTGCAAGATCCTTTGGCCAGATTGGTTCTTAGCGGTGCCTTTGTCGGTCAAACCGTGGTGAAAATCTCTATCAAAGACGATAGTTTATATGCAAACGGCCATAGCTTTACTGAACAGTAGAGGGCTCTGATTCAATTTGAACCAAAACCCTCTGCCATTATCTTGAGATTAGTGCGTAGTTTTTACGTCTATCGCACTTGTGCGTCGTCGCTATTTTTAGCGGCGGCGCCGGCGAGTGCGCCCAGCATCACCGGTTTCATCAGAAGCATTATGCGAACTAATGCTTTCAGCTAGTGTGGGGTTTGCTGGTAGATCAGTAACTGGTGGTGGATTAGTTGCAGATGATTGCGTTGCGGGGCCTGATGGAGACGGGCTGCCAAGAAGGTTTTTTATGTCATCCAAACGATTGAAAATACCAAACAGTACGATCAACAATTCACAATAAAACCGCCACATCAGAACCGTGAGAAGGCCGAGCAATACGATGCCAACATAAGCTGCGATTATCATCGAGCCTTGCAAATCCATCATTTGGAAAGCCCCAACCGCTTGTGGGCCTTGCCACAAAGCCAGTCCGGTTCCGATAATGATTGCGATCAAGCCTAAAAAGTAGATGAGGCCGATAAGAAATGGTGAAACCATTCTTTTGAAGCCAAAAAATGCCGCAAAAAAGTTTGGTTGCGTTGAGCTTTTATTTGCCATTGGTGTCCCTCCCCGGAAAAATATAGGCAGTTATTAGGTCAAGTCGATTAGTCGTCTTTGGGTGGTGTGGTGGTGTCAATATTTGACTCTGTAGTTTCTACTGTCTCCGGTATTTCACTTGCGGTTTCGGTAGCTATAGTTTCTGCGGTCGTATGGTCTTGCTGATCAAGACTCTCGTCGGGCAGGGAAATTACGTCACTTTGTGTTTCTTTGTTTTCGTCTGCATTTCCAATAGTTGCATCAGAAGCAGGAGTAAGTACTTCTTGTGTGTCGGCGGCTAGATCGGTTGCTGTAGGCTCTGTGGTTTCTGTTTGCGCGGTTGTTTCTTCGACATTGGTTCCATCAACACTATCTGTAGTTAATGTGCTATCTAGCCCTTGATCTTCGTTATAATCCGAGGCAGCGGGAATTGCTGCTGGTGGTACTGGGGCAATAGTTGATTGGACACGCGATGCAGAGACAGCGGCCATAACAGGTTCTTTGAGTAGAGATTTAATGTCATCCAAACGATTGAAAATACCAAACAGTACGATCAACAATTCACAATAAAACCGCCACATCAGAACCGTGAGAAGGCCGAGCAATACGATGCCAACATAAGCTGCGATTATCATCGAGCCTTGCAAGTCCATCATTTGGAAAGCCCCAACCGCTTGTGGGCCTTGCCACAAAGCCAGTCCGGTTCCGATAATGATTGCGATCAAGCCTAAAAAATAGATGAGGCCGATAAAAAATGGTGAAACCATTCTTTTGAAGCCAAAAAATGCCGCAAAAAAGTTTGGCTGCGATTGCTTATTGTGCATCGGATACTCCCTTTAAATTTACTGGATGGGAATATATAGTATTTTTTGATTGATTGTAGAAAGATTCTGGAAAAACCGACCAGTTTCAATTTTTAAGGGTTCTTTTCGCGAGTAACGAGAAAAAAATTTAATATTTTTTGTTTGCCTTCGGTCTTTATCTCCGATTCGTCAAAACATTATGACTTTTTTCGGGCGGCGCGAGCGGCAAAACGAGCGGGATGCAGAGCATTTATCACTTCTTTTTCTAAAACTGATGGCGCATCGGTGACTTGGCGCACAATTTCTTCTGCCAGCAAAGGCGCCAAAGTTAGGCCTCTCGACCCTAGGCCATTTAATATGAAAAGTCCCGGGTGTTTTGGTGCATCCACATAATCATCTAGCTTGCCCCAATGCTCTCTTGACCAGTTGCATATCGCCGCTGTTGGAACCGGCCCGGCCAAGGGTTGCATATCAGGACTGGCAGCCCGAACGCTGGCCCGTCCGGTTAATTTTGTCACGTCAATTTTAGCTGCAAGCTCCGGGTCAAGCTTGGTCAGATTGTCCAAATTGCGAACGTGATCAGATTGACGAACTTTTGCATTTTCTAGTGTATCCAGTCGATCATGAGTAGCTCCGAACAATAATGTATTGGGGGCAATAGGCACAGTGTAAGATTGTCCGACCAATGGGGTTGCTGGTAGGTTTTGCACATCATTTGTTATTGATATTTGGCCGCGCAATAATCTCATTTTGGGGATATCAGGCGCATCAATAATACCGCAACCTGTCGCCAAAATGATAATGGGGGCCCGGTCAACTTCAACCCCATTTGCAGTTAGGGCCCGCCATTGGCCTTCCTTAAAAATCAATTGTACTATCTGCTGCGAAATAATTGTAGCTTGCGCCACAAGCTTATTGACAGCTTTTACGGGCTGTAAAATGCCAGCGCCGTTAATTCGCAGCTCCTGCCCATCATTTAGCAGTTCCATCTGCTCTGGCGGCAATGCTCCTGCTTGCATCAGGGCAAAGAATTTTTGTTGCTGTTCTGTGTTTATTGCCAGTTTTCGTATATCTGTTTGGGTAAAAGCATCAGGGCACATTTTCGTGTAAAACCAATTGGCATAGGCAAAAGCAGTTCTATAGAACCGTGCCAACGGAGTATCATCAAGGTCAAGCCGCGGGCTAACCAGACCATATGGATTTCCGCTGGCTCCGCTGGCGACAGATTCTTTCTCGATTAGTACGCATTTTATATTGGCTTGAGTCAGTGCATTAGCGAGACAGGCCCCGGCAATGCCGCCGCCAATGACAAGCGCTTTTTGCGGATAAGCAGGGGGTTTGGCGATTTCACCTGGTTCGGTAAATTCAGCCTCTAATCGTTGTCGTTTGCGGCCGTGACCCGGCTTTTTTTCAACAACAAATCCAACATCAGACAAGCCGCGGCGTACAAACCCAGCAACACTAAAGGTGCCAACCCTAGCGGCTGGGGCGCTTAATCTTGCCATTTGCGCCAACACTTGCTCAGACCACATCTCAGGGTTTTTTGCTGGAGCAAACCCGTCCAAAAACCAACTATCAACCTTAGCTTCTAACTGCTTTAGCATTTGACCTGCAGGGCCAAACAATAATGTAAGAGAAACTTGATTGCCTAAATCTCTGGTGTGGAAGCCTTTTGTTGGCGACGGCCAGTTTGTTTGTAATATTTTAGCCTCAGCAGAGAATTCAGGAAACCGGGAGTGAGCTTTTTTCATTTCACTTTGGGTCATTGGGTAACCCTCAATTGCGATATAATGAAGTATTTGCTCTGGCTTGGTGGTTTTTCGCCATTTGGCTAGTGTAACAAGAAAATTTAACCCGGTGCCAAAACCAAGTTCACAAATCACATGGGTTTTATTTTGTTGCCAACGAGCCGGTAACTGGCAAGCATTTAGAAAAACACTTTGGCTTTCTTTGGCGCCATCATCTGCCGAGAAGTAAACATCGCCCGTTGTTATATCTTCTGGCTCTGCCGCATCTGACCAGCGCAATTTAGCTTTGGGCAGTCCAAGAAAAAGGGACATTGATAAGTCTCATTGATAAGCTCAAAGGTATGTAAACCCTGTGTTATGTTTGCCTTGCTGATGTTCGGCCTTAAACCGCTTCGATATTGGATAAGGCTTCTTCTAATTCAGCAAAGCTGGGCTGTGCGGGTGTTGGTACGATGCCGCGGCCAAGCTCTACTGAGATTTGAGCTGCATTGCCGTGTAAATGCGCTACCAAAACAGCTTGGATTATTTTGTAGAATGTTGCCTCTTCATCAAGAACCGACTGTAATCGAGTGCCAAATGGGCCAACTAAGCCATATGCCAAAAACACACCCAAAAAAGTACCGACAAGAGCAGATCCGATCATTCTGCCAAGGTATTCTGGTGGAGCTGTAATCGAGCCCATGGTTTTTACAATGCCAAGTACCGCCGCCACAATTCCCAAAGCCGGCAGAGCATCAGCCATATTTTGTATGGCATGGGCCGGTTCTAAGGCTTCATGATGGTGTTTTTCTAATTGTTTATCCATTGCATCTTCGACTTGATGCGGATCTTCAAGGTTCATTGTCATCATACGTAAAGTGTCGCAAATAAAGTCAGTAGCAAAATGATCTTTTATGATTCTTGGGTATTGAGTGAAGATCGAGCTTTCTTGTGGGTTTTCAATATGGGTTTCAAGGGCGATTACCCCTTTCATTTTCATGGTCTTGGTCAAAGTAAACAACAGAGCAAGTAAATCAGAGTAATCTTGTTTTTTCCACTTAGAGCCAGCAGCCATTTTTAGCAGCCCTGCGGCTGCCGCTAAAGCGGTTTTTCCTTTGTTTCCGATGAGTAGGGCGCCAACAGCTGCTCCTCCGATCATCATCATTTCATATGGCGCAGAATGTAATATGGGAGCCATTTGGCCTCCAGCGAGAATAAACCCACCAAATACCATGCCAAAAACGACTAAAATCCCAATGACTTGAAACATTTGATTTTCTTTCCTGTTCGCCAAACTTTATCGAAACAGATAAACTGTCCCAATTTGACACCATAATGAGTTGGAATGTTTAATGCAGTGTTGCTGATTGAATTGTTTTTGCGAATAGTTGCGAAAAAGAAATTTGGGTGATAAACCTCTGCGAACTGGCACAGACCAACCGCGAGGGGCATTGCGTTTGAAGTTTAGACGTACCAGGAGTTATTATATGTTGAAAAGTAAATTGCTTGCTATTGCTTTTGTTTTTGCAAGTTTTACCCCGGCATTTGCCGATAGTACTTGCCAGGCACCAAAAGCCCCATCGTTGCCGCCAAATGGGGCGGTTATTACATACGAGCAGCTAAACGCGGCTGCAGATCAGGTGAAGATATATTCGCAGGCCAATATGGTCTATAAGCAGTGTCTTGATAAAGTTATTACAAAGCCAGAGAATTTCTCCCGTGAACAATGGCGCTCGGCGCTGCAAGCCTATAACCAAAGTGTTCCGGCAGAAAAAGATGTTTGGACTCGCTATGAGCAAGTGTCCAGCGACTGGATATCTGCAAACCAGTCTCCCAAGAATTAGTCGTCTGCCTTTTGCCTCCTATGGTTCAGTATTTAGGGATATATAATGAATAAGATTGATTTTGTCGGTTCAATATTATTAGCGATTAGCCTTTCAACTGTGGTTATGGCTGATGATGGTTACCGCCCGCAAAATGACGCACAGCGAAATTACAAAGCCTGTCCGGCCGAAGCGATGGAAAAAGGGACAAAACTGGTGATTCCTTTTTGTGGGGCTTTGCCGTCGCGACCAGTATTTCCTGATTATGAAACTGCATTTTCCGGCAAGCTGTCTCGTGCGGAGCTGGATGTATATTCCCAAAGGCTTAGCGTGTTTAGGGCGCATGTTGCTAGATACCAGACTTGTATAAATACTCGGGTGATGGCTGATGGTTCTTTGTCAACCAAAACGCTAGACTATGCCGCTTGCGCTGATCAATGGGCGATCGGACAAGTCGGGCAATCGGCGGAAGAATGGGGATTTTCCTGTTTAGGTCAAAATGACTGGGAGAACCCAGGTTCAGCTGTGCCCTTGCGTTGCTTCTCCGAAGAGGAGTAGGTAGACACACTCTGGCAATGAAGAAGGTCGCTAGCTTGCGGCCTTTTTTGTTTCAAAATAGCACAAGATGAGTCCCAAGATTCGCAGACACCGACATATCGCCTTTGGCTTGTTGTTTTTGGTTATGATGCTGGTTGGCATCTCTAATTCTATGTTATTTGTGGTTTTACCATATTTGACCCGGCAATTAGGTGCCGGCGAGATGTATATTGGGTTGATTTTTGCTGGTTCGTCACTGCTCTATATGTTTTTCAGCCCGTTTTGGGGCTGGCGTTCTGATGTTTCTGGTCGCCGGCCAGTTTTGCTCATTGGCATTTTAGGTAATGGCTTTTCGTTATTGGCAATGGGGTTGGTTTCTGCATGGATTGGTAGCGGGGCAGCTACTGCTGCTATTGCGTTGCTTTTACTGGCCTTGTCTCGGGCCATTTACGGTCTAGTGGGAAGCTCAATGCAACCGGCCGCTCAAGCATATATTGTTGATCGCACCGATCGTACAGAGCGAACTACAGCCTTATCTTTGCTTGCTGCCGGCGCTGGTTTGGGCACAGTTATTGGGCCGCCATTAGCCGCATGGCTAAGCAGCGGATTTGGTGTCGCCAACGCTATTTATGTTTTAGTAGCGTTATCGGTCGTGTTTTTTGCTACAGTTTCCATTGGTTTGCCAGAGCGTCGAAAACCAATGGCTCGTAGGCTTAGTGGTAGTGCATTGTTGGATCTTATCGTTGATCCGAGGCTTCGTATTTTATTGGTTATTGGCGCATTGAGCTGGATGGGGCAGGGTGTATTCTTGCAAACACTTTTGTTCTTTCTCTCAGATAGATTGCAAGCCACAGCCAGCGAAGTTTTACCGATCTCCGGCACTATTTTAGCCAGTGGCGCTATTAGTGTGCTGGTGTTGCAGTTCGGATTGATCCCGGTGCTAAAGCCCAGTCCAAAGCAGTTAATGGTTGCCGGTGCTGCCCTTGCTGCATTCGGATCTGGCTTGATGATCTTTGTTTCTTCGGTTTGGGTGATCGGCTTGGCGTTTTTATTAGCGGCTTCTGGTTTTGGATTATTGCGGCCAGGAATTTCAAGCGCGGCCAGCTTGCGGGTAAGAGATCATGAACAAGGCGGCGCCGCCGGTTTAATCGGCGCAACTGCAGGAGCTGGTTTTTTATTGGCCCCGTTTACGGGCTTGGCATTATATCAATTTATCGGCCCCTTTGCGCCGTTCGCATTATTAAGTGTGACTTTAAGCTTGGCTTTATTGTTGGCTATATTTCAACCAATTGATCAAAATAGCGATTAATGCGGCTGGCGAGGTTTGTGGTTGACCCGCAGGTTTTCCAACATTTGCGTACTAGCAAACCCGTCTGGAATTAAACCAATTCCGTGCTGATAGGCGCGTAAAGCTCGTCTGGTGTTTGGGCCGGCCATACCATCAACACCACCGGGATCATGACCGGCGATTTGCAGTAATTGCTGCATTTCCTTGATTTGATTTCGAGTTAAGGGTTTTAAGTGTTTAGGCCATGTTTGTTTTAGGCCAATTTTATCTTCTAAGGCTCGGGATAATAGGCCAACGCCAAGGGCATAAGCAGTAGAGTTGTTATAACGCTTGATCACCCTAAAGTTACTACTGATCAATAATTTCGGCCCGCTAGCTCCTGCTGGCAGAAATAGCCGTGCTGCATCGCCTACCTCGTCTTCGCGCCAGGTTCTTCCTGAAAATGGTTCTGCACCGCGTGTTTGCCAAGAACCAATGGACAGTACGGTATCATCTGCCAACTCATAGGCAAAATTCTGCTTTAACTTGACCTCAACTCCCCAGTCCGTTTCGGATTGCCAGCCATGTCGGCGAAGATAATTAGCGGTTGAAGCCAAAGCGTCGGCCTCAGAGTTCCAAATATCTTTTTTGCCATCGCCATCGCCATCCACAGCATATTCTAAATAGGTGCTAGGGATGAATTGGGTTTGGCCCATTGCTCCGGCCCATGCACCTTTTAGTTCTTGGCGCGAAACATCTCCTTGCTCTAACATGGTCATAACTGCCAGCAATTCGCCTTCAGCCCACTTACCGCGCCGGCCATCATGGGCAAGAGTGGCCAAAGAGCGCACAACATCAAAATTGCCTTGAATTTTCCCATAAGCGCTCTCTAAGCCCCATATGGCAGTAATAACAGATGCCGGGACGCCGGTTTTCTGTTGTAAATTGTTAAGGAGTTCTTGGTGGTCGGCTAAAGCGCTTTTGCCATTTTTTACCCGCAACTCCGAAACTGCACTGCGTAAATACTCCCAGATCGGTCTGGTGAATTCAGGTTGAAAGCGATCACGTTCCAGCACGGTTTCATCGGGGCTTAGCCCATCAAGTAGACTTCTTGCAAAGCTTTCATCATGACCCTCGGTTACGGCCTTTTGCACAAATTCTTCAACCCAAAGTGCGAAGCTTTGTTCGGTCTCTATTTGGGCTGGTTGGCTCGGGTCTTGGGCAAAGGCAGATGCCGAAACCAAAGTAATGACCAAACCAAGTGCTATGGCTTGCAAATAGTTATTAAAACGCATGACACAATCTCATCTAATTTACCGCAAACACCAGTTGACAGACCTGGTTTACGCCCATAAGTTCCGCGCCTCTTGCAAGGAGGCTGTTAAAGGTTTTCTTCATTTTGATCACACTTATAGCAATGGAACCGGGACTATGAAAGTTCGCAGCTCTCTGAAATCCTTAAAATCTCGTCACAAAGACTGTAAAGTGGTTCGCCGCAAAGGCCGCGTGTATGTGATCAACAAAACCGACCCTCGCTTTAAAGCTCGTCAGGGTTGATAGCCAACACTGGCTTTGTTTTTAGTTTTTGGTTGATTACCAAAACGAGACGTGACGTTTTGTTTGCAAACTCGTATACTAAATTATGAGATCCGCTGTTTTCCTGTTTAGCTTCTGGTTGCTTTTGCTTCCGGCGGCGACGTTTGCCCAAACCCAAACCGATAAAGTTATTGCGGCAAACACCGTCAATGAAAACAATCTGATTCTTGAGAACTTGCTTGACCGCCTACAAGTTGCACCATCGTCTGCTGAGGCCGATCTTTTGGCTGAAGAGGTTTGGGCGAGGTTTTACGATAGCGGCTCTGCTAGTGTTGATCTGCTGTTACAGCGCGGCATTGCTGCGCAAGCGCAAGGGCAATTAGACCTTGCTGCTGACTTTTTTGCTGATGTGGTTGAGTTCGCCCCTAATTTCGCTGAAGGCTGGAACCGCCGGGCCGGGTTGGAGTATTTGCGCGGAGAATATGTGGCCGCTATGGAAGATCTGGCTAAAGCAATTGAACTTCAACCGCGCCATTTTGGAGCAATGGTCGGCCTTGGTTTGATTTTAGAGCGTTTGGGAAGTGCGGAAGGCGCGTATCAGGCCTTTTCAGACGCATTAGTAATTTATCCGTTTTCCGCTGAAGCCAAGGCCGGTGTTGAACGGTTAGAGAAACAAGTTAAAGGCCGGCAGTTATAATATGTTGCTTGCAAGCCCGGCTCTCCTTATTTTGCGCTTCTAAAATCGATTCTCATCCCGCAAGGAAATAAACATGACCGTAGACATGGGCCAAAGCACCCGCGAACAACTCAAATCCACTTTGGCTCGTATTGAGCGCCTAGAAGAAGACAAGAAGGCAGTGCTTGAAGATATTAAAGCAGTTTATGACGAAGCTAAAGCTTTTGGTTTTGATGCGAAGGTATTGCGTCAAGTGGTGAGGATTCGCAAAATGGATAGAGAAACACGTCAGGAACAAGAGGCAATTTTGGATTTATATCTGTCGGCACTCGGTGAAAATTAGAGCGCGAGCATTAAGCAAAACCAACAAAACTCTTGGCTTACCCTTACATTGATCACGCCAAAAAAATATAGTAACCATCAACAGATGTTGCTGGTTAAGGTCAGGATCTAAATTTTGGCCAGAGCAATGGTTTTGCCCGGCGGGATGGATAATGAAAGACAAAGACGAGCAAAAACGGGAACGACAGCGCCAGGCCAAAAAGCGTAAAGCTTTGTCTCGTATTCGCAAAGCATTGTCGAAAGCAGAATTGCTTAAAGGCGGTCAGGAATTTTCTGATTGGGAAAATGAATTTGCCCAATCCTTAGAAGAAAAACTCAATACTTTTGACAGTGCATTTATTGATCCTGAGAAAGGCAGACCCGGTGAAGCTTTATCGTATAGACAGGCAATAAAACTAAAAGAAATCGAGGATAAAGCCAAAGGCAAAGTCCCAAAGCAATGGAAAAGCGGTAATGGTTTCAAAAACAAGAATTGGACGAATAAACCCAAACGCTTAGAGGATATGGAAACAGATGACGGCGAAACAAGCGGGCCTAAAACCGGTATTGGCGTTGCTGAACAGCCAGCTCCACCTCAACGCACTCCTAAGGGGACGCCAAAACTTAGTGTGATCATTGGGGGTAAAAAATAGGCTTCATTTCGGTATCAGTGTACGTTTCGTTTGCGTTTTAATACGCTATCTGTGGGGTCGGCTTTGGCGCCGGGGCCCGGATCATCGGGCTGGCGTGGTAATTCATCGACGCTGGTTATAGTTAGTTTTGCCTTGGTTTTAGGCTTGGCCCGTTTTTTCGGTTTAGGCTTCGGCTTTGATTTTTCTTCGTCGGCAGCAATTGGCATGTTTTCTTTAACTGATTCTGCCTCTGTTTCAGGTTCGACTTTCGGTTTTACTTCGTCTTTGGTTTCATTTTCTTCTGTTTCAGCTCTATCGTCTTCGATCTGGATAAGATGCTCTCCAGAACGATGGATGCGCTCGAAGCGCTCATGACGCGGGTGAATTAACTCGCCAGCATCGCCAAAACTATAAACAAGGCGCGCCCAGTCTTCGGCCCGATAACCAAAGGCCGGGCCATCAGGATCAAGGTCAGACCAATCGGCTTCATCGGGAGCGCTTAACGACTTTCGTAGCCAATCATTTGCGGCCTGCGAATTTTTCAACTGCTTTTCTAAATGGGCAAGTAATGAGCAAATTCTAGATGATGGTTCGCCGTCTTCGTCCAATACTTCGTCGATCAAAACCCGCGCTTGTTCAGGCTCCTCATTAAGCAAAGCCAGCTCGGCCAACAGAATTTTGCTTTCCCGGTGTTCGGGGTTAATCTGCGCCAGACCTCTCATCCGCTTAACTCTAACCTTGATAGCCTCGTCTTCTTTTAGGTCTCCATAGGCCAAAGACAATGCCGGGTGCGGCGCTCCGGCCCAAGCGTCTTCTAATAGTCCGGCCGCGCGCCAGTTTTTACCAGCCGCCACCAATAGTCTTGCAGCCAGCGCGGCGCCGGGAGCAAAGCCGGGTGCTGCGGAAACCGCTTTCTCAGCCAGTTTCCTTGCGGTTTCCAAATCGCCATCAATTTCCGCTTGCGAAGCTTCGGCAGCTAACAAAACGGCGCGGCGGCGGCTGGCGGCCAGCTTGCTGACATGGTTTTTCTTTTCTCCGCGACTAAGGGTTTCAAGGGCCTCAGTCCAATTGCGCGAAGTTACCAAAGCATCAAACAGGGTCTCAAAGGCCCATTTAGCATTTGGATCTGTGGCAAAAGCGTCCTTGGCATGAGTAATGGCGGCGACATTGTCGTGGCGCTGTAACGCGGTTTCGGTTAACCCGCGTCTGGCAGCCAATTTGGTGCGTTTGTCTTCGAGCAAAGCCTCAAAATGACGCTCAGCTCCGATCACATCGCCATCGGCTTGCGCTGATCTCGCCGCCAGCAACCCGGCCAATGCCGGGCGATCCATTAACGCTGTTAGCTTATCTGCGTGCTGTCTTGCGCTTTTGGTGTCTCCGGAGGCCGAAGCAATAAGGGCCCGTTCTAACGCATCGATTCCGCGCTCGCGCCGGGCCAATTGATGCATTTTCTTTAGCCTTTTGGGCAAAGCAATTAAGTTGGCAAGCCCATACCAAAGCACGAATAAAACCAATGTTAGTAATAAAAAACCGACAATGCCAACAGCCAATGAAAGGGAGATTTCACGATTAAAGGCTTGAATTACAATCAATCCGGTTTGCGAGGCTAGCCACCAACCGCTGGCAGCTACCAACAAAACAAACAAAACTGTTACGATCAGTCGGATCATTGATCTGCCTCATTTGAGTGTTGCGTCAAAAGATCACTTATAACCTGTTCAAGTCTGAGGCGGTTTTGGGCGGCCCGAACCCAAGTTAAACTAGCCTCGGTTTGGTTGGTTTTTAAGTCATCTATTTCTTTGATGGCGCTGGCTAAATCTCCAGAAGCCAGCAGTTTCTCGGCAGTGGCCAGTTTTATCTCCAGAGCGCTGCCTTTGCCGTCTGTGCGCCGAATAGAGACTAAAGAGCGAATCGCCGACCCAGTTTTTTGTGAAAGCGAGGCTTTGTCATCAGCGCGGTTTGCTGCTCGCAATAAGTCCGGGATAAGGCTTTGCAAAGACAGCTGCAATTGCTGGCGGGTTGGCGCGCCGGTAGCGGCAATAGGAGCCAACTTTTGAAGCCCATCATGTTGCATAAACTGTAATTTTGCTGCCGCATATTCCACAGGAAACGGATCAGAGCCTTGCGCGGCCAGTTTTAGCTCTGCCAAAGCAAGGGTTGCAATTGCGTCGGTGTCATTTTGTCTGTTGATGCTTTCAATGTTTTCAAGGCGCGCTAAAACTTGTTCAAGATCAAACTCGTTTGATGGGCTATTAGCGGCCATCTCCAATGCTTGCAGTCTTGTTTCAAGCTCTGCGTTGGCTTGTGGGGTTTTATTTGCGGCTTCAATTCGTTGTTTTAAGGCCTCTAGCTGTTGCTGCAATGGTTGCAGCAAAGCCTGAATATCAATTTCAGCATTTGCCAAAGGGAGAGCTTCAGGCCTGCTCTCTAGCGCCTCAATACGGACAATTAGGTCTTGTAATTGCTGGGTGCTGGCGGCGGTTTGTTGTTGCGAAAGACCGGTATCTTGCAGGGCAGTGATGCTGGCGCTATTGGCGCTAATAGCTTGTTGCAGCGCGACTTTGTTTTTTGCGCTGTCTTTGTTCTGGGCGGTAATTTGTGTTTGTAATTGTTGCAACTGTTGTTTAACCGCGTCCAATTGCTTTGATATATTGTCTATTTCTTCGGTATTGGCTTCAGGCAGAGTAGGGGCAGTAGTAGATAATAATTTGCCGCCAATTGTTCCAAAAACTCCACCAAAAATAATTGCTATTACAAACAACGTCCACAATAAGGGCCACCCAACGGGACTTGGTGTTGGCGGGTTTTTTGGTGCAGCTTCATCTACCGGTTCAAATTCAGCGTCAATAACGTCTTCGGCAGGCTTATCTTTTGCTTGGTCTTTGTTCATGATTATCACTGTATTTGCCGTTTACACACAAATCTAGCGAAAGGCGGCGCTTTAAGAAAGCGAAAACATCTCTTGTAGTGTCGCAATCATGGTTTGATCATTTGGTTGTTTGCAAACTGCAATGGAAGCAAAGCCAACATCATGCAATATTTCTGCGATTTGAGGACTAAAGGCGATGCAATTGGTCTGACCTCCGATCTTGGGGGATAGTTTGCGAAACGTCTCTGCTGCTCGGCGTGAATGAAACAATACAGCATCAAATTCGTTATCGCTGAGCGTTTGGGCAATTGGTTTGGTCAGCGCTTTTATGCTTTGTGTGCGATAACAGATTTGCTGATTTAGAATAAATCCAGATTTCTGTAATTTTCTAGCCATTGCTTCATCAGCAATTTCGCCGCGCAACCAAAGCAGTTTTCCGGCTTTTGGGTCTTTTGTATGGGCAATAAGTTTGGCCAGTTTTTTGCCATTGCCGGTTCCTGCAACGCAGTTTTTATACCCGGCATCTTTGGCTTGCGCTGCGGTCTGTGCGCCAACACAATAAATCGGTAAATCATCGATCTTATCGGGGGTGGGCAAAGCGCGTATTGCGGCTGCTGAGGTTAGGATAAAACCCTGAATATCGTCAAAGTTTTGTACATTATCAGCCTCAGTAAATTCCACTTGCAATAGTGGCTGGCACTTCGCATTGATCCCGGTTTTTTGTAAAATTTGTGCTAAACGGTCGGCTCCGGGTTGGGTGCGGGTGATGAGAATTCGAGGTTGGGTCATGGGGTAAACCTAATTGCGTCACCGGCAATTCTAGCAATGTTTTGACCGGCTTTGCGGCCAAGTTCAGTTGCCTGTGACAGTTGGTTAATAAAACTGGATTCGGCATGAAATTGCAGGTTATGCTGTTGGCGCCATAATTCACTGCCGTCTGGTAAATAAACCTCGCCGCAAAATGATAAATCATGGCCCGACAACCTAGCTAAAGCGGCAATCGGGGTGCGGCAGGAGCCATCTAATGCCGCCAGAAACGCCCGCTCTGCTGCCAGTTCAATTTCAGTTTTCAAGCAACAGATACCTCGTAATATTTCTGCTGTTTTTGTATCGTTTTTACGAATTTGCAAGCCGATGGCCCCTTGGGCCGGCGAGGGCAGCATTTCTTTGGTGCTTAATACTGCGCTGGCGTGCTTTTCCATATTCAATCTTTTTAGTCCGGCAAAGGCCAAAAAGGTCGCATCAAATCGCCCCTCCCCCAGTCGTTTGAGTCGGGTGCCAACATTTCCGCGTAATAATACGAATTTAGCATCGGACCGTGCCCGTAATATCTGCGCTTGCCTGCGAACACTGGCTGAGCCAATTACCGGATTTTTTGGTAAATCTGCTAAAGACTGTAATTTACCGCCAATAAGCGCTTCGCGTGGGTCTTCACGGGGCAACATGCCGGCAAATTGCAAAGTTTCTGGTTCTTGGGTTGGCACATCCTTCATTGAGTGCACCGAGACATCAACATCTTTATTGGCTAGGGCCACGTCCAATTCCTTGGTAAACAGACCTTTGCCACCGGCTTCTACTAAAGTTCGATCCTGCAATTTATCACCAGATGTGGTAAAGGTAACAATTGCAATTTTTTCGCGGGCCTCCGCGGTTTTTAACCCTAAACTTTGTGCTAGTAGTTTTCTGGTTAAGTGTGCTTGCGCTAGCGCCAACGGCGATCCGCGTGAGCCTAATGTCAGCAAAGCTTGCGTCATCATAATCCCTGATGGTATCGAACGAACATGGAACTAGACCGAAACCACTCACCAATGCAAGAACCCAGTCACAAAGCAGCTGTTACAGTGCTTGGGCTGGAAAGTTCTTGTGATGAAACCGCCGCTGCATTGGTTCGATTGTCGGATTCGGGTGATATTGAAATTTTGAGCGATTGTATTTTTTCCCAAACCGAACAGCATGCGCCTTTTGGTGGAGTGGTTCCAGAAATCGCAGCCAGAGCCCATGCTGATATTATGGATAAAATGGTCAAGCAGGCTTTGATTGAGGCCAAAGTTTCATGGTCTGATATTGATGGGATTGCCGCCACAACCGGCCCCGGACTGATCGGCGGAGTTTTGGTTGGCATGATGACCGCTAAGGCTTTGGCTATTGGCACCGACTTGCCATTTTTGAGCATTAACCATCTTGAAGGTCATGCCCTTAGCCCGCAATTAGCAGCACCATTAGATTTTCCATACCTTCTGCTTTTGGTTTCTGGAGGACATACGCAATTGTTGGCAGTAGAAAGCTTGGGTATTTATCACCGTTACGGCTCAACTATTGACGATGCTGTTGGTGAAGCTTTTGATAAAACTGCAAAAATAATGGACTTGGGTTTTCCCGGCGGCCCGGCTATCGAGAAAATTGCTAAACCCGGCAATAAGAACCGTTTTGAGTTGCCGCGCCCGCTGGCAAAGCGTGAGGGCTGTGATTTTTCGTTCGCCGGGTTAAAGAGCGCCGTACAGCGTCATTGGCAATTGATGGAATGTCCCAGCGAACAGGACAAGGCCGATCTAGCCGCCAGCTTTCAACAAGCAGCTTGTGATACTTTGATCCGGCAAAGCCAAAAAGCAATTTACCGTTTTGCCGAACAGTTCGGGGCCACAACTTTGGTGGTTGCTGGCGGTGTTGCTGCCAACCAGACAGTTAGGTCTGGGCTACAGGTCTTGGCGGAAAAAAACCAGTTTGATTTTTTGGCCCCGCCATTGCGCTATTGTACTGATAACGGTGCTATGATCGCATTAGCTGGAGCAATGCGCTTGGCCAATGGCATGGTAAGTTCATTGGATATTGCGGCTAGGCCCCGGTGGCCATTGGATGAACGCTCTGCTATAGATAACCCGGCTTCAGGTTCAGGCAAAAAAGGGCCAAAATCATGAATGAGTTTTCCAGTATTGGTGTTTTGGGTGGCGGCGCTTGGGGCACGGCTTTGGCTCAAACCTGCGCTCGGGCGGGTCGCAAAGTCACAGTTTGGGCATTAGAGCCAGACGTAAGAGACAGCATCAACCAAAATCACGAAAATAAAAAATTCTTACCTGGCTTTAAGCTTGATCCATCAATTACCGCGACCAACGACCCGGCCAAGGCTGTGGCTTGCGATGCGGTATTGTCTGTTATTCCGGCGCAGCATACTCGTCAGGTTTTCGAAAAATTGCGGGACAGCGTGCCGGAGGGAAAACCGGTCTTATTGTGCTCAAAGGGCATTGAGCAGGAAACAGGGCAGCTAATGACCCAAGTCTTGGCTGAAACCCTGCCGCAGGCCCTGCCTGCTGTATTGTCGGGGCCAAGCTTTGCAGTGGATGTTGCTGCTGGATTGCCTGCGGCTGTTACTTTGGCTTGCAAAGACGTCGTACTTGGCCGCAAATTGATGCAAGCTATTGGTACCAGAGCTTTTCGCCCTTATTTGACCGGAGATTTAGTCGGGGCTGAAGTTGGCGGCGCGGTTAAAAATGTATTGGCGATCGCTTGCGGAATTGTTTTGGGCAAGGATTTGGGTCAAAGCGCTCATGCCGCCTTGATTACCCGTGGTTTTGCAGAAATGACCCGGCTGGGACTGGCGCTTGGTGCCGATCCTGAGACTTTGCGCGGGCTATGTGGACTGGGCGATCTGGTTTTGACTTGTTCTTCGCCAACATCACGTAATATGAGCTGCGGGTTGGCATTGGGTCAGGGAAAAGCATTGGATGAAATTATGTCTGGTCGTTTAGCTGTTACTGAGGGGGTAACATCAGCTCCGGCCATGGTAAAATTAGCAAATGCACACAATGTGGAAATGCCTATAACCGAGGCGGTGGCTGGGATTATTGTCGCAGACCTTGATGTGGATGCTGCAATTGTTTCTTTGTTGTCGCGGCCACTTCGAAGCGAATGACAAGACTTTTTTCGGTTTTCTCCCGGTTTTAAGACTTTTGCCTTCTCTCGATAATAATGCCAAGGAAAATGACTGCCAAAGCGATAAAGGCCATTGCTGAAGGCTTTTCACCTAAAAACAGCACTCCGATAAATACTGCAAATGGGGGTACAAAATAATTGGATGTGGCAATAAAGCTCGGTCCGGCGCTGCGAATAGTTTGCATATAGAAAATGGATCCAATCCCGGTGGCAGCAAGGCCTAAAGCCATCAATGAAACAAGTGCGTGAACAGATGGTATTGCAGTGTTTACCATATCGAAAACCGCAAATGGGGTTAATACCAACCCTCCTATTAATAACATGCCTGTTGCCGAAACACTTGGCGGAGTTTCTGGCATAAAATGAATTAAAACGCTGTTTAGCGCGTACAAACCCGCAGTCAGAAGTACGGCGATTTGGGCGATTGCAAACGGGCCGCCAAGATCACGCAGCAATGTTGGGCCGACTAACAATATAATGCCGAGCAAACCAAGCAATAACCCTATTATTTTGGTAACAGTCATTCGATCTTCGGGAATTGTAAAATGAGTAAGCGCTGCCACCGAAAGGGGCATGGTTGCTAGCAAAATACTAACCAAGCCACTGTCGAGAACTTGCAGTGCATAGGCATTTAACAAAAACGGCAAGGCAGAACCGGTAATGCCAACAGGTAAGAACCACAACCAGCGAATATCAGGTTTTGGGAGTAATGGCGGTAATCGGTGTTTACGATAGGTCATCCAACCAAATAATAAGGCGACGCCAACCCAAATACGTCCAGCGGCGACAATGGTTGGAGATATTTCGGCAACTGCTATTTTTGACAGGGCAAAGGCTGAACCCCACATTGTGACCAAAGCACAATAGCGCAGCCAATCAGCACGGCTCGGCTTTTTGTTTTTACTCTGATATATTGGCATTTCGCTCATTTCAACGCCGTGCCAGTTACCCACTCATCTGTCAAATGCAGATTTCTGCCAAATTGTTACGTTGGTAAGGAATATGGGCCGCAACTTGTATTTATTATGAACATGAGGGTTCTATTATATCCAGCGGAAGAAAGTAGAATCGATTTATGCGCATTAAAGAATCTTTGCATTTAGCAAGTTTTGACGCCACCATTACCTAAGTTCTGCTTTTGTTCTTGCTTTTGTGGTTCAGTTGCATTAGGGGTGAATTGTAGCAGTTAGGAAAGTAATATGGCGACGAGGATCACAACTTTTGCCTTTGATGGTGTTGAGGCCAAGCCGGTGGATGTGCAGGTGCAGATAGTTTCTGGTCTGCCTAGTTTTTCAATTGTTGGCTTGGGCGATAAGGCTGTGGCTGAAAGTCGTGAACGAGTGCGAGCGGCCTTTGCTGCTATTGGTCTGGCATTACCAGGCAAGCGCCTGGTGGTTAATTTGGCTCCTGCCGATCAACCAAAAGAGGGGTCGCATTACGATCTACCTATTGCGTTAGGCTTGATGATGGCTATTGGCGTATTGCCAGAAGATGCCTTTGATAGTTTTGCTGCTATTGGTGAACTATCCTTAAGCGGCTTAATTGCACCGGTAACCGGGGCGCTGCCGGCAGCAATGGCGGCAAACAGCTTAGAGTTAGGGCTAATTTGTCCAGAGCAAAATGGCCCAGAAGCCGCATGGGCTGGTGAGATGGAAATACTTGCAGCTTCCAGCCTAATTGCCTTGATTAACCATGTAAAAGGGCGAGGGCTGCTTTTGCCGCCCAAGCCCGGGCCATTGGAGCCGGGGCCTAAAGTTCCAGATATGTCTGATGTGCGTGGGCAGGAAATGGCAAAGCGCGCACTGGAAATTGCTGCCGCGGGTGGTCATAATTTGTTGATGGTCGGGCCGCCGGGATCTGGAAAATCCATGCTTGCAGCTAGATTACCGGGTTTATTACCAGAATTAGGCTCTCAAGAATTACTCGAAGTCTCGATGATACATTCATTAGCCGGGCTGTTGGAAAAGGGACGTCTAAGCCGGGCCAGGCCCTTTCGTAGCCCCCATCATTCCGCTTCGATGGCAGCTTTAGTTGGCGGTGGTCACAAAGCCAAACCCGGAGAAGCATCTTTGGCTCATCGTGGGGTTTTATTTCTGGATGAACTCCCAGAGTTCACCCCTCAGGTTTTAGACAGTTTAAGACAACCCTTGGAAACCGGCGCTATCAGCGTTGCCCGTGCCAATGCTCACATTACCTACCCAGCTAGATTTCAACTGGTGGCGGCGATGAACCCGTGCCGGTGCGGCGGTTCTGCAGGCAATGATGGTTATGCGTGTCGTCGTGGGCCGCGTTGTGCCAGTGATTATCAGGCTCGCATTTCCGGGCCGCTAATGGATCGTATGGATTTGCAAATTGAAGTGCCTGCAGTTACTGCGGCTGATCTGGCATTACCTGCATCCGCTGAGGGGACAAAACAGGTTGCCGCTCGGGTGGCCCAAGCGCGGGCAATACAACAGTCCCGAAGTACTGAAACCGGCGGCATAACTAATGCAGAGATTTCTACTGCCTCGTTGGATGTAGTGGCGGCTCCTGATGAAGCAGGCAAACAATTATTGTTACAAGCTGCCGAGCATATGCACCTTACTGCTCGTGGATATCACCGGGTCTTGCGTACGGCGCGAACAATTGCTGATTTGGAGGGGGCGACATCCATTCGCCGATTGCATATTGCTGAGAGTCTTGGACTAAGACGGCGCGCAAAAACTGCAACCGATACACATTCATCTGGAAAGTTTTTACACCGAGTGACGGTTTCTTAAAGTTCCTCTGTTAATTCAAGCCTTCAATTTTGAGGTTTATGTTATGGATGTATCATTGGTGTTTGATCAATTGCCCGACCTTGTGGTTTGTCGGGATGGCGATCGGGTGATTGAACTTGTAAATCAGGCTTTTGTTGATGCCTTTGGTCATGATGCAAATTCTTGGGTAGGAAAAACCCTTGATGGCTCCACGTCTGGAGCGCAGATCGGAGCGTTCGATGATAACCGTACATATGGTCATATTTTGATTTCAGATAAATTACACTGGATTGAATGGAATGAGAGCAAGCTTTCAAGCGGTGGCAGCGTAGCGATTGGGCGGATCAATATTGATCGACGTAAACAACAGCGATCTTCAGGAGATTTGGCGCGGGATCGTAGACGCAATGTAGCTAAAGTTTATGGTCAAGAACGCTCAAAACCGGTGCCAACAATCGTGGAGGCACCTTCTTTGCCACCGTCGTCGCCGACTACACCCCCGACCGCAAAATCTGCAGAACGTATTTTATTAGCTGAAGATGATTTGCTGAACGCTAAATTGGCTTGCACATTATTAGAGCGCACGGGCTGCGTTGTTACTCATGTTGAGAACGGAAAAGAAGCTGTTCAGGCTGCAAAAGATCACGATTTTGATTTAGTATTTATGGACATTCGCATGCCGTTTATGGATGGATTAACAGCGACCCGCGCTATTCGGGCATTGGGCGGGAAATGGATGCAAACGCCAATTGTAGCATTGACAGCAAATGCATTTGCTGAGGATAAAAAGTCTTGTCACGCCGCTGGAATGAACGGGTTTTTGACGAAACCAATCAGTATTGATGCCCTCTATGCAGCAAAGAAGCGTTGGACAAATCCGCAAAGCCAAGTCAAAACAGCCTGAAACAGGCTTCAGGAAACAAATGACTTCGAAAACCCCGCCGTCTTCGCGTTTTGTTCATCGGCCTTGGCGTGATTTAATGTTTTCCTACCCTGCTATGCTGGTGTTGGGGTTTGCATCTGGCCTGCCGCTAATGATGGTGTTTTCAAAACTATCCTTTTGGTTGCGCGAAGTGGGCGTTGATCGAACCACGATCGGGTTTTTTTATTGGGTAGGACTTGCTTACACGCTAAAATTCTTGTGGGCGCCATTTGTTGATCGCATTCGTTTGCCGGTATTGTATCGACTGTTGGGGCGTCGCAGGTCCTGGATGTTTGTTGCGCTTGCTGGAACCGTTATTGGTTTATTGCTGATCGGATTTTCAAATCCGGTTGCCGGACTTGGAATGACTTTGGCCGGTGCATTTATTCTAGCATATTCGGGCGCTACTCTTGATATTTCAGTTGATGCGTGGCGCATAGAGTCGGCCCCTAATCGTGAACAGGCAGGTATGGCTGCCACCTATATTCTAGGTTATCGTTTTGCGATTATGTTTGCCGGGGTTGGTCTGGTAATTGCCGATTATGGTTCGTGGAGGTTGTCTTATGCGGTGATGGCGGGTGTGATGATTGCCATTAGTGCTTTATTGTTCGTAATCCGCGAGCCAGAGCCTAACCCAGATGCAATTCAAGACGCGTCGCTCTCATTTTCTAAACGTATAGCAAAAAACGTATCCGAACCATTTTTAGCTATTGTCCGCAGGTTGGGAAAATGGGCAATTCCAGTGTTTGCGCTGGTAGCTTTGTACCGGCTAAGCGATTTTACTATGGGGGTCATGGCTTCTCCCTTATATGCTGATTTAGGATATTCTAAATCAGAAGTCGGAGCTATAACCGGATTAATTGCTCCTTGGTTAATTGTGATTGGTGGGTTTGTCGGCGGCGCCATAACCATGTGGCGCGGGGTCATGCAAGCGCTGCTGCTTGGTGCAGTAATAACTGTGCTTACGACCAGTGCTTTTGCTTGGCTGGCCGGGCAAGCCGGAGCCGAGGTTTGGCGGTTGTTCATTGTAGTTGGGGCTGATAATTTTGCGGCAGGCTTTGTCGGAGCCGCCTTTATTGCATATTTGTCCTCGTTAACTGATCCAGCAAATGCCGCAACTCAGTACGCAGTACTTAGCTCGGTTTACGCATTGTTTGCAAAATCTTTGGCTGGATTTTCTGGGCTATTAGCCGACTCCATTGGTTATATAAATTTTTTCCTGGTGACCGCTTCTTATGGTATTCCAGCGGCAATGTTAGTTACATGGATATTGCTGCGAGGCTCTCCGGAGGCTAAGGGAATTCAGCGTTCATCTACCCCTGAAGCATAGGCGGCAAAACTGGCCATATTGACAATTTCGGAAACATTGGCCCCCAGCGCGCAAATCTGTACTGGTTTGCTAAGTCCGGTAAGCAGCGGCCCTATAACCGTAGTTTGGCCAATAACAGAAAGTAATTTTGTGGAAATAGAAGCAGAATGTACCGCCGGCATAATCAGCACATTTGCCGGTTCGCTTAACCGGGCGAATGGGTACATTTGCCGTGCCACCGGGTCGAGTGCAACATCTGCAGATACTTCGCCTTCATATTCAAAATCCGCATTATTTCGTTCGTCCAGAATTCGAACTGCTTGTCGGATATTTTGACTGCGCTCACCACCTGGATTGCCAAAATTCGAGTAAGACAAAAATGCAACCCTTGGCACAAACCCTAAATGTCTAACCGTTCTGGATGCTTCCACTGCAATATCGGCTAATTCGTCCGGGGTTGGAAATTCGGTAACATTGGTATCAGCAATAAATACAGTGCGTCCCTTTGATAGGGCTATGGAAAGACCAAGTACCCGGCGGCCTTTGGCTGGGTCAATTGCTCGCAATACGTCCTTTAAGGCAATATCATAATTACGAGTAATGCCAGTAACCATTGCGTCAGCATCACCTAATGCCAGCATGCATGAAGAAAAAACATTCCGGTCATTGTTAATCAGTCTTTGCACGTCGCGGCTTAAATAACCCTTGCGCTGTAAGCGCGCGTATAAGTAATCAAAATAATCAGGATTGCGATCCGATAACATTGCATTGCATATCTCCAGATCTGCGGTTTCATCAAGCCCAACTATTTTCATGTTTCGGCGTACTTGCTGTTCGCGTCCGATCAAAATTGCTTTGCCAAACCTCTGATTTTGGAAAGCATAAGCTGCCCGAATTACCGCAGGTTCTTCCCCTTCCGCAAACACTACCGTTTTGGGTTTGCTGCGAACAGTGCTGTGAATGGTTTGAATCAGAGCTGCCGCCGGATCGAGCCGTTGGGCTAATTGATCCCGATAAGCATCCATATCAGCAATGGGTTTGCGGGCAACACCGCTTTTCATGGCAGCCTCGGCCACATACGGCGGAATGAATGAAATAAGCCTAGGGTCAAATGGTGCCGGAATAATATAGTCGCGCCCAAAACTAGGGCGGGCGCCATGATATGCAGCAGCGACCTCGTCGGGCACGTCTTCACGGGCCAGTTCTGCTAATGCTCTGGCGCAGGCGATTTTCATGTCCTCATTAATGGTGCGGGCGCGCACATCCAGTGCCCCGCGAAAAATATATGGGAAACCCAGAACATTATTGACCTGATTTGGGTAGTCCGAGCGTCCCGTAGCAACAATGGCATCTCGGCGCACGGCATGCACATCTTCTGGTGTTATCTCCGGGTCTGGGTTGGCCATGGCAAAAATAATCGGGTCTTTAGCCATGGATTTTACCATATCTTGTGAAATGACCCCGCCAGCAGATAGGCCAAACACCACATCAGCGCCAACCATTGCCTGCTCAAGAGTGCGCATTTCGGTAGCAATGGCATGTTGGCGGTTCCATTGGTTTAAGTCGTCGCGTTGATCGTGAACTACGCCATTAATGTCCACAACAACGGTATTTTCTTTTTGTACGCCTAAGGACTGGACCAATTCAAGCACGGAAAGCCCAGCTGCTCCGGCCCCGACCAAGACAACTTTTAATTCTTTGATGTCACGGTTGGTAAGCTCAACAGCATTTATTAAGCCGGCAGTAGCAATGATCGCAGTGCCATGCTGGTCGTCATGAAATACCGGAATATCCAGAGCGTCTCGCAAAGCACTTTCGATTAAAAAACATTCAGGGCTTTTAATGTCCTCAAGGTTGATTCCACCAAAAGTATTTCCGAATCGGCGCACACATTCTACGAATGCGCTAACATCAGTTTCTTCGATTTCAATGTCGATGCTGTCCACATCAGCAAAGCGTTTGAACAGTACACATTTGCCTTCCATTACCGGTTTTGAAGCGGCGGGGCCTAAATTGCCGAGTCCCAAAATTGCGGTGCCATTGCTAACTACAGCAACCATATTGCCTTTGGAAGTGTATTCATAAACTGCGTCTGGGTTTTCTGCGATTGCCCGAACCGGTGCCGCAACACCCGGTGAATAAGCCAAAGATAAATCACGCTGGGTGACCATTGGCTTGGTTGCAGCAATAGCTATTTTTCCCGGCTGCGGGTAACGGTGAAAATCTAATGCTTCTTTATCGGACTTTGTTGGTTTGTTAGGTGCCATGCTTCGCTATTCCCGGTTGGGTGAAATTCAACTCCAAAGCGTATGGGGGTTCGCGCCAACTGGCAATGAGAGGTTTTAGCAAAGATAATTGTCTACTTCAGCATCAAAACCAGTACCCACGAGCCGTAATCTGCTTTATTCAAGTCCGTATGAATACTCGTACGAAAAAAACCAAGACCGGTGTTACGCCTATGATGGCGCAATATATGTCTATTCGAGAAACCGCTGGCGACGCCTTGCTGTTTTATCGGATGGGAGATTTTTACGAGCTGTTTTTTGATGATGCAATACAAGCCGCTGAGGCTTTGGATATAGCCCTGACCAAGCGCGGCAAGTATGAAGGCAAGGATATTGCCATGTGTGGTGTGCCGGTTATCTCTGCCAACGGCTATTTGATGCGACTGATTGAAAAAGGTTTCCGGGTTGCTGTTTGTGAACAGATGGAAAGCCCGGCAGAAGCTAAAAAACGCGGCGGCAAGTCCGTAGTTCGCCGTGAAATGGTTCGTCTTGTAACGCCTGGAACTTTGACTGAAGACACATTGCTTGATGCCAAAGCTGCAAATCGCCTGGCGGCAATTAACTGCACCGCCTCAGGACAATGGGCTTTGGCTTGGGTTGATGTTTCTACAGGTGAGTTCGCAAGTATGGATTTTGGCGGCGATCATGGCAAAGAGCAATTGGCTGAAGCGTTGGTATCACTATCCCCGAAGGAAGTGTTGCATTGTACTTCGGTGGACCTGCCTCGGGTAATTATTGAGCGCGGATATGCGCTTACAGCAAAAGATATTTCTAATTTTCGGGTAAGTTCAGAAAAACAAAAACGCCTTGCCGCCGCTTTTGGAGCCACCTCTCTTGATGGCTTTGGTGCGTTTTCCCGTGCGCAAATTGGCGCACTGATTGCGGTTTTTGAATATGTAGAAATCACTCAAGCTGGTTCGGCGCCAAAATTAAACCCGCCAACATGTCTTTTTCGAGAGCAATATCTTGCTATTGACCCTGCTACCAGAAGTTCCTTGGAAATCACCCGCACACTTAAAGGGACTCGGGCAGGCAGCTTGCTTGCGGCTGTTGATCGAACTACTTCGGCTCCAGGAGCCAGGTTATTGGCTGATCGTTTGGAGCGACCATCAACCGACTTAAATAAAATAAATCAACGGCTTGATAGTTGTGAATGGTTATGTGCAAGGCCAGACCTTGCGCACGTGTTCATGGAGAAGATCAAGGGTTTGCCCGACTTATCTCGTTCACTCTCCAGACTGTCTTTGGGTCGAGGCGGGCCTAGGGATTTGGTTGGAATTGCTAGGTCGGTTCAAGCTGGTGCTGATATCGTCTTGGCAGTTGCCCGGGCAACAACAATCGACGTGCCCTCGTCATTGACCCGAGATTTAGATGCGGTTTCGCTGCTAAAGCGACCAAAGCTTGCGGCTTTGGTTAACGATATGCAGGCGGCATTTATTGACAATCCGCCAATGTTGGATCGTGATGGCGGGTTTGTAGAGCAGGGTTGGTCTGTCGCTCTTGATGAACAGCGATCTTTACGAGATAATTCACGGCAGAAAATTGCAGAATTACAGGGTAAATATATAAAAAATACCGGAGTTTCCTCTCTTAAGATCAAACACAATAATGTGCTTGGATATTTTGTTGAGGTGACGCCGCGTTATGGACAAACTTTACTGGAGTCGCCGTTTACAGAATTATTCCACCACCGGCAGACTTTGGGCAGTGCAGTTCGGTTTTCAACCGATGAATTATCCGCATTGGCCGCTGAAATTTTATCCGCTGCCGATCGGGCGCTGGCTATGGAGAGAGAGATTTATGCAGAATTCTTATCTCGGATATTGGCTGAAAAAAACACCCTACAGGAAATAGCTAATGCTTTGGCGCGGCTTGATGTGCTGCAAAGCAGCGCCCACTGGGCAAATGCTGAAAATGGCGTTCGACCAGAGCCGACAATGGATACGCATTTTGATGTGCAAAGCGCCCGGCATCCGGTGGTTGAGCAGGCTTTGCTAAAAACTGGGGCGCAAGGATTCACGCCAAATGATTGTAAGCTTTGCGGCGCTCATGAGGCTGCGGCAAAATTATTGTTTGTAACCGGCCCGAACATGGCTGGTAAATCCACATGGCTTCGGCAAAACGCAATTTTGGTAATTTTGATGCAAGCTGGTTTGTTTGTTCCTGCTGCTAAAGCGCGTATTGGGATTGTTGATCGTTTGTTTAGCCGGGTTGGGGCTTCAGACGATTTGTCCGAAGGGCGCTCTACTTTTATGGTGGAAATGACTGAAACCGCTGCGATATTAAATCAAGCTACTGAGCGGTCATTTGTCATTTTGGATGAAATTGGCCGTGGGACAGCAACTTGGGACGGATTGGCGTTGGCGTGGGCCACGGCCGAGCATTTGCAGGGAGTTAATTGTTGCCGGGCGTTGTTTGCTACCCATTATCACGAGCTAACTGTTTTGGCCAACCGGTTGCCAGGCATTGCTAATGTATCATTACAGGCTCGTGAATGGGAAGGTGACTTAGTGTTTTTGCATAAGGTTGCCCCCGGAGCTGCTACTAGGTCATATGGTATTCAGGTCGCAAAATTGTCCGGCATGCCTGAGCAGGCGGTGCAACGAGCTAGAGAAGTTCTGCAAGAGTTGGAAGAGGTTAATAACAGTTCTGGTTTGATGGATGACTTACCGTTGTTTGCGGCGATATCAGAACCAGAATATTCTAAAAAACCATCGGAAGTGGAACAACGACTGCATGGGGCCAAAGTTGATGAAATGAGTCCTCGTGAGGCTTTGGAGTTTATCTATCAATTGCAAGAATTGCAAAAGCGTGGGCGCTCGTGAGTCGGACTAAAAATCTCGCGTTTGATCCCGCAGAATTGCTGCGCCAAACTCAACAATATGTACTTATCTCTGGGAGTTTGTTATTAGCGCGAGCGACGGTAATTAAGACATTAAAGCAAATACGCAAAGACATTAATACGCATGCGCTTCAAGAATTAAAAACAAGCAATGATGGCTTGCTATGTGCAAAAACCTTGGCCAGTAATTATGAGCAATTGGTGCAGGTGATTTGCCAACTGGCCGCTGATGATAGCCCCAAAGGCTGGCCAAAGGGACTTAGTTTGTGTGCAACAGGGGGCTTCGGGCGCTCAGAGTTGGCTCCTGGTTCGGATCTTGATATTTTGTTTTTGCGCAAAGAAGATACGACAGAGATTAAGGAGATGATTGAAAAAACGCTATATTTGCTTTGGGATTGTGGGTTAAAGGTGAGCCAGGCAACCAGAACAAGCAAAGAGGCTGTGCAATTAGCGACGGCCGATCATACTATCGCGACCGCAATGTTAGATCTGCGGATTGTTTTTGGTGCAGCCGATGTGTGCACTTTTTTAACTCGTACTTTGCGCCGAAGCTGGAATGCTAAAAGAAATCGACAATTTGTCGCTAGCAAATTACAGGAGCGCAGTGTTCGGCATCAAAGAAAAGGCCCGACCAGATATCTGGTTGAACCTAATGTAAAAGAGGGTAAAGGCGGCTTGCGTGACCTGCAGTCTCTGGTTTGGATTGCGCAAAGGGTTGCGCCAGAATCAGTTGTTGCCGGCGGTATTAATTTAGAATTTTTTACTAAGGATGAATATCGTAAGTTTGAACAGATCAATCGTTTTCTATGGACAATTAGATGCTGGCTTCACTTTATTTCCGGGCGTGCAGAAGATCGGTTAACATTTGACCTACAGCCGGAGCTTGCAAGAAAGCTTAATTATCGGGAAGCAACAAACAAGCCAGCAGTAGAACGGCTGATGAAGGCTTATTTCCTAAACGCGCGTGAAGTTGGATTCCTAACTAGGGTTTTTTGCACAAAACTTGAGGAAAATGCCAATAAACAGATTCCGATGCTGCTGGGAAGAAAAATTAAAAAGCAAACGCCAAATTCACTTAAAAGCGAATTTAGTTTGGTAAATGGTCGTTTGGCGCTGGCGGTATATAATTCTTCTGAAATCGTTACAGCTCGTCTGATTGAGTTGTTTGCAGAAGCAGACAGGTGTCGGGTGCAAATTCATCCCGATGCGTTGGCATATGTACGCCGAGTGGTGCCGGGTTTTCGCGCTGGAACTCGGGTCAAGGATGAGACTCGATCTGCATTTTTAGGGTTATTAGACCATTGCCTAGATCTGGAAAGCACGTTGCGATTGATGGGCGAGACCGGCTTGTTGGGAAGGCTTATTCCTGAATTTGGTCGGATTATTGGTCAGACTCAGTTTAATATGTATCATTCTTATACTGTCGATGAGCATACATTTAGAGCTGTAGGATTCTTGCAGGGGTTGGAGAGCGGGCAAGTAAAGTTAACAGGCATCGACATGGCTGCTTTGCTGGCGAAAACCGGCAACCGGCAAGTTTTGTTTCTTGCTATGTTATTGCATGATACGGGCAAGGGTTTAGGGGATCAGGAACAACAAGGGGCGGTTGTGACCCGCAAAGCCTGCTCGCGACTTGGGTTGGAGCCAGCGCAGGTTAATTTGGCAGGTTGGTTGGTGGAAAACCATTTACTGTTTAGTGATACGGCACAAGGCCGTGATTTATCTGATCCGGAAACCTTAGCCAAGTTTGTGCTTAAAATCGGGTCATTAGAGAGGTTGCGATTGTTATTTGCACTAACCGTAGCTGATATTAAGGCCGTTGGCCCTGATGTGTGGAGCGATTGGAAGGGACAATTATTAATTGATCTTTATACCCAATCTGAGCAGATCTTTTTGGGCAAAATGAATCCTGCAAGTTTGGCTGGAGAAAATCAGTCTGCCCAAGAGATTAAGGCTTCATTACAGACAGCTTTGCCGGACAAAGGTTTTTGGCAGAAATGGTTGTCAGAGCCAACCGCCAATTACTGGGGCTCTTTTACAAAAGCTCAATTGCTGCAACACGCTAGAATGATCCGTGAGATCTGGGATAAAAACCAAGAAAATGGAGTTCGAATATTTTCCGGAAGCTATGAGCAATTAACCAGTTTGGTGGTATGGTCAAAAGACGAGCCAGGGTTATTTGCGGCGCTTTGTTCGATAACAACAGCTAGCGGCGCCTCTATTGCTTCAGCCAAAGTTATTACGACCAAAAGCCAAATGGCATTTGATGCTTTTTTGCTACACGATGGAAAAGGAGGCGCGTTTGCAGCTAATAACCCGCGTGCTTTAGATCGTATGCAGGTAATGTTGGACGCATATTTTACAAAAGCAGAATTGCCGATGACTGTCGTGCGCCGAAAATCACGCAGAGAGGCTGCTTTTCAGGTGATGAGTGAGGTGGTGATCGACAATGAATCCTCAAATCGGGCAACACTAATCGAGTGTGTCGGCGCTGATGCTCATGGTTTATTACGGGACTTATCGCAAACCCTTAACCAATGCCGGGTCAATATTCACTCTGCGCACATCACTACTTATGGGGAGCGGGCTGTGGATATTTTTTATGTAAATGAGCAAAACGGAGAAAAAATCCGAAACGGTCGCCGACTATCTTTTATTCGCAAAAAGCTACTTGCTGTTCTAGAGCATTCTGCATCTGAAAAACAAGAAGTTCAGGTTCAGCAGGCAAGGGCCAGTCGCTACAGATGAAATTATTTCGTGCCTCAGCCATTGTTGGCGCTTTTACTTTGTTGTCGCGGGTACTGGGTTTTGTCCGCGAAATCCTGTTTGCGGCAGCATTGGGTTCCGGGCCAATGGCGCAGGTATTTCTTGTCGCCTTTCGCTTTCCAAATTTATTTCGAAGATGGTTTGCAGAAGGGGCATTTAACTCTGCTTTTTTGCCGATTTACGCAGAGAAGCTAGAGGTAGAAGGTGCAGAATCTGCCAATCGATTTGCCGGCGATACTTTGTCGGGGTTATTGCTAATTTTATTCGGGTTTGTTCTACTGGCCGAGTTTTCAATGCCATGGTTGATGGTGGCTCTAGCGCCGGGGTTTCTTGAAAATCCAGACTTGTTAGCTAAGGCTATTTTATTCACTCAGATCACCACGCCTTACATTTTATTCATGTCTTTAACCGCAATGTTGGGTGGGGTGCTAAATGCCCATCACCGATTCGTTGCTGCAGCTTTTGCTCCGGTTCTACTGAATATTGTTTTTATCAGCATTTTAGTAAAGCCCGGTATTGACCCCAACCAAATGGCATTAAACCTGTCTTATGGAACGTTAGTTTCAGGGGCGCTGCAGGCAGGTATTGTCTGGCTGGCTTTGCGCCGGGCAGGAATTCATTTGCGTTTGCAAAAGCCCCGGCTGGACGACGATATGCGCAAATTATTGCGTCTTGGAATACCTGGAGCCATTGCTGCGGGTGCTGTGCAGATCAATTTGGTGGTCAGTCAGGCTTTTGCATCATTTCAGGATGGGGCTATTGCATGGCTAAACTATGCAGATCGCTTGTATCAATTACCTTTGGGCGTAGTTGGTGTGGCAATGGGGGTTGCCTTGCTTCCATCACTGAGTCGGGCGGTTCGATCTGGCAATGAAGCTCAAGCACTTAACAGTCAAAATGAGGCTCTGGTTTTGGCTTCAGCCTTTACACTGCCATCAGCGGTCGCTTTGTTTGTACTGCCTGCTTTGTTTGTTGAGGGATTATATTTACGCGGTGCTTTTACGCCAGATGATGCCGTTGCCGTTGCTAATGCCTTAAAAATTTACGCCTTGGGGCTGCCGGCCTTTATTCTTATCAAAGTTTTTGCCCCGGGGTTTTTTGCGCGCCAGAACACAAAACTGCCAATGTTGATTGCGGTTTTCTCAATGGCAATAAATATAGTTCTGGGTGCTATTTTGTTTATGAAATTTGGGTTCATGGGCCTTGCAGCTGCAACCAGTATTGCAGGATGGGTAAATGGGTTGTTGCTAGGGTTTTTGCTGTGGAAACGCGGGCATTTTGCTCCTGACCTTAAGCTTGTTTCAAAAATAATCAGATTCTCCCTAGCCTCGGTTTTCATGGGAAGTTTGCTTGGTCTGTTGGCGCATTCCTTGCGTGACGCTGTTTCATTTCTGCCATTTTGGTATTTGTCAGCAGCGATTTTAGTAAGTATTTTAGGCTTGGTTTTGTATGTATTTGCCATTCTTGCATTTGGAGCAGTGAAGTTTTCAGATTTTCTGCAGATGTTTCGACGCAGTTGACGAATAAGCCAGCCTTAGGCACAAGGCAAAACTAGGGCCTGTGCTCAAAATAGGATTAAGCAAAATGAGTCAAAATCAACCGCCAAGTCAGGTTCGTGTGTTTTCTGGTGTTCAGCCTACGGGGCAATTGCATTTGGGTAATTATCTGGGGGCGATCAAGAAATTTGTTGATCTGCAGCATCAGCACCAATGTTTGTTTTGCGTAGTTGATTTACATGCGATTACGGTGCCGCAAGAAAAAAATAGTTTAGCTGCCAATAGTCGGGAAATTGCCGCTGCGTTTCTAGCTTCGGGAATTGATCCTAAAAAAGCCATTGTCTTTGTGCAAAGTGCGGTTCCGGCGCATGCGGAATTAGCGTGGATTTTGAACTGCACGGCGCGTATGGGTTGGCTTGAGCGCATGACCCAGTTTAAGGATAAAGCTGGCAAAGACAAAGAGCGCGCCAGCGTTGGCCTGTTTGCTTATCCGGTGCTGCAAGCTGCGGATATTTTAGCCTATAGAGCCACCCATGTTCCGGTGGGTGATGACCAAAAGCAACATCTTGAATTATCAAGAGACATAGCCGAGAAATTTAACCGTGATTATGATGTTCCGGGTTTTTTTCCATCTCCAGAGCCATTGATTCAAGGCCCCGGTGCCAGAATTATGAGCCTCAAAGATGGTGCGATTAAAATGTCAAAATCCGATCCATCGGATTTATCTCGGATCAATATGAGCGATAGCGCAGAACAAATTACCAAGAAGTTCAAAAAAGCTCGTACCGACCCCGATGGAGTGCCTTCTGAGGTTGAGGGTTTAAGTGGCCGTGATGGCGCCAAAAATTTAATCGGTATTTATGCAGCTTTGGCAGAAATATCGACCAGCGAGGTTTTGGCGCAATTTGGCGGCCAGGGTTGGGGGCAATTTAAACCCGCTTTAGCTGAATTAGCGGTGGCGAAGTTGTCTCCGATTGCACAAGAATTTACCCGATTGATGGATGACACCACGAGTTTGGATGAAGTGCTGCAAGGTGGCGCCGAGCAGGCCAAAGCCATTTCCGGGGCAGTTTTGGCCGATGTTCGCAAACATATTGGATTTTGGAACAATTAGGGTAATGACTGTTAAATAGCTCTGTAAATGTTGATGCTTTTATTAGTTATTCTTCCACTAAATTGGGCACCAATTTTTTGCCTTCGGATCGTTTAGTCTCAATTTCTTTGATTGCAGCGCGGATGCGTAAAAACCGAGAGGCTGATGTTGGGTGAGTTATTGCTGCGGTAATAGAACGCGGGTTTTCAGCTGCCATTCGGCGCCAAAAATGTTCAATGTTCGCGGTATCTATTTTAGTTCGTGACAAAAAATACGTCCCGACATAATCTGCTTCAGCTTCAAAAGATTCTGAATAGGCTGCTTGGCCTATGTCCATCCCCGCATCGGTGAAGGCACCACCGGTGTTCACCCCGCCAGCAGCCAATAAAATATCAACGGCCAAACCACCAATTCCACCTACAATAGCATTTCTCATTTTGGCTTCGACATGACCTTTGGTATTGTGTGCTAATTCATGAGCAATCACCAAAGCTAACTCTTCATCACTTTCAACAAATCGCATCATGCCGCGAGTAATAAAAATGCCTTTACCATCGGCGTAGGCGTTGATGCTGTCACTATCCGCCAGTGATAATGGATATCCACAAGTAATTTGCGGCGTTACATTGATAAAAAGCTGTTCTTCATTTCGCATTATTTCAAGGCGAATCGGCCTGTTCTTGGTGGATTTAGCCAGGCTCTTTAAGTGCGTTGTTATTTTTTTTGTTGCTCTTTTGCCAGTCAGCGCAGGTTTATTGTCTATGGAGATCAAAGTGTCTCCTTGTTGCAAGCCAGCTAGATCAGCAGCGGAGCCTGCAACGACAAAGTAAACCTTTGGCTCTTCATTAATATGGTAATGTGTTTCTGCAGCTGTTCGAATTTTACGCCCATAATCATGCCTTGTATGGGTTCTAAAGCCAAATAACTGCCGAGTTCTGGGGCAAAATTCAGCATTTGCTGCTAATACTTGATTGCCAACTTCTTGTAAGCGCAATGCTTCTGCTCTGCGTCGATCCAAGGTGTAAGCAAACTGTCGTTGCGCTTCTTCCGCCTCCATGATCGAGGAAATCCCAGGTGGTGCGGTATTTGGAGTGGTGCATGCGCCAACAACCATAATCATAAGGAACAAAAGGTATTTTTTCATGCTGCGTCATCTCCCCTAAACACAACCTTTAGTTTATCTTAGGCGGGTAAAAAAACAAGCCATCGTTTTGCAATGAGAGTCAGCCTTGCTCTGATGGTTACAGTTCGTCATATTGGCATCTCGCTTTTCAAGAGAAAATTATGCAAATTGGACAATCTATTCGTCGCCTAGTGTCGGGGTTTACCCGCCTTGGACGCTTTATACCGTCTAGTGATCCAGTGGTGGAGGCCGTAGGTGAAGCTGACGTTTTAAGCAAACCAGGCAAAGTTCGCTCACGACGGTTTTGGATTATAATCAGTGCGCTGGGATTTGTAGTCTTGCTTTGGCCATTAATGGCAGTGTTGACCTCAAAAATTAATGATCAGATGAATTTGGCTGCTATTGCTCCTGATGGTGGATCGGCATCAGTTGCCATCGCCATTGCGCTGATGGAGCGCGAAGTAAATTCAACCGGTTGGGTGCCAAATGCACCAGCATTTATGCCTGCATCAATGTTAAATAATATGCCAAATTATCAAATAGGCATGGTTAAGGCCTTGGGACGGTTTGCGTTTGAGTTGGAAGATCAATTGGGCCGAGAACGTGGATCTTCTGCTGCTGATCCTGATCTGGAAATTGCTCGCGCTAGATTACAATATGAACCGACAGTATGGATTTTCAAGCCCGGCACTTTATGGCCTACCGCACCGGCTGAGGGTCAATACCGAGACGCAATTGCGTCTCTCAAACGCTATAATCTCCGTCTGGCAGCCGGTAATGCTACATTTGACACCAGACCAGATAATTTGATGGCGGTGCTTGATCGTATTGCGCTGGATATTGGTGCTATGTCGGCTGAACTTGATGATCGAATTGACAACCGGCACAAAACCTTAGGTTTGTTAGATTTTAAGGCAGATAAAGTGTTTTATCGGGTCAAGGGTAACTCATATGCATACTTTATGGTGCTACGGGCGCTAAAAACTGATTTTGCGACCGTTATCTCTGAGCGGCAAACAGATCGCTTATACGAAGAAATGTTAAATGAGTTATGGCGGGCGGCTTCAATGCGTCCTTTGGTTGTCAATAATGGGACTTTATCAGGCCAAGTTTTCCCAAATCATTTGGCCAACCAAGGGTTTCACCTGCTTCGAGCCCGCACAAAATTACGGGAAATCACAGACATCTTACGCAAATAGACTTGCGAGAGGTTGGCTTGGCGCTTATCTGCGAGTCTGAAACATTTATTGTGGAGCCTGATATGTTTATTGAAACCGAAGCTACGCCGAACCCGGCGGTTTTGAAGTTTTTACCTGGCCGAGAGGTTTCACCTGGCGCAGCTTTTGATTTTAGGAGCGCCGACGAAGCGGAAAACTCTCCACTTGCATCCGCTCTGTTTGCGCAAGGAGATGTAGACGGGGTGTTTTTAGGCCCGGATTTTCTGTCCATTACCAAGGGCGCGAAGCCAGACTGGCAAGTGCTTAGACCAGCATTGCTTGGGATTATTATGGATCATTTCCAATCGGGCGCTCCGGTGGTGACCTCTGCAGGTGCCGAGGTGGCAGAGCATATATATGAAGGCGAAGCCGCAGAAATTGTCATTCAAATTAAAGAACTGCTCGATACCAGAGTGCGGCCAGCGGTGGCTAAAGATGGTGGTGATATTGTATTTCAGCATTTTGATATGGATAGTGGTAAGGTTTTTTTACACATGCGCGGCGCTTGTGCGGGCTGTCCTAGTTCATCAATGACACTAAAGCATGGCATCGAAAATTTATTGAAACATTACGTTCCTGAGGTAAGCTCAGTAGAACAGGCAATGTAGGAGCTAAGCTTATGGATCACCCAGTATCGGATGCTACGCTCGACCAAATTTTTAGAGAAGCGCGCACGGCAAATGCATGGCAAGATCGCGATGTGCCAGAAGTATTGGTGCGTGCAGTTTATGATCTGACCAAAATGGGCCCAACTAGCGCTAATATCAGCCCGGCCCGTTTTTTATGGATACATTCGACTAAGGCCAAAGAAAAACTAAAACCGTTTTTAATGGAAGCAAATGTCGAAAAAGTCATGCAAGCGCCTTGGACGGTTGTTTTAGCTTGGGACTGCCGCTTTGAAGATCATGTGCCAAAATTGTTCCCACACAACCCGGGTGCAAAAGACTGGTTTTCTGATCCTGATGCTCATTTTGATGCCGCGTTTCGGAACTCTACATTGCAAGGGGCTTATTTGATGCTGGCGGCGCGGTCATTGGGCTTGGATTGCGGTCCAATGTCAGGATTTGATCGCTCTGGTGTCGATGAAGCGTTTTTTGCTAAAGACAAAAAGATGAAGCAGTGGAAGTCAAATTTTATTTGCTCGCTTGGTTATGGTGATGAGCGTGCAACATTTCCTAGGTCTCCGAGGCTTTCTTTTGAAGAAGCTGGCGAGATAATCTGAATTGAAATGGTAATGCTGGCTATCAATACGTGCGAGCAGACTTGCAGCATTTTGGTGCGCACCAAGACAAAAGACTTTCTTGTTTGTGAGGAAATGAGCTTTGGTCAGGATCGCGCATTGCCAGAACAATTAAGAGAGGTATTAGCTTTGGCAAAAGTTAGTGTGAGTGACTTTTGCAAAATAGCAGTGATAACTGGGCCTGGCAGCTTTACCGCGGTTCGCATTGGTGTGGCTTTTGCTCGAGGTTTGGCATTGGTGGCTAACACTCCAACGGTTGGGGTCAATTTATTGGAAGTTTTAGCTATTCAGGCACTAGGGTCGGGGCGAGATCTTGGTGTTGGGATTAAAAATGTTGGGCGCGGGCAAATGGCATGGTGTGCAATTGGTGTGAACGGCATAGAAAAGGAACCGACTGTAAATGTGGACGACAAAATTCTTATTGATGTAAAAAAATTGGCTCAAGACAGACCTGTGTCATTTGCTGGCGATAAAAACTCGGTTTTTGCTTTGGATGAAGATGTTTCTTGCGATATGGCATTATTTGCAGACCGGGCGCTTGATCTTGATCCGCAAGTTCATCCGGCTACTCCATGGTATGCTAGGCCGCCGGATGCAAAACTGCCAGGGGGCATTGATCCTTGGCGATCTTAACGAAAGCGGTCTCAGTGGATGAAGCGGGCCAGCTTGCAAGCTTGCATCAAAAGTGTTTTACCGATTCTTGGGGTAGTAAGGAATTTGCTGAGCTGATGAATAATCCTGTTGTTTTGGGATTGATACACACACAAGATAAGAAAGATATCGGTATGGCTTTGCTGCAAACTATTGCCGGGGAAACTGAAATTCTAACCTTTGGGATTGTGCCCGCATACCGTGGCAAGGGTCTAGGTTATGGATTGTTACAAGCATGTGTAAATCGGGCTGTTATTTGCGGGGCTCGTGCAATGTTCCTTGAAGTTTCTAGTGATAATCACGCGGCGCGCAATTTATATTCAGGTTTTGGATTTCAACAGGTGAGTGTTCGTAAAGCCTATTATGCAGATCGAAGTGACGCGCTTATTTGTCGACTGAGTCTTTCAAGCGCTAGCTTATAGACATTAGCCCCGTTTTGAGACTAAATATCAATTGCAACTGTGCATTATATTAGGAATGATCTTTAGGTGACTTCACCATTAGAAAAATTATGCTCTGAGCGCGGTATGCGAATGACGGAGCAACGCCGGATAATCGCTAGGGTTTTGTCTGAATCTGACGATCATCCCGATGCTGAGGTTTTGTATCGTCGTGCTAGTCGTGTTGATAGTAAAATCTCTTTAGCAACGATTTATCGTACCGTGCGCTTATTTGAAGAAGCTGGTGTGATTGCAAAGCATGACTTTGGTGATGGTCGTTCCCGGTTTGAAACCGTACCTGACGACCATCATGATCATTTGATCGATATAAAAACTGGAGAAGTTATCGAGTTTGTTGATGACGAAATTGAGAAGCTTCAAGAAAAAATAGCCAATCGGTTAGGTTATAAGTTGATAGACCATCGGTTGGAATTATATGGCGTACGGCAAACCAAAAAATGACAAATCAAAATAAAACTAACAAACGGGTTCTGGTGAAAACCTGGGGCTGTCAGATGAATGTTTATGACAGTGAGCGCATGACCGATATGATGCTGGAGCAGGGTTATGAAGCCACTGAACGTGCGGAAGATGCAGATCTTGTCATTCTAAATACTTGCCATATTCGCGAAAAGGCTGCTGAAAAAATATATTCAGAATTGGGTCGGTTAAAAAAAATTAAAAACCAGCGCGCAGAAGGTGGAGACAGTACCAGAATTGCTGTGGTTGGATGTGTTGCGCAGGCTGAGGGCGCAGAGATTCTAACCCGCGCTCCGGTAGTAGATTTAGTTTTGGGGCCACAAAGTGTTCACAAATTGCCGGAAATGCTGCGTGTAAACGGATCAGGTGCCGATGAAAAACTAGCTGCGGAATTTGACGTTTCAGAAAAATTTGATCAGCTACCAAAACAACGCAAAGCAACCGGGCCAAGTGCTTTTCTAACCGTACAAGAGGGCTGCGATAAATTTTGTACATTTTGCGTTGTTCCCTACACCAGAGGAGCCGAGCATTCACGAAGTGCCGAGCAAATTACTGTTGAGGCTAAGGCTTTAGTGCAAAGCGGTGTTCGGGAAATCACGTTGCTGGGGCAAAATGTAAATGCGTGGCAGGATACATCATCGAACCAAACGAATCAGGAGTGGCGATTAGCTGATTTATTAAGGCATTTATCACAAATTGAAGGGTTAGATCGTTTGCGCTACACGACTTCCCACCCCAGAGACATGGATGCAGGTTTAATCGCGGCGCATCGTAACCTTGATACTGTCATGCCGTATTTGCATTTACCCGTGCAGTCTGGATCAAACCGTATCTTAAAGGCCATGAACCGCCAGCATAACATCGAAAGTTATTTTGAAACTATCGAGCGTATTCGGGACGCTCGCCCTGACATTGCGCTTTCCGGTGATTTTATTGTTGGCTTTCCTGGTGAGACCGAGGCTGATTTTGAAGATACGCTAACGTGCGTTCGTAAGGTTGGTTATGCGTCCGCGTTTTCATTTAATTATTCGCCGCGTCCCGGAACAAAAGGGGCGACAATGCAAGATCAGATTCCAGAAGCAGTTAAATCAGAGCGGCTATATCGTTTGCAAGCATTGCTGCGCGAACAGCAATTAGCATTTAATCAGGCTCAAATAGGTAAGACTCTGCCAGTATTATTGGATCGCAAAGGGCGGCACACCGGACAACTTGGCGGGCGCTCGCCTTATTTGCAAAGTGTGCATGTGGATGGCCCAGAAAATTTACTTGGGCAGATTGTTGATGTAAAAATTAATTCAGCTTCCACCAATGCATTGTCCGGTGATTTGGTGTAGTTAAGATATATGCTGAACCATAAGTCTGCTACACATGTTATTCTGGATTTTCCCGATCCGGCAGCGTTTCGAAATTTGTGTGGAATACATCACCATAATTTAGCGCAGATTGAACAAGTATTTTCCGTTACAATTCAAGCTCCCGGCGGTCATATGGTTATCGATGGTGCGGAAGATATGGTGTCGAAGGCTTGCACGGTAGTGCAGCGCTTATATACGCGAGCGCTTGGCGGGGAAACCATTGCCGATGGTGAGATTCGTGCAGCTTTTTCGTTTGTAACAACAGGAACTAGATACGTGAAACAAGACCAAATATCCTTTGGCGATGGCCGAAAGCAGATAGTTGCTCGAAATCCAGCGCAACAAAATTATATGCGCTCTTTGAAAGATTCAAGTTTCGATCTGGTTTTTGGCTCCGGGCCTGCTGGTACTGGTAAAACTTTTTTGGCGATCGCTTATGGTGTTAGCTTGCTGCTCTCTAAACGAGTAAAGCAAATGGTGGTGGCGCGCCCGGCATTAGAAGCCGGTGAACGCCTTGGATTTCTGCCTGGCGACCTAGAAGAAAAAGTTGATCCTTATATGATGCCGATATGGGATGCGTTTCAGCAAACATTGGGAGCGGAGAAGCTGTCCAGGCTTCGAGAGCAGGGTCAAATTCAAATTGCACCATTGGCCTTTATGCGCGGGCGAACATTTTCTGATGCATACATTGTGTTGGATGAGGCGCAAAATGCAACTATTGGGCAAATGCAAATGGTGCTGACCCGTCTTGGCGAAGGTGGTCACATGGTGGTTACGGGCGATCCAGACCAATCTGATTTACCCGCGAACATACAATCTGGTCTTTCTCATGCGATTGGGATTTTAGAGAACGTAGAAGGCGTTTCGTGCAATAGATTTACGGCTGATGATGTGGTTCGCCATCCGTTGGTTGCTCGAATTATTCGCGCATATGATGCAGATAAAAAAGCTGGCCGCAATGATTGAGCTTTGTGTTGAACATGATCAATGGCAACAAGATGTGCAAAACATAGCAGGTTTGCTACAAGAGTGTCTTCAGGCTTTGTGGCAGATTCTACCAGATAAACAACACCGGCCAATTTCTGTTTTGTTGACCGATGACAGTAAAATGAAGGAGCTAAACCAAAGCTATCGCAACAAACCCACAGCAACCAATGTTTTATCATTTAGCGCTATGGATTGTGCCGGAGCGCCGCTGGGAGACATTGCAATGGGGTTTCAGACCTGTAAGCGTGAAACCGTAGAGCAAGATATTTCACTTGCCGATCATTTGTGCCATTTATTTGTTCATGGAGTTTTGCATTTGTACGGGTTCGATCATCAAACACACGAGTTAGCAAAGCAAATGGAAGCATTGGAAACTAAAATTCTTCTGATTGCGGGGCGCCGCGATCCATGGCAAAGTGCGATATTATGACCAATGAACGCAAGAAATTTTCTTTTCAACTTTTGTGGCAAAAGCTTAAAAGCGTGATGGGCTTTGCTCGGGCCTCTAAAATACCGGCATTGGATGATGCGGCGCAGGAGTTGGTTGATAATGCTCTGGCATTTGATCATTTGCGGATAGAAGACATTATGGTTCCGCGCGCGGACATCAAAGCCGTGGATTTAGAAATTTCTTTAGAGTCTCTGGGCACGGCTTTTGTAATGGCTGCTCATTCTAGACTTCCAGTCTATCGGGGCAATCTTGATGACCCTGTTGGCATGGTTCATATAAAAGACATTTTGCCTGTATTACTTTCAAAGCGAAAACAAGACTCGTCCGATATCTCTGAAAAACTGCAAAGTATTTTGCGAGATGTATTGTTCGTGCCTCCATCCATGAATGCTGACGATCTTTTGGTGCGTATGCAAAAAACCCGGGTACATATGGCGCTAGTGGTGGATGAATATGGCGGAACCGATGGTTTGGTTACTCTAGAAGACCTTATTGAACAAATTGTTGGAAACATTGAAGATGAGCACGACGCAGAAACTGTGATCTTGCGTAAAACTGGGGTAGATTGTTGGGAAGCCAGCGCCAGAGTGACTATTGAAGATCTTGAAAGTGCGACCGGTGTTAAATTCCTAGACCACGAAGATGATGATGAAGTTGAAACTCTTGGCGGGCTGGTGTTTACGATGGCTGGCAGGGTGCCTGTTACCGGGGAGGTGCTTTTCCATAGTTCAGGGTTTGAATTTGAAGTTACTCGTGCAGACCCGCGGCGTATTCTTGCGCTTAAAGTCCGGCGTCCTTCACCGCAGCAAAATGAGTCGGACTCGTGAACCGAATTAGTGCTCGGCCAAACTTTTCTTTGCTACATCGCCCGGCACATTGGATTAGAAATCAACATCGCTGGTCAGCTCGATTGGTAGCATTTGCCTTTGGTGCCTTTTATGTTGGTGGTCAGGCTCCGTTCTTTTTATGGCCGACAACACTGTTGGCAGTTATTGCTCTGGTTTGGTTGCTTGATGGTGCAGCAAAAACCGAGCGGCCTATTAAAAATGGCATGTTGGTTAGTTGGTTTTTTGGGTTTGGGCAGTTTCTTGCTGGCATGTACTGGATTGCTTCTGCATTTATAGAGCGTGGCCCTGAATATATCCCACTTATTCCTTTTGCGCTTTTTTTCTTGGCTGGTGGGTTAGCTTTATTTTGGATGGTTGCTGGTGCGGTTGCAATGCGATTTTGGTCGCGCAGGCCTTCTCGGGCGCTTGTTTTTACCGTCTGTTTTTTTGCGGCTGAGTGGTTGCGAGGCCATTTATTTACTGGTTTGCCGTGGAATACGCCGGGTTTGATCTGGCCTGCTGGAGGAGCTGTTTCTCAGTCGGTATCTGTTGTGGGCGTCTGGGGGCTTGGCCTTTTTACCTTGCTTGCATTTTCCGCTCCGGCGGCTTTGACCTGGAGTCAGGGAAAACGTCTCTGGAAATTTTTGCCGTCTATTGTTGGTGTGTTGTTGTTTTTAGTTATTTTTATTATCGGCACCGTGCGTTTGTCTGGAGCCAGCGAGCAGAATGTTGCCAATGTGCGTTTGCGAGTTATTCAAGCTCAAATTGATCAATCTGAAAAATGGTCGCCAGCAAATGCAGAAAAAGTAGTCGATCAATATTTGAATTTGTCATCCGCACCTGGGCTTTCGCAGATAACGCATCTGGTTTGGCCGGAAGGCGCCCTGCCATTACTGTTGTTAGAGCGCCCGGATGTTTTGGAGCAATTGGCCGAACGTTTTAGCGATGGCCCGATTTTATTGACCGGAGTCACTCGTCGTGAATTAACAGAAGATCAGAAAATTTTATTTCGCAACTCTCTGGTGGCCTTATCATTTACTCGATCAATTCCGGCTTTGGAGATGGTATATGACAAGAGTCATTTGACGCCGTTTGGGGAATATTTGCCATTTGGGAATTTACTTGCTGCTTCGGGAATTAAAGCGCTAACCCCATTGGGCGGTGGGTTTACTCCGGGGCCAGAAGCGGTAACAACAAAAATTCCTGGAGCTCCATTGGTAAGTCCGCAAATTTGTTATGAGTCAATTTTTTCAGGGTTTACCCCCGGGGGGAAAGATCGCCCGAAATGGATTGTAAATGTAACCAATGATTCGTGGTTTGGCCCAACAACCGGCCCACTACAACATGTTCAGCAAGCGCAATTTCGCGCTATTGAAGAAGGTGTTCCATTGGTGCGATCTGCAAGTTCTGGAGTTTCAGGAGTTATTGACCCCTTTGGTCGGTTTGTTGCTGGCGCAAAGCCGGGGACAAATGCGGCTATTGATTCCGCGCTTCCACAGGCTCTAAAGTTGACATATTACAGGAAATACAGATTTTTACCTCTTGTTTTGTGGCTGTTCTTGGTGTTAGCAGTCTGCCAAATGCAAATCGGCATGAAATGGAATAAACGCAGAGCTTGATGTTGTTGTGAATCGACATTCTTGAAAAATTCTGCTAAACAAGTTCAGGGCGTGAGTTTTGCAGATAATTTTTGAAACCGGAAACGGGAAGACATGAAAGCTCGAGTAAATGCCAAACCCAGTTGATGTACATGTAGGAACCCGTATCAGGCTGCAACGTCTGACCAAGAAACTCAGTCAAAGCGCTTTGGGTGAAAAGTTGGGCGTAACTTTCCAGCAAGTCCAAAAGTACGAGCGCGGATCGAATCGTGTGAGCGCATCGCGTTTGTGGCGAATGGGGGAAATCTTAGAAGTTCCTATTGAGTTCTTTTTTCAGGGAATTCAGAGTCAAGTTGAAAGTGGTGGTTTTGCCGAAGGTGCTGAGACACCAATGGTTTATGACTTTATCAATTCAACAGATGGCGTGCAGCTCGCATCGGCTTATTCACGCATTCAAGACCCCAAGGTTCGGCGACAAGTATTGCAATTGGTACGAGCTCTTGGCGGTGAAGAAGACAACACATAAACTTCATTGCTTTTTACTTGTTTGGTGGCGTTGACCTTTGTTCTTACCTCATTACATATGTTGAAGATATTTTGCTTGGGCGAATAAGGGCCAAGCTGTGTGAGGGGTTTAACTATGAGTCGGCAAAGTTATATTTTTACCAGTGAGAGTGTTTCTGAAGGTCATCCGGACAAGGTTTGTGATCGCATTTCAGATGAAGTGGTTGATTTATTATTATCTAAAGACCCACAAGCACGAGTGGCTTGCGAAACCCTGACCACTACTAATCGAATCATCTTAGCTGGTGAAATCAGATGCGCAGGTGAAATAGAAAACAGTGAAATTGAGCAGCGTGTGCGCGCTGCGGTTCGTGACATTGGTTATGAGCAAGAAGGGTTTCATTGGGAACATTGCAGTTTTTCTAATTTCTTACATGCGCAATCTACAGATATTGCTGCTGGAGTAGATAGTGGCACTGGCTCATATACTGAAGAAGGTGCGGGTGATCAGGGCATTATGTTTGGTTATGCCACTAATGAAACTCCTGAACTTATGCCCGCAACAATACAATATTCGCATCAGATATTGTCGCGATTGGCTCAATTGCGCAAAAGCGATAAATCAGTGGGTCTAGAGCCTGATGCAAAAAGTCAGGTAACGCTGGTTTATGAGCGCGGTGTTCCAGTGCGTGCAGGTTCTGTAGTAATTTCAACTCAGCATCGCGAAGGGTTAAGCCCGGCAGACATTCGTGAAATTGTCCGCCCTTTGGTGCTAGATATTCTTCCTGATGGCTGGATGTGCCCCGAAGAACATTTTTATGTGAATCCAACAGGCAATTTTGTTATTGGTGGCCCAGATGGAGATAGTGGGCTAACGGGTCGAAAAATTATAGTTGATACCTATGGCGGCGCGGCTCCACATGGCGGCGGTGCTTTTTCTGGTAAGGATCCAACTAAGGTTGATCGGTCTGCGGCCTATGCTAGTCGATATTTGGCAAAGAACATTGTTGCTGCTGGACTAGCCGATCGCTGCACCATTCAATTGGCTTATGCTATTGGCGTTGCTCATCCGTTAAGTGTGTATGTTGACCTGCATGGCACGGATAAATGCGATGTAATGAAGTTGGAAAAAGCCGTGCCAGAATTGATGGATTTAACGCCAAAAGGTATTCGTGAAACTCTGTGTTTGAACCGCCCGATCTATGCTAGAACGGCGGCGTATGGACACTTTGGGCGAACTGCCGACAATGAAGGCGGGTTTTCATGGGAGCGTTCTGATCTTGTTGAGCGCCTACGTGACTTTGCCGGATAATGTTTATTCAGGTCTGTTTGGCCGCTCAAAGGGCAAAACATTAAGTTCAGCGCAACAACGCCGGATTACAACATTATTACCTACATTATCCGTTGCAGATGGGCAGGTTGCTCCAAATAAGGCTTGGCCTAATGCCGATCAGCACTGGGTGGAAATAGGAATGGGTGGGGGTGAGCATTTCGTTCATCAGGCTTCGCAAAACCCGAATGTACATATGATTGGATTTGAGCCTTTCCAAAATGGCATGGCTAAGACTCTTGGTGCTGTTGAGCGGATGCAGTTGAAAAACATTTCATTAGAAATGACTGATGCCAGAACCGTATTGGCCCGGTTTAATAATCATTCGCTTGACCGAATATTTATTTTATATCCAGACCCATGGCCAAAGCGCCGGCATTGGAAGCGACGGTTGATCGAGCATAATTTTGTTGCGGAATTGGCTAGACTATTAAAGCCTGGGGCTGTTGTGCGGTTTGTCTCTGATATTTCACATTATCAACAATGGGCGCTTTGGTACTTTCTGCAAAACCCGGCTTTTGAGTGGCAGGCGCAATCATGTTCTGATTGGCAACGTCCTCCGCCAGATCATTGCACCACAAAATACGAACAAAAAGCATTTAGAGAAAAACGACACCCTGCCTATTTGCATTTCATTCGAAAGGGTCTATAAGTGCGGCACAACTTGGCTGATGTGCTTTGGCACTCAGGCGGGCTCCGATAAAACGGGGACCGCCTTTTTGTTTGGTAGACCAGTCAATCCAAAAACAGAAAATGTGTGACTTGTGCAGGCAAAAACAGAAATTGAACGACGTGTATTGAATTTGGTTGAGCCAGTATGTGCCGAAATGGGACTGGTTCCGGTTCGGGTGCGGTTGATGGGTCGTGATAAGAACAATATTTTACAGATCATGGCTGAACGTGAAAGTGATGGCTTGTTGGGCATTGGCGAGTGCGCCAGGCTTAGCCGTGCTATTTCTGCTTTGATTGATGTCGAAGACCCGATAGCAGGTAAGTACGACCTTGAAGTATCTTCCCCAGGGATTGATAGGCCTTTGACATTGCTGTCGCACTTTTCTCTTTGTGAAGGCCTAATTGCGAAGATTGAGCTTGATCGTTTGGTCGAAGGTCGCCGCAGGTTCCGCGGACGGTTGTCTGGGATCGAAGGCGATAATATTATGATTGACCTCGATGGTGAAGACGAAACAACTTATATTCCATTCGCGTGGCTATCCGAAGCTAGACTAGTTATGAACGACGAATTACTGAAACACAGCGCGGCAGCTCGAGAGAAGCTGGTCGGCAAAGAAGGAGATCAATTCAATGAGCATTAGCGGTGTAAGTGCCAACCGGCTCGAGCTGTTGCAAATCGCCAGAGCGGTTGCAGCGGAAAAATCTATTGCCGAAAGCATTGTCCTTGAAGCTATTGAGGAAGCGATGCAAAAAGCGGCTCGATCTCGCTATGGATCGGAGTTGGACATTCGAGCCAAGATAAGCTCTCAAACAGGTGAGTTGACGTTAACGCGCAATGTGACAGTGGTTGAGGACGTTGAAAACGATAGTACAGAAATGTCATTGGATGAGGCCCGTCAGATTGAGCCTAAAACTGAACTTGGTCATGTATTCGTAGAAGAATTGCCGCCAATGGAATTTGGCCGAGTCGCCAGCCAAACAGCCAAACAAGTGATTACACAAAAAGTTCGTGAAGCTGAGCGCGCTCGCCAGTATGAGGAATATAAAGATCGGGTTGGTGAAGTTGTTAATGGCATTATTAAACGAGTTGAGTACGGCAATGTCTTTGTTGACTTAGGTCGTGCCGAGGGGATTATTCGCAGAAATGACGGAATTCCACGGGAAAATTTACAAGTTAATGATCGCACCCGCGCTTATATTTATGAAGTGCGCGAAGAGTCCCGTGGCCCACAAATTTTCTTATCTCGCGCCCACCCAAGATTGATGTCAGCTTTATTTGCACAAGAAGTACCAGAAGTTTATGATGGTATTATTCAAATACCAACTGTTGCTCGTGATCCGGGTAGTCGGGCTAAAATTTCAGTTATCTCTAATGATAGTGCAATTGATCCTGTTGGCGCTTGCGTCGGAATGCGTGGCAGCCGAGTGCAGGCTGTGGTTTCGGAACTGCAAGGCGAAAAGATTGATATTATTCAATGGTCGGAAGATCCTGCGACATTTTTGGTAAATGCTATGGCTCCGGCAGAGGTTTCCAAAGTGATTATGGATGAAGAAGCCGGCAGGGTAGAAGTTGTTGTTCCAGAAGATCAATTGTCATTGGCGATTGGCCGCCGGGGGCAAAATGTTCGTTTGGCGTCGCAATTGACTGGATGGACAATTGATATCTTGACCGAAGAGCAAGAATCAGAGCGCCGCCAAAGTGAGTTTCATGATCGCACCAAAGTCTTTATGGATGCACTTGATGTTGATGAAATGATCGCTCAATTACTCACCTCCGAAGGCTTTGAAACTGCTGAGGAAGTTGCCTATGTAGAAGCCAGCGAAATTTCTGCTATCGAAGGTTTTGATGAAGATACTGCGACTGAACTGCAAACTCGTGCTCGCGAATACTTAACTGCTGAGTCTGCTAAATTGGATGCTCGCTGCAAAGAGTTGGGCGTTGAAGATAAGCTCGCTGAATTGCCGTTTTTGAATCTTTCAATGCTGGTTCGTTTGGGTGATGCTAAGGTTAAGACTTTAGAGGATTTTGCAGGCTTGGTACCCGATGACTTGCGTGGTTGGTTTGAAAGTAAAGATGGTGAACGAGTGCGTGAGCCTGGTATTTTGGAAAAGGAAAAACTTTCAAGTGAAGATGCCTCTGCGATGATCATGCAGGCGCGGGTTGCTGCTGGATGGATAACAGAAGAAGAATATGCTACTATGCTTGCTGAAGAGGCTGCAACAAAAGCAATAGATGACGATCCTGTTGCAAATGCACCACCCGCGCAGGATTCTTTAACTTGAGCTTATGCTCAAGGAGATGTCATGCGCGAGAGAAAGTGCATAGTTAGTAATTTAGTTTTGCCTAGGGCTGAACTGATTCGGTTTGTTGCCGATGATAGTGGTAATGTTTTTGCTGATGTTAATGCAAAAGCCCCGGGGCGCGGTGTTTGGGTCACCGCAAACCGGGAAAGTATTAGCTCAGCCATTGGAAATGGCTTTGCGCGCGGGTTTAAACGACAGGCTTGTGCGCCAGACGATCTGGCTGATCAGGTGGAGTCGCAATTGCGTAAGCTTTGCCTTGATTTACTGAGTATGGCTCGGCGTGGCGGTAATTTACTGAGCGGATTTGAGAAGGTTCGCTCTGCAATCCGAAATGCAAAGCCTGGTTGGCTGGTTGAGGCAAAAGACGGCAGTGAAGATGGCCGGCGTAAAATTCTCTCTTTGTGTAGAGGGGTTTGGGGGGAAGTTCCTTTGGTGGCGTGTTTTGATGCAAATGAACTTGGTATTGCTCTTGGGCAAAGCCAAGGAAACCATCTTTTGATGCAATCTGGTGCGATTGCTCAAAGTCTAGGGTTGCAATTGCAGCGTCTTTCTGGCTTTACCCCTCTAATTCCTCTGCATTGGGGGGAAATGGACGGTTGAATCCTGACGTAAGATAGTTAGTTTAACCGGCCTTCGGTAATAATGATGATGGACAATTCGGCGTACAGCCCGCCAATTGTCTGCGATACGAAACAGGTTGTGGAAAAAACGCATGACAGATGCGAGCGATGACAATGATAAAAGCGGCACTAGTCGTAAAACCTTCACTTTGAAAAGTGGTGGAGCGGGAGTGGTGCGCCAAACCTTTTCTCGTGGTCGAACTAAAGCCGTGGTCGTGGAAAAAAAGCGTAAAAGAATTGTTGGCGCTCCCGGAGCAAATACAACGGCTCAACCGGTTGTTACTCCGGTAATAAAACCAGAGCAGGAAGTCGCTGCTAGGGCGAAAGCGCTTGGGTTGTCTGAGTCCGAATATCTTGCGCGTCAACAAGCATTAAACGCCGCGCGAGAGCAAAGCGCTGAAAAAGAACTGCAAGCCAAAGCTCAAGAGGCTGAGCGTCAAAAGCGGGGAGCAGAAGAACAAGAGCGCTTAGAGCAGGCTAAAAAAGAAAAACTAGCTGCAGAAGCGCAAGCAATTGCTCAAGCTGAGGTCGCAGCAGCGGCGCTAGAAACTGCAAGCGCTGAAAGTATTAAACCGGCAACCTCGAGGCCAAGACCTGAGAAGCCTGCCAAGGAAAGCGAAACTCGTATGCCAAGCTCGGGTTTTGGCGGTAGAATTAAGAAAAAACGGGTTGAGACTAAAGGCCCGGCACGCTCTCGCGATGAACCAAAACGTCGTCAGGGCAAATTAACTATTTCGGCAATTTTAAGTGATGAAGACGGACAAAGGCAACGATCTTTGGCTTCTATGCGCCGGGCAAGAGAGCGTGAAAAAGCACGCCGAACTTTAGGAGACAACGTCAAAACTAATAAAATTCGGCGTGAGGTAATTATTCCGGAAAGTATTACGGTCAAAGAGTTAGCGCAAAGGATGAAAGAACGGTCGCGTGATGTGATTAAATATCTGAGGTCGCAAGATGAGACTTTGGCGCGTGATGATCAGATGGATGCTGACTTGGCAGAATTAGTAGTTGAAGAGTTCGGCCATATAGTACGCCGGGTTGCTGCAAGTGATGTTGAAGATGGCTTTATTGGCGAAGAAGATGACGTTAAGGATTTGCAACCTCGTCCACCTGTGGTCACCATTATGGGCCATGTTGATCATGGTAAAACCTCTTTGTTGGATGCGTTGCGCTCTACCGACGTGGTTTCTGGTGAAGCTGGTGGTATAACACAGCATATCGGTGCTTATCAGGTAAAAGTAAAATCCGGCGAAAAAATCACATTCTTAGATACTCCGGGTCATGCTGCATTTTCATCCATGCGTTTGCGAGGAGCGCATGCTACGGACATTGTTGTGTTGGTTGTTGCTGCGGATGATGGTGTTATGCCGCAAACCATTGAAGCTATTAATCATACCAAGGCAGCTGGTGCGCCGATGATTGTGGCGGTTAATAAAATGGACCGTGAAGGGGCTAACCCAACTAAGGTCTTGCAGGACCTGCTTCAACACGAAGTTATTGTTGAAGCCATGGGCGGCGAAGTTCAAGTCCGTGAAATATCTGCGCTCAAGAAAACAGGGCTTAATGAACTAGTAGAAGCGATTTTACTACAAGCTGAATTGCTAGAACTAACGGCAAATCCAAATCGTATTGCTGATGGCATGGTGATTGAAAGCCAAGTTGACAAAGGTCGCGGGCCAGTGGCAACGCTGCTGGTAAACCGAGGCACTTTAAAGCGTGGCGATGTAGTCGTAGCCGGCAAAGCTTGGGGCAAAGTAAAAGCGTTGACTGACGAACGTAATCAAAAGCTGAAAACTGCGGGGCCGTCTTTGCCGGTCGTGGTCTTGGGATTGGATAGCGCTCCAGAACCTGGAGAGCCGTTTGCGGTTGTTGAAAATGAGTCCCGGGCTAGAGAGATTACGCAGTATCGTTTACGCAAAGGGCGTGACGAAGCTAATACGGCTCCCGATGCAATGGCCTCATTAGAAGCAATGATGAGCGCATTAAACGAAAAATCAGTGGATGAGGTGGCTTTGGTCGTTAAGTCTGATGTTCGTGGTTCTGCCGAAGCTATTGTTCAGTCTTTGGAAAAACTCGGCAATGATGAAGTTCGGGCAAAAGTGATCCATGCTGGAGTTGGCGGTATTACCGAATCTGACATTTTACTGGCTCGTGGCTCTAATGCCCCGGTGATCGCATTTAATGTTCGCGCTAACAAGCAAGCAAAAGCACTCGCCGAACGCGAGGGTGTTGAAATTCGTTATTACTCTATCATTTATAACGTTTTGGATGACATTAAAGCCGTTCTCGAAGGACTGTTGGCACCAGAAGTCAAAGAGACTTTCATTGGGTATGCTGAAATTCTGGAGGTGTTTGACATTTCTAAGCTTGGCAAAATTGCTGGCTGTCGCATAACCGAAGGAGTGGTTAAACGTGGCTGCAAAGTGCGGTTGTTACGTGATGATGTGGTGATCCACGAGGGTGACTTGTCAACTTTGAAACGTTTTAAAGATGAGGTTTCTGAAGTTAATGCCGGACAAGAATGTGGGATGGGCTTCTTGAAATACCATGATCTGCAAAAGGGTGATGTTATTGAGTGCTTCACTGTTAAGGAAATTAAACGGGAGCTGTAAGCCAAGGCCAGGCATATGGGTTTTATCCGACTGTTTGATAACAGTTGCTAAGATTATAAAGCTTAGTGACTGAGTTTAGTTTCTATTGTATCCCACATTTGTTCGATTGCATTGATTCCGGTAAAGCGCTCTAGCTCTCGCACTCCGGTTGGGGACGTGACATTAATTTCAGTTAAATATCCGCCGATTACATCTATTCCGACAAAAATGAGCCCACGCTTTTTTAACTCAGGGCCGATTGCAGCGCAAATCTCTAAGTCACGTGGGGATAGATTTACTGCAGACGCAGTGCCGCCAACGTGCAGGTTTGACCTAGTTTCACCCGGTTGCGGAATACGATTAAAGCCACCAGAAACTTCGCCATTGATCAATATAATTCGTTTGTCACCTTTGGTTACGGCTGGCAAGAACGCTTGCACCATCACTGGTTCTCGAGAGATGGCAAAAAAAGTTTCAAGTAAAGAAGAATAATTGCTGTCATTTTCTTGAATTCTAAAAATACCAGCTCCGCCATTTCCATAAAGTGGTTTGATGATAATGTCTTTGTGTTCGGCACGAAAAGCGGCAATACTTACTTCGTCACGGCTGATCAAGGTTGGTGGCATCAGGTCGGCAAATAACAGTGGAAACAGCTTTTCGGGGCTGGATCGCACCCATGCTGGGTCATTTACCACCAGAGTTTCGCCTTTCAGTAATTCTAAAAGGTGAGCTGCTGTAATGTAGGCCATATCAAACGGTGGGTCTTGACGCATCAGCACGACATCAGTTTCTTGACCAAGATCCATGAGTTTCTCATGATCAAGTTCTGCATGATTGCCTTTGCGTCTTTTTACTTTTACAGAGCGCACGCGGGCCAATACCCGCCCCTGAACGTAGGATAAATGCTGTGGCTGATAGATGAAAACGCTATGCCCCCTAGCTTGCGCTTCTTCGATCATGGCGAAACTGGTATCGCCATCAATGTCCACCGACTGTATAGGATCCATTTGGACGGCAATTGTTAGTTTACGGCTCATTATTACTGCTTTTGTTTTGTGGAATGTTGATGCTTAGGTAAGTTGACGCAAGGGTCGTTGCAAGTGCTGCATCAGTTACTTTATTGGGGGCCGCCAAGCAATTCTTCGTCTTCCTGCGGCTTTGCTGGAATGATATCTTGGTCTCGGTTTTGCGGGGTTACTATATAACTCACTACTTTTTTCACATTTGGAGTTAATCGCGCATGGGAGACAATGCGTTCGATTTCGCCATCAGAACGGGCAATTCCCATCAGATAAACTATTGCATTTCTGGTTTCAATATTAATAGTTGTAGAGCGGATGGCCTGATCAGCAAAAATGCGAGTTCGCACCTGGGCGCTGATCCACCGATCTTTGGTGCCGGCCCACCAGCCTTTGGAGTTGCGCACCTCTATTTCATTAGCAACTTTGATGACCTTTGGGGCGCTCCAGGCAATCCGTTCAGCATCAAGGCGATGTTCAGGGTTTTTGACAAACCCAGCCAACAAAGCCAGACCATCGGCTACTTCGACGCTAACTCCGCTCATGCCACCATGCCGGCGTAATCGGGTGTTTAGAGAAATAGCGGCGCTGGCATCATCAACGCTGCGGCCAATGGAGCGCTGTTTTGAGGAGGCTCCGCTAATGGCACCGACCACGCAAGATGTCAAAACGGGTGTGCTTGCAAGCAAAAGCAGGATCAGGAATTTGCGCATGGGTTTGCTTTCAATAATAAATCGAATCAGTACAGAAAAACTTACAAATAAAAAGTTAAGTGATTGATCTGCCTCCCCATCCATCATCAAAAAATGCATTGTAAATATGACGTGGCCACCGCCAGTCACCAAACAAGATCAGGTCAAACCTAGTATCCATTTTGTCTGCAAAGGCATTTTGCGTTAAATACAAATTTGCCGTTCGGACTATTCTGTCAGCCTGGAAGGAGGAAACATCATAGGCAGTCGCTCCCTTTGCGCGAGTTTTCACTTCAATAAAGACTAACCATTTGCCTCTACTTACAATTAAATCAATTTCGCCAGCATGATTGCGATAACGGATTTTGTGGATCCGGTATCCACGTAGCAGTAACCAAATCGCAGCAATAAGTTCTGCTCTGCGGCCCGCACGCTCAGCTTGGCGGCGTTTTTGATATCTTTGGGCACGTTTCATTTCTGCTGCGACTTTAGGGCTAAGGCTCTGGCATACAGTTCTCGCATGGATTTGTCGCAGATCTCTGATACTTCGCGAGCAGCTTGTTTTACGCCTGCATTATTCATTGCATCAGTTAAGGCAATATCTATTTGCGTCGCGCTTAGAATTGGATTTTTGTTTGCCGGCGGGCCAATAATCAATACACATTCGCCGCGAATTTTTTGTTCAGATAATTGCTCAATTAAATCTGGTAGGGGCTTGCGAAGTAAAACTTCATGAATTTTGGTTAGTTCCCGCGCCAATACGGCGGGTCGCGGGCCAAAAATTGTTTGCATATCTTTTAAGCTGGCCAACACTCGTCCGGGAGCTTCAAAAAATATCAAAGTTGCAGAAGTGGAACTAAACTCAGCAAAGAATTTTTGCCGTGCGCTAGACTTGGGTGGAGTAAAGCCGGCAAATAAAAACCGGTCGGTTGGTTGCCCGGATGCGCATAATGCCGACAGTACAGCCGACGCTCCGGGGATCGGAATTACTTGGTGCCCATTATTGACAACAGCGCGTACCAGTTTGAAGCCGGGGTCAGAGACCAAAGGAGTTCCGGCATCGCTGATAAGAGCTACTGAACGCCCTTCATTTAAGGCGCGCATAATTGATGGCAATGCTTTTTCTGCATTGTGCTCATGATAGGGGCGCATCGGAGTGCGTAAATTGTAACGATCGAGCAGTCGTTTAGAGTGGCGTGTGTCTTCGGCCAATATTAGGTCTGCTGATGCCAATACATCTAGTGCGCGTAAGGTGATATCTCGCAAATTCCCGATAGGAGTTGCTACTAGATATAAGCCTGAAGCCAGAGATTCAGTAGCCGGATCGACATCTTCTGGTCGTTTTTTGTCTGCAAGGTTTGCTTCTGTCATTTAGGGCCGCTATTCTGAAGGTTCTGATTGCTTAAGTATGGAACAAAAATGCCGATCAATCCAATGTCTATCTGCCCACGATCTATTTGTCTTGTTTTACTACTGCCGATTATTTTGGTAGCTTGTGAGACCACTGATGGGAGTCCTCCGGTTACCGGTGCGCAAGCCCCATCAACGCAGACCCGCCCAGAAACCGTACCATTTGTTCCGGCATTGCCGATAGAAGGGCCAAATATATGGCCCGGTGGAAAGCTGTCTTTGCCTCATATGCAAGGGCGAGATGCTGTTCGTATTGCTCTTTTGCTACCGTTTTCAGCTAAAAGTTCCAGCTTGCGTGAGCAATCCAATTCCATGCTTGATGCTGCGCAAATGGCGGTGATAGAAAGCGGCGATTTGCGGTTGATATTGATCCCAAAAGATACTGGTGGCACACAAAGGGGAGCAAGCGAAGCTGCTCGTTCAGCAATTGCTGATGGCGCTGATATTTTTGTTGGGCCACTTTTGTCTCGGGCTGTTTCTGGTGCTGCTGTCGAAGCTAAACGTGCCAATGTGCCAATAATTGCGTTCTCTACTGATATTACCGTTGCCGGTAATGGCGTTTATTTGATGAATTTCTTGCCGGAAAATGAAGTAAAACGAATTGTTGATTATGCCGCTTCACAAGGGCATAACAATTTTGCTTTGCTGCGCGGTAAAGGTAGGTATGGCGAGCGGGTGGAATTTGCGATGAGCAATCAGACGTTCGCTAATGGCGGTATGTTAACAGATATTGCGGTGTATCCCGGCGAAGATGGGCAAAAGAATACGCCAATAGCTGAATTGGCCCACGCTACTGAGCGTGAAGAAATGCTAGACGTCTGGCGCGAAGCTGGTGGGGTCGGCGATCCAGCGTTGGATCCTGAGTTTGAGTTTGAGTTGCCATACACAGCCGTTCTAATCGCAGAAAGTGGCCTGCGCTTGCAATCATTAGCGCCTTTATTGCCTTATTTTGATGTAGACCCGCGCAAAACCCAGTTTTTAGGAACCGGGCAGTGGTTTGATGAGCGTTTGAACCGGGAGCCGGCCTTAAGTGGCGGTTGGTTTGCGGGCCCGGCAAAATATTCTATGGATGTGTTTAAGGCTTCATTTGATCGATACTTTTCGGAACAACCCAAGCGTTTGGCACCATTGGTTTATGATGCAGTTGGTGTCGCAGCCGCTATTTCAGAAATTTCGGATGATGGAGAGGTAATTATTCGTTTGGACAAACTTGAGAACAGACAAGGGTTTTCCGGTGCTACGGGCCTATTCCGATTTTCCGCCGATGGATTGGCTGAGCATTCTTTATCCGTCTATAAAATGCGCAAAGGTAAGTTTGAAGTAATTGACCCGGCTCCGGTTCAGTTTGAACTGGAGGGGTTTTAGAGCAGTAATTCACGAGCGATCCGATCCACTAATAGCGGCTTTGTTGCCCTTAAACGGTCATTTGTGATTTGCAGCAACCCGGTTTCAATCAAATTAGTCATTGCTTGCGGGTTCAAACCGGTGTTGGCGCGATTTTGTAGCTTATGTAGGTTAATTCCTGCGCTTAGGCGTAGGCCCAACAAGACTCGCTCGGCAAGGTCATCTGCAGGGGAAATGGTGTTTTGTATTTGCACTCCCCAGCCGGTTTTTGAGACAGCTTGTGCATAATCTTGCGGCCTTTTATGGCTTGCAAGCTCTTGGCGCTGGCCATTTGTGGTGATGCGGCCGTGGGCGCCGGGGCCGACGCCAATCCAGTCTTCGCCTTGCCAGTATAACATGTTATGTGCTGAGTATGAGCTTGCAGCATTTGCATGATTTGAAGTCTCGTAAGCGGGCAAGCACGACGCAGTCGTTTTTTCCTGAGTGCATTGGTAAAGGTCTGCTGTTAAATCATCATCTAAAGCGGTTAATTTTCCTTGTTTTTGGTCTCGTGCAAAGCTGGTTCCAGGTTCAATAGTTAAGCAATACAAAGACAGATGTGGCAAATTTAATGATAAAATGTCTTGTAACTCTTTGTCCCAAGCGATCAAACTTTGCGACGGAAGTCCGTAGATAAAATCTGCTGAAACTGATGGGAAAATTGCTTGAGCTACCTCTAATGCTTCTCTGGCATCGTCCACATTATGATCGCGGCCTAAAAATTTTAATGTTTTAGGGTTTAAGGACTGTATTCCTAACGATAGTCGGTTAATTCCGGATTCTGCAAAACCTTGAAACCTGCCATTTTTGTTGTCATTCGGGTTGGCTTCTAAGGACACCTCAATGTCAGGCAAAAATCCAAAGACTTGCTCTGCTGCCTGTAAAATTTGTCGTATTTGTTCTGGTTGCATACGAGATGGTGTGCCGCCTCCAAATGAGACAGAGGTCAAGGGGCGTGAATTATTGATCCTGCTAGCTGTGCCGATTATGTCGGTAATTATGGCGTCTACTAAGAAATTTGTATCCTGTCCTCGGTCGCGGCGAACATTAAAATCACAATAGGGGCAAATATGAGCGCAATACGGCCAATGCACATAAAGGCCAAGTGCCGTTTGTGAGGAAGTGTTCTTCAAGGTCACTGCAAATGCTTCTGCAATAGTTTTTGGAACGCAAAATGGCGATGACTCATCTGATGCTTTTGAGTTGGATCCATTTCGCCAAAAGTCAAAATTTCGCCATTTGGGACAAACATTGGATCAAAGCCAAAACCCTTGGTGCCGCGTAATGGCCAAATCAATTTTCCGGCTACTTCACCACGTTCAACAACTACTTGGCCATTTGGCTGGGCTAAAGCTAACACGCAAACAAATTTTGCTGACCAGTCTTTGGCGCCGGTATCACGAAGCTTTTGCGCAACTTGACCCATGGCATATTCCCAGTTTCTTTCTTTCCCTGGGCGTTCAGCCCAGCGAGCAGTATAAATGCCAGGGTCGCCGCCCAAAGCATCAACCATCAACCCCGAATCATCACCAAGAGCGACCAAGTTACTTGCGGCGGCCACTTGTGTTGCCTTTAGGATTGCATTTTCCTCAAAAGTAGAGCCGGTTTCTTCTACATCAGCTAATCCTAATCCTAACGCACTTTGTACCGTGATATTCAGTGGGCGCAATAAGTCAGATATCTCGGTGATTTTTCCCGAGTTATGACTGGCGACCATGATTTTCTTTAGTTCCGAGAATAATGAGCTTGCAGTCATTGGTTTTCTTCTTGCGTCCTAGTTAGAAATTTGCTTGATTGTTATTCGATATAGCTTTATCGAATAACAACAATGAGGTGCTGAGTTTGCCTTTTGTTGCGCTAAAAGCATAGCTCGCATCTTGTGGCATGTCATGAAAAGGTAAGATAGAGTGAAAGCATTGGGTAAAAATTCCATAACCGCAGCTCTTTATGTTGGCCTTGGTTTTATAAGTTGGTTGTTGTGGGCTGCGTTGGCGCTATTATTTTTGTTTGGTATTCCAGCGTTGATTATTGATCAGTTTTATGACCTTAGCTGGGTGGCAAAAGCTCCGCCTCCAGCTTTAATTTGGCCGTTTGCAACTATGTTCGCAGTTTTTGTACTAGCGACACAAACAGTCATCAACCGTCTGCGAAGAATATTTGCCACTTTAATTGCCGGTGACCCGTTTGTACCGGAAAATGCAGCTCACATGCGTACTATCTGGATGGTTCTTGTTGGCTTTGAAGTTTTAAATATGGCATTTTCCTCTAGTACGTTAATGGCGCAAAAATGGTTTGGTGATGCTTTCGCGGGTCTTAAGGGTGAGTTTCATATAAATTGGTCTTTATGGCTGGCAGTAATTGTCTTGATTGTGCTAACTGAGATATTTCACGAAGGCGCAAAATTACGCCAAGAACAAAAATTGACCATTTAGGAATATATATGGCCATTCGCGTTACATTGGATAGGGTTTTGCTGGATCGGCGCATGTCGTTAACCGAGCTTTGCGATCGTGTTGGTGTGACTATGGCTAATTTGTCGATCTTAAAGACCGGCAAGGCTAAGGCCGTTCGTTTTTCCACTCTTGCGGCCTTGTGTCGGGAGTTAAATTGTCAGCCTGGTGAATTGTTGTTGTTTGAAGATGATATGCAAGAAAAAGATGCTGCCGAATAAATCGGCTTTATTTTAACGCTTTATGCTGCATGGCAAATAATTCTTGTGCCGCCGTTTCAGCTAATATCATCATCTCTGAAAATTGATCCCTTTTCATCGGCCGATCCTCAGCAGATGCTTGCACTTCGATCAAACCTCCCGTTCCAGACAACACAAAATTGGCGTCGGTTTGTGCGGTACTATCTTCGGCATAATCAAGGTCGCAAACCGCCATATCCTGCCAGATGCCACAGGAAATAGCCGCAGCTTGGTCAAATACCGGATCGGCTGGAAGTAAGCCTTGTTCTAGCAAACCCATTGTTGCTAGTTTTAGCGCTACCCATGCTCCGGTAATTGAGGCGGTGCGAGTGCCGCCATCAGCCTGTAATACATCGCAATCAAGCACAATCTGCCTCTCGCCCAATTGCTCAAGGTCGGTGACGGCCCGCAAAGAACGCCCGATCAGGCGTTGAATTTCTTGTGTACGTCCCGATTGTTTGCCTGTTGCAGCTTCACGGCGACCTCTAGTGTGAGTGGCTCTTGGTAGCATACCGTATTCGGCTGTAACCCAGCCTTTGTTCTTGCCACGCATCCACGGCGGTACTCGCTCATCTATTGAGGCAGTACACAAGACCTTAGTATTGCCAAATGAGATCAGGCATGAACCTTCAGCATAAGGGGAAATTCCTGTTTCCATATGAATTTTCCGCATTTGTGAATTATCTCTGCCTGATGGTCGCATAATCATCTCCATTAATTTTCCGCTGTTCTACCCTTGTAGTGTGCTGGATAAAACCCCAAATTGGCGTTCCTTACATTGAATAAAGGGTTTTAGTTGTGCCGTTTCGTGGGCCGGATATTGCTGATCTTGATCAACGCTCGCGCCAAATATTCCGTGAGATTGTACAAAGCTACCTTGAAACAGGAGACCCGGTCGGCTCGCGAACATTGGCAGAGACCGGAAATAGCGGCCTTTCTTCGGCTTCGATTAGAACCTCTATGGCTGCTTTGACGGCTTCTGGGTTGTTATACGCACCTCATATGAGTGCTGGGCGAATACCTACCCATGCCGGTTTACGGTTGTTTGTTGATGGGTTGTTGCAAATCGGAGATTTGAGCGAAACTGAACGGCTTGGTATTAATGTTCGTTTGTCGGACAAACCACTGCAACAGACTTTAGATGAGGCTTCCAAGTTATTGTCAGGTTTAGCTGGTGGTGCTGGGTTGGTGTTAGCACCAGTGCAAGACCTTGCTTTGCGGCATGTGGAATTTGTACCATTATCTGCTGATGAAGCGATGGCAGTTTTGGTTTATGATACTGGTGCAGTTGAAAATCGGTTGATGAGTGTGCCGCCAGGAACCACACCGTCTGCGCTTGTTGCAGCGGGCAACTTTTTATCCATGCGGTTAAAGGGCAAGTCATTAACGCAAACCCGAGAGCGAATCTTAAAAGAGGTAGGCCAGCATTCGCATCAATTAGATGCAGAGGCTAAAGCTTTGATAGAGCAAGGTCTGGCGCACTGGTCTCCACAGAAAAATGCTGAGCGCACTTTGATTGTTCGTGGCCGTTCTCATTTGATCGAAGATGCGGAAACCTCTGAAAACCTAGAACGCATCCGGATACTTCTTGATGAGATGGAACAGAAAAAAGAACTGATATCCTTGTTAGATGAGGCTGGAAAAGCGCCGGGGGTGAAGATATATATCGGTGCTGAGAATCCATTATTTAGTTTATCAGGTTCTAGTGTGGTAACGGCGCCATACCGAAACGCTGAGGGCAAGGTTTTAGGTGCAATTGGTGTTATTGGTCCAACTAGAATCAATTATGCAAAGGTGATCCCAATGGTGGATTATACGGCACAAGCTATTGGATATTTAATGGGTAAACCATCACGAAACATTATGGATAGATAAGATGAGCAAAAACACACAACCAGACGGAACCAAGAATACCGAGGTCAAAGAGGATGCACCTACAATTGCTGCTGAACCTACTGAAGTTGATCCACTGGTGGCAATGCAGAGTGAACTGGATGCATCTCGTGAGCAGACATTACGTTTGGCAGCAGAGCTGGAAAACCTGCGCAAGCGTTCCGAGCGGGATGTTGCTGATGCCCGGCGTTATGGCGTCGCTAGGTTTGCCGAAGATATCTTAAGTGTTGCGGATAATTTGTCTCGGGCCTTGGACAATGTTCCAGAAGAAGCGCGCCACGAAGCTTCACAGCGTATGGCGCAATTGGTTGAAGGGATCGATATGACCAAGAAAAGCCTGCAAGTCGCGCTAGAGAGACACGGAATTAAGGAAATTAAAGCTCGGGGCGAAAAATTTGATCATCATGTGCATCAGGCAGTGGCTAAAATTCCGTCTACCGAGTTTGCCTCCGGCATGGTTGCTGAGGTCATTCAGCCCGGTTATGTGATCGGGGACAGAACCTTGCGCGCAGCGATGGTTGCGGTATCAACTGGGCCGGTGCCGGCATCAAACCCTTCAGCGCCATTATCACATCCAGACGTAGCTCCTGGCAGCAATGTTGATACCAAAGCATGATTGAAACCCGGACTTTAATATGAAGAAGTTCGGGCTAATTTTGAGTTTGGCTTTTGCTGTTTTGGTGGTGCCTGGTTTCGCGCAAAGAGCCGTTCCAGCGCCAACTACGCCGACATTGATGGCGCATGGCCAGCAAATGGCCCGTCATTATGGTAATCGTGTCTGGCCGAGGTTCTCACAAACTCCTTTTCCAGCTTTATTGTTGGAAGCAGAGGGGGAGCGGTTTTTTTGCCCGTACAGCAAACCTGAAGGATTTATTTTTTCCGGTGCAGATGTTGTTACCGGCTGCCGTGTATATTACCGGGCCGCAAATCATTTTGCAAAAGAAACGCAGGTTACACTTATGTTTTCTGGCTCAGAACCTGTGGTGGTTATGGGAACTCCAGAATTATCAGAAAGCAATGTTGCTGCTTGGATGGCTACTTTGCTTCATGAACATTTTCATCAATACCAAATGAACTGGTCAGGTTATAAGAAGGCTATTGCACGGCTGAGTTTAGAAAACACCGGTGCTGGTAAAAATTGGCGGTTACAATATCCATTTGCCTATGATGATGTAAAAACTGGAAATTTGCTGGCATTATTGAGCTCGCAATTGGCTGAAATTCTTATGCAGCCTGATCGTGACGTCGCAAAGAAAATGATCATAAGGTATGCTCGGCTTCGACCTTTGGTTTTTGGGCAATTGGCCGAGGGTCAGAGGCGGTATTTGGAGTTTCAGCTTTGGCAGGAAGGTGTTGCGCGCTATACGGAGCTAGCAATGGTTGAGTTCGCGGCAAGTGATACAACTGCCATATGGATGTTGCAGATTGATTTTGCGGCTTTAGGGGCTAACCTTCGCAAAAACATGATTGAGCATTTATTAGATTCCGGCCTGTCTCAGCACCAAAGAGCATATTTTTATTCTTTTGGGGCGGCGGAGGCATTGGTGCTGGATATGATGGATATCAATTGGCGAGATCGTTATTTTGAACACCCGGCTTCATTATCGGCTTTTTTTCAAGAAATTGCCGCATACCCCACCTAAGGCCCGTTTGATAGCCTAACCTGTTGTTTTATTAAGCCTTGTGCCTAGCAAGGGTTTGCTCCTATAATGTAATGCGCAAACTATCATTTTGGAGAGTCCCGTGGCGTTGGCTACCGTTATTACGTTCGTTGCAGCCGACCCGGTTGCGGCAACTGAAGTTTGGATGGCTACTTTGTCACCAGAGCAGATAGCAAAGTCTAACAGTTATTTTGAAGGTGGATATTGGCTGCAATTATGGAATTTTCTGATCGGTCTTATTGTGGCATTTTTCCTTTTGTCGGGCAAACGCTCTGCCAAGTTTCGTGACATATTAGCGGCAAAAGCTCCAAATTGGCTGATCACGCCGCTTTATATCATTGGTTATATTTTGATTACCAGCTTATTGTTGTTTCCAATGACGGTGTACCAAGGTTTTTTCCGCGAACAAAAATACGGTTTGATGAACCAGAACTTTGGCCAATGGTTTGGCGAACAAATAATATCGCTTGGCTTATCCTTGATCATGGCAACGCTGGCACTGTGGGGGATTTATGTGTTGATCAGAAAGCTGGGTGCGGCTTGGCGCTGGTGGGGAGCTGGCGCCGCCATTGGGTTTTTTGCTTTGATGATGATGGCCAGTCCGGTGTTTATTTCGCCGTTATTTAACGATTATACCCCGATGGAAGATGGGCCACTGCGCACAGAAATTTTGGCCATGGCCGAAGCCAATGGGGTGCCTGCAGATAATGTTTATGTGTTTAATATCTCGAAACAAAGCGACCGGGTGACCGCGAATGTTTCTGGGTTTTTAGGCACCACTAGAATTTCACTATCTGATACTTTGTTGGAGCGAACCTCGCCCGAAGGCGTGAAGTCAGTAATGGGGCACGAAATTGGCCATTATGCCTTGGGGCATGTGTATGAGATGTTGCTGCAGTTCGGGTTGGTAATTTTTTTGGGCTTTGTGTTTACTCATTGGGGATATGGATGGGTGCAAAAGCGGTTTGGCAAAAAATGGGGCATAGGGCCATTAGGGGACATTGCTGGGTTGCCGTTGTTTTTTGCTGTGTTATCGGTGTTTTTCTTTGTCGCTACTCCAATCACCAATACGGTAATTCGTTCTAATGAGGTGGAAGCCGACATTTTTGGCTTAAATGCAGCTCAAGAACCCGATGGCTTTGCTGCTGTTGCAATGATGTTGGCTGAATATCGTAAAATTCACCCCGGCCCGCTGGAAGAATTTGTGTTCTTTGATCACCCATCCGGCTATAATCGGGTGCTGATGGCAATGAAATGGAAAAGCGCGCATGAAACATTTGATGCACTTGAGATTGAGTCAATCCTCACCGAACTACCCGTAGGGTCAGATTGATCCTACCCCCTTTGGGGACAAGGCTTGAGGTGCCGGGGTAAATTTTATCGATCCCGTGAAAGCAGTGCCGAGCGTATCCGCCTAAGACCAGTACATCACCGGAATGGAGCTTGAATGAGCAGGTGGGGTCGCTGCGGTTTGGCCCGCCAATGCGGTACAAAGCTTGATCGCCCAAAGATATTGAAACTACAGGTGCATCTTTTGCAGCTTCGTCAGCATCTACATGCAAACCCAAACGAGAGCCCTCGCGGTACCAGTTAATCAAACAGGCTTGCGGAGGCGCGGGCCAGTTTGCGACTTCATCCCATAATTTCAATAATTCAGGTGGAATCTTTGGCCATGGTTTTCCAGTTTTTGGGTGCAGGGGGTCATAGCGGTAACCGGATTGTTCCGATATCCAGCCAAGGGAGCCGAAATTACTCATAATAACGGAAGTAGGTTGCCCGGTGCGTGGCATTTTTGGTTGATAAAACGGCGCAGACTTGACCCCGGCGCGCACGATTTGGATTAGCCTTTCTTGCTCTTGGCGTGAGAAAAGCTCAGGTAGATAATGCAATCCTTGGGGTAAAAGAGCCTTCATGGCAGAACAAGGGTAGCGTCGCATGCAAATAGTAATAGCGAGATGTTGAAGCCTAATCGTTGTTGGAGCGAGAAATATCTCATTTTGGCGTAAACCCTAGAAATTATAGTCAATTTGCGTTGATTTTCTTTTTTGTTGCCATTGTATGGGCAGCGACAAACGTATGAAGCAACAAGTTTCTGACAAAGATGTAACAAAAACTCACAAAAAGGTTGCGGTTTTGATTTTTATTCCCATATCGGCTTGGAAACGTCCGTTTGTGCGGACAACCCTGTAAATCAATGGAGATTGACCTTAAATGGTGCCGAAAACCGGGCCTAACCGTCAATCAGCTAAAGTCTAGGAGAGTATTATGGGAAAAGTTATTGGCATTGACTTGGGAACCACCAATTCCTGTGTTTCGGTAATGGATGGTCGGGAGCCAAAGGTTCTTGAAAATGCAGAAGGCGCACGAACCACCCCATCGGTGGTTGCCTTCACCGAAGATGGTGAGCGTTTGATCGGGCAAACGGCCCGTCGCCAAGCGGTCACCAATCCAGAGCAAACCTTTTTTGCAATTAAGCGCCTGATTGGGCGTAATATGGATGACCCGATGGTCAAAAAAGACATCGATATGGTTCCTTATAATATTGTTAAAAACAAAAATGGCGCTGCTTGGGTAAAGGGGCGCGACAAAAATTATTCACCTTCAGAGATTTCCGCCTTTATTTTGCAAAAAATGAAAGAAACTGCTGAGAGCTACCTTGGTCAAACCGTTGACCAGGCAGTAATCACCGTTCCTGCTTATTTTAATGATGCCCAGCGTCAAGCAACCAAAGATGCCGGCAAAGTTGCTGGTCTGGAAGTTTTGCGGATTATTAACGAGCCAACGGCTGCTGCTCTGGCTTATGGATTTGACAAGGAAGACGGAAAAACCATTGCTGTTTATGATTTGGGTGGCGGCACGTTTGATGTCTCCATCCTTGAGATAGGCGATGGCGTGTTTGAGGTAAAAGCCACCAATGGAGATACTTTCCTTGGCGGTGAAGATTTTGATGTTCGTATAGTCGACTATTTAGCGGACGAGTTCAAAAAAGAACATGGTGTTGATCTGCGCAAAGATAAATTGGCGGTTCAGCGTTTACGTGAGGAAGCTGAGAAAGCCAAAAAAGAGCTGTCCACAGCCCAGCAATATGAAGTCAACCTGCCGTTCATTACTGCCGACGCTTCGGGGCCAAAACATCTGACCATGAAATTATCTCGTGCCAAACTGGAAAGTCTAGTTGATGATCTGATTAAGCGCACGATTGATCCTTGCAAAAAAGCATTAAAAGATGCTGGTATTAAAGCCAGTGATATTGATGAAGTTGTACTGGTTGGCGGCATGACGCGGATGCCAAAAGTGCAAGAAGCTGTGTCTGCATTTTTTGGCCGTGAGCCGCATAAGGGTGTAAATCCTGACGAAGTTGTTGCTATGGGCGCCGCCATTCAAGCTGGTGTTTTGCAAGGCGATGTTAAGGACGTATTGCTGTTAGATGTAACTCCGCTTAGCCTTGGTATCGAAACCTTAGGCGGTGTGTTTACGCGCCTTATTGATCGCAATACCACTATCCCCACCAAAAAGTCGCAAACCTTTTCTACGGCTGATGACAATCAAAGTGCTGTTACCATTCGAGTGTTCCAGGGCGAGCGCGAAATGGCTGCAGACAACAAAGTATTGGGTCAGTTTGACTTAATTGGTATTCCTCCTGCCCCACGCGGCGTACCTCAAATCGAGGTTAGTTTTGACATTGATGCCAATGGTATTGTTTCTGTCGGGGCCAAAGATCAGGCTACGGGCAAAGAGCAGACCATTCGTATTCAAGCCTCAGGTGGCCTAACCGATGACGATATCGAGAAAATGGTCAAAGAGGCGGAAAGCCATGCTGAAGAAGATAAAGCACGGCGTGAAACCGTTGAAGCGAAAAACCAAGCTGAAGCTCTGGTTCATCAGACTGAAAAGCAGTTAGCTGAGTTTGGCGACAAGGTGGATAGCGCCGATAAAACTGCTATTGAAGCTGCCTTGGATGACTTGAAGTCCGAATTGGAAGGTGGCGATGCTGCTGCGATTTCAACTAAATCTCAAGCTCTGAGCCAAGCCTCGATGAAACTCGGTGAAGCCATGTATGCGCAAAGCAAGGCTGATGCAGAAGGGGCAGAAGAAGCTGATGCTGCAGCGGATGAGGACGTTGTTGATGCTGAATTTGAAGAGGTTGACGAAAATGAAGGCGACAATAACAAGCAAAACGCTTAGTCGTTAGTTTGGAAGAACAGGGGTCGGCTCCGGTGTGGGCCGACCTTTTGCTTTTGCGGGAAAATACTTTATGAGCGCCGAAAAAATATGTTATTATGAGACTTTGGGTGTAAATCGCTCAGCAGATGGCAAGACGTTAAAGTCTGCATATCGTAAGCTGGCAATGAAATATCATCCAGACCGCAATCCAGATGATACTGCGGCCGAGCAAAATTTTAAACAAGTATCTGAAGCCTATGGTGTTCTGTCTGATGAACAAAAACGTGCGGCTTATGATCGCTTTGGCCATGCTGGTGTTGATGGGTCTCGGGCTGGTGGAGGCGGCTTTGGCGGCGGACAGTCTGCAGATTTTTCTGATATCTTTGAACAAGTGTTTGGTGATGCTTTTGGCGATGTCTTTGGCGGCGGTAGGCGCTCTTCTTCGGGGCCGACTCGAGGTTCTGACTTGCGTTACCCGCTTGAGATAGAGTTGGAAGATGCCTATTACGGCAAAGAAATTGAAATTAAAATTCCAACTACTAAGACCTGCGTCGAATGTGATGGAAATGGTGCCGAGCCAGGCACTGCAGTCGAGACTTGTTCTACTTGTCAGGGTCATGGTCGAGTTCGGGTGCAGCAGGGTTTTTTCACTATGGAACAACACTGCCGAGTCTGCGGCGGTCAGGGAACCACAGTAAAATCGCCGTGCAAATCATGCGACGGAGTTGGCACTCAAGCTACCAAGCGCGAGCTGTCAGTAACCATTCCTGCCGGGGTTGAAGATGGCACTAGGATACGGCTGTCTGGTGAAGGTGCCGCTGGAACCAGAGGTGGGCCTGCCGGAGATTTATATATTTTTGTTTCCGTACGTGCTCATGAATTATTTGAGCGTGACGGAGCAAACCTTTATTGCCGAGCCCCAACTCCAATGGCAGTTGCGGCGCTTGGTGGTCATATTGAAATGCCGACAATTGATGGCGACCGTAAGCGTGTGAACATTCCTGCGGGATCTCAAACCGGGAAGCGTCTGCGTTTGCGCGGCTTGGGCATGAGCCGTCTGCGTTTGCCGGGGCGTGGTGATATGGTCGTTGAGTTGTTTGTGGAAACGCCTCGGCATTTGAATGCAAGACAAAAAGAACTGCTCGAAGAATTTCGTGAGCATTGCTGTCCAGATAGCCACCCCGAACACACAAGCTTTTTTGAAAAAGCCAAAGGTATTTGGGACAAGGTTACCGGTGAAGGATAAGTAAGCTATCAAGATCACATATGGATGTGAATATATCAAAAATTGCAGAAGCTTCACGATCAGATTAAAAAATCGGGGTTATTTCACGCCTTTATCCTGCGCAACAAGAGAGTTTATTCACATCTTTGTCAAAGCTTTGAGCCGCCAGCTTTAACCCCTCTACCGTGGTAAGGTATGGAAATATGGTTTCACCTAGCTCTTTGGTTGTCATTCCAAACTTAATGGCTAAGGCAGCGCTTTGTATGCTATCGGCGCCCTCTGGTGCAATGATATGAGCGCCCAATAATTTATCTGTTTTTGTATCAGCGATAAGCTTTATTAATCCGCGCGTATCCCGGGCTGCGAGTGCGCGGGGGACATGAGCCAAATCAAGCTTGGAAACTTTTACTTGAAATCCTGCAGATTTTGCTGCGGCTTCGGTAAGTCCAACAGCAGCTATTTGAGGGTCGGTGAAAACCACAGCCGGCATGGTGCGGTTGTCGTAGCTTTGGAGATCATGGCTTATAGCGTTTTTAGCTGCCAGTTTTGCACCATAAGCAGCCATGTAAACGAACATATCTGTTCCGGTTACATCACCTGCGGCATAGATGCTGGAGTTGCTGGTGCGCATATATTTATCAACTTGAATGCCGCCATTTTTTAAAGTGGCGACGCCAACTGTTTCAAGGCCAAGTCCGGCTGTGTTTGGACTTCGTCCTGTTGCTAATAACAGGGTTTGAGCTTCAATGACATTGGGGCAATTGTTATGTATGTAAGTGAGCTTTATGTTAGTTTTATCTTGCTTGATCGTTTGATACTGAACGCCAGTATAAACGGTAATTCCCTCTTGTTCTAATGCAGATTTTAGGGCATCTGCGATCTCTGGTTCCATATCAGGTAATATTCTGCTGCGGCAACAAATAGTTACTTTTACGCCGCAGCGGGAAAACATTTGACCCAACTCACAACCGATCACGCCACCTCCAATGATTAGCATGGATTTTGGAGCTTGGTTTAAGTCCAGCGCGCCAGTGCTATCCAAATGCGAAACATTTTGTATTCCATCAATAGGCGGGATTGAAGATGTGGATCCTGTGGCAATAATGGTTTTGCTAGCAGGTATAAATTCTCCTTCAGTTACAATGCCACCTTCGCATAACATAGCCCTGCCTTCTAAGTAGGTAATTCCCTCATATTCAGGCAATAAATCGATATATTTTTTTTGTCTCAACGTTGAAACAAGATCGTCTTTGGCCGCAATCAACTTACCCCAGTCGGTGATTTTAGCGTTTGCCACAAGCCCAGGGAACCGGCTTGCGGCATGGGCATGATGTATAGCTTCGGCTGCACGGATCATTGTTTTTGAGGGAACACAACCAACATTTACGCAAGTTCCGCCAATTGTGCCATCGCCTAATAACACGACTTGCGCCCCTTGCTCTGCTGCGGTGATCGCGGCAGAGAATCCAGCTGAACCAGCCCCAATTACAGCAAGGTCATAGATCTTTTTTGGGTGTGGTTCGCCACGATCGGACATATAAAACTCTGTACGTTATGAGGAAGTTAGTTTTTAATTTTAGTTGCGGGGTAGCCAACATTTGTGGAGGCTTCGGCAATTTCTTGCACATTAGTTTTTGTAGGATCAAAAGTAACCGTTGCAATTTTTGTCGCAAAATCAATTTCAACAGAACCGACACCTTTAACACGCTTCATTGCAGTACGAACCGAAATAGGACAGGTGGCGCAGGTCATATTCTCGATGGTAAATTGTTCGGTTATTTGTTTGACTTGATTGGTGGGCGCAGACGTTTCCTTCGCCATTGAAGCTGTCTGAATGAACAGTGTTGACGCTCCGCTAAGTGTTAAAACTCCAGCAATTAAAATATTACGTGTAATTTTTTTCATCAGAATGCTCCATATTAATAAAATAAAGGCGCCCAATAGTTGATTGTGAGGCTCAATAAAACGATCAGCACAGCAAACCAAAGGGCGATTTTGGTGATGCGGGAGCTGGATGGCCGGGCGCAATAACTCCCATCTTCACATGGTTCTGGTTTTTTGAAATAAACGTGCCAAAACCCTGCAGCAAGAAAGAGGATGGTAATGCCAATAAAAATTGGTTTGTAGGGCTCCATTGCAGTAAGGCTACCAATCCAAGCGCCAGACAAACCAAGGCTAATGAGAAGTAAGGGTATAATGCAGCATGCCGAAGCTAAAATGGCGCCTAAAACCCCACCTGCGGCCAGTACGCCCTCGGGGTTTTTGGTCAAGTCTTCGGGTTTAGTTTGCTTCATAATTGATCTGACCTATTCAGATAAGCGCTAAACTTGCCTCTTGTCACAAGCTCTTATTCGCGGCAGTTTAGACTCTGTAGTAACTACAGGCGCAAGAGGTTTTTGTGATGAAGGCCATTTTTGGAAAGCCATTGAAACGTGGTGAGTTGGCAAAGCAATTGGGCTGCCACCTTGAAACTGTTCGGTATTATGAAAATATTGGGATTATGCCGGAGCCAGAACGCACCAGCGGTGGTCATCGTTTGTACGGAAGTAAACAACAAGAGCGTTTGCGGTTTATTTTGCGGTGTCGTGACTTTGGGTTTTCGATCGAAGATTTGCGTAAATTATTGTCGATGATTGATTCTGAGCGCTATACCTGTGGAGAGGTTTATGACTTAACAAAAGAGTATCTTATTCGTATTTCTCAGAAAATCACCGATCTAAAGAAACTAGAACATTCCTTAAAACAAATTTCAAGAAATTGTGCCGAGACAGGTGCCTTAAGTTGTCCAATTGTTGAGGCATTGTATAATGAACACCCGGGTTCTTCAGTAGAGTCACTGTCTGGAAGAAACTAGGATACGGCACTGTTAGGGGTAGTTGGATAAATTATGAAAATTACTCAACCGTGCTTGTTGGCCTTCGCATAAAACTTACAGGTAAAACATGCTATCAACCAAAATATCTATCGCGCTTGCTGGGCCTAACGGCCGTTTGGGCAGTCAAATAAGGCGGGCTGTTCAGGCTGAGGGCGACATTGAGATTGGAAGCTTGGTGATGCGGGGTGATCCTTTGCGTAATCACTCGCCGTCGCATGATAGCTTTGATGTTTTGCTTGATGTGTCTTCCTGCGATGGTGTGATTGAGCGACTTCCAGTTTTGTTATCGGCTGGCAAGCCATTGGTTACTGGCGTTACCGGTTTTTCTGAGCAGCAATTAGATCAAATTCGACAAGCAGCAAATATGATTCCAGTTTTGCTTTCTGGAAACTTCTCGATTGGGGTAAATCAGCTTCTGATACAGGTTAGACATGCGGCTCGAGCATTTGGTTTATCGGCAAGTATTACCATTGAGGAAACCCACCATTTGGATAAAAAGGATTATCCTTCGGGAACGGCCTTGATGTTGGCTGCTGCCGTGCAAGATGGCTTGGGGTGTGAATTGCCCATAAAATCAGTTCTCTATCCACAAATCCCAGAAAACACTGACACCAAAGCCATGATTATAACCTGTATTCGTAAGGCGGGGGTTGTTGGTGAGCATAGTGTTACTTTTACTCATAATAATGAGAAGGTCATACTAGGCCATACCGCGATATCTCGCACCATTTTCGCCGAAGGCGCTATAAAGGCCACGCGCTGGATCGTTAACCAGAAACCAGGTCTGTATACGATGAGTGATGTTCTGGCATCAAAAGGCTTGGGCGAATAAGGCTTTTACCATTCCCCTGTGTTTTCCATGCTAGCCCACGGCTCGGTAGTCTGTAGCGCTTCGCCTTTTTGCAAAAGTTCAACAGAAATACCGTCGGGGGAGCGAACGAACGCCATGCGCCCATCTCGCGGTGGACGGTTGATGATAATGCCTTGTTGTTGCAGATCGCTGCAAAGCTGGTAAATATCATCAACTTGAAATGCTAAGTGCCCAAAATTCCGCCCGCCACTATATTCCTGTTTATCCCAATTATATGTTAGCTCCACCATTGGCAGTCCCGCAGCTAACACCTGTTCTGGGCCATTATATGCGCTGACATCTTCTGGTGCTGCCAGAAATATCAAGGTAAAACGCCCGGCTTCATTGTCGATCCGGCGCAATTCCTGCAAGCTCAGCCCCTTACAGTAAAACGCCAATGATGCTTCAATGTCTGAAACCCTAATCATGGTGTGCAAGTATCGCATATGCTTATTTCCTTGTTGTCGGCTGATTAGTATTTTTTCTGTTTTTGCCTAAAGTTAGCCCATCGTCTGTTTTGACCAAGGGCGACCATTTTGGCCGTTTACGTACTGGTTGTTTTGGTTCCAATGGCGCTAATCCATGCAGTTCACGCAGGTCGTCATTGCCGGATAGATTAGCTTTGGCATGGTATAATCGAGCGGTGAAGTAGGCTACTGCTCCCCAACTTGCTATTAGGCCAAAGAAGATGAAGAACGAATAAACCAAAGGCCCATCGCGGTGAAACTGCCTGCGAACTTCTTCGGCAACGGTGGTTGCCGCAGGTGCATTGGGGTCAAACTCTTGAACAATGAATTGATCATAAAACAGTGATAGCATCATTACCGCCAGCGGCGTTGCTAATGCTGCAATGGCCAGAGCTGCAGTGCAATAGGCCAGCCCACGCGGATTGTGGGTAGATCGATAGGTTGAGGTGAACTTTTCTCGAGTAGTTTTTTTTGCCTGCTTTGGATAGTGTTGGCACAAGCTTTCCCATTCATTTTCTGCATCTTTGCGCACCACCCAATACCCAAAAGCGGCGCGAATAACCCCGCCGAAGAATATCAATATGATAAGCGTTAATGCAATAAGAGGCCCAGTATTCATTTTAGCTAATCGTCTCCTGCCCAAAAAACCGAAGCACCTTAGCTGTTTGCGGCCTCCCACGCCAGCATAGATCTCTTGCGATTTACACCCCAATGATAACCAGTTAACCGCCCATCCTTGCCCAACACCCGATGACAGGGAATTAACCAAGAAACTGGGTTGCGACCAACTGCAGTGCCGACAGCGCGGGCGGCATTGGTGTCTCCGATTTGTCCGGCCAATTGCCCATAGGTGAGGGTTCTGCCATCTGGAATGTTAATCAGTGCCTGCCAAACTTGTCGTTGCCATTTGGTTCCATATAGCGCCAGTGGTAAGCGGTCATGGTCAATGAAGATTTTTTGCGCCCACTGCACTGAGATTTTATCATCACGGGTAAAGTTAGCAGCAGGATATCTGTCCTTAAAATCGGCAAACCCAACTTCTTCATTTCCAGTTTCTACGAATCCCAATGCAGAAAGCCCACGCGGAGCAATCAAGAACACCCCGGTTCCAAAGGGAGTTGGCGCACTACCCCAGATAAATTCCAATCCCTTGCCACGCTGTTTTGCTTCTCCGGGGGTTATTGCTTCAAAAGCCAAGAACAGATCGTGCAATCGCGACGGCCCGGAAAGTCCGGCATTTAGCGCCGCATCCAGTACGCTAGTTCCTCTAAGCAACGCATTTCTGGCATCAGTATGAGCCAAAGCATCCATTAGCCGCTTGGCAGAAGTTCCTGTCCAGCGGCTGAATATCCGGTGAAATTGCTCCATACCCAGATCGCAATGACTTGCTAGATCCGCCATGTCCGGGCGTTGTCGCCAGTTGGCATCCAAATAGGCCAAGGCTTTATTTACGCGATCAAAGTCACGACTGGCTAATTGTAGGCGTTCCAAAGGTTCCATTTCTTCGGTATAGCTTTTCTTGACGGCTAATTGCCACCCGAAAACCGACATGATTTGAGAAGAGCGATATTTTGACCAAAAGAGTTTCCGCTACACCCAGACCAATTACCCGCGCTAAAATTGCCGCGATTTATGCACATTTGCGCGATTTGGATCCGGAGCCAAAGACCGAGCTGCATTACTCAAATCCGTTCACCTTGGTGGTGGCAGTGGCGCTTTCAGCGCAGGCCACGGATATTGGAGTGAACAAAGCCACAAAAAATTTATTTGCTGCCGCTGATAATCCGGCTGATATGTTAAAGCTTGGCGAGGACAAGGTTCGTGACTTTATTAAAACCATTGGGCTTTATCGTAATAAGGCCAAAAATGTGATTGGATTATCAAAACTGCTGCTTGAGGAATTTGACGGCGAGGTTCCGCAAACTAGAGATGAATTGATCCGGCTTCCCGGTGTGGGCCGTAAAACTGCCAATGTGGTGCTAAATGTAGCTTTTGGCCAACCAACCATTGCAGTAGATACACATATTTTCAGGGTTGGTAATCGTACTGGAATGGCGCCGGGTAAAAACCCTGATGAGGTCGAAGCAGTTTTAATGCGGGTTACACCGCCGGAGTTTTTGCAACACGCACATCATTGGTTGATCTTGCACGGGCGCTATACCTGCGTGGCTCGAAAGCCTAGGTGCCATTTGTGCCGGGTGTCAAAGCTATGTCGATATAAGGACAAAACCCCGCCTCCGGATGCGTCCAATCGCTAATATTTTGCTGATTTTGCTTTTAGATAAAGAATCTATACGAAAACGAGAAATCTTCCTTGTGGATATTTTCCAAAACCCGTTAGCTAGAAGCACTTTCTTACGCTGTAACCAATTAGCTTAAATCCACCAAATTTGCTTGTTTATATGGGTTCTTTAGCGTTATTGACTGTTCAAAGAGCCGAATTTGCGCCGAAGCAGCAAGTTCAATTACCATTGTAACAAAGATTTTGCGGGCGTTAGTTGTCTTTATTTATCCCTGTTGGCGAATGGTAGACAAAGGTCAATAAGGGTCACTTTAGGGGCTGTTTACTGTCAATGGACGATCAAAGATGGGTGGAAATAGGGTGCGGGCATACCCTTGTAACCAGGGGGCTGACCCTTAAAGGTGCCTCTTGGTGTTTGACCTGGTGCTGATGTTTTTGAATTTGGAAATACGGCTAAAAGCTGCTTGGCCGATTCATCTAAAGCGGGTAGATTGTGAATTGAAGTCTTTTCAAAATGGAAACAAACCCAATGTCCCTATTTCAAGCTCTATATGCTTTTTTCCTAAATCCAGTTCTTACGCTGCTTTTTTGGCTGATTATCATTAGGGTGGTTCTGTCCTGGCTGATATCGTTTAATGTGGTTAATCTGCACAATCAGTTTGTGGCTTCGATTTGGGATATTTCTGGCCGACTGTCTGATCCTCTTATCCGGCCAATTCGTAAGGCTTTACCGCCGATAGCAGGATTTGATTTTGCTCCATTCATATTATTGCTTGCGATATTGTTTGTCCGTGACTGGCTGTTGCCAGTTCTTATAAGCGGCAATTTGCGGGTATATTGATGGCTGCGCAAATTATAGACGGTAAAGCATTCGCAGCAAATTTGCGCCAAAGCATTGCCAGAGCCGTTCCGGCTTTGCCGCGAACACCAACTTTGGCTGTAGTTCTTGTTGGCGATGATCCGGCCAGTCAAGTTTATGTCCGTAATAAAATCCGCCAAACCGAAGAAGTTGGAATGGGCTCAATAGAGCGGCGCTTGGCGGCTGATATTGATCAACAACAGGTCATAGCAACTATCTGTGCGCTAAATGAAGACCCGAATGTGGATGGGATATTGGTACAATTACCATTGCCGGATCATTTGGATGAAGAGGTTATTCTTGCGCAAATTGACCCGGCCAAAGATGTTGATGGATTAACAGAAACCTCGGCAGGCCGGTTGTTTCTTGGTAAGTTGGGGTTGCGCCCTTGTACTCCTACGGGGTGTGTGTTGCTGGCTGAAAGGGTAATTGGAAACCTCAGCGGTAAATCCTGCGTTATTGTTGGGCGCTCAATTTTAGTTGGTAAACCTGCGGCTTTGTTGTTTTTAGAGAAAAATTGCACGGTAACTATTGCTCATTCGAAAACCAAGAATTTGCCGGAGCTTTGTCGCACCGCTGATATTTTAATTGCCGCTGTTGGCCGCGCTCAGATGATCGAAGGCAGTTGGATAAAGCCCGGCGCGTGTGTGATTGATGTGGGTATTAACCGCATTGCTGCGCCAGAGCGTGGATTAGATAAAACCCGATTGGTTGGAGATGTGGACTTCGCATCGGCATTAAAAACCGCCGGCTTTATTACCCCGGTTCCCGGCGGGGTCGGGCCAATGACAATTGCCTGTTTGCTGCGTAATGCTTTACTGGCTTCGGCTGACGCACAAAAAGTGATTATGGATGATGTTTAGGTTTGTTTTGCTTTTGGTTTTTATCTGGACGAGCGCCCCGGTATCGGCGCGGCCGCTGGATAATCGAGAACGCGATTTAATTGCCGCCGCCGCCATTTACACCTCACTTAGCTTTTCCAAAGCTAATAGACAAAAACGGCGTGAGGAACTGCCATTGAGCGAAGATCAGTATCAGCGATTGGATCAATTGCTGCCGCCACGATTTCAGGCCTGTATGGAGGGTGGTTTCGCTGTTGCTTTTCCAACTATGGAGCAAGCAAGAACTTTACGGATTTTATTGCAAAGCACTGTCGATAGTACTGTGGACGAACCGCCAGATGCCAGCTCTGTTCTACCTGGTTTTACCGCAGCAAATCAGTGGTGCCGCAGTAGAATCCCGCTGTGGACTTCAGCAATTTTGAACTAAAACCGGATATTTTTATTCTTACGAGTATTCTGTCACCGATCTGGATTTATCTACTTTCTTTAAGGCTATTTGGAGTGGTAGGTGTTTTTATCCAACAAAAACAATCTGTTGCTAGAGTTATCAACCAGAAACTCACTTTCTTTTTCCTGATGCATTAGCGTTCACAAATATACACTTCACGAACTATTTCACTTTTCCCTTGCCTTTTGGTCACAGAGCATTTTGGTTTTTGCTTATGAAACATGAGTAATACATGTGCATTTCCATTAGCAATTAGGGGGAAGACAATTATGTCTATCGCAAAAATTCTTTGGATCGTTAGTTTTTTAGCAGCGATCGTATTCTCATTTATCTCTGACTTTCAGTATGCAGCGGTTATTTTGGCCTTGCTCGGATTAGTTTCCGGCTGGTTTGTAAATGCAGAGCATAGAAGCGGACTGATCATCGCCTCTGTGTTCTTGCTTATTGCTGGCGGCGCTCATGCCTGGGGTTCAATCCCAGCTATTGGCGAGTATTTCAATAATATTTTTAGTGCTTATGCATCGGTTTTGGCCGCGGCTTCCTTAACGGCAATCCTCAAAACTACATGGGAACGCTTAAAGCCTTAAGTCTTACAGACAAAACTAAACAAGCCCTCGCACAGGATCTTTGTGCGGGGGCTTTTTGTATGTAGGAATTGCGTGGATAAACGGATAATGATCTCGATTTGCTTTCGTCAAATAATATTCACGCCTTCCAGAGATTCTTCAAACTTGGATACGGGAAGCAACCGGAAGCTATCCTCTTTGAGGGTGATTGCTTTTATGCGGTCACAACGAAACATTCTTACGTCATTGCGCAATTCGTCCCACGTTAAAACGTACCAGATAGGATAGCATAATAGCAGATAATGTGGCTGTATCACTCGCATGGTTTTTTCATTATTTTGCGCGCAATATTTGATCTGGATACTTTGTTGCATCAAAAAAGCCTGATTTAGGTGTTTGATAATATCAGGGTCTGCTACGTTAAAGGTGGACAGAACCGCAATAGAAGATGATGGGCCAATTTGAATTCTAGACTTTAACCCCCTTACTTTGTGAACCATTGATGGCGAGAAAGAGGCCATTAACTTGCGGCGGACATTGGTAAGGTGGGCCATGAAAAGCGGGTAGTTCATTTGTTCAGCAACAGCGAGACTTACAAGCAAATCAACGGCCTCCGCATAATTTAGGTTGATACGGCCAATCCCCCAATTCCGATGCAACCGTATCCCGCCTCCGCGCCCTCTATCAGAATCTATGGGTAGGCCACGGTCTCTTAAAACTTGAATATCCCGATTTATAGTTCTGGTGCTTACGCCCAGTTCATCCGCAATTTCGCCAATAGTAGTTGGCTCGTCGGTCTTAACTCGAGCCGTTAAAACTTCCAGTCTTTGCAGCCGGTCATAGGTGGATGTGCGTTTCATCAAATAAATACGACATAAAATGACGTATTTGTCCATATAATGCCTTCGTTGATACATTTAGAGAAGGAAAATATAATGACAACAGCAGTTACAATTCTCGCCACGATCAAGCTGGCAGCTGGCAAGACCGAAGCCGATCTTTTAATTGCATCTGATATTTTTGAAAAAGAATTCGTCAGCAAAGAGGCGGGGGTTATTCGTCGTGAACTGGTTCGTAAAAGTGATAACGAATATATAGATATCGTTCAGTTTCGCAGCCGGAAGGACATGGAAGCGGTTATGGAGAAAGAAAAAACCTGCCAGATATGTCATCAGTTTTTCTCTATTATGGATATGAGTGATATGGATGAACCACCGGTCGCCATTTATCCATCCTTGGCGACATATCCATAGAAAACAGGCGGTAAGAAGAATATATGGAACCGTTTAAAAACAACATATCGCCTGAACTGGTAGTCTGCATTGCAGGCCACCTTGAGCAGCATTTGCCGCAATTTAACCGGGAGTGGTTTGAAGGTAGTATCTTAAAAGAGCTGGAATCTCTGGAGTTAAAAGCCCGATCCCAATGGATCGCGGATCATATCCACAAAGTTCTGCCTGTGGATCATGTGGATCGTTATAAAATAATTCGTGCCATGCTTCACCCGGCTAAGAACACAATTGCGGGGCAACAAAGCAATGAAGACGGCATCCTTGGTTGGGGGATGATGCCGCTTGGGATGGTGGTTGGCCAATACGGGCAAGCGGCCTTCGAGGAGTCATTGTTGTTACTAAAAGAAATGACCAAGCGGTTTTCATCGGAATTTGATGTGCGGTATTTTTTGCTTATTGATCAAGAACGGGCATTGAATTTAATGGGAACCTGGGTAGCGGACCCTAATTATCATGTGCGCCGTTTAGTTTCCGAAGGTACGCGACCGCGACTCCCATGGGCAATGCAATTGCCGAGGCTTATGGCTGATCCATCACCAATGCTGCCATTGTTGGAGGCCTTGCGTGATGATGATCACGAATATGTTCGTCGCTCAGTTGCTAATCACTTAAATGATATAGCCAAAGACCATCCTGACCTTGTGGCCGGCTTGGCAAAAAGATGGATGAAAAGTGCTGATGATAGCCGCAAGAAACTTGTGCGCCATGCATGCCGTACTTTGATCAAACAAGGGCATCCTGAAGCTCTGGAAGCCTTTGGGTTATATCCACCAGAGATTAAGCTCATGAAACTAGAGATAAAAACTGAGAATGTAACCTTTGATACTGATCTGGTTTTTGCTGTGGAGATTATATCTACCAGCAAAACCGCGCAGGATCTTATTATTGATTATGCTCTGCACTTGGTAAAAGCCAACGGCAAACGCGCAGGCAAAATCTTTAAGTGGAAGCGAATTACCCTTGAGGCTGGCAAAACGCTATCCCTACAAAAATTTCATGGAATTAAGCCGATTAGCACCCGCCGGTATTATGAGGGAGTACAAGGCGTATCATTGCGTATCAATGGTAAAGATTTCGGATTTGGCGAATTTACTTTAACAATTTAATCACTGCGAGCGCCAGCATCGCGGTAGCGCAAGGAAAATGCTGGAGGTAAGAGGAGTAGCCTCGAACCGAAACTCGCGCTCAAGTAGCGAGCGCCAGCATCGCGGTAGCGCAAGGAAAATGGTGGAGCCAGGCGGAATCGAACCGCCGACCTCTTGCATGCCATGCAAGCGCTCTCCCAACTGAGCTATGGCCCCATTTGATTCAAGCATTGCCCGAACCTTGGAATTTGGAGGCAAAAACTAATGTGCTTATCGGCACAGTTCAAGCCTCAATCATCAGTCTTGAGTATCTAATTCTTCTTCATCTACTAATTTAGCGTCTTCATCTTCATCATCGTTTAGGATGTCGGTTTCATCGTCAACACCTTCTTCGGAGTATCCATCTGGAAGAGCGGAGCCACTTGCATTGTCGCTGCTGGCGTCACCATCATCATCGGTTCCCACCAACATAGGTGCCGCATCATCAAGACTTAACTCCTTTTGATCTATTTCTTCGGTTTCGTCTTCATTATCGTCGGTTTCTTCTTCTGCCTCAGTTTCTTCTGTCGCAGTCTCTTTAGGTTTTGGCTCGGCAGCTGCTTTGCGCGCGCCTCTGCGGTTCATGGTATCGGGATCGAAAGAAAATTCACATTTTGGACAGACCACGGGTCGTTTTTTCAAATCAAAGAATTTTGCCGCGCATTCTGCGCAAACTCGTTTTTCACCTAGATCAGCTTTAGCCATTGTTTGCTCTCCAATTATGGTGACATGAAAAAAATAGAATAGGTTTTGCGAGGTCGCTTGCCATGATCGAACCGTACTGTCAAAACCATTTTTCACTTTGCTGCGACATTCCAGAGTAGCACCCTTGGCAATATCGTTATTTAGAAGAAAAACATGAGCGCAAAACCTCTCCACAATACCGCAACTTCTCAGCCATCATTCCGACTGAGCGGGCATATTTCTATCCCTGGCGACAAGTCTATTTCGCATCGCGCGCTGATCCTTGGCGCCTTAGCCACTGGAACCACCAGAATTCGGGGCTTGCTTGAGGGGGGGGACATATTAGCTACTGCTGACGCGATGCGGGCGCTAGGGGCAAAAGTAATAAGAGTTGCTGCTGGGGAATGGACCGTTGAGGGGGTCGGACGTGCCGGCCTGCGGTGCCCTGACGCTCCTCTTGATTTTGGTAACGCTGGAACCGGAGTGCGGTTAGGTTTCGGACTTGTAGCCGGTCAGAACATTACTGCAAAATTTATTGGTGATGATAGTTTAAGTAAGCGCCCAATGGCACGGGTATTACAGCCATTGGAAAAAATGGGGGCAACAGCCAATAGTCAAAATGGATGTTTGCCGGTGCAGGTGACAGGGACCGATAATCCACAGCCATCCCACCACACTTTGTCCGTAGCCTCGGCGCAAGTAAAATCAGCTATATTGTTGGCGGGACTGCACGCACAAGGGCAAACCATTATCGAAGAACCAGTGGCTAGCCGGGATCATACTGAGAATATGCTGCGGGCTTTTGGCGCTAAGGTGCAATCAACGGTTTTGGCGAATGGTGGCAGGCGGGTTGTGTTAGCAGGCCCGGCGCAGCTACTGGGACAAGAGGTTACAGTGCCGGGAGATCCATCCTCGGCAGCATTTGCAATAATTGCAGCTCTAATCGTGCCGGGAAGCCAGATCACAATCAATAATGTTATGATCAACCCAACTAGAAACGGATTGGTGCTTTGCTTGCAACAGTCTGGTTATCAGGTGGAATTGCTCAATCAACGGCTAAGCGGTGGTGAGGATGTTGCCGATATTCGGGTTCAATTTGGCGGTTCATTTACACTGTGCCCGTCTCCTGAGCAGGCGGTGACTATGATTGATGAGTATCCTGCGGCGATGGTCTTAGCTGCCTTTGCGCAAGGAACTAGCCGGTTTTCTGGAATCGGTGAGTTACGAGTAAAAGAAAGCGACCGCATAGAGAAAATGGCGCAATTGCTACGGCGCAGCGGCGTTGTGGTGCGTACGGGTGAGGATTGGATGGAAGTAGATGGTCTTGGGTCAGTATTTGGAGCAATGCGCCCTCATTGTCACCGTGAAGCTTTTGCAGTTGCCGGTGACCACCGGATTGCAATGAGCGCAATGGTTTTAGGTTTGGGTGGATTCTTGCCAGTTGGTATTGATGATGCCAGTGTGATTGATACATCTTATCCTGATTTTTTTGAAGACATGCAAAAACTGGGAGCGCATATGACGTTGGGGCGTCAGAGTACACCTGCTATTGTTATTGCTGTTGACGGCCCCTCTGCCTCTGGCAAGGGGACGTTGGCCCGCCTGCTGGCAGCGCAATTAAATCTGCCGTATTTGGATACTGGTTTGTTGTACCGGGCAACGGCACGGGCTGCTTTAGATGCGAACACTGATTTACACGATAATGAGACAATTGCTCGGATGGCCAGAGAGTTGGAGCTTCCCATAACTGCGCCAGAACAATTGCGTTCTGCAGAAATAGGCGCTGCCGCATCCAAAGTCGCAGCCATACCTGAGGTGCGTGATGCTTTACTTGAAGTGCAACGTGCTTTTGCTAATGGCAAAGATGGCGCAGTGTTGGATGGAAGAGATATTGGTACGATAATTTGTCCTGATGCTGATGTAAAACTTTGGATTACTGCCTCTGATCATGTTCGAGCTGAACGACGCAGAACTGAGTTGTCGCAGGCCGGGCAGCATGTCACCGAAAAGGAAATGCTGGCACAATTGTGCGAACGCGATGCACGAGATGCCAGCAGAGGGGCGGCGCCAATGAAAAAGGCTGACGATGCCTACTTGATTGATACCAGTAACTTGGCTATAGACGCGGCGCTCCAGATCGCTCGGCAACGGGTTGAACGGCATTTGGCTGAACGTCGGTGATTCGTAATTGCCTAAGACGAAATTCAAACAGCTGAACCAAAGATCTGCGACATCGTAATTTAAACCCCTACATTGCGCTTAGCCATTGCGCGCTTCGTAATGAGTCCGCCGGTAAATTCCGGTTGGCCTTCCTTTTGTTTTTGAGAGAATCCTTTTATTATGACTGAAACCACAACCAGCGAAAGCTTAAACCCTACCACTGATGACTTTGCCGCAATGCTTGATGCCTCTATGGCCGGTCAGGCAGTATTGGAGGGCCGCGTAGTAAGTGGTCTTGTTTCTGCGATTGAAAATGAATTTGTTATTGTTGATGTGGGTTTGAAGACTGAGGGTCGCATACCCATGCGCGAGTTCTCTGAAAACGAAGCAAAAAAAATCGAAGTCGGTGGCCGAGTTGATGTTTATGTTGACCGAGTGGAAAATGCCCTTGGTGATGCTGTATTGTCTCGTGAAAAAGCTCGCCGTGAAGAAGCATGGGATTTGATCGAAAAATCCTTTGCTAAAGAAGAGCCTGTAGACGGTGCAATTGTCGGACGGGTCAAAGGCGGCTTTACGGTCGACCTTGGTGGAGCCAGCGCCTTTTTGCCTGGCAGCCAAGTAGACATCCGCCCAGTACGTGACCTTGGCCCATTGATGGGTCTGTCGCAGCCATTTGCGGTTTTGAAAATGGATCGCCCGCGCGGAAATATCGTAGTTTCGCGCCGTGCAATCATGGAAGAGAGTCGTGCTGAACAGCGCGCAGAATTGATCAATCAATTGCACGAAGGTGAAGTGCGCGAAGGTGTAGTTAAGAATATCACCGATTACGGTGCATTTGTTGACTTAGGCGGTATTGACGGCTTGCTGCATGTTACTGATATGAGCTGGCGTCGGGTCAACCATCCAAGCCAGATCTTGAATGTTGGTGATACCGTCAAAGTACAAGTGGTCAAAATTAATCCAGACAGTCAGCGTATTTCTTTGGGTATGAAACAGCTTGAAGCTGACCCTTGGGATGAAGTTGCCGCTAAATACCCGCTAGAATCCAGATTCACCGGCCGTGTAACAAATATCACCGAATATGGTGCGTTTGTAGAACTAGAGGCCGGAATCGAAGGTCTGGTTCATGTAAGTGAAATGAGTTGGACTAAGAAAAATGTACACCCCGGTAAAATCGTATCTACATCGCAAGAGGTAGAGGTTGTGGTGCTGGAAGTTGATCCAGAGAAACGTCGCATTTCATTGGGAATCAAACAGTGTGCCGATAACCCTTGGGATGCATTTGCTTCGGCAAACCCTGTTGGTGCCACTGTTACGGGTGAAGTTCGTAACATTACGGAATTTGGATTGTTTGTTGGTCTTGATGGTATGATTGATGGCATGGTTCACCTTTCTGATCTTGACTGGAACCGTTCTGGTGACGAAGCTTTGGCCGACTATAAAAAAGGCGATACTGTTTCCGCTAAGGTTCTGGATATTGATACTGACAAGGAACGAGTATCCTTGGGTATCAAGCAGCTTGAAACAGATGAAGTTGCTGATGGCAGCTTTACTCGCGGGGCAACAGTTACTTGTGCCGTTAGTGAAGTTACAAGTGGTGGCATCGAAGTGACATTGGGCGATGATAATAAAATCAAGGCTTTCATCCGCAAGTCTGATCTATCTCGCGATCGTTCTGAACAACGCCCAGAACGCTTTGCTGTTGGTGATAAAGTTGATGCCAGAATTACCAGCATTGATAAAAATACACGGCGTATGTCGCTTTCGATCAAAGCTCTAGAAGTAGCACAAGAAAAAGAAGCTATTGAGCAATATGGATCGTCCGATTCTGGCGCTTCTCTTGGTGATATCCTTGGCGAAGCCTTAAAAGACGCATCTGACGATAAGGGTTGACCCTAAAAGTTGCATTTTTACCAATATTTAGAGAAAAAGGGCTGGAGAAATCCAGCCCTTTTTTTACAGTATTGCCGATCAACTCGAAAAAGCGTATTGACGTGTGCATGAGCGAAGTGCCAGCTGTAGGTTAGAAGCACGAATTAAACGTGAAAGCTTGGCTAAGTGAGGGGAATTTGAGATATGATAAAGTCTGAACTAATAACGCAACTTACTGAAGAGAACCCGCATTTATTTCAACGGGATATTGAGCGTATTGTTGCCAATATATTTGAAGATATCACCAAAGCACTAGAAGACGGTGGCCGGGTGGAATTGCGTGGCTTTGGCGCATTTTCAGTTCGCCATCGTGCGCCTCGTATTGGTAGAAACCCAAAATCTGGCGAATCAGTGAAGGTGGCTGCGAAGTCCGTACCATTCTTTAAAGCAGGAAAAGAACTACGTCAGCGGGTTGATGCTTCGATGGGTTCTTAAACTAGGAGCCAATATTTATTGCATGTCTTAATGAGATTGGTAGCTTGCCAATGACGGTATTCCGGTTCATTTTGATCATTAACAGGGCACCAGTAGGTGCCCTTTTTCTTGCAAGGAATGGACGTTATGGCAGCAATTAAGGTTTGCGGCATCACCGACCAAGAAGGTTTGGAGACAGCCCTGTCTTTGGGTGTTGAGCGGATCGGTCTGATGTTTGCTGCTACCAGCCCAAGGTGCATTGATCTGACTATTGCGGATAAGTTAGCGCAAATTGCGCGTGGAAAAACAAAAATAGTAGCGGTATTGGTTGATCCTGGAGATAAGCAGGTCAAGCGAATTGTTGATGTTGTTCGGCCAGATTTCTTGCAATTGCACGGCAAAGAAAGTCCAAAACGAGTTCGCAGTTTATGGAAACAATTTCGTATCCCCATTATTAAAGCATTTGCCATTTCAAACGCTAAAGATGTCTTAGACGCAAATCGTTTTTCCACTACCGCAGCCGAGTTTTTATTCGACGCCAAACCGCCAGCACAAGCCACCCGCAATGGCGGCTTGGGTATTGTTTTTGATTGGGCATTACTAACGGCGGTAAAGCCTGCTCGCCCTTATCTGTTGGCTGGCGGATTAACAGCTCAAAATGTCGGTGAGGCGATTCGTATCAGCGGTGCAGCCATGGTTGATGTTTCATCTGGCGTTGAAACAAACGTTGGCGTAAAAGACCCGGTATTGATGGAACAATTTTGCACCGCCGCACGGGAACAATGAAATGACAGGCCATAGCTGGAATAACACCCCGGACAGCCAAGGGCGCTTTGGTACTTTTGGTGGTAGATTCGTTCCTGAAACCTTGATGCCTTTGGTCTTGGAATTACAGGAAGTTTGGGATCAAGCTAAAGTCGATCCAAAATTTATTGGTCAAATGGACGGCCTACTAAAAGACTATGTCGGGCGCCCCAGTGCAATTTATCATGCGGAGCGTTTATCGAAACATTTTGGCGGTGCAAAAATTTGGTTCAAGCGCGATGAGCTGAACCATACTGGCGCGCACAAGATAAATAATTGCTTGGGTCAGGTTCTGTTGGCCATACGCATGGGAAAAACCCGAATCATTGCGGAAACCGGAGCCGGGCAGCACGGAGTTGCCACCGCTACTGTTGCCGCCCGATTTGGTTTGAAATGCGTGGTCTTTATGGGCGCCAAGGATATTGAGCGGCAAAAGCCCAACGTATTTAGGATGAAATTACTCGGAGCAGAAATTGTTCCGGTAACGTCTGGCACCGGAACGCTAAAAGATGCGATGAATGAAGCGTTGCGAGACTGGGTCACTCATGTCAATGAAACCTTTTATGTAATCGGTACTGCTGCGGGGCCGCATCCATACCCAGAAATGGTTCGTGATTTACAGTCAGTAATTGGCAGAGAGGCCCGAGCCCAGATATTGGAGCGCGAAGGGCGCCTACCCGATGCTTGTGTAGCTTGTATTGGCGGCGGTTCTAATGCAATTGGACTATTTCATCCGTTTTTAGATGATAAAACTGTGCGCTTGGTCGGAGTGGAAGCGGCCGGTAGGGGGATCAATACTTCTGAGCATGCAGCTTCATTAACCGGTGGTGAGCCGGGAATTTTGCATGGTAACAGAACTTACTTACTGCAAGATGATGATGGCCAAATTGCCGATGCTCACTCAATCTCCGCCGGCCTTGATTACCCCGGCATTGGCCCTGAACACTCATTCTTGCATGATATTGGTCGGGCTGAGTATCTCTCTGCCACTGACACCGAAGCCTTAGAAGCCTTTCAACTTTGCACTCGGCTTGAAGGTATCATTCCGGCATTAGAACCAGCTCATGCTTTGGCTCGGGTTGGCGATCTAGCCAAGGAATTAGGCGAAGGTGGGTTGATCATCATGAATATGTGCGGGCGCGGCGATAAGGATGTATTTGCTGTGGCTGGTCATTTGGGGGTTGAGATATGAGCATTTCTCGTATCAGCGCCGCATTTGCTAAACGTGCTGCTAGCGGCGAAGGTGTATTTGTAGCTTATCTGATGGCTGGAGATCCTGATTTGGAGACTTCAAAAGAACTTCTGTTGGGCTTGCCACTTGCTGGAGCTGATATTGTTGAACTGGGCATGCCGTTTTCTGATCCAGTTGCCGAAGGGCCAACTATCCAACAGGCAGCGCAACGTGCATTGCTTGCGCACACAAAAATGAAAGATGTTCTGGCGCTGGCTACAGAGTTCCGCGCACAACACCCAGATACACCGCTAATTTTGATGGGATATGCCAATCCGATTCATTATATGGGCTGGGAGCATTTTGCCGAAGCGGCGATGAAGGCCGGTGTTGATGGGCTTATTATCGTTGATCTGCCACCTGAGGAAAGTGAGCCACTGGCACAGGCTCTGGATGCTAATGATATTGCCTTGATCAGGTTGATTGCCCCGACAACAGGGGAGGAAAGACTACCGCAAGTGCTGTCTGGAATTAGTGGTTTTGTCTATTATGTCTCGGTTACCGGTGTAACTGGAGCAATTGTTCCTGATGGTGATGAAGTAGCTCTAGCTGTTCGTCAGATTAAACAACACACCGATTTGCCAGTAGCGGTAGGTTTTGGGGTGCGAGACCCTAAAACTGCGCGCATTATTGCAGCAGCAGCAGATGGCGTTGTTGTCGGAAGCGCTATTGTTGCCGCATTAGAGGCCGGCGGGCCTAAGGCGGCCTTGCAATTGACCAAGGATCTGGCCGAAGCTTCGCAATGCAAAACTAGACGAGCAATGATTTGATCTGCTATTGTCTTGATACTCATGGTTAAGGAAAAACAATTATGAAATTTTTTATTCCAACAATTGTCGCATTGTTCTCATTGGCCGCTTTGCCGGCAATGGCTAATCCGCACGACGTTAATGGATTGTGGCTGACCGAATCAAAAACCGGGCATGTTCAAATTGCTGATTGCGGCGATGGCACTCCTTGCGGCACGTTGGTATGGATTGAAGACGCTGATCAGTTGGATGTAGAAAACCCTGATCCGGCATTGCGTACTCGCAAGGTTCTTGGAATGCAGATGATTTGGGGCTTCCAGAAAAAAGAAAAGAATTGGGCTAAGGGCAATATTTATGATGCTAGCGAAGGAAAGACCTATCGTTCGGCAATTAAAATGCTTGCTGATGGAACCTTGGAAGTCAAAGGCTGTGTTGGCCCAATTTGCAAAGCGCAAATTTGGGTAAAAATTGAATAGGTTGCGGTAAATACTAACAGTTCAAACCAGAACCAATTGACGTAAAACAAATAAAAGAATGGGCAACGCCTATGAACTGGCTCGACAAACTCACCCCCCCGGGGATGAAAAAAATATTTTCCAAACGCGACACACCGGAAAATCTGTGGGTCAAATGTCCGCTTTCCGGCGAAATGGTGTTCCATACTGATTTGCAAGCAGGACTGCATGTCACTCCGGCGGGTCATCATATGCGCATCGGCCCGGAACTGCGATTTCGTTATACCTTTGATGATGAGGTGTGGCAAAAGGTGGATCTGCCGCCAGTGCCTGCTGATCCGTTGAAATTCCGTGATCATAAACGTTATACTGATCGCCTAAAAACAGCTCGAGCCAAGACCGGTGATATGGATGCGGTTTCAGTATCCATTGGTAAAGTTGATGGTATCGAAACTGTGGTTTTTGTTCAAAATTTTAACTTTATGGGCGGTTCCTTAGGAATGGCTGCCGGTGAGGGCTTTATTCGCGCTGCCGAAGAAGCTGTGCGGCGCAAATTGCCTTTTGTGGCCTTCACCTCAGCTGGTGGTGCCCGCATGCAAGAAGGGGCATTATCGCTCATGCAAATGCCGCGCACTACTTTGGCTTTGCAGGAATTAAAAAATGCTTCTTTGCCTTATATTGTAGTCTTGGCCGATCCCACCACCGGCGGAGTTACAGCATCTTATGCTATGTTGGGAGATGTGCATCTAGCTGAACCTCGGGCCTTGATCTGCTTTGCTGGGCCAAGAGTGATTGAGCAAACTATTCGCGAAAAGCTACCCGAAGGCTTCCAGCGCGCCGAATACCTGCTTGAACACGGCATGATTGATGCAGTGGTCGAGCGCAAAGATCTGCCGGCTTCTATTGGCCGGTATTTGCGGGTGTTATTACGAAAAAGTGCTGCATGAATGCCAAACAGCGCATTGATGATGCGCTGAGTCGTTTTGCTAAACTGCATCATCAGAACATTGATTTAGGCTTGGAGCGGTTGCGGGTTTTGCTTGCAAAGCTAGGTAATCCACACTTGTCATTGCCGCCGGTTATCCATGTTGCCGGAACTAATGGCAAAGGCTCAACTATCGCCATGTTGCGGGCAATGGCGCAAGGTCAGGGGCTATGTACGCATGTTCATACCAGCCCGCATCTAATTGATCTAAATGAACGCTTTGTATTGTCTGGGAAGCAAATTACAGACGCGAATTTGGCTGATTTACTAGAACAGGTTGAGCACGCTAACGATGGTGCGTGCGCAACGGTGTTTGAATTATTGAGCGCCGCAATGTTTGTAGTTTTCGCTGCTAATCCTGCTGATCTGGCAATTATCGAGGTCGGTCTTGGCGGCGAGCTGGACGCCACTAATATTCTTGAAGAACCTGCTCTGTCCCTGATCACCGCAATCGGTATTGATCATTCTGATTGGTTGGGTACTGACATTGCCGATATTGCCGGGGCTAAAGCCGGTATTATTAAACCCGGTTGTCCGGCAATCAGCGCCCGGCAGCCGGATATTGCCAGAGAAGTTATCGAAAATGCCGCGCAGCGTAATCGCTGCTCATTAGAATTTATAGGTGAGGAAATTCAGTGCTTTGAAGAATATGGTCGATTGCTTTGGCAAAATGAGCAGCAATTACTGGATTTACCATTACCGGCTTTACCCGGTGATTGGCAAATTCAAAATGCTGGCTTAGCAATTGCTGCCGCAGTCAAATTAGGCTGGTCAGAACATGCCATTGCCTACGGCTTGCAGCAGGTAAATTGGCCAGGACGATTACAGCGCATTAAAGCCTTTGCTCCTTTGGGAAATGATGCTGAAGTTTGGCTGGATGGCGCGCACAATCCTGATGCAGCGCGGGCCCTGTCCGCTTTCTTTGCAGTGCAGAATAAGGTTAATTCTAAACCATTGCATTTGGTTCTTGCATTACAAGCAACCAAGGATGTTACCGGTTTTATTGAACAATTCTTGCCTCTAAATCCAGAGTTACATATCGTACCGTTGGATGAAGCTCCTGCACCACTTTCAACGGAAACTTTGGCTGTGCAATGTCGGCAAGTTGGGTTTCGAGCAACAGCCTATAGCGGCCTGCAAGAAGCCTTTGAGCAAATTCCGGCTATTGGATCGCGGGTCTTAATTACCGGATCATTGATTTTGGTAGGTATGGTATTATGCGAGAGCAAAAAAAAACGCCCATCGCTTTGATAGGCGTTTCTCAAAATTTGTGACCTACTTTATGCGGCAGAAACAGCTGAATTCAACCAGTCAGCAATTTTGCTTTTAGGCATGGCGCCAACTTTTGTAGCCGCAACTTGCCCGCCGCTAAACAGCATTAGTGTCGGCACACCGCGCACACCATATTTACTAGGAATTCCAGGGTTTTCATCAATATTAACTTTGGCGATGGTTACTGTCCCGGCCATTTCGCTGGAAAGCTCCTCTAGTGCCGGGCCGATCTGTTTGCACGGGCCGCACCATTCCGCCCAAAAGTCGACCAGAACCGGCCCTTCTGCATTCAAAACGGTTGCTTCAAAGTCTGCATCACTCACAGCTATTGTCGGCATAAAGCTCTCCTTATGGCTTTGTAGAGAACCGAAATCCGGACTCCATGACCGCTAGCTAATGTCGAAGTTGATAAAGGTCAAGGTTTCGGTTGGTAAAACCAAATCAAATTATTGTTTTAAAGGATAACAATATTTAATTTAGAGGTGAATTGTTGCAATGAAAAACCAGATTACAGCTTTGTCTAGCGGCTGAAGCGTAACTCTAAGTTTCAGTACGACCAATTGCATAGAACCGGGCTTTACGACGAGAAATAATTTCTGAGCGGCCCAGTCCGCTAAAGCTATCTAGCGCCCGTTCGATTGCATCGCCTGATTTTTGTAAAGTTTGCACCGGGTCTCGATGCGCTCCGCCGATCGGTTCATCGACTATTTCGTCAATAATGCCAAAAGCTTTTAAGTCGGTGGCTGTAATTTTCATGGCAATAGCAGCATCTTTAGTTTTATTTGAGTCTGTCCACAAAATGCTGGCGCATCCTTCCGGGGAAATCACGGAATAGATAGAATGTTCAAGCATAATCACGTGTGAAGCTGCAGCTAGGGCCACCGCGCCGCCAGAACCACCCTCGCCCGTGATAAGAGTTATATTTGGAACCCCTAGGGTCAGGCATCTCTCGGTTGATCTGGCGATAGCCTCAGCTTGACCGCGTTCTTCAGCGCCAACACCAGGGTAAGCGCCAGCCGTGTCAACAAAAGTCAGCACCGGTAGATTAAACCGATCAGCCATTTCCATTAAACGTATAGCTTTACGATACCCTTCGGGCCTTGCCATTCCAAAATTATGGAGGAGCCTACTTTTGGTGTCGTGGCCTTTCTCATGACCAAGAACCATTACCGGGCGTCCGCGAAAAAAACCAACGCCGCCAATAATTGCTCGATCATCTCCAAAACATCGGTCTCCACGTAGTTCTGCAAAATCAGTAATCATGGCATTTCTGAAATCACGGAAATGCGGCCGGTTTGGGTGGCGGGCTACTTGGGTTTTGCGCCACGGCCCTAAGCCAGCATAGGTGTCTGCAAGCATTTTTGCAGACTTTGCCCGCAGCGTAGTAATTTCAGCGGCAACATCGACGGCAGTTTCACCTTTGGCGAGGCTTTCCAGTTCTTCGATTTTATTGTCGAGCTCTGCAATAGGACGCTCAAAATCAAGATAGGTTCGTTGTGGATCAGACATAGCACTATTACCTGTGTTTACTGATAAAAACCAAACGGTTGTCAGGGGTGAGAATATACCTGCTTAACTTCGGCGGCACCATACTTATCTGGTATTCTCACTGCAAGGGTTCATTTCATCTGCGCAAGCGGATGGTGTTCGTGCACGAGCGCTTTTAAACGTTCGTCTAATACATGGGTGTAAATTTCTGTGGTCGAAATATCTGCATGTCCCAATAGGGTTTGAAGAACCCGAAGATCTGCGCCATTGGCCAATAAATGCGAGGCAAAGGCATGGCGCAGCACATGCGGGGAAACTTCCCTATGATCCAGCCCTGACTTTACTGCTAAGGCTTTTAGCATGGCAAAGAACCGCTCCCGGCTTAAATGTCCTGACCTTGAGCCAGAAGCAAACAGAAATTTTTCAGCGCGACTTCTGCGATGATCTTTGGGGATGAAATTTTTGCGTACCTTACGCCAAGCTTTGATAGCCCGGTGTGCAGATTTGTTTAAGGGCACCAATCGCTCACGTCCGCCTTTGCCCCGCACGAGTATCAGGTTTTCTTTTGCTCTTCCGGTTTGATTGGGCAGAGAAAGCAGTTCCGACACGCGCAGGCCAGATGCATATAAAATTTCTAGCAAAGCCATCATTCGCAAGCCAGCAGGACTGGTATCCGATGCAGCTGTTTGTAATAATGAATTAACTTGAGTCTCAGATAGAATTCTGGGCAAAGACTTTGGTTGTTTGGGCGTTTTTATCAATCTAGTGGGGTTGTCGGTTATCCAGCCTTCAGCCTGACAAAATCTGTAAAATTTGCGGGCAGCGCTTAAACGGCGGGCAGCGGTCGATGCAGATAGGCCACGGGCGTGTAATTGTGATATCCATCTTCCCATGTCATTAGCTGTGGCTTCTACCAGCGTTCGTTTGTTGGCTCTTAAATGATCCCGTAAATCGTCAATATCTCGTCGATATGCCGACAAGGTATTGGTTGCCGCCCCTCGCTCGGCACTCATCATTTCCAAAAACGCTTCTTGGTATTGATCGTTCATTGCATTTGGCGGCGCGCAAACATCCACTCGATGGCTGCAAGCTGTGCCTCTTCAGTTAACCCAACGTTCCATAGCGCAGAAACTATGGCTTGATTGCAATGGTTTGAAAGGCGGTCAAAGCCATCAGACCGCATGATATTAGCGGCTCGTAAAATAGTTTCGGCGATTGCACCTGCTTGAGCGCTTGCGGCCAGGGCAGATAATTTATAGCTTTCACAAGCCTGCCCTTCTGTTTCCGGGCGATTTGAAACCCATTGTCGCAGTTTTGGCGAAAGTTGCACATTAATGGCCTGCAACGCCATCAAATCGCTGATCAGCAAGTTTTGCTGCGCCGCGTCACCATTTATTTGTTCTTGTAAGCTTTGTTCTTGTAAAGTGAACCCTTGGTTTGTAGCGATCAGGGGCATGTCAATAAGTGCAATAGAGCGCTCAGTTGATTCTAGAATTGACAGCCATTGTTTTGCCTGTCTGGCTTTGCCTGCTAGCAATGATGCACGCGCTAGCACTGTAGCATATTGTTTTAACGAAACATTTGGTGTCAGCGAACGACTCTTTATTTCGATAAGTTGGTTCAGTGCCAACCACTTTGGGAAATCTGGTTTTGGCTCCAATAATAAAGTTAATGATTCTGCTCTAATTTTAGGGTCGTAAGGGCCATTAGCTAAGGTCAACAAACTTGCAATTCTATCTAAACCTAAAAGTGATTTGGCCTGTTTTAACGCTGCTAATTCTTGTTCAAATGCTGTAGGCTTAGGCTCGCTGCTAAGTTCAGGCGTATCTGTTTCCAGGATTTTTGCAGCCTTGAAGGTTTTGGCATAGGCCAACAAACGCTGGCTGATTTCTTCGGCACTGATGGCTCCGCTGATAAATGCATCAAAGATGGTATCTATTGCCGACGCTGTGTTTTCGCGTCCAGTCCCTACTTGCAGTGGTAGAGCTAAGCCTTCGAGATCAACTTCGTCTTTGGCACTGCGGATCATTGCCAATTCAAGTGCCGAACTTGGGCTTACCCGCTCTTTTTCTTTTGGTGGGGTGGTGATGCGGCTGATGCGTGTTAAAAAATTTGTGTCTTCAGGGTCTGAGGACATGGCAAGTTCAGCTGTAAGTTCCGCGCCAGCTATATTACTGGCAGCAGCTAGGCAAAAGGCACGTACTTGCAGCCAAAAAGTTGCACTGCGGGCTTGATTTAGTTGCTCCGCAATCGAGCAGGCCGTTTGTGTATCGCCAATAGCTAGCAGGGCATTTAGCGCAGTTGCTGCAATTTCAGGATCTTGGTAGCCTTTAGGTGAACGGGCAGCAATTTGTATGACGGCGTCAAGCTGGCCCAGAGAATATGAACTGTTTAACCTTAGCTCCATCAGTTTTTCTAAGGACGTGTCGGAGTCTGGTGCTTCGCCGCCACTTAGTAATGAACGAATCAGTAAATTGTTAATGGCGCGAGAGCTAATATGCGCAGGCAATTCAGCCATCAATTCTTGTAATACTTGAACATCAGAGTTCAACCATTGTTCTTGCGGCAATTTACGTTGAGAGTCGGTTAAGGCTGTAATCGAAAATGGCTTAATCTCTGAGAGCTGGCCAACATCAACACTAGCTCTGGTTTGCGCCAAAGAACTGCTGGGGAGAACTAAGAGTGTCAGGATAAGCGCGATTTTACCTATTAAGGACATTATCGACTTCTATTATAATTTCTTGAGTTGAAGCAGCGCTGCTTACTGCTTTTCGTTCCAAAAGGACAATCCCGATGGTAAGAAGAACTAGCAAGAACAAAGTCAAATTTATCCATTTGCGCATTTTTGGTGATCCTTTTGTGCAGTTTTGCGTCTAATTCCGAATTGCCTGAACCCCTAATGTTGCAGTATACATGTTAGTAGAAAATTATGAAACCAGTTCTTTTTCCCAAACCCAACAAGAAACAAACCCGTTCCATTGTTTTGGTCGGACTGATGGGGGTTGGGAAAACAACTGTTGGCCGAAGACTGGCTGCGGCTTTGGGGTTACCTTTTTTTGATGCTGATCGTGAAATAGAAAAATCAGCAGGGCGTAATGTTTCCGATATCTTTGCGGACTTTGGCGAATCGGCATTTCGTGAGGGAGAGCGCAAAGTAGTCATCCGTATTCTATCAGGACAGCCTTGCGTTTTGGCAACGGGCGGCGGCGCATTTATGGATGCGGTAATTCGTGAAGAAATTTCCAAAAGAGGCACTTCCATTTGGTTGCGGGCTGAACTAGATGAATTACTGCGGCGTACAAAAAAACGTGATACCCGCCCATTATTGCGCACTGATGACCCCAAAAAAATCTTAATGCAATTGATGACAGAGAGAAATCCGGTATATGCAACAGCTGATCTGGTTGTTGATAGTGACCAAGGATCGCACTCAATTACCGTAAACGCTATTGTTCGGGCGTTAAATGCTTATGAAAGACCGGGTTTGTGACGTTACAAAACATCGAAATAAAGCTGGAACCGGCAGAACGCAGGTATAAAGTTTGTATTGGGGCTGGGGCGTTAAAGGCATCGGCAGATCAATTGTCACAATTGGTGCCAAGGGGTTTATTACCGGTTATTACGGATGAAAATCTGGCTAGGCTGCATTTGCCGACTTTTGAAGCAAATATGGCCGAGGTTGGTATTGAAACTCGAACTTTGATTTTACCGCCTGGTGAAAGCAGCAAAAGCTTTAGCAGGCTGGAGCAGGTGTGCAATTTTTTGCTTGCTCAGGATATGGAGCGCGATGATGTTCTGGCTGCTTTTGGCGGAGGAGTCATCGGGGATCTGGCGGGGTTGGCTAGCGCATTGGTTAAACGCGGCACCGGTTATGTGCAGATACCAACTACATTATTGGCGCAAGTAGACAGCTCTGTTGGCGGTAAGACTGCGATAAATACGCAAATTGGTAAAAATATGATCGGGGTATTTCACCAGCCCAAATTAGTCATTGCTGATGTTGATCTGCTGCAAACGCTGGGAAAGGCGCAAATGCGGGCAGGGTATGCAGAAATAATAAAAATGGCCTGTCTGTCAGATGCAGATCTATTTGCAAGTCTTGAAGGTGGTGGGCCGGAATTATTGGAGTTTCGGGGGGATGATCTTACTGAAATCATTGCCCGTTCGGTGCAAGGCAAGGCGGGTATCGTAATAGCAGACGAGTTTGAACATGGTTCTCGGGCTTTGCTTAATTTAGGACACACTTTTGCTCATGCGTTGGAGAGTGAAGCTTCGGGGAAAATTCTGCATGGCGAAGCAGTGGCAGCAGGTGTTGGCGCTGCATTTTGCCTGTCTGTAGAATTAGGTTTGTGTCCGCCGAATGATCGTGACCGGGTGTTACGTCACTTAAAAAGAATGGGGTTGCCTTCGTCTTTGGCCGAAGCAAACGGCGGTAAGTTTGAGGCTGAAAAGCTGCTGCAGCGAATGAAGGCTGACAAGAAAAACCAACACGGGCAAATTCGATTGATTTTGTGCAAAAAAATCGGCGAGGCTTTTGTGATGCCTGATCTGGCAGAAGAACATTTACTTAGGTTTATTAAGGCAAATTTGACATGACACCGGAGCAAATTGAAATTTTGATGATCGGGGGCAGCGTATTTTTTCTTTTAATGTTGTCGGCATTTTTTTCAGGTTCAGAAACTGCGCTAACAGCTGCATCCAAAGCGCGCATCCACCGGATGGAACATGATGGCGTGCGTGGTGCAAAACGGGTTAGTCAACTTATTGCTGATCGCGAGAGCCTTATTGGATCTATCTTGTTGGGTAATAATTTAGTAAATATTTTAGCTTCAGCCCTGACCACTGCATTATTCATTAGACTGTTCGGGCAGGCAGGGGTTTTATTTGCGACCGCGACAATGACCGTGTTGGTTTTAGTTTTTGCTGAAGTCGCTCCTAAAACTTACGCAATATCCAATCCGGATCGTGCGGCAATTCTAGTTTCAGCCCCGATCAAAATTATAAAACTTCTTTTCGCGCCGATAGTGATGACCGTAGAGGTGATTATCAAGAGCATGTTTAAACTGTTCGGAATAACTGCTACTGGCCCGGTTCTTTCCGCTCATGATGAATTGCGCGGCGCGGTGGATTATTTGTCAAAACAAGGTGAAGTGGTCAAAGATGACCGTGACATGATAGGCGGCGTGCTTGATCTGCGAGACTTGACAGTTGAAGAGATCATGGTTCATCGAAAAAATATGACTCTTATTGATGCCGGGCAACCTGCTAATGCTGTTATTAGTCAGGTTTTGAAAAGTCAATTTACCCGTCTGCCATTATTTAAGGGCGAGGTAGAAAATATCATAGGTATTTTGCATGTGCGTGACCTGCTAAAGGCCTTGCATAATGTAGGAGGAGATTATGAGAAAATTGATATTTTTCAAATTGCTAGAGCGCCTTGGTTTACCCCGGAGACTTCCACTGTAACAGAACAATTGCAGGCTTTTCGGTCGCGACGCGAGCACTTTGCATTGGTCGTTGATGAATACGGGGCTTTGATGGGGTTAGTTACATTAGAAGATGTGATCGAAGAAATTATCGGTGAAATTGAAGATGAATACGACAAGCCGGTTATCGGCGTGCGCCGGATAAAAAATGGAGCTATTGTCTCTGGTGATGTGACTGTTCGGGATTTGAATCGGACGTTGGACTGGGATTTGCCTGATGATGAGGCAGTTACTATTGCTGGGCTAATCATCCACGGTGCGCAAGCTATTCCTGAGCCAAAGCAGGTGTTTTCATTGCTTGGGTTTAGATTTGAAATTCTTGAACGACAGCGGAACCAGATTACTAAAGTTAAGGTTCGGAAACTAGACTTTTAGGCTTGTTGAACGGTTTTTATTCATTGTTTGGAATTTGTCTGTTTACTCATAATAGTTTGAGACTTTCAATAAGCCGAGCTTCTGTTAACCTACTAGCATCAAGTGGGATGGTGAAATGCTTTTGATCAAACGATTGTCCATTGCTCTGTTCATTTTGTTCATTGTTGCTGGCTTGTGGCTGTGGCATCCATTGCCTGAAAACCCTGATTTTGCCGAACTTAGCAACGGCGCAGAAGCCTATGATGTGCAGATCATTCGTGATCAATGGGGGGTGCCGCATATATTTGGTAAGACCGATGCTGATACTTCATTCGGTTTGGCTTTTGCGCATGCGGAAGATGATTTTGAGACAATCCAAACTACAATTGCCGCCAGCCGTGGCACTTTAGCCAGATATCAAGGCAAAGGCGCTGCGCCTACGGATTATATTGTTGCATTGCTTGATATATGGGGAAGCATTGAGCGCCAATATGATGACATACCCGAAGATGTAAGGGCAATTGCTCGTGCTTATGCTGCGGGGTTAAATTTGTATGCTGCGCAAAACCCCCAATCTATTTGGCAAGGGCTAGCTCCGTTCACCGAGCAGGATATTGTGGCTGGCTTCGTGTTCAAAACTCCTTTTTTTTATGGGTTTGACAAAACTCTGCTGGCTCTGCTTGGTGATGAGCGCCAGCAAGAGATAGCGCTCGATCCTGGGCCGGGTCGTGCTGCTTGGCATGTGGCTGCTAAATCCAAGGTTGAACGTGGCTCTAATGCTATGGCCATTGCACCAAAAAGATCCGGTGATGGCACCACAAGACTGCTGATAAATTCTCACCAACCGCTGACCGGCCCGGTGGCATGGTATGAGGCACACATGGTATCTGAAGCCGGCATTGATATCATTGGCGGTACATTTCCCGGAGTTCCGGTAATTCTGCACGGGTTTAGTAAAAATTTAGGGTGGGCGAATACGGTTAGCGCGCAGGATTTAGCAGATGTGTATGTGCTAAAAATCAACCCGGAAAAGAAAAACCAATACCAACTTGATGGAAAATGGCTGCAGTTACAAGAAAGCACTATTATTATTGATGTAAAACTATTTGGCCCATTTGCATTTAGAGCTAAGCGCAAGCTGCGACGCTCAGTTCACGGCCCGGTGGTTACCACGAAGCATGGTGTTTATGCACTGCGCTATGCAGGGATCAATGAGGTGCGGCAATTGCAGCAATATTATCGCTTGAATCAGGCCAGCGATATAGATGAATTTATGCAGGCAATGGCAATAAATGCCCTGCCAAGTATTAATTATGTTTATGCTGATAAAACTGGAAACATTGGCTTTATTCATAATGCCCAATACCCGGATCGAAAGCCCGGTTGGAATTGGCAGAAATACCTGCCAGGAGATCGTTCTGATTTGATTTGGCAGGGATATCGGCCGTTTGCTGATGTTCCAAAATTGCAAAATCCAATATCGGGTTTTATCTTTAATGCCAATAATACACCAGCAAGCGCCACCGATGGCCCCGATAATCTTTCATTGAGCGACTATCCGCCGGAAATGGGCTTGCAAAACAACCAAACTAACCGGTCATTGCGAATTATGGAATTAAGTGATGGCAGTTCGGCTATTGGGTATGACCAATTGCTGCGCATTAAATTTGATCATGCGTATTCGAAAAACTCTGTGGCCGCACAACTGGTCTCTCAAGTTCTAAAACATGATTGGAGCGGGCAGCCGCAAATGCAACAGGCAGCAGAGCATTTGGCGAAGTGGGATTTTGAGCTGTCTAAGGACAGCCGGTTTGCAGCTTTGGGCGCACTTACTGTGATGAAAGAAATTACTGCGGAGTTCACTAAAATACCGCCACCTTCTCCAGAAGACGGATTTCGTGAAGCTGTGCAGTATTTGCATGAAAACTACGACCGTATTGACCCTAAATGGGGCGAGCTAAACCGCCTGGTTCGTGGCCAGGTTAATCTGCCACTTGATGGCGGCCCGGATACATTACGAGCCGTTTATCCACAAGAATGGGGGGTAAATGGACAATTGGCCGCTGCCGCCGGGGATAGCTGGATTGCAGTAGTGAGTTGGGATGATCAAGGCCAGCAGAGCGCCAACCTGATTCATAACTTTGGTAGTGCCACGTTGGACGAAACTTCGCCACATTTTGCCGACCAAGCTCCATTGTTTGCCGATCATAAATGGCGCAAGGCATTGCGCAATCGTGCTGAGATTGAACAAAATGCTACTCGTGTTTATCGGCCGCAACAATTGCAGTTTAATCAATGATAAAACGCTTTGTAGAATTATTCGGTTATGAGCTTATCAATAGCAAAAAACAACCATCGCTGCCGGCGCATTTATCTAGAATCTTTAAACAGTGTCATATCAATGTAGTTCTGGATGTCGGAGCTAATCACGGACAATTCGCAAAAGGATTGCGCGCTAGGAATTATGCTGGAGAGATTCATTCATTTGAGCCGGTTGCCAGCAGTTTTGCAATCCTGCAACAGGCCAGCGCTAATGACCTGAACTGGCATGTTCATAATCTAGCATTGGGAGATAAGAGTGGCGATCAGGACATCCATGTATCAAAAGCCAGTGAATTATCATCTTTTCTGCCGGCAAACGAATTTGGCTCGAAGCGTCTGAAGGGCATGGCCGCAATTCATTTGGAAACTGTTCAGGTACTGACCGTTGATCAATTTTTAGCGGAACATAATATTTTATCCGCTGATAAAAACATATTCCTAAAAATGGATACCCAAGGTTTTGATCTGAATGTTTTTTACGGTGCAAAACAATCATTGCCTCAGATAGCAGGCTTGATGTCTGAGCTGTCTTTCTTGCAAATTTATAAGAATATGCCACCCTATACCGAGGTGATACCCGTCTATGAGCAGGCCGGTTACCGGGTAACGGGCCTGTTTCCTATAGTGCGTAATCAAGATCTAACACTTGTGGAAATGGACTGTGTTTTAATCAAAACCCCTGCTCAAGAGCCAAAGAACTTACCTTAGTTTATTTTTTTTGGCTTGCCCGGCGAAAACGGCCCGGGCAAGGGCTCGGCAGGAATACCTTCTTCTTTTAGTTCATTTGCTTGCTCAACGCTCACTTCACCATAAATTGGTTTTTCTGGAGTTTCGCCCAAATGCATGGAGCGCGCTTTGTCGGCAAAATTTTCACCGACATAATCATGGGTTGAACGAATTTTCTCCCGAATTTTACTGGCATATTCAGCAAATACTTGCTCTGGTGAAACTTCGTGGCTCTTTTTTTTACTGCCGCGTATTGCCGGAGCCATGATTTGTTTGCTGATATTGTCATCCTCACAAAATGGGCATTGTATTTGCTTGTTTTTGTTTTGGGATTCAAAGTCTTTTGAAGATGAAAACCACGCTTCAAATTCGTGTGAATGTTGACAAATAAGTGCATAGCGGATCATGGGCCGGTAAACTCCCGCATATGCTGCAATACCGGCAGCCGTTGACGGCAAATTTTAACCAGATTCAAATCCAAGCTCTCTACCAAAACGTCAGGCTCGTCATGGTCCAAACTGGCAACAACGCTCCCCCACGGATCGATGATCATCGACCGGCCCCATGTTCTTCGCCCGTCTTCATGTAGCCCCCCTTGGGCTGGCGCAATGACCCAAGCTGCATTTTCTATAGCTCGCGTAATAAGTAGGCTCTGCCAGTGAGCTTTGCCGGTAGTACGAGTGAATGCAGATGGAACTGCTAAAATTTGTGCGCCAGCACCCGCTAAACGCTGATATAAACTGGCGAAGCGTAAATCATAGCAAATACTCATACCAAGTTTAACGTTGGAAAACTCGGCCATAACCGCTTGATCACCTGCTTGAATGCTGTGGCTTTCCAGCCAACGCTCCTGCTTGGATATTTGCACATCAAATAGATGAATTTTGTCATATCGCGCAATGATTTGCCCAGATGGGTTGATTAAAAAGCTGCGATTCGCGGCTTTGTCAGGAGAGAGTCTGATTAACAAGGATCCAATTAACAAATGTATGTGCAGATCTTTTGCTAATTGACAAAGTTGCTGCAGACAGATGTCATCATCTTCGGGCTTTATTTGCTTCAACATTTTTTTAAGATCCCGCTGCATTAATCCGGTGACCTCAGGTGTCGCAATAAAATTGGCTCCATTTGCACGGGCGCGGCATATTAGATCTGCTGCCTGCTCAGTGTTTTGCTTGGGGCAGGTAGTTGAACGCATTTGGATGATGCCAGCGCAAAGAATATTCATTTATGTTGCCTTAGCTCAAGACTCATTTGCTTTATCCATTTGGCACAAAACCAATTAATTCTGATGCTTACTTTGCAATAATCCGTTTAGCTTACCTTGCGCTTCAAGCTCAAGCAATTGATCGCATCCGCCCACATGTATATCGGCAATGAAAATCTGCGGGAAGGTGCGTTGGCCATTTGATCGTTGAATCATTTCTTGTTTTTTTACAGCGTTAAACCCGGCATTAATTTCAAGTACTGGCGCGGATTTTTTGCGCAACAGCTTTAATGCCCGCGTGCAATATGGGCAAAAGGGGGTGGTGTAGACTGTAACAGGTTTCATCAGACAATCCTTAAGCATATTTTGTCTTATGTAACTGGTTCCTCGAGTTTGACAACGCGGGTTAGTGTTATCGCATTCACTTCTTTAGCTCCCGCCGCCAGTAATTCCCGCGCGCAAGCCTCTAGCGTTGCACCAGAGGTGCGCACATCATCTACTAGTATGATATGTTTATCACGCAAATCCGGTAGAAACCGGCTAGGAACGCTAAATGCGCCGCTGACATTGCGAACTCGTCGTGCTGGGGAGAGAAAGCCTTGTATTGGGGTGTTACGGTGACGCTTTAGCCATAAGGGCTTGTGCGCAAGGCCGCTAAGTTTGGATAGAGTATTTGCCAATAATGCTGATTGATTGAATTTACGTTGCATTCGACGATACATGTGCAAGGGAACAGGAACTAGAATACCAGGAGGTCGCAGTATGTCTTGCGCGGCAAAATGCATCCAACTGGCAAAAGAGTGTAAATTGTCTGTATGTCCGCCATATTTGAAGTTTAAAATTAATGCGCGTGATGCATCATTATACACCAAAGCAGATCTAGTTTTTGTAATTCTCGGACGCTTGATTTCGCACTTGGCGCAAAGAATTTCTGCTAACAGTATTTGTGGCATTGGCCTCCCGCAGCATGAGCACAATGATCCGGTTAGAAAATGCAATTTCTGCCAATGCTCTGCTGTTAATGCACCGTTGCTAGAGACCAGTTTATGATCAATAGGAGAGGTCGGTGGAAGTATCTGCTCAACCAGCCGGGTGGAAATATGCTTTAGCTTAGCATACATGTTGCCAAGCCTACTCATTTGACAAAGCCATGACTTATGAACACATCACCTCCATTGTTTGATCCAGTGCGCATCGCTAAAAACCGCCATCGTGCGCAATCACGCTTTAGCAACCATGATTTTCTGCATCAACGAATTTGGCAAGACCTGATTGAGCGAGCTTCACTGATTGAGCGAAAATTTATCAGAACGCGGGTGCTTGGAGAGTTGATACCAAATTTTTCTGAGATTGGGAAACCTGACTGGATTAGATCACTAAAACTGGACGCAGAAACACATAAGCTAGATTTGCTAATGTCTTTTTTACAACTGCATTTAGCCAATGACCTGCGAAATGATCTGCTTTGTTGTCGAAAAGCTTTAAAACCCGATGGGGTATTTCTTGGGGCCTTGTTTGGCGGCTACACTTTAACTGAATTGCGTCAGAGCCTGTTTGCGGCCGAATGTGAGTTAACTAATGGGGCAGCTAGCCGAATTGCTCCGTTTGTGGACGTGAAAACTTTGGGTTCTTTAGTGCAAGCCGCAGGCTTTTCTTTGCCGGTAATTGATGTGGATACGGTTATTGTACGTTATAAAACCCTGCAATCCTTAATGCATGATTTGCGCTATATGGGCGAGGCGAATCCAGTAAACAGCCCTGTGCGTCCCTTATCACGGGCGGTTTTGACGCGTACAGAAGAAATATATCGGGAGCGATTTGCTGATTCAAACAATTTGTTGCCAGCTCGCTTTGACATATTGCATATTTGTGGGTGGGCGCCGCATGAAAGCCAACAGCAAGCCTTAAAGCCGGGTTCTGGAAAAGTATTTTTAGGAGATGCGCTAAAAAAAGCTGAAGAATAAACTTTTAAGCTCCGGTTATAGCCTCGTTGGCGGCTTGCATTTTTGATGTGGCAACTTCAGAAAACAGGGTAATCGCACCTAAAATTACTAGAAAAACTAAAGCCATAATCAACCCATATTCCAAGGTTGTGCTACCGCGCTCGCAAGCAAAGAATTGTTTTATTATTACCTGAGGCTTGTTGTTAGTTGTCATCTGCGTAATCTATCTCTTAGTTCTGTAGCCAAAAAAACGTCGGCCGGCGCCATGTCAAAGGTATGAACGATATCCGGATTTACCCATTTAATAACCTGTCCTTCGGTTGGATGAACAATACCGTCCCATTGCCGACAGATATAAAATGGCATTAAAAGATGAAAATCAGGATAAGAATGTGAAGAAAATGCAAAGGGTTGCAAGCAGCTTTGGCATGGATCAATAGAAAGCTCCTCGCACAGCTCTCGAACTAATGCTGCTTCTGGGGTTTCTCCACTTTCAACCTTACCGCCTGGAAACTCCCATAGACCAGCCATCGGCTTTCCAGCAGGTCGACGGGCCAGTAAAACTCTACCATCTCGATCTAGCAAAGCGCAGGCTACGACTAATAAAAGATTCATATCTGCTACCTTTATTGGTTACCATCTATGGTTATTTCTGCAGATGAAGGGTTTCTTACTTGATTATTGGTTGGATCAATTAGTTCACCAGCTCGTGTAATTTGGGCGTTTTCTCGCAATTCGGAGACCAATCTTTGTATTTCATCAAATGTCATGAACCTAACAATGCGCGGCCGCATCGTATCAAGCTCAGGAGCCTTCGCAAATCTCCGCTCTTCCACTTTTATAATGTGCCAACCGTAATTTGTTTTAATAGGCCCCGAAATTTCATTAGGTTTTAGTGCAAATGCAGCAGTGGCAAATGGTTCAACCATAGAAGACCGGTTAAAAAAACCAAGGTCTCCGCCTTCTAATCGTGTTGCGGCATCTTTGGAATGTTCGAAGGCCAAAGCGGCAAAGGAGCCGCCCCCTTCTAAGGTGTTTTTAATTTCAAGTGCTTTTTCTTTGGTGTCTACTAAAATATGTCGAGCCCGCACTTCTTCACTAGGTTCGGCCAAGCTGGCTTGTTCTTCATATAGTCTCTTAATAGCATCTTCGGTGACAGCCTCGGCTACGGCGTGTTCAACAAGGACATTTCCCAATATGCGTTCTCTGGCAATTCGCAACCGGTTCATGGCATCTTCATCTTGATCAAGGTTTCTTCGAACAGCTTCTTGGGCCAATAATCTTTGATCAATTAACTCGTCCAATATTTGCCTGTAGGCTTCTGAAGTCACTGATATCGGGTCTCCGGGCTGAATAATTCCTTGTGATGCGGCTTCGCGCTCAATGTCCATAACAGTGATTAGAGTGCCGTTAACCCGGGCAGCAGCCCTATCACCAAGGGCTGGTTCAATCACTCCAAACCCGTCTGCTTGTGGCTTTCCGGGCGTGGGGCCGCAAGCGTTTAAGCTAAAAATTGTTATCGCCAATAATGCGAATAAAGATTCTCGGTTTCCGGTTTTCTCAAATAGAAATGCATAAAAGGGCAATATTTTTTCCTCTCTATCAAGCAAAAGCCTCGCCGCCTCGTTGACACCGGTATTGAGGCTCCTTAAATCAGCCGTGACACTATGCCAAGGGCAACGAATTCAATTGTTGATGCCATGCCCTGCTAAGCGGATCAATCCATGTTGAAACTTGTACAAAAATTGTTTGGCTCCTCTAATGAACGCATTGTTAAGGCGATGCGGCCCCGTGTTGATCAGATCAATGCGTAGAAGCTGATTTTGAAA